>OKMN01000086.1_pt1 | contig 31814 bp, 47 predicted proteins | sample 1613041 | NCBI WGS metagenome assembly OKMN01 (sample SAMN04436833, study PRJEB24849) | human gut metagenome | biome: human gut; feature: NICU; material: stool | host: Homo sapiens | place: USA: Saint Louis, MO | collected 2011-07-16 | reverse complement strand
CCTGTGACCGAACGGTTATGAGCCGTTTGCTCTAACCAACTGAGCTAATGGTCCTAAAAAGAGCCACCTTAGAAAGGCGACTCGAAAGAAATTTAATAAGTGTGTTATTATTTTACACTACCTATAAATATTTTACTATACTTTATTTCACGACTGGAAACATAGCTTCTAAGCGATTGTACCAAGGAGCGTTTTTGTTCCATTTATCTTGTCCGTAGAAAGGAATATCTTTTCCATTGTTTCTCTTGTATAGGTCCTCAATGACTTTCATTTCATCTGGATGAGACACACGTCTTGTATTCACTCCGTTACAAAACATTACCGTCCAAGCATCTCCATTCCATTCTAGTTTACCTGTTTTTGAATTAATTGGTCTTTCGTATAAACATTGCATAGTCGTTTCTCCACCTTTTATATTATTTTGATTGTTATTACTTGAATTGTCATTGCCTTCGTTTGGATTGCCCATATATTTTTTTATTTGGCTAATAAAATAGTCTTTCACGGCATTTGTTTCTTTTCCATGCAATTCCCACGAACGGTGAGGACATGCCGTAGGAACAAATTCTTTGTGTAATCTTACAGTATCTCTATTGGGATGCATTCCCCAAAACTTCATATCTTCAGCAACTTGTTTAAATGTCATTTGTTCATTAGCTAAAAAATCGGCATCGCTAGCACCCATTGATTGACATACTTCATAGCCAACATAGTTCAAATTCCCATCTGGATTCGCTGTGTGCCATGCTGCATTGAATGTATCTTCTACACGTGCAATTGTATTTCGATCAATATAATAATGAGCAAAGCCATTCGCCAGTTGTGTAGGAGACATTACAGCCAAGGCATTGACATATTGTGCAGCTGTAGCATAAATACTTCCGGCATCATTATGAATGACAACACCTTTTGGCGTCGCATTGGGACGTCTCCCGGCAATCCCACCGCAAACAGATTGATTAATCACTTGCACCATCTTTAGGTTCACCACCTTTATCATTTTCATCTTTTAATTTACTTAAATGCTCCTTAACCCATGAAGGAAAGGGAACGCCTAACTGCCCTAAGTTTTCAATAATGGAAATGCCATACACTGCTATATAAAATAAGACAAATCCAGTAGCGATTGATTCTAGACCCATGATTTTCAAGTATGGATAAGCAACGCTTATTAAGCAGACCACTAATAAATGTTTTACTAATCCTAGCAATCCTTTTGTGCTATTTCCTTCCTTAATGAAAATACCTTTACATAATCCTGTTAAGATATCCCCTAACACAATCCAGACAAAAACCTGAATAAAACCGTTAGAAATCATATTCTTGAATTCTAGTATCAACGCTTGATTATCAATAATCACCATATTTTCCACCTTCCAATAATAAAAACCGCTTAGCTTTTTGCTAAACGGCTTCATTTTAAAATTCAATCTCTATACTAATTCTGTAATATGCATAGAAGAAAGTTGCGTATAATCAAGTTGCTTATCTGCTGCTAATTCTAAACGAAACGCAAGATACTCACCTTTTTTTAGTGTAACATTTAAATCAAAGGCTGCGACATTTTGATAATTCAAACCGCCAACAGCCCCGACTGCTGATCCAATACCTAAGTCTCCTACACCTTCATCAAGACCTTTGTCTATATGAGTATAAGCATATAGAACCCCTTTTGAGCTCCCAACTTGATATTTAACGGTTCCTTGTATATTTAATTTACAATCTCTCAAAACAGTAGCTTGCCACCTACCGCTATTCCATTGCAATGGATCGCTTTTCATCGGTAATCCAAGTCGCTGTCCTACGTTGCTAAATTCTGGTCCTAAGTTGTATCTTGACTTATTTTTGAATCCAGGATGATTAGTTCCTGATGAATACCAAGCTTCGAAAGGTTGCTCTTTTTCAAAAGCTACTTTTTTCCAATCCGTCCAAGATGAGGGCACACCACCAAATTGACGAATAACAATTGTTCGTTCCGTTTGAAATAATTGTCTGACTCCCCCTGGGTCTTTACTAACGAACAAACTTCCAGAGTTCGGTAGCGGCTTGTTTTCAACTCCTGTAGCCGGAATTGAGTATATGCCAGGTTCTTTAGCGTCATTTAAATCCGATAATTTAGCTTTTTTTAAAACAAATAACCCATTTTCTGCTGACTTTTGAGGGATGAATTTCTCATCTGATTCTGCCCGTGTATAAAAGTCTGCTGCTCTCAATTCTTCTAGGGCGGCATTCATAGCATCAGTAACTGTTTTTCCAATTGTTGTAATCTTGGTTTCGCTATCTGTAGCCACCTTTGATATACGACCTTCTGCATCGCTGACTGTTTTATCAATTTTCGCTTGTAATGCATTCATTTCTTTTTTAATTGATTCAATACGAGCAACTACCGCATCATAATCAGTATCTATTTTTTTTAAAGCTGCTTGATAGGCCTCGTTTAACGCTGTTACCAATTTGTTGTATTCTGTGATAATCGTTTCTGCTTCCTCTGCGTTAATGTCAGCATTTCCTTTAACAATAATTTTAAAGTCTCCGGTAGTATCTCTTTTCCCATCTTTTTGAAACGAGAAATAAGCCCTCTTGTATGTCCCTTCTACGCTAAAAGCTGCACTAGGAAACGTGTATTCAAATGTTCCTTTTTGCAATCCAGCGTTATTGGAAGAAACGTTTTCAGAATCAAAAACTTTCACTTTTCCGCCTGCGGGTTCTCCCTCAAAGGTAATAATTCCACCCGATAAATCTGGTATCTCATCTCGCCGAGAAATTTTCACAGTAATTGTTTGCATTTTTTCGTCGCCAACACGACCATAAATAATTGGTGGCATTATTGGATCCTTTGAAAAATCGAGATTTAATATCTTATTCGCCATCAAATCACCCCTCTATGATATTTTCTTTTATTCCTGTTCTTTCGATTAACCTTGCCCTCTAAATGCTCTATCCGTTCAATCAGCTGTTTATTTGTCAAACTGTTCAACATTATCTGTTTATTCATATCTAACCCTAAATAATGATCTTCGGTGTCCTGTGCGCAAAGGAAAGGGGAATACTGAGCGATTAAACCTAGCTCTCGTTTTGCTGATGGCTGCTTTTGTTTATTTCTCGTTTGATAATTTTGTTTTCTGTTAAACTCAACAAAGTTTAGTTTCTTTGTTTCTTCAATGCCATCTATCGCAGTATTTTCAATGTTTTCTTTCAAACGTATATCTGATTGATTAATGATTGAATACCCGTTCATGTTTAAACTAGAGTAAAAATTTACAGGCGCATTATTAGGAACCTTTAACCCAGTAATAAATATATTTCGTAGTGCCTTATCGTTTCCGTTAACATCCGTTTCAAATATTGTATTGAATAAACTTACATGTCCATTATTTCCATTTACACGGATAGAACCTACATGGGCATCCGAAGAACTATCATAACGACCTAGCCATAAATCTGTTCCTGGATAAGCTGAAATATTCAAATATTCACGACCTGTTGGAATGTACAGTGTTCTGTATAATCCACCTAGAGTATTTATCCCGTTTGATTTATACAAACGGAAAGCTCCACCTGTCATCTCAGAAAAAAGTTTTCCATTCCAAAGATTCTTTATTGTTCCACTACTCATAGTTATTTGACTAGCACCGCTTTCTGATGTAATGGTACTACCTGTAATAGCTACCCCTATTATATTAATAGCTCTCAATGTTCCCGTGGTCATTCGATCTGCAACAATCGCTCCGTTATTCGTCATAGCTAAACCGTAGGTACCGTTATAGCCTGTAGAACTAAATCCCAGACCACCAACATTCCACCGCCAAACTTTCCTAGCCGTATTTACATCAGTTGTATCCATAATTAATAATTCTTGCGGGTCTGCTATGGATGGATAAATAACCACATGACCTTTTCCAGGGTTTTTGATGATATCAGAAGCTTCTTTTTGAGCTTGTTCAAGCCAACCAAGTTTGTCTTTTATATCTTCAGTATCCGTTTTTGAGTCTTCAATTACTTTGGCAAAGTCGGTTCTTGCTTCACCTAATTCGATTGACTCGTATCGATCTAAAGCAATATTCCACACCGTTTTAACAATTTGCGCGGTTGTATTGATGTTTAATTGATTAAATGCCACCGTTACCCAATCACACAGATCGACTATTTCCAAGTTTTTAAGCTGTTCTTTTGAAACAGAACTTGCTAAGTCAACGTAACTAGCTTTTATACTTACCCGAGGGATACCTACATTGTTAGACTTGATAAACGATTGCACCATGCCACGCAAAGCCGCTACGTCTTTTGGCTCTTTGTCACTAAAATCGACCATCTGTATTCTACGTTCCGTGTAATTACCGACATAGTCACTATCTATATACACTTCTGGTAAAGTGATTATTTTTTCATCATCGCCATTACCAATTTTTGCCCAACCATATATTGAAGTATACGTATTTTCAATGGATTCCTCTTGATTAATATCTGTTAAATTTTTACCGTAGGCAATGACTACATTCGTATCGGTACCGGCTTTTGCTAACAAGCGAACTTGATTATTATTAAAAAGATATTCCCCACCGAAATTATCTAAAATTGAACCAGCGACACCGCCTAAAACTTCTTGCGCATTTTTATATTTTGCGGGGTCTGTAAAATCAATTGAAGAGGTAGTCCTCACATCACTGTAAAAAGTAAAATCACTTTTAGGCTCCATCTGACTTCTTAATTGATTCAATGCTGTTTGTGCCGAAATATTAGAGTATTTGGAACCAATTTTTACCATTGTGCGCAACAATTTATAGCGATAATGCTCACAGTAAACAGTGACAATCCCTTTGATTGGTTTTGTAATTTGTGCAATTTCAAACCGCTGACTTTTTGCGACTAATGTCGGTCCTGCATCTGCAACGACCCATCTTCCTACTTTAAGCTCGTGAAATAGTTTCCCTACCACTGGATACTGGAATGTCATATCATAAATACCATTACGTTCCCTTGTAGAAAGAGGATTTATTGCATCTTGTAAAGGACCTATGCCTAGGGAGTTCCAATTGTTATTTTTCTTATCATGTAAAATAATCGTGCTCATACGGCTAAAGTCCTCCATTTTGGCTTAATTTTAAAATCAGTGATATAGGTATAATTGATAATGCTTTCGCCTGGGGGCAGAGTGATTGGGTTATAACCATCTGTATTTAAAAAGCAATATTTTGTGATATTAACGCCACCATCTTTATAAGCAATGCCTTCTTCGCAATCTAGCGTAATTTTTCCTGTTCCAGCTTCTTTTGCAATCCTGAATTGTTGGCCATTAATATAAATATTACTATCTTGTGTACTATTAGTTTTATTGAAAGTTATAATTGGCAGACTAGAAAAAGCTTCTGGATTCCTAATGCCACCTCCACTTTTTATATCTCTTTCATCATCACCATCAAGACGAAAAACGAACGGTTGGCACTTAAAAACAAAATTAACATCTAACCAACTTCTTGTTTTGTCTGCTGCATCTACTTTGCTGTAGCCTAGCGCTTTATAATAGTACTCGCTGTATTCACTAAAAATAAGTGGGGCATAATCTTTCGATAAATAAAGCCACGCAGCTATATCCCTTAACTGCGCAGCAATGGTTGTATCTGCTTGTTTATACAATCGTACTGGAAAGACCTTCTCAATGTCTTTATATTTTCCTTTATCATAAATGACATCAGAGCTCCTTCCATCTACCTCTGTAAACTGCAAAGCGGCTTCCGGAATAGTAAACGTCATTTCGTTTCTTATCCGCATAGCGAATTCATTCGATTTTTTTCCTCTAAATTGAAAATATGGATAATTCGTTAAATCCATTATAGCCGCCCCCTTGTTTGTCGTTCTGTGAGTGTTGCCAATTGTTGAGAAGTTTCTTCAATTGATTTCTCATTAGAAAGATCTGCATGTTCAATGTTTATATTGATTGTAGGATTGTATGTTTTCGCAAAGTTGCTATTATTTACAATTTGGCTACCCAACTTAGCAGCGCCCATCATATTTGTGTTTAATGCTAATTCTGGACTAGTAAAGTTAAAATTTGAAAAAGCATTGTCAAATGAGAGTGTATCCGCAATTTGATTAGCCATAGGCTTAATTGTTTTTTGGACAGATTTAAAACTCGCTTGTAAACTTTCATTTAAACCACCCATAATCGCTTTACCAGCTGGAATTAAAAGTTTTCTATCGTAACTAATAGGCCCTTTATGTTCTCGTATCCAATCACCAATACCACTGACAAACTCTTTCGTCGCTTCCCATGCATGTTTAAGCCCATCAGTGAAACTTTCCATAATTGCTCGACCAGCCGCAAATAGATCAAAATCCATAGCAGCTTTTACAGTTTCTTTTACACCTTCCCATATATCTGATGCAATGCTTTTTGCTGTACTCCAAGCACTTTCCATTCCTCTTAATGTAGCATCTGCAAGATTGGCTACTGTTGATTTAGTATTTTCCCATTTTTCTGCAGTGGCTTGTTTTACACCTTCCCAAGTATCGGATGCCCACTGTTTCGCTCCATTCCATGCGCTTTTAGCCCATTCTAGAGCGTTCTTTGCAGATTCTGATACTGTCGTTTTTATTCCGTCCCATGTTTCGGCAGAAGTTTGCTTAACACTTTCCCAAGTATCGGATGCCCACTGTTTCGCTCCACTCCATGCGTTTTTAGCACCATCAAGCGCACTTTGTGCCAAATTTGAAATTGTACTGGTAATTGCATCCCATACAATAGAAGCTATATTGCTAATCCCTTCCCATATATCACTTAAGAAGTTTTTTCCAGTTTCCCAAACTGTTTTTACAAAATTGACTACGCCTTCAACATATGAACCAATTATCTGTTGTATGCCGTCCCAGATCATACTACCGGCTTCTTTAATACTTTCCCATATCATTGATAAGTCTTCCTTTAATTGTTCCCAATCACCAGTTATCAAATCAATCAAAAGTAGTATAGGGCCCATAATTACAGATTTAATCAATTCCCAAACGCCTTCCGCAGTCGTTTTAATTCCTTCCCATATACCAGTAATTGTTTCTGTGAAATTATTCCAGAGTTCTACAATGCCATCAACAATAATCATCACTGTTGGACCTATGGTTTCCCAAATAGTGTTAAATACATCAACTGCAGACTGCCAAATACCTTTCAAAAATTCAACAGACGTATTAAATGCCGAAACAATTCCATCTAATAAACTTTGGAAAAATTCTGTTACACCGCTCCATAAATCTTTCACTGTTTCTATACTAGATTTAAAGATAGACGTTATATCTTCCCCTAGCTTTTTGAAAAAATCCAGAGTACCCTTCCAGAGCTCTTTAACCGTTTTAACTGCAGAATCAAAAATATCTGTTATTCCTTCCCAAACCCCTTTGAAGAAATCGACCATACCTTCCCAAGCCTTTACAAGCCAGTCTGTGAAGGCTTTCCATGCTTTTTGACCAGACTTAGTTTTGGTTATCCAATAAACTAATCCAGCAACTAATGCTGCAATGGCTCCTACTATTAAAAAAATTGGATTAACAGACATAACCGCATTAAACGCCGTTTGTATTCCTGTTCCAATTTTAGTAATTAAGTTCCAAGCTTTCTGAGCTTTAACTACTAGATTGATATATGTTTGCCAGGCTTTGTAATACAGAACAACGCCAGATATAGCGACACCTAATGCCACTATTACCCCTTTAAAAACATCTGATGCAGTCGATCCGCTATCAATCCATTTGATAAAATCTTTAGCTTTTTCGGTTACTTTAAAAAAAGTATCTACTAGCAATAGAACGGTATCTATCAAAGTCTCAGTAATAGAAGTACTTGTTTCTCCTAGATTAAAACTACCAAAGAAATTGGAAACTGCTTCAACAGAATCGAACAAAATATCTTTTAAATTATTAAATGCAGCTCCTAATTTTTCAGGAACATCAACAGAACCTAGAATATCAAAAAAGTATTGAATATTTTCTAATACATCTAACACAACATCTTTCAAGGTAGTAAACACATTTGATAAGATATCAATTAAACTTGAACTTTCACTACTTTTCGATATCTCTCCCCAAAATCGTTGAAGAATATTTATTACGTCATATACAATAAATCCTATTATTTTAAAAGCTTGATCGAATGTATCAGAAAAGATTTTTATTATTGATTGATTATCAGCAAAAGCTTTTTTTATTGAATCAATAACAGGAATTAAGCCGTCCATGGATTTTGTAATCGCTGAAAATGTATTATTTACAATGCCTTTTAAGCTATTCAAATTAGCCGCAATACTTTTTCCAGAAACTTTCGTTACGATCTCATCAAATTTAGTTAACACATTCGCCATTCCATTGGTTATAGAGTTTTTTAAGTTTGAAAAAGAGGTAGCTATCCCTTCTGTAGTTTTTCGAGCGACTTCTTTTGTTCCACCTAAGCCATCTTGAATATCAATTAACCCTTGGTTAAACTGTTCAACAGTAACCTGACCACTTTGTAAGGCTTTGTACAAATCTTGTTGCGCAGATTTGCCTGTAAAGCCAAATTTTTCTGCTAACTTATCTAAGCCAAAACCCATGGTTTCTTGTAAAGTCGTATAGGAATCAAGTTCAACTTTCCCAGTACGTAAGATTTTCATGTATTGCTCTGTCCCACGTTGTGCTTTTTCGCCACTAGAACCACTAGCAAGTAAAGCATTGTTTAAAGCAAGTGTACTGTCAGCCGCTAAATCGGCATCTTTAAAAACACTATACATTTGTTGCGTAGTGTCACTCACATCTTGCAATTTCGTTGGTAGCCCATCAATTCCTTCTTTCAACTTATTCGTTGCACGGGTAGCATCATCTGTACTAGCTCCCATAGCTGTTAAAACTTTAGGAAACTGGTTCAACTTGTCAAAACGTGTAACTGCTCCTTCAATTGAGCCTTTTAAAACATCAAATGCTGCACTGCCCAACTTAACGAGCCCCATCGCTTTGACCATGTCTCCAATGCCTCGACTTGCTTTGGCGGACTTGCCTTCCAATTGGTCTAATTGATTATTTAGCCCTGTGACGTCCTTCCCATTCACGTCGACATCAATTACTACACTTCCATCAGCCATCTTCTTCCTCCTCCCTTACGTAATTTGGTAATGCATAACGCCTTTGAAGTTCTCTCATTTGTTCCTTGTGTTCAGTACTTTCTCCTTTTTGCGGTTTCCAGTTACGGATACTTTTAATTTTTTGAATAGGCGTGTCATCTGGCAACGTTTCTAGCAATACTTGAAATTCTTCCCAAGACAAACGGCCCTGTTCCTCAAATAAATTGATACCTATTTGTCGAAAAGAGGCATAAATGTATTTTGCATCTAATACAATGTCCATATCTTTACTGACTGGTTTCATCGGCATAACATTTCCTAATTCATCGGTTACCACTTCTGATTTTTTACCAAAGACGAGATAGGTATCGTATAGTTCTCTGAACATCTCAAATTGAGATACAATATCTAGTCCAACATCACCAACTAAAATCTTTATACAAGTCTCTACCTTGTCTGGAAGATTCATCCCGTCATCAGACAGCACGTCGAAAACATCCAACACACGATCAAAAGCAAGATTTAGAGGATACTCTTTCTCTTCAAACTCAAAAAAAGAGGGCAGCGGATCGTTTAACCGCATTGCGCTCACCCTTTCTTGCTAACTTTTTTCAAGTACTTCTGTTTTAAACGTTGGGAATTTTTAGTTTGTTCCTCTTTGAATTCGTCCAATTGATCGGCAATCCCGTTGTATAAATCAAAGAAAGCGTTTAGCCATGCGTTGATGTCTGGAATATCCGCATACAACGTATCGAATGTCCCTTCGCCTAACATGACGTCATACCCTTTTGCTAACAACTCTTTGTACGGCTCTAAGTCCAAGCTATCTGCATCGTCTTCATTGAGTCCTTCAATCGAATCTACTTCTTTTTCAAACGCTTCATAGTTTTTTTGTACCTCGATTAAATGTTCTGGTGAACTATCAAAGAAAAATTCATGTCCTGCTAAAATGACTGGGAAACCCGTGCGTTTTACGTTAATTTCTAATGCTTTCATTTAATTACCTCCATAAGAAAAGGACAGCCAAATAGCTGCCCTTTATTTTCGTATTTATGATTGATTATTCAATGTTAAGGTGTGTTGAGCTGTTTTTTTACCATCCTCTGTTGTTCCTGTTGTGGTATAAACACCAGCCGGTACCGCTTCTGTCCAAGTAATATTTCCTGTTTCAGAGACAGCAAGACCTTCTGTTTCAGGCGTAATCTCATAGGTTACTTTTTTGTTGGTTGCATTTTCAGGCAAGACAGTTGCTGTGATTTGTCGGCTACCTGCAGTACCCGCATCTGCTGTTGATGTTTTAGGAGAAAACTCTAAGCCAGTTACAGCAATCGGTAACGTCTTAAATGCCGGTACATCTACTTTCTCTCCACCGTCTACAAACCCTACTTGGTACGTTCCTGCTGGAACATCCGTATTGGGCTCAATGCCTATAATTTCTAAAGGGCTTGGACTAGCCGGAACAACGACTTCCTCACCTTTATAAACGATATATTCTCTCGCCATGTTAGATTCCTTCTTTCATATCTATGATGACCCCAGTTGTAGTCGGCGTTATTTTGTCTACTACTGGGGCTACGCTTTTGGGCTGATTTCTGGCAACGTGTCAAATTTAATTGAGCAGCCGAATTCTTCGTATGCTGTCGCATCGCCAGAACCTGCCTTAATGCCTGTAACTGTTGCACGTCCAATATAAACATCACCATTGGTTTGTACGACTTTATGCCAGATTTTACGGCCGTCACCTAATTTGTATTTTTTACTTGCAATTAATTGTTGTGCTGGGTCTTCTGCATCGTACATGCCTTCTGGTGTATACGTACCAGATACTGATACCACCGTTGTTTCAGGTGTACCATCACCGTCATAAAAACCTGTGTCGTCTGTTTCTTCGTCTGAATCGTCACCAATGGTAGAGATATATTTAGCTAGTCGTAACCATTCCGTATCTTCTGTAGGAGCTGTTTCTTTCCCTGGTGTATATTCAGCGATATAGTGTTCACGTTTCGCATTTTTTTCACGTGCAAACATTTGGATATCCATTTTTAATAACATTATTTTTCCCCCTTGAATGTGGTTAATTTTGCTTGAAAATCTAATAAAAAAACGAACCAACCTTGTTCATCTGCTTCATTGATGAAAGGTCTGTTCGTTATTGTTAAATTGTTATACTCAAAAGAGCTATCTTTACTTGGTAGTTCTTCAATGTTTTCTAAAACATCCGATAGTAGCCACAATGTCCGCTCTATCTTAGCACCGTCTTTTGATTTCATGGCAATTTCATAGTTTAACAATTCGTCTTTGATTCCGTCATAATATTCGGTTTCTACCTTACCGCCCGGTAATGGGTAAATCACTAAGCTTTCTAGCGCTGAAAGGTATCCTTTCCGAATATTTAACGGCAAATTAGGAATCTGATTTATCTTTTCATTTAAACAATCAAGAAAATCCATTACTTAATACCCGCTCCTTTCAGAAAAGCCCGTTTCCACGAATTTAGATAAGCGCCTTTTGCTTTTAAATCCCATCTTGGCCCAGTACCTGGTGTGGTATATTTTTTTCCGTTCAAATAAAATTGACGTTTCGCGTATTTCGTGCCGTAAATAATCTTTTCACCATTGTTTGATAAATGAACGCTTTGCCTTAAAATATTATTCTTTCGTGGTACAAATTGGTTCATATCTGCCATCGCTTGATTACCCAGCGCATATCTGCCTCGTCTCATTGCCTCAGGGCTTACTTTGGTTCTTACACCGCTTAAATTTACCTTAATCCCCATCAGATTACCTCAATCTCATAAGAATAAATAGTGGCTGCTTGATAGGCTTCTATGACAGTATCAATTTTAGTGATTACGTGTTCCTTACCATCATAAATAACCAATGATTGTTCTTTGAATTCAGGAAAGGGCATAGTCAATCCGTGATAACAGAAAATCAATCCGTTATAGAGCAACTGTTTACCGCTTGATGAAAAGGTATATTGGCTTCCTCTGTCAATCCGGCAATACTCAATAAGAACTGGTTCCTTGTATACTGGCTTGTTCCAATCGCCCTCCCCTAAGTACTCTTTATACTCAAAGGAATCGACTAAGAACTTTTTGGGTGGCTTTGGCATTAGCATGACGAAACACCTCGATATAACAAACCTGTACCTTCCAGATACAAATAAACGTCTTCGGCAGTCAACGACTTACTTTCGTTATTTCCAGAAGGATTGTAGCGACTGGCATTAGAAATACTCGTACGGCCTGCTGAAAAGCTTTGAGGGGCATTGTTGATACTTTCATACGTATCCGCACCAACATCGACAAAATACATTATTTGCGCACACAGAGCGAGTTTAAACTGTTTCACTCTAAATTGCCTAGAATCTTTCGTTATATCATTGAACTGATAAAAGTAATTCGTTACATTATCAATCGCTGCGGTGGCTTTTACTAAATATTTGTCAAAGTTATCTTTATATTCATCTGTGGCGCCTGTAAGCTCTTTAAACTCTTCAAAATCAATATAGGACATCTTAGATTCCTCCTAAAAAAGAAGGAGACTAAGCTCCTTCTTCCATTTCAATAACTACCCCGCTTGTTGTCGGCGTTAGATTACCAACTTTCGGGGCTACGCTTTTGGGACATATGACACATAAATAGCTTTTTTCGCATTATCAAATACAATTGCATCATAGTAATCCAAACCTTTAATTGTATCACGGTAACCACTACGGTCTTGCGAAGCTGGCACAGTATCAACTGTCCCGTATTTGACAATTGGCGCAACTGCAGTTAAAGGAACAATGATAAAGTTTAATTTATCTTCAATGTTCACACCTGAGAAACGGTCTTTCGCCACTTTTAAGATGGGCACGCCACCGTCAATTTGAGCTACTGTGCGATTAATACCATTGATTGCCATTTGGTTAGTAGAAAATGATTTTGTTACCCCTTTGGCATTTTTTAGCAAGCGATAGGTTGCTGCCGAAACGAACATTACATATCCGCCAGGAACTTCGTTGTCTGTCATATATTCTTCTGCAGCATCATAAGCCGCTAAAATATTGTCTTCTGTTAATGTTTCATTCACTTTTTTTTCAGCACTATCAAACATTACTTGTACTGCTACTTTGTCACGATGCGGTACAGTGACTAAACGCTTGTGCTCTGTCACAATGTTATTAATCGTTAACGCTGCACTTTCAGACTGATCTAATTGATCGACATCATAACCAAACCAGTCTTCATGCGTTAATTTGATTGTTTCTTTGGCGATATCAATTTGGTTACGTGCATTTTCCCCATTACGTTTGTATTGCGTTGCTTCCATGAATCCTGACATCTTATTCACTCGTACTTCGTTCACGCCTACAAAATCGGCTGCAGTGATACTTTTTGCGCCTTGCGTCAAAATATCCCACACTTGGGAATCTGCGCGATATTCTTTATCAATTGTTGCTAAATCTTTTGAATCTAATACTACTGCCATAATTATTCACCTAATCTTTCTTGAATTTTTTGTACAATGCTTTTTCCACCTGCTGCATTGCCTGCAGGATTTCCACCAGCCAATATTTGAGGCGTTGGCGGAGTTTGGGTTGGATCTTTTGCTTCTTGAAACAAGAATGATTTATTTTCTTGAAGTCCCTTTAATTGTTCTTCAAAGCCTTGTAACTTACCGTCAACAACTTTAATAGTGTCTTTATCTAAAAGGCCAAGAACAATCGTTTCATCAAGCGCATTCGCTTCTTTTAAAGCCAACTGAATGGCAAAGTCTTTTTGTTGTTCGGCTAATTGGTTTTCAGAATTGGTTTTCGCCTCATCGAACTTCGCTTGTAAATCGGCCAGATTTTGAGATAATTCTTCATTGCCTTGTGCCGACTCTTTTAAAGCCGTCAATTCTTCTTGATTCGCTTTTAGTTCTTGTTTAGCGCTGTCACGTTCACTTTCTGCGGTAGCTACTTGCGCATTCAGTTGTGTAACTGTCTTTCCGTGTAACGCCATAATTGACTTTGCGGTTTCTTCCTCAATGCCTAATGCGATTAAATCCTCTTTTTTCATAAATCTGTTCCTCCTAAGTGTTTTTTGAGTGGCAACTCCCACTGTGAGCCGTCTTTTTGAGACTTCCGAGCAGGTCTAGGTATAAAATAAAAAGCCTAACTTTTGCTAGACTTTAATTGCCTTGTTTTCCCATTTTTTATATGCATCAAAATAAATCTCTTGCTTGTCGCCGTTTAGTGTTAATTCATAATACATACCATCAAGCAAAGTAGTACTTAATAGCGCTTTGTTATTTTGCAACGTTTTGCAACTCCAAACCACAAAGACATCTTTTTCGGTAATTTCTTTTTGATCTGATTTATCCAAGTGTTTGTTTGCATAATTTGAAACAATTTCTTTACATTTATCAATAAACTTTTGTGAATCCATCTTTTTGCCCTCTTTTCTTAAATATTCTTCATAATCAGCATCTAAGTAATCGTAAGGATCGTCATTCATAAAATAACCCCTCTCTAAAAATCATCATAGCGAAAATCTTTTAGAAGCGTATTTACCGGGGTGTAAACTTTTTCACGGGCATAATTTCTGCCTAAATACTCATTAGAATCTACTAGTTCTCGTAGTTTCGCTTGGTTTGCTCTTACTTTCTGTAGCCATTGCTTGGCGTTGTCAGTCTGTCCTAATGCTTCAGAAACCATTTGATTCTTTTTGAACTTAACTATTTGGCGCTCTAACTGCCGTTGACGTTTCGTCAATTCAGCGACTTTTTCATTTTCTTTTGCATCAACTTTCGGTTGATTATTCGTGTTAACGCCAGGAATAAAAGGGATGTGTAAATGATTGCAGTTTACTCCCCGATGGCCTCCAGCGGTTCCATATTCAGCTTGCCAATAAGGATCGTAGATACTTTTATATTTGCTGCTACTTGGAACTATCCTACGTAAATCAACCACATGACCTTGAATCTTTGAACAAGCTTTTCTAGCCCCCATATGGCTAGTAACAAGCACCGTATGAACGCCATATTCACTCATACGGTCTGTTCGCAACTGGTTAAAGGTATTTCCTAGTGTTGACTTTAAAACAGTTCTAATGTATCTTTCCAAGCTCCATGTATGACCACCTTTATCAATAAAAGTGGACTTAATCCCTTTTTGCGCCCATTCTTGCAACGTACGTTCTAACGCTTCCTCAAACGTAAATAAGCCGCTGTTAAATGCAGCGACTGTCTTATTAATGATTTCATTGTACATTTGAGTGGTAACTGTTCCATAACCAAAGTTAGTGGATAACAACGTTTGATTTACATAGTTGTTAATATCAGACCAAACTTGGTCATGATAGGCTTTCATGATATTATCTAAATCGGTTGGCATAGGCTTTGGATCATACGGCAATTCTTTATCCAAGTCTTTTACAATCTTTTGCCCGGTACTTTCAAACATTCGCTCTATTTCGGATTCAGCAATTCCCGTTACTTGAGAAATAACTTTCGCTGTTTCTTTGTTAAATAAATGCAGTTCCTGTAACTTTTCCCTTTGCCAGTCTAATATATCACCGTTGCCATTTTTTAAACGCTTAGCAATGATTCGTATTAATTCACCCTCTAATGATTGATAGAGGTGTGACATGTTAGAGGACCATAAATCTAATTGATGAGGTGTAATCATTATTCCTCATCTCCCAACTCTTTACTAACTCTAAACTCTTCAATTTCAGAGGGATCCAACCCGGCTTCTTCTTGTTGGATACGTTGATACCATCTAACAGCTTCTTCATCTGTCAATTTGAATATCCCTTTTAGTGCTTCTGTAACTGGTACTAACCCAGCTATTTTCGCTTTACTGAAAAATTCTAGCTTTTGGTCTAAATTAGAAAAAATCCCGTCGTCGAAGTCCACGCTGATTTCTTCAAAGTTAGGTATTTTGCCTGTGTATAACGACTTTCCTTGGTATATGGTTCTTTTTGCTAATTCTAGTGTAGAAACTACCAAGCCTTTGATGAACTTTTCTACTTCGTTACACTGCATGTTACGCGTACGATAAGTTAACGAGTTCTCGCTTGCTACTTCTGTTGCAGTTTTTACGGATTTCCCGTCGAAACTAAACGTACCAACACTAAGTTGCATTTGCATTTCTAACGTTTTCATAAACTGATTGATAGCCGAAATGTACTGTTCTGTTCGAATATCGTTTGTAATGTCTTTAATTAGCTCACTGTCTTGTTCCATTCGCATTGGTCGATAGATATTAACATCTGGATCAAAAATCGGCTTCATGCTGTTCCCTTGTTCATCTGGATGATAATCGAGTACATGGTCACTTACAATAACTGTTCGCTGCCCCATTCGTATCTCCCAGTTAAATTGATCATACGCATCGTTGATTTGCTTGAGGGTATTTACTGAATTGTCACATATGCCTATCCCTAAAGGACTGTACAAACTAAAGTTATTAAACCCGGCTGGTTTTAAATAATTAAACAGCGGCTTCTTCATGTCTGTTATGTTCGCTGATTCTGACAGCCCTTCATATTGCCCGTTATAGCCAAGTTGTACCCGCTTGCCTATCTTGTTCGCTTCCTCTGAACGGTATAACTCATTAGTAATTTTTACATTCCCGTTGATCCATTCGTGGAATTCTAAAAGCGTATAGTACACTGTCTTACTATTTTCAGTTTCAACCGTTTTAAAAAGCATGACGCCTTCAGAAACGCCGTTTGTTGTTGAACGTAACGGATAAAAGGCATTTGCTAACGCCCAAGAAAACTCCATTTCACCAGTATTCATATCGACGTAAGGACGTATCGCAAGACCACCTGCTGCAAACATTGGTTCTAAATACCTTGTCATATTCTTTTTAAAATCATTATGTTCGAATACGTGTTGTATATATTCATTTGCTTGTTCGTCATCTACTTTAATGTCTACTTGTTCATTAAAGACTAAACTAGCCATCATTTCTGCCGTTAGCTTTCTCATGTTTAAAGCCATATACTTACGTTTTCTTATTTCGTTATTCGAATTAACATATTCAATAACGCCATAGTCGTTTCTATACTCTTTAAAATCTTGTTCAATCCGTTGTAATTCTAACGGGTCTATATTTACTTTTGGATGATCGTTAATGCTCGTTAATTCTTGCCCAGTCAATGCATAGCCTCCTCTCTTAAACAGTCCTTTCACAGCTTCAATAAACTTCATTAGCGTTTTAACCTCCAATCTCTTGCGTTGTCTAGGCATGCATACTTGAAAGCATCCACGCTGTGGTCAAACTCTTTAATTACTTTTGGATCATCTGAATTTAAATAGCGTTCATCAAATTGGTATCGCTTGTGTTCTTCAACAAATAATGTCAGGTCATCACAATTAGGCAGTCCTGTTTTAAGCGTAGATTTCAAATAATAAAAACGCCCTTGCGCTAATAAGTCATGGACGTAGTCAATCATATCGATGTTCTTTTTCTTTGCAACAGGGTGCCATCTTTTCCCGTAATCTTTAAAGTATTGATTCCTTAAACCGCCTTCTGCGCTATCTATTGTCCGCTGTATGATTCGGGCATTCCCAACATAGGCATGCTTAGAGGTTCGTTCGATGAACTCGTGTAACTCTTTAGATAAATCATTCGGTGCTTTTTTTACCATCTTTCCTTGTGGACTGTAATAGTACATGTTAAGCAATATCACATTTCCTTTAGCAGTTAGACCAAAACACAAGCAAACGGTTGCTGATGTTTGATGACCTACGTCAGTTGCGTAATACAAGCCGACTATTCTATCGTCATCTGGTAACGTATCAAGTTCATGAAAGAGTTCGATGTTGTAAACATTTGTTCCAAGTCCTACAGGCTCGCCTAAGTATAAATACCTGTAGTAATCAATGTCGTTTTCTTTTATGCGGTTAATATCTTCTAGCATTTGATCTGTCACAAACCCTAGTTCATCATTCAGATAACTAGATTCGTGAACCAGATAGTTTTTTTGTCCTTTTAATGCCTCTGACCACTCATTAATCCATGAATAAGGATTTCTAGGTGGGTTATAACTCCAAAAGAACTGAACCGTAACAGCCAGTGGGTGTTTTTGTCTCATAAAAGTAGTATTCGACTGATCAAATTCTTCGGCGTTTTTAAATTCAGCCGCTTCTTCATACCAGACAGCAATAATATTGCCAATATCGTTTGATTTTAATTTTTGAAAATCGTCTTGACCATAAAAGTAAAAAGTTGAACCGGTCTCTTTGTGAGTGATTTTAAAGGGTGATACCGTACAAGAAAACTGATTCATCAGACCAAACTTATTTAACGCCCATTGTATTTTTAAATAGACGCTGTCACGGATTGTATTAGCTACTTTACGAATAACAACTACATTCGCCTTCTCGTCTATCAAAAGGTACTTAATCATCATATAAACCAGCAATAACGCAATAACCGACGACTTAAACGAATTACGACCACCTTTTAATATGTTATACGGTTTTTTCGATTTCCAAACTGATTTAAAGTGTGGGTTCACTTCTTTCTGAATATGAATTTTACTCATCTTCATCGCCCCATTCATCGACGATAGTGATTTTCCCAGAAGATTGTTTGCCGCCATTGTTTAAATACTTCATCAACTCACTCATGGCCTTTTGCTTATCGTAAAGCTTAACCGATACACCGTCTTTACCTTTTTTGATTTCTTGTATAAGAGTTCCGTCTACCTCACTAGCATTTTTCAATCTAACAAAAGATACTGGGCGTTCTTCACCATCTGAAAACTCAACCATTTCTTGTCCAAATTCTGTAAAATCAGACATATCAGCGAAAGATTGCTTGATATACTCTTGTATCAAGTCTTTAACATCCACAAACACATCTTGTTGCAACTCTGCTTTTAAACGGTGCAACTCTTCTTTTATGCTATCTTTTGCTAGCAACCTAATGCTATTGGCTCTAGCTGAATTATAGTCACATCCGTATGCTTGTTGATATGCCTTAGTGGCGTTAAAATGCTGTAAATAAAATAAACAGAACATCTTTTGTTGCTCTGTTAAATCGTCATTATCTATAACAGGTTGCAACTGTTCTTTGTGTGCAACCTTTTTCTTTTTGGTTGCAACCTCTTTAGGAGGCGCATTCCATTTGCGAGATTTCCAAGACTTCACGGTGTTAATAGATACATCGTATTTATCCGCTATATCTTTATACTTCATACCGTTCTTATAGTCCTCATATGCTAAGTCCCATTTCTGCACATCTAACGCCACCTCCTATGTAAAATTATGAATTCCCTACATGAGAATTATCTGTTATACTCTTTGTAGGTAGCACTTCCTAAATGCGTTAAATTAATTACTTACAACATTTCCAAAAATGCGTTATAAGTATAGCTACCTTGCCACTAGATCCCATAGTCTAGTGGTTTTTTTGTATGTAGAAAAGAGACACCCTGTAGCGGATGCCTCTCGTGAAGGGTAGAAACATCTATTGACGTTTCCTAATTTATTTAAGCAGCGAAAGCTACTTATTGACGTGACAGGAGTCGAACCTGCATGTACTTGATTAAAAATCAACCGCTCTCACCAATTGAACTACACGCCATACCAGAAGGAGCTACCTTCTAGCAATTGCTAATAAATCAAATTAACCTTTACACACTCTCGTCAGAATGTTTTCCCATCAGGACGTAGCTTTCGCAGACTTTCACGGCTAAAATGATTATGTCACTGGCAAGGATTCGAACCTTGCACGATATAAGATAGGCGTGTGACGACGCCTCGTTTTACTTCCTGCTGAATCTGTGGGAACTCATTCCATCCACCGTATCTCCGCCATAGAGGTAACACACGTCATACGTGCCTGAATTTCAGGGAGAGTTTCTCGCTATCTCGTTCAGCCTACCCGTTACGCGGTCTCACCGAGACGGATCTCTTATATCTGATTAGCGTTACCCTTTCCGCCACAGTGACTAATCAATCAAACACCAGCAAAAACAATTGATTAAGTTTATCCTAAACGTACCTAGCTGCTACTCTATGAGTTAGGAATTGCTCTCGTGCGTAAGCAGCTGCCGCAGAGATCTGGTTAATGTTCTTATCTTCAGATGCTGGGCTAGAATACCGCGTCTAACCACGCCTATTATGCTTTATCCTGCATAAGGTAGTTACTGCATCTCTAGTAACTATTTGTCACTTGCAAACCTGTAGAAAAAAGAGGAGGTTATTCACCTCACTTCATTTTATTGAGAACGTAAGTCTGCAAGTGACCATTGAAAGTCAAATCAAACGGTGACTAAACCAGAAAGCGTTGTGTAATGTGTCCATTTTCTTTGACTTTCGATATTACTATATTAGCACTAAAATTCGTATAAAAACCGCCAACTTTCCGCCAAAAAACCGCCAAAATTTTATTTATAGGCAATTATTTTTCCATTTCGATACGCTTCGGCAAATTCAATTAAAGCCTCTGATTTCATTCGTTGAATACTTCTTTCGGAATATCCAACTTCCCTAGCTATCTTGTAATTAGAGTAATGGTCCTGCACACAGAAACTGTAGTGAAGAATTTGACGACTTATTATGCTTAATGACATCAAAGCCGTTAGGATTGCATCACGCTCTGCCTCAACATCCATCATCTGGATCAACGCATCTTCTGCTTTGTTGCCATGCTTTATACCTTTGGGCATGTCTGTAATTATTGGCGATCGAACATCTACTAAGGAACGACCAGCTATTCGGTCCAAACGTCTAAAATTTTTCAACACGGCTCTCGCATTGGCTCTAGTCTGACTGAAATCAATTTCTTTTAACAATTGAATCAAGTTAAATCGCTCCTTTTATGTTATAATATCAATGTGGTTGGTCGGAGCGATTCCGACTTTTTTTATTTTTTAGAATTTTGAGTGCCGTTTGCAATCGCCTTTTCTTGCAAGCGACGCTTTTTCTTTTTAATTTTTGATTTTTTCTTACCCATGTTGCACCTCCAGTGTAATTGGTCTGCCATACTTTAAAATTTTCCAAGAGCCAGCATCATGTGACATTGATTGGCCAATTTCATAGTGATGCTTATCAAGTTCAGCTTCTATTTTTGAAAGATATGGCTCTGAATACTCAACGTACACTCCATCAACTTGCCTTCCTAAGATATAAACTTCTGGATAACTCATACACTTGAACCCCCTAAATATAGCCCTAACCCCAAAATAAACGAGCATGAAAGGAAATAAACGAGGTCACTGCTTGTTATGTCATTGCTATACACGAAATAACTCACGGCTGCTTTTGCTACAAGAATCATTATTGCAATGCCACTAACTTTATTTATTACTCTTTTCCAATTGCGTTTCATTTATTCACCATCTTTCCACAGCACGGACATACTTTCGTTTAGTATTGCTTCTGTTAGTCCCAATTCCTTGCTGTATCCAATTAAAGCAGCAGCTAACGTGAAGACAATTTCATTATCATCCATTCCTGTAGCATTTATACCGATTTCGTTTTCACCAGTTTTTGTTAATAAGAGTTGTTCCATTTATTTGACCTCCTCACTTAATCCCCAAAAAGGATTTACCTTGTAAAATTTCTCAACTTCTCGATTCAAAGATCGCACCATACTTTCTAAAACTGTTGCTCGCGTTCCTAATGTGACATTTTGCTTTTTCGCTTTTTTGACACTTGTAATGCCTAAGTTGTGTCTTAATTCAGAAAAAATTAGTATTCCCTGATTACTATATTTCCATTTTAAATCTGGATTGGCTTGAATCTTTTCCCATAATTCGTTAGTGACAACTAAATAGTTATAATCACCTAAAAACGTTTGTTTTGCGGAACTTTTTAAGTCTGCCAACGTTACTTTTATTTCATAACATCTAATAGTGTTGTCAGTAGAATAAGTCATAAAGTCGACTCTTTCCTTGCCAAACCAGCCAATGGTTACCTCAAAACAGCCGAATACTCCCATTTTGTTGGTATAGTGCCACAAGCATTTCTCAGCTTGTCTGGTTAAATCAGTTTTCATTAGTTACCCACTTTCACTTAATTCCTAAGACGACATAACCATCTTGTTGGGCATAATCTGTAATGTACGTTATTTCTGAGACATGGACATCACCTGTATATTGTCCCTCTTGATATTCGTTTAAGCGTAAGATATCACCTTTTTTATAGTTACGGTCATTTTTACGGATTTCAAAACGTTTATTCCCTGAAACAACCGCTTCAAAGTATTCTGGTAAAATTTTAAGCTCGTGAATGGTTGGCTCTTTCTCGACTTCGTAGCCATACCTCATAGCGTCGCACAACGTAAACTGTATATCTGCACTATTACTCAACCAATCATAAAATTCTCCGCTGTAATCCCATTTTTCAGCAACAAACCCATCTGAATCAGTTGCGTACTCAACGCTTAAAAAGAGATCAATTATATCAGTGGAATACTTATGTTTATCAAGCCATTCCGCAACAAACTTCGGTACCACGACTTTTTCTGGTTCGTCTATCTGTTTTGCTAAGCCAATCGCGTTGTTATATGCGTCTTTTTTACCTCGCGAAAAATCAGTATAATCACTAATTTCTGCGTTGCGATTTATATTTGCTCTAATTTCTTCTAACGTTTCAATAAATTCTTGTTTATTCATCGCTAATCCCCCTTGAAACTGTTAAAACAGTAGACAGATGTCCGTTATTACGCAAATATTTCAATAAGTCATCAATATCAGATACATCTTCATCTTCTCCGTAATAGATGCTTTCAATTATTACAGCTAAATCTATATAGCTTATTTTTAATCGTTTCATTCTGTTCTCTCCAATAGTTTTAAGTTATCCCATACATTTCCGATGACTAATAGTTCAAAAAGTGGATATGTCTTATTTGGATCTCCTGAAAATGCCCCTAAAAAAGAGTCATAGTAATCTACACCCTCACTTTTAAACACGAATGAACAGTCTTCCCAAATAACATCAGTGATGTATTCTGAAATACCTTCATTTGTTACTTCTATTATTTTCAAAATATCACCCTCAAAAATTTCAACGCCGTTCTTGTCTTTCAACCCTGTTGATTGTCCGACTGTTTCCTTATCAATCAGATAAACCGAATTTTCATCTGATTCATTTACGATGGCATACTGGCCAAACATAAAAGTTAGAAGTCCAATATGCCAGTTACCTCTTTGATCTCTTGCTCTAAATTTTGGGATCATCTTCTTTACTCTCTTTCCGCTTAAAAATATAAATTTATATGTTCAAAGACATCTCTTTTTTTACTAGTGGTGTAGTTGTCAAAACGAACGAACAGCTCTTTCTTTACATTATTTGTTAAAAACCTGACAGAATATCCATACTTAATTCTGCTTATTTCAATGGCATCTCTGCATATTTTTCTCAGCTCATTTTTCGATAGTTTAACTCTAAAACCTAGCACTATGTCAGTAACACCATTCACGGTCTCTGTCTTAGCGGACCAATCGTCATTACAATAATGCCCATAAAATTGCCAAAGTTTATCATTATCTAACTCAAGCAAATTTATTTGCTCATTCATCTTATTCACCCGCTTTCATAAATACTAACCAATGTGTTTTTGCTCTTTTATTGCCGTACAATGGCTCACAATCAATTGTGCTTAATATTTCAGATAACTTGATTTGTTCCTCGTTCCATTTAAAAACTAACGTCCCATTGGGCTTCAAAACCCTCATACACTCATGAAAACCTTTTTGTATATCTTCTTTCCAAGTTTTCTCGTTTAGCTTGCCATATTTTTTAGCCAACCAGCTGTTATTACCACACCTCAATAAATGCGGAGGATCAAATACAACATGATAAAACGAGTTATCTTCAAAAGGCATCTTTCTAAAATCTGCAACTAGATTAGGATTAACATCGATAACATGCCCACTGTCTAATTTTTCGTAATGTTCTCTGTTGTCCATAAACAAAACTTGTTCGTTTTGCTTATCAAACCAAAACATTCTGCTACCACAGCAAGCATCAAGTATTCTTTTCATAATTTCAAAGGAGAAAAAGCTTTTTAATGCGGCCGCAAATCTCCGCTCCTTTCTGATTATTTAACTAATACATAAAATCCATTTTTCTTTGCAACGTCTCCTCGAATTCCCAAATGGCCTTCCAACTCTTCAAAGGTCCTTTTTGTAATTTTAGAAAGTTGCGTGTCATACCCCAAATTTCTAAGTGTCACGTATTCATCTGGTGTTAATTGGTCTAAATCTATTGCCACAATTGGTGGAAACCGTTCAGCAGACGGTTTAAATGTCACACTAGTTAATTTCATATTTTTTTACCTCACAATTTTACCGCTTTATTTTTCGATTTAAGGCGTTTTAAATCATTTATGATTAATTACCCTAAACTAATTATTGAATTTAACTGTCGTTAAATTACGCCGTAAAAACAACAAATTATTTCTTATTCATCCACGACTGATTACTTTTTGTTTTCTTCTTAGTTTTTTCTTGAAATGATTCTTCTTTCGCTTTTTCACGTAATTGTTTTGGCTTTTCTGGTGGAATTACAACGTTTACGACCTTTCCACCTGCCACTTCTGCAGCAAGATTCGCTAATTCATCGTCTGTAAAATGCATCGCCTGCTTAATTTGATTAGTGATATTACCCTCTTTATCAAGATACCCACTACATTTCACTACTTTTACTTTTTCCACGTAATCACCTACTCTTTTTTTAATGTACTGCTTCATTTTTCGTATACCCTTACCTCTATCTTGTCCTTTGCGAACAACCCAAGTGCCTGAGATAGCGAAATAATCAATAACCCCTAACGGTGAGTGAATCGCAAACTGGTGACTTGCTTCATAAAATTCGAAAGGATAACCAAGTTCAAAAATATTCTTCATTACCTCTGTACTCATAAATAAGACATGAGCTTTTCTTTTGTTTTTTAATTCTTGTGTTGGGTACTTTGTCATTCACTATTTCCCCTCCATGTACTCTTTTATTTGTCTATCAAGTTCCAATTGTTCTTCTGGCGATAGCTTTTCTTCTTGCTGTTTATTTGGTTCTTTTGCCCATTCTGGTAAATTTTCAGTCCTAACATTTTGACGTTGGTAAGTCGTTCGTTGTTGGCCACGTTCTTTTTCATTCTTGATTTCAAATTTTAGTTTTTCAAACTGCGTTCTTAGCTTAGAAGCACTTCTAATGTTTCCAAACCAAAATGAATTTGTCGGTAACCAATCAAGAACATAGTCAATTGCTGCAATAGTTTGTTGATCTCGTTCTTCGATTAATCTGAAAACATCTGCCCATTTTTCAATCTTCACTTTTTTCATTTCACTTGGAAAATCATTGATTAAATTATTTTGTAATTTTTGAGCAAGACGTAAATGTTCGTCAGAATATTTACAAGGAGGTTTCTTTGACTCTTCTTTATTATCTTTATCTATTTCTTTATCTATTTCTTTATCTATATCTTTATCTGTTCCGTTACTCAGCGTTACATCAGCGTTACGTGTAACGTTACTAGTAACGTTACTTAATGACAGTTGCTTTTGTTTTTCTCGGTATTTCGCTTGTCTAATGCGATTTTGCTCTTTGACTTTTTCCATACCATCAATGGCCTGGTATTCTTCCCAATTCTTAATGAAAATTACATCTTCATAGGTTGTTACCATGCTGTATTTTTCTAAAGTTAAAATGGCAAATTTTACAAACTCAACTGTGAAATCAAAATCAGCTGCTAAATCTTCATCTGAATAGGGCAAAGTATCAGTTAAAAACAATCCGCCTTTTTGGTTGCTTTCACCAGCACGAGCTAGTAAAAATACCCAAAACAAAATTACTCGATCGCCATCTGGCAATTTGCGTATTCGTTTGATTTTCTTATTATCAGGTAAACTAGTACTTAATTTTATCCAGCTAATTTCAGCCACTTATCTAGCCTCCTATGTGTAATTTTTTGATAGTTTCTTGGTTCAATTTGATACCTTTAACATGATATTTTTTCTTAAATGCTGTAATACCAATGTTATGTTTTTCGGTGTGATGGCATCGACACAAACCAGCGTAAGTGTATTCTGTATGGTCTACGCTTTTTCTTTTGCGACGACCTAGAGCTTTATCGAAATGGTCAATATCTGCACCAGTTTTTCCACATATGCAACAAACTCGTTTAGTGATACATTTGTAAAAGTAATATTCCTGATTAGCAGGCAAAATATCATACCCATTGCGAAATGGAATATTATTTTCAAAAATGAAATTCAAGATAATGTTTGCTAATATCGTTGCATCATCCATTGTATTTTCCGAATCGTTTTTAAGGCTTATTTTGTAGCCTTGTAACGCTTCAAAGCGAAGATAGAACATTTCCTTTAGTACATCTATTTCTTGCCCTGTAGCCACATAAATATCTTCTAACATAGCGAAAATAAACTTACGTTGAGCTATACTAAATTTTCTAGGATCAATAAATCTTATTTCTATTTCACGTGGTCCTGTATAACCGTAGTACATTGTTTTCAAACGTTCTAAATTTATCGCTTCGTTTATTACGGCAGTGATAGAGTTGTCTTTTAAACTCTTAATCACTGCAGAATAAACATTATTTAAATTCATTCGATTGCTTCCACTTCTATTTGGTTGGCCTTCATGAAATTATTTAATGCAACTAATTTTTCATGTGTAGCCGTTACTTGGATTCTGGCTGTTTCTAATTCGGAGCTTTCTTCCTCTTCTTCACAAACGTTTGAAACAATTTCTCCAGTTTCAATATCAATAGTATTTTCTCCTACTTGCTCTAGCCCTCGGGTTTCAGCTACTTTTTCAGTGGCCAACTTTTCAGCTGAAGCTTTATCAATTTCTTTAATAAGTTCTGCCGAAGTTTTCCCTTGCTCAATCAGAGTCAGCCATGAATAAGGTTCTAAGCCTTTTGCTTTGGTATAGCCTTCGATAATAAGTTTGTCATTTTTAATTCGATCTTTTTCCTTGTTTATTTCTGATACTACAGTTTCAATTTCTTCAATGACTTTTTTCTTTAACTCGCCTTTTTGTGTGAATGACCCTTTATTGGTCCAACTTGATTCAATTTTAATAACATCAGGATGGATATTTTTTGCTGCTGAAATTTCATTGATTTTTGCTTGAACTTTTTCTTTTCTCGCTTCACGGTCATTCTCTTCATAAGATTTAATATTTTTATCAATGATATTTTTTGCCTCTTCTATTTTTTCCTTGAAGGCGTTAATAGTGGTTTCAAAGGTATCTAAAGGTTTATTAAACTCTTTTTTCACTTCGATTCTTTTTTTGTCTAATAATCCAGATACTTTGTTTAAATCCGCTCTTGCTTGTTTAGCATCTGGTAAATTATTTTCATTAAAAATTAATTTCGAATAATGATTTACTGTTTCATCAACCATTGCACTTAATTGTTTTTCATTATTGATAATAATTTTGCTGGGGCTTACCTCCACAGTTACTTGTAGGTCTGCCATTAATTCATTTGACATATTGAACCTCCATTAATTAAAGACATTGCTTTGTCTTGGCTGTTGTCGTTTATGTTGCATTTCTTTTGCTTGCTGTTCTTGTATAGCATTCATTTTCCAGTTATTAAGCGTTTGAAGTGCTTCATTAAAATATTCTTTAGGGAATACTTCAATAGACGCTACATTAGCCATTTTGGCTAAAGCTTGGGTGTATGCTGACGGCTCATTCCCTGATATTCCTGCAATCATCACAGCTTCGTTTTTAAGTAATGCAAGTTGTTTACCATCAACCATTTCCACATTCATATCTTGTTCATTTTTCGGAACGTCTGGGTCATCTCTTCCGTCATCAATCATCAATAAATCACACAAAGCATATTTTTTAGCATAAGAACTAGCAGAACCAGTTACTTGTGAAGCATCCATTTTGGGCTTATCTTCTGGTTCTCTAGCGTAAGCAACTGCCTTAACTTCATTTTCTCCATCCGTAATTTTCACTATTGCTTCTACATAAAAACGATTTTCCATTCGGATAATATTTTTAGTAGTATGAATATACAGACCATATTCGATACAAAGAGGCTTCACTTCACGCAATATACTTTCGGCATTTCTGTAATTGAAATTATTAAAATCATTTACTAAATCTTTTTTTACATTTAAGCGTTCAATTACTTTTAAAAATTTTTGATAAAACGTTAATTCTGTTTCTTCTGACATTTAACTAGCTCCTTTCAACAATGAAATGACTTGCTCTAGCCCTTCAATTAATTCAACTTGTTTAAAATAAGCACTTTCATCTAAACTTTCGAATACTGTTCTGACTTCTTCATCTTCGCTATCTTGGTAAACAGCAACATGATTATTAGTAGTATCCTTTTCAAAAATTAGTGATCCATAAGGTGAATGATTATCAATTAAGACAATTCTTTGCATTGAATCTACTTCCACTCTCATGCTATAATTCTCCTATCAATTAATTTTGTTTGTGACTCTATGCTTGGCGGCGGAGTCACTTTTTTGTTTCTCGGATAAATAAAGCTTCTGGATATAGTCCTTTATCAAATACTGTGTATGGATATTTTTCTTTTAACTTTTGAAACACCAACGCTTTCGTATCCTCAACTACATAAATTTTCAAACTATCTTTGCCAACTGCTTGAAACATCTAAATCCCTCTTCTCTCTTTTTGTTGCATAATATATATCTGATTTTTTTGTTGCTGGTACCATAAATCAGCAAGTCTTTTCGTTTGTTTTAATTTTTCTTCTCTTGTCATTTTTTAACTCCTTTTTTTCAAAATATTGATACTTTGCTTCATCCCAATTGAAGAACCAATGGATAAAGAATGGAACGCTTAATGTTGCTAACACTGACATTGAAAAGTGACTTTTCAACAATGTACCTAGCGCTATCATCAATAAAAACATCCCTATCAATCGTGCTTCACGTATTGCTTTCATGGTTAACCTCCTACACATGGATTCTATTTTGAATCTCTAAATATCTTAAAAATTCAAGTTCTCTTTCGATTTGAGCTGCTTTATTTTCCGTTAATTGTTCAGATTGTCTGAGTGCTGCTCTATCATCTTGAAGCTGTTTACGTTCTTTTTTGATTTGATTAAGTATCCAAGCTTCTTGATCAATCGTATAAGCCATAATATTCTCCTTATATTACGTCGTTTAAGTCAAAGCTCATTTGTCTTACAACTGTTTTTGTGGCTGTGGACGGCTCCCAGTCATTGATATATTCAATTACGATTGGATAATGTTTTTCTCTTAATTGTGATCGAGTACCCACGCCTGTGATTTGCTTAATACCTGAATTAATATCTTTGTATAACTTTCCACGCTGTTCCTTTGTGATTTTCCCAAATCCTTTTGCAACTTCTGCTACTCGTTGATGAACTCGGCGTGATAAGTAGCCATAATCATCTGCACCGATTTTTTGATTGTCTTTTAAGTCGGCTACTTCTTTTTCTATTACATCTACACGCTCATTTGTTTCTTCATTTGCTGATAAAGCAAGCATTGCAAGTTCTCTTTGGGAGGTTGGTAGTTTAGGCTGTTGAATTTCTTTTTCCATTTGATTAAAAGCTTCGATATATTTCAATTTAAATTGCAAAGCTTTTTGACCTGTGAATCCCATTGCTAATAATGTAAATCCGTCACGGTTCATAATTACTTGGCGATAAGATTGTTTGTTTTGTGGATGAATGTAGGTATCTTCGTAAAATAGGTCGGCATAATTTTGTGCCACCCCCTCTTTTAATTCATCAATAGCTTTTAGAACGACTTTGTGTTCTTTGCCAAAAACTTCAGCAACTTGTAAACTACTTGTGACCGCTTGTTGGTCTTTCATTATTACTAAATTTGTTATTTGGTTTACTTCCTTTCTGGTATAATTTTCTTATCAGCAAGTGGTCTGCTGAAACAACTGATTCTATATTAATCACAGATTGATAGAAGTTATGAGTCCTGAAATGACTGCAATCATTTCGGGACTTTTTTCTTCCAGCGCTTGTTCAAGTGCTTTTTCTGCTTGTTGCAAAATCCCGAACTTAATTTCCATAATCAACTTTGTAATCTCTTGAGATGTTAATCCTTTATTTGCGTTATCCTCGATAAATTTTTGTAGTTCATTTACGTTAATGTTACTCATGTTCTACCTCCTTCAAAATATCGACGATGAATAATTTTAGCTAGTTCTTCTGATATTTTATTAATGTCACTTTGTAGGTCTACGCTAATATTTATCTGCTCCTTGCTACTCTCAATAGCTTGGAGCATTTTTGCTATCTCTTCTGGTGTTCCTTCGATTGTTATTTTCATGTTCTGCCTCCTTATCTAATTAAAGTTCTTTCTTAGCAGCATTATCTTTTCGCCATTTATTAACTTTATTTAAATCAAATAACAATTTACCAGTGGGATTAGGTTCTGCTTGCAAGCCAGCTTTTCGCCATTTTCTAAATGTTTCTACAGAAACACCTTGCCGTTTTGCCATTTCCGTTTGATTGAATAATGTTTGTTGGTTTTTTGCCTCTAGTTCCGATTCAATCTCCTGTCTAAACCTACACCCTATTTCTGGCAATGCTTCCTCTAACCACTGATCAAATAATGGTTTTAGCGCTTCTTCAAACGTGGTCATCAGTTCCCACCCCTAAACCTTTCCTTTGTAGCGTAAATGCGACTTCTTTACCAAAAAAAATTTCTATCGCTTCTGCATCTGATAACGGAACCTGTTCTTTAATACCTTTTGCCTCTTCTATAGAAAAATCTCCACCTTTTTTCATTTTTCTGTAGAAAGTACTTCTGTCTATGCCGATAGAATCAGCTACAGCCTGTTGGGTCGTTCCTCTTTCAACAATTAGGCCTTTTAATTTAGCAACATTAATCACTTATAACACCTCTCTCTAAAATCGCATTTATGCGACTTGATATTTGTAATATACCACCTTGAATGTTATCAGTCAACAAAAAAGTTGCATTTATGCAATTATTTTTGTTGCAATTATGCAACCTGCAATATATAATAATTATCGGAGGTGATAAAATGAATGTAGGCGAACGCATGAAATTAAGAAGAAAAGAATTGAATATTAGCGCTGATAAAATCGCTAATGAACTTGGTGTATCACGTTCAACAATTTTTAGATATGAAAAAGGCGATATCGAAAAACTACCTACAGAGAGATTGATAACTATTGCTAAAATTCTAAAAACAACTCCCGAAGAATTGATGGGCTGGAACACTTCGAATGATTTTTCTTCGATAGAAGCTATCTATAATAAGTTAGATACTACGAGAAAGCAGAAAGTATGTAGGTATGCTGAGCATCAATTAGAAGAGCAAAAAAGAAATACATCTAAAAATAAAGTTATTGCTTTCATGCCAACAAATACAACCACTGTAGAACTTTTAGGCAGATTATCAGCTGGTGGTGGTGCATTTAATGACAAAGGTTGTAAAGAAAGTGTTGAAGTAGGCTCAGCTCCTTCGCAGTATGATTTAGCATTCCAAGTTTGTGGAGACAGTATGTACCCTACTTTTCAAGATGGTGAAATTGTTTTTGTAAAAGAAACTATGGATATCTATAATGGACAGATTGGTGCAATTGAAATTAATGGCGAAGCATTTATTAAAAAAATGTACCTAGAAGGAACTAGGCTGCGTCTGGTGTCTCTAAATACTGAAATAGATGAAGACGGAAATCGATTATATCCTGATTTTTACGCTGACGAATTAGATGATTTATATGTAATCGGACGTGTAATTATATAAAAAGTCCCGTGCGCTAACACGG
>OKMN01000077.1_pt1 | contig 34751 bp, 30 predicted proteins | sample 1613041 | NCBI WGS metagenome assembly OKMN01 (sample SAMN04436833, study PRJEB24849) | human gut metagenome | biome: human gut; feature: NICU; material: stool | host: Homo sapiens | place: USA: Saint Louis, MO | collected 2011-07-16 | reverse complement strand
ATACCGTTCCGTCTGGTTATGCCCTGATGCAGGGGCAGACTTTTGACAAATCTGCCTACCCAAAACTAGCAGCCGCTTATCCGTCAGGCGTGATCCCTGATATGCGTGGCTGGACGATTAAGGGCAAACCTGCCAGTGGTCGAGCCGTATTATCTCAGGAACAGGACGGCATTAAATCGCACACCCACAGCGCCAGCGCATCCAGTACGGATTTGGGGACGAAAAACACATCGTCGTTTGATTACGGAACCAAATCCACGAATAACACCGGGGCGCATACCCATAGTATTAGCGGGACTGCAAATAGTGCCGGTGCGCACCAACACAAGAGTTCCGGTGCATTTGGTGGCACGAACACGAGCATTTTCCCTAATGGTTATACCGCGATTTCAAATCTAAGCGCGGGGATTATGAGCACAACAAGCGGTAGTGGCCAGACTCGTAATGCAGGGAAGACATCATCAGATGGTGCTCATACCCACTCGCTGTCCGGCACTGCTGCAAGCGCAGGCGCACATGCACATACTGTCGGTATTGGTGCTCATACGCACTCCGTTGCGATTGGCTCACATGGACACACCATCACCGTTAACGCTGCTGGTAACGCGGAAAACACCGTCAAAAACATCGCATTTAACTATATTGTGAGGCTTGCATAATGGTATTCAGAATGAGTGAACAACCACGGACCATAACAATTTATAATCTGCTGGCCGGAACTAATGAATTTATTGGTGAAGGTGATGCATATATTCCGCCTCATACAGGTCTGCCAGCAAACAGTACCGATATTGCACCGCCAGATATTCCGGCAGGCTTCGTGGCTGTTTTCAACAGTGATGAGGCATCGTGGCATCTCGTTGAAGATCATCGGGGTAAAACGGTTTATGACGTGGCTTCCGGCGACGCGTTATTTATTTCTGAACTCGGTCCGTTACCGGAAAATGTTACCTGGTTATCGCCGGAAGGGGAGTTTCAGAAGTGGAACGGCACAGCCTGGGTGAAGGATACGGAAGCAGAAAAACTGTTCCGGATCCGGGAGGCGGAAGAAACAAAAAACAACCTGATGCAGGTAGCCAGTGAGCATATTGCGCCGCTTCAGGATGCTGCAGATCTGGAAATTGCAACGGAGGAAGAAATCTCGTTGCTGGAAGCATGGAAAAAGTATCGGGTATTGCTGAACCGTGTTGATACGTCAACTTCACAGGATATTGAATGGCCAGCACTGCCGTAGGGTAAAACATATAAATTCTATAATTAGATGTATCTTTCCATTTACGGCAAGGAAGGGGGCTTGGAAGACGTAAAGCATCTCACACCGAGATTATTTTTTATATGTCAGGTGTCTGAAGTTTTGCTTTGGCTCTTAAAATGGTTTGCCGCGAGGTTTTGAATTCCCGGGCAATGGCACTTATACTTACACCTGACTTAATTCGTTCGAATACCACCTGTTTCTGTTCTTCATTTAACACAGGTGGTCGACCAAAACGTTTCCCTGCGCCGCGGGCTCTTACTATCCCGGAATGAGTGCGTTCAAGTAAAAGGTCTCGTTCAAATTCAGCGACTGCTGAAATTACTTGCATCATCATTTTTCCTGTTGGACTGGTCAGGTCAATGCCCCCCAATGCTAAGCAATGCACTCTGATACCTGTTTCGGTCAGTTGTTCCACTGTTTTCCTGATATCCATTGCATTACAACCAAGGCGATCCAGTTTTGTCACAATCAATTGATCACCACATTTCAGGCGAGCAAGCAACCGGTTAAAACCAGGACGCTCACTGGTTGCTGCTGAGCCACTAATGTGTTCTTCGATTATTTGCTGAGGTTTGATTTTAAAACCTGCACTTTCGATTTCCCGGCGTTGATTTTCGGTGGTCTGATCCAGCGTTGATATCCGACAGTAAGCAAAAATTTGAGACATAGTGAGACTCTATACGAAATTGGTGTTCATATCATAATGCATCTCAGAAAATAATTATGATTATTTTTGTGCATATTTGTATGTACACGTTCGAAAATAAACGAATGCGTATGCAACCCCGTAATTTTGGTGAGACCCAAAATCGATTTTGTGAAAAATGGCTTTAACTCGGTTTGTTTTTCGAGTTCCGGGCGGACTCAAGGAAGAAGAATAGTGTTGCGTGTTATTTTAACCAGATTTCAAGTTGTTTGGTCGTGGAAAAGAGGAGCAAAATGTTGTTAAAGTGGAAAAATGATAAAAAAGTAAGTTTATTATATTACATTTTACCATTTAAATTTTGGTTGTCTTTAAGAACTGATATCGCTGTTTGTAATAATTCTTTGTTATCCAGCCATGATTTTTTCTTTATGTTTCCTTCAATGTAATCAAGCAATGTTCTGGTATTGATAGGTCTTCCCTGTTTTGCTACTTCCACTACAGCATCCCCTAGGATAATTCTTACTTCAGGAAGCTGCGCAGGGAACCACTTTAGGGTGTCTTTTGATTTCATGAAGATATTCCTTAAAATATTATTGATTTTCATTGCGATATTGTATGTCTGATTCAGGATATGTTGACTTATACATCGGTTTTGTCTGGGTTATTGGATATGCCAATCCCTAATTTTATTAGGGCATGACTAAAAATGCTGAATATGATAAGGAGAGATGTGATTATCAGTATGCTGTTCATATAACCTCGAATTAGTAATGTGTTATATATGATATAGTTGACAATTTTTATCTTGGGTGTTCTTAAAGTTCGTAGATAAACATTGTCGTTTCAGGTATACAGGAATGCTAACAGGTGGCAGCAAAAATCAGGCGGTTTATGGCGCAAGCTGAAGCGGCAACTGCAAACTATCTTATGCAGAGACTCTACACGGATTGGGTTTAAAAGTATACATAGATAACAGTTTTTATCTGAAGAAGAAAAATATCAAGGTGATATAGCCTATATGCCTATGATGCGGAGGAATGAATGTGATGGGAGTGATGTATCTGAATAGTTGAAAAACCGCAGTCACGTCGTATGCAAGAACGTGCTGCGGTTGGTTTGACTTTGATTGAGACGTTTTGGAATTTTTTTTTGTGGCAAAAATGGGGCAAAACGCTGCAAAAGGGGCAAAAAAGGGGCAAAAAAAGAGTGGATTATCGTAGTTTATTGTTCTCGCTGATGATGTTTAACACATTGAAAAATAAGTAAAACACTTATGAGTCAGATAGTTGTGATTTTTGCCCTTACTTGTTCAGGTTGTATTGTTCTTTCTTACTAATTTCTTGATTTTGCGACATTTAAAAGCGACTCAATTCGTTATATGGCATCAGAAGAGTATGCGTCATGCCGGAACGCCCAGCATAAGAAATCTGATATAAAAAACTGTGGCGTGTATGGTACGGATTAGAGGGGAAAATGTCAGCACATTTGCGAAATGAATCAAAAAGCCCGCAGCAATGTGCGGGCGTTAGTGTCAGCGCACAACCAGCACGGAGCACTCTGCGTGACGCACTACAGCTGCGGCGTTGGAACCGAGCAGATAAGTGGTGATATCCGGTCGATGGGAAGCAATGATGATCATATGAGCGGGGATCTTCTTCGCCAATTCCAGAATGCGGTCTTTGGGCGAGCCTTCCTCAACATGGACATGCACTCTGTCGGTTGGCAGTTTAAATTTTTTAATGATCTCTTCCAGTTGCGATTTGGCTTCCGCTTTCAGGTCATCCATTGCCGGTAATTCTGCGGAATACGCTAAACCCAGAGAGGCATAGTAGGGCAGTGAAGGTATTACCGTCAGGAAATGAACCTCTGCATCATCAATCTTTGCCTCTTCCTCAACGTGGCTAATCACGCGTTGAGTTAATTCTGAATCGGAAATATCGATAGGGACAAGAATCGTTCTGTTCATAAAACCTCCTGTTTTAGTATCCGCATAAAGTGTAACGCCAGATGACACTTTTTGTGTAATGACGGAGTTCACATTTTTAATTTAGATCAAAGGAGGAAGAATAAGCAGAAAAAGCCCGCCATAACAGCGGGCAGGAGGATTTAGAACTGATAAACCAGACCTAAAGCGACAATATCATCGGTAGAGATGCCATTGGCAGCGTAGAAGCTGTCATCTTCATCCAACAGGTTGATTTTATAGTCAACGTAGGTGGACATGTTTTTATTGAAATAGTAAGTCGCGCCAACATCGGCGTATTTAACCAGATCTTTATCATCAACACCTGCCGGGTTGTCTGCACCACCCGCAGCGTGCAGGTCACGGCCTTTAGACATCAGGAAAGAGACTGCCGGACGCAGACCAAAATCAAACTGGTACTGTGCAGTGACTTCAAAATTCTGGGTTTTGTTTGCCACAGCATAATCGCTGTCGCCAAACGGGGTCATATTACGCGTTTCTGAATACATGGTTGCCAGGTAAATATTGTTAGCATCGTATTTTAGCCCAGCAGTCCACGCGTCTGCTTTATCACCACCCGCCGCAGTATGGTTAACCTGGTCATTGGTGCGGTCAGAAGAGGTGTATGCCGCACCAGCGCTAAAGCCCATGCCTAAATCATATGTTGTGGAAAGACCCCAGCCGTCACCGTTTTCATGGCGAACATCACGTCCGTTGTTGGTGCCTTCCTGACCATTACTGGCTCCTTCGTTGTTACCTTGATACTGCACCGCGAAGTTCAGACCATTTACCAGACCGAAGAAATCAGTATTACGATAAGTCGCGACGCCATTGGCTCGACCAGTCATAAAGTTGTCTGCATTGGTATAAGAGTCACCGCCAAATTCAGGCAGCATATCGGTCCAGCCTTCGATGTCGTACATTACGCCATAATTACGTCCGTAATCGAAAGAACCGTAATCTGCAAATTTCAGCCCGGCAAATGCCAGACGGGTCCATGACTGGTTTTTTGAAGATTCAGTGTTGTTTGCCTGAATATTGTATTCCCATTGACCGTAGCCAGTGAGTTGATCGTTAATTTGGGTTTCGCCTTTAAAACCCAGACGCGCATAGCTCTGGTCGCCATCTTTCGCTGAATTATCAGAAAAATAATGCAGGCCATCAACTTTGCCATACAGATCTAATTTGTTGCCGTCTTTATTATAAACTTCGGCTGCATGTGCAGCACCTGCGGCGAGCAGGGCAGGAATTAAAAGTGCCAGTACTTTGCTTTTCATTAAATAAATCCTTTAGTTATTTTATTTGCCTTTTATCCCCATTTCGGGGAGTGAAAACATCCTAAAGGAGAAGTTCAGTTAGCCGATAAATATCATTTGTTACGCCTTAAGTAAAACCTTAATCAAATAATTCCTCTGAAATGATAATAAGTCTGGTGAATGTATCGAAGATAATACATACAAAATAAAAATTATACTTTTAATTTGCTATACGTTATTCTGCGCGGGTTATATGCCTTTATTGTCACAGATTTTATTTTCTGTTGGGCCATTGCATTGCCACTGATTTTCCAACATATAAAAAGACAAGCCCGAACAGTCGTCCGGGCTTTTTTTTAGAATTGGATAATCCTTATCCAGAGCATTTAATCGGTGTTGCTTTTTTCCGCTTTTCCGGCCATTTGTGCCAGGAAGTCATAGCGTTTTTGCAAATCAGCTGCAGCATCTTTCCATAACTGTTCTGCCACTTCTGGCTGCTGCGAATTCAGCCGACGGAAACGTTGCTCGTGAAGTAATGTTTCTTCCAGTGCTTCTGACGGCGGGCGTGAATCCAAGGCCAGCGGCAGTTTGCCTTCATCGGCACGACGCGGATCAAAGCGATATAGCGGCCAGAAGCCGGTAGCTGTGAGTTGGCGCATCTGGTCGTGGCTGAGTGCCAGATCGTAACCATGCTCTTCACACGGGCTATAAGCAATGATCAGCGATGGCCCCGGATACGCTTCCGCTTCCTGAATCGCTTTCACCGTCTGGTTCAGCTGCGCGCCGAGAGAAATCTGCGCCACATAAACATGACCGTACATCATCATACTGACGCCAAGATCTTTACGCGCTTTACGTTTGCCGTGCTCGCCAAATTTAGTTACTGCACCCAGCGGTGTCGCTTTCGACGCCTGACCACCGGTGTTGGAATAGCATTGCGTATCCAGCACCAGAATGTTGACGTTTTCCGTCAAACTCAATACATGATCCAGACCGCCAAAGCCGATATCGTAAGCCCAGCCATCACCACCAATCAGCCAGATTGATTTTTCCACCAGTGCATCTGCATCACGTAGCAGTTCATGTGCTTCGGCAACATCGTTGAGTTGCTGGCGTAAAGCTGCAACCTGTTCACGACGAACCTCTGGCGTGGCGTCTGATTTCAACGCCGTCAGTAATTCCGCCGGGATTTTATCGGCAAATTGATCCAGCAGACGCAGCACGCGGACACGGTGTTGATCGACCGTCAGGCGGAAACCAAGGCCAAATTCGGCATTATCTTCAAATAGAGAGTTCGCCCATGCCGGCCCACGACCGTTGGCATCGGTGGTATACGGTGTAGAGGGCAGGTTACCGCCATAAATTGAAGAACAGCCAGTGGCGTTAGCGATCAACATCCGGTCGCCATAGAGCTGAGTCAGTAATTTAATATACGGCGTCTCGCCACAACCGGAGCAAGCACCTGAATATTCAAACAGCGGTGTAATCAGCTGCGATGTACGAATATCAATACGTTCCAGTTTGCTACGGTCGATTTCTGGCAGGTTGAGGAAGAAATCGTAATTGATTTTCTCTTCTTCGACATGTTCCAGGCGAGACATCATATTGATGGCTTTAATCTCTGGATTCTGACGGTCTTTCGCCGGGCAAACTTCGACGCACAGGTTACAACCGGTGCAATCTTCCGGTGCCACCTGCAAGACATATTTCTGCCCGCGCATATCACGCGATTTCACATCCAGCGAATGCAGGCTGGCAGGGGCGTTTTCCATCGCTTCAGGCGGCACCACTTTTGCGCGAATAGCTGAGTGTGGGCAAGCGGCAACGCAGTGGTTACATTGGGTACAGAGTTCCTCTTTCCAGATGGGGATCTCTTCGGCGATATTGCGTTTTTCCCAGCGCGTAGTGCCCATCGGCCAGGTGCCGTCTGGCGGCAGCGCCGAAACGGGGAGGGCGTCACCAAGCCCGGCGAGCATCGCAGCGGTTACGGTTTTCACGAAATCAGGGGCGGCATCGGAAACCACTGGCGGTCGATTGGCGCTGTGCGGATTTACCGGTTGCAACGGAACTTCTTCTACGGATTCACGCGCCAGCGCCAGAGCCTGCCAGTTGCGTTCCACCAGATCCTGGCCTTTGCTACTGTAACTTTTGGCAATCGCACCCTGCAATTCTGCGAGGGCGCTATCGCCAGGCAGAATTTGCGTCAGATGGAAAAAAGCCATCTGCATGACGGTATTAATACGGGCCGCCAGGCCACATTCGCGGGCGATTTTCGCCGCGTTAATCACATAGAAGCGCGCTTTTTTCTGGTTTAACACGGCCTGAACTTCTTGCGGCAAGCGCGACCACACTTCATCTGCGCTGTACGGTGTGTTGAGCAGGAAAATGCCGCCAGGTTTTAAACGCTCAGCCATCTGATATTTATCGATAAACTGCAACTGGTGGCAGCCAACAAAATCAGCCTGGGAAATGAGATAAGCGGAACGAATCGGCTGTTCGCTCACTCGAAGGTGAGAAACCGTCAGGCCGCCCGCCTTTTTGGAGTCGTAAACAAAATAGCCCTGTGCGTACCACGGCGTGGAATTACCGATAATCTTGATATTGTTTTTGGTCGCGGAAACGCTGCCATCACTACCAAGGCCATAAAACAAGGCTTCCAGTTTCGCCGAGTTTGGCAGGGTGTTTTCCGGCAACGGCAGTGACAGATTAGTCACATCATCGTAAATACCAACCGTAAAGCGCGCTTTCGGTTTAGCCGCGTTGAGCTCGGCAAATACCGCCAGTACACAGTCCGGGCCAAATTCTTTGGATGAAAGACCATAGCGCCCACCAATGACACGGGGCAGAGTTTCGCGCTCGCCATTATTAAAGGCTTCTGCCAGTGCGGTCATCACATCCAGATAGAGCGGTTCTGCCTGGGCACCGGGTTCTTTGGTTCTGTCCAGTACCGCCACGCTGCGTACGGATCCCGGCAGAGCTTGCAGTAAATGTTTAGCGGAGAAGGGGCGGTACAGGCGAACTTTCAGCACGCCGACATTTTCGCCACGGGTTAGCAATTCATCAATCACTTCTTCACAGGTGCCAATGGCAGAGCCCATCAGGATAATCACCCGTTCCGCTTGCGGATGCCCGTAATACTCAAACGGCTGATACTGACGACCTGTCGCGGCAGCGAAATCATTCATCGCCTGTTCAACATGGTCATAGACCGCGTTGTACCAGGGGTTGGTGGCTTCGCGAGACTGGAAATAAGTGTCAGGATTGGCGGACGTACCGCGGATCACCGGATGTTCCGGGTTGAGCGCCCGGGCGCGATGAGCATCAATTTCGGCCTGCGGCATGAGATCAAGAATAGTGTCATCGGCCAGCGGGACAATTTTATTGATTTCGTGGGACGTGCGGAAACCATCAAAGAAATGAATAAATGGCACGCGGCTTTTCAGCGTCGCGATGTGCGAAATGAGAGCAAAGTCTTGCGCTTCCTGGACGTTTGCCGCACACAACATCGCGCAACCCGTCTGGCGCACCGCCATGACGTCGGAATGATCGCCAAAAATAGAGAGTGCATGTGTGGCAACGGTACGTGCCGCTACATGCAGGACAAACGGTGTGAGTTCGCCTGCCAGTTTGTACAGCGTCGGGATCATCAGCAGCAAACCCTGCGATGACGTAAACGATGTTGAAAGGGCACCCGTCTGCAAAGCGCCATGCACGGTAGCGATAGCACCCGCTTCCGACTGCATTTCAACCACGCGTGGTGTGTCTCCCCAAACGTTCTTCAAGCCGTTTCCGGCCCAGGCATCAGCCTGTTCTGCCATCGTGGAACTGGGGGTAATAGGGTAGATGGCGATAACTTCACTGGTGCGAAACGCCACCGAAGCAACCGCGCCATTACCGTCAATAGTAATCATATGACACCCTTACATTGCGCAAATGAGGGGCGCACGAAATTGCTGCGCGCCCAGTAGTAATCTTTCAATTTTAGCAAATGGCTTTCTTCTGCATTTTCGCTTTTGTGTCCCCCACATCAGCGTAATGAATGTTTTGATCAAACAGAGGGCAAAAAAATAGCCATAAAAAAGTAAAAATGCGGGGCAACGCGCAGGACAGCTCTCGACGTCGCCCTCTGTGCTGCCTATTATTTATGGCGGTGTCGTTTGGCTTGAAGATCAGAGGAAGAAGAGATGCGAGCAGCGTTTTGGGTAGGGTGTGCCGCTTTATTGTTGTCGGCGTGTAGTAGTGAGCCTGTTCAGCAGGCGACTGCGGCGCACGTAGCGCCAGGTTTAAAAGCGTCGATGTCCAGTAGTGGAGAAGCAAATTGTGCAATGATCGGCGGTTCGCTTTCTGTTGCCCGTCAACTGGATGGTACGGCGATTGGGATGTGTGCATTACCCAACGGCAAACGCTGTAGCGAACAGTCACTTGCCGCCGGGAGCTGTGGCAGCTATTAATTCATTAAATCCGCCAGCTTATAAGTTAATGTCTGTTTCGCGGTCGCCAGCGTTAACTGGTTCGCGGTCAGATCCACTTGTGCACCTTCTTTCAGCATTTCGCTAATGGTGTTATCGAGTTCATTAAGCTGCGGGTTAGCGCACATCATACGGGTCATTGCCAGCCCTTTGGCTGTCAGTTCACCATTAGACAGTTTGCCTTCACCGCTAAAGCGGTTACACATGCTGCCGGAAATCATCATTTTTTCACCAAAGCTGATTTCTGGCGGATTTTTATCGCTGGTCACGGGCTTACCGTTTACGCTTTCCAGCACAAAGCGATGATGCTGTAGCTGTTCTGGCGTAACAGCAATTTTGTCATTACTTACACATCCCGCCATCAGCAGGCTTAGCGCAACAAACGCGGCTACTTTCTTCATTGTGGTTCTCAATTACAGTTTCTGACTCAGGACTATTTTAAGAATAGAGAATGAAAGGTCATTGGGGATTATCTGAATCAGCTCCCCTGGGTTGCAGGGGAGCGGCAAGATTAAACCAGTTCGTTCGGGCAGGTTTCGCCTTTTTCCAGATTGCTTAAGTTTTGCAGCGTAGTCTGAGAAATACTGGTCAGAGCTTCTGCTGTCAGGAATGCCTGGTGCCCGGTAAACAGCACGTTGTGGCAGGCAGACAGGCGACGGAATACGTCATCCTGGATCACGTCGTTGGATTTATCTTCAAAGAACAGATCGCGTTCGTTCTCATACACGTCCATACCCAACGAACCAATTTTCTGATTTTTCAGCGCTTCAATTGCTGCCTGAGAATCAATCAATGCACCGCGACTGGTATTGACGATCATCACGCCATTTTTCATCTGATCGAAGGCGGCTTCGTTCAACAGATGGTAGTTTTCCGGTGTCAGCGGGCAGTGCAGAGAGATAACGTCTGATTCAGAGAACAGGGTTGGCAGATCGACATACTCCACACCGAGTTCCAGCGCCGCTGCACTTGGATACGGATCGAACGCCAGCAGACGCATACCAAAACCTTTCAGAATGCGCAGCATCGCCACACCGATTTTACCGGTACCGATAACGCCTGCCGTTTTGCCATACATAGTAAAGCCGGTCAGACCTTCCAGAGAGAAGTTAGCGTCACGGGTACGCTGATACGCGCGGTGAATACGGCGGTTCAGCGTCATCATCATACCGATGGCGTGTTCAGCAACGGCCTCTGGATCATAGGCTGGAACACGGACTACTTTCAGCCCCAGTTCTTTTGCCGCGTCAAGGTCGACGTTATTGAAACCGGCACAGCGCAGGGCGATATATTTAACGCCGTGCTTTTTCAGCTCTTCCAGCACCGGGCGGCTGCCGTCATCGTTTACGAAAATACATACCGCTTCGCAGCCATTGGCAGTTTTAGCGGTTTTTTCCGTCAGCAGAAAGTCAAAAAATTCCAGCTCAAAGCCAAAGGACTCGTTCACCTGTTGCAGGTACTTCTTGTCGTACTGTTTTGTGCTATAAACGGCGAGTTTCATAAGACTTTCTCCAGTGATGTTGAATCACATTTAAGCTACTAAAAATATTTTACAAAATTTCAAATATAATTGAAAGCTATGGCGATATTGAAAAATTCATCAACAACTATGCTTAGTGTAGGCGCAACCTTCAACTGAACGGTTAAACATGCCACAATACCCGTATTGAATGCTTAATTTTTCGCTAAATCAGGATATTAACTACCCATGCTGGGTAAATATAAAGCCGTTCTCGCGCTGTTATTACTGATTATTCTTGTGCCGTTGACGCTGCTGATGACGCTCGGGCTGTGGGTTCCCACGCTGGCGGGCATCTGGCTACCGCTCGGGACACGTATTGCATTAGATGAAAGCCCACGCATTACGCGTAAAGGTTTAATCATTCCCGATCTCCGTTATCTGGTGGGAGATTGTCAGCTTGCGCATATCACCAACGCCAGCCTTTCACATCCCAGCCGCTGGTTATTGAACGTCGGCATGGTAGAACTTGATTCTGCTTGTCTGGCGAAATTGCCGCAGACGGAGCAATCGCCAGCTGCTCCAAAAACCCTCGCGCAGTGGCAGTCCATGCTGCCTAACACCTGGATCAATATCGATAAACTGATTTTTTCTCCCTGGCAGGAATGGCAGGGAAAACTCTCTCTCGCATTAACCTCTGATATCCAGCAACTGCGTTATCAGGGCGAAAAAGTTAAATTTCAAGGCCAGCTGAAAGGGCAACAACTTACAGTCAGCGAACTGGATGTCGTCGCGTTTGAAAATCAGCCGCCGGTTAAACTGGTGGGGGAATTTACTATGCCGCTCGTGCCGGATGGACTTCCTGTAAGTGGGCATGCTACTGCGACGTTAAACTTGCCGCAGGAACCGTCACTGGTGGATGCAGAGCTGGACTGGCAGGAAAATAGCGGGCAATTGATTGTGCTGGCACGGGATAACGGCGATCCGTTGCTCGATTTGCCGTGGCAAATTACTCGTCAACAATTGACCGTAAGCGATGGTCGCTGGAGTTGGCCGTATGCAGGTTTTCCTTTGAGTGGCCGACTGGGTGTCAAAGTCGACAACTGGCAGGCAGGGCTTGAGAACGCTCTGATCAGCGGACGACTGAGTGTGCTGACCCAGGGGCAAGCGGGTAAAGGCAACGCGGTGCTAAATTTTGGCCCAGGAAAATTAAGCATGGATAACAGCCAGCTGCCTCTGCAGCTAACCGGTGAAGCGAAACAGGCGGACCTCATTTTATATGCCCGCTTACCCGCGCAGCTAAGTGGAAGTCTGACTGACCCAACGCTGGCCTTTGAGCCAGGCGCGTTATTACGTTCGAAGGGAAGAGTCATCGATTCGCTGGACATCGATGAAATCCGCTGGCCTTTAGCGGGTGTAAAAGTCACCCAACGTGGTGTTGACGGACGTTTGCAGGCCATCTTGCAGGCGCATGAAAATGAACTGGGCGATTTCGTGCTGCATATGGATGGGCTGGCGAATGATTTTCTCCCTGACGCTGGCCGCTGGCAGTGGCGCTACTGGGGAAAAGGGAGTTTTACACCGATGAATGCCACCTGGGATGTCGCAGGAAAAGGTGAGTGGCATGACAGCACGATTACGCTGACCGATCTCTCCACCGGTTTCGACCAGTTACAATACGGTACGATGACGGTAGAAAAGCCGCGATTAATTCTCGACAAGCCCGTCGTCTGGGTACGTGACGCACAGCATCCCTCCTTCAGCGGCGCGCTGTCACTGGACGCCGGGCAAACGCTGTTCACTGGCGGCAGTGTGTTACCGCCATCAACCTTAAAATTTAGCGTCGATGGGCGCGATCCGACCTATTTCCTCTTTAAAGGCGATTTACATGCTGGTGAGATTGGCCCGGTTCGGGTAAACGGTCGCTGGGACGGTATTCGTCTGCGCGGTAACGCCTGGTGGCCTAAACAATCACTGACTGTATTCCAGCCGCTGGTGCCACCCGACTGGAAGATGAACTTACGCGATGGTGAACTGTATGCTCAGGTTGCATTTTCTGCTGCGCCTGAACAAGGATTCCGCGCGGGAGGGCACGGCGTGTTGAAAGGCGGTAGTGCCTGGATGCCAGATAATCAGGTGAACGGTGTCGATTTTGTCCTGCCTTTCCGTTTTGCCGATGGAGCCTGGCATCTGGGGACTCGCGGCCCCGTTACGTTGCGAATTGCCGAAGTGATTAATCTGGTGACAGCGAAAAATATTACGGCTGATTTGCAAGGGCGTTATCCGTGGACTGAAGAAGAACCCTTGCTGTTGACTGATGTTAGCGTCGATGTGTTAGGCGGTAACGTACTGATGAAACAATTACGTATGCCGCAGCATGACCCGGCGCTGTTGCGGCTGAATAATCTCTCATCCAGCGAACTGGTTAGCGCCGTCAATCCGAAACAATTCGCCATGTCCGGGGCATTTAGTGGTGCATTGCCGTTATGGCTAAACAACGAAAAATGGATAGTGAAAGATGGTTGGCTGGCAAACAGCGGGCCAATGACCTTGCGGCTGGATAAAGACACCGCAGATGCGGTGGTGAAAGACAATATGACTGCGGGTTCAGCAATTAACTGGTTGCGCTATATGGAAATTAGCCGTTCATCGACAAATATTAATTTAGATAATCTCGGTTTATTAACCATGCAGGCCAACATTACAGGTACCAGTCGCGTTGATGGTAAAAGCGGTACGGTAAACCTTAATTACCATCATGAAGAGAATATTTTTACGCTGTGGCGCAGTTTACGCTTTGGCGATAATCTCCAGGCATGGTTGGAGCAGAACGCACGTCTGCCGGGAAATGACTGTCCGCAAGGAAAAGAGTGTGAGGAAAAACAATGAAAATTTTACTGGCTGCGTTGACGTCATCTTTTATGCTGGTTGGCTGTACGCCGCGTATTGAAGTCGCTGCACCTAAGGAACCGATCACTATCAATATGAACGTTAAAATTGAGCATGAGATCATCATCAAGGCAGACAAAGATGTCGAAGAGCTGCTTGAAACTCGTAGCGATCTTTTCTGAGGCGATGATGAAGAAAACATTACTTCTTTGTGCGTTTCTTGTTGGGCTGGTAAGCAGCAATGTAATGGCATTGACTCTGGATGAAGCCAGAACTCAGGGGCGAGTAGGTGAAACATTTTATGGTTATTTGGTTGCGCTGAAAACGGATGCTGAAACAGAGAAATTAGTAACCGACATTAATGCCGAACGTAAAGCGAGTTACCAACAACTGGCAAAGCAAAATAATGTGTCTGCAGATGATATCGCGAAACTCGCCGGGCAAAAGCTCGTAGCTCGGGCCAAACCGGGGGAATATGTACAAGGGATAAACGGTAAATGGATGCGAAAATCTTAATAGCAAAACCGCAATATCGGGATAACGCTACAGGAGAAGGCGATTAATCTATTTTCCGGAAACAAGGTGAATATTCAAAAACTCCTGTCAAATTGCCTTTTGCCCTGAAATATGCGTAGTCAAATATCTGTTTTAACTAATTGGCGTTGCAGTACATGCAACGCGAATTAGTTAGCGGAATTTACGTCGATACTCGCCTGGCGTCATCCCAAAGCGTTGCTTAAATACCGTTGAAAAATGACTCTGGTCAGAAAATCCCCAATGAAAGCCGATGCCTGCCAGTTTTTCATCATCTGCGGCATGGCGAATCGCATCTGCACAAAAATCGAGACGACGGTTACGAATATATTGCGCGACGACCAAACCTTTATCGGCAAACATTCGGTACAAACTACGTACTGACATACCCGTCTCTGCGGCTATCCACTCCGGGCGTAATATCTCTTCGCGAATATTATCGTCTATCAACGTAACCACTTTTTGAAACTGACGTTCACGGCGAGGTTGGACAGATTCCCGCTGATGAAGTACCGGGCGCAGCAGACACACCATCGCCTGTAGCGCAGCTTCACTTTCTGTTTCAGAAAGTGCCGGGTTATTCATGCTTTCCTGTAACAGACGATGACTGAGTTGCACCATGGGTAAGTCAGCGTCCAGTCTTTCTGCGCAGACAGGTTTTTGATGGGGAAAATATTGTTCCAGCAGAGTGCGTGGCAAAAGTAATGAAATCTGTTTAGAAGACTCCTGCCAGTAAAGCGAACAGGGGCGTGAGGCATCGAGTAACGTAATATCGCCTGCGCCAATCTGCACCTGACGCTCATCCTGCTCCATTATTGCCTGACCACTAAGCTGAAAAACGGTGTAAAACCAGGCATCGTCGCTGCCTTTTACTTCCTGCCAGGTGCGGGATAAATTCACCCCGCTGGTTGTCACGGTACTCAGCTTTAGTCCTTTGGCAAAATGCGTGTCCAGTACACCCGTGTAACGCTCAGTCAGCAGGCGTCCGGTAAAATTTCCGCATACCTGATTGATTTGGGAAAGCCATTGCTGAAACTCATTATCCATTGCGGGGTTCATGGCACGTTTTCGCTCTGTGAAATGTATTTTTATTGTTGCATTTGTGTTGCAATAAACGAAGCTAATGAGCCTGACTATAGGAAATAAGTCTTGTCAGGCATAGAGACATAAGCGGTTATTGTCACGATTTGCGGAGCTTGTCACAGCTGACAAAGCGAATGTCACAGCGAAAAAAGTGACTTTTCTTGTCGCTGCGTACACTGAAATCACACTGGGTAAATAATAAGGAAAAGTGATGACAGAGCCGCATGTAGCAGTATTAAGCCAGGTCCAACAGTTTCTCGATCGTCAACACGGTCTTTATATTGATGGTCGTCCTGGCCCCGCACAAAGTGAAAAACGGTTGGCGATCTTTGATCCGGCCACCGGGCAAGAAATTGCGTCTACTGCTGATGCCAACGAAGCGGATGTAGATAACGCAGTCATGTCTGCCTGGCGGGCCTTTGTCTCGCGTCGCTGGGCCGGGCGATTACCCGCAGAGCGTGAACGTATTCTGCTACGTTTTGCTGATCTGGTGGAGCAGCACAGTGAGGAGCTGGCGCAACTGGAAACCCTGGAGCAAGGCAAGTCAATTGCCATTTCCCGTGCTTTTGAAGTGGGCTGTACGCTGAACTGGATGCGTTATACCGCCGGGTTAACGACCAAAATCGCGGGTAAAACGCTGGACTTGTCGATTCCCTTACCCCAGGGGGCGCGTTATCAGGCCTGGACGCGTAAAGAGCCGGTTGGCGTGGTAGCGGGAATTGTGCCATGGAACTTTCCGTTGATGATTGGCATGTGGAAGGTGATGCCAGCACTGGCAGCAGGCTGTTCAATCGTGATTAAGCCTTCGGAAACCACGCCACTGACGATGTTGCGCGTGGCGGAACTGGCCAGCGAGGCTGGTATCCCTGATGGCGTTTTTAATGTCGTCACCGGGTCAGGTGCTGTATGCGGCGCGGCCCTGACGTCACATCCTCATGTTGCGAAAATCAGTTTTACCGGTTCAACCGCGACGGGAAAAGGTATTGCCAGAACTGCTGCTGATCGCTTAACGCGTGTAACGCTGGAACTGGGCGGTAAAAACCCGGCAATTGTATTAAAAGATGCTGATCCGCAATGGGTTATTGAAGGCTTGATGACCGGAAGCTTCCTGAATCAAGGGCAAGTATGCGCCGCCAGTTCGCGAATTTATATTGAAGCGCCGTTGTTTGACACGCTGGTTAGTGGATTTGAGCAGGCGGTAAAATCGTTGCAAGTGGGACCGGGGATGTCACCTGTTGCACAGATTAACCCTTTGGTTTCTCGTGCGCACTGCGGCAAAGTGTGTTCATTCCTCGACGATGCGCAGGCACAGCAAGCAGAGCTGATTCGCGGATCGAATGGACCAGCCGGAGAGGGGTATTATGTTGCGCCAACGCTGGTGGTAAATCCCGATGCTAAATTGCGCTTAACTCGTGAAGAGGTGTTTGGTCCGGTGGTTAACCTGGTGCGAGTAGCGGATGGAGAAGAGGCGTTACAACTGGCAAACGACACGGAATATGGCTTAACTGCCAGTGTCTGGACGCAAAATCTCTCCCAGGCTCTGGAATATAGCGATCGCTTACAGGCAGGGACGGTGTGGGTAAACAGTCATACCTTAATTGACGCTAACTTACCGTTTGGTGGGATGAAGCAGTCAGGAACAGGCCGTGATTTTGGCCCCGACTGGCTGGACGGTTGGTGTGAAACTAAGTCGGTGTGTGTACGGTATTAATCTTGTTCGCTCATAAGTAAAAAACGGCACCTGGTGCCGTTTTTTTAGTCTGAAACAATCAATTATCTTTCTTCAGCGCCCCTAGCGTTGGCGTTTCGTCAAAGAAGTTCCATGGTTTCAGCAGAGTATGTACCCATTCGGTCGGCATAATCGGCCACTCTTCGGCGCGGGCCACATGTGTGGTGCCGGTGGTCATCCAGACAACGGCGTCGGTGTTGTCCAGCGACTCGTTATCCTTACTGTATTGTCCAAGACCGGTGTCATGAGTAGAACGGTTCGGATATTTGCCTTCCGGGAAACGCTCGCCAGGATGATAACGCGTTACCCAAAGCTGCTTGTCCATAAAGCTTAAACGATGATAGATCCACTCGTCCGGCGCGAACTGGGCACCTTTTGCTACCGGGTGAGTACCACCTGCATAAGGAATAATTTGATAGGAAACTGGATTGCCCATGCGGTTCTCTTTGTTCGGGTTACTCAACAGACGAATCGTGCCCGGATCAAATTTCTGTGCGGCATCCTGTTCATTGCCGATGTTGTACTGATTAACTTGCATGGTACTGGTGCGTGGGCCACCGGCAGTATTCGGTTTTACCACTGGGTCCATCGCCACCAGGCTGTTATTCTCGCCATCTACATCCAGATCGAGGCGGAAATTATAAATATGTTGGTGTGTAGTACCCACGATATTGTGATCGATAAGCGTGCCGTAGCGCGTGTCATCTTTCGCCGTCTCATCGTGCATGGTTTTCGCTTTAACACCTTTCACCGCTTCGATGCCCGTAGCACCGGCATCGATGCCAATAGTGCCGTTTTCATGGAAGATCCAGTCAAAAATGTAGTCATAGTTACCCACTGTACTGATCCAGCGCACCACTAACTCCCGGCGTTCGGTACTGACGTTGGGCTGGCCCATTTCCTGATGCTTATACTCCGGCCCGGCATAACGTTCAAATACCGCGATAGCGCGAGGGATCTCCATCGGCACGCCAGTGTAGTCGGCGATGGTTTCATTAAGGAGCACTGCGTTAGACGGGGCATCTTTACCACGAGCAATTGGTGAGGTTAGCGTGCCCATACCGTAGTCACCAGAGTCCAGATACGCTTTAAAGTACCAGCCAATATCAGGATCACCGTAAGGCACAATCATGCCGCCGAGAGAACCTTCGTACATGACTTTGCGTTTGGTGCCATTGTCGTTATAAGTCACGGTGGAGATCATCGGCCCGACGCGAGAGTTCATGCTGAGGTGAAAATCCCAGTTCCGCCAGTGAATCATATCGCCAGTAATGGTGTAATTTTTACCTTCAGGCTCAATGATTTGCATAGGCTTAACTGCCGGAGCAACGCGGTCACGGCCATCAAATGGGCGTGCGGTCATTGGCACCGGAACTACCGGACCTTCTTCAATCTTAACGATTTTTTTCTGTTCTAAATCAACGACCGCCACCAGGTTTTCGATGGGATGTGCCCAGTAGTTGCCATCACCGACATCAAGATAGCTGATGACTTTGAGCAACCGGGCATCTTGTTTCAGGCCATCTTTACCATCGAAATAACCTACGGTCAGCGGCGTGGTAATCACTTTTTTCGCATCAGTAATACCGCGTTTCTTCACGGCAGCGGCAAATTCTTCACTGTTGTTAATAATGTTCTGCACACTGGCGAAATCATCCAGCAACACCATACCGTGGGCGTCTTTAATGGGTTGCCAGGAGAGCAGTTTGTTGTTTTGCAGATCCACCACCGCTTCGATGATATGTTTGCCGTCGAGCATAATGACGTCGGCTTTGCGCGGCTGGTCAACCGGTTTGTTTTCCAGCGCAAACGCCCAGACAGCTTCTTTATCTGGCGGTAGCAGGGAGATCTCAGTAAAACGGGTATTGGGTTTGAAGTCCGCGGAAGCTTTAACAATTTCAACGGCCTGTTTAATTTCGTCCGCAGTTAGCGCATTAAGTGGGTGAGGGCGCTTTTCTACCTGAAAGGTTTGATCCAGCCCGGACTGGAAAACATCGTTAATAAAGGTGTCAGAAACCCAGGCTTTATTGTCTTTCATCACTACCGGTACTTGCAGTGCCAGAGGCTGACCATTAACAATTGCTGTTTGCGCACCAGGCTTCACTTTCACGTACGCGCCATCTTTAATCAGGGTAAAGAGCTGGGCGTAGTCGTCCCACTGCACATCGGCACCAAATTCTTTAAGCGTTTTATCCATTGGCACCATATGCGCTTCACCACCGTGGGCAAATACCGGCGCTTGCCAGGCGAAACTTAAGGCGACTGCCAACGCCAGGGTTGTTTTACGGGCAGAATACAGAGAGGGGCTTCCCATTATTAACCTCGTCAGATGTTGTGTTCTTGTTAGCAACCGCGCTCTGTGGGCGGTTTAGTCAGGTTCACATTATCAGTACTGATGCAAAGGGGATTGCCTGCACCTGCCAGGTTGTTTGGCAGGTGTGCCAGCTTTTCATACAGTGGATGCCCTGAAAATAGATGTACACATCATGCATAATGTGACAACGTCACAAAACTTAGTGAAATAAAAGGGCAACTATTCGCCGTTGCCCTTCATTCACCGATTAATCGACAAAATCACCGTGCTGCCTGGCCACCAGCGTCAGAATTGAATACAGCGCCACCGGGGTTTGATGCTGATTGAATACCTCTACAGCCCATTCCACCACACCTGTTGGTTTTTCTTCTGCGCTACGCTGTTTTTTCAGCGTCTTGCGCTTACAGGTGAGACGCACCTGGATGGTATCGCCTGGCTTTACGGGTTCGATAAAACGCAAGCTTTCCAGCCCGTAGTTAGCAATGACCGGACCGACACCGGCATCGACAAACAGACCCGCAGCCGCAGAAAGCACAAAATACCCATGCACCACCCGCTCACCGAAAATAGATTCGGCAGCAGCAATCTTATCCATATGTGCATAGAAATGATCGCCGCTGAGGCAAGCAAAGTTAACAATATCGGCCTCTGTCATTGTGCGGCGGGGAGTCAGCAGGCTGTCGCCTGGTTGCAGCTCCTCAAAATATTTGCGGAACGGATGAATACGATCTTCTTCGACTTTCGCACCACGCACCCACTGTTTACTGATAGCGGCAAGCATCGACGGGCTACCCTGTATAGCGGTTCGCTGCATGTAATGTTTCACCGCTCGTAAACCACCTAATTCTTCACCGCCTCCTGCGCGACCAGGCCCACCATGTACCAGTTGTGGCAGTGGGGAGCCATGCCCGGTGGATTCTTTTGCCGACTCTTCATTGAGGATCTGAATTCGCCCATGCGTACGTGCCGCGTCGGCAATAAACTGACGCGCAATTTGCGGATCAGCCGTCACCAGCGTTCCCGCAAGGCTACCGCCGCCTGCACAAGCCAGTTGCAGAGCATGTTGCTGGTTTTGTGCTGGCATCAGCGTTGCGACAGGGCCAAAGGCTTCTGTTGCATGTACCGCCGGTGTTTCATCCGGCTGCGGACAGTACAATAAGGTTGGCGGGAAGAATGCACCCGCAGCAGATAAATCCGCCTGACCACCGAGGCGAATCTCGCATCCTGCAGCCAGCAATGTGTTCACTTTTTCCTGCACATCAGCACGCTGTTCAGCATTTACCAGTGCGCCCATTTTCACACCTTCCTGTGCAGGATCACCGACCACGACTTTCTGTAATCGCGCAACCAGAGCATCACTGACAGCATTAACCAATGCCTGCGGCACAATAATCCGCCGGATTGCCGTACATTTTTGCCCGGCTTTTGTGGTCATCTCACGCACAACTTCACGAATAAACAGCGCAAACTCCGGTTGATCCGGGGTGACATCTTCGCCCAGTACGCAGCAGTTCAGGGAATCAGCTTCCATCGTGAAGGGGATAGATTTGGCAACGATATTTGGCTGAACTCGCAGCATCTGTCCGGTCGTCGCGGACCCCGTGAAAGTCACCACATCCTGGCTGTCCAGATGATCCAAAAGGTCGCCCGCACTACCGCAGATCAGACTAATTGCGCCTTCGGGAACAAGACCACTATCGACAATTGATTTCACCATCGCCTGAGTCAGTTGGGCCGTCGCGGTAGCTGGTTTGATGATGGCTGGCATTCCGCCCAGCCACGTTGGTGCCAGCTTTTCCAGCATTCCCCAGCAGGGGAAGTTAAAGGCGTTAATATGCACTGCCACGCCTGACTTTGAGGTCAGTACATGGCGCGCGGCAAATCCACCTTCTTTCGATAAGGGGATCAATTCATCTTCCGGCCACAGCGTATCGTCAGGCAGCTCCCGGCTACCGAGGCTGGCGTAAGTAAATAACGTCCCAATACCGCCTTCAATATCAACCCAACTGTCTGCCCGCGTTGCGCCTGTTTGCGCAGAAAGAGCATAGAAGCGCTCTTTTTCACTCAGCAGATGTTTAGCGACCGCTTTAAGCATCGCCGCACGTTCGATAAAGGTCATCGCGCGGAGGGCGGGGGCACCTTTTTCAATGGCAAACTGGCGGGCAGCCGCCATATCAAGACCTTCACTGGTCACTTCCCATAATGCCTCGCCGCTAATGGCGTGGTGAATCAAACGGCTACGGCCCCGGCCAGACTGCCAGGTACCGGATAAGAAACTGGCTAACTGCTGCATCGCTACTCTCCAGATGTTTCACATTTCTGTTGCTAATAGTTAAATCGCGAATCATAAAAAGCAAGGGATCTTTTAACGAAATGTTAACTATGCGATCTGTATAGCAACTGCGGAAAACATTAATGCACTGATAAATAATGATTTATAAAAATATGGTGCGAAATCCGTCACAGTTCAAACATACAAAATTTGTGATTTTAGTTAACCATCGTGTAACTTTTACAAAACAACGTGATTCGTGTTTTTAATTAAATCACAAAAACTGGAATCGTAAAGGTGATGACGTGACCCAAGAAGAACGCTTTGAGCAACGGATAGCCCAGGAAACGGCTATCGAGCCGCAGGACTGGATGCCCGATGCTTACCGAAAGACATTGATCCGCCAGATTGGGCAGCATGCGCACTCCGAGATTGTTGGTATGTTGCCTGAAGGTAACTGGATCACTCGCGCACCAACCTTGCGGCGTAAAGCCATTCTGTTAGCCAAAGTGCAGGATGAAGCAGGTCATGGCCTGTATCTCTATAGCGCCGCCGAAACACTGGGCTGCGCCAGAGAAGACATCTACCAAAAAATGCTCGACGGACGGATGAAATATTCCTCCATCTTTAATTATCCGACATTGAGTTGGGCTGATATCGGTGTTATCGGCTGGCTGGTGGATGGCGCAGCGATCGTCAATCAGGTGGCGTTATGCCGCACTTCTTATGGCCCGTATGCCAGAGCAATGGTGAAAATCTGCAAAGAAGAGAGTTTTCACCAGCGTCAGGGGTTTGAAGCCTGCATGGCACTGGCGCAGGGCAGCGAAGCTCAAAAGCAGATGTTGCAAGACGCCATTAACCGTTTCTGGTGGCCAGCCTTAATGATGTTCGGGCCAAACGATGATAACTCGCCAAACAGCGCCAGAAGTCTCGCCTGGAAAATCAAACGTTTCACCAACGACGAACTCCGCCAGCGTTTCGTGGATAACACCGTTCCACAGGTTGAAATGCTCGGTATGACCGTTCCTGACCCGGATCTGCATTTTGATACTGAAAGCGGGCACTACCGCTTTGGTGAGATCGACTGGCAGGAGTTTAACGAAGTGATAAACGGTCGCGGAATTTGTAATCAGGAGCGGCTCGACGCCAAACGTAAAGCCTGGGAAGAAGGTACCTGGGTACGGGAAGCAGCGCTGGCCCATGCACAAAAACAACATGCCCGTAAGGTCGCATAAGGAGATTCAAAATGAGTAATGTTTACTGGCCGTTATACGAAGTTTTCGTGCGTGGCAAACAGGGCTTATCACACCGCCATGTTGGCAGTTTACATGCTGCCGATGAGCGGATGGCACTGGAAAATGCCCGTGATGCTTACACCCGTCGTAGCGAAGGATGTTCAATTTGGGTGGTGAAGGCGAGTGAAATTGTTTCCTCGCAACCGGAAGAACGCGGTGAATTTTTTGATCCGGCTGAAAGCAAGGTCTATCGCCATCCAACGTTTTACTCCATCCCTGATGGCATTGAGCACATGTGAGGTTGGAAATGAATCAGTTAACGGCTTACACCTTGCGCCTGGGCGATAACTGCCTGGTGCTCTCCCAGCGGTTGGGGGAATGGTGCGGTCATGCACCGGAACTGGAAATCGATCTCGCACTGGCAAACATTGGCCTCGATTTATTAGGTCAGGCACGCAACTTCTTATCGTATGCCGCTGAATTAGCGGGAGAAGGCGATGAAGATACCCTGGCCTTCACCCGAGACGAGCGCCAGTTCAGCAACTTATTGTTGGTTGAACAACCAAACGGCAATTTTGCCGACACCATTGCACGCCAGTATTTCATCGATGCATGGCATGTGGCGCTCTTTACCCGTCTGATGGAAAGCCGCGAGCCGCAACTGGCGGCGATTTCTGCCAAAGCAATTAAAGAAGCGCGTTATCACCTGCGTTTTAGTCGTGGCTGGCTGGAGCGACTGGGCAATGGTACTGACGTATCAGGGCAAAAGATGCAGCAGGCCATCAACAAGTTGTGGCGTTTTACCGCCGAACTGTTCGATGCCGACGAGATTGATATTGCACTGAGTGAAGAGGGTATTGCGGTTGACCCACGCACTTTACGCGCAGCGTGGGAAGCCGAAGTTTTTGCCGGGATCAACGAAGCCACATTGAACGTACCGCAAGAGCAGGCGTATCGCACTGGCGGTAAAAAAGGACTGCATACCGAACACCTTGGGCCCATGCTGGCAGAAATGCAGTATCTCCAGCGTGTCTTGCCCGGTCAGCAGTGGTAACAGAGGAGATGGGTATGCAACGTCTGGCCACCATTGCACCGCCGCAGGTGCATGAGATATGGGCGCTACTCAGCCAGATCCCGGACCCGGAGATCCCGGTGCTGACCATTACCGATTTAGGCATGGTGCGTAATGTGACACAGATGGGAGAAGGATGGGTGATCGGCTTTACGCCGACTTATTCCGGTTGTCCGGCAACGGAACATTTGATTGGCGCGATACGTGAGGCAATGACAACCCACGGGTTTACCCCCGTTCAGGTTGTGCTGCAACTCGACCCGGCATGGACCACCGACTGGATGACCCCCGATGCCCGTGAGCGTCTGCGACAGTATGGCATTAGCCCGCCCGCCGGACACAGTTGCCATGCCCATTTGCCGCCAGAAGTACGTTGCCCGCGCTGTGCCAGCGTCCATACCACACTTATCAGTGAATTTGGTTCCACGGCCTGCAAAGCATTGTATCGCTGCGATAGTTGCCGCGAACCTTTCGATTATTTCAAATGTATTTGAGGATGCCATGACAACGTTTCATTCCTTAACGGTGGCAAAAGTGGAGCCGGAAACCCGTGATGCGGTGACCATTACCTTTGCGGTGCCCCAGCCTTTGCAGGAGGCGTATCGCTTTCGCCCCGGTCAACATTTGACCTTAAAAGCCAGCTTTGATGGTGAAGAATTACGCCGTTGTTACTCCATTTGCCGCAGCTATCTGCCTGGCGAAATTAGTGTGGCGGTGAAAGCCATTGAAGGCGGACGTTTCTCCCGCTATGCCCGCGAACACATCCGCCAGGGTATGACGCTGGAGGTCATGGTGCCGCAGGGGCATTTCGGCTATCAGCCGCAGGCCGAACGCCAGGGCCGCTATCTGGCAATTGCAGCAGGATCAGGTATTACGCCAATGCTGGCGATTATCGCCACCACTTTACAAACCGAGCCTGAAAGTCAGTTCACCCTGATCTACGGTAACCGTACCAGCCAGAGCATGATGTTTCGCCAGGCACTGGCAGACCTGAAAGACAAATATCCTCAGCGTTTACAGTTGTTGTGCATTTTCAGTCAGGAAACCCTCGACAGCGATCTGCTTCACGGGCGTATTGACGGTGAAAAATTACAGTCACTTGGGGCCTCGCTCATTAATTTTCGTCTTTATGATGAGGCGTTTATTTGTGGTCCGGCGGCGATGATGGATGACGCGGAAACCGCCTTAAAAGCACTGGGAATGCCAGAAAAAGCGATTCATCTGGAGCGGTTTAATACGCCTGGCACGCGCGTCAAACGTAGCGTTAACGTGCAAAGTGACGGACAAAAAGTGACTGTACGTCAGGATGGGCGGGATCGGGAAATCGTGCTTAATGCCGACGATGAAAGCATTCTCGATGCGGCATTGCGCCAGGGGGCGGATCTGCCCTATGCCTGCAAAGGCGGCGTCTGTGCGACCTGCAAATGCAAAGTGCTGCGTGGCAAAGTGGCGATGGAAACCAATTACAGTCTGGAACCGGATGAACTGGCCGCAGGCTATGTGTTGAGTTGCCAGGCACTGCCGCTGACCAGCGATGTGGTGGTTGACTTTGACGCGAAGGGGATGGCATGAGCGAACTGATCGTCAGCCGTCAGCAACGAGTATTGTTGCTGACCCTTAACCGTCCCGCCGCACGTAATGCGCTAAATAATGCCCTGCTGACGCAACTGGTAAATGAGCTGGAAGCTGCGGCTATCGATACCAGCATTTCGGTCTGTGTGATTACCGGTAATGCACGCTTTTTTGCCGCCGGGGCCGATCTCAACGAAATGGCGGAAAAAGATCTCGCGGCCACCTTAAACGATACACGTCCGCAGCTATGGGCGCGATTGCAGGCCTTTAATAAACCACTCATCGCAGCCGTCAACGGTTACGCGCTTGGGGCGGGTTGCGAACTGGCATTGTTGTGCGATGTGGTGGTTGCCGGAGAGAACGCGCGTTTTGGGTTGCCGGAAATCACTCTCGGCATCATGCCTGGCGCAGGCGGAACGCAACGTTTAATCCGTAGTGTCGGTAAATCGTTAGCCAGCAAAATGGTGCTGAGCGGAGAAAGCATCACCGCCCGGCAAGCACAGCAGGCCGGGCTGGTTAGCGACGTATTCCCCAGCGATTTAACCCTCGAATACGCCTTACAGCTGGCATCGAAAATGGCACGTCACTCGCCGCTGGCCTTACAAGCGGCAAAGCAAGCGCTGCGCCAGTCGCAGGAAGTGGCTTTGCAAGCTGGACTTGCCCAGGAGCGACAGTTATTCACCTTGCTGGCGGCAACAGAAGATCGTCATGAAGGCATCTCTGCTTTCTTACAAAAACGCTCGCCTGACTTTAAAGGACGCTAATGATGGAATTCATCCTCAGTCATGTAGAAAAGGGCGTGATGACACTAACGCTCAACCGCCCGGAACGCCTGAACAGTTTTAATGATGAGATGCACGCACAACTCGCAGAGAGCCTGAAACAGGCCGAGCGCGACGACACTATCCGTTGCCTGTTAATTACAGGTGCCGGGCGCGGATTTTGTGCTGGTCAGGATCTTAACGATCGTAATGTTGATCCCACAGGCCCCGCACCGGATTTAGGGATGTCAGTGGAGCGTTTCTATAACCCGCTGGTACGTCGCCTGGCAAAACTGCCAAAACCGGTGATCTGTGCAGTCAATGGCGTGGCGGCAGGGGCTGGCGCAACACTGGCACTGGGGTGCGACATCGTTATTGCTGCCCGTTCAGCAAAATTCGTCATGGCGTTTAGTAAGTTAGGCTTAGTACCCGATTGCGGTGGAACCTGGTTACTGCCACGCGTTGCTGGGCGAGCGCGCGCCATGGGGCTGGCACTGCTGGGGAATCAACTGAGTGCTGAACAGGCGCACGAATGGGGGATGATCTGGCAGGTTGTTGATGATGAAACGCTGGCAGATACCGCGCAACAGCTGGCACGGCATCTGGCGACACAACCGACATTTGGTCTTGGACTTATCAAGCAAGCGATAAATAGCGCTGAAACCAATACGCTCGATACGCAACTGGATCTGGAACGTGACTATCAGCGACTTGCCGGACGGAGCGCAGATTATCGTGAAGGTGTCAGTGCGTTCCTGGCTAAACGCTCACCGCAGTTCATGGGGAAATAGCATGATGATAAATGTGCAAACTGTGGCAGTGATTGGGAGCGGCACCATGGGGGCAGGCATTGCTGAAGTTGCTGCCAGTCATGGACACCAGGTTTTACTGTATGACATTTCTGCTGAAGCGCTGACCCGCGCAATCGACGGGATACACGCGCGGCTAAATTCACGCGTGACGCGGGGAAAACTGACTGCTGAAACCTGTGAACGCACATTGAAACGCCTGATCCCGGTGACCGATATTCACGCGCTGGCAGCTGCGGACCTGGTCATTGAAGCGGCGTCTGAACGTCTGGAAGTCAAAAAAGCGCTCTTTGCACAGCTGGCGGAAGTTTGCCCGCCACAAACGCTATTGACCACTAACACTTCGTCAATCTCTATAACCGCGATTGCTGCGGAGATAAAAAATCCTGAACGTGTTGCGGGGCTGCATTTTTTTAACCCGGCACCGGTGATGAAGTTGGTGGAGGTGGTCAGTGGGCTGGCAACGGCGGCGGAAGTTGTTGAGCAGTTGTGTGAACTAACGTTGAGTTGGGGTAAGCAGCCTGTGCGCTGTCATTCGACTCCTGGATTTATCGTTAACCGTGTTGCGCGTCCTTATTATTCCGAGGCCTGGCGGGCACTGGAAGAGCAGGTTGCTGCACCAGAAGTGATTGACGCTGCACTTCGCGATGGCGCTGGTTTCCCGATGGGGCCGCTGGAATTAACCGATCTGATTGGTCAGGACGTCAATTTTGCTGTCACCTGTTCGGTGTTTAACGCTTTCTGGCAGGAGCGTCGTTTTTTACCTTCGCTGGTGCAACAGGAACTGGTGATTGGTGGACGGTTGGGCAAGAAAAGTGGGCTGGGCGTGTACGACTGGCGCGCGGAACGTGAGGCAGTTGTTGGCCTGGAAGCGGTAAGCGACAGTTTTAGCCCAATGAAAGTAGAAAAGAAAAGTGACGGTGTCACGGAAATTGACGATGTTTTATTGATTGAGACACAAGGCGAGACGGCACAGGCGCTGGCAATACGACTGGCACGCCCGGTGGTAGTGATCGATAAAATGGCGGGCAAGGTGGTGACCATTGCTGCTGCAGCGGTGAACCCGGACTCAGCGACCCGCAAGGCCATTTATTACCTGCAACAGCAGGGCAAAACAGTGCTGCAAATTGCAGATTACCCAGGAATGCTGATTTGGCGAACGGTAGCAATGATCATCAATGAAGCCCTTGATGCGCTTCAAAAAGGCGTGGCCTCTGAACAGGATATCGATACCGCCATGCGTCTTGGGGTGAATTATCCATATGGCCCACTTGCCTGGGGAGCGCAACTTGGCTGGCAGCGAATATTAAGGCTCCTTGAAAATCTACAGCATCACTATGGCGAAGAACGCTATCGCCCATGTTCATTGCTGCGCCAACGGGCGCTTCTGGAGAGCGGTTATGAGTCATAAGGCCTGGCAAAATGCCTATGCAATGTATGAGAACGATGCCTGCGCCAAAGCGCTTGGCATCGACATTATCTCAATGGATGAAGGCTTTGCTGTAGTGACCATGACCGTCACTGCACAAATGCTTAACGGTCATCAAAGTTGCCACGGCGGGCAGCTATTTTCACTGGCTGATACTGCCTTTGCCTACGCCTGCAATAGCCAGGGGCTGGCAGCCGTCGCTTCTGCCTGCACGATTGATTTTTTACGTCCAGGCTTTGCCGGAGACACCTTAACTGCTACTGCGCAGGTACGTCATCAGGGCAAGCAAACCGGTGTTTACGACATCGAAATTGTTAACCAACAACAAAAAACGGTTGCGCTGTTTCGCGGTAAATCTCACCGCATCGGCGGCACCATTACAGGAGAAGCCTGATGCGTGAAGCCTTTATCTGTGACGGAATTCGTACGCCAATTGGTCGCTACGGCGGGGCATTATCAGGTGTTCGGGCTGACGATCTGGCTGCTATCCCTTTGCGGGAGCTGCTGGTGCGAAACCCGCGTCTCGATGCGGAGTGTATCGATGATGTGATCCTCGGCTGTGCTAATCAGGCGGGAGAAGATAACCGTAACGTAGCCCGGATGGCGACTTTACTGGCGGGGCTGCCGCAGAGTGTTTCCGGCACAACCATTAACCGCTTGTGTGGTTCCGGGCTGGACGCACTGGGGTTCGCCGCACGGGCGATTAAAGCGGGCGATGGCGATTTGCTGATCGCCGGTGGCGTGGAGTCAATGTCTCGGGCACCGTTTGTTATGGGCAAGGCAACCAGTGCATTTTCTCGTCAGGCTGAGATGTTTGATACCACTATTGGCTGGCGATTTGTGAACCCGCTCATGGCTCAACAATTTGGAACTGACAGCATGCCGGAAACGGCAGAGAATGTAGCTGAACTGTTAAAAATCTCGCGAGAAGATCAAGATAGTTTTGCGCTACGCAGTCAGCAACGTTCGGCAAAAGCGCAATCTTCAGGCATTTTAGCTGAAGAGATTGTTCCGGTTGTGTTGAAAAATAAGAAAGGTGTTGTAACAGAAATACAACATGACGAGCATTTGCGCCCGGAAACGACGCTGGAACAGTTACGTGGACTAAAAGCACCATTTCGTGCCAATGGAGTGATCACCGCAGGCAATGCCTCCGGGGTGAATGACGGAGCCGCTGCGTTGATTATTGCCAGTGAACAGATGGCAGCAGCGCAAGGACTGACACCGCGAGCGCGTATCGTAGCCATGGCAACCGCCGGGGTGGAACCGCGCCTGATGGGGCTTGGTCCGGTGCCTGCAACTCGCCGGGTGCTGGAACGCGCGGGGCTGAGTATTCACGATATGGACGTGATTGAACTGAACGAAGCATTCGCGGCCCAGGCGTTGGGTGTACTACGCGAATTGGGGCTGCCTGATGATGCCCCACATGTTAACCCCAACGGAGGCGCTATCGCCTTAGGCCATCCGTTGGGAATGAGTGGTGCCCGCCTGGCACTGGCTGCCAGCCATGAGCTGCATCGGCGTAACGGTCGTTACGCATTGTGCACCATGTGCATCGGTGTCGGTCAGGGCATCGCCATGATTCTGGAGCGTGTTTGAGCATATCAACCTGCGAGTACCCTACAATGATAACCAATACAAAGCTTGACCCGATTGAAACCGCGTCTGTTGATGAGTTACAGGCGTTACAAACACAGCGTCTGAAATGGACGCTCAAACACGCGTATGAAAATGTCCCGATGTATCGGCGCAAATTCAACGCAGCAGGCGTACATCCTGATGATTTCAGGGAACTTTCAGACCTGCGTAAATTTCCCTGTACCACCAAACAGGATCTGCGCGACAACTATCCTTTCGACACCTTTGCCGTGCCGATGGAACAAGTGGTGCGCATTCATGCTTCTTCGGGAACCACAGGTAAACCGACAGTTGTCGGCTATACGCAAAACGATATTGATAACTGGGCCAATATTGTAGCGCGTTCGTTGCGTGCGGCGGGTGGCACGCCCAAAGACAAAATTCATGTCGCCTATGGTTACGGGCTGTTTACTGGTGGGCTGGGTGCGCACTATGGTGCCGAACGTCTGGGCGCTACGGTGATCCCGATGTCTGGCGGGCAGACAGAAAAACAAGCGCAACTGATCCGTGATTTTCAACCAGATATGATCATGGTTACGCCATCTTATTGCCTTAACCTGATTGAAGAGCTGGAGCGGCAGTTGGGCGGTGATGCCAGCGGTTGCTCGCTGCGGGTTGGAGTGTTTGGTGCTGAGCCGTGGACACAGGCCATGCGTAAAGAAATTGAGCGTCGCCTGGGGATCACCGCACTGGATATTTATGGCCTGTCAGAAGTGATGGGGCCGGGGGTGGCGATGGAGTGTCTGGAAACTACCGACGGCCCAACCATTTGGGAAGATCATTTCTATCCTGAAATTGTTAATCCTCATGACGGCACACCGCTTGCCGATGGTGAACATGGCGAACTGTTATTCACCACGCTGACCAAAGAAGCATTGCCGGTCATTCGTTACCGCACGCGTGATTTAACCCGACTGTTACCAGGAACGGCGCGGACTATGCGCCGCATGGATCGCATCAGCGGACGCAGCGATGACATGTTGATTATTCGCGGTGTAAATGTCTTTCCGTCACAACTGGAAGAAGAGATTGTCAAATTCGAACATTTATCGCCGCATTACCAACTGGAGGTGAACCGCCGGGGGCATCTTGATTCACTTTCTGTGAAAGTGGAGTTGAAAGAAAGTAGCCTGACATTGACGCATGAGCAGCGTTGCCAGGTATGCCACCAGCTGCGCCATCGGATTAAGTCGATGGTGGGGATCTCTACCGATGTGATGATCGTTAACTGTGGCAGTATCCCGCGTTCAGAAGGCAAGGCGTGTCGGGTGTTTGATCTGCGCAATATTGTTGGTGCCTGACGTGTCGTCTGGCCCTGGTGAGGTAAAGCGTCAGGGCCAGAAGTCGATACGACCTGTGCTATGATTCATAAATCACAACAATAACAACAGACTGAATCGAATGAGTAAACTTGATACTTTTATCCAACATGCTGTAAACGCTGTTCCGGTCAGTGGCACATCTTTGATCTCCTCTCTGTATGGTGATTCGCTTTCCCATCGTGGTGGTGAAATCTGGCTTGGTAGTCTGGCTGCTTTGCTGGAAGGGCTGGGATTTGGTGAGCGTTTCGTGCGCACCGCTTTGTTTCGTCTTAATAAAGAAGGCTGGCTGGATGTTTCCCGCATCGGGCGACGCAGTTTCTATAGCCTCAGTGATAAAGGCTTGCGCCTGACGCGACGGGCAGAAAGTAAAATTTATCGCGCAGAGCAACCTGCATGGGATGGTAAATGGCTCCTGTTGCTCTCGGAAGGTTTAGATAAAGCGACGCTGGCTGATGTCAAAAAGCAGTTGATCTGGCAAGGTTTTGGCGCACTGGCACCCAGCCTGATGGCATCGCCGTCGCAAAAACTGGCGGATGTACAGACACTTTTGCATGAAGCGGGGGTGGCGGATAACGTGATTTGTTTTGAAGCGCAAATACCACTGGCGCTTTCTCGCGCAGCACTGCGTGCCAGAGTAGAAGAGTGCTGGCATTTAACTGAACAAAATGCCATGTACGAAACCTTTATTCAGTCATTCCGCCCGCTGGTGCCGCTGTTAAAAGAGACGGCAGACGAGTTAACCCCGGAGCGTGCATTTCATATTCAGCTTTTACTGATCCATTTTTATCGCCGTGTCGTCCTTAAAGACCCATTGTTGCCGGAGGAGTTGCTTCCGGCTCACTGGGCAGGGCATACGGCGCGTCAGCTGTGTATCAACATTTATCAGCGCGTAGCGCCTGCTGCTTTAGCGTTCGTTAGTGAAAAAGGTGAAACCTCAGTCGGTGAACTGCCTGCGCCGGGAAGCCTGTATTTTCAACGTTTTGGCGGCTTGAATATTGAACAGGAGGCGTTATGCCAATTTACCAGATAGATGGTCTGACTCCGGTTGTGCCAGAAGAGAGCTTTGTCCATCCGACAGCGGTATTGATCGGCGATGTTATTCTCGGCAAGGGCGTTTACGTTGGGCCTAATGCCAGCCTGCGTGGCGATTTTGGTCGTATCGTGGTGAAAGATGGCGCGAACATTCAGGATAATTGCGTTATGCACGGTTTTCCCGAGCAGGATACTGTTGTAGGAGAATATGGACATATTGGTCATAGCGCTATCCTTCACGGCTGCATTATCCGCCGCAATGCATTAGTGGGAATGAACGCGGTAGTGATGGACGGTGCGGTGATTGGCGAGAACAGCATTGTTGGTGCATCCGCATTTGTGAAAGCCAAAGCAGAAATGCCAGCTAATTATCTGATTGTCGGCAGCCCGGCGAAAGCGATTCGTGAACTTAGTGAGCAGGAGCTGGCATGGAAAAAGCAGGGTACGCATGAGTATCAGGTGCTGGTGACACGCTGTAAGCAAACGTTGCATCAAGTCGAGCCATTGCGGGAAGTTGAACCTGGCAGGAAACGCCTGGTATTTGATGAGAATCTGCGACCGAAACAGTAACAGATGTAAAATTATTTTGTCCCTTTAATTATAAAGCAGAGTTATGTTTAAGCTCTGCTTTATTTATTTGAGTATTAATTCATGCCGTTTTTTCATCATATAATTATTTATAATGAGAATGTGCTTTTAATTTGTAATTTATATTATATACATAATTCATATATTCATGGTCTTTTATTTATTCACCTGAATTATAACTGTGCATTATCGGAAAGTATGTTTGATTAGGTAATAATCTACTGGCAATATAGGATGTCTTCAATGTTTTAAATAACTAATTGGTCGGGTTAGTGCATCCGGCTTTCTTTATATTCGCCAGAAGGATTTATTATGCAAAGGAAAACTCTATTGTCGGCCTGTATTGCATTAGCTCTGAGTGGTCAGGGTTGGGCGGCAGATATCACAGAGGTAGAAACCACCACAGGTGAAAAGAAAAATACCAATGTGACTTGTCCGGCAGACCTAGGAAAACTCAGTCCGGAAGAGCTTAAACGCTTACCCTCTGAATGCTCTCCTTTAGTCGAACAAAACCTGATGCCATGGCTTGCCACAGGCGCTGCTGCGTTAATCACGGCCTTAGCCGTAGTGGAACTAAACGACGATGATGATCATCATCATCGCAACAATTCTCCACTACCACCGACACCCCCTGATGATGAATCAGACGACACTCCAGTTCCCCCAAGTCCTGGCGGAGATGAGATAATACCGGACGATCCGGATGATACGCCTACACCTCCCAAACCGATTTCGTTTAATAATGACGTTATTCTCGATAAAGCAGAAAAAACGTTAACTATTCGCGATTCAGTTTTTACTTATACCGAGAATGCTGACGGGACTATTTCTCTGCAAGATAGCAATGGTCGTAAGGCAACGATTAATCTTTGGCAGATTGATGAAGCGAATAACACTGTTGCCCTTGAAGGGGTGAGCGCAGATGGCGCAACGAAGTGGCAATATAATCATAAAGGTGAGCTTGTTATTACGGGTGATAATGCCACAGTAAACAACAATGGCAAAACCACCGTTGACGGCAAGGATTCCACCGGTACGGAAATCAACGGTAATAACGGGAAAGTGATTCAGGACAGCGATCTGGATGTCAGCGGCGGCGGTCACGGTATTGATATCACCGGTGACAGCGCGACGGTAGATAACAAGGGCACCATGACCGTTACCGATCCGGAGTCCATCGGTATCCAGATTGACGGCGACAAGGCGGTTGTTAATAACGAAGGCGAGAGCACCATCACCAACGGCGGCACCGGCACGCAGATTAACGGTGACGACGCCACGGCGAATAACAGCGGCAAAACCACCGTTGACGGCAAGGATTCCACTGGCACGGAAATCAACGGTAATAACGGGAAAGTTATCCAGGACGGCGATCTGGATGTCAGCGGCGGCGGTCACGGTATTGATATCACCGGTGACAGCGC
>OKMN01000060.1_pt1 | contig 42810 bp, 40 predicted proteins | sample 1613041 | NCBI WGS metagenome assembly OKMN01 (sample SAMN04436833, study PRJEB24849) | human gut metagenome | biome: human gut; feature: NICU; material: stool | host: Homo sapiens | place: USA: Saint Louis, MO | collected 2011-07-16 | reverse complement strand
CGGATGCGGCGTAAACGCCTTATCCGACCTACGGTTATGTTCCGTTTGTAGGCCTGATAAGACGCACAGCGTCGCATCAGGCAACGGCTGCCGGATGCGGCGTGAACGCCCTATCCGACCTACGGTTATGTTCTGGCTCGTTGGCCTTTGGCAACGATTATCCTATGAGATTGGGGCAATTACGCGCCCTCGTCAAATCATTGCGCTTTTTCTTTACGCGGTTGGCGCAACACTTCGTTGATTTGCGGATCGTCCAGCGGACCCGAAATGTGATAGCGCAAAATGGAGACTTTGCTCCACAGCGGCCCCAGCACTTTACTGGCGGCAAACACTGCCGCGCCAACAATGGGGTTAACCGCAAAAGCCGCAGCCACGCCCACCGTCGCAGAAATCTCTGGTGCGACAACCGCTTCCATATTCAGGTCGCGACGTACCAGATTTACCGACCCTTTCATGGCGATATCCGCCTCCAGGCCATCCACCAGCGTGTCGTCGGTGTGCATAACGCCGTCTTTAATCCACGCGGTGCTGCGAATGGAGTCAAAATAGAACCCTTCGCCAAAAGTGTCTCTGAAATCAAAACGCAGCTTACGCATCAGGGCATCTACGCTCAATAAGCGCAGCAATTGCCCGGCATGTCCGGTATTGATTTCGGTAATTTCGCCTTTACCCAGTTGAGTATGAATGATGCCATTCAACGTCGCCTCATCTGGCTGCCACGGTGCTTTACGCCAGTGTAAATCGTAATCCACATTAAATGACGACTGCCGTATGGGCGTCGTGACACCAAAAAATTCTGCGGCGGCATCAATTTTCTGCCCGCGCAGTTTTCCTTTCAGCGAGGTACGTTCATTCCCCGGATTATTAACCCATTCACCATCGGCAGTAAGCCGCGAGAAACCAGTATCAATCAGTCCATTGGTCAGCGTTAATGTATCGCCAGAAATGGTGAGATCACTGTCAATACGACCGAATTTTTGCCCCCAGAACCAGCACTCTGCGCATCGTATTTGTGCGTCCGGCCAGCCACGGAAGTTAATGCGCTCCGTTGTCGGGAAAGGTGATGACGGCGTTGAATCACCACGAGTTTTCGCCACGCTCGGGTTGTAATAAAGATATTTGATATTCGCCAGCCACGGCGCGTTATTACGCATCGCCAGCGTGGCGTTGATTTCACGCCCTTGCGCCTCAACCTGGGTGCCATTTGCCGTCGGTTGCGAAACAATACTCAGGTTATTCCATTGCTGATTTCCCAGCGACAACATAGGCGTACGTAACGTTATGTGTTGTGGGAAACTCGCTGCACCACCGACACTCTCCGCCGCACCTTTCTGAAACAGGGCCAGCCACTCGGCACCATTCATCGGCGGCATATTGAGTTCAACACCACTTTGTTCCGGCAACGGCGGGAGCGTTTTACTGTCTGCCGCCCAAATAGCACGGTCGAGCGTCAGCTTTTGACCGAGCAACCAGCGGCTATTGAAATGGTTATCCGCACCAGCCTGTCCGGTTAAATCAAAGCTGTTGAGATTGCCATCAACCTTAACGTTTACCGGCAGTGGTTCACCCGCAGGTTTGGCTAACGGTGAAGGTAAGTGACTGCTCACATTCTTCAAATCGCCGTTTAGCTCTACGTTATACGTCGCGCCAGCATGATAAGGCAGAACAATGCCCACTTTACCATCCCACGCCACGCTGCCACTCAATGCTTCGTTCACCGCTGCAGGCAGAACGCCGGTTTTCGCCGGTTGCCAGTTACCGTTGAGGTTTACCGCTACCTGGTAGGCTTTTGCCCCTTCTTTGGTGGAAAAATCCACGTTCAACGGCTGATTAAACCAGCTTGCTGTCAGTGGTTCACTTTGCAGATCGCCATTGATAAAGCTGAATTTACCGCTCAAATTTTTCAGGGTGCTGGCGAGTGGTTTGATAAACAGACTGTTATTACGCAGCGTCACTTCACCTTTCGCGGTTACCAGCTCGCCGTTCAGCGGGATATCAAGATGTAAGCGAGCATTCACATCGCCGTCGAGCTGGAGTTCTTGCAGGGTCGCACCCAGAGAATCTTTCAGCGGTGTCTCATCAAAGTAAGGGCCAACGGCTTTACCCGGACCTTTAATGTCAGCGTCAATCAGCAGTTTTTCTTTTGAGTAGTCAGGGATCACTGCGGTAAGATTACTCGCGCGCACGCCGCCCAGATTAACGCCATCGGTTTTCATCCATAAACCGTCGTTAATAAAGTCCAGTTCAATATCAAGGTTAGTTAATGCAGGCCAGTCCGGCTGGAAGGCAAACTTCGCGTTGCGCAGCGGCACCAGCACTTCAAACTGACCTTCGTTGTGTTTATAGGGGAAGAGTTGCGGATTGCCACCATAAACCAGCGTCGCGTTATCCGCTTCACCGCCCTGAATCGCGCCACTTAAGTAATCAACCAGGTCTTTACCCATCAAGTTTTCCGGGAAATAGCGCCAGGCTTGTGAACCATCATCGGTACTGATGCCAGCCAGAATACCCAGCCAGGGTTCATCGTTAGCAGGTTGCAGGTAACGAAAACCGCCGCGCGCATGGACGGCTTTGGCTTTAACGTCAATATTACGCCCATCCAGCTGGAAACCTTTGTTATTGTTCAGCCAGCTTATAGTTGCCTGGCCGTCGGCGATTTCTAGTGGCGCACGGAATACCGTTTCGTAAGGCATCTTTGCCTGCTTCATCGACGCGGTAAGCAAACCATTTTCAACGCTGCCGGAAAGCGTCCCGGAGAAGTGTTCCGCACCCGGTAATAATTTCCATTGCTTCCAGGCCAGATCGCTCCACGATGCCTGAAAACGGGTCTTGTCTGCCGCCTGAAGCGGGATATCCAGCGCCAGAGTGTTAATCTTGCCGCTCGGTTGTGTGGAGCGCCAAACATCACCCAGTGCAGGTGAAAGTTTCGCGGCCAGCGGGCGTATGCCCTCCAGGCCTGCCAGCTCCAGATTACTGGCGCGAATCCGGAGTTCGTCACTGCGTTTATTGTCTTTGCCGCCAACGTCCTGTTCCGGTATCCAGGCCAGCGTCAATGCTCCGCTCGGCCAGGGTTTGCCGTCCATCGTGATCCGTGTATCGGGAATAGAGAACTGCCAGCCCGGATTTTCACGCGTAATATGCGCGGTCAGATTATCCACCGACAGCGTATGCGTTTGCTTCTCGCCCAACCAGCTGGCACCGCCCTGTTTCAGCCAGACGTCACCGCCGGTTACATCGCCTTTGTCGATCGTCATCCAGCCTTCAAGGGAGAACTGTGCCGTTTCCAGCGCAATATTGTCCTGCATCCATTTACCGAGCCACGGCTTCAGGTCGATGTCATCCGCCTGGAGCCAGACGCGACCATTGCTTAACAACCCCTCATCATCGCGCAAATCCATGCGCACCTGCATCACGCCGTGCTGTCCGGTAAGGCTGGAGAGGCTTACCAGGCCTTCCGCACGGTGTCGACGTGGATCGTTCAGCCAGGTGAGTTGTGGGATCGCCAGCTCGGCGCGCTGACCGGATGGCGTCAGGAAACTGACTTCACTGTCGCGAAGATCGAAATGGTCAAATTGACGAAGAAACAGATCGCTGATGTGACTGGCTTCCAGACTGTCATCACTACCACCGCTGGTGATAGGAGTGTTGGTGCGAAAGCGCAGCTGCCAGAAAGTGAGGTCGCGAAACTGCCAGCGCATATGTAACAGGCTCTGCCAGACATCCAGCGCCAGAGTAACGCGTTTAACCGAAAATTCGCCGCCATCTTTTAGTTCTGCACGGATGTCGTGTGCTTCAAGCGTCGGGCCAAAATTCTGCCAGCTGGCTGAGAGCTGACTGGCTTCTACCGGCATGCCAGTCGCGGATTCTATTTTGTTGAGGATTTCCGGACGCCAGGCGTCAAGATGCGGTAAAGCAATACGCAGGCCGCTAACCAGCAGGGCAGCGATCACAACGAGCGCGGCTCCAGTAAGCAGTAAAATCCCCGGCAATCGCCTCACCCGTCACTCCTTGTCTGCTAAAAATGTGACTCAAAAACCCTTTGCCGGATGGCGGCCCAGCATCTGTTTACATCATTACGACGTCAAACTGCTCCTGGTTATAGAGCGGTTCAATTTGTACTTTAACCTGTTTGCCAACGAAAATTTCCACTTCCGCCAGCGAGTGTGACTCTTCGCCTTTCAAGGCTTCAGCTACTGCCGGAGAAGCATAGACCAGGAAACGGTCGGAGTCGTAAGCATGGTGGACACGAACAATCTCGCGCATGATTTCATAGCATACCGTTTCCACGGTTTTCACCGTTCCGCGACCGTGGCAGGTTGGGCATTCGTTACACAGTACGTGCTCAATGCTTTCGCGGGTGCGTTTACGCGTCATCTCCACCAGCCCCAGCGCCGAAAAACCATTAACGCTGGTTTTCACCCGGTCTTTGCTCAACGCCTGCTCCAGCGAGTGCAGCACTCGGCGGCGGTGATCTTCATTATTCATATCGATGAAATCAATAATGATAATCCCGCCCAGATTACGCAACCGTAACTGGCGAGCGATAGCCTGCGTCGCTTCAATATTGGTATTGAAAATGGTGTCGTCCAGATTGCGATGACCGACAAACGCTCCGGTATTGATGTCCACGGTGGTCATCGCTTCGGTCTGGTCGATAATGAGATAACCACCGGATTTCAGTTCTACTTTGCGTTCCAGCGCTCGCTGGATTTCGTTTTCGACATCAAAGAGATCGAAAATCGGCTGGCGTCCTGTGTAATGCTCCAGCTTGCTTGTCATCTCGGGAATGTACTCCGAGGTGAACTCAAGTAACGCTTCGTAAGTCAGGCGTGAGTCAACGCGAATGCGGTCCAGTTCGGCATCGGCGAAATCACGCAGAACACGCTGCGCCAGCGCCAGTTCGCCGTACAGCTGATAACGGGTCTGCGGGCGTTTTTTACGCTCCATAACTTTGGTCCAGACGCGTTTCAGATAAGCGGCATCGGAGGCCAGTTCAGCCTCGCCAACCCCTTCCGCTGCGGTACGGATGATAAACCCGCCCTGCTCGTCGCAATACTCTGCGACCACTTTTTTCAGGCGTTCACGTTCTGATTCGCTTTCAATACGTTGGGAAACCCCAACGTGAGAAGCCCCTGGCATAAACACCAGATAGCGAGAAGGGAGCGTGATATCGGTGGTCAGGCGCGCACCTTTAGTGCCAAGCGGATCTTTCACCACCTGCACCATCAGATCTTGCCCCTGACGAACCAGTTCCGAGATGTCGCGCACCGTGAATTGCTTTTGTTCTTCACCCGCCACACATTCGGTGTGCGGCATGATGTCGGATGCATGAAGAAACGCGGCTTTATCCAGCCCAATATCTACAAAAGCCGCCTGCATACCCGGAAGTACACGACTTACACGACCCTTGTAGATATTGCCTACTATTCCGCGTCGCGCCTCACGTTCAATATGAATTTCCTGCAGAATACCGCCATCAATATACGCCACTCGCGTTTCCGAAGGCGTTACGTTTACTAACAATTCAGCCGTCATGTTTATCCCTTTTCTCACGCAGTGCGTTAAAATTACTTAATAATTCATACGTTTCAACCAGCGGTAAGCCGACTACGGCGTGATAGCTGCCATTTATCTTCCTGACAAAACAGCCACCCAGCCCCTGAATACCGTATGCACCTGCTTTATCTAACGGTTCATCGCTGGCGACATAGCCCGCGATGTCTTCGTCTGTTAACGTTCTGAAAGTCACATCGGTGACCACCAGGCAATCGAGAATGTGCTGGCTGTCGGCCAACGCCACTGCTGTCATCACCTGATGGGTCTGACCCGATAATTTGCGCAACATCTGCGCCGCATGCTCTGCGTCGCGCGGTTTCTCCAGCACTTCTCCGTTCAGGATAACGATAGTATCCGCACCCAGCACCGGGAGATCCTTCGCCGTTTGCGCGACACCTGCCCGTGCTTTCTCGCGCGCCAGACGCACAACATACTGCTGCGCGCTCTCCTGCGGCTGACGCTGCTCCTCAATGCCCGTAACAATACGTTCAAAGGTCACGCCAAGTTGCGCAAGTAACTCCTGACGACGCGGAGAACCGGAAGCTAAATACAGAGAAGTCATAGAAACCTTTATTGCACTGCAAACTGCTGACGGACTTTGCGCATCAGCAAGAAAATCCACGGCCAGAGCACCCCATTGACTACACTACTCCAGAACACTTCCGGTCTGAAAGAGACGTTAATCACTAAAAACTCTGCCCAGAAAACAATAATATCCACCACCAGCGAAAGCAACATGACGACCAGCGCCTGCTGCCATAATGCGAGGTTGCGGAAAAGCTGGTATTTCAGCGCCACCAGGTAAGCAATGATGCTCATCGCCAATACGCGTACGCCAAGCGTCGAGCCGCTGATCAGATCCAGTATGGCACCCATCACAAAACCTGTGCCCACATTTACGCGATGAGGCAAGGCCAGGATCCAATACAACAAGATGAGTAACACCCAGTTTGGCCGGAAAACAATCAGGTTATCCGGCCAGGGCATGATTTGCAGCAACAGCGCAATGAGGAAAGAGAGCCAGATTACCCAGCGTCCCTGGCTACGATAGCTCGCCACTATTGCCCTCCCGGCGCACGCGCAGGCGGTTGAGCACCACTTTGCGGCGGCGTAGCCCTTTGTGGAGAGCGATTAGCAGCAGGCTGTGTCGGCGCAGCAGGCGCAGTAGCTGCATTTCCTGTCGCCGGTTGCTGCGGAGTCGGCTGAGCGATCCCCGTTGCCGGTTCAGGTAACTTTGGCCCCATCGCGTCTGGCGAAGGCAATACCTGCGGCATCATCTGCATCAGACGTTCATTAGCAACACGATGCACCTCTTCCGGCGTCATCGGGTTAGCGCCGTTACGATCTGCCCCCCACAGCAGCAGCAGATAACGCAAACGTTGCAGCCCTGCAGTCGGACGCGCCTGAATCACAGTATAAGCGCGCTGGGTATCGAGTTTTACGGAAGAGACAACCGCGACCGGATAGCCTTCCGGGAAACGACCGCCCAGACCGGAAGTCACCAGCACATCACCAACACGAATATCCGTATTCGCCGGCAGATGCTCAAGCTGCAAATCATCCGTACAACCGTTACCGGCTGCAATTACGCGGATATCGTTGCGCAGCACCTGGATTGGCAGCGCGTGGGTCGCATCACAAATCAGCAGCACGCGACTGGTCAGTTTAGCGACGGCCACCACCTGACCAACAACACCTTTGTCGCTGATGACCGGCTGGCCTTCATAAACGCCATTAACGCTACCTTTATCGATAACAACTTGATCGCTATAAGGATCGTTAACCGTGGAGATAACCTGAGTCACCATTTTCTGCTCATCCTGACGCAGCGGGGAACCCAGCAGCTCGCGCAGACGCGCGTTCTCCTGTTTGTATTGTCCAAGCATCAGCAGTTCACTGTTTTTCAGCAACAGTTCCTGACGTAACGCCCGGTTTTCAAGTTCTAATTGGTCACGCGAGGCCAGCGTCTGCGATACGCCATCCAGCAATTCACGAGGAGCATTGGAAACAAAGTAGAAAGGACTGACGGCGGTATCCATATAAGTACGGATTTGACTGAACGTCCCCAGGCGGCTGTCGGCAATAATAATGCCGAGCGCCACCAGCACCGCCAGAATAAGGCGAATCTGTAGCGACGGGCCACGGCTAAAAATTGGCTTCATAAGTTATGCGTATTCTCGTATCAGACCAGGCAGGGTAAACAGACACTTCCCCTGCCTGCATCCGATTACTCTTCGCTGAACAGGTCGCCGCCGTGCATGTCGATCATTTCCAGCGCTTTGCCGCCACCGCGCGCCACACAGGTCAGCGGGTCTTCAGCAACAACGACTGGAATGCCGGTTTCTTCCATTAACAAACGGTCAAGGTTACGCAGCAGTGCGCCACCACCGGTGAGCACCATGCCGCGCTCGGAGATGTCGGAAGCCAGTTCCGGCGGGCACTGTTCCAGTGCAACCATTACCGCGCTCACAATACCGGTCAGCGGTTCCTGCAGTGCTTCGAGGATTTCATTGGAGTTCAGGGTAAAACCGCGTGGAACACCTTCTGCCAGGTTACGGCCACGAACTTCGATTTCACGGACTTCATCGCCCGGATAAGCCGAACCGATTTCGTGCTTGATACGTTCTGCGGTGGCTTCACCGATCAGAGAACCGTAATTACGACGCACATAGTTGATGATAGCTTCGTCGAAACGGTCACCACCAATGCGCACAGAAGAGGAGTAAACCACACCGTTCAAGGAGATAACAGCAACTTCAGTGGTACCACCACCGATATCAACCACCATAGAACCGGTCGCTTCAGAAACCGGCAGGCCAGCACCAATTGCGGCAGCCATCGGTTCTTCAATCAGGAAGACTTCACGGGCACCAGCGCCCTGCGCGGATTCACGAATTGCGCGGCGTTCAACCTGGGTCGCGCCAACCGGCACACAAACCAGAACGCGCGGGCTTGGACGCATAAAGCTGTTGCTGTGCACTTGTTTGATGAAGTGCTGGAGCATTTTTTCAGTCACGAAGAAGTCGGCGATAACGCCGTCTTTCATTGGGCGAATGGCAGCAATATTGCCCGGCGTACGGCCCAGCATCTGCTTCGCGTCATGACCTACTGCAGCTACGCTTTTCGGTGAACCGGCACGATCCTGACGAATGGCCACCACGGAAGGCTCATTCAATACGATGCCTTGTCCTTTTACATAAATGAGGGTATTCGCAGTACCCAGGTCAATGGACAAGTCATTGGAAAACATGCCACGAAATTTTTTCAACATACTAAGGGATAATCCTGAAAGCTGGGGCGGAAAAGAAAATCCGCTTACTTTACCAACCACACGCAGCAGCGACAAGGCGCAAAAATCATCTGCTACGGTGAAAATTAGTGCAGTTCGTTTCCTTTGTTACAAATCTCTGCCTGAGTCCAGAAAGGCTTAATGCATCAGCAGCATTCCTCGCCTGTTTGCAACCGCGTAAGGTCATTCATCTGCATATGTGCTGCAACAATCTGGCGAGCAGACAAGCACACTCCCATGAGACGCAGCGCGCGTTATTCTACGTGAAAACGGATTAAACGGCAGGTTAAACCGAGTATCTTTGTGAATATTTTTTCACGTTAGTATCAAGTGGCTGTGAGGACGCGAAAAAATCCCCTTGCCCGCCTGTAACACCGCGCTGAATCAGGGTCTGCCACTCGCTTCGCGAACGCACGCCGGTGGCGTAAACCTGGGTGCTGGTCCCGGAGCAGGCTTCCACCAGGCTTTGAACCAGCAGCTGGTTCTCCGTTCGCTTCTCAATGTTTCTGACCAGCCCCGGATGGAGCTTGAGTAACTCAACATTAAGTTCTTTGATCCAACTGGTACTTACCAGCGTCAAACCAGCCTGGTTGACGGCTACCCGTACCCCTAAAGCATTCACTAAACGAATAACAGGTTGTAAACGACTGATATGTTGACCTACATCGGCCTCTGCAAGTTCAATAATTATGCGTTTTCGTTGTGATTTTTCACATTGCATTAACGTATCGCGCAGCCAACGCTGAAAACGCGGGCGAATCAGCGACTCAACGGTAACCTGAATCGCCAGATTTTCCTCTGGCCAGTAACGCAATAGTGGAATAAGACGGCTGATTTGCAGACGGTCATACTCTTCCGATAAGCCAAACTGCAAGACCATCGGCATATACTCCGCCGAGCTAACCTCTTCATTACCATCGAAGATGCGGCACATGAGTTCGCGATGATGAACCTGACCTTCGCGAGTAACCGCCGGTTTTTGATAAAGGCGCGGGCCGCCGCGACTGAGCATTTGCTCGATAAGCGTACGCCAGCGAACATTACCGCGTCCTTTTTCAGGCAACGAGTCATCGTAAATAGCCCAGCTATTGCCGCCCTGCAATCCCGCATTACGCGTGGCAGACTCTGCATGTTCCATTACCTGCTCGGTATCCTGACCACTACGCCAGGCGCAGATACCAATGTGGATCATATCGTCGCGATCGAGCATTTTATTGTTCGGCAAGGTATCAACGGCTTTGATTAACTGACCGGCGATGCTCTCTGCCTCTTTTAACGTCCGGTGCGGTAACAGCGCAGCAAAATCACTGCGGTGGTAACGCGCCAGCAGTGCGCCAGGGTAGCGCATCATAAATGTCGACAGCAGATTCGTCAGAGTGAAGAACTGTTCTTCAACCTGGCTGTCCCCCCAGGTATCGCTCAACATATTGAAATCCGGCAGACGAATCATCATCACGATCCCGTGGGTACCTACTTTCTCCTGATCTTCCAGTAACGTTGCTAACTGATTATCGAAAAAGAGTCGGTTATTGAGGCCGGTTTTCACGTCCTGGGCGGCATAAGAGCGGATCAGCGTATCAAGACGGCTGTGTTGTTCGCGTGCGTTCTGAATTTCACGAAGCAGCGTATCCAGCGCACTGCTGGTTCTGGGCGGCCATTCATAGATGGTTCCCAACACATTAGAGCCACGCTCACCGTTTAAGATACGAGTAGCCCGGGTTTCCAGCAATTCTTGCCCGGCAAGTTGCCGTTGTAACCAGCGTACCGCCAGGAAGAGCATAACAATGATAAAGCCAATCGCCCCCGTGAGCGGCGCGGTGGTCATCAACGAATGGAAATAGTTGCCCATCGGATCCTGATAAACCAGACGCAACGACATCCCCGGATGCTTTATCAACGGAACGCTCAGTTCGCGAAACAGATCGCTGGAGCCAACTGGACGATAACTACCATTTCTGGCCAGGGTATAAACCTGTTTATCACCATGGAGCAGGTCTACACGAACGATATCTGCCGACATCATTAATTCGGTAATTTGTGGCCTTAATACGCTGAAGTCATTCGACACAAGGTGGGTATCAATCGCCGTCGCCACCGCCTGAACGCGATGACTAAACTTATACTGAATGGCGTTGTAGAAACTTAGCGAACAGCCCAGCAAAGTCACAAAAATTGTTAACCCGGTGAGCAGCGTAACAAAGGCCGAAAATTTCGTCGTTAATCTCATCCTTGTGTTAACTCCGATAGTGAGGAAGCGGGCATACTAGCAAATCAGATTTATCTCGCAATTTATTGCGCTTCATCGGCTTTGCTTTTCCATTAGCGAGTATAGTCTTCAGAAATTATTTTCCAATCCATCATGCACATGAGGACCACTTATGCAGGCGTTACTTTTAGAACAGCAGGACGGCAAAACTCTCGCATCAGTACAGACTCTGGACGAAAGTCGCCTGCCGGAGGGCGATGTCACGGTCGATGTTCACTGGTCGAGCCTGAACTATAAAGATGCGCTGGCGATTACCGGTAAGGGAAAAATCATCCGTAATTTTCCGATGATTCCTGGGATCGATTTTGCCGGAACTGTACGCACCAGCGAAGATCCGCGTTTTCATGCCGGTCAGGAGGTGTTACTCACTGGCTGGGGCGTTGGTGAAAACCACTGGGGTGGGCTGGCGGAGCAGGCGCGAGTGAAAGGTGACTGGCTGGTTGCCATGCCGCAAGGGCTGGACGCGCGTAAAGCAATGATTATCGGTACTGCCGGTTTTACCGCCATGCTGTGTGTGATGGCGCTGGAAGATGCCGGTGTTCGCCCGCAGGACGGGGAGATTGTCGTGACGGGTGCCAGTGGTGGCGTCGGCAGTACCGCCGTGGCGCTGCTGCATAAGTTGGGTTATCAGGTCGTTGCCGTTTCCGGTCGCGAAAGTACCCATGAATATCTGAAAAGTTTAGGTGCTAGCCGTGTTCTCCCTCGTGATGAGTTTGCCGAATCCCGTCCTCTGGAAAAACAAGTCTGGGCTGGGGCAATTGACACCGTTGGCGACAAAGTGCTGGCAAAAGTGCTGGCGCAAATGAATTACGGCGGCTGCGTGGCGGCCTGTGGTCTGGCGGGTGGTTTTACTCTGCCAACCACGGTCATGCCATTTATTCTGCGTAATGTCCGTTTGCAAGGGGTGGATTCAGTAATGACGCCACCAGAACGCCGCGCACAAGCCTGGCAGCGACTGGTCGCCGATTTACCGGAATCATTCTATACCCAGGCGGCAAAAGAGATATCTCTGGCAGAGGCACCGAAGTTTGCCGAGGCCATCATTAATAACCAGATCCAGGGTCGCACGCTGGTGAAGGTTAACTAACCATTTAGCAAGGAATAATAAGAGAGGGAACTCATTTTGAAATCATTATTCAATCGGTTAACGGGAAAAGCGGTTAGCCGGACAGCTTTCGTCGAACATCTTGGTCAGGAAGTTGTACAACATCATCCAAACTGGAAAGTCATGATTTCGACTGACCATAAATTGATGCGCATTGATACGGGTCACCAAACGGTGGAAATCACCCTTGATGATGCCTACAAACGTTATCAAGCCGCACCAGACCCGCTGCAAGAAGTGGCTGCAGATATGCTGAAACAGCTTGCAGAAATGCTGCCGACCGGGCGCTGTATTGTTCCGGTGATTAAAGAAAAAGCCTGGCTGGATACCGTTCGCCAACAGCTTAGCCAGTATGAGTCTGATCCAGAGGTCCTCAACGCCTCGCTGGATTTTGCCTGGGAAGACTTTAACGATGAGTTAATTATCTTGTTTGCTGAAGATGGTAGCGAAACCATGCGCTATCTGATGCGCTACGAAGTGACCATTGACCGCGAAAAAGCCATCAGTAATTTGAAGCAAATATTGCCGGAAGTTACGGCTGAAATCGTTGATACAGGCGCAAACGATGGAAAAGTTGCCGTTATCTCCGCAGGGGGTACTTATGAGCCCAGTCTGATGCTCATTGACGATCTTTGGGTGCAATCACCCGATCCTGAATGCGGCGACCTGTTAGTGACCGTTCCCTCCAGAGGAAAACTGTTTTTCACCCACAATGATCAGCCAGCAAATCTCAGTGCATTACGACAGTTAACAGAACAATGCTTCCGTGAGGATGACCATCCTCTGACAACACAGATATTCATCCGCCGTAACGGTCACTTTTATCCCTGGGTAGAAACCTTGCATTAACGCAACCTCCGTCATGCTTGAAAAAGCTTGTCGGAGTATGTGATGAAAACTGCAAACTCACCGAAGCCGATTTTGCTACCAAATCGGCTTTTTTATTGTCAGGTGGCAAATTCTGAAAGCATCAGATAGCCGCACTGCCGCCTGACAAAACAGTTTACCTTCTGCAAAATGGGGGGAATAATCTGATTTTGTTTGACTAAAAATTAATCACTCGAACCTATTTAATGCTGAGCATTGTCAATCGGTTAATTTTGCGTGCTTTAGCATTCACATCTATCCAGACGATGCAGTGAAAATTGGGTAATCCCCAGCAACCGCTGCGTAATGTCGTCTATCTTGTCGCGATCCTGGCATCCCTACATTATTTGTGGTCTGTGAAGATTATCTCATTGCAGCCCCTCATCTTCGCAGGGCTGGCTTTACAGCTTTTCACCTTACGTTATAAGAAGTTCCGTCGATGATGGCGCTAATTTCGTGAATTGTGCGGCTTGTTGCAAATTACACGGTGTTGAAGGTTATTTACATGTTAGCTGTTGATTATCTTCCCTGATAAGACCAGTATTTAGCTGCCAATTGCTACGAAATCGTTATAATGTGCGACCTCGTCCTCCCTGACGCAGTTTTTGCGCTGCGGAAAAGGTGACATTGGCGCAACGAAGGTATATTTTGTTTTTTGCCGGAGGATAGCAGCAGATCGCTGCACAATGTCCGTCAAGTCTAACATTGACACTCTGGGGCAAAATAGACCGGCGTCCCGGCCTGCTGGAATTTATCGCTATGCATACAGCTGTCGGGGCATACGCTTTACAGACGGCGGTGAAACGCCTGTCACAATCACACTAAACAAAGAGTACGGAACCCACTCATGGATATTCGTAAGATTAAAAAACTGATCGAGCTGGTTGAAGAATCAGGCATCTCCGAACTGGAAATTTCTGAAGGCGAAGAGTCAGTACGCATTAGCCGTGCAGCTCCTGCCGCAAGTTTCCCTGTGATGCAACAAGCTTACGCTGCACCAATGATGCAGCAGCCAGCTCAATCTAACGCAGCCGCTCCGGCGACCGTTCCTTCCATGGAAGCGCCAGCAGCAGCGGAAATCAGTGGTCACATCGTACGTTCCCCGATGGTTGGTACTTTCTACCGCACCCCAAGCCCGGACGCAAAAGCGTTCATCGAAGTGGGTCAGAAAGTCAACGTGGGCGATACCCTGTGCATCGTTGAAGCCATGAAAATGATGAACCAGATCGAAGCGGACAAATCCGGTACCGTGAAAGCAATTCTGGTCGAAAGTGGACAACCGGTAGAATTTGACGAGCCGCTGGTCGTCATCGAGTAACGAGGCGAACATGCTGGATAAAATTGTTATTGCCAACCGCGGCGAGATTGCATTGCGTATTCTTCGTGCCTGTAAAGAACTGGGCATCAAGACTGTCGCTGTGCACTCCAGCGCGGATCGCGATCTAAAACACGTATTACTGGCAGATGAAACGGTCTGTATTGGCCCTGCTCCGTCAGTAAAAAGTTATCTGAACATCCCGGCAATCATCAGCGCCGCTGAAATCACCGGCGCAGTAGCAATCCATCCGGGTTACGGCTTCCTCTCCGAGAACGCCAACTTTGCCGAGCAGGTTGAACGCTCCGGCTTTATCTTCATTGGCCCGAAAGCAGAAACCATTCGCCTGATGGGCGACAAAGTATCCGCAATCGCGGCGATGAAAAAAGCGGGCGTCCCTTGCGTACCGGGTTCTGACGGCCCGCTGGGCGACGATATGGATAAAAACCGTGCCATTGCTAAACGCATTGGTTATCCGGTGATTATCAAAGCCTCCGGCGGCGGCGGCGGTCGCGGTATGCGCGTAGTGCGCGGCGACGCTGAACTGGCACAATCCATCTCCATGACCCGTGCGGAAGCGAAAGCTGCTTTCAGCAACGATATGGTTTACATGGAGAAATACCTGGAAAATCCTCGCCACGTCGAGATTCAGGTACTGGCTGACGGTCAGGGCAACGCTATCTATCTGGCGGAACGTGACTGCTCCATGCAACGCCGCCACCAGAAAGTGGTCGAAGAAGCGCCAGCACCGGGCATTACCCCGGAACTGCGTCGCTACATCGGCGAACGTTGCGCTAAAGCGTGTGTTGATATCGGCTATCGCGGTGCAGGTACTTTCGAGTTCCTGTTCGAAAACGGCGAGTTCTATTTCATCGAAATGAACACCCGTATTCAGGTAGAACACCCGGTTACAGAAATGATCACCGGCGTTGACCTGATCAAAGAACAGCTGCGTATCGCTGCCGGTCAACCGCTGTCGATCAAGCAAGAAGAAGTTCACGTTCGCGGCCATGCGGTGGAATGTCGTATCAACGCCGAAGATCCGAACACCTTCCTGCCAAGTCCGGGCAAAATCACCCGTTTCCACGCACCTGGCGGTTTTGGCGTACGTTGGGAGTCTCATATCTACGCGGGCTACACCGTACCGCCGTACTATGACTCAATGATCGGTAAGCTGATTTGCTACGGTGAAAACCGTGACGTGGCGATTGCCCGCATGAAGAATGCGCTGCAGGAGCTGATCATCGACGGTATCAAAACCAACGTTGATCTGCAGATCCGCATCATGAATGACGAGAACTTCCAGCATGGTGGCACTAACATCCACTATCTGGAGAAAAAACTCGGTCTTCAGGAAAAATAAGACTGCTAAAGCGTCAAAAGGCCGGATTTTCCGGCCTTTTTTATTACTGGGGATCGACAACCCCCATAAGGTACAATCCCCGCTTTCTTCACCCATCAGGGACAAAAAATGGACACTCGTTTTGTTCAGGCCCATAAAGAGGCGCGCTGGGCGCTGGGGCTGACCCTTTTGTATCTGGCAGTTTGGTTAGTAGCCGCTTACTTATCTGGCGTTGCCCCCGGTTTTACCGGCTTTCCGCGCTGGTTTGAGATGGCCTGCATCCTGACGCCGCTGCTGTTTATTGGACTGTGCTGGGCGATGGTGAAATTTATCTATCGCGATATCCCACTGGAGGATGACGATGCAGCTTGAAGTAATTCTACCGCTGGTCGCCTATCTGGTGGTGGTGTTCGGTATCTCGGTTTATGCGATGCGTAAACGGAGCACCGGCACCTTCCTTAATGAGTATTTCCTCGGCAGCCGCTCTATGGGCGGTATTGTGCTGGCGATGACGCTCACCGCGACCTATATCAGTGCCAGTTCGTTTATCGGCGGGCCAGGAGCTGCTTATAAATACGGGCTGGGCTGGGTATTGCTGGCGATGATTCAGCTTCCTGCAGTCTGGCTTTCACTCGGTATTCTCGGCAAGAAGTTTGCGATTCTTGCGCGCCGCTACAATGCAGTGACGCTGAACGATATGCTGTTTGCCCGCTACCAGAGTCGTCTTCTGGTGTGGCTGGCGAGTTTGAGTTTGCTGGTTGCGTTCGTTGGTGCGATGACCGTGCAGTTTATCGGCGGTGCGCGCCTGCTGGAAACCGCGGCGGGTATTCCTTATGAAACCGGGCTGCTGATTTTTGGTATCAGCATTGCGTTATATACCGCCTTTGGTGGCTTTCGCGCCAGCGTGCTGAACGACACCATGCAAGGGCTTGTGATGCTGATTGGCACCGTTGTGCTGCTTATTGGCGTAGTACATGCCGCTGGCGGCTTAAGTAACGCAGTACAGACCTTGCAAACCATCGATCCGCAACTGGTTACGCCACAAGGCGCTGACGATATTCTGTCGCCTGCCTTTATGACGTCGTTCTGGGTACTGGTGTGTTTTGGCGTGATTGGCCTGCCGCATACTGCGGTGCGCTGTATCTCTTATAAAGACAGCAAAGCCGTACATCGGGGGATCATCATCGGTACGATTGTGGTCGCAATTCTGATGTTCGGTATGCACCTGGCCGGAGCGTTAGGTCGGGCGGTGATCCCCGATCTCACCGTACCGGACCTGGTGATCCCAACGTTAATGGTAAAAGTGCTGCCACCGTTTGCTGCCGGGATCTTCCTGGCTGCACCGATGGCTGCGATCATGTCGACAATTAACGCCCAACTGCTGCAAAGTTCCGCTACGATCATTAAAGATCTCTATCTGAATATCCGTCCGGATCAAATGCAAAACGAGACGCGTCTGAAGCGGATGTCGGCGGTAATTACGTTAGTTCTCGGCGCGTTGCTGCTGCTTGCCGCCTGGAAGCCGCCAGAAATGATCATCTGGCTGAATTTGTTGGCCTTCGGTGGGCTGGAAGCCGTTTTCCTGTGGCCGCTGGTGCTGGGTCTTTACTGGGAACGCGCCAACGCCAAAGGCGCGCTAAGTGCGATGATCGTTGGCGGCGTGCTGTATGCCGTACTCGCGACGCTGAATATTCAGTACCTGGGCTTCCACCCTATCGTGCCCTCGTTACTACTAAGTTTGCTGGCTTTCCTGGTCGGAAACCGTTTCGGTACATCCGTCCCGCAAGCTACCGTTTTGACTACTGATAAATAAAGAGTTTTGCCATGCCTTGGATCCAACTGAAACTGAACACCACCGGCGCGAACGCGGAAGATCTTAGCGATGCGCTGATGGAAGCGGGTGCCGTTTCTATCACTTTTCAGGATACCCACGATACGCCAGTATTTGAACCGCTGCCGGGCGAAACGCGCCTGTGGGGCGACACCGATGTGATTGGTCTGTTCGACGCTGAAACCGATATGAACGACGTGGTGGCGATTCTGGAAAACCATCCGCTGCTCGGCGCAGGCTTCGCGCATAAAATCGAACAACTAGAAGATAAAGACTGGGAGCGCGAATGGATGGATAATTTCCACCCGATGCGCTTTGGTGAACGACTGTGGATCTGCCCTAGCTGGCGTGATGTGCCGGACGAAAACGCCGTCAACGTGATGTTAGATCCAGGGCTGGCGTTTGGTACGGGTACCCATCCAACCACCTCTCTGTGCCTGCAATGGCTCGACAGCCTCGATTTAACCGGTAAAACAGTCATCGACTTTGGCTGTGGTTCCGGCATTCTGGCGATCGCGGCGCTGAAACTGGGTGCAGCAAAAGCCATTGGTATTGATATCGATCCGCAGGCGATTCAGGCCAGCCGCGATAACGCCGAACGTAATGGCGTTTCTGACCGTCTGGAACTCTACTTACCGAAAGATCAGCCAGAAGAAATGAAAGCCGACGTGGTGGTCGCTAACATCCTTGCAGGCCCATTACGTGAACTGGCACCGTTAATCAGCGTCCTGCCGGTTTCAGGCGGTTTGCTGGGCCTTTCCGGTATTCTGGCAAGCCAGGCAGAGAGCGTTTGTGAAGCTTATGCCGATAGCTTCGCACTGGACCCGGTCGTGGAAAAAGAAGAGTGGTGCCGTATTACCGGTCGTAAGAATTAACCTTCGCATCGCCGTAGGGTGACGCGGGGCGAAGTGCGAGCAAGCTCACAAAAGGCACGTAAATTTGCCGATTATTTACGCAAATTTGCGTGCCAAAATTTTCATTCATAAAGAAAAATTGAGAACTTACTCAAATTTCTTTGAGTGTAAATTTTAGTCACTATTTTCTAATGTGATGATTTTTATGAGTAATTATCGCACCACGCTCATTTTAAATGCAATTCTTTGATCCATCTCAGAGGATTGGTCAAAGTTTGGCCTTTCATCTCGTGCAAAAAATGCGTAATATACGCCGCCTTGCAGTCACAGTATGGTCATTTCTTAACTCATGCGCATCGGACAATATCAGCTCAGAAATCGCCTGATCGCAGCGCCCATGGCTGGCATTACAGACAGACCTTTTCGGACGTTGTGCTACGAGATGGGAGCCGGATTGACAGTATCCGAGATGATGTCTTCTAACCCACAGGTTTGGGAAAGCGACAAATCTCGTTTACGGATGGTGCACATTGATGAACCCGGTATTCGCACCGTGCAAATTGCTGGTAGCGATCCGAAAGAAATGGCAGATGCAGCACGTATTAACGTGGAAAGCGGTGCCCAGATTATTGATATCAATATGGGTTGCCCGGCTAAAAAAGTGAATCGCAAGCTCGCAGGTTCAGCCCTCTTGCAGTACCCGGATGTCGTTAAATCGATCCTTACCGAGGTCGTCAATGCAGTGGACGTTCCTGTTACCCTGAAGATTCGCACCGGCTGGGCACCGGAACACCGTAACTGCGAAGAGATTGCCCAACTGGCTGAAGACTGTGGCATTCAGGCTCTGACCATTCATGGCCGTACACGCGCCTGTTTGTTCAATGGAGAAGCTGAGTACGACAGTATTCGGGCAGTTAAGCAGAAAGTTTCCATTCCGGTTATCGCGAATGGCGACATTACTGACCCGCTTAAAGCCAGAGCTGTGCTCGACTATACAGGGGCGGATGCCCTGATGATAGGCCGCGCAGCTCAGGGAAGACCCTGGATCTTTCGGGAAATCCAGCATTATCTGGACACTGGGGAGTTGCTGCCCCCGCTGCCTTTGGCAGAGGTTAAGCGCTTGCTTTGCGCGCACGTTCGGGAACTGCATGACTTTTATGGTCCGGCAAAAGGGTACCGAATTGCACGTAAACACGTTTCCTGGTATCTCCAGGAACACGCTCCAAATGACCAGTTTCGGCGCACATTCAACGCCATTGAGGATGCCAGCGAACAGCTGGAGGCGTTGGAGGCATACTTCGAAAATTTTGCGTAAACAGAAATAAAGAGCTGACAGAACTATGTTCGAACAACGCGTAAATTCTGACGTACTGACCGTTTCTACCGTTAACTCTCAGGATCAGGTAACCCAAAAACCCCTGCGTGACTCGGTTAAACAGGCACTGAAGAACTATTTTGCTCAACTGAATGGTCAGGATGTGAATGACCTCTATGAGCTGGTACTGGCTGAAGTAGAACAGCCCCTGTTGGACATGGTGATGCAATACACCCGTGGTAACCAGACCCGTGCTGCGCTGATGATGGGCATCAACCGTGGTACGCTGCGTAAAAAATTGAAAAAATACGGCATGAACTGATACTAATCAGTTAAATGTTTGTTTTAAAAGGCGCTACTCGGCATGGGGAAGCGCCTTTTTTATTAAACTGACTGCACCACTGACTGCACCAAAGCACGAACAACAATGAACGCTATCATGCAATAACAGGCTTTGACTGAGGGATTTATGGAAGAGACAAAAAGTAAAATGCTAAGGCGGGCTATCTTGAAGTAAATAAGCCCGGTATAAACCAGGCTCATTTTTCCTATTCCTATCATTTTTCACAAACAGGACATTGCCATCTTGCCCCATGGATTTCCATACCCAGCAGTAAAGGCGTGCATTTTGACCTCAGAACCATCACCATCAGCATTCACAAGGGCAACAACTGAAGCTCCAACATCAGAAACGGTTACCACTATTCTGTAGCCCGTTTCAGTTTCAATTGTTGATGCTGATGGGGTCAGATCTGACATTTTTGGCGCTAAGCAGCGAACCACCTCAGCTGGTTTTTTTGGGCTTTTACCAGTGAAAATTGGAGGTTTGCTTGTAATCGTGTCAACTGAACAACCAGCCAATAAAATCGATGCAACGAACAAGGTAATTTTCTTTCTCACGTCATCCCCTAATTAATATTTGAATCCAACCGTATAACGAGTTTACAGGCTTAATTTATAGTGTTTGGCGAATGGATAAATGACTCTTGATTTTTCTCTAGTTGCGACTTCATATGTTCACACCAACCTGCAAAAATAGCTTCATCTGTCCCCGGGTAAGCTGTTAGAAAGCACATAAGTATTTCATCGGTGAGTTTGTCCTGCTGATCCCAGTCAACAATGAACTGTCTAAACAGAGCGTAAGCCTTCGCCGGGTCTTTGTTCTGCCATGTCTCCACAACATTATCGAAAGGAGGAACGATGTAAGTTACCTCCACCGGCAATGGCTCGTATTTTGTCGGTATGAATACCTCTCGGGTAAATACCTCACCTTCTGGCCAGAGTTGCACCTGATTTGTCAAAGCTGATCCTCCACATAGATGCCACCAGAGATGATCGCCCCACCAATACGACGTTTACCATAAAGCACTGGCACAGGGTTACCCTGAGCAGCAGTGTTAGTTACACCACCGAATGCATACGATGCCCGGTTGTCTGCACTTTGCTTACTGGCAAGACCCGGCGGTTGAGGTGATAGCATCTGAGCAACACCACCCACCATCATTGCTGCCCCAATCTTCCATGCTGCCGGCCCCCATACACCACCGCCCCATGCTTGCCCTATCGTTGACCCCAGAACCCCAACGACAACCAGAACAGCGCCGAGGATGGTTTGCAGAACACCAGCACGCTTGCTACCCATAATGACCGGAACAATTCGAATTGTCCTGCCACCGTTTGGAAAATCGAGATCATCCTTTGTGACGTTTTTTTTATCCACGAACACAGCGAAAGTCATCCCACGGGTATTGCTAGTATTCATGAATTTCTCAAACCCCGGAATAGTGGCTGATAATGCTCTGAATGCCTCGCGCGTCGGACCAATAAGTCGCTGATGCTCTCTACCGAACAAAGAAGCTAAAGATCCGCTCAGTTTAATCGTCGTCATTACCTCAGTGTTATGCATTTTGTATTCCTACAGTAGAGTCAGTGTCCAGCAAGACCAATTTCAGGAGAAAGGAAACGGCTAAGCTTTTTTTAGCTCGAAATAGCGCTTACCATTTCCTTTCTTTTTAGATGGTGTTTTCATTAAAAACATATAGTTACATCGAAGAAGAACAGAAACGGCAAATCGCAGAAAATTTTCATAAATAGCAAGAATCTGCGAGGTCGCCGCCCCGTAGCAGGCCGAATTGCCCGAAAGGACCCGCGCCGATCCGCCGGGTCATTCGGGCCTGTCGGTCAGCCAATCAACGTGCCTTTCCCGCCGCGAGCCTGCTGACGCACACGCTCGGCCTTAAGGCAAAGAGATGCTTCAGGCTTAGCAGGTACAGGGACATGGCAGGTTTCAGAGGTCCGGGGAATGTTATTGATCCATTCAATAACTTCACTCAGATACCACGCCTTGCGCCCCTCAGTGACCTGGACGCGTACTGGAAACTCACCTCGCGCTTCGAGATTCAGCAATGTACGGCGGCTCAGCGTGGTGAGTTCTATGACCTGATTCATATCAACCAGGCGCTCACTGACGTTCATTTTGTCTGCCATCTCCAGCAGTTCACCCACCACTGGATCCGGATAGAGAGCATTGGCGGTGGCCATCAGGCTGTTATTTTTATCTTGCATCATAATCTCCTTACACCAGTGCCAGTGGCTGAACAGAAATACCAGAGCCAACGAACGCTGCTACTTTTGCAGAAAGCGTGGTTACATCATCAGGCCAGTTAAGGGCATCAACATTCAGCACGCCAGCTTTGTAGACCTGAGCATGTGTCTGGCTTGCGGTATCAACAGCAAAGCAAGATACATAGACAGCCTGCCCGGCATGCGCCCCATCCCAGACCACCAAAGCCCCATTGGTAGCATCCTGCATAAGTGGAGTCAGCGCGGGAATAACGCCCTTTGCTCCAGCGAAGATACCCAGAGTTGTCACCAGCGCCTCAGTACCGGCCGCCAGTTCAGTGTAATGCGTCGTCATGATTACTCCTTAGGCCACGCGAACGGTGACAAAACGGTTGATACGGGCCGGGATAGGCTGCGGTGCGGAGTGGGTCTGAACGTACTCAATAGCTGGGTCGCCAGGAACAATGTAGTTCTTTGGCGCCAGCTCAGCTTTGGTAATACCCATACGGATGAGCTCTGGATCCTGAATTCCGCCGTAGGCCACAATGCCCTGCAGGGCGGTGTTTCCCAGCACCATCAAATCAGGATCGAGGAAGTGCTTTTCGGTGCCGTCTTCGTCGGTATAGCGACCGCTATAAACCACAATAGCCACATCGCCCATATAGCCTTTAAAGCTCACTGAATCGCCCAGGTCTTTAAGTGCTGTTTCAAGCTGTGCGTTGGAGCCGCGGCGCGTGTCGAGTACATCTTTAATCGCTTTGAAAGAACGATATTTTTTCCAGACGTTCCCGCCCATAATGATGATATTGGTTACGCCTTCACTCAGCTCTGAATAGGTTTCAATATCGTCATTTGGATCAAACGTCGTTTTATCTTTACCTGACCAGGCAGCGCCACCAGCCTGAGTGATTATATTCTGGGATTTGATATTCCAGTCCAGCTCATAACGCTCGATCCCTTCCCCCTCAATAATATTTTTCCCGGTAGTGACAGCCTGAACAGCCAGCCATTCAATACGCGCACGAATAGCAATAGACTGTTTGAGGATTGACTGTTTTACCTTGATATTGCGGGTATCAAGCGTGCTGTATTGCTCAGGAGTAACACCAGCAGGACGAACAGCCAGTTTGTTAGGGTCAATGCTGCTCTTTGGTTTCATGTAGCCAGGACGGATAGACTTGGACTCATAGCCCTCATCACGCGCCACCTTACTGCCAACCATTGGCGAACAGAACGCCGCGATCGGAATATTTGGGTCGTCGATAGTGTCCAGGATGATATCGCGCGTTTCAAAAGTAACTGCGCGGGTAAAGAATAAATCAGTGAACAGGGTTTTTAGTTGCTTCTGAATATCCTCAGCGCTAACAACCCGAACCAGCGCCGCAGGTGAATATAAATCTGGCATATATTACCTCAGTAAAATAAATAGAGCGTTCATCACAAAAATAATGTTAACACTGACAAACACAGAATGATTGAATGCAATGATGTGCAATAATGTATAAAGTTAATTCACGGTGATATGGCCCACTAAATATCTGTTAATGTCCTCACTGTTATTTCCTCCAAATAACATCGTTCGTTAAAAATCCATGTTTTCCCAAGCGGGTCTGGTTGCAGCCCGCTTTTTTTCCGCCTTTCGCAACATTGCAGCCCATCGCATAAATATAAAATTAAAAAATATGCATTTAAGTGTTCACCCCTTCACCTTTGTAATTTTATTAATTAAATTCAGTCGGTTAGGTGGTGAACACTACTCTTTCAGGTATTCACTAGTGTTCACCCTACCCTTCACCCTTTAGGGCAAAAAACAATCAAAAGGTGAACAGGTGAATACTTGGTGAATACTTAATAAATAAGTGTTCACCCCTTAACGCTCTGTTATTAATAGAATTTTAAACAGGGTGAATACTGGTGAACACTTTATCTATAACTTTACTCTACCCCTTCATTCTCAGTAGTGGTTGCACATGATGGCATCCAGTCGCCAGAATCATCATGCAGGGTTACGTTAGAGCGTATGCCATGTTTGGTTTTCCGCTTCTGGTATTCCTTCCCATACTCAGCCATTGCGCCAGGCATATCTGTGCCGAACCGCATCAATGAGACAGGCTTACTCAGGCCATTGGCTCGCATGTATGCCAGGTAGGCGTGATACAGGTACTTGCGCGGGCTGAATGGCACTATCTCGGCATTGCCGATAAACATCCCGTCACACACTACCGACGCCATCAGGTAGCCGCAGAAGTCCACCAGCGAATCACCTTCACGTTTGATTGCCAGAGCCTCTTCTGATTTCTGCTGTTCATACAATAGGCGTCTGGCTTCGTCCTGGTCTGCAAAACGTGTAAGCAGATGACGGATAACTACAGCCAGCTCCCCTTCTATTTTCTCTGCCAGCATCGAGTCGCGTTCGTTTTCTGGCACTACCTCCGAGAAGTTGAATATCACCCGCCGGCGTGAGATACCGCCGCTACGGTCGCTGAACGTCATGGCGTTGTTATTGACGGCCAGCACGACAGCCTGTATCCGGGTCGAATACGGCGCTTTGTGTTTTGGGTCGATAGAAACCTTATCACCGCCGGTAATAGCCTTTATCCCGGCACCATCGCCAGCGTACCGGGTCATATCAGGCATAATGATCGTAATGTTCCTTTATTTCATGAATCGTAATAGGCATAAATTCTCCTTGTTTGTCTAACCTGCCGCATTTAGTGCCGCGTTTAGCAATGCCGCACTTAGCGCCGCACCAGTTTTCTCAAAAAATTACGCAAACCCAGTAATGACGGGGGTTTCAGTGAAATGCCGCACTTAGCGCGTGTATACAGGGACTAAGTGCGGCATTTGGTCATAAAACATACTAAATGCCGCACGTGCCGCACTTACCGCCGCATTTACTCGACTGTTACTGGGTAAAGGTTCTCACCCTCGATGCGAATGATTTGCTCACTCTCCAGCTTGTCCAGCCAGCGCGGGAATGACTTTCTCACTTTGTCTGCACCCAGCGTTGCACGTAGATCGTCTTTAATGACGGAGATAGTGCATGGCTCCCCCTTAGCTGTGCGGCTGCGTACTGCCTGCCATAGTGCATGGTGGTTATCGCTAAGACGGGAGACATTGGCCAGTTCAGGCTCAACCTCTTTAGCCTCTCTCGGCTGATCGTGCACAACCAGAGAGCAAACAAGCTCACCATCTTCATCGGTGTAAAGCTCTGCCGTTCTCAGGTCATACGCTTTACGCTCTGGCTCCTCCGCGTCTTTCATCTTGGTACAGGTCAGAATAAGCGCCTTTCCATCCCCTTCACGCTTAACGTTAAATTCAGTATCAAGCGCAGCGCGGAAAGCACTGGAACCGCGAGCGCCTTTCCCTTCATCTTTGCCGGAGTGGTGAACTACCAGCACCGTTGCACCCGTTTTCTGTTTGATAACGTCACACCCTTCAATAAATGCCCCCATATCACGAGCATCGTTCTCGTCGTTACCGCCAAAACAACGGGCCAGCGTATCGATCACCACCATGCGAACCGGCACACCACATTCAGCTTCAATCTGTCTGGCAGCCAGAAGCACTTCCGTTACCTCTGACTCGCGCACAGGAAACACCGGACGATTGACCAGCCAAAGGTTGTCTGCCTGTATGCCGTGCACCTGCTCCCAAGCCTTTATACGCCGGGGAACGCCTACGCCCCCCTCACCAACCACATACAGCACCGCGCCGGAAGTGACCTTCTTCCCAGCCCATGGCAGACCCGCAGCAATGTGACAGGCCCACGATACAGCGAGAAAACTCTTATACGAACCGCTGGGACCGTAAATGCTGCACAGTGATTGCGCTGGCAGAAAATGTTTAAGGATATAGTCCTGACGGATATCAAAGCCCTCAGAACCGCGAGAGAGAGGCAGCTTTGTCCTGAACTTTGCACCAGCATCAGGGAAGACCCGGTGAATGCGCTGCACGTCAGACAGCATGGCATTCATTTCCCCTTCGCCTATCTCTTCCACCAGCACAGAACGCCGCGCGGTAATCATTTGTTTGCGGTCCGTGTCGAGATACCCGGCATCACAAAGCTCCTCATACGGCATTGCTGCTATCTGGTTGAGGCGAGCCACCAGCTTTCCGTAACGGGTAGTGGGGTCCTTATGCTGGTGGAGGGCTTTATCCAAATCGCTGCGACTGTACTGCTTGCCATGCGCCCACAGGTAAGAACAGGTGAACAGAGCATCAGATACAGTTTCTACAGCTGTCAGTTGTACCGTCATTTTGGTATGCCTCCGCTCATCTGGAATTTGCCGATCAGAGGATGGAACCAGTACGCAGAGCCATATTTGCGCTTAGCACTGCGCAACACCAGCCGCGCCGCTTCCCTGAACTTTTCATCAGGCGCAACGAACCCGCCAGATTTCAGCTTAACCAGCATCACCCCTGTGTTTTTCGCCAGCTCCTCAGCCTTTTTGGTTGAGATACCGTATTCAGCAGCCAGTGTTGCTACTGGCGTCATACCCGGAGGGATTTCTCCGCCCTGACTATCGGTAAGTGATTTAACCTGAGCCTCAAGGCGCAAAACCTTCTCAACCAGCAGATCAACGCGGTTAGCAAGTTCGTTAAACTTCACATTGCTGATCATGGTCTTGCCTCCTGCGTTTCAGGGTATGAAAAAGTAGAAATATCCAGTGAGTTTGCCAGTTCGTCAGAAAGGCGCTGAGCCAGGTGCGTTAAACTCATTACATGGATACGCTCCGCCTCCCCCTTGATAGTTGAAAGGTAAGCAGCACATGACATGAGCGCAGCAACCTCTTGCGCCAGTAACAGCAAATCTTTTTTGCTGCGGTAGGTGTAAAAGTTATCCATTGAGCACCCCCGTTGAATTCTGCTCTACCATGCTTGCCGCCAGTTGATCCGATACTCTTCTAGCCAGACTAATGAGGTTTTCACGCTCTACTTGGGCAACATCGCATTCTTCGACAACCATCAGCAAAGCCGCCAGTTCACAAGCGAGAGAGAGGGTCGGTTGGTTTGACATGTTATGCATGGCGTACCTCCTGAACGGGCAAGCGTGCAGCCAGAGAAAGAATAAAATGCGGGGCTAAGATACGGCGGGCTTCGCGTTCGGTTGCTGCCTCAACTGACAGGCGACAGGGTTTACCTTTTTTATCGTGGCGGTTGATGGCGAGAAAACGCCAGGTGTAGTTATTCCGCCCTTGCGGGTGTGTGATATGATCTTTCATAGCTGCCTCGTTACTTGCGATAACGTTGGTGGTTAGAGGCCCGGTTAGTGTTCGCGCACTACCGGGCTTTGCTTTACTTAAAGTCATGCAATGTAGTACATTGTCAACTCCACTACAGACTAGATCACAGGAGTTGACAATGTCAACAAGCGAAAGCAAAGAACGCCATGTTGTGCAGTTAAGGCTTGATAAAGAATTATCAGAAAGGCTAGCTATAGCCATGAAAGAAGATGGCGACGATAACAAATCTGGTTGGATTAAACGCTTATTGCGTCGTGAACTGGATAAGCGCGGTATAGAGCCAAAAGGTTGAGCAAACGCCAGTTCTGGCGTTTGACCTGCATTTTTTGTGTAGGTCCAGTACCAAATATTTGAGTTTCCCCAGAGTTGGGGAGATGTACCGAGTTGCATTTGTGCAACTCTAAATGAGGTGCGCAAAATCAGTATACCCGCTACCGGCTCACACTCCCCCCATTGGGGGAAGTATTGGGTATGCTGCAATGCAGTCCCCCCTGGTTGGCGGGTGGTGAAAACACAACCGACTATCTTTGAGCTAACCAGAGCAGCCAAACTCAAATTTGAGCTTTGCTTTGATATCAGCATGTTGTGATTTAACTGCGCCACTGGCGCGGTTCCCAGAATGCAAAAATACATTGTGCTCACGCTTTGACCACCAGCGACAGGCCTGGTATGCTGATTCTGTTCTTTGTTTTCGGTACTACACTGGCGGCCCCGCATGGCCGCCTTTGTTTTTTGTGCCATACCTCCCCCTAAGCTGCTTTACAGCGGCTTTGTTGCCACTCAGAGACTTCAGAAAGAAGCCAACCAACAGCGCGGCCACCCAGTTTACGGCGGGCAGGGAATTGACCTTCCTTTTCCATCATGTAGCGGGTAGTGCGGCAAATCCCTGTAAGCTGACGGCACTCAGCCTCTCGGATCACTCGCTCTGCCTGCGGGGATGATTGTTTGATATAACTCATATAAAAATGCCCTCGTTCATTAATGTTCGAGGGCATTTTTCACTGTATTAATACTGAAAACACCTATACCAAAAAGCCTTAATTTCTACTGAGAATCGGATACTCAAACTGCGTTATTGAGAAATTTCACGCTTGAGTTTTTCTAAAGAATCATACGACATGATTTTCTCTATAAATGGCTTAATGGTTTGATAAATGCCAAAATCGCCTCTCTCGCCGTAGGGCCATAATGCAACAGTGAGAACGCTGCTTGGAATAGAAACGTTCTTAACTTTTGACCAGTGCATTAAATCTATGTAAGGAAGCACCTTATATTCTATTATTTTTCGCCTGACGACCTGCCAGTAATTATTTAAAGGTGCATCAATCGGTTCCATTTCCATTTCTTCACGCCAAATTGGCAATAGCTTTTTAAAATCATCAATCAAAATGTCATCAGGAACATTTAGATCAACACTGATGTATAAGCTGCTATCTGTAACCAAACTGACTGAATCGGAGCCTCTCGCCATAAGCAACCCATGATTAACATCACTTTCAGCCATGAGAGACTGCTGTTCCTCTTTGCTTATAGTGAAAGGCATCCCCGCCCTTAGCCCTTTAGAGTCCTGCCCTTGAGCCAGAAACATAACCTCCATCCTCGACAAATATCCGATTCCGTAGCCAGTAGAAAGCGCGTTTGTCGTTTTTGTAAACGACCGATATTTATCAACAAACTCCTTTCCACCTTTAAACTGTTCAGCTGCCCAATCAGGAGTTTCCACTTTCATTTCGTTGAATGGATCACTTTCGGCAAGTGGCGTATTAGCTCCATGTTCTAAATAATACGTCGCCAAGCTCTCATCCCATGAGCACTCATCAAAAATCGACATTCGCCAATATAATTGTCTAAATAAATCTTTGTCAGACATTGACTCAATACATTCATATTTTTTTAAGTTGAATTCTTTTGGCAGATCAAGTGTGCTTTTAATTCTTTTACTCATTTAGCCATCTCCAAAATAGCAACATTAGGATAATCAGAGGAAATAACCGCTAAACGCTCCATCCATTTATTCAGTGCGTCCAGCTTTTCAGGTAAATACTGGCTACGGTTATATACGGACATGACACCGCCCAGCGCATGGCCCAGAAGCTGCTCGACAACATGCGGAGCAATTCCCATGTTGTTCAGAGTCGTGGAAAACGTACGGCGTAGATCGTGAAGCGTCCACGGTTCAGAGTGGCCCAGACGCTTATACAACATCCTTCCCCACTGACTGACAGCTTCCGGTTTCTTTATCTCTCCAAGCAAAAGCCCTGTGCTTTGGTGCTGCTCTAAGAGCTGTTTGATAAATGGGCGGATATCTACGGGAATAGGACGTAGTATTTTCTCACCACCTTTGCTGTGCTCTTTAGGTACAGTCCAAACCCAATCACTTAGATCCCATTCGGTTACGCGAGACAATCTCAACTCCTGAGTTCGGCACCCAAACACTACTAGCAGACGTAGCAGCGAGGAGTAGTAGGGCTTGAATTTCAAGCCTGAACACTCCCGCCATATATCAGCCAGTTCTTGCCGGGTATGTTCCCTGTCCCGTTTATTCTGTTTACGTCCAACATCATCAATGGTCAGATCGTCCAGGACATTACTCACCGCGTACCGATGAACACGGCAGAACTTGAGGGCTTGCTTACACATTTGCAGAAGATAGCCAGCAGCTACAGGAGCCTCATCTCTCACCCTGCTGAAACACTCCAGCCAGTGGCGGGTTTCGCACATAGAGAGGGGAAACGCCCCAATATATGGGTAGATATGCTTATTGAGCTGTTCTATATGCTTTTCTACATTAGCCCGTTTATGAGATGCATATTCCCTTATCCAGTATTCAAGTGCCTCTTTTACAGTTACCGGCTTAAGTGTTTCCTGTGTGGTGACAGTTAACTGGTGTTTCGGGTTCTTCCCCTCAGCAAGCCAGGCACGACATTGATCTCGCTTTGCCCTCGCGGCCTTAAGTGAAAGATCGGGATAGTTACCTAACTTCAAACGCTGAGGGGCAGTACTGCGTCCACCAATACGGTATGTAAAATACCAGGTCATTATGCCTATCTTTGACACCTTTACGCTCAGGCCATCACCATCAGCGTAAAAGCTATCACCGGGGCTTTCCCTCCCAACCATCTTGCGGAGCGATGTATCGCTTAACTTGTTCGTTCCACCAGCCATAAAAACCTCAGTTCATTTTTGGCACTGACTACACCACTGACTACACATCTCAATGTTACTCTATGAACAGCAATGAACAAAGGCAAACCAGAAAAACGATATTATCGTTATATATCATAATAATACACGAACAACAGCAAACATAACCGAACGGTAAAAAACGTAGGTTTTGAAAATACGGCATGAACTAATTCAGGTTAGCTAAATGCTTGATTAAAAAGGCGCTACTCGGCATGGGGAAGCGCCTTTTTTATAGGTGTCACAAAGGGAGTGACCATGAGAACAGGATGTGAACCGACCCGGTTTGGTAATGAAGCTAAGACCATTATTCACGGTGATGCCCTTGCCGAACTTAAAAAGCTACCTACTGAAAGCGTCGATCTGATCTTTGCCGACCCACCGTATAACATCGGTAAAAATTTTGATGGTCTGATCGAAGCCTGGAAAGAAGATCTGTTTATCGACTGGCTGTTTGAAGTGATTGCAGAGTGCCACCGCGTTCTGAAAAAGCAGGGCAGCATGTACATTATGAACAGTACGGAAAACATGCCCTTTATCGATCTCCAGTGCCGCAAGCTTTTTACCATCAAAAGTCGCATCGTCTGGTCATATGACAGTTCTGGAGTACAGGCGAAAAAACACTACGGCTCCATGTACGAACCCATCCTGATGATGGTGAAAGACGCAAAGAACTACACATTCAACGGTGATGCTATTCTGGTAGAAGCCAAAACCGGATCGCAGCGCGCGTTGATCGATTATCGCAAAAATCCTCCACAGCCATACAATCATCAAAAAGTACCGGGTAACGTCTGGAATTTTCCGCGCGTGCGTTATTTAATGGATGAATATGAGAACCACCCGACGCAAAAACCGGAAGCCTTACTGAAACGCATTATTCTCGCCTCTTCCAACCCAGGCGATATCGTTCTCGACCCGTTTGCCGGTAGCTTTACTACCGGTGCCGTAGCCATCGCCAGCGGACGAAAATTCATTGGTATTGAGATCAACAGCGAGTACATCAAAATGGGGCTTCGACGGCTGGATGTCGCGTCGCATTACTCCGCGGAAGAACTGGCGAAAGTGAAAAAAAGAAAGACGGGCAACCGGTCAAAACGATGCCGGGTTAGCGAAGTTGACCCCGATCTCATTGCAAAGTAAAGGAAGTGTAAGCCTGGTTTTCAGATTATTCATTTCGTGTATATTTCCTGCCAGACTTGGTTAAACATGCACAGGCTCAGGTAATGATTCGCAAGTATTGGTGGCTCGTCGTTTTCGCTGTCTTCGTTTTTCTGTTTGATACTTTACTGATGCAGTGGATTGAACTGCTGGCAACAGAAACAGACAAATGCCGTAATATGAACTCAGTTAATCCACTAAAACTGGTTAACTGTGACGAACTGAATTTTCAGGACAGAATGTGAATTTACATGACACTTAATTCATTCGTTTGATGAATTAATTTCGTTATGTTTTCATCTGGCATGAACATTCTTAATACGTTATCGACCAGCGCGGGTGCTTGTTTATAAAGATCATAACCCGCCATATTCATTAACCAGTTTTGAACAATTCCGCTGAAGGCACCATCAATAATAATCATCACAACATCTAAATCGAGGTTATTTGCTACACAACCTTGTTGCTGACACGCCTGCAATACTTCGCGGAGAGTCTGCGGATTAAAGCCCATCTTTTCGCGTATCACTCCCTCGGCCAGCATCTCATCATTAAATTCACATTTGTGATATAAGATTTTCAGCAACGCCTGCTGGCGGGGAATTTTGGCAATATATTGCAAGCCGACAATCAATTTTTCACGCAATTGTTGAAACGGGTCATGCTCTAATCCAGCCGTCAAGTGTTCCTGGATTAACTCCCGCAATGAAGGCTGTTGCAACCACATCTCATTAAACAGTTGGGTCTTGTTCTCGAAGTGCCAGTAGATAGCGCCACGCGTAACGTTAGCGGCATCGGCAATGTCGTTGAGCGTCGTCTTGCTTACGCCATGTTGCGCAAACTGGGCGATGGCAGTTTCAATCAGTTCTTGCCGGGTCTTCAGAGCTTCGGCTTTGGTTCTTTTTGCCATGATTAATTATTCAGGAAATAAATATATTCGACACAGGGTGAGAAAATAGCGAAGGTTAATCTATCATCTAATGTGTATTTATACGAGAGGGTAACATTAAGTTGCTATAAATCGTCAAATAAATAATATATATTATTTACCTAAAATACATTCGCCACATGAATATATATTTCAATTTACGAGGTTTTAATTCTGCCTCTTTCAACCCGCGTCAAAATAAAACAGTAGAATATTAATCTTTTTTTGTGTTTATGTGCCTTGAGACGCCAGTATTCATAACTATTCCTTACATCGACGAATGATAATTTGTAGGATAGCAAACTGTATTTTTCTTTCTGCGAGTTAACGCGTTGCCTTTCTGGGTAAATAACGCGCTTTTGGTTTTTTGAGGAATAGTAATGACGAAACATGCCAGGTTTTTCCTCCTGCCCTCCTTTATTCTGATCTCCGCGGCTTTAATCGCCGGTTGTAACGATAAGGGAGAAGAGAAAGCTCACGTCGGTGAACCGCAGGTTACCGTTCATATTGTGAAAACGGCCCCGTTAGAAGTTAAGACTGAATTACCAGGCCGCACCAATGCTTACCGTATAGCCGAAGTTCGCCCACAGGTTAGCGGGATCGTACTGAATCGTAATTTCACTGAAGGCAGCGATGTACAAGCAGGCCAGTCCCTGTACCAGATCGATCCCGCGACCTATCAGGCAAATTATGACAGCGCGAAAGGCGAACTGGCGAAAAGTGAAGCCGCCGCCGCCATCGCGCATTTGACGGTAAAACGTTACGTTCCGCTCGTGGGTACGAAATACATCAGCCAGCAGGAGTACGACCAGGCCATTGCTGATGCTCGCCAGGCCGATGCCGCCGTGATTGCCGCAAAAGCCACAGTCGAAAGCGCTCGCATCAATCTCGCTTATACCAAAGTGACTGCGCCAATTAGCGGACGTATCGGCAAATCGACCGTGACCGAAGGCGCTCTTGTCACTAATGGGCAAACGACTGAACTGGCGACTGTCCAGCAGCTCGATCCTATCTACGTTGATGTGACCCAATCCAGCAACGATTTTATGAGGCTGAAGCAATCCGTAGAGCAAGGAAATTTGCATAAGGAAAACGCCACCAGCAACGTAGAGTTGGTCATGGAAAACGGTCAAACCTATCCCCTGAAAGGTACGCTGCAATTCTCTGATGTGACCGTTGATGAAAGCACCGGCTCCATAACCCTACGTGCTGTCTTCCCTAACCCGCAACATACGCTTTTGCCGGGTATGTTTGTGCGTGCACGGATTGATGAAGGCGTCCAACCTGACGCCATTCTTATCCCGCAACAAGGCGTTAGCCGCACACCGCGTGGTGATGCAACCGTGCTGATTGTTAACGATAAAAGTCAGGTGGAAGCGCGCCCTGTCGTTGCCAGTCAGGCGATTGGCGATAAATGGTTGATTAGCGAAGGTCTGAAATCTGGCGATCAAGTCATTGTCAGCGGCCTGCAAAAAGCGCGTCCGGGAGAGCAGGTTAAAGCCACTACCGATACCCCCGCAGATACTGCATCGAAGTAAGGTAATCTGACATGGCAAACTTTTTTATTCGACGACCGATATTTGCATGGGTGCTGGCCATTATTCTGATGATGGCGGGCGCACTGGCGATCCTACAATTGCCCGTCGCTCAGTATCCAACCATTGCACCGCCTGCGGTTTCTGTTTCGGCAAACTATCCAGGTGCTGATGCGCAGACCGTGCAGGATACGGTGACGCAGGTTATCGAACAGAATATGAATGGTATCGATAACCTGATGTATATGTCCTCCACCAGCGATTCCGCCGGTAGCGTGACAATTACCCTTACCTTCCAGTCCGGGACCGATCCTGATATCGCGCAAGTGCAGGTGCAGAACAAACTCCAGCTCGCCACGCCGTTGCTGCCGCAGGAAGTTCAGCAGCAGGGGATCAGTGTTGAAAAGTCCAGTAGCAGCTATTTGATGGTGGCGGGCTTTGTCTCTGATAACCCAGACACCACACAGGACGATATCTCGGACTATGTGGCTTCTAACGTTAAAGATACGCTTAGCCGTCTGAATGGCGTCGGTGACGTACAGCTTTTCGGCGCACAGTATGCGATGCGTATCTGGCTGGACGCCGATCTGCTAAACAAATATAAACTGACACCGGTTGATGTGATTAACCAGTTGAAGGTACAGAACGATCAGATCGCTGCCGGACAGTTGGGCGGAACGCCAGCGTTACCAGGGCAACAGTTGAATGCCTCGATTATTGCTCAGACGCGGTTAAAAAATCCGGAAGAATTCGGCAAAGTGACCCTGCGCGTAAACAGTGACGGCTCGGTGGTGCGTCTGAAAGATGTCGCACGGGTTGAACTTGGCGGTGAAAACTATAACGTTATCGCTCGCATCAACGGAAAACCGGCGGCGGGCCTGGGGATTAAGCTGGCAACCGGCGCGAATGCTCTCGATACCGCGAAAGCCATTAAGGCAAAACTGGCGGAATTACAGCCATTCTTCCCGCAGGGAATGAAGGTTCTCTACCCTTATGACACCACGCCATTCGTCCAGCTTTCTATTCACGAAGTGGTAAAAACGCTGTTCGAAGCCATTATGCTGGTGTTCCTGGTGATGTATCTGTTCTTGCAGAATATGCGAGCAACGCTGATCCCCACCATTGCGGTACCCGTGGTGTTGTTAGGGACGTTTGCCATCCTCGCCGCTTTTGGTTACTCCATCAACACACTAACGATGTTCGGGATGGTGCTTGCCATCGGGCTGCTCGTCGATGATGCGATAGTGGTGGTGGAGAACGTCGAGCGCGTGATGATGGAGGATAAGCTCCCGCCAAAAGAAGCGACGGAAAAATCAATGTCGCAAATTCAGGGCGCACTGGTGGGTATCGCGATGGTGCTGTCAGCGGTATTTATTCCGATGGCATTCTTCGGCGGTTCTACTGGGGCAATTTATCGCCAGTTCTCTATCACCATCGTTTCGGCAATGGCGCTTTCTGTTCTGGTGGCATTGATTCTTACCCCTGCGTTATGTGCAACGCTGCTTAAACCCGTCTCTGCTGAGCATCACGAAAATAAGGGCGGTTTCTTCGGCTGGTTTAATACCACCTTCGATCATAGCGTTAACCACTACACCAACAGCGTCGGCAAAATCCTCGGTTCCACAGGACGATATTTACTGATCTATGCGCTGATTGTTGCAGGAATGGTGGTGTTGTTTTTACGTCTTCCGTCTTCCTTCTTACCTGAAGAGGATCAGGGTGTCTTTCTGACCATGATTCAGTTACCCGCTGGCGCGACGCAAGAGCGGACGCAAAAAGTGTTGGATCAAGTGACGGATTACTATCTGAAAAACGAGAAAGCGAACGTTGAAAGTGTCTTTACGGTTAACGGCTTTAGCTTCAGCGGCCAGGCACAAAACGCCGGTATGGCCTTCGTCAGTCTGAAACCGTGGGAAGAGCGTAATGGTGATGAAAACAGTGCGGAAGCGGTAATCCATCGTGCCAAAATGGAATTGGGCAAGATCCGCGACGGTTTTGTCATTCCATTCAATATGCCAGCCATTGTTGAACTGGGCACGGCAACGGGTTTCGACTTTGAGTTAATTGATCAGGCTGGGCTGGGTCACGATGCCCTAACCCAGGCCCGTAACCAGTTGCTTGGTATGGCTGCGCAACATCCTGCCAGCTTAGTCAGCGTGCGTCCTAATGGCCTGGAAGACACCGCGCAGTTTAAACTGGAAGTTGACCAGGAAAAGGCGCAAGCATTAGGTGTTTCACTTTCTGACATCAATCAGACCATTTCAACGGCGCTGGGTGGGACTTACGTTAACGACTTCATCGACCGTGGTCGTGTGAAAAAGGTGTATGTTCAGGCGGATGCCAAATTCCGTATGCTGCCAGAAGATGTCGATAAACTTTATGTCCGCAGCGCCAACGGCGAAATGGTGCCATTCTCTGCCTTTACCACTTCACATTGGGTGTATGGCTCTCCGCGACTGGAACGCTACAACGGTCTGCCGTCAATGGAGATTCAGGGGGAAGCCGCGCCAGGAACCAGTTCCGGCGATGCCATGGCGTTGATGGAAAACCTTGCGTCAAAATTACCTGCGGGCATTGGTTATGACTGGACGGGTATGTCGTATCAGGAACGCTTATCGGGAAACCAGGCTCCCGCTCTGGTAGCAATTTCCTTTGTGGTTGTTTTCCTGTGCCTTGCTGCACTCTATGAAAGCTGGTCAATTCCTGTCTCGGTTATGTTGGTCGTGCCGTTAGGGATTGTCGGCGTGCTGCTGGCGGCGACACTCTTTAATCAAAAAAATGACGTCTACTTTATGGTGGGCTTGCTAACGACAATTGGCTTGTCGGCCAAAAACGCTATTTTGATTGTTGAGTTCGCTAAAGATCTCATGGAGAAAGAGGGTAAAGGTGTTGTTGAAGCGACACTGATGGCAGTACGTATGCGTCTGCGTCCTATCCTGATGACCTCTCTCGCCTTTATTCTCGGCGTATTACCGCTAGCTATCAGTAACGGTGCCGGCAGTGGCGCGCAGAACGCAGTGGGTATCGGGGTAATGGGAGGAATGGTCTCTGCAACGTTGCTGGCAATCTTCTTCGTACCGGTGTTCTTTGTGGTGATCCGCCGTTGCTTTAAAGGATAAATCTGAAACATAAAGGCGCTTTCGGGTGCCTTTGTTATTTTCAGTGAAACCCATAAAAATTAATAAGATATTCTTTTGCTCACTCTTTAAAAGCTTTCTATAGTTCCCGCTCCCTTCACTATTTTTACAATTCACATAATTTGTCATTATTCATTCCGCAAGATTTATAACCTCCGGTGATAAAATGGCATTCAGCTCGTTAATAAGAGAGTTAACTTATTAAACGTTAGCGTTTATTACTGAGGTAACACCATGAAAAGATTAATTCCTGTGGCATTGCTCACCGCATTGCTGGCGGGCTGTGCTCACGATTCGCCCTGCGTTCCGGTTTATGACGATCAGGGGCGTCTGGTTCACACCAATACCTGTATGAAAGGCACAACTCAGGATAACTGGGAAACGGCTGGAGCTATTGCTGGCGGAGCAGCAGCTGTTGCTGGCCTGACGATGGGGATCATCGCTCTGTCGAAATAACTGAACAGGGCGCGAAGTTTCGCGCTCTGTTTAACGATACAGTATCTTTACATAAGATAAAATATTGCTATATTCTGCTGGCTAATTCTCTGCTGATTTAGCATGTTATATCGCGTTATTTCGCTGCTTTCGAAATAACGCATCAATTTAACTTTCACACTTCTCACCAGAAATATACTCACGCTAACAATCATTATTCTGCTTAGTAAAACACGCGTAAATATTTTGCGCCAAAATGTGGCGCATGTTTCATTTTCGCACCATTGCGGGGCGCTGTTTTTATTATTTCCTGTCTACACTCAGCTTATTGCGACGCGAAATCGTGCGCAAAAGCTGGCACTACTTTTGCTTATAAGAGGATGGCCACAGACAGGTAAAAGACGTTTCCCAAACGTCCTATAACGATAATTTTCGCCTCACAGGAAGCATTATGAAAAAGATGATGATAGCCACACTGGCTGCCGCCAGCGTGCTGCTTGCCGTTGCAAATCAGGCGCATGCTGGCGCGACGCTTGATGCCGTACAGAAAAAAGGTTTTGTGCAATGCGGGATCAGTGATGGATTACCTGGGTTCTCTTATGCCGATGCTGACGGTAAATTTTCAGGTATTGATGTTGATATTTGTCGTGGTGTTGCCGCTGCTGTATTTGGTGACGACACGAAAGTGAAATATACCCCACTCACAGCAAAAGAACGCTTCACGGCTTTACAGTCAGGGGAAGTGGATTTGCTCTCCCGTAATACGACCTGGACTTCATCTCGCGACGCCGGGATGGGAATGGCATTTACTGGCGTCACTTATTACGACGGCATTGGCTTCCTGACGCACGATAAAGCGGGGCTAAAAAGCGCGAAAGAACTGGATGGCGCTACCGTCTGTATTCAGGCGGGTACTGATACCGAACTCAACGTTGCCGACTATTTCAAGGCAAACAATATGAAGTACACACCGGTGACTTTCGATCGCTCTGACGAATCAGCGAAGGCACTGGAATCTGGTCGCTGCGATACGCTGGCCTCGGATCAGTCGCAACTGTATGCCCTGCGCATCAAATTAAGCAACCCAGCTGAATGGATTGTCTTACCGGAGGTTATCTCTAAAGAACCGCTTGGGCCGGTAGTTCGTCGTGGCGATGATGAATGGTTCTCGATTGTACGCTGGACGCTTTTCGCCATGCTGAATGCTGAAGAGATGGGCATCAATTCCCAGAACGTTGATGAAAAAGCGGCTAATCCAGCAACGCCTGATATGGCACATCTGCTGGGTAAAGAAGGCGATTACGGCAAGGATCTGAAGTTGGATAATAAATGGGCCTATAACATCATCAAACAGGTGGGTAACTACTCGGAAATTTTTGAGCGTAACGTAGGTTCAGAAAGCCCGCTGAAAATTAAACGTGGGCAAAATAATCTCTGGAATAACGGCGGTATTCAGTACGCACCGCCCGTGCGTTAAGTCGGTGTGAGGTAACGAGCGTCGCGACGGCGGCGCTCTCTTCAGCGTTATGCTTTCCGAGGTTTCTATGTCTCATCGCCGCTCAACCGTTAAAGGCTCACTCTCCTTTGCCAACCCTACGGTTCGTGCCTGGTTATTCCAGATCCTTGCCGTTGTTGCTGTTGTCGGCATTGTTGGTTGGTTATTTCACAACACTGTAACGAATCTCAATAATCGTGGCATTACTTCAGGTTTTGCCTTTCTGGATCGCGGCGCTGGCTTCGGTATTGTCCAGCATTTGATCGATTACCAGCAGGGCGACACCTACGGACGCGTTTTTATTGTCGGCTTACTCAATACGCTACTGGTTTCTGCATTGTGTATTGTGTTCGCTTCTGTTTTGGGCTTCTTTATCGGTCTGGCGAGACTTTCGGATAACTGGCTGCTACGAAAGCTTTCCACAATTTATATTGAGATCTTCCGTAATATTCCCCCGCTACTGCAAATCTTCTTCTGGTACTTTGCCGTGTTGCGCAATTTGCCCGGACCACGCCAGGCTGTGAGCGCGTTTGATCTGGCCTTTTTGAGCAATCGTGGGCTTTATATTCCGTCACCGCAGCTGGGAGACGGATTTATTGCGTTTATCCTGGCTGTTGTTATGGCTATAGTCCTTTCTGTTGGGCTATTCCGCTTTAATAAAACATACCAGATAAAGACCGGACAACTGCGCCGCACCTGGCCGATCGCCGCAGTGTTGATCATTGGTTTGCCTTTACTGGCGCAATGGCTTTTTGGCGCAGCACTACACTGGGATGTCCCAGCCCTACGAGGCTTTAACTTCCGCGGCGGGATGGTTTTAATTCCTGAACTGGCAGCCTTAACGCTGGCACTTTCGGTTTATACCTCTGCATTTATCGCCGAGATTATCCGCGCTGGGATCCAGGCAGTGCCTTATGGTCAACATGAAGCGGCTCGGTCACTGGGATTACCCAACCCGGTTACGCTACGCCAGGTCATTATTCCCCAGGCATTGCGGGTGATTATTCCACCGTTAACCAGCCAGTATCTCAACATCGTCAAAAACTCCTCTCTTGCCGCCGCTATTGGCTATCCCGATATGGTTTCGCTGTTTGCCGGCACCGTGCTGAATCAGACGGGGCAAGCCATCGAGACGATAGCCATGACCATGTCGGTCTATCTGATTATCAGCCTGACTATCTCGCTGCTGATGAATATCTATAACCGCCGCATCGCGATCGTTGAACGCTAAGGAGTCATGATGACAAAAGTATTGCTGTCTCATCCCCCGCGCCCGGCGAGCCATAACTCAAACCGCGCGATGGTGTGGGTGCGAAAAAATCTGTTCTCCAGCTGGAGCAATAGCCTGCTGACTATTGGCTGCATATGGTTGATGTGGGAACTGATCCCACCGTTGCTGAACTGGGCATTTTTGCAGGCTAACTGGGTTGGCTCAACGCGTGCCGACTGCACAAAAGCCGGTGCCTGTTGGGTCTTCATCCACGAACGATTTGGTCAGTTTATGTATGGGCTTTACCCACACGACCAACGCTGGCGAATTAACCTCGCATTACTGATTGGGCTTGTGTCGATCGCACCAATGTTCTGGAAAATACTCCCGCATCGCGGTCGCTATATTGCGGCCTGGGCGGTGATTTACCCACTGATTGTCTGGTGGCTGATGTATGGCGGTTTTTTTGCTCTTGAGCGGGTTGAAACCCGGCAATGGGGCGGGCTGACGCTAACTTTAATTATTGCATCAGTTGGGATTGCGGGGGCGCTACCGTGGGGGATCTTACTGGCGTTAGGTCGCCGCTCCCATATGCCGATTGTGCGTATCTTATCGGTCATTTTTATCGAGTTCTGGCGCGGCGTACCGTTGATTACCGTATTGTTTATGTCTTCGGTCATGCTGCCGTTGTTTATGGCAGAAGGCACCAGTATCGACAAACTGATCCGCGCGCTGGTTGGCGTGATCCTGTTTCAGTCAGCATATGTTGCGGAAGTCGTGCGAGGCGGATTACAGGCACTGCCTAAAGGGCAGTATGAAGCGGCAGAGTCGCTGGCGTTGGGTTACTGGAAAACTCAGGGGCTGGTTATTCTGCCACAGGCGTTGAAGCTGGTAATTCCTGGGCTGGTAAATACCATCATCGCACTCTTCAAAGATACCAGCCTGGTGATCATTATCGGGTTGTTCGATCTTTTCAGTAGCGTTCAGCAGGCAACCGTTGATCCCGCCTGGTTGGGTATGTCGACGGAAGGGTATGTTTTCGCCGCGCTGATCTACTGGATCTTCTGTTTCAGCATGTCGCGCTATAGCCAGCATCTGGAAAAACGTTTTAACACCGGGCGTACACCGCATTGAGGACACTATGAGCCAAATTTTACTGCAACCTGCTAACGCGATGATTACGCTGGAAAACGTCAATAAATGGTATGGACAATTCCATGTTTTGAAAAATATAAATTTAACCGTGCAACCGGGAGAACGGATCGTTCTGTGTGGCCCTTCAGGTTCCGGTAAATCGACAACCATTCGTTGTATTAATCATCTGGAAGAACATCAACAGGGACGGATCGTGGTAGATGGCATCGAACTTAATGAAGATATCCGCAATATTGAGCGCGTCAGGCAGGAAGTGGGAATGGTCTTTCAGCATTTCAATCTCTTCCCTCATCTGACCGTTCTACAGAACTGTACCCTGGCACCGATTTGGGTACGCAAGATGCCTAAGAAAGAGGCTGAAGATCTGGCGGTGCATTACCTCGAGCGGGTGAGAATTGCCGAACATGCGCATAAGTTTCCCGGACAGATTTCAGGTGGTCAGCAGCAACGCGTTGCCATTGCGCGTTCGCTGTGTATGAAGCCGAAAATTATGTTGTTTGATGAGCCAACGTCGGCGCTCGATCCTGAGATGGTGAAAGAGGTGCTGGATACGATGATTGGGCTGGCGCAGTCGGGTATGACAATGCTGTGTGTAACACATGAGATGGGGTTTGCACGAACCGTCGCTGACCGGGTGATTTTTATGGATCGTGGGGAGATAGTGGAACAAGCTGCACCTGATGAGTTTTTTGCGCATCCTAAATCAGAGCGTACGAGGGCATTTTTATCGCAGGTAATCCATTAATTGAATGTTAGTTCGAAAAGCAAAAAGGCCATCCTTTCGGATGGCCTTTCGCTTGATTTGATGTCTGGCAGTTTATGGCGGGCGTCCTGCCCGCCACCCTCCGGGCCGTTGCTTCGCAACGTTCAAATCCGCTCCCGGCGGATTTGTCCTACTCAGGAGAGCGTTCACCGACAAACAACAGATAAAACAAAAGGCCCAGTCTTTCGACTAAGCCTTTTGTTTTATTTGATGCCTGGCAGTTCCCTACTCTCGCATGGGGAGACCCCACACTACCATCG
>OKMN01000012.1_pt1 | contig 100548 bp, 76 predicted proteins | sample 1613041 | NCBI WGS metagenome assembly OKMN01 (sample SAMN04436833, study PRJEB24849) | human gut metagenome | biome: human gut; feature: NICU; material: stool | host: Homo sapiens | place: USA: Saint Louis, MO | collected 2011-07-16 | reverse complement strand
ACCTCCGCAACCCCATGTTTTCACATAACTGTTGCGTTGACCAATTGAATCTACAGCGGCGAACTTTAGTTATTCCTGGTAGTGCGGCAATGAGTTTGTCGGCGCAACGCTGCCAGCTGCTTTCCTCTGCCAGAGAGAGATGCTTACGCAGTCGGAGATCGAATTCGTTATAGGTTTCTGAGCGATAACCATAGCCATAATCCTCGTCCTGATACTGCAATGTCACTAGCAGAGGATCACTTTCATAACATCGTGTAATAAACTGGCGTGCAATCACCACCTCAGTCGCATATTCCAGTCCCTCTTGTTGGACGATTTCGTCGAGCAACTGTTGGCTGTCATTTTGCGCGATACAGGCTAGTGCCGCCATTGTGCGGGCCGGGACTGAGGGTTTGTGTTCGCCGATCAAGTTGATGGCCTGCGTAATGGCGGACTGCCACTCCAGTGAAAAATTTTCATAACGCCAGACAATGTTTTTTTTCTTCTCAGCTTTTTGTAGCAATTCATCACCCAGTGTCTGAATGATGCTTTCAGTGATAACAGGCACCGGTTCGCCCGGCCATTTGCGATGACTGAGTGGTGTTTTGCCTTTTTTATATTTCAGTTCCAGTTGGGCGTTATCCGCCAGCCACGGTAATTCCTTGTCCATGCTCTTTCCTTATTCAAACAGGGCTTCAATATCGTTAATTAGCTCGCTGGCGGTGATGGCATCGAGTACGGAGAACTGCGCTTCCTGTGTTGAATTACTCCCCCAGCCATAGCTTTCCGCTTTGCCTTCCCATAACCACAGCTTGCTTAAGAGCTGCTCAGCGCTAAGTTCGGCTGGTGACATACCCACCGCAAAACCTTCGTCGATTTCCATGATTAACGACCAGCGACCCAAAGGTTTGATCATCCATCCGATCCAGCCTCCATCCTGTGGTTCGCCCTTTATCCAGCCTTTATTCGCCAGCCCCATGACCCGACCACTCGGGCATTTTCTGCCTGCCCAGCGGGTCAGTTCACTGGCATTGCGCTCGGCTTCTGTCAGGGCGTAGCTGTTACGGTCGAGCTGGCGGAACGGTGGTAGCAGTTCGTAGTCGGCAAAAAGCTGACCAAAGGCGGCAGCATCCGTTGGTGATATTTCCAGAACGTGAGGAGTGCCGATAGAGATATCGCCTTCCGGCAGGGTGAAAAGATCATCGTCAGCGGTGCTGTAGCTGTTATCTTCTGCTACGCGAAAGCAAGCCAGTAGCTGGTTTTCGGCGCTATAAACGCCCCAAATCAGACGGCGGGTTAAGTGACGAACCAGCGGATGCTCAACCAGGAAGAGCTGGAAGTTTTCCAGCGACCAGCGGCGGCGCAGGCACATGGCGGATTCCAGCCTTGCTACCTGCTGGGCGGCGACGGTACGCGCATCTTTTTTCAGCAGTTTGTAGCGGTTAACAGCATCGTTCGCCTGTGATTCATCATCGCTTTTGTTTGGTTTGGGCAGGTCTTTCAGACGGCTGCCGGAAGCGTCACGCACAAACGGTTTTAAGGTTTCATCAAAGCTGACGGTGAACTGGCGTGGGCCGAAATCCAGCAGCAACGAACCGTTATCATCCAGACCGAGATCTGGTGCTAACCGATCTTCAAGCTCCGCCACCGTGAGTTCGCGGCTCTCGGCAATATCGGCAATTTTCTCTTTTGCCCGCTCCTGTAAAGCTTTGAATTTCAGTTTCTGAGCAATGCCGTTAAGCTGCATCAGAGCAATATCACTACCGATAGCGGCGAGGATATCAAGCCCGACGGTGGCGCGTTTATGCTGGGATTCGCCAGGCCAGGTGCGGATTAATGGCGTCAGTTTGCGGGCGGTGTCATCGTTACCGAGAACGCCTAACGCAGTGAACGCCCAACTCTCTTTCGACGGCGCGCCAGCGGTCTGCCAGGCGGTAAACAGATCCCAGGCAAATTCAGCCAGTGAGTCGGCGGTACAGGCGTCTTTCACCTGTAATATTCCCGGATACAGAACCTCTTCCTGAGGGAAGCGGAGCATTTCACCGAGGTGGAGGAGGGCTCTATCTGGCAGTGATTGGGCGTTTGCTTTTAATACCGGGCGCGTCCAGAGCGATGGTTGATAAAAGGCCGGAAGAGTGGGGATTTTTGTCGGGTGATTATCTAAGGGATCGAGCGCAAGCAGAGCGTTCACCGCATCGGTTACTTCCGGCTGGTTATAACGTCGGGCGATTTCTTGCAGTAATGGCTGATGACCGTTTTCGGTAAGCATACGCAAGGCAGCGCGGGCGTTATCCTGTGCTTCACCGGCTTTGCCGAGCGCCGCAGGCAGCAGGCCGGTAAGGGCATGTTCCGGGTATTTCAACAGCCAGCTACGGGCGTTTTCGCGTAGCGTTTTCAGTTTGTTGAAGGCACGGGCGACGGCAGGAGCCAGCTCACTCGCTGCGAAGTAATTCGTGATGGGCAAGGCTTCTTGTGGATAGCGTGCAAGTGAGTTTACTAACCCAGGTAACCCTTTGAGTCCAAAATGTAACATGGCGTATTCGGTATCGGTATGTGGAGATAGGGTAAGGGCATTCCATGCTTTTACTGCTTTCTCCAGCGGCAATGTTGTCAAAATCCCCAACTGCCAATAATGCCCGGTAGGTGAATGAAACACCTTAAATTCACTTAGTAAGGTTGAATAATCTTCATTTAGCCATGCCTCAACTACCGCTTCGGGAGCTTTAATATATGTACCAGCGATCCGTCGTTGAAAACCCATCCTTGCCAACAGGTTGGTAGTACTTTCTTCATGGCTAACCGTGATGTGTTTTGAATACCAGATATATTTCGCCAAAAGTTGATTACTGATTTCTTCTGTCAGATAACAGATTGGCTCAATGCCTAATGGCGCTAAATCCAGCACCGGAATCGGCGATTTTTTCTTTTTCGAAAGCCAGGGAGGGGAGACTACTACGGCTGGCAGTAGATCGGCGCTGGCATGGTTTGAGGGCTGTGTCAGTTGTTGCTGGCATGATTTCAGTACGGCAACTGCGGGTGTCGAGAGCCAGGGAATGACCTGTTCTGCCAGTGCTGGTTGTGAGATAAGCATTGTCATTAGCATAATGCGCCAACTGTTCTCTTCTTTTTGCCCAAGAAGTTCCGTCAGTGCCGCCATTGCTGCATGTGGGAACGCAGCGCAGGCTTTCGTCATCCGATCGTGACAGCGTTTAGTATGCCCGGCTACACGTATAAGCAGTGTTAATGCGAACGGATGATTGATATGACGCAACACATCGGCGCAGTAGTCACTTGCGGCATAGGGAGCAAATCGGGGCAGGGCTGCAACACCTTGCTCCTGTAATACGGTGGCTGACCATATCGCACCACAATAGTAATCATCAAAAATGGCATATGGTTCGTGATATTTTTCTAATGAGGCAAGAATGTGCTCATCAGTCGCCACTATTTTTAACCACTCAAGCGAGGGTAATTTTTTTTGCCCCAGTAGACGCTGGGCAATTTCATGTGCAATTTCTGGTTTTTCGGGTAATAACAAAGCAATTAATGGTTGCCGCCATTCTGGAATATGTGGAATTGCGGCAATAAGTTTTTGTGCACATTTTTGCCAGAGAGACTCTTCCGTCAGTGATAAATGTTTACGTAGGCGTAATTCAAATCTGGAATATTGCTCCAAGTAGCTAGGTGCAATGCCAGACGGCAGAATAATAATGACATTATTCGCATAATCCCATTCAATATCAATCTGTTGAAGGTGTATTATTACATCAGTAGCATATTCCAGACCGCCTTCCTGGACGATCTGATCCATAACATCCTCACGCACTTTATATCTTGTGCATTTCATTTCAAGTGCCGTGAGTACAGCCATTACTGGTGATGGTAACTGTGTTGTTTTCAGGCCGTCGATCTGACTGATCGCCTGGGCGACGGTGTTTTGCCATTCTAAAGAACAGGCGCTGAAGTCAAATGTGGCTGTTTTATTATCCCGTTGCGACACACTACAGGCTAAGCGACGTAATTGGGTCAATTTGTCTGCTTGCTGAACAGGAACTCCGGGAAAGCGGCGATGACTTAACGTGGTGTGTACAACTTCGGGCGGAAAAACGACAGCAATATCTTTCGCCAGCCACGGTAAAACAGCATCTGTATTTTTGTCAGGCGCACGGGTTTCTGCTACGAAAGAGGGTTGTTCCTGAATAATGGTGGATAAGTCCGCTACCTTGAGAGAGCCCGTTACCGTTTGGGAAGGTTGCAAAGAATTATCCTTCGCTTGCTCCACATACCCCTTCTTCACCTTCTCCGCAATCAGCTTAAGCTCCGCTTTTGCCGCTGCCGCAGCATCTGAAAAACTTTTTATCTGGCTTTGCCCTTTGGTGCCAACTTTTCCCCAACTGATATGCAACTCGTTTCCCTGTTGCTCAACTGCCCAGAATTTATGTGATTTTTCGTCCTGATAGATAAAGTGTCTCATTCTGCATCCCTGTAATTTTATCCAGTTGAATGCAGATGCTACCAGTATTTATGCGGGTTAGAGAGAGACAAAATCGCAAGAAAACAACTTTAGGAATTTATAAAGAAAAGGCGCTGTCGATGCAGCGCCTTGAAGGGGGATTATTTCACCTGATGGCCTGGTTTAGCACCAGCATCCGGGCTTAACAGGAAGATATCTTTCCCGCCAGGACCAGCAGCCATTACCATGCCTTCGGAGATACCAAAGCGCATTTTACGCGGTGCCAGGTTGGCCACCATAATGGTGTGACGCCCGATCAGTGCCTGCGGATCCGGGTAGGCAGAACGAATACCGGAGAAGACATTGCGTTTTTCACCGCCGAGATCCAGTGTCAGGCGCAGCAGTTTGTCAGAACCTTCAACAAACTCTGCGTTTTCGATCAGCGCCACGCGCAGGTCAACTTTTGCGAAGTCGTCAAAGGTGATGGTTTCCTGAATCGGATCATCTGCCAGTGGGCCAGTAACTGGCGCGGCAGCTGCTTTCACTTCTTCTTTAGACGCTTCCACCAGTGCTTCAACCTGCTTCATATCGATGCGGTTATACAGCGCTTTGAACGGATTCACTTTGTGGCCCAGCAGCGGTTGCTGGATACCATCCCAGGTCAGTTCTGTATTGAGGAATGCTTCTGCGCGCTCGGTCAGTTTCGGCAGTACCGGCTTCAGGTAAGTCATCAGCACGCGGAACAGGTTTATGCCCATTGAGCAAATTGTCTGCAGGTCGGCATCGCGGCCTTCCTGTTTTGCCACCACCCACGGAGCCTGCTCGTCGACATAGCGGTTAGCCAGATCAGCTAGCGCCATGATTTCGCGCACTGCTTTACCAAATTCGCGGCTTTCCCACGCTTCACCAATCACTTCAGCGGCATCAGTGAAGGTTTTGTACAACTGCGGGTCAGCCAGTTCGCTTGCCAGCACGCCGTCAAAACGCTTGTTGATAAAGCCCGCATTACGAGAGGCCAGGTTAACCACTTTGTTCACGATATCGGCATTCACACGCTGAACGAAATCCTCCAGGTTGAGATCGATATCATCAATGCGCGAAGAGAGTTTCGCAGTGTAGTAGTAACGCAGGCTGTCAGCGTCAAAATGATTCAGCCAGGTGCTGGCTTTAATAAAGGTGCCGCGAGACTTGGACATCTTTGCGCCGTTCACCGTCACATAGCCATGAACAAACAGGTTGGTCGGCTTGCGGAAGTTGCTGCCTTCCAGCATGGCAGGCCAGAACAGGCTGTGGAAGTAAACAATATCTTTACCGATGAAGTGGTACAGCTCGGCGGTGGAGTCTTTCTTCCAGTATTCATCGAAGCTTACGCTGTCGCCGCGCTTGTCGCACAGATTCTTGAAAGAACCCATGTAGCCAATCGGTGCGTCCAGCCAGACGTAGAAATATTTGCCCGGCGCGTTCGGAATTTCAAAACCAAAGTATGGCGCGTCGCGGGAGATATCCCACTGTTGCAGGCCGGATTCAAACCACTCCTGCATTTTATTTGCCACCTGCTCCTGCAACGCACCGCTGCGGGTCCATGCCTGCAACATTTCGCTGAAAGAGGGCAGATCAAAGAAGAAGTGTTCAGAATCACGCATTACCGGCGTAGCGCCAGAAACCACCGATTTCGGCTCGATCAATTCAGTCGGGCTGTAGGTCGCGCCGCAGACTTCGCAGTTATCGCCGTATTGATCCGGGGATTTACATTTCGGGCAGGTGCCTTTCACAAAACGGTCCGGCAGGAACATGCCTTTTTCCGGATCGTACAGCTGAGAGATGGTGCGGTTTTTAATAAAACCGTTTTCTTTCAGGCGAGAGTAGATAAGTTCTGACAACTGGCGGTTCTCTTCGCTGTGCGTCGAGTGATAGTTGTCATAGCTGATGTTAAAGCCTGCGAAATCAGTCTGATGCTCCTGACTCATTTCGCCAATCATCTGCTCCGGGGTGATACCGAGCTGCTGAGCTTTCAGCATGATCGGTGTACCGTGGGCATCGTCGGCGCAGATGAAGTTGACCTCGTGGCCGCGCATTCGCTGGTAACGGACCCAGACATCAGCCTGGATGTGCTCCAGCATATGGCCGAGGTGGATTGAGCCGTTAGCGTACGGCAGTGCGCACGTCACCAGAATTTTCTTCGCGACTTGAGTCATAGTAGGCATTACTTCTTAATAGTGAAAAGGGGTTAGATAGTACCAAATGGGAAAATGTTAAGTAAGTACTTCTCTATATTCTTCAGGTAAACTATCAGCTGATGGTTTATCTATACAAAAAAGGAGTCGGGATGAACGAACAATCCCAGGCCAAATCACCAGAAGCCTTGCGCGCAATGGTCGCCGGGACACTGGCCAATTTTCAGCACCCAACCCTGAAGCATAACCTCACCACGCTGAAAGCGTTGCACCATGTCGCCTGGATGGACGACACGTTGCATGTGGAACTGGTTATGCCATTCGTCTGGCATAGCGCGTTTGAAGAGTTAAAAGAGCAATGTAGCGCCGAACTGCTGCGTATCACCGGGGCGAAAGCTATCGACTGGAAACTGTCGCACAATATCGCCACCTTAAAACGCGTGAAGAATCAGCCGGGTATTAATGGTGTGAAGAACATCATTGCGGTCAGTTCCGGTAAAGGCGGCGTGGGTAAATCCTCCACGGCGGTAAACCTGGCGCTGGCACTGGCGGCGGAAGGGGCGAAAGTCGGCATTCTGGACGCCGATATCTACGGCCCATCAATTCCCACCATGCTGGGCGCAGAAAATCAGCGTCCAACTTCGCCGGACGGTACCCATATGGCACCGATTATGTCTCATGGCCTGGCAACCAATTCAATTGGTTATCTGGTCACTGACGACAATGCGATGGTGTGGCGTGGACCGATGGCGAGCAAGGCGTTAATGCAGATGTTGCAGGAAACCTTGTGGCCGGATCTCGACTATCTGGTGCTTGATATGCCGCCAGGCACCGGTGACATTCAATTGACGCTGGCGCAAAACATTCCAGTAACTGGTGCAGTCGTGGTCACCACCCCGCAGGACATCGCGTTGATCGATGCGAAAAAAGGCATTGTGATGTTCGAGAAAGTCGAGGTTCCGGTGCTTGGTATTGTCGAGAACATGAGTGTGCATATTTGCAGTAACTGTGGTCACCATGAACCGATTTTCGGTACCGGTGGTGCAGAGAAACTGGCTGAAAAATACCACACACAGCTGCTGGGGCAGATGCCGTTACACATCTCCTTACGTGAGGATCTCGATAAAGGCACGCCAACGGTTATCAGCCGTCCGGAGAGCGAATTTACCGCTATCTACCGCCAGCTGGCTGACCGCGTTGCAGCTCAGCTCTACTGGCAGGGTGAAGTCATTCCAGGCGAGATTTCCTTCCGCGCGGTCTAACGCCTATTAACCATTCTGGTTATTCTTCATACACCGCAGAGATGTTACATTGATGCGGTGTATTAGTTTTTGCCGCATTAATGAACACTTATTTAATACTGCGAATATTCTGCGGACCTTCGTCCGAAACTCTACAAAGTCGATTGATCATACAGGCAATGCTTCATTATCATCCTTCGTGGCTGTGTAGTGGATGTACAGCTATAGTTTGTTATGCACTCATTCTATCCAGGCATAACCTTTACTACAGGGATAACGTTCAATGAATAAGTATTGGCTGTCAGGAATTATTTTTCTTGCCTATGGATTGGCTTCTCCCGCATTCTCTTCAGAGACTGCCACATTAGCGATTAATGGCAGGATCAGTCCCCCAACATGCAGTATGGCTATGGTTAATGGTCAACCTCAACAGCATTGTGGTCAGTTAACGTATAATGTTGACACCCGTCATCTGTTTTCTATGCCCGTCAAAGGTGTAACGACAGAAGTGGTTGTTGCAGGTAGCGATAGCAAACGTCGAATCGTGTTAAATCGCTACGATTAATTTGGCAACCTGATTTTAATTGCATTTAGAAAGCCGAAATCATTTATATAAATGATTTCGGCTTTTTTATTGATATCAACAATACCATTTACATAAATCTACATTAATTGATAGATGCGATAAATAGTTAATACTCTTAAATATTTGTTGTATTTATATTGCAATGGTTAATTTGTTTTAAATCAATAAAACAATGTGTTTACATTGCGGCAACTTTTTTGATGTGAGAAATTTGTTTCCAAGAGATACAGACTCTTAACAACCAAAAATAAATTTTATTAAGGAACATATTATGAAACGTTCAATTATTGCTGCCGCTGTCTTTTCTTCTTTTTTTATGAGCGCTGGAGTATTTGCTGCAGACGTTGATACCGGAACATTAACTATTAAGGGGAATATTGCAGAATCTCCGTGTAAATTCGAAGCGGGTGGTGATTCAGTAAGTATTAATATGCCGACTGTACCAACCACTGTCTTTGAAGGTAAAGCTAAATATTCTACCTATGATGATGCAGTCGGTGTAACCAGCAGCATGTTAAAAATTAGCTGCCCGAAAGAAGTTGCTGGTGTAAAACTCTCGTTGATTACCAACGATAAAATAACCGGTAACGATAAGGCGATAGCCAGTAGCAACGATACCGTGGGTTACTATCTCTATTTAGGTGATAACAGCGATGTCCTGGATGTTTCTGCACCTTTTAACATTGAGAGTTATAAAACAGCGGAAGGTCAATATGCTATTCCGTTTAAAGCAAAATACCTGAAACTGACAGATAACTCAGTGCAATCAGGTGATGTGTTATCTTCTCTGGTTATGCGTGTGGCGCAGGATTAATAAATAAAATTGTAAGTTTCTCCAGGTAATAAACATGGCCGCTATCCCATGGCGGCCTTTTAATTTAAGAGGCATTAAAATGAAAGGATTATTATCTTTACTCATTTCTTCTATGGTCCTTCCTGCACATGCCGGAATTGTTATCTACGGGACGCGCATTATTTACCCGGCAGAAAATAAAGAAGTGATGGTGCAGTTGATGAACCAGGGAAACCGTTCTTCGCTGCTGCAGGCGTGGATTGATGATGGCGATACGTCATTACCACCAGAAAAAATTCAGGTTCCTTTCATGTTAACGCCACCAGTGGCAAAAATAGGGGCAAATTCCGGGCAGCAAGTAAAAATCAAAATTATGCCGAATAAACTGCCCACTAATAAAGAAAGCATTTTTTATCTGAATGTTCTGGATATTCCACCAAATAGTCCAGAGCAAGAAGGTAAGAATGCACTGAAGTTTGCGATGCAAAACAGAATTAAGTTGTTTTACCGGCCAGCGGGTATTGCTCCGGTAAATAAAGCGACATTTAAAAAATTGCTGGTAAATCGCAGTGGCAATGGTTTGGTGATAAAAAATGACTCAGCTAATTGGGTGACGATTTCGGATGTCAAAGCTAATAATGTCAAAGTCAATTATGAAACTATTATGATTGCCCCCTTAGAAAGTCAGAGTGTTAATGTCAAAAGTAATAATGCAAATAACTGGCATCTGACCATTATCGATGACCATGGCAACTATATTAGTGACAAAATTTAATTGCAGGAGCTGCCTATGTTGAGAATGACCCCACTTGCATCAGCAATCGTAGCGTTATTGCTCGGCATTGAAGCTTATGCAGCTGAAGAAACCTTTGATACCCATTTTATGATAGGTGGAATGAAAGACCAGTAGGTTGCAAATATTCGTCTTGATGATAATCAACCCTTACCGGGGCAGTATGACATCGATATTTATGTCAATAAGCAATGGCGCGGGAAATATGAGATTATTGTTAAAGACAACCCGCAAGAAACATGTTTATCAAGAGAAGTTATCAAGCGGTTAGGCATTAATAGCGATAACTTCGCCAGCGGTAAGCAATGTTTAACATTTGAGCAACTTGTTCAGGGTGGGAGCTATACCTGGGATATCGGGGTTTTTCGTCTCGATTTCAGTGTCCCGCAGGCCTGGGTGGAAGAACTGGAAAGTGGCTATGTTCCACCGGAAAACTGGGAGCGGGGTATTAATGCGTTTTATACCTCTTATTATCTGAGTCAGTATTACAGCGACTATAAAGCGTCGGGTAATAACAAGAGTACATATGTACGTTTTAACAGCGGGTTAAATTTACTGGGGTGGCAACTGCATTCTGATGCCAGTTTCAGTAAAACAAATAACAATCCAGGGGTGTGGAAAAGCAATACCCTGTATCTGGAACGTGGATTTGCCCAACTTCTCGGCACGCTTCGCGTGGGTGATATGTACACATCAAGCGATATTTTTGATTCTGTTCGCTTCAGAGGTGTGCGGTTGTTTCGTGATATGCAGATGTTGCCTAACTCGAAACAAAATTTTACGCCACGGGTGCAGGGGATTGCTCAGAGTAACGCGCTGGTAACTATTGAACAGAATGGTTTTGTGGTTTATCAGAAAGAGGTTCCTCCTGGCCCGTTCGCGATTACAGATTTGCAGTTGGCCGGTGGTGGAGCAGATCTTGATGTCAGCGTGAAAGAGGCGGACGGCTCGGTAACCACCTATCTGGTGCCTTATGCAGCGGTGCCAAATATGCTGCAACCCGGCGTGTCGAAATATGATTTAGCGGCGGGTCGTAGCCATATTGAAGGGGCGAGCAAACAAAGTGATTTTGTCCAGGCGGGTTATCAGTATGGTTTTAATAATTTATTGACGCTGTATGGTGGCTCGATGGTCGCGAATAATTATTACGCGTTTACTTTGGGGGCTGGCTGGAATACACGCATTGGTGCCATTTCCGTCGATGCCACTAAGTCGCATAGTAAACAAGACAACGGCGATGTGTTTGACGGGCAAAGTTATCAAATTGCCTACAACAAATTTGTGAGCCAAACGTCGACGCGTTTTGGTCTGGCGGCCTGGCGTTATTCGTCGCGTGATTACCGGACATTTAACGATCACGTTTGGGCAAACAATAAAGATAATTATCGCCGTGATGAAAACGATGTCTATGACATTGCCGATTATTACCAGAACGATTTTGGCCGCAAAAATAGCTTTTCCGCCAATATGAGCCAGTCATTGCCAGAAGGTTGGGGGTCTGTGTCATTAAGTACGTTATGGCGAGATTACTGGGGGCGTAGCGGCAGTAGTAAGGATTATCAGTTGAGTTATTCCAACAACCTGCGACGGATAAGCTATACCCTCGCGGCAAGCCAGGCTTATGACGAGAATCATCATGAAGAGAAACGATTTAATATTTTTATATCGATTCCCTTTGATTGGGGTGATGACGTTACGACGCCTCGTCGGCAAATATATATGTCTAACTCAACGACGTTTGATGATCAGGGGTTTGCCTCAAATAATACGGGATTATCAGGAACCGTTGGAAGCCGGGATCAGTTTAACTATGGGGTCAACCTGAGTTATCAGCATCAGGGAAATGAAACGACAGCTGGGGCGAATTTGACCTGGAACGCGCCGGTTGCGACAGTGAATGGCAGTTATAGTCAGTCGAGTACTTATCGACAGGCTGGAGCCAGTGTTTCAGGGGGCATTGTCGCCTGGTCGGGTGGCGTTAATCTGGCGAACCGTCTTTCCGAAACGTTTGCTGTGATGAATGCGCCAGGAATTAAAGATGCTTATGTCAATGGGCAAAAATATCGCACAACAAACCGTAATGGAGTGGTGATATACGACGGAATGACACCTTATCGGGAAAATCACCTGATGCTGGATGTGTCGCAAAGCGATAGCGAAGCAGAATTACGTGGCAACCGGAAAATTGCCGCCCCTTATCGCGGCGCGGTTGTACTGGTTAATTTTGATACCGATCAGCGCAAGCCATGGTTTATAAAAGCGTTAAGAGCAGATGGGCAATCATTAACGTTTGGTTATGAAGTCAATGATATCCATGGTCATAATATTGGCGTTGTCGGCCAGGGAAGTCAGTTATTTATTCGCACCAATGAAGTACCGCCATCGGTTAATGTGGCAATTGATAAGCAACAAGGACTTTCATGCACAATCACCTTCGGTAAAGAGATTGATGAAAGTAGAAATTATATTTGCCAGTAATAGTCAGGTGGTTCTATGGAAATTCGCATAATGCTATTTATATTAATGATGATGGTTATGCCTGTGAGCTATGCGGCATGTTATAGTGAGTTATCTGTTCAGCACAACTTGGTTGTTCAGGGGGATTTTGCACTTACTCAAACACAAATGGCGACATATGAGCATAATTTTAATGATTCGTCATGCGTAAGTACAAATACTATCACCCCTATGAGTCCGTCGGATATTATTGTTGGACTTTATAACGATACCATAAAATTAAATTTACATTTTGAATGGACCAATAAAAACAACATCACGTTGTCAAATAATCAGACCAGTTTCACCAGTGGTTATTCAGTTACGGTGACACCTGCGGCCAGTAATGCAAAAGTGAATGTTTCTGCGGGGGGCGGCGGTTCAGTGATGATTAATGGTGTTGCGACATTATCCAGTGCTTCATCATCGACACGCGGGAGTGCCGCAGTACAATTTCTACTGTGTTTATTAGGTGGCAAGTCATGGGATGCATGTGTAAATAGCTACAGAAATGCATTGGCACAAAATGCAGGTGTCTATTCCTTTAATCTGACATTGTCATACAACCCGATAACCACAACCTGCAAACCGGACGATTTATTAATTACTTTAGACAGTATTCCCGTTTCACAATTACCAGTCACAGGTAACAAAGCAACAATAAATAGTAAACAAGGGGATATTATTCTGCGTTGTAAAAATTTATTAGGTCAACAAAATCAAACATCACGGAAAATGCAGGTGTATTTATCAAGTTCTGACTTGTTAACCAACAGCAACACAATACTGAAAGGTGCGGAAGATAATGGCGTAGGATTTATTCTTGAAAGTAATGGTTCGCCAGTCACACTTTTAAATATCACTAACAGCAGTAAAGGATATACAAATTTAAAGGAAGTTGCGGCGAAGTCAAAACTTACAGATACAACGGTTTCAATTCCGATAACAGCCAGTTACTACGTCTACGATACAAACAAAGTTAAATCTGGCGCACTGGAGGCAACCGCATTAATCAACGTGAAATACGACTAATAACAAGCAAGACGAGCAAGTGGCTAATAATAAAAAATAACAAGGTGTCTGCATTTCCCCCTCATGATGAGGGGGCTTTTTTTAGCGATGATAAAAAATCTCACCGTCGTAGGCTTTAATGATTTTACCGTCGGTGTCGCTGATCAACACGTACGCGCCACCCATATAGGTCCAGTGCGTCCCGGCATCAGGCGCGGGCAGGTTACGCAACTGCCACTGCTTAATGTTGTACTCATCGGTACGGTACATTTCTGGTACGGTGTCCCCTGGTTTGAAATGCTTAAAGTCAGCAATGAAACTACTTAACTCATACTTAGAAATTCCCGAGGTATTGGTCGAACCCGCGGTGGCTGGTGCGGCCCAGGCGGCACTGGTAACCAGCAAAAGCGCACCCAGCAACATCTTATTTTTAATGGTCATAAACTCTCCACTTTGGGGATCTGTAATATCAGTCGCATATCTTTCCTGCCATACAATATAACTGACAAGCGATATTTTGTTAGTGATCCCATGATTTCGTAAAAAGTGTAAATGAAAGGATGCCCTAAAAGCATCCTTAGCGAGCAGAGAGTCAGCGGAAATAGCTGATTTAAGAATCATCCTGGGCTGAAGATAACATGCAAGCCTAAAGGATTGAGTTATCGCATTATGCCCATGAAGCCATGTACGCCCATATACACACCGACTAAGCCAATCAACAGACTGGAAAAATAGGGGGCGCGTTTAGCGAGAGTGTTAAATCCGCTCCAGCGTTTTGCGACCTGCTGAACGCTGATTGCTGCGCCAACGCCTACGGTGACAAGCGTTAACGCCAGGCCAATGCTGAAACTGACGACCAGTGTTGCGCCCAGTGTCAGGGCTTTCAACTGAATGCATATCAACAGCACGGTAATTGCTGCCGGGCAGGGGATAAGGCCACCGGTTAAGCCAAATAACAAAATTTGCCAGTTGGTGACCTCTTTACCATCAAAGCGTCGTTTAATGTCATTGGCATGGGCTCGTGCATGGGCATCCTGATACTCGCCATGTTCGTGATGGTGATGATGTCCATGGTCGTGGTGATGTTCGTGATCGTGATGATGATGCTCATAATCATGCCCGTGCATATTCTCCAGCCAGTTGCGTTCGCCGCGCCAGGTACGCCAGAACATCCAGAACGCGGTGCTAATAATGATCACTGCGGAAATCAGCTGGAGCCACGGTTCTGCTGATTGAGCAGTAAAGCGCTTGCTGATCACCATCCCGCCAAAGGCAATTAACCAGACCACTGCGGTATGCGAAATAGTTGCTGCCAGTCCGAGCATCACCGCTTGTTTAATGGTGCCTTTGATGGCGATGATAAACGCCGCCATCATCGTTTTTGAGTGCCCTGGTTCCAGGCCATGAAGCGCACCAAGTAAGATGGCGCTGGGGATGAAGAACCAGGCGTTTCCTTGCTGAAGAAGAGTTGTAAATTCGGTCATGATAATAATTCTTAGTATTAATTCGGCAATCTGATTCTACTCCCCCCCCCAGTACCTGATACTACCCCCCAGTAGATTAATAGTGCTATGATTTTTCATATTCTTGTTAACCAGGTGTTGCCATGTCTCATACAATCCGTGATAAACAGAAACTGAAAGCGCGTGCCAGTAAGATTCAGGGCCAGGTCGTGGCGCTCAAGAAAATGCTCGACGAGCCGCACGAATGCGCTGCAGTTTTACAACAGATTGCTGCTATCCGTGGCGCGGTAAACGGTCTGATGCGGGAAGTGATTAAAGGTCATCTGACGGAACACATCGTTCACCAGGGGGATGAGCTAAAACGTGAAGAAGATCTGGATGTCGTTCTGAAGGTGCTGGATTCATATATCAAATAATTTATTAACGCGATTGTAAAACTGCCGTTTTTCCTCGTTTACAACGCGTGCGCTGGACATTACCATCCTCCTCTGCGATTTATCATCGCAACCAAACGACTCGGGGTGCCCTTCTGCGTGAAGGCTGAGAAATACCCGTATCACCTGATCTGGATAATGCCAGCGTAGGGAAGTCACGGACCACCAGGTCATTGCTTCTTCACGTTATGGCAGGAGCAAACTATGCAAGTCGACCTGCTGGGTTCAGCGCAATCTGCGCACGCGTTACACCTTTTTCACCAACATTCCCCTCTTGTGCACTGCATGACCAATGATGTGGTGCAAACCTTTACCGCCAATACCTTGCTGGCGCTCGGTGCATCGCCAGCGATGGTTATCGAAACCGAAGAGGCCAGTCAGTTTGCGGCTATCGCCAGTGCCTTGTTGATTAACGTTGGCACACTGACGCAGCCACGCGCTCAGGCGATGCGTGCTGCCGTTGAGCAAGCAAAAAGCTCTCAAACACCCTGGACGCTTGATCCAGTAGCGGTGGGTGCGCTCGATTATCGCCGCCATTTTTGTCATGAACTTTTATCTTTTAAACCGGCAGCGATACGTGGTAATGCTTCGGAAATCATGGCATTAGCTGGCATTGCTAATGGCGGACGGGGAGTGGATACCACTGACGCCGCAGCTAACGCGATACCCGCTGCACAAACACTGGCACGGGAAACTGGCGCAATCGTCGTGGTCACTGGCGAGATGGATTATGTTACCGATGGACATCGTATCATTGGTATTCACGGTGGTGATCCGTTAATGACCAAAGTGGTAGGAACTGGCTGTGCATTATCGGCGGTTGTCGCTGCCTGCTGTGCGTTACCAGGCGATACGCTGGAAAATGTCGCATCTGCCTGTCACTGGATGAAACAAGCCGGAGAACGCGCAGTCGCCAGAAGCGAGGGGCCAGGCAGTTTTGTTCCACATTTCCTTGATGCGCTCTGGCAATTGACGCAGGAGGTGCAGGCATGAAACGAATTAACGCTCTGACGATTGCCGGTACTGATCCGAGTGGTGGTGCGGGGATTCAGGCCGATCTTAAAACCTTCTCGGCACTTGGCGCTTATGGTTGCTCAGTTATTACTGCACTGGTGGCGCAAAATACCCGTGGCGTACAGTCGGTGTATCGCATTGAGCCTGATTTTGTCGCCGCCCAGCTCGATTCGGTGTTCAGCGATGTGCGAATCGATACCACTAAAATCGGTATGCTGGCGGAAACCGATATTGTTGAAGCGGTGGCAGAACGGTTGCAACGTTATCAGATCCAAAACGTGGTACTCGACACCGTTATGCTGGCAAAAAGCGGCGACCCGCTGCTTTCACCTTCGGCGGTTGCTACGCTGCGCAGTCGATTATTGCCACAGGTTTCATTAATAACGCCAAACTTGCCCGAAGCTGCCGCCTTGCTCGACGCGCCACACGCGCGCACCGAACAGGAAATGCTGGAACAAGGGCGATCGCTGTTGGCGATGGGCTGTGGCGCAGTGCTAATGAAAGGTGGTCATCTGGATGATGAGCAAAGCCCGGACTGGCTGTTTACCCGCGAGGGTGAACAACGGTTTACCGCACCGCGCATTATGACCAAAAACACCCACGGCACTGGTTGTACACTCTCTGCGGCGTTGGCTGCACTACGCCCGCGCCATACAAACTGGGCTGACACCGTACAGGAGGCAAAAAGCTGGCTTTCATCGGCGTTAGCCCAGGCCGACACGCTGGAAGTTGGTCACGGTATTGGTCCGGTTCACCACTTCCACGCCTGGTGGTGAGCACCGTACTATAGCTGCTTTGGTTATTGTCAGCCTTTGGCACTGACATTCAGGGATGAAACCAATGCAGCTAAGAATTACCAGTCGAAAAAAACTCACCTCTCTATTATGCGCTCTTGGGCTAATTTCCATCATTGCAATTTATCCGCGTCAGACGGTGAATTTTTTCTATTCGACAGCAGTTCAGATTAAAGACTACATCCACTTCTACGGTTATCGCCCGGTTAAATCTTTCGCAATTCGCATTCCTGCCAGTTATACCATTCACGGAATAGATGTTTCGCGCTGGCAGGAGCGGATCGACTGGCAGCGGGTGGCAAAAATGCGCGACAACGGTATCCGCTTACAGTTTGCTTTTATTAAGGCGACGGAAGGCGAAAAGCTGGTGGACCCCTATTTTTCGCGTAACTGGCAACTAAGCCGCGAAAATGGCATGCTGCGTGGGGCGTATCATTATTTCTCCCCGTCGGTATCCGCTTCAGTTCAGGCGCGATTATTTCTGCAAACGGTGGATTTCTCACAAGGCGATTTCCCTGCCGTGCTGGACGTAGAAGAACGGGGAAAATTATCGGCAAAAGAATTACGCAAGCGGGTAAGTCAGTGGCTAAAAATGGTAGAAAAACGCACGGGAAAAAAGCCGATTATTTACTCAGGAGCCGTTTTTTATCACACGAATCTGGCGGGCTATTTTAATGAATATCCGTGGTGGGTGGCTCACTATTATCAACGTCGTCCGGACAATGACGGAATGGCCTGGCGCTTCTGGCAGCATTCCGACCGTGGACAGGTAGATGGCATCAATGGTCCGGTGGATTTTAATGTGTTTAATGGCACGGTGGAGGAGTTGCAGGGATTCGTTGATGGGATTAAAGAAACGCCTTAAATAAGAAGCAGTGATATACTCCCACCAGACTCCCTGGCAGGAAAAAGACAAATGGAACAAGCGCATACCCAGCTGATTGCCCAACTGAACGAGCGTATTTTAGCTGCGGATAACACGCCGCTTTATATTAAGTTTGCCGAAACGGTAAAAAATGCCGTGCGCAGCGGGGTGCTGGAGCATGGCAATATTTTGCCCGGTGAGCGTGATTTAAGTCAGTTAACCGGCGTTTCGCGCATTACGGTGCGCAAGGCGATGCAGGCGCTGGAAGAAGAGGGTGTGGTGACGCGTTCGCGCGGTTACGGCACGCAGATCAACAACATCTTCGAATACTCGTTGAAAGAAGCGCGAGGTTTTTCTCAGCAGGTGGTATTGCGCGGGAAAAAGCCCGATACGCTATGGGTTAACAAGCGTGTCGTGAAATGTCCCGAAGAAGTCGCGCAGCAGCTGGCGGTCGAAGCAGGAAGTGATGTCTTTTTGCTTAAGCGTATTCGCTATGTCGATGAAGAAGCGGTATCGATTGAGGAATCGTGGGTTCCGGCGCATTTAATTCATGATGTTGATGCCATCGGGATTTCACTTTATGACTATTTCCGCAGCCAGCACATTTACCCACAACGTACACGTTCCCGCGTTAGCGCCCGGATGCCGGATGCCGAGTTTCAGTCACATATTCAGTTAGATAGCAAAATACCGGTGCTGGTGATCAAGCAAGTGGCGCTTGACCAACAGCAACGGCCTATTGAGTACAGCATTAGCCACTGTCGCAGCGATCTATACGTTTTTGTGTGCGAGGAGTAGTTCCTCGCGCGTTGGCGCACAATCACCGCCCCGATGCCCGACAACCCACGACGCCACTGCATTGCCCAGTAATACGGCATCCGCCAGTGGCAGACCAGAGGCCAGCCCGGCAAGTACGCCACCTGCATGACTGTCGCCCGCCCCAATGGTGTCTACAACTTGCGTTGGAAATGCCGGAATGCAGCCAGAAGCGTCGTTGCTGAAATACCATGCACCCTCTTTATCGAGACGAACGATCAACGGCGCGGCAAATTTCTCCTGCCATTGCTTGCCAAGTGTTGTTATCTCTGCGGATAAAGCAAAACGTTCGGCGGCAATCTCAGCCTCTTGACGATTGAGTGATACTAAAGGTCGACAGGCCATGATCCGCGCCAGTAATGCGTCCGGGATATCGCCGATACGTGGGCCAAAATCGATAAACGGCGTCACGTCTTGCAGCTTTTCCAGCCATTCCACTAACAATTCGCCGCAGGGCGAGGCCAGTTGATAACCGGAAAAATAGAGCAGGCTGCCAGGCGCAACGGTTAATCGCGCCAGCCACTGGCGATTCCACTGATTTTCCACACCGCTGAATGACATAAAAGTGCGTTCGCCATCCGGCTCAACCAGCGCCAGACACCAGCCGTTATCGCCTTCGGCGTTATCGATCAGGCTGATTAACCCCTCTTTCGCCATCCGGTTGCGAATAATCTCCGCCCACACGCCCTGACCGAGCGGCAAGGCATTACCCGCTTCGATGCCGAGGCGCTTTAACGCCACGGCAATATTCAGTGCGCAGCCGCCAACGTTAACGCTCTGCTGCTTCAGTTCGATATCGCACCCACGCCAGGGGAGGGCATAAGCGTCGGCGATCACATCAATGACCGCCGCGCCGACGACCATCACCGGCTGACGCGAGGTTAATTCAGGCAGCAGCGTGTGTAATCGAGCGCCGCTCATACCGCCTCCCGTTGTTGACGATATTTCGCCAGCGCTGTGGCATAGCGGTTGAAATCAAGCTGATTTACCGCATCCAGTTCCGCCTTTAATGCAGGATCGATAGCGTTAACGCCATGCAACGCGCCGCAAATCGCCGTCGCCATAGCGCCGATGGTGTCTGTGTCGCCGCCAAGGTTAGCGCACAGGACGGCGCAGCGATTCGGGTCGGTTTGTGCCAGTTCAACCAGCGCAATGGCGCACGGAACGGACTCAATAGTGCTGGTACCTGCGCCAACGACCTGGTAAAGCTGTTCGCTGGCGGATTCGGTGCCGTCGGCATTGCGCACAATTTTCAGCGCAATCTCCAGACGTGCTGCCAGTGAGGCGCTGAAGGTAGTGATGCGTTTTTGCTGTGCATGTCGCGCAATTGAAGGCAGTGAATCTACAATCGCTGACCAGCTTTCTCCGTCAATGGCACGAGAAATCGCCCATGCGATGACTACCGCGCCTGCAACCGCCAGATCGGATTTATGGGTCGGGCTGGACGCCAGCGCCACATCATCAATAAAGGAATCAACATCGTGCGCCGGAAGCAAACAACCTAATGGCGAGACGCGCATCGCTGCGCCGTTGGTCACGCCGTTGTTTTCCAGTTCAGCAATGGGTTTACCGTCGCGAATGGCGTTAAGCGCAATCTTCGAGGTCGGACCAAGTACGTTTTTGTTAAAGGCGTCGAAACGCAGCGCCCAGTCGAGAATATTACGCCCAATCAGATTCGGATCGATCTTGCCTTCACGTTCCAGTAACGCATCCGCCAGACACAGCGCCATCGAGGTATCGTCGGTGAATTCGGCGCGGTTAAAATAACAGGCCGCGTTATTCTCCTTTGGTCCAGGAAGAAAACGGTCAATCCAGCCAAAGTGTGCTTTAACGCGGCTGCGTGGCCAAAGCTCGGAGGGCATCCCCATCGCATCCCCTAACGCCTGCCCATAAAGAGCACCGAGAATACGTTCTGTTTTCATTTAACTTCCCCTTGTGTCAACGCAATATCGCGATCATCGACCTTGATAGCCGTAATTTCGTTGTCGGATTCGCGGAAAAAAATCATGAACAGCACGGCGATAATGGCAATCATCACCGCGCCGAAAGTCCACATCCCGGACCAGTTGAAAGTCAGTCCGTTTACCGGTTCCTGATAAGCGAACATCTTTTCCATCATCACACCGCCAAGACGATAGCCGAGCAAACTGCCGAAGCCCTGGCAGCAGAGCGTGATCAGCCCCTGCGCAGCGGTACGCATATGCACGGGGGCTTTTTTATCGACATAGATGTAAGCGGTAACGTAGTAAAAATCGTAACTTACGCCGTGAAGCAAAATACCGAGGAACAGTAACGCGTAGGTGAAATATTCATCCGCACTACCGTAAATAAAGAAGCCATAGCGGATCGCAGCGGTGACCAGACCAAGCAATAATACCTTTTTGATACCAAAGCGTTTAGTGAAAAACGGCAATGCCAGCATAAAGAAGATTTCAGAGAACTGGCCGAGCGTCATCCAGCCGGTGGCGTTTTTCATGCCAATTTCGGTCAGATAACCGTTGGCAAAGATGTAATAGAACGCTAGTGGCATCGCAAACAGGAATGAACAGAAGAAAAAGACGAGGAAGTTTTTATCGCGCAGCAGGATCAGCGCATCCAGGCCGAGCATGACTTTAATATCCATTTTGCCGGTGCTTTTTGGTGGCGTGTCGGGCAGGAAAAACGCAAACACACCGAGCAGAGCAGAACTTCCGGCGGTAATCAGCAGCGGGATGTTAGTCGGTGAGATATCGGCATACCCCAGTATTTGCGGCAAGAAACCACATGCCAGACCGGAGGCAATCCAGCCGATAGTGCCCATCACACGAATGCGCGGGAAATCACGCTCAACATCCGGCACGTTGGCAAAAGCGATGCTGTTAGTCAGCGCAATGGTCGGCATATAGGTTAGCGAGTAGGCCAGCAGTAACGGGAAGAACCCGGCAAAAGTGGTCTGTTGCGCAGCGAAATACATCAGCAGCGCGCCTGCGAACATCAATACCGCCAGCACTTTCTGCGCCGAGAAAAAGCGGTCAGTGATGGAGCCAACCAGAATTGGCGACAGGATCGCCGCAATGGCGGTACAGGCATACGACCAGCCAATTTCTCCGGCACTAAAACCGCTTTTACTTAACCACAACCACAATGGCACAAACCACGCGCCCCAGATAAACCATTCAACAAACATCATGAACGACAGCTTTGCTGTTGTTTTCATCTTTTAATTCCTTCATGACAGGTAATGTAAGGTACGCGATGACAATACCACTTAATAATACCTTTTAAATACCTTTGCGGTGAAAACTTGACCGCGCTAACATTTTTTCTGATGAATCGAGCCAACAGAAAACGCTGAAAAAACATCCAAAAGATGGAAAAACTCGCCCGTAACGACCAGGATTATGATTGCCCGCAAAAGGCGGGCCAGGAAAATCCATAGCCGATATCCAATCGGAATTTACGGGAGCATAGTAATGACAGATATTGCGCAGTTGCTTGGCAAAGACGCCGACAACCTTTTACAGCACCGTTGTATGACTATTCCTTCTGACCAGCTTTATCTCCCCGGACATGACTACGTAGACCGCGTGATGATTGACAATAATCGCCCGCCTGCGGTGTTACGTAATATGCAGACGTTGTACAACACCGGGCGTCTGGCTGGCACAGGATATCTTTCTATTCTGCCGGTTGACCAGGGCGTTGAGCACTCTGCCGGAGCTTCATTTGCTGCTAACCCGCTCTACTTTGACCCGAAAAACATTGTTGAACTGGCGATCGAAGCGGGCTGTAACTGTGTGGCGTCAACTTACGGCGTGCTGGCGTCGGTATCGCGGCGTTATGCGCATCGCATTCCATTCCTCGTCAAACTTAATCACAACGAGACGCTAAGTTACCCGAATACCTACGATCAAACGCTGTATGCCAGCGTGGAGCAGGCGTTCAACATGGGCGCGGTTGCGGTTGGTGCGACTATCTATTTTGGCTCGGAAGAGTCACGTCGCCAGATTGAAGAAATTTCTGCGGCTTTTGAACGTGCGCACGAGCTGGGCATGGTGACAGTGCTGTGGGCCTATTTGCGTAACTCCGCCTTTAAGAAAGATGGCGTTGATTACCATGTTTCCGCCGACCTGACTGGTCAGGCGAACCATCTGGCGGCGACCATTGGCGCGGACATCGTCAAACAGAAAATGGCGGAAAATAACGGCGGTTATAAAGCGATTAATTACGGTTATACCGACGATCGCGTGTACAGCAAGTTAACCAGCGAAAACCCGATTGATCTGGTGCGTTATCAGTTAGCTAACTGCTATATGGGCCGGGCTGGGTTGATAAACTCCGGCGGTGCTGCGGGCGGTGAAACTGACCTCAGTGATGCAGTGCGTACTGCGGTTATCAACAAACGCGCTGGAGGAATGGGGCTGATTCTTGGACGTAAAGCGTTCAAGAAATCGATGGCTGACGGCGTGAAACTGATTAACGCCGTGCAGGACGTTTATCTCGATAGCAAAATTACTATCGCCTGATACGCCTTATACGAACAACACCACCCCGTAGGACGGATAAGGCGTTTACGCTGCATCCGGCAACCTATGCCTGATGCGACGCTGAAGCGTCTTATCATGCCTACATAGCACTGCCACGTATGTTTACACCGCATCCGGCATAAAAACACGCGCACTTTGCTACGGCTTCCCTATCGGGAGGCCGTTTTTTTGCCTTTCACTCCTCGAACAATTTTCATATTGTCGTTTTTGTGATCGTTATCTCGATATTTAAAAACAAATAATTTCATTATATTTTGAAATCGAAAACAAACGACAGGATATGAAAATGTACGTGGTATCGACAAAGCAGATGCTGAACAACGCACAGCGCGGCGGTTATGCGGTTCCGGCATTCAATATTCACAATCTCGAAACGATGCAAGTGGTGGTAGAAACCGCTGCCAACCTGCATGCGCCGGTCATCATCGCCGGAACGCCTGGCACATTTACTCATGCTGGTACAGAAAATCTGTTGGCGCTGGTCAGCGCGATGGCGAAGCAATATCACCATCCACTGGCAATTCATCTCGACCATCACACGAAATTTGACGATATCGCTCAGAAGGTTCGTTCTGGCGTGCGCTCAGTCATGATTGACGCCTCGCATTTGCCTTTTGCGCAAAATATTTCACGGGTCAAAGAGGTGGTGGATTTTTGCCATCGCTTTGATGTCAGCGTCGAGGCGGAGCTGGGGCAACTTGGCGGCCAGGAAGATGATGTGCAAGTCAATGAAGCCGATGCGTTGTACACCAACCCCGCTCAGGCGCGTGAATTTGCCGAGGCAACCGGAATTGATTCCCTGGCGGTCGCCATCGGCACGGCTCATGGGATGTATGCCAGCGCACCGGCGCTTGATTTTTCTAGACTGGAGAACATTCGCCAGTGGGTGAACTTACCGCTGGTGCTGCATGGCGCGTCAGGGTTATCGACTAAGGATATTCAGCAAACCATCAAACTGGGGATATGCAAAATCAACGTTGCAACGGAGCTGAAAAATGCCTTCTCGCAGGCGTTAAAAAATTACCTGACCGAGCACCCTGAAGCGACCGATCCCCGGGATTATTTGCAGTCGGCTAAATCCGCAATGCGCGATGTGGTGAGCAAAGTGATTGCCGATTGTGGCTGCGAGGGCAGGGCATAACGCACCTGCCATTTAACAAGGAAAAAACATGAAAACGTTAATTGCCCGGCATAAAGCTGGTGAACATATCGGCATATGTTCAGTCTGTTCTGCCCATCCGTTGGTTATCGAAGCGGCGCTGGCATTTGATCGCAACAGCACGCGCAAAGTGCTGATTGAAGCAACGTCAAACCAGGTCAATCAATTTGGCGGTTATACCGGAATGACACCGGCAGACTTTCGCGAATTTGTTTTTACGATTGCCGATAAAGTTGGGTTTGCACGCGAACGCATTATTCTCGGCGGCGATCATCTGGGGCCAAACTGCTGGCAGCAAGAAAATGCGGATGCGGCGATGGAAAAATCCGTCGAGCTGGTAAAGGAATATGTTCGTGCCGGCTTCAGTAAAATTCATCTTGATGCGTCAATGTCCTGCGCGGGGGATCCCATACCGTTAGCACCAGAAACGGTTGCGGAACGAGCTGCTGTGCTTTGCTTTGCTGCGGAAAGTGTGGCGACAGATTGCCAGCGTGAGCAACTGAGCTATGTCATTGGCACCGAAGTTCCGGTTCCGGGCGGTGAGGCCAGCGCCATTCAGTCAGTACACATCACCCATGTTGAAGATGCCGCCAATACTTTACGTACGCATCAAAAGGCCTTTATTGCCCGTGGGCTGACAGAGGCGTTAACACGTGTGATTGCCATCGTGGTGCAGCCGGGTGTGGAATTTGATCACAGCAATATTATCCATTATCAGCCGCAGGAAGCGCAGCCGCTGGCGCAATGGATAGAAAACACCCGAATGGTTTATGAAGCACATTCTACCGATTACCAGACCCGGACGGCTTATTGGGAATTAGTCCGCGATCACTTTGCAATATTGAAAGTCGGTCCCGCATTAACCTTTGCTTTACGCGAGGCGATATTTGCACTGGCACAAATTGAGCAGGAACTTATCGCCCCTGAAAATCGCAGCGGTTGCCTGGCGGTAATTGAAGAAGTGATGCTCGACGAACCGCAATACTGGAAAAAATATTATCGTACGGGTTTTAACGATTCATTACTGGATATTCGTTACAGCCTGTCGGATCGTATTCGTTATTACTGGCCGCATAGTCGGATTAAAAATAGCGTCGATACGATGATGGTGAATCTTGAAGGCGTGGACATCCCACTGGGCATGATTAGTCAGTATCTTCCCAAACAATTTGAACGCATTCAGTCCGGGGAATTATCAGCAATACCGCATCAGCTGATTATGGATAAAATTTATGATGTTTTGCGCGCCTATCGCTACGGCTGTGCGGAATAAGGACGGTATATGACTAACCTGTTTGTTCGTAGCGGAATTTCTTTTGTCGATCGTAGCGAAGTTTTAACCCATATCGGTAATGAGATGCTCGCCAAAGGTGTGGTTCATGATACCTGGCCACAGGCATTAATTGCCAGAGAAGCAGAATTCCCTACCGGGATAATGCTTGAGCAGCACGCTATTGCAATACCGCATTGTGAGGCGATTCATGCTAAGTCGTCAGCCATTTATCTGTTAAGGCCAACAAATAAAGTTCATTTTCAGCAAGCGGATGATGATAACGACGTGGCGGTATCGTTGGTTATTGCGTTGATTGTGGAAAATCCGCAGCAGCAATTGAAACTTTTACGCTGTTTATTTGGCAAGTTACAACAGCCCGATATCGTCGAGACACTAATCACTCTTCCTGAAACCCAGTTAAAGGAATACTTCACAAAGTATGTTTTAGATTCAGACGAATAAATCCCTCTGTAACAATAAAAAGGACTATTTATGAAACGCAAGATTATTGTCGCTTGCGGAGGCGCGGTTGCGACCTCTACGATGGCGGCGGAAGAAATTAAAGAGTTGTGTCAGAATCATAATATTCCTGTTGAATTAATCCAGTGTCGGGTTAATGAAATAGAAACCTATATGGATGGTGTGCATTTGATATGCACCACTGCCAAAGTGGATCGTAGTTTTGGCGATATTCCGTTAGTTCACGGCATGCCTTTTATTTCTGGTATCGGTATCGAAGCATTACAAAATAAAATTCTGACTATCTTACAGGGGTGACCTATGTTTTCAGAAGTCATGCGTTATATTCTCGACCTCGGCCCTACGGTGATGCTGCCGATTGTCATCATTATTTTTTCTAAAATATTAGGCATGAAGGCAGGCGATTGCTTTAAAGCGGGTCTGCATATCGGGATTGGCTTTGTTGGCATTGGCCTTGTGATTGGCTTAATGCTGGATTCCATTGGCCCGGCGGCGAAAGCGATGGCGGAAAATTTCGACCTGAATCTGCATGTGGTCGATGTTGGCTGGCCGGGCTCTTCACCAATGACCTGGGCGTCGCAAATTGCGCTGGTGGCGATTCCGATTGCGATTCTGGTTAACGTGGCGATGTTACTGACCCGTATGACGCGGGTGGTAAATGTTGATATCTGGAATATCTGGCATATGACCTTCACCGGCGCGTTGCTGCATCTGGCAACCGGTTCATGGATGATAGGGATGGCAGGTGTGGTAATTCACGCGGCGTTTGTTTATAAGCTCGGCGACTGGTTTGCCCGCGATACCCGAAATTTCTTTGAGCTGGAAGGTATTGCTATTCCGCACGGTACGTCGGCGTATATGGGGCCGATTGCGGTGCTGGTCGATGCTATCATCGAGAAAATCCCAGGCGTTAACCGAATTAAATTTAGCGCCGACGATATTCAGCGCAAATTTGGTCCATTTGGCGAGCCTGTCACCGTGGGTTTTGTGATGGGGCTGATTATCGGCATCCTCGCGGGTTACGATGTCAAAGGTGTATTGCAGCTGGCGGTAAAAACGGCGGCAGTGATGCTGCTAATGCCACGGGTGATTAAACCCATCATGGATGGTTTAACGCCCATCGCTAAGCAGGCTCGTAGTCGTTTACAGGCGAAGTTCGGCGGTCAGGAGTTCCTGATTGGCCTTGATCCGGCGTTGCTGCTGGGACATACGGCGGTGGTATCGGCAAGCCTGATTTTTATCCCACTCACCATTTTAATTGCTGTTTGTGTGCCGGGTAATCAGGTGCTGCCGTTTGGCGATCTTGCCACCATCGGCTTCTTCGTGGCGATGGCGGTCGCCGTGCATCGTGGAAATCTGTTCCGCACCTTAATCTCGGGTGTCATCATTATGAGCATCACCCTGTGGATCGCGACGCAAACTATTGGTTTGCACACCCAACTGGCGGCTAATGCTGGGGCGTTAAAAGCCGGGGGTATGGTGGCTTCAATGGATCAGGGCGGTTCTCCCATTACCTAGTTACTGATTCAGGTTTTCTCCCCGCAAAATATTCCCGGTTTCATTATTATCGGTGCAATTTATCTGACCGGTATTTTCATGACCTGGCGTAGAGCGCGTGGCTTTATTAAACAAGAGAAAGTCGTTCTCGCAGAATAATTTTTACCTGAGGGGGAGGTTATCCCCCTTAACAATCAGGAGTTTTTATGAAATCAGTGGTGAATGATACTGATGGTATCGTGCGCGTTGCAGAAAGCGTCATTCCTGAAATTAAACATCAGGATGAGGTGCGGGTAAAAATTGCCAGCTCGGGCTTATGTGGTTCCGATTTACCCAGGATATTTAAAAATGGTGCACATTATTATCCAATAACGTTAGGCCATGAATTTAGCGGCTATATTGATGCGGTGGGATCCGGTGTTGATGATTTACACCCTGGCGATGCGGTTGCCTGTGTGCCGTTATTACCCTGTTTTACTTGTCCAGAGTGTCTGAAAGGGTTTTATTCCCAGTGCGCAAAATATGATTTTATTGGCTCGCGGCGTGATGGTGGATTTGCTGAATATATTGTCGTTAAGCGAAAAAATGTCTTTGCTCTACCCACGGATATGCCTATTGAGGATGGGGCTTTTATTGAGCCGATTACCGTTGGTCTGCATGCTTTTCATTTAGCGCAAGGTTGTGAGAATAAAAACGTTATTATTATTGGTGCCGGAACCATTGGCCTGCTGGCCATTCAGTGCGCTGTCGCGCTGGGAGCAAAGAGTGTGACGGCGATCGACATTAGTTCAGAAAAACTGGCACTGGCAAAATCTTTCGCTGCGATGCAAACATTTAACAGTAGCGAAATGAGCGCGCCGCAAATGCAGAGCGTTTTACGCGAACTGCGCTTTAATCAGCTTATCCTCGAGACGGCTGGCGTACCGCAAACTGTCGAACTGGCGGTAGAGATTGCCGGTCCTCATGCCCAACTGGCGCTGGTGGGCACGTTGCATCAGGATCTGCATTTAACATCGGCAACGTTTGGCAAAATATTGCGTAAAGAGCTGACGGTTATCGGCAGTTGGATGAACTACTCCAGCCCTTGGCCGGGGCAGGAGTGGGAAACGGCGAGCCGGTTGCTGACAGAACGTAAGTTAAGCCTGGAGCCATTAATCGCTCACCGTGGAAGCTTTGAAAGCTTCGCCCAGGCGGTGCGTGACATCGCTCGTAATGCTATGCCGGGCAAAGTGTTGCTCATTCCCTGAAACCGCGGGCCAGCGTGATGCTGGCCCGGTATTGTGCAAAACAGATCATTCACCAATGGTCCCCCTTCGTTTACACTAGCCACAATTGAATATGGGTAAATGACGATGAATTCATTCGAGCGAAGGAATAAGATCATCCAATTAGTGAATGAACAGGGAACCGTGCTTGTTCAGGATCTGGCGGGAGTATTTGCTGCCTCGGAAGCGACAATCCGTGCCGATTTGCGCTTTCTCGAACAAAAAGGCGTGGTTACGCGCTTTCATGGCGGTGCGGCGAAAATAATGTCTGGTAATAGTGAAACCGAGACCCAGGAAGTCGGGTTTAAAGAGCGATTTCAGCTCGCCAGCGCGCCAAAAAACAGAATAGCGCAGGCGGCAGTCAAAATGATCCACGAAGGGATGACCGTTATTCTCGACAGCGGAAGTACGACAATGCTTATCGCCGAAGGATTAATGACCGCCAAAAATATCACGGTGATTACCAACAGTCTCCCGGCAGCGTTTGCCCTTTCCGAAAATAAAGACATTACTCTGGTCGTCTGTGGTGGCACGGTCCGCCATAAAACGCGCTCGATGCATGGTTCCATTGCCGAGCGTTCATTACAGGATATTAATGCCGATTTAATGTTTGTCGGTGCTGATGGTATTGATGCGGTTAATGGTATTACGACCTTTAATGAAGGTTATTCTATTAGCGGTGCGATGGTCACAGCCGCTAATAAAGTGATTGCCGTTCTCGATTCATCGAAATTTAACCGTCGCGGTTTTAATCAGGTACTACCAATCGAAAAAATTGACATTATTATTACCGATGATGCTGTGTCAGAGGTGGATAAACTGGCATTGCAGAAGACGCGGGTAAAATTAATTACGGTGTAGTATTGTTCTGTATGCCGGATAAGGTGTTTACACCGCATCCGGCATTACGGATTCTCCCTGGTTCAAGAGAGAATAGTTTGATTAACGCAACAGTGGACAATCTGGTGGTAATCGACAACGCAACGCTGCCGGAAGTATTTCAATATGAAAATTTTGCCCACTCAACGGTTCGCCATCAAGATTAAAGGTGATGTCGTGTGGTGCCTGAATATCAAACCACGACGAAGCGCCTTCGATAATATTCGGGTTATCTTCGTCAGATTTTAAGGTTGATACGAGAGCCGGAAGTATTTCATCGCCGGTAAAAATGCGCAGTTGCAGCAAGCCATCGTTAATTAACGCGTTCGGACACAATTGCTGACCGCCACCGGCCTGACGCCCGTTACCAATACCAATGACCAGGGCGTCACCTTGCCAGTGAAAGTTTTCACCGCGGATTTCACAACGGTCCGGTTGCAGAGTATCCATACGCATTAAGCCATGAATGATGTAAGAGACGCTACCCAGCGCGGCTTTTAATTTTTCCGGCGTTTCTGTGGTAATACGCGTCCCAAATCCGCCTGTCGCCATATTAATAAAACAGGTTTGTTTGTTGACCTGCGCCATATCTATCGCAATGGCGTCACCGGCAATTGCCAGTTTCAGCGCCTTATCCAGTGCCTCAGGAATCCCTACACTGGTGGCAAAATCATTGGCGGTTCCTAATGGCAAAATTCCCAGCGCGGGTATGTCATCCCCCTCACACTGAATCAACGCCGTAGAAACTTCATTAATGGTGCCATCGCCACCACCGGCAATCACCGTTGCGACGCCCAACTTCCGGGCCTCCTCTACATATCGTGCGGCATCGCCTTTCTCCCAGGTGACCCGCACATGGATCGTCATTCCTTCCTCACGCAACAGCATAATTGCTTCGCGCAAGGGTAGATTGTCAGTACTTTTGCCATTAAGAATCAGTAAGCTGGCGGGAAATTCTGCCATGATCGTATGTGCCTTTATGATTGGTCTGTAGATAGTGTAGAGCAGAAAACAAAAGGTGGAGTCAGAACAGGATGAAAGTCGGAGGATAAAAAGTCAGTTCAAGTATGGAGGATTCAGTGGTTACCACCAGGAGCTTGCAATGGGGACAGCGAATACTAACGGCTGCCACCGATAAATTTCAAAAAAGAGCATATACCTAATATTCAACTAAACAGTGGCATCTTCAATATAATATATTAAAGCCCCCATGGAGTTACCCTGAAGGGCCTCAATGTCCGTAATTCCTACTTATGTAGGAAATGTTGTACAGAACATTTATTATAATCCTATTCAATTATAATAATCATGCCATTATTATATTTAAACACTAGAGAGTGTCGTTGGTATTTAATGGGGGAAGGTGAGATGAAAAAGATAGCTGCTATATCATTAATTAGTATTTTTATTATGTCTGGTTGTGCTGTGCATAATGATGAGACAAGTATCGGTAAATTTGGTCTTGCATATAAAAGTAATATTCAGCGTAAACTCGATAACCAATACTACACCGAAGCCGAAGCTTCTTTAGCCAGGGGTAGAATATCTGGTGCAGAAAATATAGTAAAAAATGATGCAACTCATTTCTGTGTTACTCAGGGCAAAAAAATGCAAATAGTTGAGCTGAAGACAGAAGGTGTAGGATTACATGGTGTCGCTCGTCTGACATTCAAATGTGGAGAGTGAGAATATTTTTTGGTAAGCGTCAAATATGCGCGTTCTGGCTGTGCGTAGCCGGAACCTGTGGGAGCACGATGCCGATAAGTGAAAGGCATCGTGCTATGAAGGAGGATTCTATCGATGTGGTCAATGGAAGACGGTTACCAGAGATAGGGCTTATGCATAAAAAAATAAGCCCGTGTAAGGGAGATTACACAGGCTAAGGAGGTGGTTCCTGGTACAGCTAGCATTTTATGGGTTATGTTTTTCAGCGAAACGGATGATAACCTTAATAAATGCAGCTGTATGTGATCGGTTTCTAAGAATTTTCCATCCGGGAAAAATAATCGAAATTAATCACTTACCGTGTGGGTTACGCGTGGTTTCCCCGGAGAAATTACGCATCAGCAGAGCGTAATTGAGCTCAAGATCCTGCGGGACCGGGAGCCACACAGTATAACCATCGCCTGGTGCGACCGGCATCGCTTCACCTTTGGCGTTTTCCATGTGCTCAAGGGTAAAGTTAATGTTGCCTTGCGGCGTCATCAGCTCAAGGCTGTCGCCAACGGAGAATTTATTTTTCACCGCTACCGCCGCGAGGTCCCCCTTGCGCTCACCGGTAAACTCACCAACAAACTGCTGGCGGTCAGAAACTGAATAACCGTATTCGTAGTTCTGATAATCGTCGTGAGTATGACGACGCAGGAAACCTTCGGTATAGCCACGATGCGCCAGACCTTCCAGAGTTTCCAGCAGGCTGGTATCGAACGGTTTGCCCGCAGCGGCGTCATCGATAGCTTTACGGTAAACCTGTGCGGTGCGTGCGCAATAGTAGAAAGATTTAGTACGGCCTTCGATTTTCAGCGAATGCACGCCCATTTTGGTCAGGCGTTCTACATGGGCGATGGCGCGCAGATCTTTCGAGTTCATGATGTAAGTGCCGTGCTCATCTTCAAACGCGGTCATATACTCGCCCGGACGCTGGGCTTCTTCGATCATAAACACTTTGTCGGTTGGCGCGCCGATACCCAGCGTCGGCTCAACATTTTGCACCGGAATCGGCTCGTACTTGTGTACGATGTTGCCAACGTCATCTTCTTTCCCTTCCTGGACGTTGTACTCCCAGCGGCAGGCGTTGGTGCAGGTACCCTGGTTCGGATCGCGCTTGTTGATATAGCCAGAGAGCAGGCAGCGACCGGAGTAGGCCATGCACAGTGCGCCGTGAACGAAGATCTCGATCTCCATATCCGGCACCTGATTGCGGATCTCTTCAATCTCTTCCAGCGACAGCTCGCGAGAGAGGATCACGCGGGTCAGGCCCATTTGCTGCCAGAATTTCACCGTCGCCCAGTTTACGGCGTTAGCCTGCACCGAGAGGTGGATCGGCATTTCAGGGAAGTGCTCACGCACCAGCATAATCAGCCCTGGATCGGACATAATCAGCGCATCCGGCCCCATTTCCACCACCGGTTTCAGGTCACGGATAAAGGTTTTCAGCTTGGCGTTGTGCGGTGCAATGTTGACCACGACATAAAACTTTTTCCCCAGCGCGTGGGCTTCATTGATGCCGAGCTGAAGATTTTCGTGGTTGAATTCGTTGTTGCGCACACGCAGGGAGTAACGCGGCTGGCCCGCATAAACAGCATCTGCGCCATAAGCGAAAGCGTAACGCATATTTTTCAGCGTTCCCGCCGGGGAAAGGAGTTCCGGTTTAAACATAATTCTCTCGTTCTGATGACAGGTCAGATCCGCTTCACCTGATGAAGCGGTTAGGGGAGTGCCCCCACTTTAAGGGCGGGCATTGTAGCGCTGTGGGGGGATCTGGTAAAGCGCCGGACGCCAACAACCCACGCCCGGCATCGTAATTACGTATTGTCTTTCACCGTCTGGCTTGTGCCATTGGCTTTAACGGAGGCAATTCCGGTTTCACGAGATTGCGCGGTGGCGTACATCTGGCTGGAGCCGATAATTTGATGATTAGCGGCTTTCAGATTGAAATAGAATTTGCCGTTACTTGCCGTTTTTTTCTCATAGCGTTCTTCTTGCGGGCTGTTGCTACGCACCGACGCGATGCCCTTTTCCGCAGAGGCTTTTGAGGTATAAAGCTCGCTGGTGAGGATAGTCTCACCATTGCCCGCTTTTAGCACAAACCGGAACTGATTATCACTGCTCTTACTGAGTTCAAACCAACCAGCCATAATGACTCCTTGATTGAAATTGTGTATCGAAAACAGCATCTAAAGGTGCTGTTTACCGATTAAAGTATGAGCGATTTTCTGATGCCTGCCAGGGCGGAGAGATAATGTCAGTTTGCTGACCATGCGTGGGATAATGTTGCCGGATCTGGTCTGAACGCCATCTCCGGCTAACAAAATAATGTCGCTAAAACTAAACGATGCGGCAGGCGTCGGCTTCCCAGCGGTAACCGACGCCATAAACGGCGCGGATAAATGACTGTTCGGCGTCGAGAGATTCCAGCTTGCGGCGCAGGTTTTTAATGTGGCTGTCGATGGTGCGGTCGGTTACTACGCGGTAGTCGTCATAAAGATGATTGAGCAATTGCTCGCGGGAGAACACTTTTCCTGGTTCGTGAGAGAGCGTTTTCAGCAGACGAAATTCCGCAGGCGTCAGGTCAAGCATTTTACCGCGCCATGAAGCCTGAAAACGACCTTCGTCGATAATCAACGGGCTTTCAGCATCCTGTTGCTGCAACTCGCGCTGCGGTTTGCAACGGCGCAAAATGGTTTTGACGCGCGCTACCACTTCCCGTGGGCTGTACGGCTTACAGATATAATCATCTGCGCCAATCTCCAGCCCCAGCAGGCGATCGATCTCTTCGATTTTTGCCGTCACCATCACGATCGGAATGTCAGAAAAACGACGAATTTCCCGGCACAGCGTCAGGCCATCGGTGCCAGGGAGCATCAGATCTAACAGGATCAGATCCGGTGGTGTCTGGCGCACATACGGCAGTACCTGATCGCCGTGGCTGATAAGCGTCGGCGCATAGCTCGCAGCACGCAGATAATCAATGAGCAACTGCCCCAGCTTCGGTTCATCTTCCACGATCAAAATACGCGGTGTGTTTTCGTCGATTGGTAACTCGGTCATACTTCTCTCTGTAAATCCCGTTCCAGCGGTAACTCTACTGTAATGCTTACCCCGCCAAAAGGCGAATGGGCAGCAATAATGCGACCATTATGTGCTTCAACAATGTTCAGGCAAATCGCCAGCCCCAGCCCGGAACCGCCGCTGGCACGGTTGCGGGAACCTTCGGTGCGATAAAAACGTTCAAACAATTTTTGTAGCTGATCGTCACTGACACCTGGCGCACTGTCGGCAAAGGTCAGGCGCACCGTTTTGTCGCGCTGCCCGGCAGAGATTTGCAGGCTGCCGCCGCTGTCAGTGTAGCGCAGGCTGTTTTCCAGTAAGTTATTGAATAACTGCATTAAACGGTCGCGATCGCCAAATACGGTAATACTGTCTGGCAGGGAAAATTGCAGTTTCAGGCCACGACTGGCGAATCGTTCGCGAAATGCGCCGCCCGCCACTTCCAGCAGTGGGATCAAATCTACCGGTGCTTTTTGATAGGCGAGAGCGCCTTCATCAGACATCGACAACTGATGGAGATCGTCAACCAGTTTGGTCAGTGTACCGACCTCCGCCTGTAAAGACGCCACCGTCTCCGGCGTGAATTTACGCACGCCATCCTGAATGGCTTCCAGTTCACCGCGCAGCACCGCTAATGGCGTACGCAGTTCGTGAGAAATATCGGCCATAAAATCGCGCCGCATTTGCTGGTTTTTCTCCAGTGTGCTGGCAAGCTGGTTGAAGTCTTGCGCCAGTTTGCCCAGTTCATCTTCACTGGTGGGCGTTACGCGGGTAGTGAAATCGCCCGCCGCCAGTTTGTGCGTGCCATCGACAAGTCGTTTTACCGGTGCCAGTAAACCGCGCGCCAGCAGAAAAGTGGCAAGTGCCGCGAGTAACGTTGCCAGGGCGACAATCAACCAGCTGGTTTGCCGCTGTTGTTTATCGAAATTGATATCAGTATTGCGCGTTAACCGCTCAACGGGGGAGGCGATCACCGCGCCAACTTCCGCACCGTTGACCAGAATGGGTCGCCGTGTACCGTCAGGTGGAATCGGCGCTCGCGGACCAACCAGCACTTTGTTGTTTTGATCAACCACCCAGAACTGGGTACGCCAGCCGTGCGGTGGCATACCCGGGCCGGGTTTATCTTCCGAATTATCGTGTTCAAATGAACGCAGGATCTGAAAGACAAAGCGATCATTGTTGCGCAGGAAGCGCCAGTTGCCATGCTGCGCATACTGCTCGCCAAGCGCATCACTTAACAGTTGTAATCGCTGTTCATTACCATGCTTGATGTAATCAATAAAGCCACGCTCAAAACTGATACGCACCGCCCAGTGCATACTGATCAGCAAGACAATGCAGGTGGCGAAAATCGCCAGAAACAGTTTGCCGGTAATACCGGGTCGCCAGAACTTCATTGCGCGCTCCTTTTTCGCCGCGAAATAGCTACATTTTGATGCGTATCGTTCGGCACTCTGGCAAAGATGAACGCCGGAAGGGCGATGATCAACGCCATGCTAAGCCAGGTGTACATAAAGACGGTTTGTGTGGTGCCGCTGTCGACGCTGACATGCTGTGAACCAAAAAGTCCCAGCAACAGCCCGGCGATAGTGACGCCGATACTCATCGACAATTGCATAATCATCGACAGCAGGCTGTTGCCGCTGCTCGCCAGATTGTCCGGGAGATCTTTCAGCGTCAGGGTGTTCATGGAGGAGAAACGCGTCGAGTTGACCATCCCTTGTAAAAACAGGACGAACGGCAAAACGTAGTACCAGCCCAGCAGGGCGGTAGTCATAAACAACAGGGTGACCAGCGACAGACCCAGCGTGGTCGCTACCAGTACCCGACGATAACCAAAGCGATTCACCACCTGTACCACAATTCGCTTCATTCCCATGCTGCCAAGCACCATCGGGATCATCATCAGTCCGGCATGAAACGGCGAGAAACCGAGGCCAATTTGCAGGAAAACCGGTGTCATAAAGGGCAACATGCCACTGCCAATACGTCCGGCAAAGCTCCCCGCCAGGCCCAGCGAAAAGGTACGAGTACGGAACAGTTTCAGACTGAACAGGGCACGGTTGTTATTTCTGGCGTGCAGCAGATAAAGCACCAGTGCCACCACGCCAACTGCGACCAGGCCTGCAATCGTCAGCGGCGATAAACCTGTACCTTTACTGCCGTCCAGCGCCAGGGTTAATACCGCCATGCCAACCGCCAGCAATAAAAATCCGGAGAGATCAAAGCGCCGCGTCTGCATGGTGTAGTTTGGCATTAACAGCAATGTGGCGATCGCACCGATAATCCCCACCGGAATGTTGATCAAAAAGATCCAGTGCCACGATGCGTACTCCACCAGCAGACCGCCGAGCGCCGGACCGAGCAGCGGACCGACCTGACCGGGTAACGTGACAAAGGTCATCGCCGCCATATATTGCTCGCGCGGTACGATTTTCATCACCGTCAATCTGCCGACCGGCACCATCATCGCGCCGCCAACGCCCTGTAACGCGCGTGCCAGCAACAGTTCGTTCAGCGTGCCGGAAAGCGCGCAAAACAGTGAACCGAGAGTAAACAGCACGATGGCGGTAAAGAAAATATTGCGCACGCCGACTTTGTCCGCCAGCCAGCCGCTGGCGGGCAGCATCACCGCCACGGTCAGCACATAAGAGACAATGACCATGTGCATATGCAACGGACTTTCCCCGAGGCTTTGCGCCATTGAGGGAAGGGCGGTGTTTACGATGGTGGTGTCCAGCGACTGCATAAAGAAGCCGAAAGCCACAATCCACAATTGCCAACGGGTGCTGTCGGGAAGATCTGTCATTTACTCGGTTACCGTTTGTTTAGGTTTACGCGAAAAACGCAGCCGCAGACGGTCGAAAAAGAGATACACCACCGGCGTGGTATACAGCGTAAGGAGCTGGCTCATTACCAGTCCGCCGACAATGGTGATCCCCAGGGGGTGCCGCAGCTCCGAGCCGTCGCCGCCCGACAATACCAGCGGCAGCGCACCAAACAGCGCCGCCAGGGTAGTCATCATAATCGGGCGAAAACGCAGCAGACAGGCCTGGAAAATAGCTTCCTGCGGCGTCAGGTTACCGTGCCGTTGGGCTTCAAGCGCAAAATCGACCATCATAATGGCGTTTTTCTTCACGATGCCGATTAATAGCATGATCCCTATCAGGGCGATTAGGCTGAACGGGGCATTGAACAGCTCCAGCGCCAACAGCGCTCCAACGCCCGCCGAGGGCAGGGTGGAGAGAATCGTCAGCGGATGTACGTAACTCTCGTAAAGGATACCCAGCACGATATACACCGTGGCGATGGCGGCGATAATCAGGATCACCTGCGAGTTCATCGTCTCCTGGAACACCTGCGCCGTGCCGGCAAAACTGCCGCGCACCGTCGAAGGCACACCAAGCTGGGTCATTGCGCGATCGATCGCCGCACTGGCGTCCGAGAGCGATTTTCCGGTCGGCAGGTTAAACGAAATGGTCGAGGCCGCCGATAATCCCTGATGATTCACCGATAGTGGGGCATTCGCCGGTTGCCATTTAGCGAAATACGACAGCGGGATCGCTTTGCCTTCGTTATTGATAACGAACATTTTTTCCAGCGCACTGATGTCCTGGGTATAGCGCGGATCCACTTCCATCACCACTTTATACTGGTTCATCGGCTGGTAAATGGTCGAGATTTGCCGCTGACCGAAGGCGTTATTTAACAGACTGTTGGCGGCTTGTACGTCGATTCCCAGCCGTGCCATGGTGTCGCGGTCGTAAACCAGATTCATCTCCGCGCCGTTATCCTGCTGATCGGAGTTCACGTCCGCCAGTTCCGGCAACGTCGCCAGTTTTTTGCGGATTTTCGGCTCCCATTCTCGCAGTGCCGCCAGGTCGTCGGATAACAACGTGTACTGGTAGCTGGCGTTCGACTGACGCCCACCAACGCGAATATCCTGTACCGCCATCAGGAACAGATTCGCCCCCGGTTCTTTCGCCAGTTTTACGCGCAGACGGTCGATAATTTGCTGCGCCGTTTCGCTGCGTTCGTCGCGTGGCTTGAGGGTGATAAACATCATCCCGCTGTTCACTCGCGAACCGCCTGTAAAGCCGGTGACATTATCCACTGCCGGATCGTCACGGATAATTTTCATGAAATCCTGCAACTTACCGCGCATCGCCTGAAACGAAATACTCTGATCCGCCTGAATCCCGCCCATCAACACGCCAGTGTCCTGCTCCGGGAAGAAGGTTTTCGGGATCGAGATATACAGCCAGATATTCAGCGCAATGGTGCCAAGCAGCACCACGCCCACCAGACGGGTATGATTGAGCACCCATTTCAGTGACTTGCCGTAGCCTTGTTGCAGGGCTACCAACATGCGACCAAAACCACGCAGTCGCTTTTGCTCGCGCGGCTTGCTGGCTTTCAGCATCCAGCCACACATCATTGGCGTTAATGTCAGAGAAACCAGCAACGATATACCAATGGCGACAGAAAGCGTCACGGCAAATTCGCGTAACAGTCGGCCCGGCAATCCGCCCATCAACAGCAGCGGCAGGAACACCGCCACCAGTGACAGACTCATCGACAGCACCGTAAAACCGACTTCGCGAGTACCTTGCAGTGCGGCTTGCAACGGTTTCATTCCCGCTTCCAGATGACGTGCAATGTTTTCCAGCACCACGATGGCGTCATCCACCACGAAACCAGTAGCGATGGTGAGCGCCATTAACGAAAGGTTATTGAGACTGAATCCGCACAGGTACATCGCCGCAAACGTACCAATCAGCGAAACCGGCACCGAAACGGCGGGAATAATAGTGGCGCGACCCGAGCGCAGGAATAAAAACACCACCAGAATCACCAGCGCCACCGAGATAATCAGCGTTTGCTCGACTTCTTCCAGCGAGGCGCGAATGGTGGGGGAGCGATCCTGGGCAATTTGCAGATCAATCGCCGCCGGAATGGTTTCCTGCAACTCCGGTAATTTTGCCCGGATGCTGTCAACCGTCTGGATAATATTGGCTTCCGGCAGTTTGCGGATCATCAGTAAAATAGCCGGTTTGGCGTTGGTCATCCCGGCGTTGCGCACATCCTGCACTGAGTCGGTCACCGTCGCCACATCGCCCAGACGAACCGCGCCGCCGTTGTTGTAGTGAATAATCAACGGCTGATATTCAGCGGCGGTTTTTAGCTCATCATTGGTCTGGATCTGCCAGCGGTGAGTGCCATCTTCCAGCGCGCCCTGCGGTTTACGCACGTTGGCATTGCTGACGGCGGTGCGTACGTCGTCCAGCGACACGCCCTGATTAAACAGCGCCTGCGGATTCAGCCCGACGCGTACGGCGGGCAGTGAGCTGCCTCCGACATCGACATCACCAACACCGTCGATTTGCGAAATCGTCGGAGCCAGCTGCGTCGAGGCGAAATCGTACAGTTCACCCTGCGAATAAGTATCGGACGTCAGCGTGAGGATCATAATTGGCGCATCCGACGGGTTCGCTTTGCGATAGGTCGGGCGGCTGGGCATCCCACTGGGCAGCAAACTTTGTGCAGCGTTGATCGCCGCCTGCACATCACGCGCTGCGCCGTTGATATCCCGGTCAAAATCAAACTGCAAAATAATACGCGTGCTGCCGAGCGAACTGCTGGAGGTCATTTCACTGACTCCGGCAATGCGCCCAAGTGAGCGCTCCAGCGGCGTGGCAACGGAAGACGCCATTGTTTCTGGTGACGCACCGGGCAGCGAGGCGCTGACCATAATCACCGGAAAATCGACCTGCGGCAGCGGGGCGACCGGCAGCATACGGAAGCCCAGTATGCCGCACAGGGTAATGGCAACCGACAGTAAAATCGTCGCCACCGGACGGTAAATGAAGAGGGCAAAAAACTTCACTTACGCCTCCTCTTCATGACGGGCAAAGCGGCTTTTGGTCCACAATGCCAGGCGGTCGAACAGCAGATAAATCACCGGCGTGGTGAACAGCGTCAGCACCTGGCTGACAATCAGGCCGCCGACCATGCCGATACCTAACGGACGACGCAGTTCCGCGCCGACCCCGGTACTCAACATCAGCGGCAGCGCGCCAAGCAGAGCCGCCAGGGTGGTCATCAGGATCGGACGAAAACGCAACAGACAAGCCTGGTAGATTGCCTCGCGCGGCGACATGCCTTGCTCGCGCTCGGCAGCCAGCGCGAAGTCGATCATCATGATGGCGTTCTTCTTCACGATACCGATCAGCAAAATAATGCCGATAATCGCAATCACATCCAGTTCGCTACCAGCAATCAGCAACGCCAGCAGTGCGCCAACCCCTGCGGTGGGTAGCGTCGAGAGAATGGTGATCGGGTGAATAAAGCTCTCGTACAGAATGCCGAGCACGATATACATCGCCACCACCGCCGCGACAATCAGCCAGACAGTGCTGCCCAGCGCCGACTGGAAGGCGAGGGTGCTGCCCTGGAACTGCGTGGTGATATCCACCGGCAGATTCAGCGTCTTTTCGGTGTCCATAATCGCCTGCACCGCATCGCCCAGCGAATAGTTATCCGGCACGTTAAAGGAGATGGTCGTTACCGGGAACTGATCCAGATGGTTGATGGAGAGCGGCGCAAAACGCTGCTCAATTTTGGCAATTGAGCTTAGCGGCACCACGCCGCCGTCGCTGCTGGTCAGGCGAATGGTATCCAGCGCCGCGAGGCCTGGGGTATTTTCGGTGTTGTGCTCCAGCACCACGCGATACTGGTTGGCCTGAGTATAAATAGTGGAAATCAGCCGCTGACCAAACGCGTTGTACAGGGCGTTATCGACATCCGCCATGCTGATCCCCAGACGGCTGGCGCTGTCGCGATCAACATTGACATACGCCACCAGCCCTTTGTCCTGCCAGTCGCTGGAGACATCAGAAAGCTGTGGCAGTTGCTGGAGTTTTTCCATCAACTGTGGCACCCAGGTACTGAGCGCATCCAGTGACGTGGCCTGCAAGGTAAACTGGTACTGGGTGCGGCTGACCTGAGTATCAATAGTCAGATCCTGCGTTGGTTGCAGGAAGAGATCGACGCCCGGCACTTTATCTACCGCCGTTTGCAGACGGGCGATGACTTTTTGCACCCGATCATCACGTTCATCCAACGGTTTGAGGTTGATTTGTAAACGTGCACTGTTCAGCGACGGGTTAGTGCCATCAACGCCAACAAATGAGGTCAGGCTTTGCACTGCCGGATCCTGCAAAATCACGTCCGCGACCTGGCGTTGTCGCTGGGCCATATTGGCAAAGGAGCTGGATTGCGGTGCCTGCAAAGTGCCCTGAATAATGCCATTGTCCTGTACCGGGAAGAAACCTTTCGGAATGAACACCCACAGCAGCACGCTAAGCAGCAGCGTGCTGAGTGCCACGCTTAAGGTCAGCCACGGATGATTCAGCACTTTCGCCAGTCCACGACCATAGGCGGCGATTATCCTGTCGAACATTTTTTCCGAGGCACGGGAGAAGCGGTTCTGTTTACGCAACGACTCCTGGCTGAGCATCCGCGCGCACATCATCGGTGTCAGGGTCAGCGACACCACCGCTGAGATCAAAATCGCTACCGCCAGGGTAATAGCAAATTCGCGGAACAGTCGCCCGACGATATCGCCCATAAACAGCAGTGGGATCAACACCGCAATCAGTGAGAAGGTCAGCGAGATAATGGTAAAGCCGATTTCACCTGCGCCCTTGAGCGCCGCCGCCAACGGTTTTTCGCCTTTTTCGATATAGCGGGAAATGTTTTCGATCACCACGATGGCGTCATCGACCACGAATCCGGTGGCGATAGTTAACGCCATCAGTGTCAGGTTATTGATTGAAAAATCGAGAAACACCATAACCGCGAAAGTGCCGATTAACGACAGCGGTACAGCAACACCGGGAATGATGGTCGCCGGAATATTGCGCAAAAACAGGTAGATAATCATGACTACCAGCGCGATAGCCATCATCAATTCAAACTGAGTATCATCGACGGATGCGCGGATATTGGTGGTGCGATCGGAAAGCACTGTCACCTTCACCGATTTCGGCAGACTCTCAGTGAGCTGTGGCAGCATCTGCCGAATGCTGTCGGCGGTGGAGATAATGTTAGCACCGGGCTGGCGCTGAACATTCATCACAATGGCCTGTTCTTTGTTCGCCCACGCGCCGAGCCAGCTGTTTTCTGCACCTTGCTCTACAGTTGCGACATCGCCCAGACGAATTGGCGCGCCGTTCTGGTAGGCGATGATTAGCTGGCGATACTCTTCGGCGGATTGCATCTGGTCGTTCGCGGAAAGCGTGACCGCACGGGAAGGGCCGTCGAGGCTACCTTTTGCCGAGTTAACGTTAGCGCCGGTAATGGCGGTGCGCACGGTTTCGCTGGTCAGGCCGAGGGCGGCAATCGCCTGAGCGTTAAGTTTGACGCGAACAGCCGGACGCTGACCGCCGGAAAGCGTCACCAGGCCGACGCCGGAAATCTGCGAGATTTTCTGCGCGACGCGGGTTTCCACCATATCTTCCACTTGCGTCATCGGCATGGCGGTTGAGGTGACGGCGAGCGTCATGATCGGCGGATCTGCCGGGTTCACTTTGCTGTAAACCGGCGGGTTAGGCAGATCGCTCGGCAACAAGTTGGTCGCAGCGTTAATCGCGGCCTGCACTTCCTGCTCGGCGACATCGAGCGGTAATGTTAGCTGGAACTGCAAAGTGATAACTGACGCACCGCCGGAACTTTGCGACGACATCTGTTTCAGGCCAGACATCTGCCCGAACTGGCGTTCTAGCGGCGCGGTAACGGCAGAGGTCATGACATCCGGGCTGGCACCTGGGTAGAGCGTGACCACCTGAATGGTCGGATAGTCCACTTCCGGCAGCGCCGAAACGGGCAGGGCGCGATAACCGATAATCCCGGCGAGTAAGATCGCCACCATCAGCAGCGTGGTGGCCACAGGACGCATAATAAACAGGCGCGACGGGCCGCCTGTGCTGCTCGGGGGTAACACCTGCATCAGGAGCGTGCTCCTTTTTTCGCGTATTCGCGGCTGGTGGCTTTCTCTTCCGGAGTAGTGGCGCTCTGGGCTTCCACCACTTCCACTTTCGCCCCTTCGGTCAGGCGATCAATGCCGTCTGTCACCACGCGATCGCCCGCAGAAATACCTGCACGGATCACCACTTTCTGACTGTCCTGAATGCCCGGCGTCACCAGATGTTTGCTGACCTTGTTTTCGCTATTCAGCACCCAGACAAAATGGCCTTCATTGCCCATTTGCAGGGCGGCTGTTGGGATCACTACGGCGTTTTGTTCGGTGTCGACTAACATGCGCGCGTTAACAAACTGATTGGGAAACAGCGCATCATCCTGATTATTAAAGCGTGCTTTCACTTTAATCGTACCGGTAGTGGCATCGATTTGGTTATCTAGACTTAACAGCGTGCCTTCACTTAATTTCTTCGAGTTGGTGCGATCCCAGGCTTCTACCACCAGCGGTTTTCCGGCTTTCTGCGCCTGCACTACGGTAGCGATATCGCTTTCCGGCAGGGTAAAGACTAAATCGATAGGATGCGTCTGGGTGATCACCACGATCCCGGTGGTATCACCACTGGAGATTTGGTTACCAACATCAACCTGCTTGAGACCAACGCGACCATCGACTGGTGCGGTAATCCGGCTCCAGTCGAGTTGCAGCTGCGCGCTGGCAACGCTTGCTTCATCAGCCTTAATGGTGCCTTCGGTTTCACTGACCAGCGCCTGTTGGGCATCCAGCTCCTGGCGGGAAACGAGATTGGTTTTTGCCAGTTGTTGATAACGCGCCAGGTCACGGCGGGCGTTGGCAAGCGTGGCTTTATCTTTTGCCAGTTGGCCCTGGGCTTGTGCTAATGCAACTTTGAACTGGCTGGGGTCAATTTCTGCCAGTAAATCGCCTGCTTTGACCTGCTGGCCTTCCTGGAAATGTAACGCTATCAGTTGGCCGTCCACGCGGCTGCGCACCGTAACGGTATTAGCGGCGGTAATGGTGCCAAGCCCGGTGAGGTAACGCGGAACTGCCTGTTCTACGGCGGTCGCCGCCTGAACCGGGGCTAATGGGCCGGAACGCATACCACGTCGACCACCCGCTGGCGATTGCTGCGCTTGTTTCGTCGCCCCTGGGGCTGCACTCCGGGAGTCATTGCGGCCTTGCCAGAACCAGAATGCGGCGATGGCGGCGATAACCACCACGATTACGATTACCCAACGGGATTTATAACTACCTTTCATCGTTAAGAGTTTCTCTTCCTGAAACGTTTCGCGGAATGATACTAGTGTAGCCAGCCAATAAGGGAGAAAAATGGAGGAATTATGAAACACTGTCTGGAATCGTCTGAATGACGGGCACATTTGCGAGCACGCATCCAGTAATAACACAGGAAACTATTTTATCTACGCGTTAGCGATAGACTGCTTGCATGGCGAAAGGAGGTAAGCCGACGATTTCAGCGGGACGCTGAAACGGGAAAGCCCCTCCCGAGGAAGGGGCCATAAATAAGGAAAGGGTCATGATGAAGCTACTCATCATCGTGGTGCTCTTAGTCATAAGCTTCCCCGCTTACTAAGACTACCAGGGCGGGGGAAACCCCGCTCTACCCTCACTCCTGAAAGTATGCCTTCACGATAAGATTGTCAATCCGCAGGCTTTGTAGTCTGCGATCCTGCCAGCAAATATTCTTTGCGAGTCGTTACGCAATAATCACAGAGGAAACTATTTTATTCACGCGTTAGCGATAGACTGCATTCAGGGCGAAAGGAGGTAAGCCGATGATTTCAGCGGGACGCTGAAACGGGAAAGCCTCTCCCGGAGAAGAGGGCTTTTAATAAGGAAAGGGTTATGATGAAGCACGTCATCATACTGGTGATACTCTTAGTGATTAGCTTCCAGGCTTACTAAGAACACCAGGGGGAGGGGGAAACCTCTCCCTAACCCTCACTCCTGAAATTATGTCACTCCGCCCTTAGTGTCAATCGACGGCTCTCCGTTCTTGCGAGGCGAATAGCAAAATTTTCTGCGCCGCCGGGCCTAATTCTGAAAGTTTCTTCGTTTGCTCTTATTTCATTATTGCAGTCGGTATGATACCGGACCTCGATAATTCTCTAAGAAAGGATTTCTTATGAGCGAACAAATCACGTTTGCCACCAGCGATTTTGCCAGTAACCCGGAACCACGTTGCCCCTGCATTTTGCTGCTGGATGTTTCTGGTTCTATGAACGGTAGACCTATTAATGAACTTAACGCCGGATTGGTTACCTTTCGTGATGAACTGCTTGCTGATCCGCTGGCTTTAAAAAGAGTGGAACTCGGCATTGTGACGTTCGGCCCGGTGCATGTGGAACAACCCTTTACCAGCGCCGCTAATTTTTTTCCGCCCATCCTGTTTGCCCAGGGCGATACACCAATGGGTGCGGCCATTACCAAAGCCCTGGATATGGTAGAGGAGCGGAAACGTGAGTATCGTGCAAATGGTATTTCGTATTATCGCCCGTGGATTTTCCTGATTACCGATGGTGCACCAACCGATGAGTGGCAGGCTGCAGCCAACAAAGTGTTTCGGGGGGAAGAAGATAAAAGGTTTGCTTTCTTTTCCATCGGTGTTCAGGGGGCGGATATGAAGACGCTGGCACAAATTAGCGTTCGTCAGCCTTTGCCTCTGCAAGGATTACAATTCCGTGAACTGTTTAGCTGGTTATCCAGTTCGCTGCGTTCGGTTTCCCGCTCCACGCCGGGAACGGAAGTTGTGCTGGAAGCGCCAAAAGGCTGGACGTCAGTGTGAGCTGGCGTCTGGTCTATGCATCAACCGTTGGAACGTCGCACATCAGCGCGGACTTGCCTTGTCAGGATGCCTGCCAGATGCAGATTGCCTGGTTAAATGACCAGCAGCCATTATTGTCGGTATTTGTCGCTGATGGCGCAGGCAGTGTCTCGCAGGGTGGCGAAGGCGCGATGCTCGCCGTCAATGAAGCGATGGCTTATATGTCGCAAAAAGTGCAGGGCGGGGAATTGGGGCTTAATGATGTCCTCGCCACAAATATGGTACTGACCATTCGTCAACGACTTTTTGCCGAGGCGGAAGCCAAAGAATTAGCGGTTCGCGATTTTGCCTGCACATTTCTGGGACTGATTTCATCGCCTGACGGCACCTTGATTATGCAGATTGGCGATGGCGGCGTGGTGGTAGATTTGGGTCACGGTCTGCAATTGCCTCTCACGCCGATGGCGGGTGAATATGCCAACATGACGCACTTCATTACCGACGAAGATGCCGTTTCCAGACTGGAAACTTTCACCAGCACTGGGCGTGCGCACAAAGTTGCAGCATTTACGGATGGTATCCAGCGACTGGCGTTAAATATGCTGGATAATTCTCCTCATGTGCCTTTCTTTACCCCGTTTTTCAATGGACTGGCGGCAGCAACGCAGGAACAACTCGATTTATTACCTGAATTGTTAAAGCAGTTTTTGTCCAGCCCGGCGGTAAACGAGCGTACGGATGATGATAAAACGTTGGCACTGGCGCTGTGGGCAGAGTGAGTTTCTCATGGCGGTTGAAGACAACAATTCAACCGCCAGTTTAAACAATAAATATAACGGCTGATTAGCGAACTAATTTTGCTCTTAGCTCGTCGGCTTCTTCTTTTGGATAGGTGACCAATAAAGGATCAATGGTATAACCGCCGTAAATTTTATCCCCGCGCGTATACATCCAGTCTGAAATATCTTCTTTCTTGATTTTCCACTCCTGGCCATATTCTACGTTTGTAACAATACCAGGGTCATTGCTGATTACGCCAATAAACATGCCGTTAGAATAAGTGACATCCGTAAGCCAGAAATGCTCGGTTCTTCCGTGATCGGTTATCGGGGCTTTGACTGCGAAAGTATCGGCATCTTTTTTATTCATAACCTCGATGAATTTATCGGTTTCTTTCCGCGCATGTTTAATCGCGTCAGACATCGCTTGTTTATCATAACCTCCCGTCACTAACGTATCCGAAACTTCACTAAAGCCCGCGGTAGTAAAAAATAGCAGACTCAACATAAGTAATATCTTTTTCATTTTTTCTCCAGAATCCCTTTGTAGTCAAAGTTAGCAAAAACCTGTGGAAGTTAATCATTATCAGGCCGAAATTGAATTGTATCCTGATAAAATTGCATTATCATTTTTATTCTTGAGTGGGTTTTCCCCATATAGAAATAATTTTAATGGTTAGTTGTTATTATTCATTGAAATATAATATAACTACCCGCGAAATATTATGAAAACAAATATAAAAGTATTTACATCGACAGGTGAATTGACCACTCTTGGCCGTGAACTGGGCAAAGGTGGTGAAGGCGCGGTTTATGATATCGAGGAGTTTGTCGATAGCGTCGCCAAGATTTATCACACGCCGCCACCCGCCTTAAAACAGGACAAACTTGCCTTTATGGCTGCGACAGCTGACGCGCAGTTGTTGAATTATGTCGCCTGGCCGCAGGCAACGCTTCACGGTGGACGAGGCGGAAAAGTTATCGGTTTTATGATGCCAAAAGTTTCTGGTAAAGAACCGATTCATATGATCTATAGCCCGGCACATCGTCGCCAGAGTTACCCTCATTGTGCGTGGGATTTTCTACTCTATGTTGCGCGCAATATTGCTTCATCTTTTGCTACGGTTCACGAGCACGGGCACGTCGTGGGTGACGTAAACCAGAACAGTTTTATGGTAGGTCGCGACAGCAAAGTGGTACTGATTGATAGCGACTCCTTTCAAATTAACGCCAATGGCACACTGCATTTATGCGAAGTCGGCGTGTCGCATTTTACGCCGCCAGAGCTACAAACCTTGCCATCATTTGTCGGTTTTGAACGCACAGAAAATCACGATAATTTTGGCCTTGCGTTGCTAATTTTTCACGTCTTGTTTGGTGGGCGGCATCCTTATTCTGGTGTGCCGCTTATCTCTGATGCGGGTAATGCGCTGGAGACGGATATTACCCATTTCCGTTATGCCTACGCGTCAGATAATCAGCGACGTGGTTTAAAACCGCCGCCACGATCTATTCCGCTATCGATGTTACCGAGTGATGTTGAAGCCATGTTTCAGCAGGCATTCACGGAAAGTGGCGTGGCAACCGGGCGTCCGACGGCTAAAGCGTGGGTAGCGGCACTGGACTCTCTACGCCAACAGTTAAAGAAATGTATCGTTTCAGCAATGCATGTTTACCCCGCTCATTTGACTGACTGCCCGTGGTGTGCGCTGGATAATCAAGGTGTTATCTATTTTATTGATCTCGGCGAAGAGGTCATTACCACCGGCGGGAATTTTGTGCTGGCGAAAGTCTGGGCGATGGTGATGGCGTCAGTAGCACCGCCAGCATTGCAACTGCCATTACCCGATCATTTCCAACCGACTGGCAGGCCGCTTCCTTTAGGCCTGTTACGGCGCGAATACATCATTCTGCTTGAGATCGCACTGTCAGCATTATCGCTGCTGCTTTGCGGCCTTCAGGCAGAACCGCGTTATATTATTTTGGTTCCTGTGCTGGCGGCTATCTGGATTATTGGCAGTCTGACAAGCAAAGCGTACAAAGCAGAAGTTCAGCAACGCCGTGAGGCATTTAATCGTGCGAAAATGGACTATGACCATTTAGTCCGCCAGATCCAGCAGGTAGGCGGCCTGGAAGGTTTTATCGCCAAACGGACGATGCTCGAAAAAATGAAGGACGAAATTCTCGGGTTACCGGAAGAAGAGAAACGCGCTCTGGCAGCACTTCATGACACTGCAAGGGAACGGCAGAAGCAGAAGTTTCTGGAGGGATTTTTTATTGATGTTGCCTCTATTCCCGGCGTTGGCCCTGCGCGTAAAGCGGCGTTACGGTCTTTTGGTATTGAAACAGCCGCAGATGTTACCCGTCGTGGCGTTAAGCAAGTGAAAGGGTTTGGCGACCATCTGACCCAGGCGGTTATCGACTGGAAAGCGAGCTGTGAACGCCGTTTTGTGTTCAGGCCGAATGAAGCGATAACGCCAGCAGACAGACAAGCGGTAATGGCGAAAATGACCGCCAAACGACATCGGCTGGAATCGGCGTTGACAGTCGGCGCGACAGAGTTGCAGCGATTCCGCCTTCATGCTCCAGCACGGACCATGCCGTTGATGGAACCGTTACGTCAGGCAGCAGAAAAACTGGCTCAGGCGCAGGCAGATTTAAGCCGCTGCTGAGCCATTTTTCAATTAACGAAACACCACTTCCGCCCAGCGTGCCAGCCCGGCGGTGACGGAGCCAAAGTCATCGCCGCCTGCAATCGGAATGCCCGGCAACTGTTCTGCCAGCGCTTTTTTAATCAGCGGAGAACGGGCGCTACCGCCGGTCAGGTAGATAACGTCCGGTTTTTCCTGGGCGTTATCCAGGGCCAGTTGCACCTGTTCCAGAATCCGCGTCAGTGGCTGGCTGAGGGCGCTTTCCAGCCCTCGCTGGCTAATCAGCGTAGCCAGTTCATTGCTGATAAACGGCAGTGAGGCGCGGGTTTCCGCTACGCTTGAAAGAGCAATTTTGCACTCTTCTGCGCTACGCACCAGGCGATAGCTTAAACGCTGACGCCAGACTTTCTGTAACAGGGCCACTTTTTCCGGTTCGCGGGCATCGCGTACCAGATCGTTAAGCAGACGACCGTTGGCACTACTGTAGAAATCACTCTGCGCAGGTACGTCGTTGATGGCAACCGCATTCCACCACGGCAGGATCGGCAGGGCGATGCCTTTTTCGGTTTCGCCACCCATACCCAGCAGTGGCATCAGGTTTTTAAACGCCAGCGCGATATCCAGATCGTTACCGCCAATACGGCAACCACTGTGACCCAGCAGGCTGGCTTCACGATCGAGACGCGAACGCCACTGCGGCCCCATCAGCAGCAATGAACAGTCAGTCGTACCACCGCCGATATCCACCACCAGCACCCGTTTTTCTTCCTGCAAGGTGGCTTCGTAATCCAGCCCAGCCGCGACCGGCTCGTACTGGAATACCACGTCCCTGAATCCGGCACGCTTCGCCGCGCGTTCCAGAATCCCTTGCGCCTGGGTGTTTGCTTCATCACCGCCCAGCCCCTGGAAGTTGATCGGACGACCAATCACCGCCTGAGTAATCGCTTCTGGCAGCTGTGCCTGCGCCTGCTGGCGAATGTGCAACATCATTGCGCAGACCAGATCCTCAAACAGCGCTACCTGCTGCGGTTTTAAGCCGCTGGCACCGAGGAACGATTTTGGTGATTTCACAAACCACACTTCTTCTGGATCATCAATGTACTGTGCCAGTGAGGAAAGACCGAACTGCACGCTTTTCGCCGTAACATCGATATCTTCTTCGCGGTTATAACGAATCGCCCGACGTAACAGCGCCTGCGTTTCATCGTCGTCTGCCGGAACATCATGATGGCGGTACAGCCATTCGCTTACCGCTTCACGCGTTGGCGCGCAAAGCATTGAAGGCAGCAGCGTGCTGTCGTTTTCCATTTTTAGCAAATGCGGTTTACCGTCACGCATGACCGCCACTGAACAGTTTGCTGTACCGTAATCAAAACCAATAAACACGAAATAATCCCCATGCCGGTGAAGAAGGGGCGTGACTTTAGCGAAATGTTGCCGTCGCGACAACCGGAATATGAAAGCAAAGCGCAGCGTCTGAATAACGTTTATGCTGAAAGCGGATGAATAAGGAGATGCGATGTATACCCTGAACTGGCAGCCGCCGTATGACTGGTCGTGGATGTTGGGATTTCTCGCCGCCCGTGCGGTGAGCAGTGTGGAAACGGTCGCGGACAGTTATTATGCCCGTAGTCTGGCGGTGGGCGAATATCGCGGCGTGGTGACTGCTATTCCGGATATAGCCCGCCATACTCTGCACATAAATTTAAGTGCAGGTTTAGAACCTGTTGCCGCAGAGTGTCTGGCGAAAATGAGCCGCCTGTTTGATCTGCAATGTAACCCACAAATTGTTAACGGTGCGTTGGGCAGGTTAGGCGCGGCGCGGCCCGGATTGCGTTTACCCGGCTGTGTTGATGCTTTTGAGCAGGGCGTGCGGGCGATTTTAGGCCAACTGGTGAGCGTGGCGATGGCGGCAAAATTGACCGCCAGAGTGGCACAGCTTTATGGCGAACGGCTGGATGATTTTCCGGAGTATATCTGCTTCCCGACGCCTCAGCGGCTGGCAGCAGCAGACCCGCAGGCATTAAAAGCGTTAGGTATGCCGTTGAAACGGGCAGAGGCGCTGATTCATCTGGCAAATGCGGCGCTGGAGGGCACCTTACCAATGACAATACCGGGCGATGTGGAACAGGCGATGAAAACGCTGCAAACTTTTCCGGGTATCGGGCGCTGGACGGCGAATTATTTTGCTTTGCGTGGCTGGCAGGCGAAAGATGTTTTCCTGCCGGATGATTATCTGATTAAACAGCGATTTCCGGGAATGACACCGGCGCAAATCCGCCGTTATGCCGAGCGCTGGAAGCCCTGGCGTTCTTATGCGCTGTTGCATATCTGGTATACGGAAGGCTGGCAACCAGACGAAGCATGACGTTGGTCGCCGGATGCGGTGCGAGCGCCTTATCCGGCCTGGGGAATGAGCGATTTGTAGGCATGATAAGACGCGTTAGCGTCGCATCAGGCGATGGGGAAGCACGCCTCAGTTAATCGCGAAATAACTACTATTCACCAGCAAATCCAGCGGTTGGGCATCGGCAATCACCTCACCATAAATCAGATCGACGCCGATGCCAGAAAGCGTATCCATCACTAAGGGTAAAACGACTGGCCCGGCGATGGTTTTCATCCCGAGTCGCTGAGCGTGCCCCTGAATAATCGTAATCAGCATCTCATCCATCAAATTACCCTGCACGTTGGCGCATAACTCACCATCAAGTAGCAGGTAATCTGCCATATTCGCTTTCAGCGAGTTGAAGATTTGCAGATCGCGGCCCACCTGGCTGAGCACTATCCGACATCCCGCCAGCCGCAGTTTTTGCACGCTTTCTGCGTGATCTAAAATCGCTTCAGCCGGAATAATCAGATGTAATAACCGTGGTGGTAGAGGGCTATTTTCCAGCTGCTCAAGCAGATCATTCACCAGCGTGGCGCTACTCAAACCGGCAACGGAAAGGGGGAGGGAGATGCTTATGCCTTTACTGGCAACCGCTTTTGCGGCCTGCTGGAAAAATTCGTGGAATACCCGGCGGTCAAGAGCATGGCTAAGCGCCGGATCGCTGAAGCTACGACGAAATGTTTGTTCATCAATAATCTCGCCTTCGCAACTCCAGAGCTTAAGTGAAATCAGCCACAAATTACGCGCTTCCGGGATCCGTGGCGAAGCGACACCGTGGGCGAGCATCATCAACTGATTCTCTTTAATCATCCGCCACTGTTCATCAAGCGACATCGCCGCCCGTTCGCTATGTGCGGCAGCTTGCTGCGGTTCGTAAACCGTCACCCGGCCCCGGCCACCATTTTTGGAGGCATAACAGGCGATATCAGCCTGCGACATCACTTCTGCCGCCTGATGATTGTTGTCATCAATCAAGGTAATCCCGGCACTGGCACCTACCCGATGCACACGGCCTTCCCATATAAAGTGATAGTCATTCACGGCACTGATAATGCGTGTAGCGATAAAACGCGCGCTTTCAACATTACAGTCTGGTAGCAGCAGACCAAATTCATCCCCACCGAGTCGCGCCAGCACGTCGCTGGAACGCAGCATACTCAGCATTAACGACGCCAGTTCGCGCAGCAAAGCGTCACCCGCCGCATGCCCGGCGCTGTCATTCACCGCTTTAAAGCGATCAAGATCGATAAACACCAGGGCATGTCGCTGATGTGTACTGTTTACCGTTTGCAGCAGGATACGCAGTTGTTTCTCAAAACTGGCGCGGTTGGCGAGATGCGTCAGTGCATCATGGGAGGCGCTGTAGCTCAGCTGGCGCAGCATTTTGCGTGATTCGGTAACGTCCTGAATCACCAGAACCGAACCAATATTGCTGCCGTCCAGAGTACTTAACGGCGTAATACTGTAATGCACGTCGTAACTGCCGCCGCTCCGACAGTGCAACACCACATCTTGCTCGATCGCGGAACGTGAGGTGTCGGCACTGTAAATGTTCTCCATTAATGGTCCGTTGTCGCCAAAAGTAATATGCAACACCGTCAGGAGCGGAACACCTAACGCTTCTTCCTGCGTCCAGCCGCTCATCTTCTCCGCCACTGGATTCATAAAGGTAATTTTCATCGCCATATCAATACAGACCACGGCTTCACCGATGGAATCAAGCGTAATGTGCAGGCGCTCTTTTTCCTGAAACAATGCCTCGTTAAGCTGTTTCACTTCGGTCATATCCATATTGATGCCGAGGAGACGTTCGACTTCGCCTTCTTTATTCAGTACCCGGTTGGCGAGGGCGCGGATATGGCGAATACCGTCTTTTACGGTAATACGAAATTCCAGTTTAAAGGGCGAGCGTGATTGCAACGAATCACGAATCACTTTTTCGGCATGCTGGCGATCTTCCGGCAGCACGCACTCGTACCACACCTGCCAGTTCGGTTTGATATGTGGAGGAATTTCATACAGCTCGAACATCCGCTTATCCCAGCTAAAAATATTCGGCTTCAACTCCCACTCCCAGATGCCAATCCCGCCCGCTTCGTTAGCCAGAGTGATGCGCTCCATCAGTTGCTGATTGACCTGTTCGGTGCGTTTTAGCTCGTTAATGTCTTCAATCTGAGCGATAAAATAGAGCGGCGTGCCATCCGTGTGGCGCACCAGTGAGACGGCAAGCAACGCCCAGACAACATCGCCATTGCGGTTGTAGTAGCGTTTTTCCATTGAATAGGTGTTTATTTCACCGCTTATCAGCTTTTCAACCTGTTGGAGATCTTTATTGAGATCCTCCGGCCAGGTCAGTTGCTGAAAGGTGAGTCCGCGCAGCTCTTCCTGACTGTACCCGAGAAACTGGCAGAGCGCTTTGTTGGTTTGCAGCCATTGTCCCTCGGTGCCCACTAACGCCATACCGATAGCGGAATATTCCATCGCGTTCCGAAAGTGGGTTTCGCTTTCGGAAATGTGTTTGCGTTCCGCACGAAAGGCATACATCACCATGGTCATGATGTTGGCGGGCAGCAGGATCAGCAAAAACGGTAGCCACGGCATATGGCTCATCAGGTACGTACGCGGCGTAGCAAGCAGGGAGGGATCCGCGGCCATCATCAGCGACACCATCATCACCGTGGTAAGGAAGATCAAAAAGGCTTCCATTCGTGGCAGACGCACGGCGCTCCACATCAACAGCACAATAATGAAAGTAAAAGGCCACGGCAGATACAGCATCGAAAGCCAGCTTAACGTCAGTGTGATGGCTAACGTGAGCAGCGACTCAAAAAGCAACCGTGGGTTGCGATGGCGCAGCAGATAGTGTGGTTTAAATAACAATCCCAGCGGCACCAGTGCCAGAGCGCCGATGGATTCTGACAGTACCCATATCAAAAATGCCCTGAGAGGATCGTCTCCGGGCGTCAGCAGGACAACCAGAACACCCCCCAACAGAGGCGGAACAATGGCGCTGCCGAGTGCCAGACGCAGCCAGTCAGCCAGATTTTGCAAGGGGTTATACCACGGCAGCAATTTACGTAGCAGCACTGCCCCGACCACGGCTTCAACAATATTGATGGTCGTCCAGGTCATGTTCAGCGAGCTGGTGGAAAAAAGCAGGATGGATGCGGCGATATTTCCCAGCGAACAGCTCAGCGCAATTCCCGGCCACATGCGCCCGGCATGGCGATAAAACGCCACCATCATGATGGACGTCGGGAACCACAGTGGGGCGAGTTGGGTGCCAAACTGCGAAAGCTCAAGCGAGAAAAGGGTAAAGATAAACGAGACTAAACCTAAACTGACCAGGTGAAGCAGCGGGTGGGGCAGGGCAATTAATACATGCTGTGATTGTTTGCTCATTACCGCTTTATCCGCAAGACCTGGTCGCCAGTATTCGTTTCTGTGTTTATGCTAGTACAAAAGTTTTACATTTTATATGCGAATTGCTCATAAAGTGACGTAAAGGCGGATAATTTGCGCAACTGCGTTTAACATTTTTTACCTTACATAAAACTGATCAACGTAATTTGCCCCCGGGAATTCTTTGTCAACAATTAACTCTGAGCGCGCGGCAACGCTATTCGACTGGTATCAGACGGATGAAATCCCTATAATTGCCGCGTTTGGCGCTTCGTCGCCCCCTTCCTAACATCCAGGTTAATCAGGTCGCTAAATATATGACTGATCAGTCTCATCAGTGCGTCATTATCGGTATCGCTGGCGCATCGGCTTCCGGCAAGAGTCTTATTGCCAGTACCCTTTATCGTGAATTGCGTGAGCAAGTCGGTGATGAACACATCGGCGTAATTCCCGAAGACTGCTATTACAAAGATCAAAGCCATCTGTCGATGGAAGAACGCGTTAAGACCAACTACGACCATCCCAGCGCGATGGATCACAGTCTGCTGCTTGAGCATTTACAAGCGTTGAAACGCGGCTCGGCAATTGACCTGCCGGTTTACAGCTATGTTGAACATACGCGTATGAAAGAAACGGTGACGGTTGAGCCGAAGAAGGTCATCATTCTCGAAGGCATTTTGTTGCTGACGGATGCGCGTTTGCGTGACGAACTTAACTTCTCCATTTTCGTTGATACCCCGCTGGATATCTGCCTGATGCGCCGCATCAAGCGTGACGTTAACGAGCGTGGGCGTTCAATGGATTCAGTGATGGCGCAATATCAAAAAACCGTGCGCCCGATGTTCCTGCAATTCATTGAGCCTTCTAAACAATATGCGGACATTATCGTGCCGCGCGGCGGGAAAAACCGCATCGCGATCGATATATTGAAAGCGAAAATAAGTCAGTTCTTTGAATAAGCTTGATAAATTGTGTACCGTTCAGTGATAACCTGGTATGCCCTTGACGTAATTGGCGTTAAGGGAGTGATGCGCGAAAGGAGAAAATGCCATGCGTCTGTGTGACCGAGATATTGAAGCCTGGCTTGATGAAGGCCGTTTGTCGATCAACCCACGTCCGCCAGTGGAGCGTATTAACGGCGCGACGGTGGATGTACGCCTGGGCAATAAATTTCGTACCTTCCGTGGTCACACGGCAGCGTTTATCGATCTGAGCGGTCCCAAAGATGAAGTGAGCGCCGCGCTTGACCGCGTGATGAGCGATGAGATCGTTCTCGACGAGGGCGAGGCGTTCTATCTTCACCCAGGAGAGCTGGCGCTGGCGGTGACGCTGGAGTCGGTGACGCTGCCAGCCGATCTGGTGGGCTGGCTGGACGGGCGTTCCTCACTGGCGCGTCTGGGGCTGATGGTGCACGTCACCGCGCACCGCATCGATCCGGGCTGGTCTGGTTGCATTGTGCTGGAGTTCTACAACTCCGGTAAGCTGCCGCTGGCGCTGCGTCCGGGCATGTTAATTGGTGCGCTGAGCTTTGAGCCGCTTTCCGGCCCGGCGGCGCGACCTTACAACCGCCGTGAAGATGCGAAATATCGCAACCAGCAGGGCGCGGTAGCCAGCCGAATCGATAAAGACTAATTCAGGCCCATTGAGGATACCATGAGACGATTTCTGACGACGCTGATGATACTCCTGGTCGTGCTGGTGGCCGGGTTATCTGCGTTAGTGTTGCTGGTGAATCCGAATGATTTCCGCGACTATATGGTCAAGCAAGTTGCTGCACGTAGCGGTTATCAATTGCAGCTCGACGGGCCACTGCGTTGGCACGTCTGGCCGCAGCTTAGTATCCTCTCCGGGCGAATGTCTCTCACCGCCCAGGGCGCAAGCCAGCCACTGGTTCGCGCCGACAACATGCGTCTGGACGTGGCGCTTTTACCACTACTGAGTCATCAACTGAGCGTTAAGCAGGTGATGCTAAAAGGGGCAGTGATCCAACTGACGCCGCAGACGGAAGCGGTGCGCAGTGAAGACGCTCCGGTTGCACCGCGCGACAATACCTTGCCGGATCTGTCAGACGATCGCGGATGGTCGTTTGATATATCCAGTCTTAAGGTGGCGGACAGCGTGCTGGTGTTCCAGCATGAAGATGACGAGCAGGTGACAATCCGCAATATTCGCCTGCAAATGGAACAAGATCCCCAACATCGTGGTTCATTTGAGTTCTCCGGGCGGGTTAATCGCGATCAGCGCGATCTCACGATATCCCTTAACGGTACGGTAGATGCTTCTGATTATCCGCATGATTTAACGGCGGCTATTGAACAAATTAACTGGCAGTTGCAGGGTGCCGATTTACCAAAACAAGGTATTCAGGGGCAGGGGAGTTTCCAGGCCCAGTGGCAGGAGTCACATAAACGCCTTTCATTTAACCAAATCAGCTTGACCGCCAATGACAGTACGCTGAGCGGGCAAGCACAGGTCACGCTGACAGAGAAACCTGAATGGCAGCTGAGACTGCAATTCCCGCAACTGAATCTTGACAACCTCATCCCGCTTAATGAAACCGCGAATGGTGAAAACGGTGCCGCGCAGCAGGGGCAGAGCCAATCAACGTTGCCGCGCCCGGTTATTTCTTCGCGTATTGATGAACCGGCCTATCAGGGACTGCAAGGCTTTACGGCTGATATTTTGTTGCAGGCCAGTAACGTGCGCTGGCGCGGAATGAATTTTACAGATGTTGCCACGCAAATGACCAACAAGTCGGGTTTGCTGGAAATTACTCAACTGCAGGGCAAGCTTAACGGTGGACAGGTTTCACTGCCGGGCACGCTGGACGCGACATCAATAAATCCGCGGATAAACTTCCAGCCACGGCTGGAAAACGTTGAGATTGGTACCATTCTGAAGGCGTTTAACTATCCGATTTCGTTGACCGGAAAAATGTCACTGGCTGGTGATTTCTCCGGTGCTGACATAGATGCCGACGCATTCCGCCACAACTGGCAAGGGCAGGCACATGTCGAAATGACCGACACGCGCATGGAAGGGATGAACTTCCAGCAGATGATTCAGCAAGCGGTAGAGCGTAATGGCGGTGATGTGAAGGCCGCTGAAAACTTTGATAACGTGACGCGGCTTGACCGCTTTACCACCGATTTGACGTTGAAGGATGGCGTCGTGACGTTAAACGACATGCAAGGTCAATCGCCTGTGCTGGCGCTGACAGGGGAAGGCATGTTGAATCTGGCAGATCAAACCTGCGACACCCAGTTTGATATTCGGGTCGTGGGTGGCTGGAACGGGGAAAGTAAACTGATTGATTTTCTGAAAGAAACGCCAGTACCGCTGCGGGTTTATGGCAACTGGCAGCAACTCAATTACAGTCTGCAAGTGGATCAGTTACTGCGCAAACATCTACAGGACGAAGCGAAACGTCGCCTGAATGACTGGGCCGAGCGGAATAAAGATTCCCGCAATGGCAAGGATGTGAAGAAGTTGCTGGAGAAGATGTAGGTTACCAGGTGACCAGTCCTGTAGGCCTGATAAGACGCGTAAAGCGTCGCATCAGGCGTTCGTGGCGGCATCATTATATTCTGAATATGTAAGATCGAAGGCTGTTCCGTTCACTTGATGTTCCTCGCTACTATGGAACGCTCAAGCCGGTGAACGTGCCAGGGTGGCTCAATCTCCACCACCCTGGCAACCCGGGCTCCCGGCGGTAAATCGCCGCTGGCGCGGTTCCCTCATCTTATTCCTTTCGGCTATCGGGTAAAATGACCGATACCATCACACCTCGTACTCCAACTCGCCATCCTTATGCAGCGGAATAATCTGCACCTTCTGCACGCGATGGCTTTCCACCTGCAACGTTTTAAGCAAATAATCCCCCACCTGAACTTCTTCGCCAGGTTTTGGAATACGCTGTAAATATTCCATCAACAGCCCGGCAATGGTGTGATATTCACGTTTTTCATCCAGCGGCAGCGGCACATATTGCACCAGATCTTCCAGCGGCATATGACCATTCGCCGTCCAGGAACCGTCCGCATTCTTCTGAATATCATGGCGGGCGTCGATCTCTTCCACTTCGTTCGGTAAGTTACCGGCAATGGTTTCAGTGACGTCACTTAATGTCACAATCCCTTCCACCGAGCCAAACTCATCCACCACAAAAGCAAAGTGCGTGCGGGCATTACGGAACTGCTCCAGGGCAGGTAACAACGGCAAGGTTTCCGGGAACACCAGCGGCTGGCGAATCAACACCCGCAGGTTGAGCGGTTCGCCGCGCAGTGACTGTTGTAGCAGGTCGATAACGTGAACAACACCGAGCAAATCTTCTGCGTCATCACCGTCGGTAACCACCAGCCGCGTATGCTGATTTCGCTCCAGTAACTGGCGGATCTCGTCTTCCGGCGCGTTGAGATCGATATGCTCAATATCGTGGCGCGACGTCATAATGCTGCTGACGGTACGCTGGTTAAGATTTAGTACCCGCTCAATCATCCGCCGTTCCTGCGGATTAAAGATCTGCTGGTTACCATGATCCACCAGCATGGACGCGGTTTCGGCGTCCAGTTCCGCATCTTCTTTTTGCCCGCTAAGCAGGCGCATTACCGCTTCGGTAGTCCGCTGGCGCAGCGTCTGGTTAGCGGAAAGAAAACGTCGCCGGTTAAAGATAGCCAACTGATTGAGCGCCTCGATCATCACCGAGAAACCAATGGCAGCGTACAGGTAGCCTTTCGGAATGACGAAGCCGAAACCTTCTGCCACCAGGCTAAAGCCAATCATCAACAGGAAGCTTAAGCAGAGAATAACGATCGTCGGGTGACTGTTAACAAATTGCGTTAACGGCTTGCTGGCCATCAACATCAGGCTGATAGCGATAACCACGGCGGCCATCATGACCAGTAAATGGTCGACCATCCCGACGGCGGTAATCACTGAGTCGAGTGAGAAAATGGCGTCCAGTACCACAATTTGCGTCACCACGCCCCAGAACTTCGCACCTTTGCGTTGTGTGGGATTATTGCTGTCTTTCCCTTCCAGCCGTTCGTTCAGCTCCATCGTGGCTTTGAACAACAGGAAGAAACCACCAAACAGCATGATTAAGTCGCGGGCGCTAAAGGTAAACGAGCGGAAGCTGAACAGCGGTTGAGTCAGGGTGACCAGCCAGGAGATTGACGCCAGCAGTAACAGGCGCATTAACATTGCCAGCAGCAGCCCGGTAACCCGTGCGCGGTCACGCTGCTTCGGCGGTAGTTTTTCGGCGAGGATGGCAATAAAGACCAGGTTATCAATGCCGAGGACCAGTTCGATCACAATCAGCGTGATTAACCCGGCCCAGATAGACGGATCGGCAATCCATTCCATAGTAAGTACAAAACCTATTCGTTGTATGACAAATGTCACAATTCGATCATGGATAAATCGGGGCAAAAATGCAATGTTGCAGCACTATTTATCTCATATTATTTGAGGGTAATAACCTCACATTATCCCTGAATTAAAAGTGGTAATAATAAAACATTATTTAAGAAATATCGCATGTGGAGACACTATATTAAATATTGTCAACCTAAAGAAACTCCTAAAAACCATATTGAATGACACTTAATATAATTCTTAAAAATAGCCAATTACCGAATTGTTATCTTGCCTGCTATTCCGTTAGCTGTAACACTTCCTCCTGCATTATTGGAAAGCCAATATTCAATTACCATAATGTCACCTTATATTCGGAAGTTAATTTCCGTAATAACCCTTTCTCATCAACGACTGCATGCTGAGAGGGTGTGAAAAATTAAACTAAATCAGTGTATTGGTAGCTAAAAAGCCAGGGGCGGTAGCGTGTCTGGATGCCTGAAAGACCAGTCTGAATTATTCTGTCAATAGCCTGCGGATGAAATCAATTTTTTTAGGACTGATGCCAGTTAAATTTTTATTCAATTAACTGCAAGGTAAATGTGCATGGCGACATTGCTATTAATAGTGCACAGGATAATTACTCTGCCAAAGTGATAAATAAACAATGATGAAATCCAAAATGAAATTGATGCCATTATTGGTGTCAGTAACCTTGATAAGCGGTTGCACAGTACTTCCGGGCAGCAATATGTCGACGATGGGCAAAGACGTCATCAAACAGCAGGACGCTGATTTCGATCTCGACAAAATGGTGAATGTTTATCCGCTGACCCCGCGCCTGATTGACCAATTACGCCCACGCCCGAATGTAGCGCGCCCCAATATGACGCTGGAAAGTGAGATCGCGAATTACCAGTATCGCGTCGGGCCGGGGGACGTTCTTAATGTCACCGTCTGGGATCACCCGGAACTCACCACGCCAGCCGGTCAGTACCGCAGCTCCAGCGACACCGGCAACTGGGTACAGCCTGACGGCACTATGTTTTACCCGTATATCGGCAAGGTCCACGTAGTCGGGAAAACGCTCGCTGAAATCCGCAGTGATATTACCGGGCGCTTAGCGACGTACATCGCTGACCCGCAGGTGGACGTTAATATCGCCGCCTTCCGCTCGCAAAAGGCCTATATCTCAGGTCAGGTGAATAAATCCGGTCAACAGGCGATCACCAACGTACCACTGACCATTCTCGACGCCATCAACGCCGCAGGTGGTCTGACCGACACCGCTGACTGGCGCAACGTGGTGCTAACACACAATGGTCGTGAAGAACGCATTTCTTTGCAGGCGCTGATGCAAAACGGCGACCTCAATCAGAACCGACTGCTTTATCCCGGCGATATTCTCTACGTGCCGCGTAATGATGATCTGAAAGTATTTGTGATGGGTGAAGTGAAGAAACAGAGCACCCTGAAAATGGACTTTAGCGGCATGACCCTGACTGAAGCTCTGGGCAATGCCGAAGGCATCGACATGACCACCTCCAACGCCAGCGGCATCTTTGTCATTCGTCCGTTGAAAGGCGAGGGCGGGCGTAACGGCAAGATTGCCAATATCTACCAGCTGGATATGTCCGATGCGACGTCGCTGGTGATGGCGACAGAATTCCGCCTGCAACCTTATGACGTGGTGTATGTCACCACCGCCCCGGTTTCCCGCTGGAACCGTCTGATCAATCAGTTGCTGCCAACTATTAGCGGTGTCCGTTACATGACGGATACAGCCAGCGACATTCATAACTGGTAATCGTCATGTTTAACAACATCTTAGTTGTCTGTGTCGGCAATATTTGCCGTTCCCCGACGGCGGAGCGCTTACTGCAACGTTATCACCCGGAGCTGAAAGTGGAGTCCGCTGGACTCGGCGCGCTGGTCGGTAAGGGCGCTGACCCTACCGCTATCAGCGTCGCCGCAGAACATCAACTGTCTCTGGAAGGTCACTGTGCACGGCAAATCAGCCGCCGCCTGTGTCGCAACTATGACCTGATTTTGACCATGGAAAAGCGCCATATCGAACGCTTATGCGAGATGGCACCCGAGATGCGCGGCAAAGTGATGCTGTTTGGTCACTGGGATAACGAATGTGAAATCCCCGATCCGTATCGCAAAAGCCGGGAAACGTTTGCAGCGGTGTACACATTACTTGAACGGTCTGCCCGCCAGTGGGCGCAGGCATTGAACGCAGAGCAGGTATAAGAATGACAGAAAAAGTAAAACAACATGCCGCTCCGGTAACGGGCAGTGATGAAATCGATATTGGTCGCCTGGTCGGCACCGTCATTGAAGCGCGCTGGTGGGTGATTGGCATCACCGCCGTATTTGCCCTCTGTGCCGTGGTTTACACTTTCTTCGCCACGCCGATTTATAGTGCCGACGCACTGGTACAAATCGAGCAAAACAGCGGCAATTCGTTAGTGCAGGATATCGGCTCGGCATTAGCCAACAAACCGCCTGCATCGGACGCCGAGATCCAGTTGATTCGTTCGCGTCTGGTGCTTGGTAAAACGGTGGACGATCTCGACCTCGATATTGCGGTGAGCAAAAACACGTTCCCGATTTTCGGTGCGGGCTGGGATCGTTTGATGGGACGTCAGAACGAGACGGTGAAAGTGACCACCTTTAACCGCCCGAAAGAGATGGCGGATCAGGTGTTTACGCTTAATGTGCTGGACGATAAAAACTACACCCTGAGCAGTGATGGCGGCTTTAGCGCCCGTGGGCAAGTGGGCCAGATGCTGAAAAAAGAAGGCGTCACGCTGATGGTTGAAGCCATTCACGCCCGCCCGGGCAGTGAGTTTACCGTCACCAAATACTCCACGTTGGGGATGATCAACCAACTGCAAAACAGCCTGACGGTAACGGAGAACGGCAAAGACGCAGGCGTACTGAGCCTGACTTATACCGGTGAAGATCGCGAACAGATCCGCGACATTCTTAACAGCATCGCCCGTAACTATCAGGAACAAAATATTGAGCGCAAATCGGCGGAAGCGTCGAAAAGCCTCGCTTTCCTCGCGCAACAGTTACCGGAAGTACGTAGCCGCCTTGATGTTGCCGAAAACAAACTGAATGCCTTCCGTCAGGATAAAGATTCTGTTGATCTGCCGCTGGAAGCGAAAGCGGTGCTCGATTCGATGGTGAACATCGACGCCCAGTTGAACGAACTGACCTTTAAAGAGGCGGAAATCTCCAAGCTGTACACCAAAGTTCACCCGGCGTACCGCACGCTGCTGGAGAAACGTCAGGCGCTGGAAGACGAAAAAGCCAAACTTAACGGTCGCGTAACGGCGATGCCGAAAACCCAGCAGGAGATTGTCCGTCTGACCCGCGATGTCGAGTCTGGTCAGCAGGTCTATATGCAACTGCTGAATAAAGAGCAGGAGCTGAAAATCACCGAAGCCAGCACCGTCGGCGATGTGCGCATTGTTGACCCGGCAATCACTCAGCCTGGTGTGCTAAAACCGAAGAAAGGGCTGATTATCCTTGGGGCGATTATTCTTGGCCTGATGCTCTCTATCGTGGGTGTGCTGCTGCGCTCGTTGTTTAATCGCGGCATCGAAAGCCCGCAGGTGCTGGAAGAACACGGTATCAGCGTCTATGCCAGCATCCCGTTGTCGGAGTGGCAGAAAGCGCGCGATAGCGTCAAAACCATCAAAGGGATTAAACGCTATAAACAGAGCCAGCTACTGGCGGTGGGGAATCCAACCGATCTGGCGATTGAAGCCATCCGCAGTCTGCGTACCAGTCTGCACTTCGCGATGATGCAGGCGCAGAACAATGTGTTGATGATGACCGGGGTTAGCCCGTCAATCGGTAAAACCTTTGTCTGCGCCAACCTGGCGGCGGTGATCAGCCAGACCAATAAACGCGTGTTGTTGATCGACTGCGATATGCGCAAAGGCTACACCCACGAGCTGTTGGGCACCAATAACGTCAATGGCCTGTCGGAAATTCTGATTGGTCAGGGCGATATTACTACCGCAGCTAAACCGACCTCTATTGCCAAATTTGACCTGATCCCGCGCGGTCAGGTGCCGCCAAATCCTTCTGAACTGTTGATGAGCGAACGCTTTGCCGAACTGGTGAACTGGGCGAGTAAAAACTATGACCTGGTGTTGATTGATACGCCGCCGATTCTGGCAGTGACCGATGCCGCAATTGTTGGTCGTCATGTCGGAACCACGTTAATGGTGGCGCGTTATGCGGTCAACACATTGAAAGAAGTGGAAACCAGTCTGAGCCGCTTTGAGCAAAACGGTATTCCGGTGAAAGGGGTGATTCTGAACTCCATCTTCCGCCGCGCCAGCGCGTATCAGGATTATGGCTATTACGAATACGAATATAAGTCGGATGCGAAATAACGACATCCGCTGTCGGATGCGATGCTGACGCATCTTATCCGACCTACCTTCACGCCGCATCCGGCAAGCAAACCAGCTCCGTAGGCCGGATAAGGCGCTCACGCCGCATCCGGCAACAGAACCCGTAAACAAGCTTATAAACCGGCAGAACATCTCGACACTCCGGGAGAACAACCTATGAAAGACAATCCGCTGATTTCAATCTATATGCCGACCTGGAACCGCCAACAACTGGCGATTCGGGCGATAAAATCGGTCCTGCGCCAGGACTACAGCAACTGGGAGATGATCATCGTGGATGATTGCTCCACCTCCTGGGAACAACTGCAACAGTACGTCACTGCCCTCAACGATCCGCGTATTACCTACATTCACAACGACATTAACAGCGGGGCGTGCGCGGTACGTAACCAGGCGATTATGCTGGCGCAAGGGGAATACATTACCGGGATCGATGACGATGATGAATGGACGCCCAACCGCCTGAGCGTCTTCCTCGCCCATAAACAGCAACTGGTCACTCACGCCTTTTTGTACGCTAACGACTACGTATGCCAGGGAGAAGTTTATTCCCAACCAGCAAGCTTACCACTGTATCCCAAATCGCCGTACTCACGCCGCCTGTTCTATAAACGCAATATCATTGGCAATCAGGTTTTTACCTGGGCGTGGCGTTTCAAAGAGTGCTTGTTCGATACCGAACTGAAAGCAGCACAGGATTACGACATCTTCCTGCGGATGGTGGTGGAGTATGGCGAACCGTGGAAAGTGGAAGAGGCGACGCAGATCCTGCATATCAATCACGGTGAAATGCAGATCACCTCGTCACCGAAAAAATTCTCCGGGTACTTCCACTTTTACCGCAAGCACAAAGATAAATTTGACCGTGCAAGCAAAAAATATCAGCTGTTTACCCTCTACCAGATCCGCAATAAACGTATGACCTGGCGCACTTTGCTGACGCTGCTGTCGGTGCGTAACGGCAAACGTCTGGCTGATGGTATTCGGGGGCGCTAAAGATGCTGGAAGATCTGCGCGCCAACAGCTGGAGTTTACGCCCGTGCTGCATGGTTCTTGCCTATCGCGTTGCTCATTTTTGTTCGGTGTGGCGCAAAAAGAACGTCCTCAACAATCTGTGGGCGGCCCCGCTGCTGGTGCTGTATCGCATTATCACCGAATGCTTTTTCGGTTATGAAATCCAGGCCGCCGCGACCATTGGCCGCCGCTTTACTATCCATCACGGTTACGCCGTAGTGATCAATAAAAACGTGGTGGCGGGGGATGATTTCACCATTCGCCACGGCGTCACTATCGGCAATCGTGGTGCCGATAACATGGCATGTCCACACATTGGCAACGGCGTCGAACTCGGTGCCAACGTCATTATTCTTGGTGATATCACGCTTGGTAACAACGTCACCGTGGGTGCGGGCAGCGTGGTGCTCGACTCTGTCCCGGACAACGCGCTGGTGGTGGGAGAAAAAGCGCGAGTGAAGGTAATTAAATGAATATTTTGCAATTTAATGTGCGACTGGCGGAAGGCGGGGCAGCAGGTGTGGCGTTAGATCTCCACCAGCGTGCGCTGCAACAGGGGCTGGCGTCACATTTTGTCTACGGTTACGGCAAAGGCGGCAAAGAGAGCGTCAGCCATCAAAACTATCCGCAGGTCATCAAACATACGCCGCGGATGACCGCGATGGCGAACATTGCCCTGTTTCGTCTGTTTAATCGCGATCTGTTCGGCAATTTCAATGAGTTATATCGCACCATTACTCGCACACCGGGTCCGGTGGTCCTGCATTTTCATGTGCTGCACAGCTACTGGTTGAATCTTAACAGCGTGGTGCGCTTTTGCGAAAAGGTGAAAAACCATAAACCGGACGCCACTCTGGTCTGGACGCTGCACGATCACTGGAGCGTTACCGGACGCTGCGCCTTTACCGACGGTTGCGAAGGCTGGAAAACGGGCTGCCAGAAATGCCCGACCTTAAATAACTATCCGCCGGTGAAGATTGATCGGGCGCACCAGCTGGTGGCGGGCAAACGCCAGTTATTCCGCGAGATGCTGGCACTGGGCTGTCAGTTTATTTCCCCCAGCCAGCATGTGGCTGACGCTTTCAATAGTCTGTACGGTCCAGGGCGTTGCCGGATTATCAATAATGGTATTGATGTGGCAACAGAAGCGATTCTGGCGGACTTGCCTCCGGTACGCGAAACCCAGGGCAAGCCGAAAATCGCGGTGGTGGCGCATGACCTGCGTTACGACGGCAAGACTAACCAGCAACTGGTGCGTGAGATGATGGCGCTGGGCGATAAAATCGAACTGCATACCTTTGGTAAGTTCTCGCCGTTCACCGCTGGCAACGTGGTTAATCACGGCTTTGAAACTGACAAGCGCAAGTTGATGAGCGCGCTCAATCAGATGGATGCGCTGGTGTTCAGTTCTCGCGTCGATAACTACCCGCTGATTTTATGTGAGGCGCTATCGATTGGCGTGCCGGTGATTGCCACCCATAGCGACGCGGCGCGGGAAGTGCTGCAAAAATCCGGCGGTAAAACCGTCAGCGAAGAAGAGATGCTGCAACTGGTGCAGTTAAGCAAACCGGAAATCGCGCAGGCGATATTTGGTACCACGCTGGCTGAGTTCAGCCAACGCAGCCGCGCCGCCTACAGTGGACAACAGATGCTGGAGGAGTATGTCAACTTCTATCAGAATCTGTAGCTACCTGCTGCTGCCGCTGATCTACCTGCTGGTTAACGTCAAAATCGCCCAGCTTGGCGAAAGTTTCCCCATCACCATCGTCACTTTTTTACCTGTCTTATTACTGCTGTTTTTAGAACGCATCAGCGTTAAAAAATTGATTATTGCCTTAGGGATTGGTGCGGGACTCACGGCGTTTAACTACCTGTTTGGTCAGTCGTTGGATGCCAGTAAATACGTCACTTCAACCATGCTGTTTGTCTATATTGTGATCATTATTGGCATGGTGTGGAGTATTCGCTTTAAAACGATTTCGCCACACAACCATCGCAAGATATTACGTTTCTTTTATCTGGTGGTCGGGCTGGTGGTGGCGCTGGCGGCGGTGGAGATGGCGCAAATTATCCTCACCGGTGGCAGCAGTATTATGGAGTCGATTTCGAAATATCTGATTTACAGCAACAGCTATGTGCTGAATTTCATTAAATTCGGCGGCAAGCGCACGACAGCACTTTATTTCGAACCGGCATTTTTCGCTCTGGCATTAATCTCAATTTGGCTCAGCATCAAACAGTTTGGTATCAAAACGCCTAAAACAGATGCTATGATTCTCGCAGGGATAATATTATCCGGATCGTTTTCAGGGGTTATGACCTTTATCCTGTTTTATTTGCTGGAGTGGGCATTTCAATATCTGAATAAAGAGGCGATTAAGAAAAAGTTACCGTTAGCATTGATTTCTCTGGCTGTATTCCTGGTTGGTGTGGTAATCGCATTTCCTTATATTTCCACCCGTCTGGGCGATTTAGGTACGGAAGGATCGTCATCGTATTATCGTATTGTCGGTCCGCTGGTGATGGTCGGTTATTCTTTGACCCATATTGACGGTGTAGTCAGATTTGGCTCACTTTATGAATATGTCGCATCATTCGGAATATTTAACGGTGCGGATGTCGGAAAAACCATAGACAATGGTTTGTATCTGCTGATTATTTATTTTTCCTGGTTCGCGGTGTTTTTATCGCTGTGGTACATGGGGAAAGTGATAAAAATGATGATCAACGCTTTTGGTGATAACCGCAATTTTCGCGTGCAATTATATCTTTTTACTCCGGTATCGCTGTTTTTTACCGGTTCGATATTTAGCCCGGAATATGCATTTTTAATCGTCTGTCCGTTTATTTTGCGAAAAGCGTTAAATATTACGAGGTAAGAATAAGAACATGTTGCTTAGCATAATCACTGTCGCGTTTCGTAACCTCGAAGGGATAGTCAAAACACATGCCTCGCTGGCGCATCTGGCGCAGGTGGAAGATATCAGCTTCGAATGGATTGTTGTCGATGGCGGTTCCAACGACGGCACCCGTGAGTATCTGGAAAATCTCAATGGTATCTTTAACCTACGCTTTGTCAGCGAGCCAGATAACGGTATCTACGACGCCATGAACAAAGGCATTGCGATGGCACAAGGCAAGTTCGCGTTGTTTCTCAATTCGGGCGATATTTTTCATCAGAATGCCGCAAATTTTGTCCGTAAGTTAAAAATGCAAAAAGATAACGTGATGATCACCGGCGATGCGCTGCTGGATTTTGGCGACGGGCATAAAATTAAACGTAGCGCCAAACCGGGCTGGTATATTTATCACAGCCTGCCCGCCAGTCATCAGGCGATATTTTTCCCTGTATCCGGCTTGAAAAAATGGCGTTATGACCTGGAATATAAAGTTTCTTCCGACTACGCGCTGGCAGCCAAAATGTATAAAGCCGGTTATGCATTTAAAAAACTCAATGGCCTGGTGTCTGAATTTTCCATGGGTGGGGTATCTACCACCAATAATATGGAATTGTGTGCTGACGCGAAAAAAGTCCAACGACAAATATTACATGTGCCTGGCTTTTGGGCTGAATTATCCTGGCATTTACGCCAACGTACTACCTCAAAGACGAAAGCCTTATATAACAAAGTCTGAATATAAGGAAAACCAATGCAAGATTTAAGCGGTTTCTCGGTGCCGAAAGGGTTCCGGGGCGGCAACGCTATTAAAGTGCAATTATGGTGGGCAGTACAGGCAACAATATTTGCCTGGTCGCCACAAGTATTGTATCGCTGGCGGGCTTTTTTATTACGTTTATTCGGAGCAAAAATAGGAAAAAACGTAGTTATTCGTCCGTCAGTAAAAATTACCTATCCGTGGAAATTAACCTTAGGTGATTACGCGTGGGTCGGCGATGACGTCAATTTATATACCCTCGGTGAAATAACCATTGGCGCACATTCGGTGATATCGCAAAAAAGTTATTTATGCACCGGTAGCCACGACCATGCAAGTCAACATTTCACCATTAACGCCACGCCTATTGTGATTGGCGAGAAATGCTGGCTGGCAACCGATGTCTTTGTTGCCCCAGGCGTCACAATCGGCGACGGCACCGTCGTGGGTGCACGAAGCAGTGTTTTTAAATCGCTTCCGGCAAATGTGGTTTGCCGGGGGAATCCCGCAGTGGTGATACGCGAACGCGTTGAAACTGAATAAATTCAAAAATACAGAGGAATAAGACATGTCAAAAGTCGCTCTCATCACCGGTGTAACCGGACAAGACGGTTCTTACCTGGCAGAGTTTCTGCTGGAAAAAGGTTACGAGGTGCATGGTATTAAGCGTCGCGCATCGTCATTCAACACCGAGCGCGTGGATCACATTTATCAGGATCCGCACACCTGCAACCCGAAATTCCATCTGCATTATGGCGACCTGAGTGATACCTCTAACCTGACGCGCATTTTGCGTGAAGTACAGCCGGATGAAGTGTACAACCTGGGCGCAATGAGCCACGTTGCGGTCTCTTTTGAGTCACCAGAATATACCGCTGACGTCGACGCGATGGGTACGCTGCGCCTGCTGGAGGCGATCCGCTTCCTCGGTCTGGAAAAGAAAACTCGTTTCTATCAGGCTTCCACCTCTGAACTGTATGGTCTGGTGCAGGAAATTCCGCAGAAAGAGACCACGCCGTTCTACCCGCGATCTCCGTATGCGGTCGCCAAACTGTACGCCTACTGGATCACCGTTAACTACCGTGAATCCTACGGCATGTACGCCTGTAACGGAATTCTCTTCAACCATGAATCCCCGCGCCGCGGCGAAACCTTCGTTACCCGCAAAATCACCCGCGCAATCGCCAACATCGCCCAGGGGCTGGAGTCGTGCCTGTACCTCGGCAATATGGATTCCCTGCGTGACTGGGGCCACGCCAAAGACTACGTAAAAATGCAGTGGATGATGCTGCAACAGGAACAGCCGGAAGATTTCGTTATCGCGACCGGCGTTCAGTACTCCGTGCGTCAGTTCGTGGAAATGGCGGCAGCACAGCTGGGCATCAAACTGCGCTTTGAAGGCACGGGCGTTGAAGAGAAGGGCATTGTGGTTTCCGTCACCGGGCATGACGCGCCGGGCGTTAAACCGGGTGATGTGATTATCGCTGTTGACCCGCGTTACTTCCGTCCGGCTGAAGTTGAAACGCTGCTCGGCGACCCGACCAAAGCGCACGAAAAACTGGGCTGGAAACCGGAAATCACCCTCAGAGAGATGGTGTCTGAAATGGTGGCTAATGACCTCGAAGCGGCGAAAAAACACTCTCTGCTGAAATCTCACGGCTACGACGTGGCGATCGCGCTGGAGTCATAAGCATGAGTAAACAACGAGTTTTTATTGCTGGTCATCGCGGGATGGTCGGTTCCGCCATCAGGCGGCAGCTCGAACAGCGCGGTGATGTGGAACTGGTATTACGCACCCGCGACGAGCTGAACCTGCTGGACAGCCGCGCCGTGCATGATTTCTTTGCCAGCGAACGTATTGACCAGGTCTATCTGGCGGCGGCGAAAGTGGGCGGCATTGTTGCCAACAACACCTATCCGGCGGATTTCATCTACCAGAACATGATGATTGAGAGCAACATCATTCACGCCGCGCATCAGAACGACGTGAACAAACTGCTGTTTCTCGGATCGTCCTGCATCTACCCGAAACTGGCAAAACAGCCGATGGCAGAAAGCGAGTTGTTGCAGGGCACGCTGGAGCCGACTAACGAGCCTTATGCTATTGCCAAAATCGCCGGGATCAAACTGTGCGAATCATACAACCGCCAGTACGGACGCGATTACCGCTCAGTCATGCCGACCAACCTGTACGGGCCACACGACAACTTCCACCCGAGTAATTCGCATGTGATCCCAGCATTGCTGCGTCGCTTCCACGAGGCGACGGCACAGAATGCGCCGGACGTGGTGGTATGGGGCAGCGGTACACCGATGCGCGAATTTCTGCACGTCGATGATATGGCGGCGGCGAGCATTCATGTCATGGAGCTGGCGCATGAAGTCTGGCTGGAGAACACCCAGCCGATGTTGTCGCACATTAACGTCGGCACGGGCGTTGACTGCACTATCCGCGAGCTGGCGCAAACCATCGCCAAAGTGGTGGGTTACAAAGGCCGGGTGGTTTTTGATGCCAGCAAACCGGATGGCACGCCGCGCAAACTGCTGGATGTGACGCGCCTGCATCAGCTTGGCTGGTATCACGAAATCTCACTGGAAGCGGGGCTTGCCAGCACTTACCAGTGGTTCCTTGAGAATCAAGACCGCTTTCGGGGGTAATGATGTTTTTACGTCAGGAAGACTTTGCCACGGTAGTGCGCTCCACTCCGCTTGTCTCTCTCGACTTTATTGTCGAGAACAGTCGCGGCGAGTTTCTGCTTGGCAAAAGAACCAACCGCCCGGCGCAGGGTTACTGGTTTGTGCCGGGAGGGCGCGTGCAGAAAGACGAAACGCTGGAAGCCGCATTTGAGCGGCTGACGATGGCGGAACTGGGGCTGCGTTTGCCGATAACAGCAGGCCAGTTTTACGGTGTCTGGCAGCACTTTTATGACGATAACTTCTCTGGCACGGATTTCACCACTCACTATGTGGTGCTCGGTTTTCGCTTCAGAGTATCGGAAGAAGAGCTGTTACTGCCGGATGAGCAGCATGACGATTACCGCTGGCTGACGCCGGATGCACTGCTCGCCAGTGACAATGTTCACGCTAACAGCCGCGCCTATTTTCTCGCTGAGAAGCGTGCCGGAGTACCCGGATTATGAAAATACTGGTCTACGGCATTAACTACTCGCCGGAGTTAACCGGCATCGGCAAATACACTGGCGAGATGGTGGAATGGCTGGTAGCACAAGGTCATGAGGTGCGGGTCATTACCGCACCGCCTTACTACCCGCAGTGGCAGGTGGGCGAGAACTATTCCGCCTGGCGCTACAAACGAGAAGAGGGGGCCGCCACGGTGTGGCGCTGCCCGCTGTACGTGCCAAAACAGCCGAGCACCCTGAAACGCCTGTTACATCTCGGCAGTTTTGCCGTCAGCAGTTTCTTTCCTCTGATGGCGCAACGTCGCTGGAAGCCGGATCGCATTATCGGCGTGGTGCCAACGCTGTTTTGCACGCCGGGAATGCGCCTGCTGGCGAAACTCTCTGGTGCGCGTACCGTGCTGCATATTCAGGATTACGAAGTGGACGCCATGCTGGGGCTGGGCCTTGCCGGAAAAGGCAAAGGCGGCAAAGTTGCACAGCTGGCAACGGCGTTCGAACGTAGCGGACTGCATAACGTCGATAACGTCTCCACGATTTCGCGCTCGATGATGAATAAAGCCATCGAAAAAGGCGTGGCGGCGGAAAACGTCATCTTCTTCCCCAACTGGTCGGAAATTGCCCGTTTTCAGCATATTGCAGATGCCGATGTTGATGCCCTTCGTAACCAGCTTGGCCTGCCGGATAACAAAAAAATCATTCTTTACTCCGGCAATATTGGTGAAAAGCAGGGGCTGGAAAACGTTATTGAAGCTGCCGATCTCCTGCGCGATGAACCGCTGATTTTTGCCATTGTCGGGCAGGGCGGCGGCAAAGCGCGGCTGGAAAAAATGGCGCAGCAGCGTGGACTGCGCAACATGCAATTTTTCCCGCTGCAATCGTATGACGCTTTACCCGCACTGCTGAAGATGGGCGATTGCCATCTGGTGGTGCAAAAACGCGGCGCGGCAGATGCCGTATTGCCGTCGAAACTGACCAATATTCTGGCGGTAGGCGGTAACGCGGTGATTACCGCAGAAGCCCACACAGAACTGGGGCAGCTTTGCGAAACCTTTCCGGGCATTGCGGTTTGCGTAGAACCGGAATCGGTCGAGGCGCTGGTGGCGGGGATTCGTCAGGCGCTCCTGCTGCCCAAACACAACACGGTGGCACGTGAATATGCCGAACGCACGCTCGATAAAGAGAACGTGTTACGTCAATTTATAAATGATATTCGGGGATAATTATGGCGCAGTCGAAACTCTATCCAGTCGTGATGGCAGGTGGCTCCGGTAGCCGCTTATGGCCGCTTTCCCGCGTACTTTACCCCAAGCAGTTTTTATGCCTGAAAGGCGATCTCACCATGCTGCAAACCACCATCTGCCGCCTGAACGGCGTGGAGTGCGAAAGCCCGGTGGTGATTTGCAATGAGCAGCACCGCTTTATTGTCGCGGAACAGCTGCGTCAACTGAACAAACTCACCGAGAACATTATTCTCGAACCGGCAGGGCGTAACACTGCACCTGCCATTGCGCTGGCGGCGCTGGCGGCAAAACGTCATAGCCCGGAGAGCGACCCGTTAATGCTGGTGCTGGCGGCGGATCATGTGATTGCCGATGAAGACGCGTTCCGTGCCGCCGTGCGTAATGCCATGCCATATGCCGAAGCGGGCAAGCTGGTGACCTTCGGCATTGTGCCGGATCTACCTGAAACCGGTTATGGCTATATTCGTCGCGGTGAAGTGTCGGCGGGTGAGCAGGATACGGTGGCCTTTGAAGTGGCGCAGTTTGTCGAAAAACCGAATCTGGAAACCGCTCAGGCCTATGTGGCAAGCGGCGAATATTACTGGAACAGCGGTATGTTCCTGTTCCGCGCCGGACGCTATCTCGAAGAACTGAAAAAATATCGCCCGGATATTCTCGACGCCTGTGAAAAAGCGATGAGCGCCGTCGATCCGGATCTCGATTTTATTCGCGTGGATGAAGAAGCGTTTCTGGCCTGCCCGGAAGAGTCGGTGGATTACGCGGTCATGGAACGTACGGCAGATGCCGTTGTGGTACCGATGGATGCGGGCTGGAGCGATGTCGGTTCCTGGTCTTCATTATGGGAGATCAGCACCCACACCGCGGAAGGCAACGTTTGCCACGGCGATGTGATTAATCACAAAACCGAAAACAGCTATGTGTACGCCGAATCTGGCCTGGTCACCACCGTCGGGGTGAAAGATCTGGTGGTAGTGCAGACCAAAGATGCAGTGCTGATTGCCGACCGTAACGCGGTGCAGGATGTGAAAAAAGTGGTCGAGCAGATCAAAGCCGATGGTCGCCATGAGCATCGGGTACATCGCGAAGTCTATCGCCCGTGGGGCAAATATGACTCTATCGACGCGGGCGACCGCTACCAGGTGAAACGCATCACCGTGAAACCGGGCGAAGGCTTGTCGGTACAGATGCACCATCACCGCGCGGAACACTGGGTGGTGGTCGCGGGAACGGCAAAAGTCACTATCGACGGTGATATCAAACTGCTTGGTGAAAACGAGTCCATTTATATTCCGCTGGGGGCGACGCATTGCCTGGAAAACCCGGGGAAAATTCCGCTCGATTTAATTGAAGTGCGCTCCGGCTCTTATCTCGAAGAGGATGATGTGGTGCGCTTCGCGGATCGCTACGGACGGGTGTAAACGTCGCATCAGGCGCTGTTTGTCGGATGCGGCGTGAACGCCTTATCCGACCTACGGTTCGGATTTGTAGGCCTGATAAGACGCGGCAGCGTCGCATCAGGCGCTGGCTGTCGGATGCGGCGTGAACGCCTTATCCGACCTACGGTTCGGGTTTGTAGGCCTGATAAGACGCGGCAGCGTCGCATCAGGCAATGAATGCGAAACCGCGGTGTAAATAACGACAAAAACAAAATTGGCCGCTTCGGTCAGGGCCAACTATTGCCTGAAAAAGGGTAACGATATGAAAAAATTAACCTGCTTTAAAGCCTATGATATTCGCGGGAAATTAGGCGAAGAACTGAATGAAGATATTGCCTGGCGCATTGGTCGCGCTTATGGCGAATTTCTCAAACCGAAAACCATTGTGTTAGGCGGTGATGTCCGCCTCACCAGCGAAACCTTAAAACTGGCGCTGGCGAGAGGTTTACAGGATGCGGGCGTCGATGTGCTGGATATCGGCATGTCCGGCACCGAAGAGATCTATTTCGCCACGTTCCATCTCGGCGTGGATGGCGGCATTGAAGTTACCGCCAGCCATAATCCGATGGATTATAACGGCATGAAGCTGGTTCGCGAGGGGGCTCGCCCGATCAGCGGCGATACCGGACTGCGCGATGTCCAGCGTCTGGCTGAAGCCAACGACTTTCCTCCCGTCGATGAAACCAAACGCGGTCGCTATCAGCAAATCAACCTGCGTGACGCTTACGTTGATCACCTGTTCGGTTATATCAATGTCAAAAACCTCACGCCGCTCAAGCTGGTGATTAACTCCGGGAACGGCGCAGCGGGTCCAGTAGTGGACGCCATTGAAGCCCGCTTTAAAGCCCTCGGCGCGCCCGTGGAATTAATCAAAGTACACAACACACCGGACGGCAATTTCCCCAACGGTATTCCTAACCCGCTGCTGCCGGAATGTCGCGACGACACCCGCAATGCGGTCATCAAACACGGCGCGGATATGGGCATTGCCTTTGATGGCGATTTTGACCGCTGTTTTCTGTTTGACGAAAAAGGGCAGTTTATCGAGGGCTACTACATTGTCGGCCTGCTGGCAGAAGCGTTCCTCGAAAAAAATCCCGGCGCGAAGATCATCCATGATCCGCGTCTCTCCTGGAACACTATTGATGTGGTGACTGCCGCAGGCGGCACCCCGGTAATGTCGAAAACCGGACACGCCTTTATTAAAGAACGGATGCGCAAGGAAGACGCCATCTACGGTGGCGAAATGAGCGCTCACCATTACTTCCGTGATTTCGCTTACTGCGACAGCGGCATGATCCCGTGGCTGCTGGTCGCCGAACTGTTGTGCCTGAAAGGAAAAACGCTGGGCGAACTGGTGCGCGACCGGATGGCGGCGTTTCCGGCAAGCGGTGAGATCAACAGCAAACTGGCGCAACCCGTTGAGGCGATTAATCGCGTCGAACAGCATTTTAGCCGTGAGGCGCTGGCGGTGGATCGTACCGATGGCATCAGCATGACCTTTGCCGACTGGCGCTTTAACCTGCGCACCTCCAACACCGAACCGGTGGTGCGGTTGAATGTGGAATCGCGCGGTGATGTGCCGCTGATGGAAGCGCGAACGCGAACTCTGCTGACGTTGCTGAATGAGTAATGTCGGATCTTCCCTTACCCCACTGCGGGTAAGGGGCTAATAACAGGAACAACGATGACAAATCTAAAAAAGCGCGAGCGAGCGAAAACCAATGCATCGTTAATCTCTATGGTGCAACGCTTTTCAGATATCACCATCATGTTTGCCGGACTATGGCTGGTTTGCGAAGTGAGCGGACTGTCATTCCTCTACATGCACCTGTTGGTGGCGTTGATTACGCTGGTGGTGTTCCAGATGCTGGGCGGCATCACCGATTTTTATCGCTCATGGCGCGGTGTTCGGGCAGCGACAGAATTTGCCCTGTTGCTACAAAACTGGACCTTAAGCGTGATTTTCAGCGCCGGACTGGTGGCGTTCAATAATGATTTCGATACGCAACTGAAAATCTGGCTGGCGTGGTATGGGCTGACCAGTATCGGACTGGTGGTTTGCCGTTCATGTATTCGCATTGGGGCGGGCTGGCTGCGTAATCATGGCTATAACAAGCGTATGGTCGCCGTAGCGGGAGATTTAGCCGCCGGACAAATGCTGATGGAGAGCTTCCGTAATCAGCCGTGGTTAGGGTTTGAAGTGGTGGGCGTTTACCACGACCCGAAACCGGGCGGCGTTTCTAACGACTGGGCGGGTAACCTGCAACAGCTGGTCGAGGATGCTAAAGCAGGCAAGATTCATAACGTCTATATCGCGATGCAAATGTGCGACGGCGCGCGAGTGAAAAAACTGGTCCATCAATTGGCGGACACCACCTGTTCGGTGCTGCTGATCCCCGATGTCTTTACCTTCAACATTCTCCATTCACGTCTTGAAGAGATGAACGGCGTTCCGGTGGTGCCGCTTTACGACACGCCGCTTTCCGGGGTTAACCGCCTGCTCAAACGTGCGGAAGACATTGTGCTGGCGACGCTTATCCTGCTGCTGATCTCCCCGGTGCTGTGCTGCATTGCGCTGGCGGTGAAACTCAGTTCACCTGGGCCGGTTATTTTCCGCCAGACTCGCTATGGCATGGATGGCAAGCCGATCAAAGTGTGGAAGTTCCGTTCCATGAAAGTGATGGAGAACGACAAAGTGGTGACTCAGGCGACGCAGAACGATCCGCGCGTCACCAAAGTGGGGAACTTTCTGCGCCGCACCTCGCTGGACGAATTGCCGCAATTTATCAATGTGCTGACCGGGGGGATGTCGATTGTGGGGCCACGTCCACACGCGGTGGCGCATAACGAACAATATCGCCAGCTCATTGAAGGCTACATGCTGCGCCATAAGGTGAAACCTGGCATTACTGGCTGGGCGCAGATTAATGGCTGGCGCGGCGAAACCGACACACTGGAGAAAATGGAAAAACGCGTCGAGTTCGACCTTGAGTACATCCGCGAATGGAGCGTCTGGTTCGATATCAAAATCGTTTTCCTGACGGTATTCAAAGGCTTCGTTAACAAAGCGGCATATTGATATGAGCTTACGTGAAAAAACCATCAGTGGCGCGAAGTGGTCGGCGATTGCCACGGTGATCATCATCGGCCTCGGGCTGGTACAGATGACCGTGCTGGCGCGGATTATCGACAACCACCAGTTCGGTTTGCTTACTGTGTCGCTGGTGATTATCGCGCTGGCAGATACGCTTTCTGACTTCGGTATCGCTAATTCGATTATTCAGCGAAAAGAAATCAGCCACCTTGAACTCACCACGCTGTACTGGCTGAACGTCGGGCTGGGGCTTGTGGTGTGCGTGGCGGTGTTTTTGTTGAGTGATGCCATTGGCGACGTGCTGAATAACCCGGACCTGGCACCGTTGATTAAAACATTGTCGCTGGCGTTTGTGGTGATCCCCCACGGGCAACAGTTCCGCGCGTTGATGCAGAAGGAGCTGGAGTTCAACAAAATCGGCATGATCGAAACCAGCGCGGTACTGGCGGGCTTCACTTTTACGGTGGTTAGCGCCCATTTCTGGCCGCTGGCGATGACCGCGATCCTCGGTTATCAGGTCAATAGTGCAGTAAGAACGCTGCTGTTTGGTTACTTTGGCCGCAAAATTTATCGCCCCGGTCTGCATTTCTCGCTGGCGTCGGTGGCACCGAACTTACGCTTTGGTGCCTGGCTGACGGCGGACAGCATCATCAACTATCTCAACACCAACCTTTCAACGCTGGTGCTGGCGCGTATTCTTGGCGCGGGCGTGGCAGGGGGATACAACCTGGCGTACAACGTGGCCGTCGTACCGCCGATGAAGCTGAACCCAATCATCACCCGCGTGTTATTTCCGGCATTCGCCAAAATTCAGGACGACACCGAAAAGTTGCGCGTGAACTTCTACAAACTGCTGTCGGTGGTGGGGATTATCAACTTTCCGGCGCTGCTGGGGCTGATGGTGGTGTCGAATAACTTTGTACCACTGGTCTTTGGTGAGAAGTGGAACAGCATTATTCCGGTGCTGCAATTGCTGTGTGTGGTGGGGCTACTGCGTTCGGTGGGTAACCCGATTGGTTCGCTACTGATGGCGAAAGCGCGGGTCGACATCAGCTTTAAATTCAACGTATTCAAAACATTTCTGTTTATTCCGGCGATTGTTATTGGTGGGCAGATGGCGGGCGCAATCGGCGTCACGCTTGGCTTCCTGTTGGTGCAGATTATCAACACTATTCTGAGTTACTTCGTGATGATTAAACCGGTTCTTGGTTCCAGTTATCGCCAGTACATCCTGAGTTTGTGGCTGCCGTTTTACCTCTCGCTGCCGACGCTGGTGGTTAGTTATGCGCTGGGCATTGTGCTGAAAGGGCAACTGGCGCTGGGGATGCTGCTGGCGGTGCAAATAGCCGCGGGCGTGCTGGCGTTTGTGGTGATGATTGTGCTGTCGCGCCATCCGCTGGTGGTGGAAGTGAAGCGTCAGTTTTGTCGCAGCGAAAAAATGAAAATGCTTTTACGGGCGGGGTGAGTTGCTGTTTTCGGTTCCGACAACGGTTGCCGGATGCGGCGTAAAACGCCTTATCCATCCTACGGTTCTGTGCTCGGGACCTGTAGGCCTGATAAGACGCGTCAGCGTCGCATCAGGCACTGAATGCCGGATGCGGCGTGAACGCCTTATCCGGCCTACGGTTCTGTGCTCGGGTCTTGTAGGCCTGATAAGACGCGTCAGCGTCGCATCAGGCAAAAAGCGGCAACGAACAAAACAAACACAGCCTCACCTGGCATCAAATTTATGAGGAAAAAATGAAATTACTTATTCTGGGCAACCACACTTGCGGCAATCGTGGCGACAGCGCCATCTTGCGTGGCTTACTTGATGCCATCAACATCCTCAATCCACACGCCGAAGTGGACGTGATGAGCCGCTATCCGGTCAGTTCTTCCTGGCTGCTCAACCGCCCGGTAATGGGCGATCCGCTGTTCCTGCAAATGAAACAACACAATAGCGCGGCGGGCGTTGTCGGGCGCGTTAAAAAAGTCCTCCGTCGCCGCTATCAACACCAGGTATTGCTCTCGCGCGTCACCGACACTGGCAAGCTGCGCAATATTGCCATCGCCCAGGGATTCACTGACTTCGTGCGCCTGCTGTCAGGTTACGATGCCATTATCCAGGTCGGCGGATCGTTTTTTGTCGATCTCTATGGCGTGCCGCAGTTTGAACATGCACTTTGCACGTTTATGGCGAAAAAGCCGCTGTTTATGATTGGTCACAGCGTCGGTCCCTTCCAGGATGAGCAATTTAACCAACTGGCGAACTACGTTTTTGGTCACTGTGACGCGCTGATCCTGCGCGAATCGGTCAGCCTTGATCTGATGAAACGCAGCAATATCACCACTGCAAAAGTTGAACATGGCGTCGATACCGCGTGGCTGGTCGATCACCACACCGAAGATTTCACCGCCAGCTATGCCGTCCAACACTGGCTGGACGTTGCCGCACAACAGAAAACGGTGGCAATTACCCTGCGCGAACTGGCACCGTTCGACAAACGTCTCGGCACCACTCAGCAAGCGTATGAAAAAGCCTTTGCCGGGGTGGTCAATCGCATTCTCGACGAAGGCTATCAGGTGATTGCGCTCTCCACCTGTACGGGCATCGACAGCTATAACAAAGACGACCGCATGGTGGCGCTTAATCTGCGCCAGCACATCAGCGATCCTGCCCGTTACCACGTAGTGATGGATGAACTCAACGATCTGGAAATGGGCAAAATTCTCGGTGCCTGTGAACTCACCGTCGGTACGCGCCTGCACTCCGCTATTATCTCAATGAACTTTGCTACTCCGGCGATTGCCATCAACTATGAACATAAATCCGCCGGGATCATGCAGCAGCTGGGACTACCGGAGATGGCAATTGATATCCGTCATTTACTGGACGGCAGCCTGCAAGCGATGGTTGCGGATACCTTAGGCCAACTTCCGGCGCTGAACGCACGACTTAACGAAGCTGTCAGTCGTGAGCGTCAGACGGGAATGCAGATGGTGCAATCTGTGCTTGAGCGCATCGGGGAGGTGAAATGAAGGTCGGCTTCTTTTTACTGAAATTTCCGTTGTCGTCAGAAACCTTCGTCCTCAATCAAATTACCGCGTTTATTGATATGGGATTTGAGGTGGAGATTGTCGCGCTGCAAAAAGGCGACACACAAAACACCCACGCGGCATGGACGAAATACAACCTTGCCGCCAGAACCCGTTGGTTACAGGACGAACCTACGGGCAAAGTGGCGAAGCTGCGCCACCGCGCCAGCCAGACTTTACGCGGCATTCATCGTAAAAATACCTGGCAGGCGCTCAACCTCAAACGCTATGGTGCCGAGTCGCGGAATCTGATTTTGTCTGCCATTTGCGGTCAGGTCGCAACACCATTTCATGCCGATGTCTTTATCGCTCATTTTGGCCCTGCGGGGGTAACCGCAGCAAAACTACGCGAACTGGGTGTCATTCGCGGCAAAATTGCCACTATTTTTCACGGCATTGATATTTCCAGTCGGGAAGTGCTCAACCATTACACTCCCGAATATCAACAACTGTTTCGACGTGGCGACCTGATGCTACCGATAAGCGATCTGTGGGCCGGAAGGCTGCAAAAAATGGGCTGCCCGAGGGAAAAAATCGCCGTATCGCGCATGGGCGTAGATATGACGCGCTTTAGCCCGCGTCCCGTGAAAGCGCCCGCAACACCGCTGGAGATTATTTCCGTCGCACGCTTAACCGAGAAAAAAGGCCTGCATGTGGCGATTGAAGCCTGCCGTCAGTTGAAAGAGCAGGGCGTGGCATTTCGCTATCGCATCCTCGGCATTGGCCCGTGGGAAAGACGCCTGCGCACCCTCATCGAACAATATCAACTGGAAGATGTGGTGGAGATGCCGGGCTTTAAACCGAGCCATGAAGTGAAAGCGATGCTCGACAACGCGGATGTTTTCTTGTTGCCATCGGTAACGGGTGCGGATGGCGATATGGAAGGTATTCCGGTGGCGCTAATGGAAGCGATGGCGGTCGGTATTCCGGTGGTTTCTACTCTGCATAGCGGAATACCGGAACTGGTGGAGGCCGATAAATCCGGCTGGCTGGTGCCTGAGAATGATGCTCGCGCACTGGCGCAACGACTGGCGGCGTTTAGCCAACTGGACACCGACGAACTGGCTCCGGTTATCAAACGTGCTCGCGAAAAAGTCGAACACGATTTTAACCAGCAGGTGATTAACCGAGAACTCGCCAGCTTGTTGCAGGCTTTATAGAGGAGAACGTATGCCATTTAAAAAACTCTCCCGACGCACCTTCCTGACGGCAAGCTCCGCGCTTGCCTTCCTCCATACCCCTTTCGCTCGCGCACTTCCCGCCCGACAAAGCGTTAACATTAACGACTACAACCCACACGACTGGATCGCCTCATTTAAACAAGCCTTCGGCGAAGGGCAAACGGTCGTCGTGCCTGCCGGATTGGTTTGCGACAATATCAACACCGGCATCTTCATTCCTCCTGGCAAAACGTTACACATCCTTGGAAGCCTGCGCGGCAACGGCAGAGGGCGATTTGTCTTACAGGACGGTAGCCAGGTGACAGGGGAGGAGGGCGGCAGTATGCATAACATCACCCTGGATGTGCGTGGCTCTGACTGCACCATCAAAGGGCTGGCGATGAGCGGCTTTGGCCCGGTAACGCAGATTTATATCGGCGGCAAAAACAAACGGGTCATGCGCAACCTGACCATCGATAACCTCACTGTCAGCCACGCTAATTACGCCATCTTACGCCAGGGATTTCATAACCAGATAATCGGTGCCAACATCACCAATTGTAAGTTCAGCGACTTACAGGGCGATGCCATTGAATGGAACGTGGCGATTAACGACCGTGATATTTTGATCTCCGACCATGTCATCGAGCGCATCAACTGTACTAACGGAAAAATCAACTGGGGCATTGGCATAGGCCTTGCGGGGAGTACTTATGATAATAATTACCCGGAAGATCAGGCAGTGAAAAACTTTGTCGTGGCGAATATCACGGGATCGGATTGTCGGCAGTTGATCCATGTTGAAAATGGTAAACATTTTGTTATTCGTAATATCAAAGCCCGCAATATCACGCCGGATTTCAGTAAGAAAGCAGGTATTGATAACGCCACAGTCGCTATTTACGGTTGTGACAATTTCGTGATTGATAATATTGAAATGATTAATAGCGCCGGGATGTTAATCGGCTATGGGGTAATTAAAGGCAAATATCTCTCGATACCGCAAAATTTCCGAGTGAATAATATTCAGCTGGATAATACCCACCTTGCTTATAAATTGCGCGGCATCCAAATCTCCGCCGGGAATGCTGTCTCCTTTGTGGCGCTGACTAACATTGAGATGAAGCGTGCCTCGCTTGAGCTACACAATAAACCGCAACACCTTTTTATGCGTAATATCAATGTGATGCAGGAATCCTCAGTTGGACCCGCATTGAGCATGAACTTCGACATGCGCAAAGACGTTCGCGGCGTGTTTATGGCGAAAAAAGAAACACTACTATCTCTTGCAAATGTTCATGCGGTGAATGAAAGAGGGCAAAGCTCCGTCGATATCGACAGGGTTAATCACCATATTGTTAATGTGGAAAAGATTAACTTTAGATTGCCAGAACGGAGGGAGTAGATTTGCGACCATTCATAAACTTACTGGATATAATGTTCTAAAAGATTATAATCCTCACACTAACTGTTAAAGCTGGGGCTGGGCAGCATTGACTACTCAGGGAAGGTACTCATCTTTATCTTGTGTTTCTTACGTAACAACCAGACTAAAGTGATTTATGAACGATAACGTTTTGCTCATAGGAGCTTCCGGATTCGTAGGAACCCGACTACTTGAAACGGCAATTGCTGACTTTAATATCAAGAACCTGGACAAACAGCAGAGCCACTTTTATCCAGAAATCACACAGATTGGCGATGTTCGTGATCAACAGGCACTCGACCAGGCGTTAGCCGGTTTTGACACTGTTGTGCTACTGGCAGCGGAACACCGCGATGACGTCAGCCCTACTTCTCTCTATTATGATGTCAACGTTCAGGGTACCCGCAATGTGCTGGCGGCCATGGAAAAAAATGGCGTTAAAAATATCATCTTTACCAGTTCCGTTGCTGTTTATGGTTTGAACAAACACAACCCTGACGAAAACCATCCGCACGATCCTTTCAACCACTACGGCAAAAGTAAGTGGCAGGCAGAGGAAGTGCTGCGTGAATGGTATAACAAAGCACCAACAGAACGTTCATTAACCATCATCCGTCCTACCGTCATCTTCGGTGAACGAAACCGCGGTAACGTCTATAACTTGCTGAAACAGATCGCTGGCGGCAAGTTTATGATGGTGGGCGCAGGGACTAACTATAAGTCCATGGCTTATGTTGGAAACATTGTTGAGTTTATCAAGTACAAACTGAAGAATGTTGCCGCAGGTTATGAGGTTTATAACTACGTTGATAAGCCAGACCTGAACATGAACCAGTTGGTTGCTGAAGTTGAACAAAGCCTGAACAAAAAGATCCCTTCTATGCACTTGCCTTACCCACTAGGAATGCTGGGTGGATATTGTTTTGATATCCTGAGCAAAATTACGGGCAAAAAATACACTGTCAGCTCAGTGCGCGTGAAAAAATTCTGCGCAACAACACAGTTTGACGCAACGAAAGTGCATTCTTCAGGTTTTGTGGCACCGTATACGCTGTCGCAAGGTCTGGATCGAACTCTGCAGTATGAATTCGTTCATGCCAAAAAAGACGACATAACGTTTGTTTCTGAGTAATGCAGACGAGTCAGAGAAAAAAGGACCAGGTTGGACTACGATTATTCGGAAAGAGGTACTGATTAAATTATCAGTATGCGGAATTCCGAGTAATCCGAGTAACCCAGATGCTGATGGTGTGTAGTGTTATCCTAAGGTTTAAGCAAAGTTATGCGGAACTAAGCTTTGGTATATAGCCATAACGTTTGGCTAACCTATGGCAATAATTTACGCACTATCAGCCACTTAGAGGTAGGAAAAGAATGACGAATTTAAAAGCAGTTATACCGGTAGCAGGTCTTGGGATGCATATGTTGCCTGCCACTAAGGCGATTCCCAAAGAGATGCTACCGATCGTCGACAAGCCAATGATTCAGTACATTGTTGACGAGATTGTGGCTGCAGGGATCAAAGAAATCCTCCTGGTAACTCATGCGTCCAAGAACGCGGTCGAAAACCACTTCGACACCTCTTATGAATTAGAATCTCTCCTTGAACAGCGCGTGAAGCGTCAACTGCTGGCGGAAGTACAGTCTATCTGTCCGCCGGGCGTGACCATTATGAACGTGCGTCAGGGCGAACCTTTAGGTTTGGGCCACTCCATTTTGTGTGCACGACCCGCCATTGGTGACAACCCATTTGTCGTGGTACTGCCGGACGTTGTGATCGACGACGCCAGTGCCGACCCGCTGCGCTACAACCTTGCTGCCATGATTGCGCGTTTCAATGAAACGGGCCGTAGCCAGGTGCTGGCAAAACGTATGCCGGGTGACCTTTCTGAATACTCCGTTATTCAGACCAAAGAGCCGCTGGATCGTGAAGGCAAAGTCAGCCGCATTGTTGAATTTATCGAAAAACCGGATCAGCCGCAGACGCTGGACTCAGACATCATGGCCGTTGGTCGCTATGTGCTTTCTGCCGATATTTGGCCGGAACTTGAACGCACTCAACCTGGTGCATGGGGACGTATCCAACTGACTGATGCCATTGCTGAACTGGCGAAGAAACAGTCCGTTGATGCCATGCTGATGACTGGTGACAGCTACGACTGCGGTAAAAAAATGGGCTATATGCAGGCGTTTGTGAAGTATGGACTGCGCAACCTGAAAGAAGGGGCGAAGTTCCGTAAAGGGATTGAGAAGCTGTTAAGCGAATAATGAAAATCTGACCGGATGTAACGGTTGATAAGAAAATTATAACGGCAGTGAAGATTCGTGGTGAAAGTAATTTGTTGCGAATATTCCTGCCGTTGTTTTATATAAACAATCAGAATAACAACGAGTTAGCAATAGGATTTTAGTCAAAGTTTTCCAGGATTTTCCTTGTTTCCAGAGCGGATTGGTAAGACAATTAGCGTTTGAATTTTTCGAGTTTAGCGCGAGTAGGTAACGCTAGTCACATCGTAGACATGTAAGCAGTGCTCTGGTAGCTGTAAAGCCAGGGGCGGTAGCATTGTTCTTGATATTTTTAAGTATAAAAATGACACATAAAAATAAAATAATTAGTTATCGGTATGTTTTTAATTGTGTTATTATTGAAAAATATCACCATTAATTATTTAATGCGATAAAGGCCAAATAAATCACTCATTTATTTCTACATAGGATAGGGGACTATCAGATGGGAATTAAATAAAAATCCAAGTGCTAAATATTTCAATCTTAAATTCCATTGTAAAAAGTTTAAGGGATTTTATTCTAAAAAAGAATTGGATGAATTGAAAGTTATTTTGAGCTTAATTTATTAAACTTGAAGTTTTTTTACTGAGTTTTTCTGAAAAATAATTTATTGTTAATGGAGCCATATATGTCAATTTTAGTTACCGGAGGTTGTGGTTATATAGGTGTCCACACAATTTATACGTTAATTTCTCAGGGCTACGATGTTATTGTACTGGATAACCTGACTAACTCATCAATAGAGTCATTAGAGAGAGTCAAGTTAATGACAAATCATAACATACCCTTTTATAAAGGAGATGTGGGGAATAAAAAAATATTGGTAGACATATTCAATGAGCATCAAATAAAAGCGGTTATGCATTTTGCAGGCTTGAAATCAGTAAGTGAATCTATAAAAAAACCGATTGAATATTATTCAAGTAACGTAATGCAAACGTTATCACTAATATCTACAATGATAGAGTATAACGTAAAAAGCTTTATCTTTAGTTCATCTGCTACTGTATATGGTAAACCAAAGTTATGCCCTATAAATGAAACTCATCCTATTGGCAAAACTACAAATCCTTATGGAACATCAAAATTAATGATGGAGTTAATGTTGTCTGATTTGTGTAATGCATATGATGATTTTAATGTGACAATTTTACGATATTTTAATCCAATTGGTGCTCATGAATCAGGTAATATTGGTGAACATCCAAACGGTATACCAAATAACCTATTTCCTTATCTTACAAAAGTTGCTATTGGAGAGTATCCTTATTTAAAAGTGTATGGTTGTGATTACCCAACGTCTGATGGTTCTGGTGTTCGAGATTATATTCATGTAGTTGATCTTGCTGAAGCACATGTAAAAGCTTTATCAAAAAATTCAGAGTCGACTGGGCTAAAAATTTATAATTTAGGAACCGGAAAAGGATATTCTGTACTCGAAGTTATAGAAGCTTTTGAAAAGATAACTGGAATCAAAATACCATATAAAATTATGCCTCGAAGGGATGGTGATGTTGCGGAGTGTTGGTCTGATAGCACGAAGGCAAATGATAAATTAGAATGGAAAGCAAACAGAGAATTATATGACATGATTAGAGACGCTTGGAATTGGCAATCAAAAAATCCTCATGGTTATGATAATACATGATGTTATAGTATATTCAATGAATATAATTTATGCTTTGGAGTAAAAGTTGTCACAGCGTTTTCTTGCAGAACTAAGATGTTTTTAGCATAATTAGACACAGAATTAAAAATATTATCAGGCCGTATCAGTACATATCTTCAGTATGCACTATCATATATTAATATGAGAAAATATTTGTATTTAAAATATGATGTTCTAATAAGATTAAATTAACTGCCTAGGATATTAAAAGCTAATTTGGACTAGCTTTATTAGATAAGTAAATCTAACAAAATATTACTATATCCGATATGTTATACCACTATTAATGACATCATGTAATATTATTTTAATAAACTATTTTTTGATCGCAGAGGTAATTATAAATGAGAAGAGTTATCACCTTTGGAACATTCGACGTGTTTCATATTGGACATGTTAATATATTAAAAAGGGCGAAGGAGTTTGGTGATTTGCTGATTGTGGGAGTTTCATCCGATTCATTAAATTTTTCTAAAAAACAACGTTATCCAATCTATAGCCAGGAGGAGCGCATTGAGATTATATCCTCACTTAAGTTTGTAGATCATGTCTTTATAGAAGAATCTTTAGATCTTAAGTTAGAATATATTAGAAAGTATGAGGCAAATTTACTTGTAATGGGAGATGATTGGAAGGGCAGATTTGACTGGGTTAAAGATGAGTGCGAAGTTATTTATTTGCCCAGAACACCATCGATATCAACTACCGAGATTATAGAAATTGTCCGGAGAATAAAATGATAACTCATTTGTTGATAGTGATTTATATTGTATAATTAATATTATGTAAAATGATATATATGGCAAATACAAATGACGTCATGTAATAACTTTAAAAAGTATAAAACATTATCTTTATTATCCGTGTGTTTATCCTCTATTCGTGTCTTTTTGGGGCCAATAACATTACTTGTACTAGCCAAAAACCTTTCCACTGAGGAACTAGGATTTTATTATGCTTTTTTTTCGTTAACAGCAATGGCACAGTTGCTGGAAGTTGGGATGTCTAGCGTATTGAAACAGTATTATAGCCATTCTTATGCTATTCATGATATCAGTGAAAAAAATATAAAAATATCGAACTATTTTAACTTTTCAATCTATTGGTATTTAATATTATCAATACTTTTTTTTATATTGGGAGGGGGGGTGTCATATGTTATGTTTAATGATTATAACGGAATAGTTAACTGGAAATTACCATGGTTTTTTTTGCTTTTTGTTTCATGTACTAATTTATTAGTATTGCCCTTAAATGCAATGCTTGATGGAACACAAAGGCAACAATTATTGATGAAAGCTAATATTGTTAGTCAGTTAATGATAGCGATATCATTATGGCTGACAATTTATTTAGGCTTGGGGCTATATTCTCTTGGTCTATCACAATTGGTAGGAATATTATTTTTTTTACTGTCAGTTTTTATATTTAATAAATGTAGATTCCAGTTCATAGAAATACATAAAAAAAACTTTTCATTTAAAACAGTATTTAATGAGTTGTGGCCGTTATTGAAAAAAACTAGTATCGTATGGTTTCTTGGTTATTTCTACTGGAACGGTTTTAATATAATATCATTTAAATATCTTGGTGCAGAGATCGCAGGCTTCGTTGGTATGTCGATGTCAATTATGCGAGCGGGACAGAATATAGCAATATCTATTTTGAATTCTCAGATGACATTGTATGCAAGCAATATTGCGATGGGAAAGATTGATGAAGCAAGAAGAGTATTTAAGAAATATTTTATCATTTCATTTTTGTTATTAATTTCTGGTTACTCAATATTTTATATTTTCTATTATGTTAAGCCTGATTTTTTCTTGTTTAAGAAGGTCCTGCCCTTAGAACAAATGATTTATGTGTCAATATTTTTTGCCTTTACATTTATAATATCAGGAACTGAAACTTTTATTCGTTGTTTTAAAGTGGAGAAGTTCGTTATCACTCAGACAATCAATTCAATTTTAACTCCATTCTTATTTGTTTTGGGGCTTAACTTGCATTATCAATATTTTTGTTTACCAATAATATCTGTACTGATAGTGTCAATCTTAACGTTATATATAAGTCGACGTTTTTACACGGGGTATTCGAATGCAAAAAATACTTAAGTATATAATGAAATTAATGATGTGGAGTATTTATCCTATCGGTTTTTTAATTAAAAGGGATAAAAGCATTTGGCTTTTCGGTAGTTATAGCGGTTTTACTGATAATAGTCGATATTTATTTGAATCTACCACTAAAAAGAATGATGTAAGATGCATTTGGATATCTGATGATATAAAGCTGATAAAAAAAATTAGATGTAAAGGTTATGAGGCATATTACAAATATAGTGTTAAAGGTATATATTTTTGTTATATTGCAAAGGTGTATATATATTCAAATTATGTATCAACGATAAACTTTTATACATCTGCAGGCGCGGTATTGGTAAATTTATGGCATGGGACGCCACTTAAAAAAATCGAATATGATATATCTAAATCTCCTTTATTTAATTATTTTAAAGGAGCCTCATTTATAATTAAAATATTGATGCCTGAGAAACATAAAAAGTGTAATTTCATTCTTGCTCCGAGTCAATTTGTTTATGATTATTCATTTAAAAGTGCATTTAGGGTGTATGATATGCAATATGCCATTATTGCTGATCCACCTAGGATATCTAATCTCTTATCAAGAGCCTATCACAAAGTGAATAATGATAAGAATTCAATTAAAAAAACAAAGAAAACATTTTTATATGCACCAACATGGAGAGATGATCGCTCGGATTTTATAAGTATTTCAGGTTTAAATTTCAACGAAATTAATAATTTTCTATTAAAAAATAACGCGTATTTACAAATCAGGTTGCATCCTAATACAACTTTAAATATTGATATGAGTGAAATGGAAAATATTCACATTGTTGATAATTATGAACCAGCTGAAGATAGTATGCTAAATTCTGATTTTCTCATAACTGATTACTCTTCAATATATTTTGACTACCTCTATCTTAATAGACCTATAATCTTCTTCCCATTTGATCTTGAAAAATATACCGCATCGCGTGATTTTTATTTGAGTTATAACGAAGCAACTCCAGGGGTTAAAGTATATAATCAAGGTGAATTAATCCAGGAGATGGATAACCTATTGAAGGGCATTGACAATTGGATGAACTATCGAAAGGAGCTTGCTGAAAAATTCTGTTCGCTCGAAAGACGTAACGATGATTATATCATAAAAAAAATTAAAAAAGGTGTATCTGAATGAATCTTGGTAAAATTATAAATTATATAGAGTCTAAGGTTATTAGTATAAATTTTGATTTCAATCATTTAGCTGGCTATTTAAGTCGTGATGAGCGAGATAAAATAACCTTAAAACATCTAAGCAGTATTATTGATAGAAGAAAAAAACATCCATCTGTTTCTGCTATATACAGAGTGAAAAATGGAGCTCAATTTATTGAACTATCTATTCTTTCAATAGCTGCATTTTGTCGTGAAATAATTATTGTAGACAATAATTCAACAGATGATACTTTACTAATAGTAGAACGTCTTAAAAGCGAACTTCAGGAAATATGTGAAATTAAAATCTATCAGTATACTAGTCAGGTCGCTTTGGCGGGTAAGAATTATAATGATGAAATCAGAAAATATCCTGAGCGGTCATTGGCAAAATATTATAACTATGCTTTTTCATTGGCAACATCGGAATTCTTAATGAAGTGTGATGCTCATTATATATTCACACCTGCGGGTATAGATAGTATACAACGAAAATTAATTTCAAATCATAAGTCAGTTGATGTTATATGTTATCGTGGCACCGAAGTATTTGGAGCCATGTTAGATTGTGAACCCTATCTAATACGGAAAAATAGTTTTAAATATTACGACACTCAATATTTTGAACGTTTGACATTAAACAAGAAGAGAAGTTTTATTCAAAAAATTAAAGGGAGAATTTCATCACCTTGCTTTATACATGTTAAACGTTTGAGTTATGTTAAGTCAGTTCATCTATGTGAAATAAACCCTGTGGAGTATATGTATAAAAATGATAATTAAATTACATAATATTTGCGTAACTGGGAAGAATGATAATCATGACGGGTCTTTTCGCCTACAAATATACTATTTCCTATGTATTTTAATATCTATTCTATTTTTCAGTGCATACCCTTTGGTATCGTTACCTCTTATAGCTCTTTCAAGTCCATTTGTTAATAACTATGCAAGATGGACTATGTCACTATTAATGATTTTTTATTTTATTTTATTATACTCATCTATTACGCCTTTTTCAGACATAGCAGAGTATATGCTTATCTATAGAGGAGTAACCGATGTTGATATATTTAGTTTTGGTAGGTTTGGTGGTGGAATCGAGATCTTCATATTAGCTCTCATGCGCTTGGTGTATTTTATATCCGATGGCAATGAATATCTTTTTTTATTTTTTTGCTTTACTATTATTCAAATATTTCTTTTTGTATTTTGTTATCGTGTTAATCGTCGTTTATCATGTTTATATTTTTTAGTATTTAATCTTTCATATGCTTATTATTCTTTTAATGCATATTTTTTACGAAGCATGTTATCCGCGGTTTTTTTAATTAATGCCTTTTTGTTTATTTCTAAAAAAAAGTATGTGTATTATTTTTTTGCAATTATATCGCATTTGTCATCCGTCCTATATATAGGAGTATGGGAATATTTAAGGGCAAGAAATAAAAAATTAAAAATATGGGTTGCTAGTATGGCAACTGTAACTATTATATGTTGTTTTATTTTTTTGCGAGATAGGATTGAATTTTATTTATTTAAAAGCTCTGGAAATTCGATGGGGTATGTACAAGTTGTAACCATTGCTTTTAATTATATTTTGTGTTTGTTGTTATTATTCTTTTCAAATGCAAGAAAAGAATTGTCAACTCAAAGAATAATATTGTTTTTGACTTTTTTCTTTATCTTGGCCTTGGTAACTTATAAAATACCACAAAATTTTGGGATAAGAATCTCTATTTTGCTTTACGCACTATCACCGTTTTTCTTGTATCCACTTCTTACCTCCTGCAATGTAACAATATTAAATAAGATCAAATCGTTGTCTCTTTATATGATTGTTAACTGTTGCTTTCTCTTTGTTGTGTTATATAAGGGCGATGATATTTCAAATCACATGCGTTCAAATCCATTAGATACTAGTTTTATTGATTTATTAATAAAGGACATAGATTATTTTGTTAAAGGATATTATCCAGTAATATATTCTAGAGACGAATAAGGGACATTGTTTAGATGTGCAAGGTGGAAATGTATCAAAGAAAATTGTAGTTACTACAGTAACAGTTACTTTGTAAAGTATATTTCGGTAAAACCTGCAATAACCAAGGGCGCTAAACTCCCTAACAACTCCGCTAATGGAATTAGAATTAGAGAGTGACGAGTTTAAATATGAGAGTTTAGGGTAATAGAACAAATTTTTAAGTTTATAGAGTAAGAACAGATTAAGTTAAGTTTGCTTATTTTATAATAAGCTCTTTCTTAAACCATATATAGTATTATCTACAATTGAGTGATATCAAATTGAATATTGAGATCGGTTTATCAGCGCTGAATTCAGGAATTTATAAAATTAAATTTCGTAATGATTATAATTATCTTATTATTCATCAGATTACTGATGAATGTGATTACTCTGATTATGTGGCATCTTTCCCTGAAAATGTTAGATACATATCTTCATATGAGTCTGGGTTGTCCAAAAGTCGAAATATGGCCATTGAAAATGCAAAATACGATTATCTTTGGTTAATGGATGATGATATGGAAATAGATGATGCGGCTTGGGATTATCTGACGAAATTTATTAGTGATTATAAAAATAGTCCTTTGCTGGTTGTTTCTCATTCATTGGCAAAAAAGTATAATAATGAAAAAGAGAGGATTAAAAGATTGAATCCTATAACTGCTGCGGGAATTTGTTCTGTAGATATGATATTAAAAATTTCAGCACTGGACGGTATTAGATTTAACTCAGATTTTGGGTTAGGAGCTAAATATCCTTCCGGTGAGGAATATATTTTTGCATGTGATTTGATGAGAGCTGGAAAAAAAATATATAAATCTAATAAAATTTGCTCGAATCATCCTGACACGACTTCTAGTGATAAAACATATCCAAATAAAGACGCTTTTAGTACGAAGAAGAAAATGTTTAAAGTCGCAAATGGGAAATACTTAGGGAGCATTTTGTATATTGCTTTTGTTGTCAAAAAATTACTATATAAATAATAATTTACATAATTTTATTTTTATATAATCTATTTATTGTCTAGATGCCTATGAAAAAAGTATATATTTTTATTGATGATATATCCCGTTCCGGTGGCACAGAACGAGTTGCGACATTTCTCTCTAATCAAATGTTTTTATCCGGATTTTCAGTCACACTAATATCATTAGCATTAGAAGGAGGGAATACATACTATCCGCTGCAACCCGGAGTCAAGTTAGAGGTTTTAAGTGAATCAACATTATACGAATTGTTTCTTTTTTTAAGAAAAAATTCATGTGATGTGTTGATTTCTGTTTCCATGGGTAGTTTATCGTTTAAGCTTGCATGTTTACATTTTCTATTACGATTAAAATCTCGTCTTATTTTAAGTGAGCATGTGGCTTTTGAATCCTCATCAAAGTTCATTCGTTCTCTAAAATGGTTAAGCTATCAATTCGCTGATGATCTTGTATTATTGACAAAGCATGATTATAAATTGCTTAAGTCAAATGTTAGGGCTCATACTCACGTTATCAATAATGCTAGTGGTTTCGAACAATTATCTGAATCTGTTCTTATTCAAAAGCAAAAGATAGTATTAGCAGTGGGACGTTTAACTTATCAGAAGGGGTTTGATAGGTTAATTCGTATTTGGGCTTCCATATCGGACAATCACGGTTGGGTTTTACGGATCGTAGGGGATGGAGAATTGCGTTCAGAACTACAAAAAATGATTGTTGACCTGAATGTTACACATAATGTCCAACTTATACCAGCAACAAAATGTATAGAACAAGAATATACTAATGCAGCTATATTAGCTATGACTTCTCGCTATGAAGGACTACCATTGGTTCTTATAGAGGCTAAATCTTTTGGATTAGCAGCAGTCGCTTTTGATTGTAAAACAGGTCCTGCTGAAATTATTCATCACAAAAAAGATGGGTTCTTGATTACTGAAGATAATGAACCTGAATTTTCATATCGTCTTCAGTCTTTAATGATCGATGATGTTTATCGAAACAAAATACAAAGTATGGCCTTAAGAAATGCTAATGATTATTCTGTTGAAAAAATAAGTCGGCAGTGGTTGGAGTTAATATCATGAGTAGTTATGAAACAGTATCTATAATCATGCCTACGTTTAATGCTGCATCTTATATTTCGTATAGCATCATTTCTGTAATTGAACAATCATATAATGATTGGCATTTATATATAATAGATGATGGTTCAACTGACAATACCGCACATGAAATATCTAATTTTACCGATCTGCGAATAACATATGTAATGCTTCCTATCAATAGTGGAGTTGCAAATGCTAGAAATATAGGTATTAAAATGGCAAAAGGGAAATTTATTGCGTTTCTTGATAGTGATGACATTTGGGAAAAAGAAAAATTATCCTTGCAAATCCCTTTACTCGAAAAAGGATATGATGTAGTTTGTTCAAATTATGCCATTTTTAAAAATGAACCAAAAAAAATAATCGGTTCTCGAACTGCACCACAACAGATCACCTATTCGCGTTTGTTACGCGGTAATTGTATCGGCAATTTAACGGGGATTTATAACCGAGAACGACTAGGTAAATGCTTACAGGAAGAATGTGGACATGAAGACTATCTAATGTGGTTACAGTTGGTAAAGCTTTCTGGTAGCGCTTATTGCATACAGAAAAATTTAGCCCGGTATCGAGTTACGGAACATTCAGTATCATCAAATAAATTAAAAGCAGCATTTTGGCAATGGAATATATATCGTAAAAAACTCAAGCTTAATATTTTGAGCAGTATATATTACTGGTGTAATTATTCTTTTTACGCATTTATGCACATGTTAAAAATGAAGTTTCATGTGAATAAAAGTAATCTAATATATAAGAGATAACAAGATATATAGTGTTAATTGTCACCTTCATTATATAAAGTAGATTAATTTGCGATGGTGACTTTTACATTAACATCGAAGTAAATATTGAGATAAATATTATACAATATTAATAATATGTTATGAATTTAAATTTTATTTTGAATTGCCCAATAATATTTTTTTAAATTATTACTTTAAGTAGTCATTTTAGGTTAATATATTACCGTTAAGCAAACCATGCAGTATATTACTGACAGGAGTAAACAATGTCAAAGCAACAGATTGGCGTCGTCGGTATGGCAGTGATGGGGCGCAACCTTGCGCTCAACATCGAAAGCCGTGGTTATACCGTCTCTATTTTCAACCGTTCCCGTGAGAAGACGGAAGAAGTGATTGCCGAAAATCCAGGCAAGAAATTGGTTCCTTACTTTACGGTAAAAGAGTTTGTTGAATCTCTGGAAACGCCTCGTCGCATCCTGTTAATGGTGAAAGCAGGTGCAGGCACGGATGCTGCTATTGATTCTCTCAAGCCATACCTCGATAAAGGTGACATCATCATTGATGGTGGTAACACCTTCTTCCAGGACACCATTCGTCGTAACCGTGAGCTGTCTGCAGAAGGTTTTAACTTTATCGGTACTGGTGTTTCCGGTGGTGAAGAAGGTGCACTGAAAGGACCTTCCATCATGCCTGGTGGCCAGAAAGAAGCCTATGAACTGGTTGCACCGATCCTGACCAAAATCGCCGCAGTGGCTGAAGATGGGGAGCCATGTGTTACCTATATTGGTGCCGATGGTGCTGGTCACTATGTGAAGATGGTTCACAACGGTATTGAATACGGAGATATGCAACTGATTGCTGAAGCCTATTCTCTGCTAAAAGGTGGCCTGAACCTCACCAACGAAGAACTGGCGCAGACCTTTACCGAGTGGAATAACGGTGAACTGAGCAGCTACCTGATCGACATCACCAAAGATATCTTCACCAAAAAAGATGAAGACGGTAACTACCTGGTTGATGTGATTCTGGATGAAGCTGCAAACAAAGGTACGGGTAAATGGACCAGCCAGAGTGCGCTGGATCTCGGCGAACCGCTGTCGCTGATTACCGAGTCTGTGTTTGCACGTTATATCTCTTCTCTGAAAGATCAGCGCGTTGCCGCATCTAAAGTTCTCTCTGGCCCGCAAGCGCAGCCAGCAGGCGACAAAGGTGAGTTCATCGAAAAAGTTCGCCGTGCGTTGTATCTGGGCAAAATCGTTTCTTACGCCCAGGGCTTCTCTCAGCTGCGTGCGGCGTCTGAAGAGTACAACTGGGATCTGAACTACGGCGAAATCGCGAAGATTTTCCGTGCTGGCTGCATCATCCGTGCGCAGTTCCTGCAGAAAATCACCGATGCTTATACCGAAAATCCGCAGATCGCTAACTTGCTGTTGGCTCCATACTTCAAGCAAATTGCCGATGACTATCAGCAGGCGCTGCGTGATGTTGTTGCTTATGCAGTACAGAACGGTATCCCGGTTCCCACCTTCGCCGCTGCGGTTGCCTATTATGACAGCTACCGTGCCGCTGTTCTGCCTGCGAACCTGATCCAGGCACAGCGTGACTATTTCGGTGCACATACTTATAAGCGCATTGATAAAGAAGGTGTGTTCCATACTGAATGGCTGGATTAATCTTATTTAACTAACAATAAATTGAGGCCTGGCGTATATTGCGCCGGGCTTTTTTTTGCCAATTATCTTATAGACTAAATTTCACTGCTTAATATTAACTTAATAAATATCAGCTATTCTTATAAAGAAAATCTGAATTGTTTTTCGTTGCGTTGACCATCTGACAACGTAGCGTTAAAACTTTTAGCTCTTATCAGGATGCTAAAAACATCATGATTCACAGTTAAGTTAATTCTGAGAGCATGAAATGAAAATCACCATTTCCGGTACTGGCTATGTAGGCTTGTCAAACGGGCTTCTAATCGCACAAAATCATGAGGTTGTGGCATTAGATATTTTACCGTCACGCGTTGCTATGCTGAATGATCGGATATCTCCTATTGTTGATAAGGAAATTCAGCAGTTTTTGCAATCAGATAAAATACACTTTAATGCCACATTAGATAAAAATGAAGCTTACCGGGATGCTGATTATGTCATCATCGCCACTCCAACCGACTATGATCCTAAAACTAATTATTTCAATACATCCAGTGTAGAATCAGTAATTAAAGACGTAGTTGAGATAAATCCTTATGCGGTTATGGTCATCAAATCAACGGTTCCCGTTGGTTTTACCGCAGCGATGCATAAGAAATATCGTACTGAAAATATTATTTTCTCTCCGGAATTTCTCCGTGAAGGTAAAGCCCTTTACGATAATCTCCATCCTTCACGTATTGTCATTGGTGAGCGTTCAGAACGCGCAGAACGTTTCGCTGCGTTATTACAGGAAGGCGCGATTAAGCAAAATATCCCAACCCTGTTTACCGACTCCACTGAAGCAGAAGCGATTAAACTTTTCGCTAATACCTATCTGGCGATGCGCGTAGCATACTTTAATGAACTGGATAGCTATGCAGAAAGTTTAGGTCTGAATACTCGCCAGATTATCGAAGGCGTTTGTCTCGATCCGCGTATTGGCAACCATTACAACAACCCGTCGTTTGGCTATGGTGGTTATTGTCTGCCGAAAGATACCAAGCAGTTACTGGCGAACTACCAGTCTGTGCCGAATAACCTGATTTCGGCAATTGTCGATGCAAACCGCACGCGTAAAGACTTTATTGCCGATGCCATTTTGTCACGCAAACCGCAAGTGGTGGGTATTTATCGTCTGATTATGAAGAGCGGGTCAGATAACTTCCGCGCGTCTTCCATTCAGGGGATTATGAAACGTATTAAGGCGAAAGGCGTTGAAGTGATCATCTACGAACCGGTGATGAAAGAAGATTCATTCTTCAACTCTCGCCTGGAACGTGATCTCGCCACCTTCAAACAACAAGCCGACGTCATTATCTCCAACCGTATGGCAGAAGAGCTTAAGGATGTGGCAGACAAAGTCTACACCCGCGATCTTTTTGGCAGCGACTAACATCATGTTATCAGGGCGATTTTCGCCCTGATTCTCTTATGTTCCCTTTGTAATAATTCATTTTTTTTATCATTTATCCTATAGCATTCATGGCGATTATCGCTAAACTATGGCGACTTAAAATTATTTCGTCCGTTAGGGTAATGATGAGAGTAGAAAATAATAATGTTTCTGGGCAAAACCATGACCCGGAACAGATTGATTTGATTGATTTACTGGTGCAGTTGTGGCGTGGCAAGATGACAATTATCATCTCTGTCATTGTGGCTATTGCCCTGGCTATAGGGTATCTGGCCGTTGCCAAAGAAAAGTGGACTTCCACAGCTATCGTTACTCAACCTGATGTGGGGCAAATCGCTGGTTATAACAATGCCATAAATGTGATTTATGGTTCGGCAGCGCCGAAAGTGTCTGAGATCCAGTCGATGTTAATTGGTCGTTTCAGCACGACATTTTCTGCATTAGCAGAAATGATCTTACCCAGCAATAGTGGACACGCGGCTAAGTGAGTAAACTCTCAGTCAGA
>OKMN01000002.1_pt1 | contig 200130 bp, 197 predicted proteins | sample 1613041 | NCBI WGS metagenome assembly OKMN01 (sample SAMN04436833, study PRJEB24849) | human gut metagenome | biome: human gut; feature: NICU; material: stool | host: Homo sapiens | place: USA: Saint Louis, MO | collected 2011-07-16 | reverse complement strand
ATACCGTTCCGTCTGGTTATGCCCTGATGCAGGGGCAGACTTTTGACAAATCTGCTTACCCGAAACTTGCAGCGGCTTATCCGTCAGGCGTGATCCCTGATATGCGTGGCTGGACGATTAAGGGCAAGCCCGCCAGTGGTCGTGCCGTATTGTCTCAGGAACAGGACGGCATAAAATCGCATACCCACAGCGCCAGCGCATCCAGTACTGATTTGGGGACGAAAACCACATCGTCGTTTGATTACGGCACTAAATCCACGAATAACACTGGTGCGCATACCCATAGTTTAAGTGGCAGCACGAATGCAGCTGGTAATCACAGCCATAGAGATGGCCGTCGATTTAACCCCAGTGTTTTTAAAGATACTTATCAATATGGTTATACAAGCTCAGGTCAAAATACCTGGGGTGTACAAGGCTCAGTAGGTATGTCTACGGGGGCGTTAGCTAATACCAGTACAGATGGTAACCATAGCCACTCACTGTCCGGCACAGCAGCATCTGCAGGTGCACACGCACATACTGTCGGTATTGGTGCACACACGCACTCCGTTGCGATTGGTTCACATGGACACACCATCACCGTTAACGCTGCTGGTAACGCGGAAAACACCGTCAAAAACATCGCATTTAACTACATTGTGAGGCTTGCATAATGGCATTCAGAATGAGTGAACAACCACGGACCATAAAAATTTATAATCTGCTGGCCGGAACTAATGAATTTATTGGTGAAGGTGACGCATATATTCCGCCTCATACAGGTCTGCCTGCAAACAGTACCTATATTGCACCGCCAGATATTCCGGCTGGTTTCGTGGCTGTTTTCAACAGTGATGAGGCATCGTGGCATCTCGTTGAAGATCATCGGGGTAAAACGGTTTATGACGTGGCTTCCGGCGACGCGTTATTTATTTCTGAACTCGGTCCGTTACCGGAAAATGTTACCTGGTTATCGCCGGAAGGGGAGTTTCAGAAGTGGAACGGCACAGCCTGGGTGAAGGATACGGAAGCAGAAAAACTGTTCCGGATCCGGGAGGCGGAAGAAACAAAAAACAACCTGATGCAGGTAGCCAGTGAGCATATTGCGCCGCTTCAGGATGCTGCAGATCTGGAAATTGCAACGGAGGAAGAAATCTCGTTGCTGGAAGCATGGAAAAAGTATCGGGTATTGCTGAACCGTGTTGATACATCAACTGCACCGGATATTGAATGGCCAACAGGACCCATTATCGAATAGTGCATTACGAACTGCAGGATATTATATGGGATAATATTCTGCAGTTTATTGGGGCTGTATTTTAAAAAGGTGTTTATTTTGAGTGAGTTATCACCTTGTTCTTTCCGGTTCTTTTGGCTTGATATAACGCTTTATCGGCATTGACTAACATTTCAGATGGACTGAGATTATTCTCTTTTGAAGTAAAACAACCAATACTGACGGTTATTTTCTCAGGTCCATGCGATAATAATTTTTTCGAGCATTGCTCCTCAATGTTTTTTCTGATTCGCTCTGCAATTGATAGCAAGAGCTTTTGAGTATTACCTTTAATGATAATACCGAACTCCTCACCGCCTAAGCGCCCTAATATATCCTCTTTCCTGATGGATTTTTTTATTATTCTGGTAACCATTACTATGACTTGATCACCCATATGATGCCCCCATTTGTCATTGATGCTTTTGAAATTGTCAATATCTAACATTATTACTGAGAAATCATGGTGTTTTGATATATTCTTCAATGAGTCAATAAAGTATCTTCTATTGTATGTATTCGTTAGTGGATCATGAATTGCCATATGATTAGCATGATTTAATTTCCTGAAAACATAATACATGAGTGTTGAAATGATATAAATCATTGATATCAATTCAAGAAATTTTGTCATGTACCATGCAGGATGGGATTTATCAATAAAATACAATAAAATTAGATTATTGCATACTGACACTATACAAATAAGTATTATACACAACCATATTTTTGAGTAATTACGTATGCTGATGCATGAGCTGATAAGTAATACAAGCCAAAATACTGATATTATTTTGGTGTACACGATATTCCACGTCGACAAATGACGATTCAGCGAGTATTGTATAATATTAAGACTATATTTTATATTGTCACTGCTTAGATTTTTTGCCACAAACGGAGTAATAAAAAGAATTAATATTGACAAAACAACAATTATTATGTTTCTTTTATCTTCTAAAACACTTTTATTTTTAACATTGGTGGAATAAACAGCCAGAAAGATTATAGATATAAAGCTGAACTGACGGAATAGATAATATATTGCGATATCATTTGATTTCTGATAGATTGTAGATAAATCGTTACCTAACGGAGATAAAGAAATAATAGCCACTTCTAATAAATAATACGTGTTGCTCAAAAACGCGAATGAAAGAATTAAGAGATAACTTTGTCTCTGATTAGAAACATAGTAAAGCAATAGAAAAATAAAAATCATCAGGTTTATGAAAAAAAGCCCAATAATGAAAATACTATAACTTATTTGTGTTGTTTGTGTTATGTATATTCCATTATTTTCATGCAGTAACAAAAATATAATAGAGATGCATGAAAATAAAAAGATGAAGATTTTTATTTTTATAGGTACCTGGTTGATAATCATGTACGCACCTGAGAATGATATATATATAATATGTATCGCTACAAATAACGATAATTTCTTACTGGTGATAGTATACTATTATTCTGGTTAATCGCTGTCAAATTGATGATTTTGGTTAGTATTGCAATAGCGAAGAGTTTGATCCGGTAAGACTGGCTAGGCAAGGCTATACCAAAAAATCAGTGTAGGTTCAGAAAACGATGCACCATACAATCATCAATAATTTCAAATTGTCCATTGTGCATAAATCATAAAGAAAACCGCAGCACGTCGTATGCAAGAACGTGCTGCGGTTGGCTGGTGAACTTTCGATAGTGCGAGTATTGAATGATTTCCAGCTGTTGCCGATTTTACTATGTTTTCAGTAGAACACTTAGACAAAACTGAGGCACACAAATCTTTGCACTGGATTGCAAGGCTTTGTGCTTCTCTGGAGTGCGACATGTTTGATAACAAAAAATTAGCGCAAGAAGACAAAAATCACCTTGCGCTAATGCTCTGTCTCAGGTCACTAATACTATCTAAGTAGTTGATTCATAGTGACTGGATATGTTGTGTTTTGTAGCATCATGTAGTCTATTTTTTAGACTAAAGATATTGTAACACATTGATATTAATGGTTTTTAATGTTTCGCGTTCAGCTTTTTTATACTAACTTGAGCGAAACGGGAAGGTAAAAAGACAAAAAGTTGTTTTTAATACCTTTAAGTGATACCAGATGGCATTGCGCCATCTGGCAGAGTGATTAACTAAACATCGCAGTAATCGAGGCGCTTGCCAGAGAGTGGAAATGAACGTTAAACCCGACCATCGCGCCGCTGGCACCTTCATCGACATCAATACGTTCTATATCCAGCGCGTGAACGGTAAAAATGTAGCGATGAGTTTCGCCTTTCGGCGGTGCTGCGCCATCGTACCCGGTTTTACCAAAGTCGGTACGCGTCTGCAAAACGCCGTCTGGCATTGCTACCAGACCAGAGCCAAACCCTTGCGGTAATACGCGGGTATCAGCGGGTAAGTTAACAACTACCCAGTGCCACCAGCCGGAGCCGGTTGGCGCATCCGGGTCGTAGCAGGTGACAACAAAACTTTTCGTTCCCGCAGGAACATCATCCCACGCCAGATGCGGTGAAATATTATCGCCATCGTAACCCATGCCGTTAAAGACATGACGATGCGGCAATTTATCGCCATCGCGCAGATCGTTACTGATGAGTTTCATGAACCCTCCTTTCTTGTTTGCAGAAAGTGTAGCCAGAAACCCTCACGCGGACTTCTCGTTATTGGCAAAAAAATGTTTCATCCTGTACCGCGCGGTTAACCGCTGCGGTCAGACGCTGCAACTGTTGCGGGAGAATAATATAGGGCGGCATCAGGTAAATCAGTTTGCCAAAAGGCCGGATCCAGACACCCTGTTCGACAAAGAATTTTTGCAGCGCCGCCATATTCACCGGATGAGTGGTTTCGACCACGCCAATGGCCCCCAGTACGCGCACATCGGCAACCATTTCGGCATCACGGGCGGGGGCAAGTTGCTCGCGCAGCTGTACTTCAATATCCGCCACCTGTTGCTGCCAGTCGCCAGATTCGAGAATCGCCAGGCTGGCGTTTGCTGCCGCGCAGGCCAGCGGATTGCCCATAAAAGTTGGCCCATGCATAAAGCAACCGGCTTCACCGTTACTGATGGTTTCTGCAACCTCGCGCGTGGTGAGTGTGGCGGAAAGGGTCATTGTGCCGCCGGTTAAGGCTTTACCGAGGCACAAAATGTCCGGCGCGATTTCTGCATGTTCACAGGCAAACAGTTTCCCGGTACGACCAAATCCAGTGGCGATCTCGTCGGCAATCAGCAAGATACCTTCGCGATCGCATATTTTGCGGATTCGTTTTAACCATTCCGGATGGTACATGCGCATCCCGCCTGCGCCCTGGACAATCGGCTCAATGATCACCGCCGCGATTTCATGACGATGCGCCGCCATCAGGCGGGCAAAGCCCACCATATCGCGCTCATCCCATTCGCCATCCATACGGCTTTGTGGGGCGGGAGCAAACAAGTTTTCTGGCAGATAGCCTTTCCACAGGCTGTGCATTGAGTTGTCCGGATCGCACACCGACATCGCGCCAAAGGTATCGCCATGATAACCATTGCGGAAGGTCAGAAAACGCTGGCGCGCTTCGCCTTTGGCCTGCCAGTACTGCAACGCCATTTTCATCGCCACTTCCACCGCTACGGAGCCGGAGTCCGCGAGAAAAACGCATTCCAGCGGTTGCGGCGTCATTGCCACCAGTTTGCGGCATAGCTCGATGGCGGGCGCATGGGTGATACCGCCAAACATCACATGCGACATAGCATCAATTTGCGACTTCATCGCCGCATTAAGCTGCGGGTGATTATAGCCGTGGATCGCCGCCCACCAGGACGACATACCGTCAACCAGGCGTCTGCCGTCAGACAAAATTAGCTCGCAACCTTCGGCGCTCGCGACCGGATAAACCGGCAGAGGGGAGGTCATGGATGTGTATGGGTGCCAGATATGGCGTTGGTCAAAGGCAAGATCGTCCGTTGTCATAATCGACTTGTAAACCAAATTGAAAAGATTTAGGTTTACAAGTCTACACCGAATTAACAACAAAAAACACGTTTTGGAGAAGCCCCATGGCTCACCGCCCACGCTGGACATTGTCGCAAGTCACAGAATTATTTGAAAAACCGTTGCTGGATCTGCTGTTTGAAGCGCAGCAGGTACATCGACAGCATTTCGATCCTCGTCAGGTGCAGGTCAGCACTTTGCTGTCGATTAAGACCGGAGCTTGTCCGGAAGATTGCAAATACTGCCCGCAAAGCTCGCGCTACAAAACCGGGCTGGAAGCCGAGCGGTTGATGGAAGTTGAACAGGTGCTGGAGTCGGCGCGCAAAGCGAAAGCGGCAGGATCGACGCGCTTCTGTATGGGCGCGGCGTGGAAGAATCCCCACGAACGCGATATGCCGTACCTGGAACAAATGGTGCAGGGGGTAAAAGCGATGGGGCTGGAGGCGTGTATGACGCTGGGCACGTTGAGTGAATCTCAGGCGCAGCGCCTCGCGAACGCCGGGCTGGATTACTACAACCACAACCTGGACACCTCGCCGGAGTTTTACGGCAATATCATCACCACACGCACTTATCAGGAACGCCTCGATACGCTGGAAAAAGTGCGCGATGCCGGGATCAAAGTCTGTTCTGGCGGCATTGTGGGCTTAGGCGAAACGGTAAAAGATCGCGCCGGATTATTGCTGCAACTGGCAAACCTGCCGACGCCGCCGGAAAGCGTGCCAATCAACATGCTGGTGAAGGTGAAAGGCACGCCGCTTGCCGATAACGATGATGTCGATGCCTTTGATTTTATTCGCACCATTGCGGTCGCGCGGATCATGATGCCAACCTCTTACGTGCGCCTTTCTGCCGGACGCGAGCAGATGAACGAACAGACTCAGGCGATGTGCTTTATGGCAGGCGCAAACTCGATTTTCTACGGTTGCAAACTGCTGACCACGCCGAATCCGGAAGAAGATAAAGACCTGCAACTGTTCCGCAAACTGGGGCTAAATCCGCAGCAAACTGCCGTGCTGGCGGGCGATAACGAACAACAGCAGCGTCTGGAACAGGCACTGATGACCCCGGACACTGACGAATATTACAACGCGGCAGCACTATGAGCTGGCAGGATAAAATCAACGCGGCCCTCGATGCGCGGCGTGCTGCCGATGCCCTGCGTCGCCGTTATCCAGTGGCGCAAGGAGCAGGACGCTGGCTGGTGGCGGACGATCGCCAGTATCTGAACTTTTCCAGTAACGATTATTTAGGTTTAAGCCATCATCCGCAAATTATCCGTGCCTGGAAGCAGAGTGCGGAGCAATTTGGCGTCGGTAGCGGCGGCTCCGGTCACGTCAGCGGTTATAGCGTGGCACATCAGGCGCTGGAAGAAGAACTGGCCGAGTGGCTGGGCTATTCGCGGGCACTGCTGTTTATCTCTGGTTTTGCCGCTAATCAGGCGGTCATTGCCGCGATGATGGCGAAAGAGGACCGTATTGTTGCCGACCGGCTTAGCCATGCCTCATTGCTGGAGGCTGCCAGTTTAAGCCCGTCGCAGCTTCGCCGTTTTGTTCATAACGATGTCACTCATCTGGCGCGACTGCTTGCTTCCCCCTGTCCGGGGCAGCAAATGGTGGTGACAGAAGGCGTGTTCAGCATGGACGGCGATAGTGCGCCACTGGCGGAAATCCAGCAGGTAACGCAACAGCACAATGGCTGGTTGATGGTCGATGATGCCCACGGCACGGGCGTTATCGGGGAGCAGGGGCGCGGCAGCTGCTGGCTGCAAAAGGTAAAACCAGAATTGCTGGTAGTGACTTTTGGCAAAGGATTTGGCGTCAGCGGGGCAGCGGTGCTTTGCTCCAGTACGGTGGCGGATTATCTGCTGCAATTCGCCCGCCACCTTATCTACAGCACCAGTATGCCGCCCGCTCAGGCGCAGGCATTACGTGCGTCGCTGGCGGTCATTCGCAGTGATGAGGGTGATGCACGGCGCGAAAAACTGGCGGCACTCATTACGCGTTTTCGTGCCGGAGTACAGGATTTGCCGTTTACGCATGCTGATTCATGCAGCGCCATCCAGCCATTGATTGTCGGTGATAACAGCCGTGCGTTACAACTGGCAGAAAAACTGCGCCAGCAAGGCTGCTGGGTCACGGCGATTCGCCCGCCAACCGTACCCGCTGGTACTGCGCGACTGCGCTTAACGCTAACCGCTGCGCATGAAATGCAGGATATCGACCGTCTGCTGGAGGTGCTGCATGGCAACGGTTAATAAACAAGCCATTGCAGCGGCATTTGGTCGGGCAGCCGCACACTATGAGCAACATGCAGATCTACAGCGCCAGAGTGCTGACGCCTTACTGGCAATGCTTCCACAGCGTAAATACACCCACGTACTGGACGCGGGTTGTGGACCTGGCTGGATGAGCCGCCACTGGCGGGAACGTCACGCGCAGGTGACGGCCTTAGATCTCTCGCCGCCAATGCTTGTTCAGGCACGCCAGAAGGATGCCGCAGACCATTATCTGGCGGGAGATATCGAATCCCTGCCGTTAGCGACTGCGACGTTCGATCTTGCATGGAGCAATCTCGCAGTGCAGTGGTGCGGTAATTTATCCACGGCACTCCGCGAGCTGTATCGGGTGGTGCGCCCCAAAGGCGTGGTCGCGTTTACCACGCTGGTGCAGGGATCGTTACCCGAACTGCATCAGGCGTGGCAGGCGGTGGACGAGCGTCCGCATGCTAATCGCTTTTTACCGCCAGATGAAATCGAACAGTCGCTGAACGGCGTGCATTATCAACATCATATTCAGCCCATCACGCTGTGGTTTGATGATGCGCTCAGTGCCATGCGTTCGCTGAAAGGCATCGGTGCCACGCATCTTCATGAAGGGCGCGACCCGCGAATATTAACGCGTTCGCAGTTGCAGCGATTGCAACTGGCCTGGCCGCAACAGCAGGGGCGATATCCTCTGACGTATCATCTTTTTTTGGGAGTGATTGCTCGTGAGTAAACGTTATTTTGTCACCGGAACGGATACCGAAGTGGGGAAAACTGTCGCCAGTTGTGCACTTTTACAAGCCGCAAAGGCAGCAGGCTACCGGACGGCAGGTTATAAACCGGTCGCCTCTGGCAGCGAAAAGACCCCGGAAGGTTTACGCAATAGCGACGCGCTGGCGTTACAGCGCAACAGCAGCCTGCAGCTGGATTACGCAACAGTAAATCCTTACACCTTCGCAGAACCCACTTCGCCGCACATCATCAGCGCGCAAGAGGGCAGACCGATAGAATCATTGGTAATGAGCGCCGGATTACGCGCGCTTGAACAACAGGCTGACTGGGTGTTAGTGGAAGGTGCTGGCGGCTGGTTTACGCCGCTTTCTGACACTTTCACTTTTGCAGATTGGGTAACACAGGAACAACTGCCGGTGATACTGGTAGTTGGTGTGAAACTCGGCTGTATTAATCACGCGATGTTGACTGCGCAGGCAATACAACACGCCGGACTGACTCTGGCGGGTTGGGTGGCGAACGATGTTACGCCTCCGGGAAAACGTCACGCTGAATATATGACCACGCTCACCCGCATGATTCCCGCGCCGCTGCTGGGAGAGATCCCCTGGCTTGCAGAAAATCCAGAAAATGCGGCAACCGGAAAGTACATAAACCTTGCCTTGTTGTAGCCATTCTGTATTTGGTTAAATTGCGAGCGAGATCGCGTCTTCGATTGACTGCAATTTAACCAATTAAATTCTAAAATAATCACGAAAAAAATTTTACTTCCGCCTCATGCGGCGAATGTGAGAATTGCCCAGGCGGCGGGGGATAGGGGCTGGAGACAGTTATCCACTATTCCTGTGGATAACCATGTGTATTAGAGTTAGAAAACACGAGGCAAGCGAGAGAATACGCGGCTTGCACGCGAATTGGCGTTAAAGACGGCTCAAAGAAATATCTTTTATTTTTTAACTGGTTAGATAAATGCAATGGCAGTCACTGAACAGGCATCTCTTGCCATAAAACTGTCATCACTCATCTTGACAAATGTTAAAAAAGCCGTTGCTTTGGGGATAACCCGGTAAGGCCGGAGTTTTATCTCGCCACAGAGTAAATTTTGCTCATGATTGACAGCGGAGTTTACGCTGTATCAGAAATATTATGGTGATGAACTGTTTTTTTATCCAGTATAATTTGTTGGCATAATTAAGTACGACGAGTAAAATTACATACCTGCCCGCCCAACTCCTTCAGGTAGCGACTCATGAGTAAACCGTTCAAACTGAATTCCGCTTTTAAACCTTCTGGCGATCAGCCAGAGGCGATTCGACGTCTCGAAGAGGGGCTGGAAGATGGCCTGGCGCACCAGACGTTACTTGGCGTGACTGGCTCAGGGAAAACCTTCACCATTGCCAATGTCATTGCTGACCTTCAGCGCCCAACCATGGTACTTGCGCCCAACAAAACGCTGGCGGCCCAGCTGTATGGCGAAATGAAAGAGTTCTTCCCGGAAAACGCGGTGGAGTATTTCGTCTCCTACTACGACTACTATCAGCCGGAAGCCTATGTACCGAGTTCCGACACTTTCATTGAGAAAGATGCCTCGGTTAACGAACATATTGAGCAGATGCGTTTATCCGCCACCAAAGCGATGCTGGAGCGGCGTGATGTGGTTGTGGTGGCGTCTGTTTCCGCGATTTATGGTCTGGGCGATCCTGATTTATATCTCAAGATGATGCTCCATCTCACGGTCGGTATGATTATCGATCAGCGCGCGATTCTGCGCCGACTGGCGGAGCTGCAATACGCTCGTAATGATCAAGCATTCCAGCGTGGTACTTTCCGCGTTCGTGGCGAGGTGATAGATATCTTCCCGGCAGAATCGGATGACATTGCACTTCGCGTGGAACTGTTTGACGAGGAAGTGGAACGATTGTCGTTATTTGACCCGCTGACCGGGCAGATTGTTTCCACTATTCCACGTTTTACCATCTACCCGAAAACGCACTACGTCACACCGCGCGAGCGCATCGTACAGGCGATGGAGGAGATCAAAGAAGAGCTGGCCGCCAGACGCAAAGTGCTGTTGGAAAACAACAAACTGCTGGAAGAGCAGCGGCTGACCCAGCGTACCCAGTTTGATCTGGAGATGATGAACGAGCTGGGCTACTGTTCGGGGATTGAAAACTACTCGCGCTTCCTCTCCGGTCGTGGACCGGGTGAGCCACCGCCGACGCTGTTTGATTACCTCCCTGCTGATGGGCTGCTGGTGGTCGATGAATCTCACGTCACCATTCCACAAATTGGCGGCATGTATCGCGGTGACCGGGCGCGTAAAGAGACACTGGTGGAGTACGGCTTCCGCCTGCCATCAGCGCTGGATAACCGTCCGCTTAAGTTTGAAGAGTTCGAAGCATTAGCGCCGCAAACCATCTATGTTTCGGCGACGCCGGGTAATTACGAGCTGGAAAAATCCGGCGGCGATGTGGTGGATCAGGTGGTGCGTCCAACCGGATTGCTTGACCCGATTATCGAAGTGCGGCCGGTGGCGACACAGGTTGATGATCTTCTTTCGGAGATTCGTCAGCGAGCGGCAATTAACGAACGCGTACTGGTCACCACACTGACCAAGCGGATGGCGGAAGATCTTACCGAATATCTCGAAGAACATGGCGAGCGCGTGCGTTATCTTCACTCAGATATCGACACCGTCGAACGTATGGAGATTATCCGCGACTTGCGTCTGGGTGAGTTCGACGTGCTGGTAGGGATCAACTTACTGCGCGAAGGTCTGGATATGCCGGAAGTGTCGCTGGTGGCGATCCTCGACGCTGACAAAGAAGGCTTCCTGCGTTCCGAACGTTCGTTGATCCAGACCATTGGTCGTGCGGCACGTAACGTTAACGGTAAAGCGATTCTCTACGGCGATAAGATCACCCCATCAATGGCGAAAGCGATTGGCGAAACCGAACGTCGCCGCGAGAAACAGCAGAAGTACAACGAGGAACACGGAATTACGCCGCAAGGCTTGAACAAGAAAGTGGTCGATATCCTGGCGCTGGGGCAGAACATTGCCAAAACCAAAGCGAAGGGCAGAGGAAAATCGCGCCCGATTGTTGAGCCGGATAATGTGCCGATGGATATGTCGCCTAAAGCGTTGCAGCAGAAAATCCATGAGCTGGAAGGGTTGATGATGCAACACGCGCAGAATCTGGAGTTCGAAGAAGCGGCGCAAATTCGTGACCAGTTGCATCAGCTGCGTGAATTGTTTATCGCGGCGTCGTGACAGGATAACGATGAAGACAGATGACAAAAGCAAAATTGCCTGATGTGCTACGCTTATCAGGCCTACATGATCTCTGCAATACATTGAATTAGCGCGGTTTGTAGGCCGGATAAGGCGTTCACGCCGCATCCGGCATAAACAACGCGCACTTTGTCTTCAATAGGAAGCCGGAATTTTCCTTCGGATTTCCGTTAACCTAAAGCCTGTAACGCCTTTTCCAGCGCGTTATGTAACAACTGGCGGTCATGACGATACGGAATATCGCTGGCCTCCAGTACCTCCTGGATCACAATCCGCTCTTTCACCGCCGAGACATCCACTTTTGGCCCGACGATGACCGCATCAATGACCTTTTTACCAACATACTGCTCCATAATTGCCAGCTTGCTTTCCAGCTTCAAATTAGCCGCAGGTAAACTCAACTCACGCCCCAGATTGCCGATATAAACCATCGGCGCTGGCGTGCGGCGTAATGCCTGGGCGATTTCCTTCAGCAGCAGAATTGGCATCAGGCTGGTATAAAAACTGCCAGGCCCAATAATGATGAGATCCGCTTCATTGATAGCGTGAACCGCCTCACGCGTTGCGGGTACATTAGGCGTTAACAATAACTCTTGAATCGGCGTAGTTAACTGGTCGATATTGACCTCGCCGTAAACTTCATGCCCCTGATCGTCAATCGCCATCAGATCAACAGGATGCTCTGACATTGGAATCAAATGCGTATCCACTTTCAGCAGATTACGAATTAAATTGATGGCTTCCAGAGGCCGCACGCTAAGGTGATCCAGCGCCTTTAACATCAAGTTTCCGAGATTATGACCGGAAAGTTCGCCATTGCCACCAAAACGGTATTCAAACATCGCGGAGGCGACGCTCGGTTCCGTTATCAGCTGATTGAGGCAGTTGCGCATATCGCCCCAGGCAATGCCGCCTTCTGAACGGCGAATACGCCCCGTCGAGCCACCATTATCGGTGGTGGTGACGATACCCGTTAAACGAGAACCCAAAGACGAAAGTGATGAGAGAACGCGTCCCAGTCCATGCCCTCCGCCGAGAGCAACGACACGATCAAGATCAGCCAGCGTACGATTGCGCATATAGTTTCCTGGAGTCAGATTATCCGCGCTACAGTAGCGCAAATTGCGGGGAAACAGCAATTAACCTGCCAATATTGAGGATACAAACTATTTTCTTCTACCTCTAAAGGACGATGCACGCTATGCCGCCCTGATGATGTATATCAAAGTAAAACTGCCATTTTCCCTTATTCTGTAGCGAAATAGCACGATCATGACGCTATATACATGATTACATAGCGAAAGTGTGGATGGTAAAAATCTCATTTACACGCTAGTATCGGCTTAACCACTAAACACTCTAGCCTCTGCACCTGGGTCAACTGATACGGTGCTTTGGCCGTGACAATGCTCGTAAAGATTGCCACCAGGGCGAAGGAAGAAATGACTTCGCCTCCCGTATCTGGAAAGGTGTACATGGCTTCACAACTGACTGATGCATTTGCGCGTAAGTTTTACTACTTGCGCCTGTCGATTACCGATGTGTGTAACTTTCGTTGCACCTACTGCCTGCCGGATGGCTACAAACCGAGCGGCGTCACCAATAAAGGCTTTCTTACCGTCGATGAAATTCGCCGGGTTACGCGCGCCTTCGCCAGTCTGGGCACCGAAAAAGTGCGCCTGACAGGAGGAGAGCCGTCTTTACGCCGCGACTTTACCGATATCATCGCCGCTGTGCGGGAAAACGACGCTATCCGCCAGATTGCGGTCACCACCAATGGTTACCGTCTGGAACGCGATGTGGCGAACTGGCGCGATGCGGGACTTACTGGCATTAACGTCAGTGTCGACAGTCTGGACGCCCGCCAGTTTCACGCTATTACCGGGCAGGATAAATTCAACCAGGTCATGGCAGGGATTGATGCTGCATTTGAGGCCGGTTTTGAGAAGGTCAAAGTCAATACCGTGCTGATGCGTGATGTTAATCATCACCAGCTCGACACCTTTCTGAACTGGATCCAGCATCGCCCTATCCAGCTGCGTTTCATCGAACTGATGGAAACGGGCGAGGGCAGTGAGCTCTTCCGTAAGCATCACATCTCTGGTCAGGTTCTGCGTGACGAGCTACTGCGTCGCGGCTGGATCCACCAATTACGTCAACGCAGCGACGGTCCCGCGCAAGTCTTTTGCCATCCGGATTACGCCGGAGAGATTGGCCTTATCATGCCGTATGAAAAAGACTTCTGCGCCACTTGCAACCGCCTGCGCGTTTCCTCCATTGGTAAACTCCATCTCTGCCTGTTTGGTGAAGGCGGCGTTAACCTGCGCGATCTGCTGGAAGACGATGCCCAGCAACAGGCGCTGGAAGCGCGTATTTCAGCGGCGCTGCGGGAGAAGAAACAGACCCATTTCCTGCATCAAAACAACACCGGTATTACGCAAAACTTATCGTACATTGGCGGCTAAAACGTCAAAAGGAGAGATCAGATGAGTCAGGTAAGCACTGAATTTATCCCGACCCGTATTGCTATTCTTACGGTTTCTAATCGGCGCGGTGAAGAAGACGATACCTCCGGTCACTATTTGCGCGATTCGGCGCAAGAAGCGGGCCATCACGTTGTCGATAAAGCCATTGTGAAAGAAAACCGCTACGCTATTCGCGCTCAGGTATCTGCGTGGATCGCCAGCGACGATGTACAAGTGGTGTTGATTACGGGTGGTACTGGCCTGACGGAAGGTGATCAGGCTCCCGAAGCATTGCTGCCGTTGTTCGACCGTGAAGTTGAAGGTTTTGGTGAAGTGTTCCGTATGTTGTCGTTTGAAGAGATTGGCACTTCCACGTTGCAATCTCGTGCGGTAGCGGGCGTCGCTAACAAAACGCTGATTTTCGCCATGCCGGGTTCGACCAAAGCGTGCCGTACCGCATGGGAAAATATCATCGCGCCGCAGTTGGATGCCCGTACGCGTCCGTGTAATTTCCATCCACATTTGAAGAAATAAGTATGTCGCAACTGACCCATATCAACGCCGCTGGCGAAGCGCACATGGTGGATGTCTCCGCCAAAGCGGAAACCGTGCGTGAAGCGCGGGCGGAAGCCTTTGTCACCATGCGCAGCGAGACGCTGGCGATGATTATTGATGGTCGCCACCACAAAGGCGACGTATTTGCCACTGCGCGTATTGCCGGTATTCAGGCGGCAAAACGCACCTGGGATCTGATCCCGCTCTGTCATCCGCTGATGCTCAGCAAAGTTGAAGTCAATTTACAGGCCGAGCCGGAGCACAATCGGGTGCGTATAGAAACCTTATGCCGCCTGACCGGGAAAACCGGTGTCGAAATGGAAGCATTAACCGCGGCCTCCGTGGCGGCGCTGACCATTTATGACATGTGCAAAGCGGTGCAAAAAGATATGGTGATTGGTCCGGTACGTTTGCTGGCGAAGAGCGGCGGCAAGTCGGGTGACTTTAAGGTGGAAGCGGATGATTAAAGTTCTTTTTTTCGCCCAGGTGCGCGAGTTGGTGGGAACAGATGCAACCGAAGTGGCTGCGGATTTCCCAACTGTTGAAGCGTTACGCCAGCACATGGCTGCGCAGAGCGATCGCTGGGCGCTGGCGCTGGAAGATGGCAAATTACTGGCTGCCGTCAACCAGACGCTGGTGAGTTTTGACCATCTGCTGACTGACGGCGACGAAGTAGCTTTCTTCCCGCCGGTAACCGGAGGTTAAGATGGCAGAAACCAAAATTGTTGTTGGTCCGCAGCCGTTCAGCGTAGGAGAAGAGTACCCGTGGCTGGCGGAGCGTGACGAAGACGGTGCGGTAGTCACCTTTACTGGTAAGGTGCGCAACCATAACCTGGGCGACAGCGTCAACGCATTAACCCTCGAACACTATCCGGGGATGACTGAAAAAGCACTGGCAGAAATTGTTGATGAAGCGCGTAACCGCTGGCCGCTGGGGCGCGTCACTGTGATTCACCGCATCGGGGAATTATGGCCGGGCGATGAAATCGTTTTTGTCGGTGTCACCAGTGCGCATCGCAGCAGTGCGTTTGAAGCCGGGCAGTTTATTATGGATTATCTCAAAACCCGCGCACCGTTCTGGAAGCGTGAAGCCACGCCGGAAGGCGACCGCTGGGTCGAAGCTCGGGAGAGCGATCGGCAGGCGGCAAAACGCTGGTAGTTTTTTGTTAGCCGGATAAGGCACCGCTGCGTCCGGCAATTTCACCGCTCAGTACATGCGTTTACGCTGCGTCGATGCACAGCCTCATCATTTTGCAGTATCCTTAAGATATTCCTAATATCTTCAGGAGATCGTCATGGACAGATTCCCACGTTCTGATTCAATTGTACAACCCCGGGCTGGCTTGCAGACTTATATGGCGCAAGTCTATGGCTGGATGACCGTTGGCTTGTTGCTGACCGCATTTGTTGCCTGGTATGCAGCTAATTCTGCGGCAGTGATGGAGCTGTTGTTCACTAACCGTGTCTTTTTAATCGGTCTGATCATCGCGCAATTAGCATTGGTTATTGTGTTATCAGCGATGATTCAAAAGCTGAGCGCAGGTGTAACGACTATGCTCTTTATGCTTTATTCGGCGCTGACGGGTCTTACGCTTTCCAGTATTTTCATTGTCTATACCGCTGCTTCTATCGCCAGTACTTTCGTCGTTACTGCCGGGATGTTCGGCGCAATGAGCCTGTATGGTTACACCACGAAGCGCGATCTAAGCGGCTTTGGCAATATGCTGTTTATGGCGTTAATCGGCATTGTGCTGGCATCGCTGGTCAACTTCTGGCTGAAAAGCGAAGCGTTGATGTGGGCAGTCACCTACATCGGCGTGATTGTCTTTGTCGGATTGACGGCGTATGACACCCAGAAACTGAAAAATATGGGTGAGCAGATTGATACCCGCGACACGTCGAACCTGCGCAAATATTCCATTCTTGGCGCGTTAACCTTGTATCTGGACTTCATCAACCTGTTCCTGATGTTGCTGCGGATCTTCGGCAACCGCCGTTAATTCTTTTTCACCATCAATATCCCGGCCATGTGTCGGGATTTTTTTTCTTACTAAAAACGACACTTAACAAGTACCAGGTATAAAATACGCCTTATGGACGAGCGGAAGCGTTTTCCGTATCCATAAATACAAAAGTATTTTGTATGCGTGGGTTTAAATTTATTCATAATGAATATTAATATTTTTTCTAAGGATAACTAAAAGAATGGAATCATACTCGCAAAACAGCAATAAATTAGATTTTCAGCACGAGGCCAGGATATTAAACGGTATATGGCTCATTACCGCTTTAGGTTTGGTGGCAACCGCAGGACTAGCCTGGGGAGCTAAGTATCTCGAAATTACGGCAACCAAATATGATTCACCACCAATGTATGTCGCCATAGGGTTATTATTACTTTGTATGTATGGCTTAAGTAAGGATATCAACAAGATAAATGCCGCCATCGCGGGCGTAATATATCTGTTTTTACTCTCTTTGGTGGCGATTGTCGTTGCAAGTTTAGTTCCTGTATATGCCATTATCATCGTGTTCAGCACTGCGGGCGCGATGTTTTTAATCAGTATGCTGGCCGGTTTATTATTTAATGTTGATCCTGGTTCTCACCGTTTTATCATTATGATGACGTTGACAGGGTTGGCCCTGGTAATCATCGTGAATGCGGCATTAATGAGTGAACGGCCCATTTGGGTAATAAGTTGCTTAATGATTGTGTTATGGTCAGGCATTATCTCGCATGGACGAAATAAGCTCCTTGAATTGGCGGGGAAATGCCATAGTGAAGAGTTGTGGAGTCCGGTTCGTTGCGCTTTTACAGGTGCATTAACACTCTATTACTATTTTATCGGCTTCTTTGGGATACTTGCCGCGATAGCTATAACGCTTGTCTGGCAAAGGCATACGCGTTTTTTTCATTAGCCGTAAATGCACATACTAAAGAACTTAACTAAACTTCACATCGCCGCTTCATTTTTCGCCCGTAGCTTCTTCGCCTGGCTTTCCAGCAACAGGTAACAGATCAGCGCCAGCAGCAGTGGGATAAAGTAATACAGCACACGGTAAGCGAGTAGGGCGGCGATAATTGTACCTTTGGAGGTATGCTCCCCAGCCAGTAGTGCGATAAACACCGCTTCCAGCACACCGATCCCCGCCGGAATATGCACGATGACGCCAGCAATACTACTAACCAGTAACACGCCCAGTACAAAGAAATAGTTCACGCTTTGACCAAGTAACAGCCAGATAATCGCCCCCATTACCATCCAGTTAACGCTGGAAATCAGCATCTGAGCGAGGGCGAATTTCCATGAAGGCAGCACCAGCTTTTGCCCTTTGATGGTCATATGGCGGTGCTTCGCGAAAGCGCAAAACCACAAATAAACCGCGATAATCATCAGTAAGCCAATGCCGAGAATACGCAGCGTAGTTTGATCGACATACCAGTGATCCGGCAACTCCACCACGCCTGCGGTAAAGATAATCCCTGCCAGTAAAATGTAGCCCAGCCAGTTGGTGGTAATACTGAGCGAGAAAATCCGCGTAATAGTGCTACCGGGCAACCCCAGACGAGAGTACAAACGATAGCGCATACCAATGCCGCCGACCCAGGTACTGAGCGTCAGGTTGAAGGCGTAGCAGATAAACGACACCAGCATCACCTGGCGCTTCGCCAGTTTGTGACCGCAGTAAAAGCGGGCGAGCAGGTCATAGCAGCCGTAAATCAGATAGCTGACGACCACCAGCCCGACCGCACTAAGCAGCGCAACGCGATTGTAGTCGCGGATGACCTTCCAGACCTCTTCCCAGTCCACTTTTTTGGCGTAGACCACCAGCAACACAATCACCGCGATAAAAAACAGCCAGGTGAGGATCTTCTTTGCTAAGCGCCAGCGCGGGTGTGATTTACTCATCAGGGTTTTACCCCCGTGTTTTCAGTTTCTACCCGATCCTGCGTTTCCATTGTCGGTTGTGCGGGCGGATCAACCTGCGCCAGACGTGGCGTGTGTGCCGGAAGCCAGCCAACCAGCGCCGGGAAGTGGCGTAAAAAGTGGAACGCCAGCACGCTTTTGGTCAGGTTCCACCAGGTGCGTTTGGGCAGCATGGTTTCATCCACCTGCTGACAATCTGCGGCGATAATGCCGTTCAGATTATCGCGCAGCGTCTGGTTAAAATTACGATCGTGGATGATGACATTTGCTTCGAGATTCAGTGACAAACTGAGCGGATCGAGATTACTGGACCCTACTGTCGCCCAGTGATCGTCCATCAATGCTACTTTGCCGTGGAGCGGGCGGCGGCGGTACTCAAACACCTGAACGCCGCCTTTAACCAGATAGTTATACAGCAAGCGCGCGCCGACTCTGACAATCGGCATATCCGGTTCGCCCTGAATGATCAGTTTGATCCGCACCCCGCGGCGTGCCGCTTTACGCAAGGCGTGTAAAAATCGATAGCCGGGGAAGAAGTAGGCGTTGGCGATAATGACTTCCCGCCGCGCCTGAGTGAGCATTTTCAGATAGTGGCGTTCTATATCATCGCGGTGTTCTTCGTTATCGCGCCAGACCAGCAATACCTGCGCTTCTCCCGGCTGGCGATTTTCTTCCGCTTTGTGATGACGTCGCCACCAGCGTCGTGCCGCGCTCTGTCCAGGCAGGTTTTCCAGCTCAAACTGGAGAATATCTTCGACAATCGGCCCTTCAAGGCGTACCGCGTAATCCTGTTTAGCCTCTGGACCGTAGCTGGACATATGCTCGGCGGAGTAATTCAGCCCGCCAATAAAGGCGATACGCGCGTCGATCACCACAATTTTGCGATGCATCCGGCGAAACACATTGGTGCGCATACCAAAAAGGCGAGGGCGGGGATCGTAGTAGCGAAATACCACGCCAGCTGCCGTCAGTTCATTGACAAACTCATCGCTGAGATCCGGCGAACCGTAGCCATCCAGCAAGACTTCCGCTTTAACCCCGCGTTGCGCTGCTGCCAGTAGTGCCGCATGCAGCTGTTTGCCGACGTCATCCTCAAACCAGATAAACGTTTCAAGAATGATGCGTTCTTGTGCCTCGCCAATCGCCTTAAACACCGCGGGATAATATTGCTCGCCGTTTTCCAGCAACTCGATCTTATTGCCTTCACGCCAGCTACATTTCATAAATGAATCTCCGCACTTAAAGGGGCATGATCAGAAAGGTGTCGCCATGTCTGCAGCGGCAACGCGGTTGGCGCGCTGGCGCTGGCATTTTTGACGTAGATCCTGTCCAGACGTAGTAGAGGAAATTGCACCGGAAACGTGCGCGCCGGGCGTCCGTGGGCGCGGGTAAATATCTCATCCAGTCCGGCCTGCACTTTTAACGGATGATTAGCTTTTTGCCGCCAGTCATTGAAATCACCCGCCACCAATACCGGTTCGCCGTCCGGTAGCTCATTCACCCATTCGGCGAGCATCGCAAGCTGCGCCTGACGGTGCGCCTCACGCAGGCCCAGATGTACGCACATCACATGAATCGCTTTTCCGGTCATCGGCGGCACAATGCGGCAGTAGAGCACGCCGCGCTTTTCCGCACCATCGACCGAAACATCGCGATTCTCATAATGTTCAATGGGATAACGCGACAGTACGGCGTTGCCGTGATGCCCTTCCGGGTATACGGCATTGCGACCGTAGGCAAAATCGCTCCACATAGTGTCGGCGAGAAACTCGTAGTGCGAGGTATCGGGCCAGTTTTCCACATGCAGCGGATGAACTTCGTGCGCGCCCATCACTTCCTGCAGGCAAACAATATCGGCGCTGACGGTACGCACGGCGTCGCGAAGTTCCGGCAAAATGAAGCGTCGGTTAAACGCGGTAAAGCCTTTGTGAATATTGATGGTGAGCACCTTGAACGAAAATTGTTGTGTTTGATCGGGCATAATTTTCCTGTCTTTGCCTCTTATCTCATTGAAATAGTGTAGTCGGCGTCACAAAAAGGTGCGGTCTTACGGAATTTTCCGTAAAGTTCGGTACTCTGAGTAAGTAGAGATAAATTCTTCAGGAGAGAAGCCATGAAGTGGCAACAACGTGTTCGTGTCGCAACGGGTCTAAGTTGCTGGCAGATTATGTTGCATTTACTGGTAGTGGCGCTGCTGGTGGTGGGCTGGATGAGTAAGACTCTGGTTCACGTCGGCGTGGGATTATGCGCACTGTATTGTGTCACGGTAGTGATGATGCTGGTGTTTCAGCGCCACCCCGAGCAACGCTGGCGTGAGGTGGCAGACGTGCTGGAAGAGCTGACCACGACCTGGTATTTTGGCGCAGCGCTGATTGTGCTGTGGCTGTTGTCCCGCGTTCTGGAAAACAACTTTTTGCTGGCAATTGCAGGGCTGGCAATCCTTGCCGGCCCGGCGGTAGTGTCTTTGCTGGCGAAAGATAAGAAGTTACATCACCTTACGTCTAAACATCGCGTACGCCGCTGACCCTGTCGTGGCCGTTATCACCAGTAGCGGCCACAAACTATTCCACACAATATCCAGACTCGCATCCTTCAAATAAATCTGCTTGGTAATGTCCGTAAAGTGGCGAATAGGGTTAATCCACGTCAGGTTTTGCAGCCATACCGGCATGTTTTCCACCGGAGAAACGTAACCGGAAAGGAGAATGGCGGGCATCATAAAGACAAACACGCCGATAAACGCCTGCTGTTGTGTTGAACAGAGTGATGAAATCAACAGACCGAATCCCACCAGCGATAAACCATAAATCACCATCGTAAAGTAGAACAGCGCCAGCGATCCGGCGAAGGGGATTTGATACGCCCAGATACCAATCGCCAGCACAATGGTGGCCTGGAAGGTGGCGACAATTAACGCCGGTACGGCTTTGCCGATGAAGATCTGCCAGGTGGTGAGCGGCGAAACCAGTAGCTGATCGAGCGTACCTTGTTCACGTTCGCGGGCGACGGAAAGTGAAGTGACGATCATTACGCCGATAGTGGTGATCATGGCGATCAGTGACGGCACCACAAACCATTTGTAGTCGAGATTCGGGTTATACCAGTTGCGTACCACCAGCTCGCTGTTGTTAGGTTTCGGTTTTCCTTCCAGCAGCTCCTGCTGATAATTTTTGACGATCTGTTGCAGGTAGTTGGCGGCAATTTGCGCACTGTTGGAGTTACGCCCGTCGAGGATCAACTGCAAAGGCGCGGTCTGGAAGGTATCCAGTTTGCGCGAGAAGTCAGCCGGGAAACGCACCAGTAGTAACGCCTTTTGTGTGTCGATGGTTGGGCGGATCTCCTGTGGGCTTTTCAGCAGCAGCACATGAGTAAAGGCGCTGGCGCGGGCAAAACGTTGGGTCAGCTCCACCGAATGCTCGCCGTTATCTTCATCGTAGATGGCGATGGTGGCGTTAGTCACTTCCAGCGTGGCGGCGAACGGGAACAGGATCACCTGAATTAGCACGGGTAAAATCAGAATCGCGCGGGTTTGCGGTTCGCGCAGCAACGACTGCAACTCTTTGCGGATTAACGTCCATAAGCGATGAAACATGCTCTTCTCCCTAATCCAGCCGACGTTTGGTTTTCAGCCACGTCAGGCCGATAAACATCACCGCCGAAGCGATCAAAAACAGCACGTTTACCACCAGCACCACTGGAATATTCCCGGCGAGGAACAGGCTTTGCAGGGTGCTGACGAAATAACGAGCGGGAATAATGTACGTCACCGCGCGGATCACCGCGGGCATACTGTCGATCTGAAAAATAAAGCCGGAAAGCATAATCGACGGCAGAAAAGCGGCGTTCAGGGCGACCTGAGCGGCATTGAACTGGTTGCGGGTAATCGTGGAAATCAGCAGCCCCATCCCCAGGGTACTGAGTAAAAACAGGCTGGAGATAAAAAACAGAATCAGCAGCGACCCGCGATACGGCACGCCGAGAATAAACACTGACACCAGCATACACAGCAACATCGCCAGCATCCCGAGAAAGTAATAAGGGATCAGCTTACACAGCAGCAGTTCCGTGCGGGTAATCTCCGTAGAGAGCAGAGCCTCCATGGTGCCGCGTTCCCATTCTCGCGCCACCACCAGCGAGGTGAGAATCGCGCCGATGACCGTCATGATAATGGTCACCGCACCGGGGATAATGAAGTGCTGGCTAATCGCCGCCGGGTTAAACCAGTAGCGGGTTTGTACATCAATAAGCGGTTCAAAAGTCTGCCCGTTGTCCTCCGCTCGCTGCATTTGCCAGATCTGCCAGATCCCTTCGACATACCCCTGTACAAAGTTAGCGGTATTCGGCTCACTGCCGTCGGTGATCACCTGAATCGGTGCGGTGGCGTTGGCGCGCTCCATCTGTTCCGCAAAATCCACCGGAATAACCACCAGACCGCGAATTTTCCCCGCCTGCATTTTGGCGATCAGTTCCTGACGGTTATCGCTGATGGTGGCGTCGATGTAGGGCGAACCGGTCATGGTGTGGGTGAAATCCAGCGCCGCTTCGCTACGCTGTTCCAGTAAAATCCCGACCCGCAGCTTGCTGGAGTCGAGGTTAATGCCGTAACCAAAAATAAACAGCAGTAGCAGCGGGATCACTACCGCAATCAGCCAGCTACTCGGATCGCGAACGATCTGCCGCGTCTCTTTAACGCACAGCGCCCGTACGCGACGCCAGGACAGGATCGGGTTACTCATTGCTATGCTCCTTATCCCAGTCGTGGATCAACTGAATAAAGGCTTGCTCCATGGTGGGATCGGGTTGCTCGTCGTTGGCCGACTGCGCTTTCAAATCATCCGGCGTGCCGCTGGCAATTAATTTCCCACGGTACACCAGGCCGATGCGGTCGCAATATTCTGCTTCATCCATAAAGTGAGTGGTGACCATCACCGTGACGCCTTTCTCTACCATGCTGTTGATATGCAGCCAAAATTCGCGGCGGGTGAGGGGATCAACGCCGGACGTTGGTTCGTCGAGAAACAGAATGTCCGGTTCATGCATCAGCGAACAGGCCAGCGCCAGCCGCTGTTTAAAACCTAATGGCAGTTCATCGGTCGCGTGGGAGGCGATACTTTTCAGGCCAAATGCCTCGCTCATACGGGAGATTTTTTCGTTCTGCGCCCGACCGCGTAAGCCATACACACCAGAGAAAAAGCGTAAATTCTGTTCGACCGTCAGGTTGCCGTAGAGCGAAAATTTTTGCGCCATATAGCCGAGATGCTGGCGCGCTTTACCGGAACTCTCTTTCAGATCCATCCCCAGCACCAGCGCCTGGCCGGAAGTCGGCACCAGCAAACCGCACATCATCTTAAAGGTGGTCGATTTACCCGCGCCGTTTGGCCCCAGCAAACCAAAAATCTCCCCACGTTTAACGGCAAAGTTGACGTGATCGGTGGCGGCAAAATCACCAAATTTCTTGGTCAGTTCTTTCGCTTCGATCACCGTCTCGCCGGGTGTGCCTTCTACCGTATGCAATATTGCACCCAGCGGCGATTCTGAGGTTCCGGCACCACCCAGCAAATCAATAAACGCATCTTCAAAACGCGGCGTAGTTTCGTTGATGTTGATTTCCGGCATCCCGTCGGCATGGCGAATATCGTCTGGTGTGGCCTCTTTTTTGAGGATCAGACGTACCGATTTCCCCTGAATCATGCCGTCGCTGACCTGCGGCAGTTTCAAGGCGCGTTGCAACAGTTTGCGGTTGCCCTCGTGTGGACTGGTCATCAGAAAGCTGCGTCCGGCCATGGTTTGTGTCAGGGCTTTTGGTTCTCCCTGATACAGCAACTCGCCTTCGTTCATCAGTAACACGTCACGGCACTGCTCGGCTTCGTCGAGATACGAGGTACTCCAGAGGATTAACATCCCTTCGCCCGCCAGCTCATGCACCATCTGCCACAGTTCGCGCCGTGAGATAGGGTCAACGCCGACGCCGGGTTCATCGAGCAGCAACACTTTCGGTTCGCCCACCAGGGTACAGGCCAGGCCGAGTTTTTGTTTCATCCCACCGGAGAGCTTGCCCGCCAGGCGTCCGGTAAACGGCCCAAGAGACGTAAACTCCAGCAGGCGAGCAAAAGTTTGCTTACGTGCCTCGCCGGTGACGCTGCGCAAATCCGCGTACAGATTGAGGTTCTCCATCACCGTGAGATCTTCATACAGACCAAATTTCTGCGGCATATAACCGAGCACGGCGTGCAGCGCGCCGTCGTTTTTGATCGGATCAAAGCCAATCACCGTGGCACTGCCGCTGTCGGGTTTCAGTAATCCCGCCAACATCCGCATCAGCGTGGTTTTACCTGCACCGTCCGGCCCCACCAACCCCGTCACATAACCGGCGTGAATGGTACAATCGAGCGGCGCGACGGCGGGCTTGTCCATGCCCGGAAAGCGTTTTTCCAGGCCGTTCAGCGTGATAACGGCATCATTCATGTCCTGCCTCGTCACCGAATTGTACCGTCACTGGCATTCCCTGGCGTAACGCATCATCGGCGTCGGTCACCACAATACGCAGGCGATAGACGAGGTCGGTACGCAGATCCGGCGTTTCGACGGTTTTCGGGGTAAATTCAGCAGTCGGCGAAACGAAACCAATCTGCCCGTGATACGGCTTGTCCGGGCGACCATCGGTATAAAGCAGCACTTTGCGCCCCGGCTGGGCCTGGTCAAGATTACGTTCATCAACATAAGCGCGCACCCACACCGGACGCGTTAGTGAAACGGTAAACACCGTGCCACCTTCATTGAGGACCGTGCCTGGCTCCACCGCGCGCGTTAACAGCGTGCCATCAGACGGGGCTATCAACGTTGAGTCCTGTAAATTCAACTCCGCCTGCGCCAGTTGCGCCTGCGCCTGTTCGAGGCTGGCTTTCGCCTGAGCGATGTCCTGTTCACGGTTACCGGAACGGTACTGACGCAATTTATCCTGTGCTGATTTCAGCGTTGCCTGCGCCTGGTCGCGCGAGGAGCGGGCATTTTCCAGGTCATTTGCCGAAATAGTGCGGCTTTTCCACAACCCTTGCTGGCGGTTATAGAAGTTCTGCGCATAGTCATAGGCGGCTTGCGCCTGTTTCACCGCTGCGGCGGCCTGAGCGATTTCTTCATCGCGATACCCGGCAAGCATCAGGTCATACTGCGCCTGTGCCACCGAAACACCCGCTTTCGCCTGCATCAGGGCAATCTCATACGGCTTGTGATCCAGTTCGCCCAGCACCTGGCCCGCTTTGATAGCATCACCTTCGTCCACCGCCAGCGATTCAACGCGCCCCCCAACACGGAAACTAAGATTTACCGTACGAATATCCACGTTGCCATACAGCGTCAGGCCGTTATCCTGGCGGCTTTGATACCACCAGTAGCCTCCGGCAACCACGGCGGCAAGTACCACTACCGCCAATCCGATCACGACAGGTTTTTTCATCACTACAAACTCCTTTGCGATAATCCTTGCAAAATCAGGTCGATATGACAGGTCACCGTCTGGTTGATCAGTTCGGTCTTTTCTTCATCGAACGCGGTCCAGCCGGTACGTAACAGAATTGTTTCTTTGCCAAGACGGAACGCCAGAATCTCACCAATCAACGCATGGGTATGAAGGATCATGCGGGTGTCATTGGCGTCGCAGCCGGTCCAGGCGGCAATCAGGCGTGTCAGGTGGCTGTGTAGCGGACTAATCACCTGTTCGTGCACCAGGTGGTAGGCTGCCGTGGGAGAGAGCTGCTCACGGGAGATAAACTTGCTGAGGTTGACGGTGTCATCCTGGGTGAGCAGCTTAATCATGTTCCTGCAGGCGCGAAGGATCAGTTCACGGATGGCAGCCCGATCAGGCTGTGGTTGCGCGAACAAGCGTTCGGCTTCCTCGGCATGCGGACGGAACTGCTCGCCAATAAAATCGGCAATCCACTGGGCGCAGGCGAGGTACAAATCTTCTTTCGAACCGAAGTAGTAGGTGATGGCAGCGATATTCTGCCCGGCCTGGGCGGCTATCTCGCGAGTGGTGGCGTTCATTCCATATTCACCAAACTGCGCCAGTGCGGCAGCAATCAGCTGTTTTTTCGCCTGTTCACCCTTGATTGTCATGGCAGGATTATTCATCGCACAGTCCATTCTTAATCAAATGATTGATTAAGATTATGACTCCATAGGGGAGTTGTCCAGTATGGCTAAGAATTTTAGCAACGCCAGTCACAGGGATAATTTATGCGCTGCGTCACAAAAACTGCTACACTCCGCTCCCTCATGACATTGTGGTTTTTGTCATTTTCCTTTTCAGTATCTCCCTGAAAACTACACCGGTAACGGTCGGGGCGGTTCGGAGTAGTTATGTCTTTCGATTCTTTGGGTTTAAGCCCTGATATCCTGCGCGCCGTTGCCGAGCAGGGTTACCGTGAACCCACCCCTATTCAGCAGCAGGCGATCCCTGCGGTGCTGGAAGGCCGCGACCTGATGGCTAGCGCCCAGACCGGCACCGGCAAAACAGCGGGCTTTACGCTGCCGCTGTTGCAACACCTGATCACTCGCCAGCCGCACGCCAAAGGGCGTCGTCCGGTACGTGCGCTCATTCTTACCCCGACCCGTGAACTGGCGGCGCAGATTGGCGAAAACGTCCGTGATTACAGCAAATACCTGAACATTCGTTCGCTGGTGGTGTTTGGTGGTGTGAGTATTAACCCGCAGATGATGAAACTGCGTGGCGGCGTTGATGTGCTGGTGGCAACCCCGGGACGTTTGCTGGACCTGGAACATCAGAATGCAGTGAAGCTGGATCAGGTTGAAATCCTCGTCCTCGATGAAGCTGACCGCATGCTCGACATGGGCTTTATCCACGATATCCGTCGCGTGTTAACAAAACTACCTGCGAAGCGCCAGAACCTGTTATTCTCCGCGACCTTCTCTGACGATATTAAAGCCCTGGCGGAAAAACTGTTGCACAACCCGCTGGAAATCGAAGTGGCACGCCGCAATACCGCGTCTGATCAGGTGACCCAGCACGTTCACTTTGTCGATAAGAAACGCAAACGCGAATTGCTGTCGCACATGATTGGGAAAGGGAACTGGCAGCAGGTGCTGGTGTTTACCCGTACCAAACACGGCGCTAACCATCTGGCTGAACAGCTCAATAAAGATGGCATCCGTAGTGCGGCGATCCACGGCAATAAATCGCAAGGTGCGCGTACTCGTGCGCTGGCTGATTTTAAATCGGGCGATATTCGTGTACTGGTGGCAACTGACATCGCTGCGCGCGGCCTGGATATTGAAGAGCTGCCGCACGTCGTCAACTATGAACTGCCAAACGTACCTGAAGATTATGTCCACCGTATCGGGCGTACCGGTCGTGCGGCTGCTACCGGTGAAGCGTTGTCGCTGGTGTGTGTTGATGAACACAAACTGCTGCGTGATATCGAAAAACTGCTGAAAAAAGAGATCCCGCGCATTGCGATTCCGGGCTATGAGCCGGACCCGTCAATCAAAGCCGAACCGATCCAGAACGGTCGCCAGCAACGTGGCGGCGGCGGTCGTGGGCAAGGTGGTGGTCGCGGTCAACAGCAACCACGCCGTGGGGAAGGTGGCGCAAAATCTGCAAGCGCGAAACCTGCAGAAAAACCGTCTCGCCGCCTCGGCGATGCCAAACCGGCAGGCGAACAACAACGTCGCCGCCGTCCGCGTAAACCTGCCGCTGCGCAGTAATCTTTTATGCCGGGCTATGCCCGGCATCAGGCTGATGAACAAACGCAAAACTGCCTGATGCGCTACGCTTATCAGGCCTACGTGAACTCTGCAATATATTGAATTTGCATGCTTTTGTAGGCCGGATAAGGCGTTTACGCCGCATCCGGCATTTCACAACAAGCACTTGTCAGCAATTTGAGAACACGGGAAAAAATTTATCTGTTTTACCGCCCATAAGCCACCGAGACGTTACTTCTCTATAGCCAATTGTTCGCGCAACTCCATTAAAAGGTAGCCCAGTCGATTCTTGCCCTTACCATGACCACCGTCTCCCCAGTAAGCATCGTTTTCCGTATGCTCAACCAGTTTTGCGGGCGCGGTTGCCAGCAAGAGCGCACGCAGTTCTGCATGCTGTTCGAATTTAGCGCGAAGTGCTTTTCGCATCACCTGTTCTTTGACCGACTCCCAGTTTTTACGCAGAGGCTTAGAACGATCGCGCCCCATGCGTGCGGCGACCATAGGGGAAGAAACCCGACGGATCTCTTCGCGGTATTTTTCATCAAGGAATTTTTGTGCCTGAAAATAGTGTTCTGAGGTGGGCCAGGTTTTCCCGTCAACCTTGATGGGCCAGGCGGCAAAGTTAGAAAAATCACCGTAGTCATCGCTGGTGCTGTAGAAATTTATGATGGTGTCTTGCATGACGTGTTGGATCCTTTGTGCTCGAACGGGCATTAAACCGCATTATGTTGGTGGTTATTGCGAGCCGCTTTCCAGAAACAGAAAAACCATTACCCCTGAAAACCGAAAAATGCCACAATATTGGCTGTTTATACAGTATTTCAGGTTTTCTCATGGCATTAACCGCCGCGCTTAAAGCGCAAATTGCCGCCTGGTATAAGGCGCTTCAGGAACAGATCCCCGACTTTATTCCCCGTGCGCCGCAGCGGCAGATGATTGCGGACGTCGCCAAAACGCTGGCCGGAGAAGAAGGGCGACATCTGGCGATTGAAGCCCCCACCGGCGTTGGGAAAACGCTCTCTTATTTGATTCCCGGCATCGCCATTGCCCGCGAAGAGCAAAAAACGCTGGTGGTGAGTACCGCCAACGTGGCATTGCAGGATCAGATTTACAGCAAAGATTTACCGCTGCTGAAAAAGATCATTCCCGATCTTAAATTCACTGCCGCTTTTGGGCGTGGGCGCTACGTTTGTCCGCGTAATCTGACGGCGCTCGCCAGTACTGTACCCACGCAACAGGATCTGCTGGCGTTTCTTGACGACGAACTGACGCCGAACAATCAGGAAGAGCAAAAACGTTGTGCGAAGCTGAAGGGCGATCTCGATACTTATAAATGGGATGGTCTGCGCGATCATACTGATATCGCTATAGATGACGATCTCTGGCGTCGTTTAAGTACCGACAAAGCCAGCTGCCTCAACCGCAATTGTTACTACTATCGTGAATGCCCGTTTTTTGTCGCTCGTCGGGAGATTCAGGAAGCGGAAGTGGTGGTGGCAAACCATGCGCTGGTGATGGCGGCGATGGAAAGCGAAGCGGTATTGCCTGACCCGAAAAATTTACTGCTGGTGCTGGACGAAGGCCATCACCTGCCGGATGTGGCGCGGGATGCGCTTGAGATGAGCGCCGAAATCACCGCGCCGTGGTATCGGCTACAGCTGGACTTGTTCACGAAACTGGTCGCTACCTGCATGGAGCAGTTTCGCCCGAAGACCATCCCACCGCTGGCGATCCCTGAACGTTTGAATGCGCATTGTGAAGAGTTGTATGAGCTTATCGCCTCGTTAAACAACATTCTCAATCTCTACATGCCTGCCGGGCAGGAGGCAGAGCACCGTTTTGCGATGGGCGAACTGCCAGATGAAGTGCTGGAGATCTGCCAGCGGCTGGCAAAACTCACCGAGATGCTGCGTGGCCTGGCGGAGTTATTTCTTAACGATTTAAGTGAGAAAACCGGCAGCCATGACATTGTACGTCTGCATCGGTTGATTTTGCAGATGAACCGCGCGTTGGGGATGTTCGAGGCGCAAAGCAAACTCTGGCGGCTGGCTTCGCTGGCGCAATCTTCCGGTGCACCGGTGACCAAATGGGCGACGCGGGAAGAGCGCGAAGGGCAGCTACACCTCTGGTTTCACTGCGTGGGAATACGTGTCAGCGATCAGCTGGAAAGGCTGCTGTGGCGCAGTATTCCGCACATTATTGTCACCTCCGCAACCTTGCGTTCGCTGAACAGTTTTTCGCGTTTGCAGGAGATGAGTGGTCTGAAAGAGAAAGCGGGCGACCGTTTTGTGGCGCTGGATTCCCCCTTTAACCACTGCGAACAGGGCAAAATTGTTATTCCCCGGATGCGCGTTGAGCCTTCCATCGACAACGAAGAGCAGCATATTGCCGAAATGGCGGCCTTTTTCCGTAAGCAGGTGGAGAGCAAAAAACATCTCGGTATGTTGGTACTGTTTGCCAGCGGACGGGCGATGCAGCGCTTTCTCGACTATGTGACGGATTTACGTCTGATGTTGCTGGTTCAGGGCGATCAGCCGCGTTACCGTTTAGTTGAACTGCACCGCAAACGCGTCGCCAACGGTGAGCGCAGCGTGCTGGTGGGCTTACAGTCATTTGCCGAAGGGCTTGATTTGAAAGGTGATCTGCTCAGCCAGGTGCATATCCACAAAATCGCTTTTCCGCCCATCGACAGCCCGGTGGTGATCACCGAAGGGGAATGGCTGAAAAGCCTCAACCGCTATCCGTTTGAGGTGCAAAGCCTGCCGAGCGCCTCGTTTAACCTGATTCAGCAGGTTGGGCGACTGATTCGAAGCCACGGTTGCTGGGGCGAAGTGGTTATCTACGACAAACGCTTGCTGACCAAAAATTATGGCAAGCGACTACTGGATGCATTACCGGTATTTCCGATAGAGCAACCGGAAGTCCCTGAAGGTATAGTTAAAAAGAAAGAAAAAACGAAATCCCCACGCCGTCGGCGGCGTTAATGATGTGAGTCAGGTAAGGAGTCGTAAATGGACTATCGCAAAATCATTAAAGAGATCGGGCGCGGGAAAAACCACGCGCGCGATTTAGACCGGGATACTGCGCGCGGTCTGTATGCTCATATGCTCAATGGTGAAGTCCCTGACCTTGAGTTGGGCGGCGTATTGATTGCGCTGCGTATCAAAGGAGAAGGGGAAGCAGAGATGCTCGGCTTTTACGAAGCCATGCAAAATCACACCATCAAGCTGACGCCGCCAGCAGGCAAGCCGATGCCGATTGTCATCCCCAGTTACAACGGCGCGCGTAAACAGGCCAACCTGACGCCGTTGTTGGCGATTCTCCTGCACAAACTCGGTTTTCCTGTGGTGGTTCACGGGGTTAGCGAAGATCCAACCCGCGTGCTGACTGAAACCATTTTTGAATTGATGGGTATTACGCCAACGTTGCACGGCGGGCAGGCGCAGGCGAAGCTCGACGAACATCAACCGGTGTTTATGCCAGTCGGCGCGTTTTGCCCGCCGCTGGAAAAACAACTGGCGATGCGCTGGCGGATGGGCGTGCGTAACAGTGCACATACCCTGGCGAAACTGGCGACGCCATTTGCCGAAGGTGAGGCGCTGCGTCTTTCCAGCGTTTCGCATCCGGAATACATTGGACGCGTCGCGAAGTTCTTTAGCGATATCGGTGGGCGGGCGCTACTAATGCATGGTACTGAAGGTGAAGTGTATGCTAATCCGCAGCGCTGCCCGCAGATCAATCTCATTGACCGTGAAGGGATGCGGGTGCTGTATGAAAAACAGGACACTGCTGGTAGCGAGTTACTGCCACAAGCAAAAGATCCGGAAACCACGGCGCAGTGGATTGAGCGTTGCCTTGCTGGCAGCGAACCGATTCCCGAATCGCTGAAAATCCAGATGGCTTGCTGCCTGGTGGCTACGGGTGAAGCGGCAACTATCAGCGACGGCCTGGCGCGCGTTAATCAGGCATTTTAATTCTTTTCTCAGCCGGATGAGCCATGTCATCCGGCTTTTACCCCACCGCAATATGAAATTCCTGCATCTTTATTGACCTTCCCACGCCCGGCGTGCAGCATAAAAATACAACAAACACATAACATAAACAGGAGTTAACCATGGAAAGTGGTCATCGCTTTGATGCTCAGACGCTGCACAGTTTTATTCAGGCTGTATTTCGTCAGATGGGTAGCGAGGAACAAGAAGCGAAATTAGTTGCCGATCATTTAATCGCGGCAAACCTGGCAGGGCATGATTCACATGGTATTGGCATGATCCCAAGCTATGTACGCTCCTGGAGTCAGGGGCACCTGCAAATTAACCATCATGCCAAAACCGTTAAAGAGGCGGGGGCGGCGGTCACGCTCGATGGCGATCGCGCATTTGGTCAGGTCGCGGCACATGAAGCGATGGCGCTGGGGATTGAGAAAGCGCATCAGCACGGTATTGCCGCCGTGGCGCTACATAACTCGCATCACATCGGCCGTATCGGTTACTGGGCGGAGCAGTGTGCAGCGGCGGGGTTTGTCTCTATCCACTTTGTTAGCGTGGTCGGTATTCCAATGGTCGCGCCGTTCCACGGTCGCGACAGCCGCTTTGGCACCAATCCGTTCTGTGTGGTTTTCCCTCGTAAAGATAATTTCCCGCTGTTGCTTGATTACGCCACCAGCGCCATTGCATTTGGCAAAACCCGCGTCGCCTGGCATAAAGGCGTCCCCGTGCCGCCAGGTTGCCTGATTGACGTTAACGGCGTGCCGACGACCAATCCGGCGGTAATGCAGGAGTCGCCGTTGGGTTCGCTGTTGACCTTTGCCGAACATAAAGGCTACGCCCTTGCAGCGATGTGTGAAATTCTTGGCGGGGCGCTTTCCGGCGGTAAAACGACGCATCAGGAAACGTTACAAACCAGTCCCGATGCCATTCTTAACTGCATGACCACTATCATCATCAACCCGGAACTCTTCGGCGCGCCGGATTGTAACGCGCAGACCGAAGCCTTTGCCGAGTGGGTGAAAGCCTCGCCGCATGATGATGATAAGCCGATTTTGCTACCGGGCGAGTGGGAAGTGAACACGCGTCGCGAACGGCAGAAGCAGGGGATTCCACTGGATGCGGGAAGCTGGCAGGCCATTTGTGATGCAGCGCGGCAGATTGGTATGCCGGAAGAGACGTTGCAGGCTTTCTGTCAGCAGTTAGCCAGCTAAAAAAAAGCCCGTCCAGTGGCGGACGGGCAAACAAGGGTAACATAGGATCAATGAGGGTTAGAGCATATGCGTCTGTCGGCAAACAGACAGGGAAATACTTGTGCTGGACGTAGCGTAAACGCCTGATCCGTCCAACGGTTCGGATTTTGTAGGCCTGATAAGACGCGGTAGCGTCGCATCAGGCATCTGTTGCCGGATGCGGCGTAAACGCCTTATCCGTCCTACGAATTACTTATAAATTACCGCAGTACCGCTTAATTTATTGTTGTTGGTGGCGGAAGTGATGCTGTATCCACTGGCACCGGCTGCCGCGGCTTTCTCAGCCAGTTTCGCTTCCAGGGCATCGAGGGTGGATGCGCCATCGGCAGAAACCACGCCGATTTTATTCATGTTCTGTGCCTGGGATGCCGTTACCGGTTCCGCCGCGAACACGCCAAATGACAGAGTTGAAAGAGCCATAGCAGCAACAACAGTATTGATAGTTTTCATAATTAATCTCTCGCAGGTGATTTTTGTATAAGTGACGTTGTTTCGTCGATGTGATGAGTATCACGTTTTTTTACGAGAGATAAAATCGAAGAGAATTGACCGCCTTGTTCAAATAAATTGATTGATATCTAACCTACTGATAAACCATTTATTTGTTGTACTTATGAACTTGTTTTATACCGCGTGGCAGTCACAGCAGCGTTAAAGGCACGGAATGACACGCAAAATACAAATTATACTCGCTATGCATCTCGCCAGTTGTAGTTAACGTAACTGGCTGTCTTTCGAACCTCTGCGATTATATCCTGTATAAGCTGGTTTTTGTAAATCTTTCTCCTGCTGACAATGAATACATAAGCGCACGCCAGGAATGGCTTCCCGACGGGCCTGCGGGATGGGGGCACCGCACTCTTCACATTCATCCAGGCTTTCGCCGCGCGGAATTTCACCCCGAGCGCGGGCAATCGCATCTTCAATTGTACTGTTGATCTGTTCGTTGACGGCGTCATCGTTAGCCCAACCGGATGCCATATCGACCTCCCCATATCAATACTTGTACAGTTAAGTGTAGCTAATCCAGGGACGAACTCGGGCAGTTCAAGCATCAGATCTCCGACCATTCCCGCAGCAGATTATGATAAAGATTAAGCAGCGACAGGATCTCTTCACTTTCGCCGTAGCGGCTTTTCAGCGACTGAATATTGTTGTCCAGTTCAAACAGCATGGCGCGCTTTTTATCATCGCGGATCATCGACTGGATCCACATAAATGATGCCACTCGTACGCCGCGGGTTACGGGTGTCACGCAATGCAGGCTGCTGGAGGGATACAACACGAGATCGCCTGCCGGGAGTTTTACCCGATGTTGTCCGAAGGTGTCATTAACGACCAGTTCGCCGCCGTCGTAGCTTTGTGGATCGCTTAAAAACAGCGTGGCAGAAAGGTCAGTACGCATCCAGCCGTTTTGTGGATGGCTGCGTACTGCGCCATCCACATGGAAACCATAGGTTTCATTGTTCTGATAGCGATTAAACAGCGGCGTGGAAAGGGTACGCGGCAAGGCCGCGGCAAAGAATAAAGCATGTTGGTTAACCGCGTTCAGCACCTCATTTTGCAGGGCGGCGTATAACGTGCTGCGGGTGTCGACCTGTTGATTGTTCTTAACTTGCGCACCTTGTGCGCCGGTGGTGACGCGTCCATCCACCCATTCGGCTTGTTCCAGTTGTTCGCGAAAACGAGCGACGTCCTGTGGCGATAACACGCCGGGAATGTGGTACATCATACAATTTCTCCAAAAAGTGGGGCCTGCGCCCCACATCTGATTCAGAAATGCATATTGGCTGTGAGCAAGAAGGTTCTTGGCTCGCCCGGGTGATAACGGTAGCCGCTCTTGTTGATTGAGGCGACGTAATCGGTATCAAACAGGTTGTAAACGTTTAGCTGGAAGTCGAGATTGCGATTAACTCGATACCCCAGTTTGGCATCGGCGACCCAGTAACCTTCGGTAAACGCTGGCGTTCCCACCGCGCCGTCTGAACCTTTATGCATACTGCCGATATAGCGTGCGCCCGCGCCAACAGAGATATCGTCGGTTGCCTGATATTGGCTCCATAAGGTGAAGGCGTGCTCCGGGGTATACGGCAGCGATGAGGAACCATCCTGGGCAACATCTTTGCCGTTTTTGATGGTTGCTTTTTGCTGGGTATAGCCGCCAATCACCTGCCACGCGGGAGTGATATTCCCGGCCACGGATATCTCATAGCCTTCGACGCGTTTCTTACCGTATTGCGAGTAAGTTCCGTCATCATTTTGCTCAACTTCATTTTCGATATCAGTGCGGAACAGCGCGGCGGTGAGCAACAGACGTTTATCCAGAACCTGCCATTTGGTGCCAATCTCGCTGGTGTTGGCTTTTTGCGGTTTAAAATCGGTGCGGTTGGCACTGTTACCGCTGCCAGACTGCGCAAGGGCGAAGTTGTTGCCGCCCGGAGGCTGCTGGGAAACGGCATAGTTAATATAGACATTGCCGTTTTCCGTCAGGTGATACAGCGCCCCGGCTTTCCAGTTCATCAGATTGCCCGACTTGGCGGTGTCGACGGTGGTGACCGGAGAACCTTTTGCCACACCAGTTGGGCAGGTGATGGCACCGCGTCCGCTGCCGCCGCAGGCGGTGGCACTGTCATATTCAGTATGATAATTATCCAGACGGATCCCGCCGTTCAGCTCAAAATCACGGGTGATTTGCAGCGTATCAAAGGCGTAAATTGCGAAGGTATCCGTCTGACCATTGGCGTTTGCGCCGTTGCGCGTCAGGCCGCCGGGATGAATGCTGCTGTCAGGATGATAAATATTTACCGCGGGTAACGTCACCGGATTAACGCCGTAGTTAGTCTGCGTTTCACGGGTAAATTCCACGCCGGTACTGACATCATGACCGATAGAACCGGTATAGAACGTCGAGGTCAGGTTGGTCTGGTTGGTGAGAATTTTATTACTCACATCTTTGGTATTCGCCGTGCGTGACCAGGTCCAGCTATTCACATCGCTGGTGGGCTGAGTAATATTCGACGCCCCGCCCATAATCGCCGTCATCAGGTAATCCTGCTTTACGCGCGACCAACGGGTAGTATTGCGAATGGTGGTGTTATCGTTGATGTCGTGCTCAAAACGCATGGTGGCGGTGTCGGTGGTCGAATCGTCGTAATCGGAATCCGTGCCGTAAAAGTTATGAGTATCAACTTTTCCGGAATGATTCAGGGCCGCCGTTCCCGCAGATGGGGCAGAATAGCCCGGCAAACCGATGGTCGGAATGCCGCCGTCTGGCGTGTTGTGCTGGGTGACATGCAGATAATTAAGATACAAACGATTCGCTGTACCAAGGCCAAAAGCGACAGAAGGGGCGACGCCGTAACGCTCATTTTTGACTTTGTCGCGTCCGGCATCGTGCGTTTTTTCGCCCATTACATTCAGGCGCACCGCGGTGGTATCACCAATGACCTGATTGACGTCCAGCGTGCCGCGGCGGAACCAGGCGCTGCCAATACTGGCGGAGGCGTCAATGCCGGAATCATTGCGCGGCTGCTTGCTGATCATATTGATCGAGCCTGTCGGTGCGCTGCGCCCGTAGTCGGTGCCGGACGGCCCTTTAATCACTTCGACCTGCTCGGTATTGAAGGTGTCGCGCGAGACGCTGCCGATATCGCGAATGCCATCAATATAAATACTGTTAGAGGTATCGGCACCACGCATATAAATGGCGTCGCCAGTGGTGGAGTTACCGTTCTCACCCGCAAAAAACGCACCCACGCCGGGGACGTTTTTGAGCGCGTCGGTAAGGTTGGTTGCGCCCTGATCTTTAATCACTTGTTCAGAAATTACCGTCATCGTGCGGGTAGTATCCGCTACCGGACGCGAGAATTTCGGATCGGCAGATTGTTGTGGCGCATAAAGCGAAGGCGTTGATGCTTCGACAACCAGCGTGTCATCCGCGTTAGTTTGCCCTTCGGCGGCGAGTGCCTGAGCCACAGGCGTGATGCCAATACAAAGACCGGCAAAGAACGTGAGCGAATGAAATTGTCTGGCAGGGAAATTGCGATTGTTTTCCATTTTGCAGGTGACTTTTTCTTATATGTTGAAATTTTCACTGCCACGAGAAAGCATCTCTGCGGATGCGATGCCACTGTTAATCCCGTGATAGTGTTCGTGCAAGTGATAATCATTTTGATAAGCATTATCACTTGGAGCGATTTTCTATCACCCATTGCGCGAAAAAGAAATACATTTATTTACATTGAGTTCATATTTGATGTTTTTTGATTACAAAACAGACGAAAACTGCATCCAGAGGCGAATGCAGTTACGTTGGTGGGGTTATTTGTAGATGGTTGCAGTACCGAACATCTGGTCATTTCCGCCTGCGGAATTAATGACATAACCTTTCGCGCCTTGTTCGCGCGCTTTTTCTGCCAGTTTATCCTCCAGATCGCTTAGGTTTGATGCGCCAGTTGCCGAAACGGTACCGGCGGGCCGTAGCTGACCGCTGTCCAGGTTACTCATCGGTTGCGCGGCATAAGCCGTGAGAGAGATTCCGCTCAGGACGGTGGCAATCAGTAGTGTGAGGCACTTTTTCATAATGACATCCTCATAAATACAACGGGTAGTGCCTGATAAGTGTAGGTCGCCTGCGCGATGCAAATGACGCAAAAAATTGACAGAGATGTGCTTATTTTTTGAACGATATATTTTTACAAAATAAGACAAATCAATGACATGCATAATGCTGATTTTTATGATGAATTGCCATAAACCATAGCCATGTTAAGGTTTTGGGGAATGATAAACGCAGCCAGATATTTACCCTGTCGCGTTATGCGGGTATCTTACGCCGCTGCTTAAAGGAGAATGCTATGTCCGCCCAGAAACCGGGGTTGCATCCGCGCAACCGTCATCACAGCCGCTACGATCTCGCCACGCTTTGTCAGGTCAATCCTGAACTCAGGCAATTCCTCACGCTTACACCCGCCGGGGAGCAAAGCGTAGACTTTGCCAATCCGCTGGCGGTGAAGGCGCTCAATAAGGCGTTGCTGGCCCATTTTTACGCCGTAGCGAACTGGGATATCCCCGACGGTTTTCTCTGCCCACCAGTACCGGGCCGGGCGGATTATATTCATCACCTTGCCGATTTACTGGCAGAAGCAAGCGGAACAATTCCAGCGAATGCCAGCATTCTGGATATCGGCGTTGGTGCGAACTGTATTTATCCGCTGATTGGCGTACATGAATATGGCTGGCGTTTTACCGGTAGTGAAACCAGCAGCCAGGCGTTAAGCAGTGCGCAGGCGATTATCAGTTCTAATCCGGGGCTTAACCGCGCCATTCGTCTGCGTCGGCAAAAAGAGAGTGGGGCGATTTTTAACGGCATCATCCATAAAAACGAGCAATACGACGCGACCTTGTGTAACCCGCCATTCCACGATTCCGCCGCTGCGGCACGGGCAGGTAGTGAGCGTAAACGCCGTAACCTGGGGCTGAACAAAGACGATGCACTGAACTTTGGCGGCCAGCAACAGGAGTTGTGGTGTGAAGGCGGTGAAGTCACCTTTATCAAAAAGATGATTGAAGAGAGCAAAGGCTTCGCGAAGCAGGTGATGTGGTTTACATCACTGGTATCTCGTGGTGAAAACTTACCGCCGTTGTATCGTGCCCTGACGGACGTGGGCGCGGTGAAGGTGGTTAAAAAAGAGATGGCCCAGGGGCAAAAGCAGAGTCGCTTTATTGCCTGGACCTTTATGAACGACGAGCAGCGCCGCCGTTTTGTCAATCGCCAGCGTTAAAGCGTTGGTTCCCCCGGCGGTAACGGTTCAGCCGGGGTCGCGCCCGGAGCAGGCAGCACCTGATAAGTCTGCACTGGCGCGCGAACGCCCGCCAGGTCGAAATGTTTTTTCACCTGGCTGTCGAGGGCAAAGCGTACCGTCCACTGTTTGAGTGGCAGCGTGGTGAACGAAACACGCAGTGTAAACGCGGTATTGCTTAAGCCGACAATCCCGGCAAAATTCGGTTCACCAATAATCAGCCCGCGAATTTCTTCGTTTTCCATTAATTCCGCTACCGCATCTTTCAGTGCCTGATTGGCTTTATCAGCATCTTCATGGCGATCAACATCATAATTTGCCACCACCGAACCAATGCCGCGGACAAAGTTAGCAAAGGTGGTTATCGAAGACCACGGAATGATGTGATACGCCCCGGTATCCTGTCGTACGCCCACGGAGCGAATCGACATCCGTTCCACTGTGCCGGTCAACGGCCCGATAGTCACCAAATCTCCAGTGTTCATGCCGTTTTCAAACTGAATAAATACCCCGGTGATAATATCTTTCACCAGCGTTTGCGAACCAAACGAGATAGCCAGACCTAATGCCCCGGCACCTGCCAGCAATGGCGCGATATTGACGCCGATTTCCGACAACACAATCATGATGGTGATGGTACTGATAATCACCGCCAGCGCGTTACGAAACAGCGTAAGCAGGGTACGCGTGCGGGCGCTGGGTAGCGGGCGGCCATGAATATCCGAAGCCAGCCGGTTTTCGATCAAACTGGCGAGCACCGTCCAGCCAACCGCCGAGAAGAAAAGAATGAGTGCGATACGGATCAGGATATCTACGGTTTTCTGCCCCGCGCCGTTTTGCAGCCAGTTCCAGAAATCGAACAATCCCCATGCGCTCAACAGCAACATTACCGCCACGCAGACTGTCAGAATACGCGCCGTTTTCAGCGCCGCCGACAGCCAGCCATTCAACCGTTTTTGCAGCTCCGGATAGTTACGCTGAGTATGTGGCGAGAGAGTGATGGTTTTCGCCAGCCAGCGGGAAAACATACCGGAAACAAACGCTGCGATACCAATAATCGCCAGGCTGCGCACCGTTGCACCCATCATAAATTTCAGGCTGTTGCCCGGATCGAACAACGAAAAGAAAAACAGCACGATAAAATAGGCGCTTGCCAGCCAGTGCCACACCAGCGCAAAGGCGCGGATAAACAGGCTGAAAAAGGCCAGCGAATGCTCCGCGAAGTTGAGCAAATGCTGGGTAATCTCTTTTTTATTACGAAAGATCAGGTACAACGCCCAGACGGTCATGCACAGCATAATGATGACGTTCGCCAGCGCACCTATCTGTACATTCACCTGATTAGAGATAATCGGCACGGCCACAATCAGGCCATAACCTATCAAACTGCTTAACCAGCTCAGGCGACGACTCCAGTAACGGGCGCTCTCGTCCTGAATCGTGAACGGGCGCAGCTCCGCCACGTTTGGGCAAAAAATCAGGCGTAGTACGGCTTTGAAAAATTCAATGAGGGCAAAGGCGTTGAGAAACAAACTTTGTTGGAAAGCGATGGTGCGACTGCCTGCATTCAGGTTGTCGCTTAATACCTGGCCGACAAATAATGTCAGGGCCAGTAACAGCAGGTCGATAATAAACGCCCCGATAATCATCGCCGGAAGCTGCAACCAGTTGCTGCGCTCACGATTTTTTTGCCGCGCCCACTGACCCATTTTGCGATACAGCGGCAGTGCGCACAGGCGAATCAGCCAGTAAAAACCAAACACTAATACCGCTAACATTGAAAAATGGGTCAGCGCATTGCTGAAGGTTTGTGGATTAAACGGCTTATGCGGGGAGCCGGTGATATTGCGATAAAGTTGCCCGAAGCGGGCGGAAAGGGCTTCACCATAATGGCGGCTGACTTCGGTGACCTTTTGCAGCACGGTTTGCTCTTCGACCAGCGTCGGCGGCACTATTTTTGGTACCGGTTCAGCAGGGGGCGTAGCGGCAACGGTGCGCAACTGGTCGATCAACTCTTTACGCGAGGTGTCATTATCCAGCACATCCGCCAGTGCGCCATAGGCCGCTTTTTTTTGTTCGATATCCGGTTCCGGGGCCGGTTCAGTCGTTGAGTCCGTTGTCGTTGTGGTTGTAACGCCGGGTATGGATACCGCGTGGGCAGGTGCGCCCAGCAGGCAGAAGAGGATGAACAGGATCCACCGCATGACTCCTCCAGTGAGAAAATAGAGCAAAAAGATAAGTATAGATGCTGGAGGAGGGGCGATTTTAAATGAGAGGAATCTGGTGTGCCTCCCTTTCGGGTGAAAGGGAGGAAGGGATATTAAGCAGGTTGCTGACAACGTGCGGGCTTTTTTGCCGGATGCGGCGTGAACGCCTTATCCGTCCTACAAGTTCATGCAATTTTAATAAGTTGCCAGATATCCTGTAGGCCTGATAAGCGTAGCGCATCAGGCAATGTGTCTTATTAAGAGACGTGCTGCAAAAATTCCTGCAAGCGCTGGCTCGGCGGGTTCTTGATCAACACCTGCGGATTGCCATCTTCCGCAATCCGGCCTTTGTCGATAAAGATCAGCCGCGAAGCTACTTTCTCGGCAAAACCGATTTCGTGGGTCACGATCACCATCGTCATCCCTTCTTCAGCCAGATCCTGCATAACCTTCAGCACTTCATGGCGCAGTTCCGGGTCAAGAGCGGAAGTCGGTTCATCAAACAGCATCATTTTCGGCTTCACCGCCAGCGCGCGGGCAATCGCCACACGCTGCTGTTGACCACCAGAAAGTTCGGAAGGGTAGTGATGTGCACGTTCTGCCAGACCGACTTTCGCCAGCAGCTCACGTGCCAGTTTTTCCGCCTCTTCTTTGTTCGCGCCACGCACGCGTAGCGGGCCAAACATGACGTTTTCCAGCGCCGTCAGATGCGGGAAGAGGTAAAACTGCTGGAACACCATACCTGCTTCCTGGCGAATCAGGCGCTCGTCAACTTTCGGATCGTTAACCTTCAGGCCATCGACAATCAGATCGCCGGAGGTGATTTCTTCCAGTTTGTTGATGCAGCGCAGCAGGGTCGATTTACCGGAACCGGACGGCCCGATAATCACCACGACTTCGCCCTGGGCAATGTTCAAATCGATATTGTGCAGCACCTGGGTTGGGCCAAAGTGCTTGGAGACGTTTTTAAATTCAATCACAGGATTTTCATCCTTCTTTCCAGACGACGCAGAATAAAGCTCAGCACCAGGGTAATAATCAGATAGAACACCGCCACGGCGCTCCAGATCTCAAGGGCGCGGAAGTTACCGGCAATAATTTCTTGCCCCTGACGGGTCAGTTCCGCCACGCCGATCACAATAAACAGCGAGGTGTCTTTAATGCTGATGATCCACTGGTTACCCAGCGGCGGCAGCATACGACGCAGTGCCAGCGGTAAAATGACGTAGCGAATGGTTTCCCAACGTGAAAGACCGAGCGCCAGTCCTGCTTCACGAAAACCTTTGTGGATAGACAGCACCGCACCACGCGTGATTTCCGCAATATACGCGCCGGAGTTGATCATGATGGTGACCACCGCCGCAGTAAATGGGTCGATGCGTAAGTCGTTAAACGCCATCGGCAGGGCGAAATAAATAAACATCACCTGGACGACGATAGGTGTGCCGCGGATCACTTCAATAAAGACCAGCGCGACGTGGTTGGCTATCCAACCTCCGAAGGTGCGTGCAAAACCTGCCAGCAATCCGATTACCAGACCGCCTGCCAGACCGAGGACCGAAATCCACAGGGTCATTTTGGCACCTTCAATCAGAAGCGGAATGGCAGGCCAGATGGCACTCCAGTCAAACTGCATATGTTGTTCCTGTTACCGTGGTGTAAATAATCAAATTCAGGGTAATTAATGGCCCCGGAGCGGGTTTGCGCCCCTCACCCTAATCCTCTCCCCATAGGGGAGAGGGAACTGCCAGTGCGTTTTACAGGTGTAGCGTTATTATTTCGGTTCAGTACCGAACCATTTTTTGTAGATTTCGTTGTAAGTTCCGTTCTCGCGCAGGGTTTTCAACGCGCCGTTGACTTTGTCACGCAGCTCGTCGCTACCTTTCGGGAACGCAATACCGTATTGCTGCGCTTCCAGAGAGTCACCTACCGCTTTGAACTGACCGTTACCGGCGGTTTTGATGAAGTACAGAATGTTTGGCGTATCGTGCAGAACGGCGTCTGCGCGGTTGGTGCCCAGTTCCATATAGGCGTTATCGATGTTCGGGAACTGACGCAGATCTTTAGTTTTGATGTTTGCTTTCGCGTAATCAACGGAGCCAGTACCGCTCTTCACAGCAACCACTTTCCCGTCGAGATCTTTCACGCTTTTCACATCGTTATTGTTAGCTTTCACCATCACTAACAGGCCGCTTTTGTAGTAGCCGTCAGAGAAATCGATCGCTTTTTTACGCTCGTCGCTGATGGTAATGCCCGCCAGCGCCAGATCGACGTTTTTGGTTTGCAGTGCCGGAATGATCCCACTGAAATCCATCGGCTTCAGTTCGTAATCCAGCTTCAGCTCTTTAGCGATGGCAGCCCACAGATCAACGTCAAAGCCCACATATTTATCGCCCTGTTTAAATTCAAACGGAACGAAGGCGGTATCCGTCGCGACAACTAATTTTTTATCCGCGGCATGAGAAGAAACCGCAAAAGCCAGGGTCAGTGCAGCCAGTGAAACTTTTAATACAGACTTCATAGCATTTCCTTTTTTCTATCCACGGGACGATCCCCTGCGTGACATTCACATATATGAAAAAATCGTGCCAGTTTTGCAACTCCTTGATTTTTCGAGATGCGGCAAAAACGTGATGCACGATTTATAGGGCAATACCCTGAAGATGCACCATTCTGGGGCACCAATCTGGTGCGCTAAAATTGTGCACTCAACACAGTGATTATTTAGCGTAAAACCTGATGAAAAAACAATCTTTATGTAACGATTGTGTGATGATGTGGATACAAAAAATTTACTTAATCAGCTGGAGATAGCAGATGGATGCACTAAATAAGTGCATTGAGGTGGGCTGCAAAACAAAACGGCCTCCTGTCAGGAAGCCGCTTTTATCGGGTACTAAAGTTCTGCACCATCAGCGATGGATTTATTCGATGTTAGACTCGATAAACCACAGGAATTTATCCAGGTCGCGAGACGCGGCGGTCAGGATATCTGCGGTGTCGTCATCTTTCGCTTCGCCAATCGCTTTGCGTACGTCATTAGCGACGATTGCGTAACGGTCAGCCAGTTCTTTCAGGTGATCCTGAACGTTGTGGATGTCCAGCGGGTAACTTTTCAGCGGGGTTTTGCTGTTGATAACTTGAGTGGTCCCCAGAGCTACACCGCCCAGCTGCACTGCACGTTCTGCCATGGTATCCAGATGATCGATCAGTGCGGTGCGGAAGCCATCCAGCATTTCATGTACGGCAATGAAGTTAGCGCCGCGCATGTTCCAGTGCGCTTGTTTGGTAATCAAAGAAAGATCAATAAACTGGATAACCTGGCGATTCAGCAACTCTACTGTTGCTTTTTTCTCGCTGTCGGAGACATCGTTGCGGGTATAAAGCAGATTGGTCGCTTTTGATTTAACTAATTTAGCGGTACTCATAATTTCATATCCTCTTGATGTTATGTCCCAGTAATTAACGAGACTAAGTATAGCACCGGCTATGTGTTCCGCTATTCTGGCTGTTCCTATCACACTAATAGTGGTAACAAGCGTGAAAAACAAAACTAATAAAGATTCAATGAGTTAGATATATTGATAAGAACAATTCTTATTTATCTGCTCGCCAGGAATTTTCGGAATAAATATGCTTTTGCATAATTCGATATATAAAGACGGTGTAGAGGAAAAGTAGCGAGAAATTCTGCATGGTTATGCATAACCATGCAGAAATGTAAATTTAATTAATGTCTAATTCTTTTATTTTGCTCTCTTTGCGTACTGTCAGCGTAGACCCCATTGAAGCGGCGATGATAGCGCCGAGCGCCAGTAGCTGTATGGGTGTCAGTGTTTCTCCGAGGAAAATCATCCCGGAAACGGCAGCCAGCGCCGGTTCCATGCTCATCAGCGTACCAAATGTCCGTGTTGGCAAACGGGTGAGGGCAATCATTTCCAGCGAATAAGGCAGAGCGGTCGAGAGAATAGCGACAGCCAGACCCAATGGAATAACCGACCAGTGCCAGAGTGCTTCACCAGCCTGAAGCGCTCCAATTGGCACGAAAATTAACGCTGCAATCAACGAACCAATTGCCACCGTCGCAGGGCCATGTTCCGCTCCTGCGCGTTGCCCACTTAAAATGTAAATAGCCCAACAAGCCCCGGCCCCCAGTGCCAGCGCACAGCCGGTTAAATCGACATGGGAAACGTCTTGCCCCAGCGGTAGCAGGAACCACAGACCAAGAACCGCCAGCACAACCCAGACGAAATCTACCGGGCGACGAGAAGAGAACAGCGCCACCGCCAGTGGTCCGGTGAACTCCAGCGCCACCGCAATACCCAGCGGTACTGTCTGAATAGAAAGATAAAAAAGATAATTCATCCCACCCAGCGAAACGCCGTAAAACAACAGCGGTAACCGTTGCTCTTTGGCAAAGCGCAGTCGCCATGGCTTAAAGAACGCGATGAGGATCAGCGTTCCTAATGCCAGACGCAGCGCAGTGACACCCGGTGCGCCCACCAGAGGAAAAAGTGACTTAGCTAACGAGGCTCCACCCTGAATAGACGCCATGGCAACGAGCAATATGACTATTGGTAACCAGACCGGCATTTTACGTAATGAACCAGGCATCCTTTCTCCCACAAATATCTAGACTTAAGTAAAGCGTGGAGTGTACTGGATATACCCAATGCTGGTTGAGCATTTGTTGAAAAAATTTTCCCCCGTTTTGACTAAAATGCGCCAGGATTGATGGAATCATTAGTCTGGTGATTAGGAATAATCTGGATGAATGACAGGGAAAACATGCGTAATACTTACGCAGTTCTCTGAAAAAGTGATTTAAATTTAGATGGATAGCGGTGTATGGAAACGTTCTGTTACATGAAATGGCCCGTTAGACATCACAAATCGCGAAGAGTTTCCCATTAATTTTTGATATATTTAAAACTTAGGACTTATTTGAATCACATTTGAGGTGGTTATGAAAAAAATTGCATGTCTTTCAGCACTGGCCGCAGTTCTGGCTTTCACCGCAGGTACTTCCGTAGCTGCGACTTCTACTGTAACTGGCGGTTACGCACAGAGCGACGCTCAGGGCCAAATGAACAAAATGGGCGGTTTCAACCTGAAATACCGCTATGAAGAAGACAACAGCCCGCTGGGTGTGATCGGTTCTTTCACTTACACCGAGAAAAGCCGTACTGCAAGCTCTGGTGACTACAACAAAAACCAGTACTACGGCATCACTGCTGGTCCGGCTTACCGCATTAACGACTGGGCAAGCATCTACGGTGTAGTGGGTGTGGGTTATGGTAAATTCCAGACCACTGAATACCCGACCTACAAACACGACACCAGCGACTACGGTTTCTCCTACGGTGCGGGTCTGCAGTTCAACCCGATGGAAAACGTTGCTCTGGACTTCTCTTACGAGCAGAGCCGTATTCGTAGCGTTGACGTAGGCACCTGGATTGCCGGTGTTGGTTACCGCTTCTAATCACTTTGGTGATATAAAAAATCCGCCTCTCGGGGCGGATTTTTGTTTTTAAGGTTTCGGGTCGAAAATATCGGTTCCGAGATGGTTGTAATCCACCTTCTGTAACTGGAAGTTGGTGATGTATATCGGCCCGGCTTTCTTCTCAGATATAAACGGGTATTTGATGTTAATTTCCTTCGCTTTAATCCCCGTCCACTGGGAGAAAAAGCCTAAGAAGTCATTGGCTGAGCGGCGGGCTTTAATCACACGATGCGCTTTATCGTCGCTGGAAATGACCATAAAAGGCACCTGGAAATTTTGCTGATATTTATCATCATGGGCAAGGTATTGCACGTCTTTACCGCGCTCTTTAAAGGCCAGACCGTGGTCAGAAAAGTAAACCAGCGAGAAGCTGCTGCCGCTGTTGCGTAACTGATCGTACAGCTTGCGCAGTAAATCGTCCGTTTGCGTCATGGTATAGAGATAGCACGACGTTTCTTTCGATTGCACAAAGGTTTCGTATTTTCCTTGTGTCCTGTCGCAGGCCTGCGGATGTGAGCCCATCAGATGTAGAACAATCAGCTGCGGTTGCGAGTGCTCTTGCGCCAGCACTTGAGCGGTCATATCCAGTAACGCTTCGTCTTTGGTGTTTTTATCTGCTTCAAAATTACCTTCTTTCAGGAAGTACACTTCATCTGCTCGTTTGGCGATGCTGGCGATAGCGGTATCGTATTCGCCGATTTGACCCTGGTTGGAAAACCACCAGGTCTGGAAGCCCGCGCGATTTGCCAGGGTGACAAAGTTATCCTGAAACTGTGGTTTGCCATCGACAACGCGATTGAGCGTTAAGCCAAGCGATTTCTGCGTGGAGCCACTGGCGGCAATGTAGTCAGCAAATATCAAACCGTTAACGCTGCTGGCAAACGGGGTATTGTCCCAGTGACCGCCAAAGGCACCGAGGGCATCGCGACGCGCGCTTTCACCGATCACCACCACATAGGTCTGATACTTCGGCTTAACGGCAGTGACCGTCCAGGTATCTTTCATTCCGGAAAGTTTTGCCATCCGTTCTTGCTCTTCAATCACCTCGTTATTATTGACGATGACATCCTTAGCAAAACGAAATACCGGATAGCCAGTATCTTTCAGTTTAAATACGCCACCCCAGGCCAGGTTTTGCACGGGAGCAACAAAAAATGTCGCCACACTGAATACCAGACACAGGCTGTCGAAGGTATTCCAGCGCGCTTTTTCATTCTCTTTTTTTCGCCTGATTGCTATTACGCCGAGCGCAAAAATAAATAAGCCGACCAGGTAGCTGTACCACGGAAAAATCGTCAGGATTTCGGTCGACTCTTCCATATTGGTGGAGTGCAATGCCAGCAATGTATTGAAATTAGGCGCGCCGTAGGCCTGAGCAAAAGGGAAATAACAAGCCGCCACCAGCGAACTGACACCGACCAGAACTTTTTGTACGCGAGGCAATGTTCGCCATAGCAAAAGCAAAATAGCCGTAAACGCAGCGGTGTAGAGCAAACTGAAGGGGTAACCTAAGCCGAGGTTAATTAATAGCGACTGTAAAAAGTAGAACGCAGTCCACGGGCTAAATACCCGGCTACGGGTAACAAGCGATTCTTTGAGGGTTAAATTCATATGCCACTATCGTAACAAACGCCATGTGCTTACCCTGGCGTCAAGGGTCAATACCTGCAAGAGTGCGTGAAGAGTGGAAAGGGGTCCGCATCCGCGAGCCGCAATATACGCAGGGCTGCAAGAAGATAGAGCGAGCCGCCGTTCAGGTCAACTACTGACGAACAAATCTTTTGCGAAGGGGATTGCAAATCCGACAAAAAGTGGGGTTTTTCAGACCAAAACGCGTTATGCCTGCATGAAAGCAGGAGTGAAGCGGCGTACCGCGACGCCGCTATTTATCGGAAGGTTTATCTTGCTGCGGTTTGTTGTTGACCATATCGCACAACATAGAGAGCAGCATTAACCGTACTTTAAAGGGAGAATGACTAAACACGCGCATACACCTCTTGAACTCATTCATAAGACCTCCTGACTTGCTAATCCCGTCGATCCTTGAGGGATGATTGCATTACATACAGATATAGCACAGGCTATATTATAAAGCATCAACTATCTACGAAAAACAATAACTTACAGTGTTATCAATAAGTTACGTTAGTTAATATCTGTGAGTATTCGGCAGTATTTCTAAGCTGTCGCGACATTTTTGCGACATTTTAAGGGGTTAAGTCGCACGGCATCTTCAAGGTGGCTTGGGGCGAAATGGGCATAACGCATTGTCATAGTGATGTCAGCGTGGCCGAGAATTTTTTGCAGAACCAGAATGTTCCCGCCGTTCATCATAAAGTGGCTGGCAAATGTATGGCGCAGTACATGGGTAAGCTGGCCGGAGGGGAGTTCAATGCCTGCGCGTTCCAAAGCAGAGCGGAACGCGTTATAGCAGGGTTTGGGGAACAGAGCGCCTTTCGTTTCAGGCAATTCGGATAGAAGTTCATCATCAAGGGGGATTGTTCTGTTGCGCTTCCCTTTGGTTTTGACGAACGTAACTTTATCGCCTGCGATCTGAGAGCTTTTCAGCGTTGCCGCTTCATTCCATCTTGCGCCGGTCGCAAGACAGATTTTTACGACTAGCTCCAAGTATTTTACTTTGCTTCGTTTGCATTCCAGCAAAAGCAGCTCAATTTCTTCAGCAGTGAGGAAAGCCATTTCGGTTTCATCAGTACGATACTGTCTGACGTTTTCCAGTGGGTTGGGGGCTGACCATTCCCCGATTCGTTTCAGCTCGTTGAACATAGCCAGGAAGTAAGCATGTTCAAGGTTCATTGTTTTCGGGGAAACCTTGGATACTCTGCTAGTGCGGGCATAATGCCCATCAAGCCTTTTTGCGCGGTAGGCCGTGAACAGCTGGGCATTAAACTCTGTAGCTAGCGGGAATCCCATGCACTCTGCCGCCCAGGTCATAGCGTCTTTGCGCTTTTGACCATTGCGCAAAGCTACTCCGTGGCGTTCATACCACATTGTGATCAGGTCTATTAAAGTTCGTTTGTCCTTCCCTTCACCCAGCCAGGGCGCACTGTCTACTTTCTGAAGCGTATGGTTCTCAAATGCCAGGGCTTCCCCCTTCGTGGCAAATTTTTTACGTATGCGCTTCCCGTTCTTACCATTACTACGGTTGACGGTGTAGAAGTCGGCGATCCATTCGCCTGTCGGAAGTTTACGAACACTCATTTCATTCAATCGTCAGAACAATGCGGCCGATGATTTTTATATCGTCAATACCGCAGTCAAAAGCCATACCTACGCCGCTTACTCTAACTTTTCCCACAGGGATGCGTGTTAGTGTTCTAACGCTGGTTTTACCTTCAACTTCGACAAGCCAAACATCGTCATAAACTTCAGTAAAGTGTTGATCAACAATGTATTGCATTGTGTTATCAATCACACAGATAGGATTCTGCGGTAAAGGTTTGCCAGGTAAAAAAGTAACCTTATCGAGCATTAGGAAACCAGACTCATAGAGTTTTCCGTCCACAATCTTCTTGCGTGGCAATTTCATGATGTCTAATTCGTCATCGTTAAACTTTCTACCTTGTCCAGTCGCAAGCCATTCCAGAGTAGCTCCTGTTTCAGCCATACATCTAACAACGATATCAGCTGGAAAAAAATCCCTCTTATACCGGTTAGCCAGACTGCTGCTTGCTATATCAAGATGTTCGGCTAGGGCTAGTTTTGTGTTGAATCCATACGCTTGGATAACTCTATCTAGTACCTCAGCTCCGCCATGAGAAAACTCAATTTGTAGATTCACGAAAGTTTTACCTTGAAATCTTGCGCGGAGTGAGTTTAAACTCCGCTTTGTAGGTTTAAGTGAATATTGACAGTTACAGCCCTGTATTGCCGTACAGGTTAACTTATGGAGTTTGCCTCATGCGTCCGAACATTACAATCATCATCCCAGAGCCATACCTGCCTTTAGACGAGTATTGCCGCCGTACTGGTACCAACAAAGAAACCGCCAGGAACCTGATCGAATACGGGAAATTACCTATTAAGCCGAAGGGTAAGCAGAAGAAAGGCCTGGTCGAAGTCAACATGGCCGCGCTCACTATTCAGGCTTTAAGCGAATGTGACATTTCGCTTAACGCGTAATCCATCCTACGGATTAGGGAGAGGCAAACAATGTTTGATTACCAGACCTCTAAACATGCGCACTTTGATGCGGCTTGCCGAGCATTTGCAATTGAGCACAATCTTGAAGATGTGGCCGCTGCCGTTGGTATGAGGCCACAGATCCTGCGTAATAAACTGAACCCAGCGCAACCGCACCGCCTGACCTGTGATGAACTTTTGGCTATCACGGATTACACCGAAGATGCGCGTTTACTGGATGGGATGCTGGGGCAGATTAACTGCCTTCCATCCGTACCGGTGAACAATGCAACAGAAGGCAACATGCAACTGTGTGCACTGAGCGCCACAGCCAGTGTGGGCGCGATTGCTGGGGAAGCCGTATCAGCTGGTCATATGACCGCCGCCCGCCGTACTCAAATTCTGGATCGTGCCCGAGATGCAATCCGTAGCTTATCCGTGCTGGCTTATACCGTTGAAAGCCGTATTCACTCTGCGCCGGTTTTGGCCGCTGCGGTGGATCTGGTCACAACCAACGCCACCGGCCTGATGTGAGGGAGAACCATGAAAGCGTTTGTCACTTACCTGAAAAACGAATCACCGGCCATGCAATTGCCCAGTGGTTCAACGGGCTGGATTGAACTGCCGAACGGTCAGCGCTGGAACCCTGGCCACATGTACAAATTCAATGGCCAGCAGCCGCGTCGCCCGTGGTGGCGTCGTCTGATGGGGCTATAGGGGGACGCTATGGCGATTAGCCAGGAACAGCAAAAGCGCGGGCTGGAGCATTTAAAACAGATCCGCCGCAAATACTTCAGCGAAAGCAGCGAGGCCGCTGAATGGTGGGACAACTTGACACCGGAGTGGCGCGGCGTAGTACTTCATGCTGCTGCGGTTACTTCTGGTACCGGGGCATTTAAAGCCCATTTAAGCAAGTGCTGCTGGCGTGAGCTTTATGAACGCCTGGGCTATCGGGACATGATTCAACTGCGCCAGGGCATTTCACGGGCGCGGTTAACGTTTGAAGGTTTCGGCAGTTTACGTGACAGCGATTTTTCGAAACGTACCGCGAACCGCCCAATCAAGAAGGTTCATCCAATTTATAGCAGCAGCGGGGTGCAGATGGTGGTTGCACCTCATATTGTCCAGAAGTTACAGCAACAGGGGAATCACTGATGTCCATTATTTCGGTTGAAGGTAAATCACTAGGGGCAGAGCTGGCTGTGTGGGGCGTCCCGCATAACTACGCATTAGCGTTTGCAGAGAAAAGCACCAGTAAAAATGGGCGTATCGCTTTGCATCCGTTCTTCTTCAACGACACTGAACACATGACAAATCCGCGTCACTGGCTGGCGATCAATGCTGCTTTCTGGTGCTGCGTATATCGCGAAGCGAAAAGCAAAGAAGCCCAGATAGAAGCGCTGGCGGGGATTCGTGCAATTTTCTATACAGCCGGGGCGTTGGGCGTTGGCGAGATAAAAGCGCTGATCCAGGAGTGGTGGCGGATAACCTATGAGCTGCACCTGATTCCGGCACCGAACTACTCAGCCGCCACAGTACAACCCACTTTTCACTAATTAACAGCCTGAATTTTTTGGCCACGGTTCAAGTGGCCGGGGATTCTTTTGCCTTAAGGAAACCAAAATGCACATGACACGTCAGGATTTACCCGCAACAAAATCAGGCACCGACCTGCTGGCCATGCTCACCAAAGCCACGCAGGAAGGTAAAGCCGCAGCAGATGATCTGTGTTCCACCCGTCTGGATAAGCTGGCCACTCATGCGGCCAATGAAGGTTTAAGCGCAACGGAAATCGTTGAGTTAATCCGCGAAGAAGCCGCAGCGATTTGCAGCAAAGGCGGTGCGGCATGGAATTGAGCACTCGCAATCAACTTTTTTCGGCCATTTTGGGTGGGGTGGTTTCTGGTGCCAGAGCTAAAGAAGGGGCTTCGTTGCGCGATGTGATTCGCCAGTGTTGGAGGATCACCGATCAGTCTCTGTATTTTTCCGACCGTCTGGAAACCGAACAACAGATAGCAAAGCGCTGGATTGATAAGGGCTTTGTCATTCTTGATACAGAAACCACAGGACTAGGATTTGATGATGAAATTGTAGAAATTTCGATCATCGACTGTGCTGGTTACGTTTTGCTTAATACGCTGGTCAAGCCATCGAAATCTATTCCAGAAGCGGCAACTGCAATTCACGGTATTACGGATGAAATGGTTGCTAATGCACCATCATGGTTGGAAATTCTGCCGAAAGTATTGGAGTTAACAAGTAAAGGCTGGGTCGCATATAACGCAAAATTTGATGCGCGTATGTTGCGCCAGTCTGGTGGGGATTATGAACAGCATGAGGATATATGCACCCCTGAGTGCGTAATGCAGCTGTACGCAGATTATAACGGTGAATGGGATGTTGTACGCCGTAAAACCCGCTGGAAACGACTTGTGGATGCAGCGGCGGCGCTTAAGGTTGATGCCGGAGAAGGTGCACCACATAGAGCGTTGTATGACTGCAATCTGACGCTTGGTGTGATCCTTGCTATTGCAGAAGGCGGTGCAAAATGACAATCAAAATCCACACGATAAAGATTGCGCCGAAATACCTTGATGCAGTAGTGGCTGGCCAGAAAAAGGCCGAACTGCGAAAAAACGATCGCGGGTACAAAACCGGTAATGTTCTTTCACTTTGTGAGTGGAAGCACGGGAAATACACCGGGCGTGAGTGGGCGGCGGTTATCACCCATGTTTTTCCTGTAAATGAAATTATCGCTGATACCGAAAACTGGGCGGTTTTGTCCATCTGTTCACTGTCGCCGCTTGAAGTGCTGGAATACATCATTTCAAACGGTGTCACTGAGGCGTTAGCTGGCGGAGGTCAATATGGCCGTTAAAACTCCGCTTAAATGGGTGGGCAGCAAAGCCCGCCTTATGCCTAAGCTGCGTCCGCACCTTCCAGAAGGTAAACGCCTGGTTGAACCGTTCGCAGGTTCCTGCGCCGTCATGATGAATACGGATTATGACGAGTATCTGATCGCAGATGTGAATCCTGATCTGGTTAATCTTTATAAGGCGATGGCGTATCACACTGATGCGCTGCTGAATGAGCTGGAGATCCTGTTTACTGCCAGTTCGTTAGGTGATGAAGAAAGCCGTGCCGTTTTCTATTACGCCGTGCGTGATGCTTTCAATCTTTCTGGTGGTAAGGCTGGTTCTGAATCTGTTGAAAATGCTGCGCGTTTCCTGTACCTGAATCGCCACTGCTTCAATGGCCTGTGCCGGTATAACCGCCGAGGACAGTTCAACGTCCCGTTCGGTAAGTACAAAAAGCCTTATTTCCCCGCTGATGAAATCCGCGCCTTTGCTGAAAAAGCGAAACGCGCAACGTTCATTACTGCCCACTATTCAGAAACACTCGATTTGGTTCGGGACGGGAATGACGTTGTTTACTGTGATCCGCCTTATCTGACTGAAAGCGACAATTTCACCGCTTACCATGAGCGCGGTTTTACGCATATGGATCAGGGGAGGCTGGCGCGTAAGTTGCGCCGTCTGGCCAGAAAAGGTGTGCCGGTTGTGGCCTCTAACGCCGATCTGGAAATGGTTCATTACCTGTACGCCGGATTTGAAGCCGTTCGCGTTAATGCCCCGCGAAGTATTGGTGCCGCAGCTACATGCCAAAAGACGGCCGCTGAGTTGATTCTGAAGTCTCCGCTTGATTCCATTGTGGTGGCTTGTGCATGACGCTGGCAATAAACGAACAATGCTATGCCGTTGATGCCTGGAGGCGGGAAACATTCGCGCCAGGCACTCCGGCAGACGCGACAATCACAGAACGCCGCCTGTGGGCTGTAAACCCGCAGGATTATGAATGGCGATCCCGGTACCTGCATGAGATACCCGACTGGTTAGCCGGGTATTTTGGCCGTCGTTACGAAAAGCTTTTTTCTGGCCGTGACGGGCGTCGCCGTGCCAATACATTCCTGCGCAAAACAATCGGTGAGAATGTATTGCCACGTCTGCGCAAAGTGGCTGCGCGTTACTCGCTGGCCGCTGATGCTGCTGATCTTCCTTTTGGTAAGTCGCTGGAGCGCTTGCCGTCACTAGACCGTCCTGATCTTAAAAAACTGGCTGGCCAGATATCTGGCTGGATTTCCCAGTCACTTTATGACTTCACCGAACAGTTTGATTCCGGCGCTGACGACGCCAGAGAGCTGCATCGCCGCACCCTGGAATCATACCGCCATCTTTGTGCCTGTTGCCTGATGCTGAATAACCAGCCGCCGTACTGGGCTGAACATGAGGCCAATGAAGGTCAACTGGAAATGCGTAAGGCGGAATCCGGGATACTGCGCATGATGGCGCCGGAATGGTGGTACCTGCGTCTTAAACGTGCTCGTGATACGCAGCGCGAGCACATGGCCATTACGGTGGGACAGGTGCAAAAAGCGGCCAGCGCTTATGTATCTCGCAAAACACTGGGCGAATGGATAGACCAGAAAAAGCGGAATCTGGAGTTCTTTAAAAAGTTTGATCTGCTGAATGATGAGGGGCTGCGCATTGCACTGGACAGCATGGTGCACCGCAGCGTTGCAAATCCGGCGATCCGTCGATGTGAACTAATGGTAAGAATGCGAGGGTTCGAAGATATGGCCAATGAAGAAGGGCTGGCCGGTGAGTTTTACACTATCACCGCGCCATCACGTTTCCATGCGGTTCACAGCAAAGGGGGCTTTGTATCGCAATGGGATGGAAGTACACCGCAGGATACCCAGCGCTATTTATGCGGCGTATGGGCAAAAGCACGCGCAGCGATCTCGCGTGCGGGTATTCATGTATTTGGGTTTCGGGTTGTTGAGCCTCACCATGACGGGACACCGCACTGGCATATGTTGCTTTTTATGCGTCCGCAGGACGTGGACACGGTGCGCGATATTCTTTGCTATCACGCCAGAATTACCGATTCTGAAGAACTGCAATCTGAAAAGGCGCTGAAGGCACGTTTTCATGTTGAAGCTATCGATCCCGCCAAAGGTTCGGCCACGGGCTACATCGCGAAATACATTTCAAAAAATATTGATGGTTTTGCGCTTGATGGTGAGCAGGACGAAGAAACCGGCGAAAACCTGCGTGATATGGCTAAGTCCGTTTCCGCGTGGGCTTCACGCTGGCGTATTCGCCAGTTTCAGCAGATTGGTGGTGCGCCGGTAACCGTCTGGCGTGAGCTGCGTCGGTTGCGGGATCAGGTACTGACAGATCGCAGAATGGATGCGGTTCTGGCCGCTGCTGATGTCGGGGACTGGGCTGCATATACCCAGGCGCAGGGAGGGGCACTGGTTGCCCGCCGTGATCTGGTTGTTCGTCTGGCCTATGAAATTACGGAACAGGGCAACGAATACGCGGAGGACGTGCAGCGCGTACAGGGTGTTTATTCTCCTTTGGTTCCTGATTCAGAAGTTTGCACCCGTCTGGTTAAGTGGCAAAAGGTTGCGAAGTTGGCCGAAGCGCCAGCGGAGGCGGGTTTTTCTGGCGGCAACGCCGCCCCTTGGAGTTCTGTCAATAACTGTACGGAAGGGGGAACCCGCAGACGGTTAAAACTGGAATTATGCAGTCGGGGTTTTGATGGTTCTGATGAAGAAATAGCGATTCTCCTGCGGGGTAGTGGTTTGAGATTTGGTCAGGGCGCTCTGATTTACCGCAACGGACGGCTTAAAGAGACTCAAAACGAGCCATTACAGGAGCTGTGGCCGGGGTGGTTATAGCGGTGTAAGTATGTGAAAGGCATTCATTTGTCAGTAGATGGCAGGAAATTAAATTTCACAATTCGTGCTTTAAGGTGTACTGTATGTATATCCAGTTATTTATTGCTTGTGGGGGCTAAATGGATCTTTTGGAGGCGTCGGCACAGCTGGAACGCATTGAGTTATTGGCCAAAATTGCCCATATTTACGAAAGTAACCAGAGAGAGAAAACAATCGCTTTGGCCTGGATTGGAGAGCTTGCGGGAGAGGTTCGCGAAATGGTAAAAAAGGAAGGGCAACGCCCCCAGAATGGGGGCATTTTAGGCGGCGGGGGGCGTTTTCAGTAGGTCTAATGCCATCTGGCGCTGATCGGGTGAAAGTGCATTCAGTATTTTTTGCACCATCGCATCACCCGTTTTAGCGCTGGGGCTGAGAGTGTGGGAGAACGTCAGATTCATAACAAACGTGTGGCCACACTCAACATCTGAACAGGCGCAGTAAATATCCGCAATCTGCCGGTGCTTCCGGTTCGTTTTACGAATAACAGCCTTTGAGCCGCATTCCGGGCATTCGATTTTCAGAACTCGCATATTCCATGCTCCAGCTGTTAAATGATGCCTGGATTTTAGCCTGTTTCGCCTCATGCCGCACCCTTATCCGTTGATTCTGTGTAACTTAAATCAAAGTTAAGGTGTAGCCTTTTCGGTATTTCGGGATCGCCGTTAACGGCCAGCATGAAACGGCGCTGGATGGGGGCTATTTCGCTTTTCTTGTAAATGCGTTCAGCCTTTTCAACATCCCCCAGTCCGGCAGTGTTCTGCGGGACAATACCGGCGAGGCCAGCAGGGAAACGGTGCGCGTTCAGAATGTCCTGGGCGCTGATGTTTTTGATATTGGCAAATTCATCTTTTGCAGAAATATCCCCCATTTCGATGAACTTGATTGCATCCCCATCCCCGCCTGGTATGTTCACCAGAATAGTGGAGAAGTTACCGATACCTTTGCTGTCACGCAGCTGCTGTTCAATTTCTTCTTCCATTTCATCCGTCATACTGGGATCGCGGGTATAAAGAATACCGCCTGTGTGCGCACCGTTGTGGTAATAGCGGCGTCGGAAAATGACCGCTTCACTGTTAAGTAACGCGGAATGCACACCGCCGATGTAGTCTGGCAGTCCGTAGATATGCTGTTGCGGGTCATACATTTTGATAAAGATAATATCTTCTTCTGGCCATACCTGCGGTTCCCCTTCCTGTAACACCACGTAGTCACCGGGTTTATCCTGGGCGTTATCTCTGACTTTGCGGCGGCGAATATACAGACCGGGCAAGGGTTCAAGTGCGATCACGTCGCCCCAGCCGTTACGAATTTTGGCAATCGCAATATCCCCAAAGGTTATATAGTCAAACGCTGCCGCTTCCAGCTGGTCGTGAATAAGCCCGCCCCCCTGATAGTCTGAAACAATCATGTTTTTACGGGCGTGAATGATGCCGCCGTGCTGACCGTTAAGATTAATCAGTTGTGCGAGTGCCAGCCGGTCAATCGGCTGGGTGAAGTGATCGGCGGCATTGTCGTACCAGATATCACGGTAATCTGTGCCGGTAGTCAGAACCGGTTCAGGTTTGCCGAATGTGATAATGCTCATCTTTTTTGATTTGTCGCCGCGCTGGTCGCGCTTAACAAAGCGTTTCTTTTTACTCATGCTGCCTCTTTCCTTACACCCCAGCGGGATTTCGGTTTGTTTTCATAGTTAAGGGGTTCGTTATGCAGACCGTGGGTAATCGCCCAGAATGCCTCTGCGTGGCCGGTATCCTGGCTGCGGTCAGCGACAAACGTCATGGTGTTGCCGCTTTGTGTGGTGGTTCGGCGCACAGACATAAAGCTGGCGGCGATCTCTTTCATATTTTTATCCCACTCAATACGCTGGCTTTCCACCACGTCCACCGCTTTCAGTACCAGCTTATTTTTTGTGTTCAGGTCGTAACGAATGGGGACGGCCACGCGCATGGCAAAATGCTGAATGTTGTCAAAAACACCCTGGCCAATGCCGGTAACGTCCACCCCCAGATAAGTGAAGTTGTATTTTTTGAACAACTGCTCGATCTGTTTTGCCTGGTACCGGAAGTTCATGCCTTTCCAGTAAATCACCTTCAGAACGCGGAACTTCTCCACGGCGAGCATCGGTGGGGCGATGATGACAAAACAGGACAAATCCCCGCTGCGAGCCGGGTCAAAGCCACCCCACACTGGCCTGTCACCGAATGGCCGCGCTGCATCAGGGTTGTGATCCTGCCAGGTGTCGATTTCAACTCCGCAGGCTTCCAGGTCGGAAAAGCTGAAAACGGAGTCTTTGCTGTCAACGAACACGCACATATAGAGCATGTTAAAAGTGGCGTCGTTGTAGCGGTTGCGAAGTTTCTCGATGTTCGCCAGGTTGAAACCGCCCGTAATGGCATCTTCCATCGTAATGACGTAGCGCCATTGCCCATCCGGGCAGAGTCGCCCGCCGTCACGCATTTCGTTAAAAGACGGAAACTTAATGGCCGCACGTTTTTTACTGCCCTGTTTCCACTCATCGCCCGTCCAGAACGGGTAAGCCTGGTGCGTTTTTGCTGATGGCGTTGAAAAATAGGTGGTACGCCACTTGTCATGTGTGGCCATTGCGCTGGCCACTTCGTTAAGTTTTGCAAAGTTTGGCACCCAGAAATATTCGTCACAGTACAGGTGGCCACTGTAGGACTGGGCGGTGTTTTTGTTGGTGGAGAGAAAACGCAGTTCTGCGCCGTTGCTTAAGCGGATCGGGTTGCCGGTCAGCGTAATACCGAAATACTGCTCTGCAATATTCACGATGTAAGACCGGAACACTTCAGCCTGAGCCTTTGACGCTGACAGAAAGATTTGCGGAGCGCCGGTCATCACCGCGTTTTCAAACGCTTCAAACGCAAAATACCAGGTCGCACCGATCTGGCGGCTTTTCAGGATGTTCCTGACAAGCTGGCCAATGTTATTGCGCAGGTGTTTCTGATATTCAAAAAGATGTTCCTCAGCCCATGCGTCAAAGTCCTCCTGCGTCAGCGAGGTAATATCGTTTTTCTTGTATTTCCGTTTACTGCGCGGTTCGTCGTCATTGTTGTCTCGTGCAGCTGCTTGCCCGGAACTCTGACCGCTGGCCATTTTCTCTTTGTGTTTATTACTCTGCGCACGCAGTTTCGTGGCATGAGCAATGAGCATGTCCATTTCTTTCAGGTCTAGATCGGTTTTGTTATCGCGGCTGGCCAGCAGCTGGTAACGGCGTTCAATTGCTTCCTCTGTGCTTTCAAAACTGAGCAAATCCGCCCAGCTGTATTTCTCCGCCCAGTAGTAAACGATCCGCGCATTCGGCAGATTTAATTCAGATGCGATTTCCTTTGGCGTATAGCGGCGCAGATAAAGTGCGCGAACAACGCCTTTTAATTCTTCAGAGTATTTAGCCATACGGATAATTATGCCGTGGTTGTGATGAAAAAACGGTGGTGTTAATTCGTGTCTGTTCGGTAAAGCGTTATAACCGAACTGTTCAGAATAAAGCGTAATGCAGTGGCGGTTTTATTTGGCAATAATTGAGTTCGCAGGGTCAGTGAATAAATCAGGGGGGATATGTCGCATTTAAAAACTGACTGGCTGTGTGTTGCCACAGAAGGCGATACGGTTGATGGCAGGGTCATGGAACGGCAATGGATTATTGACATGGGGGAAACCTATGATGTCACCAATTATGCCGCACTAATCTGGCCTGAACATGAACGATATGCCGGTAATTTTGGCGAAGTGCTAAAGGCGATGTGGCAGGACGGGGAAGATGGGCTGGCACGATTATATGTGAGCCTGTGTCCTAACAAGCGCCTGTTGTATGCCAATGATGAAGGGCAATTGCTTTATTTCTCTGTTGAGCCAGAACTTAACTGGCGCGGAGGTGAGCGAACGTATCTGGGCGGACTGGCCGTAACGGACAATCCCGCCAGTGTGGGCACTACACGGTTGCGCTTTAGTCGGCGCAGACTATCAAAACAGGGATATTACAGTTGCGTAATTTCCCGTGACGGAAAAATTAAGCAGGAAGAACTGATGAAAAAAACCTGGCACCATTTATTTGGCATTAAGCCAAAGTTTGAAAGCGAAGGTCAGCAGGATGATACGCAGCAGGGTGATGATAAATTGCAGGCGCTTGCGAATGCTGTTAACGATCTGGAAGCGCGAGTGGGGGCAATTGAAACACAACTGAGCACTGTTCAGGAAGATGTGGATACTATTGTTGAAGTTGTGGACACGGAAGAGTTTGCGGCCATTCGTGATAATGCGAAAGAAATCGTAACCCGTTTTAACGATCTGGATAATAAGAATACCCGCTCACCGGGGCGTAAAATTTCAGAAAAAGCCGGGAAATATAATTTTCTGTAATTCGCTTTAACGCTGATTAGCCCAGAATAAATTTTATATATCGCTTAATTGCGAGGGAGTTTTATGCACCTTAATAATCGTGCGCGGGATTTACTGGATAAATATTCGGCGGGGATGGCGCAGCATTTTGGCGCACGTGATACCAGTCGTTATTTTTCCCTGAATGACCCGCAGGAAAATGCGCTGCGTCTTGCGTTGCTGGAGTCCGTCGAGTTCCTGAACATGATCACCTGTCTGGATGTTGACCAGCTGAGTAGTCAGGTGATTTCTGTCGGTTCTTCCGTGCTGCATACCGGCCGCAGTGAGAATGGCCGTTTTATTCGTCGTGTGGGTGTTGACGGTAATGACTATTCGCTGGTTGAGACAGACAGCTGCGCCGCGTTGCGCTGGGATCTGCTTTCGGTTTGGGCAAATGCGGGTAAGGATGAAAACGAGTTTTTCAATCTTGTCCAGGCATTCACCACACAGGCTTTTGCACTGGATATGCTGCGTATTGGTTTTAATGGTAAAAGCCGCGCAAAAACCACTGACCCGGAAGCCAACCCGAACGGCGAGGATGTGAACGTTGGCTGGCATGAGCGTATGAAAACGCTGCTGGGCGGCAATCAGATTATGACCGATCCCGTGGTGCTCGATGAGGCCGGGGATTACAAGTCACTGGATGCAATGGCGTCCGATCTGATTAACGCCAAAATCCCGGCGCAGTTCCGCAATGACCCGCGTCTGGTTGTCCTTGTCGGTGCCGATCTGGTCGCTGCTGAACAGTACCGACTGTATCAGGCAGCTGACCGTCCGACTGAAAAAATTGCTGCGCAGATGCTGGGGAGCACCATTGCTGGCCGTCAGGCCATTATCCCGCCGTTTATGCCGGGTAAACGCATGGTGGTTACGCCGCTTTCTAACCTGCACATCTACACCCAGCGCAATACCCGTATGCGTAAGGCGGAGTTTGTTGAAGATCGTAAGCAGTTCGAAAACAAATACCTGCGGAATGAAGGTTACGCGGTGGAAGTGCCGGAGCTGTATGCGGCCATTGATGAATCCGCAGTGACGATCGGCAAAGTCTCCGAACCGGTGGAGGGCTGATAAATGGCACTTTCCCCCGCGCAGCGTCACAGCCAGCGCATTGCGATGGAACAAAAGCTGAAACGCAGCCAGGCACTGGAAACCACGGAAAGTATGCACCTGCTGATCAGGGCGCTGGAAACGGATGTGGAACACGTTCGAAGTCTGCCTACCATCGCCGATCGCGTCGAGTATAAACGCGATGTGCTGTTGCCGCGCTGGGTTCCCACTGTGGAAGCCTATCTGGAGAGTGGCCAGGTGTATGCCAACCCGGTTTTCGCCTGGTGTGTTATCTGGCTGTTTGACGTGGGCGATCTGGATAAGGCGCTGGACTGGGCTGACATTGCAATCAGTCAGCAGCAGGCAACCCCGGATCGGTTGCGCAGCAATTTCCCCACGTTTGTGGCGGATACGATGCTGGCATGGGCGCAGGAAACCGCAGGGCGCGGGGAAAGTGTTGAGCCTTATTTCACCCGCACGTTTGAGCGGGTGGCAAACACCTGGCGACTGCATGAGCAGGTGACAGCCAAATGGTTCAAGTTTGCCGGTCAGGAGTTGCTACGCAATGACGATGGCCAGAAAACTGCGGCGGGCGTGGATGATATTGAAACGCTGGAAAAGGCCGATCAGCTGCTGGCTTTTGCAGAAAAACACTACTCAAAAATTGGCGTCAGAACGGCGCGGCAGACAATTGCCGCCCGTATCAGAAAACTGACACAAGGGTAAAGACTATCGCAAGCCAGGCGGACGCGGTGGAGGGCAGAACACCTTGTGTGTAACTGCGCCGTGGAAACCGGCCAGTCCGCCTTTTTCGGGGGATTTATGTTTAGCGGAAAGCCGCTGGATTATCAGGATGAACCGCTGACCAATAACGGATTCTGGCCAGACCTGAATCTGAAGGATTTTCAGGCGCAGCGGTCACTACCGCCAGATATTGACGCTGACACCATCAGCCAGGCGCTACTTGCGGCAGTGGCGGAGGTGAATGCGGAGCTGGAAAACGTGGAGGCCAGCTGGAAAGCGAAAGGCCACACGCTGGCGGCAGAGGTACCAGGCGTAAAAATGGGCGGACTGAACAGCCTGTGCGGCCAGTATATGAAGGCCGTTTTTGCCAGGGCAAAAGCGGATCTGCTGGGGGAGTTTGCCACGATCGGGCGGCGTGATACCCATCCGGGACAGGAAAGCATGGAAACCCGTGCCGGGTTACTGGCTGAAGCGTCAGTGGTTATCCGCCGTATGAAAGGGCTGAAACGGGCAACGGTGAAAAAAGTATGAGCCAGACGCAGATCCAGAGCCTGACCGCATTTTTTAAAGAGAACGTCCCGCCCCGCGCGATGAAGTCATTTGACAGTGTACTGGATGAGATGAAGTTCATTCCTGCGGCGAAAGATTACGGGCTGGGACAATATCGCCAGGCGGTTATCCGATATGACGCAGTTCTGAGCTGGGAGCGTTTCCCATATCGCCTTTGCCCGCCGCAGTTGCTTATGTCCTTACTGGCTGCGTGGCTGGATGATGCTGACAGGGAACTACTGGATGAAGTGGGGCTGAGTGAAGCTGAACCTGACTGGGATGTGTCGGTGGAGGATGAGGAAGTGGCCACTGTGGTGCTGACTGTTCCGATGGTGGAAGAACTGGTGATCAGGCAGGACGAAAACGGGGCTATTCCGTGGCGGGGTGAGCGCTGGTCACTGGTTGAGCCTGAAATCTGGACGGCACTGACCGCCAGTATTTACAGCGTGGATGAGGCTGGTGCGCCGGTGGGGGATAGCGAATGATTGCCGGTGGCGAGCTGAATAAAAAACAGCTGGCCGAATTGCGCAAGGCACTGGCCAGCATGGAGCTGCCGCCGAGAAAACGGCAGCGTCTGATCTGGCGTCTGGCCAAATATGGCGTGATTGCTGCGGCAAAACGGCATGTGCGCAATCAGGAATTCCCGGATGGCCAGAAGTGGCCGGGACGTAAGACAAAACGCAAAGGGAAGATGCTGCGCAACCTGCCAAAGCTGCTGCATATCCGTGAAATGCCAGAAATTCAGGCTGTGCGGATCTATTTGCAGGGCGGCGGATACCGAAACGGGGAAACGCCGGTACCAGCCGGAACAGTGGGTTACGCGCAACAAAACGGAATGCGCGTGAAAGTCAGCCGCAGTAATCAGCCACGGAAGGCGGAGGCAGGGAAAATGGCGACACCTGCCCAGGCCAAAAAATTACGGGCGCTGGGGTACCGGGTGAAAACCGGTAAGCGATGGAAAAAGCCCACACTGGGCGAGATCACCAAAACGATGCCGTACAGCCAGGCGGGGCTGCTGATTCGAAAACTCAGTGGTAAAGCCGTGAAAACCAGCTGGACAGTGGATCTTCCTGCCCGTGTGTTTCTGGGCATGAATGATGATGAATTTGACAAGGCGCTGGCGCGTCAGCTTCAGGCCATCGGCTTTGGCTGGGACGTTAAAGCGCAGGATATTAAGGGGAAAGCATGACCTGGCCAATTGTGACCGTAAACCAGGTAAATCAGCTGCTGGGTGAAACCAATGAAGTGGAACGCACACTGCTGTTTATCGGTTCGGGTACCAAAAATGTGGGGAAAACGCTGGCGGTGAATGCCCAGAGTGATTTTGATTCACTGCTGGGCGAGGAAGCCAGCCCGCTGAAAAATGATGTTCTGGCTGCGCTGGCGAACGCTGGCCAGAACTGGTGGGGGTTCATTCATGTCCTGCCAACTGACGCGGAGGCAGATGCCTGGGTGAAAGCGGTTCTGGCCGCGCAGGTGGTGTGCTCTGTGGAAGGTGTGGTGCTGTCTGACGATGTGACCGCTAAAGCGCAGGTAAATCAGGCCGTGACGTTACGATCCACCCTGATTTCAAAATATGGCCGCTGGGTGTGGTTCATTCTGGTCGCACAGGGAATGCAGGACGAAGAAGCCCAGGCGGATTATCTGGTACGCATGGCCACCCTTCAGGATGGCATTGCAGAAAAGGCGGTGCAGCTGGTTCCCCGCCTGTGGGGAAATGAACCGGGTGTGCTGGCTGGTCGCCTGTGTAGCCGTGCGGTAACCATTGCTGACAGTCCGGCGCGGGTTAAAACCGGTGCTCTGATGAATCTTGGCAGTGATGACATGCCGGTTGATGGTACCGGAGAAGTGCTGGAACTGGCCACACTTCAGGCGCTTGAAGCACAGCGTTTCAGTGTGCCGATGTGGTACCCGGATTATGACGGTTTTTACTGGGCAGATGGCCGCACGCTGGATGTTGAGGGCGGCGATTACCAGTCGATTGAAACCCTGCGCGTTGCGGATAAAGCTGCCCGCCGTGTTCGTCTGCTGGCTATCAGCAAAATCGCGGATCGCTCGCTGAACAGTACGCCGGGAAGTATCGCCGCACATCAGACACTGTTTGCCCGTCCACTGCGTGAAATGTCCACTGCGGCCAGCATTAACGGTGTGTCATTTCCGGGTGAGGTGAAGCCGCCGCAGGATGGTGATGTGACCATTGTCTGGAAGAACAAAAAGGCGGTGGATATTTACATTGTGGTACGCACCTGGGAAGTGCCGCTGCAAATCACCATCAGTCTGTTACTGGATGCCAGTCTGGAGGCCACAGCATGACTAAACGTATTTCGGGTATGTCGTTTGACACCTATATGGACGGCGATCTGATCCATATCGAGAAAATCACGCTCGATATTACGGATAACAGCGCTGCCGCCCAGACGCGTGGCGTCCCTGACGGGTATGTGGATGGCGATGTTGCCGCCGAAGGGGAAATTGAAGTCAGTTCAAAAACACTTCAGGTGCTGACAGCCAAAGCCCGTGCAGCGGGTTCATGGCGTGGGCTTCCCCCACTTGATTTTCTTTTCTATGCCAAAGCCAGTAGCGAAGAAATGAAGGTGGAGACGTTCGGCAATAAATTGCAGGTCAGCAACCTGCTGGATATTGATCCGAAAGGTGGCGGTGTGACCACGCACAAAATCAAATATTTCGTGACCAGTCCGAAATTCGTCAACATCAACGGTGTGCCGTATCTGGAAGCGGAAGCCACAGAAAACCTGATCGGATAAGGGGCAGGGATGCAGGAGCATGAAAAGAGCCTTTATTCACTGCTGATCATTGGCGCACTGATTGCCATCGGCAATGTGCTGACCAGTAATGACCCCATCACGCCGCGCCTGTTTGCTGGTCGCGTGATCCTGGGCAGTCTGGTTTCAGTGGTGGCCGGGGCGGTGCTGATTCAGATCCCGGATGCCAGCCCGCTGGCCATTCAAGGGCTGGGGGCGGCGCTGGGGATTGCCGGTTATCAGGCGGTGGAAGTGTGGCTGCGCAGACGTGCAGCGGGAAAGCAGAACGGGAGCAAGACAAATGACCCTGAGTGAAAAACAGCAATTATTCACAGTCATGGTGGCCAGTCTGATCCACTGGGCAGAAGAACATGGCTACAGACTGACGTTCGGTGAGGCTTACCGTACACCAGAACAGGCCGCGCTGAATGCGAAGAAAGGCAGCGGCATTTCTAACAGTCTGCACACCCAGCGGTTGGCGGTGGATTTCAATCTGTTCGTGAACGGTCAGTACAAAACCCGCACAGAAGATTATCTGCCTCTGGGGGAATACTGGGAATCACTGGGTGGTGCCTGGGGCGGACGCTTCAAATCCAGACCGGATGGCAATCATTTCAGTCTGGAACATAACGGGGTGCGCTGATGAGCAGCGGGCAGTGGCTGGTTGTGGTGGCGCTGGCGTTTGTCTGGGGCTGGCTGACCGCTGACTGGCGGCGTGACAGCTTAGAGCTGGCAATCAATACAGCGGCGCAGGTGGCCGGTAATGAATCGCGAAAAGCAATGCAGGGTATTGCCAGTGATTCGGCCAGAGCGCTGGAAGATAAACTGGAGGCGTTAAAAAATGTGGCACCGCGAGAGATACGCACGGAAATACTTAAGCCCGTTTTTACCAATCGTTGTCTGTCTGATGAGTTTGTCAGCATGTACAACAGCGCCGCAGCCGGTACCGAACGTGCGTTATCAGGAAAACCTGAAAACTAAATGCACAACGCAGCTGCCGCGCCTGAACGGTACGACAGGAAAAGATGCAGCGGAATTACTGACAATTTATCCTGAAATTTATGGGCAGTGTGCTGCGCGTCATAATCAGTTAGTGGACGAAATTAATTTAAGAGAGAGTATGAGTGATGGAACAAATTAAACTGTGTGTTTGTGGTGTTGATATTGTTTTTGAGCCAAATCAGACTGCCTACAACAAATTTATTAATGAAATGGCGATGGATAATAAAGTTGCCCCGGCACATAACTATCTGACGCGAATTGTGGCAACGGAAAGTAAAGAAGCACTGGCAGAAGTATTAAAACGTCCGGGTGCAGCGCTTCAACTGGTTGGCAAAGTAAATGATATTTATGCGCCTGAACTGGAAATTGAAGTAAAAAACTGACAAAGCGAGTCCATGAAATTGAAAGGAATGGACTCGAACAATATTTAATTCTCCGCCGTCATTATTTACCGCATGGTCAGGATTCCGTTGATGATATCGCCGCCGCTATCTGGCTGGACAATCGTCACTGGGAATATACCGGAATAGCCGTGGCCAATGGTGTGGCAAAAGCATTTAAAGGCACTGAATGAAACAATTAGATTTTACATTGAGCCTGATTGATAAATTATCCCGCCCGTTAAAACAGGTGCAGGGTAACGTCACCGGCTTTGCGGAAAAATCAAAAGCGGCCTTTATGCAGATTGGCGGCGGCGCGGTGGCGCTGGCCGGTGTCGGGATGGCGATCAAAGGCGCATTATCACCGGCAATTGAAATGTATGACGCGCTGAATGATGCCGCCGCAAAAGGGATTGATGATTCCGCGCTTAAGACCGTTCAGCGTAATGCCCTGCGTTTCAGTACAACCTACGGTGCCAGCGCGGTGGAGTTCGTTAAATCCACGGAAAATATTAACGCTTCCATTGCCGGACTGACGGGTAATGAACTGCCGAAGGTGACGAAAGTCGCCAATACCCTGGCGTTTGCGCTCAAGTCCACAGCGGCGGACACGGCGGAATTTATGGGGCAGATGTTCGGTAACTTTTCCGCCGATGCCGCCAGACTGGGCAAGGTGGAGTTTGCCGAGCAACTGGCAGGCAAGATGGTTTATATGCGCAAAACCTTTGGCACAGAAATGGCCACTATCAAGGATTTGATGGAAGGTGCGCGCGGCGTCGGGACTAACTACGGTGTGGGGCTGGATGAACAGCTGGCCGTGCTGGGGCAACTTCAGCGGACGCTGGGAACGGAAGCCAGCAGCGCCTATGAAGGATTTATGACCGGCGCGATTGATGGCGCTAAAAAGCTGGGGCTGTCCTTTACTGACTCCACCGGCAAAATGCTGTCCATGCCTGAAATGCTGATCAAGTTGCAGGGCAAATATGGCAAAAGCCTTGAAGGGAACCTGAAAGCCCAGACGGAGCTGGATGCAGCCTTTGGTGACAGTTCGGCAGTGGTTAAACATCTTTACGGCGATGTCGCGTTACTTCAGCGGAACATCACCGAACTGGGCGGCGCGGATGGCCTGAAGCGTACCCAGGAAATGGCACAAAAAATGGTCAAGCCGTGGGATCGCTTTGTGCAAATCCTGAAAGCCATTCAGACCGTGATCGGGCTGACGCTGATCCCGGTGCTGTATCCGGTTCTGAATCGCCTGGCTGATATGGGGCAGACCTTTGCCCGCTGGATGCAGTTATTTCCTAACATTGCCCGTGTGATTGGTTATGCGTCGATGGCATTACTGAGCTTTGCCGCTGTGGGAGCGGTGGCCAATATCGTGATGGGGGTATCCAGATTCATCATGATGGGATTGCGCGGGATCTGGGTGGCGTTAACGGCGGTTACGAAAATCTACACGGCCACTGTCTGGCTGGCGCAAATGGCGGTAATCGCCTGGAATACCACGCTGAAGTTTTTGCGCGGTGCGTTACTGGCGGTACGCATGGCCGCAATTATGGCCGGAATTGGTATCAACCTGATGAGCTGGCCGATCCTGCTTGTGATTGGTGCCATTGCGCTGCTGGTTGCCGGTTGTTATCTGCTGGTTAAGCACTGGGACACGATAAAAGCAGCGGTGATGAATACCGAAGCCTTCCAGACAAGTGCCGCCGTGGTGAAGTGGCTGGCGGGGATCTTTGCTTCAGCCTGGCAATATATCAGTGAAGGATGGAACAGCTTTATTTCTTTGCTGACAGGATTTTCACCGTCTGAGGCGTTAAAGGGGATGGCCTCCGGCATTATGTCGCTGTTTGATAATGTCTGGAAGTCAATCAAAGGGGGATTTCTTAAGTCGTGGAACTGGATTGTTCAGAAACTGAATAAAATTCCCGGCGTGGATATTTCACTGGCCAGTGAAACCACGCAGCCATTAACCGGAAATACACTGTCAACGGGGGGTGATTTAAAAGGTGTGGATAAAGGTGGTATCAGCAAAACAATCAACAGCAACAGTAAATCCGTAACCGATAACAGCCGGAAAATTGGTGAAGTGCATTTCCATACCAAAGAAGCACTTTCTCCATCCCAGCTTATGGAATGGCAGGAGCTTGGCGCATGAGTGATGTTCTTTATATCGATTTGCTGATTCAGGGCGGTGACTTTGTTCTGAATACCGGTAATGAACCTGAATTATGTAATAACCGAAAAAGTATCGGGCAGGACATTATTCATTCCATTATTGAAAGTGGGTTAGCGACGGAATTAATTGCCGAACGTAGCCCGACAATGAGAGCGGATATTTTTACCCGCATGGAATTACTGATTGAAGATGATGAACGCATTGTGCCGGGTACGGTGGAAATCAGTGAAGAAAGTCGGAAGCGGTTGTGGGTAACCGCGAGTACATACGATTTTGGCGGGATCTCTGCGCAGGTGGATTTATGACGGAAAAACCGCAGGTTGATTTTGAAGAAGTGGTGAAAGACAGCGGTATGCCGGTAACGGAAGCCGAAGTGCGGGAACGCTTCAATGCAATTGCAGCAGATGAGGGAATTATCACCAATACATCCCGAATGTCACCGTTCTGGCGATTAATCACCGCCATTGTGACCGCCCCGGTGATGTGGCTTAAAGACGTTCTGGTGTTAACCGTGCTGGCCAATATGTTTGTGGCCACAGCCAGCGGGAGCATGTTGCGTTTGCTGGCATGGGCGGTGAACGTCACGGCAAAACCAGCGAGCGCTGCGCAGGGGGTTATTCGGTTCTTCAAAGAAGATGCAAAGGCCGTTGTGACGGTCAACGCCGGGACGGTTATCCAGACAGAACGCATTAACGGGCGAGTGTATGAGCTGGCCACCACTGAGGATGTGGTGATCGCTTCCGGCGCGGCCAGCGCATTACTGCCGGTGAAAGCCACTGGCACCGGGGGCGCATATAACCTTGCGCCCGGATATTACCGCATTCTGCCGATGGCGGTCAGTGGTATCAGCCATGTGGCCAGTGAGGAAAACTGGCTGACAGTGCCGGGGGCTGACGAGGAAAGTGATGATGAATTGCGCGAGCGTTGCCGCAATCAGTTCAATCTGGTGGGGAATTACCACACTGATGCGGTTTATCGCTCAATGATCGCCAGTGTTGCCGGGTTGAGTATCGATCGGATTTTCTTTGAGCATGAAGCACCGAGGGGGCCAGGAACAGCCAACGCCTTTTTATTACTGGACAGTGGGGTGGCATCAGCGCCGTTCGTGGATGCGGTGAATGACTATATCAACACGCTGGGGCACCACGGGCATGGTGATGATATGCAGTGCTATCCCATGCCGGAAACGCTTCACGATCTGGCCGTCACAGTTTATGTCAAAAATCTGAACAACTTCAGTGACGAAGAGGTGAAAACGCTGAAGGGCGGCATTGAAAACATGATCCGCTGTGCCTTTCGTGAAAATGCTGATTATGACGTCAGAAAGACGTGGCCATATTCGCGGTTTTCCTTTTCGCAACTGGGGCGGGAAATTCATAAAACCTTTGCACAGACGGAATCACTGACATTTTCGTTGGGAGACATTACCAGTGAACTGAGCGTGCCGCGTCTGAAATCACTGACGGTGAATATTGAGAATGAATGAGTTCATGAAAAAGCTGGCCGGGATGTTCCTGCCGTCCTGGATGAATAAAGGCGAACCGGGGAAATTGCTGAAAACGGCGCGGCGGTTCTGGGCTGAGGTTTACGGCTGGATTACCTGGCCAATGAATCAGTTTGATCCGCTGACGTGTACACCGGCATTACTGAACCTGCTGGCTTATGACCGGGATATCACCCGCTTTGATGGTGAACCGTTGACCCTGTTCCGCAAACGTGTGGCTTTTGCCTTCGTGAATGCGCGGGATGCTGGTTCAGTTGAGGGGTTTATCAATATCTTTGAACGGCTGGGAATTGGTTATGTGGAGCTGTTCGAACGGCAACCGGATATCGACTGGGATGTTATTCTGGTTCGGGTTACAGACAGCCAGATTGCAGACAACACGCAGCTGCTGATCCAGATAATCCGCCAGTACGGGCGAACATGCCGCCGTTATCAGTTTGAGGTGATCACGCCTGAAAGCCTGGTTATCAGGGCCGGGTGGGGTCAGGGGGAATATGTGGTTTACCCGGCGACGTTAGCAGGGACGGAAGCCCGCAGCGCAACATTCAGCGCGAGTTTGTAAGGAGGTTTTTATGTCACAGACAGCCATCACATTGGCGTTTGAAAACTGGAAAGCGCAGCAGGGCGCAACGGGTGAACCGGTACTACTGGATGAATTTGTTTTTGCCAGTGTGCCGGATTTAAACCCGGCTACACCTGTTGACCGCAATGAAACATTACCACCGGCTGCACAGATTGTTCACCGGCAGTCTGTTACCCGCACCGGTGTGGTGGATGAAAACGGTGTGGTCTATTCCGTAGTGCTGGGCGCAGATGTGGGTGATTTCAGTTTTAACTGGATCGGTCTGCTCAATAAGGCCAGCGGTACGCTGGCAATGATTGTCCATGCACCATCACAGCAGAAACTGAAAACAAAAGAAGGTCAACAGGGGAACGTGCTGACCCGCTCGTTTCTGATGGAGTACAATGGCGCACAAACGGAAACCGGGATTAATATACCCGCTGAAACATGGCAGATTGATTTTACTGCACGTCTGGCCGGAATGGATGAACGCCAGCGCCTGGAAAATATGGATATTTATGGCGCGGCGGCGTTTTTTGGTAACGGGTATCTGGTAGCCAAAACCGGCAATCAGTTTTTTGTCACGAAAGGCACGGGGTATGTGGCTGGACTTCGTGCGTCACTGGCTGCGAATCAGAATATTACGGTAACGACAAAGCCGGTAAAAGTCTGGCTGGATGTGTGCTGGACAGGGACACTGACCAGTGTCTGGAATGTGCAGAGCAAAATCACGGTGGCAGCAAATCTTGCTGATTATGTTCAGAACGGGGTTCAGCATTATGTGTTTGCTGTGGCCAGCATTGATGCGGATGGCAACATCACGGATTTACGGCCAAAGGGTAGCCTGGGAGAACAGCAGGCCAGCAGCGATTTTTTGCGTAAGGATGCAAACCTTGCTGATGTTAGCGACAAGGTGAAAGCAAGAAAAAGCCTGGAGCTGGGTGAACTGGCCGTTTTAAGTCGTAGTGATGTTCTGCCGGTTGGTGTTCCACTTCCATGGCCAGCAGATATTCCACCTCCTGGCTGGGCAATTATGCAGGGGCAGTCTTTTGATAAGGCAGTATATCCATTATTGGCTGCTGCGTATCCATTGGGTGTTATTCCTGATATGCGCGGGCAGACGATTAAAGGTAAGCCTAACAGCGGACGTGCCGTATTATCTTATGAACAGGATAATATTAAGTCACATACCCATAGCGCCAGTGCCTCAAATACCGATTTAGGGACAAAAACCACATCATCGTTTGATTATGGAACTAAATCTACGAATAACACTGGTGCTCATACCCATAGTGTTAGCGGAACAGCTGCTTCAGCAGGTGCACATACACATCCGATATCTCAGGGAGATAATGCTAACGTTAGCTCCGGTAGAGTAGCTTCGTCGAACTCTGCTCAAACTCACTTAGGTGCAACGAATTCTGCGGGTGCACACACCCACTCGGTATCAGGTACTGCAGCAAGTGCTGGGGAGCATAAACATACTGTCGGTATTGGTGCTCATACGCACTCTGTTGCGATTGGTTCGCATGGACACACCATTACGGTTAATGCTGCGGGTACTTCAGAAAACACTGTTAAAAACATTGCATTAAACTATATCGTGAGACTCGCTTAATGATATTTAAAATGAGTGATATCGATCAAACAGTTACTGTTTATAAACTTCATTCTGAGACGAATGAGTTTATTGGTAGTGATAACGCTTTTATTCCCGCTCACACAGGACTACCAGCCAATTGCACCACAATTAAACCTCCATTAACAAAAGACGGATTCGTGGCAATTTTTAATACAGAAAAACAGAAATGGATTGCTATTAAAGATCACCGTGGCGAAATTGTATTTGATACGAAAGACGCTAGAAGGTTCGTGATAACAGCACCAGGGGATTATCCAGCTGGAACAACTACTCTGGAGCCTGAAAACGCATGGCAAAAATGGAATGGCAGTAAATGGGAGGATGATGCTGAGTCTATGCGAGTTGCATTAACCCGTGAGGCAGAATTGGAAAAGATAAGACTGCTTAAACAGGCCCATACTGCCATTGCCACATTGCAGGATGCTGTTGTTTTAGGCATGGCGAGCCAGGAAGAAACATTGTTACTTACCGCATGGAAAAAATACCGCGTTTTACTGAATCGGATTCAAGCGGAAGATGCGCCGGAAATTGTGTGGCCGGAGGTGCCTGGAAATGTGGCGTGAAGCACGTCTGGCCTTCACGGATTCTGTTGCTGCGCTGAACTGTTCGATCGTCCCTGCGCATCCGTGGATTTATGGGCTGGGACAGCAGACAGCGAACGGGGCATATCTCAGCCCGGTTAATGCTGTTCGCTATCTTGCTGAACGCCTGGCCGGAACTGGGGGGAATGTGGACGTGGTGATTATGATGGTCACCGGACAGACGCAGGAAAACTTTATGGCCAGCCTGAATAACCTGGTCGGGATTTTCCCCGCCCCGGCATTCACGCAGGTAAAACGGCTGGCGCAATCCGCCGCAGCGCTGGCTATTGAAAAGATGCAGATCCCGGCGAAAACCGCCGCAGCGTTACCTGCGTCCATTCCACTGTCTGTACCAACCAGCAGGGCAGCTTTATCTGCTGCGGCAATCAACCAGGCACAAAAGGTGGCGGGTGCCGGATTTGATATCGAAGGGCTGAAAAAACAGCTGGGCGAGTTCACGCAGCTGCGTGACCAGCTTATCAGTGATGTGGCCAGCGGCCTGAATGACTTACAGGGGAAGAGTGCCAGAGCGTGGGTTTTTACTGCCAGCGGAGACACCGGCACAACGTTACTGGAACTAGTGAAGGACATTCCGCAGCAGTCTGCCGTTTACACCGCAGCCATGATGCTGGTTGGCGATAATCTTGATGGAATAAAGGGAATGATTCATGACTTCGATCCCGACACTGGCGCTTAATGGCGAGGCCATCCAGCTGAAAAACATGCGGGTGACTGTTTCACAGCAATTTCAGGATAAAGATCAGTCCGGCCAGACCAGTGCCACAACAAAATCAGAGCAGGGAGCAAAGGGAAAGGAACTGCGGATCAGCGGTGAAATACCTTTTAAACAGCCTGAAATACTGAAGCGTATTTTTGAGCTGGCCAGTGCTACCGATGCCAGTGGTAATCGTCAGAAGTACCGCGTGGCGCATGAAGTTGCCCGTGCTGTTAATTTTCGTGAAGCAACGTTCAGCGGAATGCTGGATGCGCCCCAGCAGGACGGGAAAATGTCCTGGCTGGTGACATTCACACTGGCTGAACATATCAGCGTGCAGGAAAAGCGAGAGGCTAGGGCAACAGGTAAGACGACCGCAAAAAAACAGACTGCCGGTAGTGCGGGGCAGTCCGGTGGCCAGTCTGCCGGAGAGGATGAAGAAAAACTGACGTGGTTTGAACGCAAGGTGCTGAAGCCCGTCAATGATGCTTTGGATTAATGATGAAACCAGTAAAACGTCTTTACCTTTCAACGGATGAAGTTCACCTGGTGGATGCCAGCCTGGTACTGGAGCTGAACAGCTGCGGCCGGGGCTTCATCACCGCAGAGACAACAACCGATTACACCGGAAAACTGGTGCGGCTGGATGTGGGGTATACCGATCTGCTTTTGCGCTGGTTTACGGGGTATGTGGAGCGATCGCAGCCCGCTGAAAACGGTTTTCAGCGCCTGTTCATTCGTGAGCTGGTAGGTGTGTTTGAAAGGATGTGGCCATGTTCGTTTCAACACCCGACTTTGCGTGAAATTGCGGGCTGGCTGGAAGAAAACAGCGGGATCACGGTCAGTGTGCCTGATGCACAGTACAGCGATACCCCCATCCCACATTTTACCCATAACGGTACTGGTTATCAGTTGCTGAACAATCTGGGCAGGGCGTTCAGTATCCAGGATTACATCTGGTACCAGTTACCTGATGGTTCGCTTTACGTCGGCGGCGTAGAAAAGTCATTGTTTGCCGGTCGTCCAGTAGAAATCCCGTCAGAGTTCAGCCAGGGGGCTGCTGGCGGTAACTCTGTGACATTACCAGTGATCCAGACTATACGGCCAGGGGTGGAGATGAACGGTGAACGCGTGACTAAAGTTCACCTGACTAATGACACGATGGCGATCACATGGACGCCGAGAAACCGCGCAACGGGTAAACCTTTGCAGAAAACACCAGCGCAACGGCAGATTGAAAGCCATTACCCGGAACTGGCATCCGGGCTTCATTTGCCAAAGATGGCCAGAGTCGTGGCGCATTCAGAGCCGGTAAAAAGCGGTAACTTTGCCGATCCCTTCCGGCCACGTTACGCCGTGGACGTGCAGCTGCTTGACGCAGACGGAAATCCGGACAATCAGACGCCTGTTTATTCAGCGGTGCCGCTGCCGGTACCAATGGCCGGGAATGATTCAGGTATGTTTCAGTTCCCGCCAGAAGGGACGCTGGTTGAGGTCGCATTCACAGGAGGCAGACCGGATAAACCTTTTATCAGGCAGACGCTGCCGAATGGTACCAGTCTGCCGGACGTTAAACCCGGTGAGCAATTGCAGCAGCAGCGGGAAGAAGTATCCCAGAGGGTGACTCTGGCGGGTGACTGGGTAAGGCAGACCGATCAGACCATCAGTGAAACATCGATGGTGCGAACGGTAAAAGCAGATACAGAACAACGTGATCTGGTCAGTCGCGAAACCACGGTTAAAGCCACGGATAAAACCATTGTGGTGGGGACCGCCACCCTGCTAGCCGGAGCCTTTCAGCAGGTCAGTGCCGGGGATTTTAGCCAGGCCGTGAAAGGTAACAGGCTGGCCAGCATTGAAGGAAACGAAGAAACGGACATAGCAGGACAGCAGTCCATTAAAGTGGGCGGTGCTGTAGCCGTGGAGGTTGGCGAAAGCCTGACAGAGAAGATTGCCGCGCTGCGTAAATCAGTGGCCGCTGGCGGTCAGCAGGTCATGGGGGAAACAGTCCATATTGGCAGTGAGAATATCAACGCCCTGACCATGATGCTGGACACTATTGATTTACTGGCAGAACTGGCGCTGCAATGCGCGAACCATTCACACCCCACCGTTGGGACTCCAACCAATGCCGCCGCGTTCACACAGACGGCGACGAAAGCCGGGCAGACCCGGAGCAAGTACCAGAACATCATTGCCTGACCATTCCAGACAGCCCACAAAACGCGGGGTTTGTCGTTTTCTCAGTTCCTTGATAGGATTATTGCATACTCAAATGATAGGAATAGGGATATGAAAAATTTCATTATATTAGCTGTAGGAGCAGCAGTTTCATTCAATGTGTTTGCGGCTGAGGTTGTTTATGTGCCAACAGATACGAAGGCTAGTTACACGATTTTAGATAAGACTCGCGACGGCAGCATGGCTACTATAACAACCGAAAGAAAGGGGCCGTCTGGAACATCATATTCAAAGCGGCTGTACGACTGTACTGCCGGGACAGTTAAATATCTTGGAGACGGTGAGACCATCGAGCAGATGAATAACTCGGCACCAGATCCAAATATGGCCCCTATAGTTGACCGCTCAATTGCATACTACATTGGACAAAAAGCCTGTCAGTAACTACGTTCTTATATCGGTTGATATGAATTGAACACACCTTAACCCGCATTGTGCGGGTTTTTTTGTACCCACCACCAGACCGCACAGAACGCTCTCAGCAGGCGGGACAACACTAGGGTAACCACTGCGACACCGCAATAAGATCAAATTCACAGCGACGCTCTGAGGTAGCCACATGCAGACAAAATAAATCTTTCGCAGACAAAAACGGCACTACACCGCACCCGCCTGCGGTTTCTGGATCGATAAATTTTTTCAGTTTTATTTTTCTACAAACCAGACTGTCATCTCGCGCCAGCACTGGTGGCTTTGCGGAAAACCCAAACTGAAAAGATTGAAAAGAATTTCAGTGTTTATCAGTTTTTCGTGGGGATAAGGTTGTTGTGAGTATTCTATCTTTATGATTTATATATATTATTTTTATTTTCTTTGATGTTATATCGAAGTCGTGTTTCAGCCTGATTTATTGAACTGATTGATTTTATGGCAATTTACCATATAGATGGCTTGGATTTTATTGCAATAAATCATAAAATAGATCATTCAAAAATCAATCATTCTTTATGCTAGGTATCTTATGGATAGCAAGTTGAATCTTGATGAGGCAGGTAGAATCGCTTGGCAGCATGCAGCACTTGTTTTGAGCAAGAAAATTGGTATCGGTTCTAAAAAATTTAATGAAGACCTGAAGGTTTTAATTAATCAATTTGGGAATATTGAAAACATTTATCAATATCACTTTGGCATGGTTCCAATCGATCCTGATTTGATTCGCGTACTCGATAAAAAATTTTCCAACCTAAATTTTAAGTTTGAAGTATTACAATTTAATGATGAACTATATCCCAACGCATTGAGACAAATTTATGGGATTCCCCCAATCTATTATTATAGAGGCGATGTCAGTTTGTTGGGGATTGAGGATAGTATCTCTTTTGTTGGGACGCGAAATCTTGATGAAAAAGCGTATATTGAACATGGTGTTGATGTTATAAAAAGATTATTTTCTGCGGGCTATAAGGTCATCGTAAGTGGATTGGCTAAAGGTTCGGATACCCTCGGACATAAAACAGCAATAGAATTAGGGGGGCGAACCATTGCTGTATTAGGAACACCTCTTGATGTATCTTATCCAGCGGAAAATAAAGTGTTGCAAAATCAAATAGCAACTGAGCATTTAGTAATTACTGAATATCCTATCGGGATTGGTAGTTTTGGAACATACTTCGCAAATAGAAACCTCACTACCGTAAGTTTATCGCACAAAGGAATAGTAGTTGCACGTGCTGGTGATAAAAGCGGTACTCAATATGCGATCAAAACTTGTATTGAGCAAGGTAAGCCGGTTTACGTTTTGGAAAATAATATCTATGAGCCTGATTTTAAATGGGTAGAAAAATATAAAGATAAAATAAAAGTAATTAGAATGACAAAATAAAAGGGGGGGTTATGAAGGCAATAGTATTTGATTTAGATAATACACTATTTAAAACGGATAACTGCCAACCGTATCTACGTAGTAGAGCTGGAAGGGAAGTTATTTCAAAACTAATTACTGATGGTACCGTTACGGTTACTCCTATCCATGAAAGAATGGTGCCATTCGTTAATGAACTTGTGGGCAATGAGAAGTGCGATGTTTATATTTTCTCCGATTCGCCAAAGGATTACTGTTTAAGCATATTAAAAAAATATAAGTTAAAAATTGATGATGATAATGTTTACGGTAGCCAACATAAACCTACTGCAGAAGATGCTCAAATATTAGAAGACTACGATGGGGTTGTTGTTGTTGGTGATAGTCCGAAAGATGTTTATTTTGCACATCTAAATTTTGCTGCATCTATACTTATTGGAAGGTTTGATGAAAAAAATATTAAGTTTTATAATAAATGGACGAAGCCAACTGCTATTGTTACAAAAATGGATGAGTTAGAAAAAAACATCAGGGCATTTTTATTGAATGAATTTGAGTTTGTTGAACCAAGTATTTCTGATTATTATAAAACTGTTGATCCTGACAATGTTGAGTTGGTTGAACTAGGCTTGGATAAAATTGGGTATTCTTTTGAATATTGGCCAAACCCTGAAGACTGGACGACCGATAAGCAAAAAGATGTATGGTTTGATGTTAAACGGTCTATTAAAGTTAGTAAGGATTTAACTCCTAAACAAATCCATAATAAAGAACAAGTTTTATTCTATAATCAAGATGGGAAAATTGGTGCCGGGAAAGCATTTCGAAACATTGTTTATGGGTATTTTTTAGAGTTCGCGAAGTGGCTTGTTAAGAATGATATTAAAGGGCGTATTTATCTGGTTGCAACTCCAAGTTCAGTTCCTTTTGAATGTAATAAATCTGCACCAATGCAGATTTTAATTGAATGGTGGAGTAAATATGTATTTTATCGGAGAGATGAACTTAAATGTCAAATATTTGATGGAAGTGTCGTAGAAAGATTTTGGCCGACAAAACCTGCTCATATGTCAAATGGTAGGCGCGAGGTTTCTCCTCATCTGGAAACTTTAGGTGTATATCAGGGCGCAATTAAATTTCATAAACCTGACGCTGTCATCATCATTGATGATGTAGTCACATCTGGAACTCAGATGAAAGCCGTAGCTACTTTATTGGCTGCAACCAAGATGTATCCTGAAAATACGCCTGTGTATGGTTACGCTTTGGTTAAAACAACTCGGACTGGTTCACCTCTTAACGAATTACTCCGCTTATTCAGTGATGCGGAGAGGGCAGGTGCATAAAAATGTATGTAACCAAGGGGCAAAGGCTTTGCTGGTTACACTAGGATTTTTTGTTGATTGTTAATTGGATAAATTTAACTAATATGAAGATTTTGATGGTTTGTTGTAGATGGAAAAAACATCATCTTTTTAGATGGATAGTGGATCTTCATTGAGCAAGAAAGTAGTGTGTAATTTCTCAGCATCAAAAAATCAAATGATACTTAGAAAAGAGGTTGATATGCCAATCATTTTTGGGATGGAATGGAAAGATGTCATTATGACCGGTGCTGTTATTTTGGGGCCAATCCTTGCGGTCAGATCACAAAAAATCATAGAGTCAATACGTGAAAAACGGCAGCGGAGAATTGATTTATTCCGTACCCTAATGGCAACAAGAGCCGAGCCACTAAATCGCAATCATGTGCAGGCTCTTAACATGATCGATATTGAGTTTTATGGGAAAATGATTCCCTTTATCCGTACTCGTTATCAAACTAGAGCAGAGCAAGCGGTGACTCATGCTTGGAAAATATATAATAGTCATCTTAATAAATTAGCTGACTATCAGTCACCAGATGGGTGGATGAGAACGCAAGAATTGCTATCTGACTTACTGTATGAATTATCAAGTGCGCTTGGTTATGATTTTGATAAGGTTCAGTTACAGCGAGATTGCTATAGACCTATGGCATATCAGCAGCATGATAATATACAGAAAAATATACTCGTAAATATGGATGCAATATTATCAGGAAATAAGGCTATACCAATGTATATGGTGCCATGGCCTACTTCAGATACAGAAGCGTCGTCAGTAAATTCGGAAGAAGATAATAAAAAAACAGACACAGAAGAAAAAGATACTAAAAATGCGTGATTGGTTGAATTATAAAGTGATCTGCATCTTAATGCAGAGGAAGATATATGAAGCATTTTAAAAATTACTTCTCTGCGAGAAGTTCTAAAGAAGTGATTACATAAGTACACAAAAAGCGGCTGCGACATTTTTGCGACATTAATTAAATGCGTGCATGAATAATTCATTTTTATCTTGTATAACATGTTGTTTTTATTGATTTTTATTGTTTTCTATTTCCTTTTTTATTTTTTTATCAAGCTATATTATATAGCTATTGCTAAAACGTTAATTTTTTGTACCTTCGCAACTCTGGTTTACAATGTGCGCACGAAATGAGAACGCTATGTATGCGTCACCATAATGAGGAAGCACAATGAGTCGTCGCGCAGGTACGCCAACAGCAAAAAAAGTGACGCAGTTAGTGAACGTGGAAGAGCACGTTGAAGGGTTCCGCCAGGTCAGAGAGGCGCATCGGCGCGAGCTTATTGATGATTACGTTGAGCTGATTTCTGACTTGATCAGGGAAGTGGGGGAAGCTCGTCAGGTGGACATGGCTGCTCGTCTGGGAGTTTCGCAACCGACGGTGGCTAAAATGCTTAAGCGGCTGGCAACCATGGGGCTGATTGAAATGATCCCCTGGCGTGGCGTGTTTTTAACGGCAGAAGGAGAGAAGCTGGCGCAGGAAAGCCGCGAGCGACATCAGATAGTCGAAAATTTCTTGTTGGTGTTGGGCGTCAGTCCGGAAATCGCCCGTCGCGACGCGGAAGGCATGGAGCACCATGTTAGTGAAGAGACGCTCGACGCTTTTCGTTTGTTTACCCAGAAACACGGTGCCAAATGAGCCTGCCTTTTTTACGCACGCTGCAAGGCGATCGTTTTTTTCAGTTATTAATTCTTGTTGGTATCGGATTAAGCTTTTTCGTGCCCTTTGCACCGAAATCCTGGCCTGCTGCTATCGACTGGCACACCATCATCACCTTAAGCGGCCTGATGCTGCTGACCAAAGGTGTGGAGTTAAGCGGTTATTTTGATGTGCTGGGGCGCAAAATGGTGCGCCGCTTTGCTACGGAGCGTCGGCTGGCGATGTTTATGGTGCTGGCGGCGGCGCTGCTTTCTACCTTTCTGACCAACGATGTCGCGCTGTTTATTGTTGTTCCGCTGACTATCACGCTAAAAAGACTGTGTGAGATCCCGGTTAATCGGCTGATTATTTTTGAGGCGCTGGCAGTCAACGCTGGTTCGCTACTGACGCCAATTGGCAACCCGCAAAATATTCTTATCTGGGGACGTTCTGGTCTTTCGTTTGCCGGATTTATTGCCCAAATGGCACCGCTGGCTGGCGCAATGATGCTGACGCTCCTGCTCCTGTGCTGGTGTTGTTTCCCTGGAAAGGCGCTGCAATACCATACGGGGGTGCAAACACCGGAGTGGAAACCGCGGCTGGTGTGGAGTTGTCTGGGGCTGTATATCGTCTTTCTGACGGCGCTGGAGTTCAAACAAGAGCTGTGGGGACTGGTGATTGTGGCGGCAGGCTTTGCGCTGCTGGCACGTCGCGTGGTGCTCAGTGTGGACTGGACGCTGCTGCTGGTGTTTATGGCGATGTTTATCGACGTCCATTTACTGACCCAGCTTCCAGCGTTGCAAGGCGTGTTGGGTAACGTGAGTCATCTATCTGAACCCGGGTTATGGTTAACGGCAATCGGTTTATCGCAGGTGATCAGTAACGTGCCGAGTACCATATTGTTGCTGAACTATGTGCCGCCGTCTTTATTACTGGTATGGGCGGTAAACGTAGGTGGCTTTGGGTTATTACCCGGATCGCTGGCAAATTTGATTGCGCTACGTATGGCGAACGATCGCCGCATCTGGTGGCGTTTCCATCTCTATTCAATACCGATGCTGTTGTGGGCGGCGTTGGTGGGATATGTTTTGTTAGTTATACTCCCGGCCAACTAGGGTCTGGCAAATAAAAAAGGCGGATTATGAGTCCGCCTTTTGCTTTAAGTTTTGAAGATTAATTCAGACGAACCGGCATCCCGGAGCGGTTTTTAATCGCTTCATCAAGAACAACCTGGTCAACATCTGGCTGACCGGTCACTGTCTGCACGCTCTTCGTCAGGGTAATTGGCACAATTTCCTGACCTTCAAACTGGGCTTCGGTGGTAGACAGCGGGTTATGGACTTCAATATAACGGCTGCCGTCTGGCTCGGTGGTCGCTTTTACCGGCTCATCAATAAACTGTACGCGGGTACCGACCGGTACTTTCTCGAACAGGAATTTGATGTCTTCGTTACGCAGACGCACACAACCATGACTTACACGCAGGCCGATACCGAAGTTGGCGTTGGTGCCATGGATAGCATACAGGCGACCGATATAGAGTGCATACAGCCCCATCGGGTTATCCGGACCTGCCGGAACGACAGCCGGAAGCGGTTCGCCCGCAGCGCGGTACTCTGCGTGCATTTTGGCGGTCGGCGTCCAGGTCGGGCCTGCTTTTTTACGCTCAACTTTGGTGGTCCAGTTGATAGGCGTATCTTTGCCTAACTGACCAATGCCGATCGGCAGCACGATAACGGTGTTGGTCCCTTTCGGATAGTAATAAAGACGCATCTCAGCACTGTTAATGACGATGCCTTCATGAACGGTATCCGGCAGGATCAGCTGCTGCGGAATGTTCAGTACAGTACCGCCTTTCGGCAGGAAGGTATCCACACCCGGGTTCGCTTCCATCATATTGGAAAGCCCCATCTGGTACTCGGCGGCAAAATACTCCAGCGGCTGAGTGTTACCTTCAGGAATGGTGATCACCTGATTCTGACCAACCAGGCGACTCCCGTCGGTTGGCAGAGGATAAGTTACCGCAGAGGCGGTACTGCAAAAGCCGACAACAGCGAAGGCCGCTGCGAATAATGTTTTCAATTTCATATTCATGTTAAGCGAGATTTTGTGCCTGGCAGGCCATTGGGTTGAGAATATTAGAGTATTGGAAGCGCATTATAAGTTCATTCCAGCTCACAGTGAAATCAGATGTGTACGAAATCACATTTTTTGCCTTTGGCTTGAGTGTAGACCTTAAGCGAGGAGCAGGATCTTCTTTCAGACTTATGGCATAATGCGCGGTTTGTCATATCTCTTTTCAGGATACGCCTGTGTTAGTTTCCAGTAACGTCACCATGCAGTTCGGCAGTAAGCCGTTGTTTGAAAACATTTCCGTCAAATTTGGCGGCGGCAACCGTTACGGCCTGATTGGCGCGAACGGTAGTGGTAAATCCACCTTTATGAAGATCCTCGGCGGCGACCTTGAGCCGACGCTGGGTAACGTTTCCCTCGATCCCAACGAGCGCATTGGTAAACTGCGTCAGGATCAGTTTGCCTTTGAAGAGTTCACTGTGCTGGATACGGTGATCATGGGGCATAAAGAGTTGTGGGAAGTGAAGCAGGAGCGCGACCGCATCTATGCTTTGCCGGAAATGAGTGAAGAAGACGGCTATAAAGTGGCCGATCTGGAAGTTAAATACGGCGAAATGGACGGTTACTCTGCGGAAGCTCGCGCCGGTGAACTGTTGCTTGGCGTGGGAATTCCAGTGGAACAGCACTACGGCCCGATGAGTGAAGTTGCTCCTGGCTGGAAGCTGCGTGTGCTTCTGGCGCAGGCGCTGTTTGCTGATCCGGATATTCTCCTGCTCGACGAACCGACCAACAACCTCGACATCGACACCATTCGCTGGCTGGAACAGGTGCTGAACGAGCGTGACAGCACCATGATCATCATCTCGCACGACCGTCACTTCCTTAACATGGTCTGTACCCACATGGCGGATCTGGATTACGGCGAGCTGCGCGTTTATCCGGGTAACTACGATGAGTACATGACGGCGGCGACCCAGGCGCGTGAACGTCTGCTGGCCGATAACGCCAAGAAGAAAGCGCAGATTGCTGAGTTGCAATCTTTCGTTAGCCGCTTTAGCGCCAACGCCTCGAAATCTCGCCAGGCAACTTCGCGCGCGCGCCAGATTGATAAAATCAAACTGGAAGAGGTGAAAGCCTCCAGCCGTCAGAACCCGTTCATCCGTTTTGAACAGGATAAGAAACTGTTCCGTAACGCGCTGGAAGTGGAAGGTCTGACCAAAGGGTTTGATAACGGTCCGCTGTTTAAAAATCTCAACCTGCTGCTGGAAGTGGGTGAAAAACTGGCGGTACTGGGTACCAACGGCGTCGGTAAATCAACGCTGCTGAAAACGCTGGTGGGCGATCTGCAACCGGACAGCGGCACCGTAAAATGGTCTGAGAACGCGCGCATTGGTTACTATGCTCAGGACCACGAATATGAGTTTGAAAATGATCTGACCGTGTTCGAATGGATGAGCCAGTGGAAGCAGGAAGGCGATGACGAGCAGGCGGTACGCAGTATTCTCGGTCGTTTGCTGTTCAGCCAGGACGACATCAAAAAGCCAGCTAAAGTGCTTTCCGGTGGGGAAAAAGGGCGGATGCTGTTTGGTAAGTTAATGATGCAGAAGCCGAACATTCTGATCATGGACGAACCGACCAACCACCTGGATATGGAATCCATTGAGTCGCTGAACATGGCACTGGAACTGTATCAGGGCACGCTGATCTTTGTTTCACACGACCGTGAGTTCGTAAGCTCCCTGGCGACCCGCATTCTGGAAATCACCCCGGAACGCGTGATCGACTTTAGCGGTAATTACGAAGATTACCTGCGTAGTAAAGGGATCGAGTAATATTATGCTGGCTCTACAGAGGTAATCTCTGTGGGGCCGCGCTACATTCAAAGTATATTATGTGGGTGAGACAACTCACTCTCTGAATATCGCCTGGATGAGCGTTTACCTTCAAAGTTTATAAAATAAACAGGCATCTCATTTTTAAAATGCCAAAAAACATCAATAATTGTTCCCACACTGTTCTTTGTTTTAACCCACACAGATTGACCAATATAAAATTTCAAATCCGGCACGATGTGATATATCACTGGATCGATTTTAAATGTTTTCTCGCCATAGATTACTGAACACCATTTATCATCAATACTTATACATTTAAATATCTTTCCTGCTGGTTTTAAATTGATAAACTCTAAGAAATGATCAGGCGAGACTAAATGGCTTCCATGTTCAGGATACCAGTTACATATACCATAACGCTCTATAATCTCCATAATATGTATATCCTGAATTTTTTAATTTAAATTATGTTTTAACTTTATGGCATTCTCATTAACATTTCTTTTAATCTGTTTATAAGGGATATATCGTTATTGCAATCCAAAGGCGTTAAATGGTCCAGAGCCGGAATTTTATTCTCAATCCAGGTAAGATAATACTCATCACCAATCCTCCCATAAATGACACTTGCTAATATTAAATCATCATTAAATTTCCTTGCTAATCCTTGTACTTTTTCAATGTCTTTATACGCTTCATATAATTTTGAGAAAACAATCCAATTCTCATTCCCTGAATAATATCTTTCCAGATGATGCATTTTGATAACCCTCAAATAATGTTAGATCAAAACCTATCGTATCCCTTTCTAAAGGTGTGGAGATGTTAGCATGCCCTGTATTGACTTCCCAGCCTTCGATCTGATGAGTAACATTATGCAAGTTGGTGAAAAAACGTTTATGAAACTGCGCGATCCCCTTGACGATGAATATTACTTACAGGGGCCTGGAACCACATTAGTGGCAGAACTGATTGAACAAGATGAGTGTAATGTTCATTGAGAAATCGGGGCAATTGCCCCGACTTTCGTTAAAGAGTAAACGGCGCTTTATTATCCAGCACAGCCTGAATCACATTCAGCGCGCCTTCATGATTATTATCATCGGTAGCGTAACGGGCGATTTGTTTAATGTTTTCCGCAGCATTGCCCATCGCAAAGGAATAACGCGCCATTTTCAGCATCTCCGCATCGTTACCGCTGTCGCCAATCGCTACCACATTTTGCGGTGACAGATCCCAGCGTTTCAGTAACCGCGAAATACCGTTTGCTTTATGTAGACCGGGAATAATCAGGTCGATAAAGCCAAAACCACTGGTGACGGGTTTCATAATGCCATCGAGCGCTACGTGCAGTTTGTCGATCACTAACGGGATTTGTTCATCCGGCAGGTTGAGCGAAAACTTGAACAGTACGTCGTCAATCTCCTGATAATCTTTTACAGGTTTCAGGCGATGGTAGTGTTTTGCCATCAGTGCGACGAATGCTTCGGGGGCGTTTTCGCTGACATATGCACTTTGCAGACCGCAGGCGACAAAATTGAGTTGCTTATCTTTTAGCAACTCGCCAATAACAATCCGCGATTCATGTCGGGTCAGTTCGCCGTGGAACAGTTGCTTGCCATGTTCGTAAACCAGTGCGCCGTTTTCCGCGACAAAAGAGATCTCATCCTTTAGCTCAGGAAAGAATGAAATAAGCTGGTAATACTGATTACCGCTGGCGACAACGAACTCAATGCCGCGCTTTTTCAGTTCCTGATATTGCGCCATAAAACGTGGTTGGTTGTACGTTTTGACGTCGTTAAGAAAAGTACCGTCCATATCTGTGACGATAACTTTTACGCTCATAGGTGTGCTCCCGGCTCGAAAATGAAACCGTAACAGTGTAATAACAATGTGACGTAGAGCACAAATTATATTTCGAATGAAAGTAAGGATGAAATTGATGATGTGAATGATTTAGCCCGGCGACGACGCCGCCGGGCCGAGGAGATTACAGCATATGTTCAGTACGGGCGATGATATCGTCCTGAGCGTCTGGAGAGAGCGCGGTGAAGAAGGCGGAATAGCCCGCGACACGCACTACCAGATCGCGATACTGATCGGGATGTTTTTTCGCCTCCAGCAGCGTTTCGCGGGAAACGATGTTGTACTGAATATGCCAGCCTTTATGCACCTCGAAGAAGGTACGGAGCAGGATCATCAGTTTCTGCTTGTCAGATTCGTTCTCCAGCGTCGCCGGATTCAGTTTCTGGTTGAGCAACACGCCGCCGAGAATCGCTGCTGTAGGCAGTTTACCCACCGATCCAATGACTGCCGTTGGGCCGAGATGGTCAGTACCGGAAGCCGGGCTTGCGCCTTCTGCCAGCGGGGTATGCGCTTTACGTCCGTCCGGCGTTGCCATCGTCTGCGCGCCAAACGGTACGTTAGCGGAGATAGACGACGTACCCGCGTAATAGTTGCCGCCAACCGGACCACGACCGTAGCGCGGATTATGGTACTGTTTCAGTTCGTCGATATAGGTCTGATAAGCGCGAGCCAGCAGCGTATCGACAGTATCATCGTCGTTACCGTACTTCGGCGCACCGTTAATCAGCCGCTGACGCAGTTGCTCATGAGTCAGGCCGTCGAAGTCATCCGCCAGTGCGGCAGCCAGCTGTTGCTGACCAATCGCGCCCTGTTCAAACACCAGTTTCTTCACTGCCGCCAGGCTGTTGCCGAGGTTGGCAATGCCGACCTGCAGGCCAGAAACCCAGTCATATTTCGCGCCGCCTTGCTTGATACTTTTTGCTCGCTCAATACAGTCATCCACCAGCGCCGAGCAGAGAATATCGTGCACGTTCTCTTCCAGCATGGTGTCGACGACATATTCGATTTCGATTGATTTGCGGGTGTAGTAACGGATTTGCGTATCCCACGCGTCCATTACTTCATCGAAGTTGTTGAAGTTACCTGCCGACAACGCTTTTTCTTGTGCCAGGAACACTTTGCCGCTGGTGGCATCACGACCGCCTTCCAGCGCAGCCAGCATCACGCGGGCGAAGTTGATAAAGCTCATGCCGGTACAGCGATAGCCCCATTTGCCACCGACGGCGGTTTCGATACAACCAATCGCTGCGTAGTCGTAAGCGTCCTGCGGTTCAATACCGAGTTTAATAAATTCCGGGATCACGATTTCGTCGTTGTTGAAGGCCGGCATCCCGAAGCCGCACCGGATCACCTGTACGCAGGCGTCGAGGAAATCGTTACTCATTCCCGCATGGTAGCGCACGCTGAGGTTAGGCTGCGTCGAACGCAGGCGACCGCAGGATTCGAGGATCGCGTAGGAGAGCGGATTCACCGCATCCATCGGCTGACCATCAATCAAATTTTGCCCGCCAATGGTGACGTTCTGATACAGCGGGCTACCCGCAGAGGCTTTTGAGTGTGAGCCGGAGCGGATCTTGTTCACTTCCAGCAATTTCAACCAGCAGCTATGCAGCAATTCGATGGCGTGTTCGCGTTCCAGCATTTGGTTCAGTTCAACATCACGGCGATAATACGGGTAGAGATACTGGTCCATACGACCAAACGACACCGAGTGACCGTTAGATTCAATCTGCAAAATCAACTGGATGAAGTAGCACAGTTGCAGCGCCTGCCAGAACGTCTGCGGCGGCTGGTGGGCGATAAGATCGCAGTTTTCTGCTATCGCCAGCAGTTCATCGCGACGGCTTTCGCGGGTTTCGGTCGCGGCCATTTCACGCGCCAGGGCAGCGAAACGTTCAATGTGTTCACTGACTGCCACCAGCACGATATCAATCGCTTTCAGGAACTGCTCGCCGTGCAAATCTTCCAGCACCGTCAGGTTGATGCGCGAGCGACGTTCCGCCACTTTCTCGCGCAGACCATCAAGCCCTTTTTCCAGCAGCAGCGGGAAATTGACCGCCAGGTGCGCATCGCCGGAAGTCATATTGCCCTCCGCTTTAATGATTCCGGTCGCCAGCAGACCTTTTTGCTCATCGGTAAACATGCCGTAGCAACGATCCTGTACCGTCTGACCGCGCCACCAAGGGCACACTTCATGCAGAACACGTTTGTTCTCTTCGCTCACCGCAAAACCAGCACCCGGACGATCTGCCAGATCATCAATCTCTTTTTCGATCCAGGAGACGGTATATTCCGGGAAGATCGGCGCGGCGCGAACTTCGCTTGCCTGGTTGCCAATGATCAACTCATCGTGCTTGATCCAGATAGTGCGATTCGCCAGGTGATGCGCCAGTGCCAGCGCGCGACGTACCGGGATCGGCTTATCGAGATGTTGTTGATACATCTCGGTATAGTGCTGCGCGCGCTCGGTACAGACTGGCGGTTTCACAATATGCACCAGCGCATTTTTGTGCGCTTTAATGCGGTCGCTGAGCGTGTCCAGTTTCAGTGTGGTCATGGTTGTTATCCTCGTAAGGTCGCGGTTAACCCTTTCTGGCAGGCATACTGCTGGGCAAAATCGAGCAGTTCTGGCGCATCAAGCGGTTTTTCCGGGGCGTCATAGGGCAGATTAAGTAAGTGATATTTGTTGATGCCCAGCGTGTGGTAGGGCAGGAAATGAATTTCGCCAACGTGCAGCTCGTCGGCGGCAAAATCGGTAATGGCTTTTACAGAGGTTTCGTCGGCATTAAAGCCCTGAATCAGCGGCACGCGGATAATGATTTTTTTGCCCGCTGCGGCGAGTTTTTTCAGGTTATCCAGCACTCTGGCGGCGTTACCGTCGGTCCACTGTTTAAACGGCGCGTCGGCAACGTGTTTTAAATCGGCAAGAAACAGATCGATATAGGGCAGAGAAGGGGCGATATATTTCCACGGCACATGCAGACAGGTTTCTACTGCAGTATGAATGCCTGCCTCGTGGCTGGCTTGCAGTAGCGCCGTCGCCATCTCCGGCTGCATAAAGGGTTCACCACCCGAAAGCGTTAAGCCGCCGCCGCTGCGATCGTAAAACGGTTTATCGCGCAAAACGGTCGCCATGATCTCCTCAACGCTTTTCACTTCACCACACACGGTTAACGCCTGTGTCGGACAGCAGTCGATTAACGCCGTCAGATGCTCCGGGGTTAACTTTTCCCGATGAATAAGCAAACCATTCAGCGCGCGCTCAATCACTTCCGGCGCGGCCTTAGCGCACAGCTCGCAGCCTTCCAGACACAGTCGTGCGTCATACAGCAGATCCTGCGTGCGGGCGCGGCTTTCCGGGTTCTGACACCAGCGGCAGCCCAGCGAACAGCCTTTAAGAAATACGACCGTGCGGATACCGGGGCCATCATGGGTCGAGTAGCGCTGAATATTGAAAATCATAGTTGCCTCTCTGTTTCGTTCAAACATTAAAATACTTTCGAATGAAAGTTAGATTGATGTGCGTCAACTGTTCAGAGAGTTTTCCCGTGATAGTCTACATTCAGACAAAAAGTACATTTTGAGGATGGTTATGGAACTGTATCTGGATACTTCAGACGTTGTTGCGGTGAAGGCGCTGTCACGTATTTTTCCGCTGGCGGGTGTGACCACTAACCCAAGCATTATCGCCGCGGGTAAAAAACCGCTGGATGTTGTGCTTCCGGAACTTCATGAAGCGATGGGCGGTCAGGGGCGTCTGTTTGCCCAGGTAATGGCTACCACTGCCGAAGGGATGGTTAATGACGCGCTTAAGCTGCGTTCTATTATTGCGGATATCGTGGTGAAAGTTCCGGTGACCGCCGAGGGGCTGGCAGCGATTAAGATGTTAAAAGCGGAAGGGATTACGACGCTGGGAACCGCGGTATATGGCGCGGCACAAGGGCTGCTGTCGGCGCTGGCAGGTGCGGAATATGTTGCGCCTTACGTCAACCGTATTGATGCTCAGGGCGGTAGCGGCATTCAGACTGTGACCGACTTACACCAGTTATTGAAAATGCATGCGCCGCAGGCGAAAGTGCTGGCAGCGAGTTTCAAAACCCCGCGTCAGGCGCTGGACTGCTTACTGGCAGGATGTGAATCAATTACTCTGCCACTGGATGTGGCACAACAGATGATTAGCTATCCGGCTGTCGATGCCGCGGTGGCGAAGTTTGAGCAGGACTGGCTGGGGGCGTTTGGCAGAACGTCGATTTAACCGGACGTTCTGCATCCTCATAAATTGCTGATGACGTGGCGGAGTGCCGCGTCTTATCAGGCCTGGAGGTGGCAATTACTGCCCGCACACCTCACACCCCGGATTGCGCATCAGTTTCATTTCGCGAAACTGACAGGTCATCGCATCGTACATGACGATTTTCCCGCTGGCCGGTTTGCCATAACCTGCCAGCAGTTTGATCGCTTCCATTGCCTGCAACGAACCAATTACGCCGATCAACGGTGCCATCACGCCTGCTTCTACGCAGGTTAACGCGTTCTCGCCAAACAAACGGCTGAGGCAGCGATAGCAAGGCTCGCCGTCCTGATAAGTGAAGACCGTGATTTGACCTTCCATACGAATTGCCGCGCCGGAAACCAGCGGCACCTTCGCGGCAAAACAGCCTGCGTTCAGTTGATTACGTACCGCAACGTTATCCGTACAGTCGAGCACCAGATCGTGTTCAGCAATCAATGCTGCAAGTTCTGCGTCATCCAGCAGTGCATTGACTGGCGTAATCGCGATATGTGGGTTGATCCGCGCCAGGGCGTCACGGGCGGATTCCACCTTCGGTTGCCCGACCGTAGCATCACTGTGCAGCGTCTGGCGTTGCAGATTCGAGAGCGAAACCGTGTCGAAGTCGAGCAGCGTCAGGTTGCCGACACCGGCGCTTGCCAGATACTGCGAGGCTGCGCAGCCGAGTCCACCGAGGCCGACTACCAGCACACGAGAATCTTTTAGTGCCTCCTGACCGTCAAAATCAAAACCGCGCAGAATGATTTGCCGGTTGTAGCGCAGCATCTCCTGATCGCTGAGTTCCGCCATTACCGGCCTCCGAACAACGCGTTAAACGGTTCTACTTCCACCCATTCGCCCACGTCCACATTGCCGCGATCGCGTTCCAGCACGATAAAGCAGTTGCCGAGGCTAAAGGAGCTGAATATATGTGAACCCTGATGTCCGGTGGTCGTCACTTCCAGTTCGCCATCGGCGTTGCGTTGCAGCACGCCGCGCTGGAAATCAAGACGTCCTGGCGTTTTTTTCAGGCGGGACGCTGTGCGTACGCGCTGGCGCGCGGGCAGGCCGCTGGCGGTGTTACCGCTTAGTTTTGCCAGCAAAGGCTGTACCAGTTGATAGAAGGTCAGCGTCGCTGAAACCGGGTTGCCCGGCAGGCCGCAGAACCAGCTATTGCTGAGTTTACCAAACGCGAACGGTTTGCCCGGTTTAATCGCCAGTTTCCAGAAAGCAATTTCGCCCAGTTCTTCGAGAATGGTTTTGGTGTAATCCGCCTCACCAACCGAAACACCACCGGAACTGATCACCACATCCGCCTGGCTGTCGGCTTCAATAAATGCGGCGCGCAGGGCATGTGGATCGTCGCGGATAATCCCTAAGTTGATTACCTCGCATCCCAGCTGTTCTAACATCAGGTGTACGGCGAGACGGTTGGTATCGTAGATTTGGCCGTCGCCCAGCGGCTGGCCTGGCAACTGGAGTTCATCACCGGTAGAAAAAAGCGCTACACGCACTTTACGAATCACCGGAACTTCGGCAATCCCCAGTGAAGCAATTACTGGCAGCTCTGCGGTAGTCAGGCGAGTTCCCGCCGGGAAAACAACCGCACCCGCAGAGATATCTTCACCGCGACGGCGAATATTTTGCCCGCTACGCACTTCAACAGTAAAACGCACGCCATTGTCCGTTTGTTCAGTCTGCTCCTGCATCACCACCGCTTCGCAGACTTCCGGCACCGGCGCACCGGTCATAATACGAATGCAGGTGCCCGCAGGCCATTCACCATGATACGGCTGACCGGCAAACGATTTCCCGGCAACGGGCAGCGGTTGCCCGGAGGCAATATCGGCTAAACGCACCGCGTAGCCGTCCATAGCGGAGTTATCAAACCCCGGGACATCCAGTGGCGAAACGACATCGCTCGCCAGAATACGACCAAAACACTGTACCAGTGGCAGCGTTTCCTGGGCGGTCAGTGGGGTGACGCGAGAAAGCATCTCATTAAGCGCGGTGTCGAGCGACATCAATCCGGTGGTAAATTCCATGAAAACACTCCTGCGGAGGCAAAATCGAATTTGCCTATTATGTCAGAAAAACGCCACAGACTGTATGCCACCTCGGGCGTAGCGCTGGGTCCTGCCTTTACATGCCATATCCATCTTTCTATATTCAAAAATTGAATGAGTAATTCATAAAAATTCTGATATTTATAGCAAAAGTGGCGAGCCACCCTTAATGGACGAATACTATGGGCAAAGCAGTCATTGCAATTCATGGTGGCGCAGGTGCAATTAGCCGCGCGCAGATGAGTCTGCAACAGGAATTACGCTACATTGAGGCGTTGTCTGCCATTGTTGAAACCGGGCAGAAAATGCTGGAAGCGGGCGAAAGTGCGCTGGATGTGGTGACGGAAGCGGTGCGTCTGCTGGAAGAGTGTCCACTGTTTAACGCCGGAATTGGCGCTGTCTTTACGCGTGATGAAACCCATGAACTGGACGCCAGTGTGATGGATGGTAACACCCTGAAAGCCGGTGCGGTGGCGGGCGTTAGTCATCTGCGTAATCCGGTTCTTGCCGCCCGGCTGGTGATGGAGCAAAGCCCGCATGTGATGATGATTGGCGAAGGGGCAGAAAATTTTGCGTTTGCTCATGGCATGGAGCGCGTCTCACCGGAGATTTTCTCCACGCCTTTGCGTTATGAACAACTACTGGCAGCGCGCGAGGAAGGGGCAACAGTCCTCGACCATAGCGGTGCGCCACTGGATGAAAAACAGAAAATGGGCACCGTGGGGGCCGTGGCGTTGGATTTAGACGGCAATCTGGCGGCAGCCACGTCCACAGGCGGAATGACCAATAAATTACCCGGACGAGTTGGCGATAGTCCCTTAGTGGGTGCCGGATGCTACGCCAATAACGCCAGTGTGGCGGTTTCTTGTACCGGCACGGGCGAAGTCTTCATCCGCGCGCTGGCGGCATATGACATCGCCGCGTTAATGGATTACGGCGGATTAAGTCTCGCGGAAGCCTGCGAGCGGGTAGTAATGGAAAAACTCCCTGCGCTTGGCGGTAGCGGTGGCTTAATCGCTATCGACCATGAAGGGAATGTCGCGCTACCGTTTAACACCGAAGGAATGTATCGCGCCTGGGGCTACGCAGGCGATACGCCAACCACCGGTATCTACCGTGAAAAAGGGGACACCGTTGCCACACAGTGATGAACTTGATGCCGGTGATGTGCTGGCGGTTGAAAATCTGAAAATTGCCTTTATGCAGGACCAGCAGAAAATAGCTGCGGTCCGCAATCTCTCTTTTAGCCTTCAACGCGGTGAGACGCTGGCCATTGTTGGCGAATCCGGCTCCGGTAAGTCAGTGACTGCGCTGGCATTGATGCGTCTGTTGGAACAGGCGGGCGGTTTAGTACAGTGCGATAAAATGCTGTTGCGGCGGCGCAGTCGTGAAGTGATTGAACTTAGCGAGCAGAGCGCTGCACAAATGCGCCATGTGCGCGGTGCGGATATGGCGATGATATTTCAGGAGCCGATGACATCGCTGAACCCAGTATTTACTGTGGGTGAACAGATTGCCGAATCAATTCGTCTGCATCAGAACGCCAGTCGTGAAGAAGCGATGGTCGAGGCGAAGCGGATGCTGGATCAGGTACGCATTCCGGAGGCACAAACCATTCTTTCACGTTATCCGCATCAACTCTCTGGCGGGATGCGCCAGCGAGTGATGATTGCGATGGCGCTGTCATGCCGCCCGGCGGTGCTGATTGCCGATGAGCCAACCACCGCGCTGGATGTCACTATTCAGGCGCAGATCCTGCAATTAATCAAAGTATTGCAAAAAGAGATGTCGATGGGCGTTATCTTTATCACTCACGATATGGGCGTGGTGGCAGAGATTGCCGATCGGGTACTGGTGATGTATCAGGGCGAGGCGGTGGAAACGGGTACCGTCGAACAGATTTTTCATGCACCGCAACATCCTTACACCCGTGCGCTGTTAGCTGCTGTTCCGCAACTTGGTGCGATGAAAGGGTTAGATTATCCCCGACGTTTCCCATTGATATCGCTTGAACATCCAGCGAAACAGGAACCCCCCATCGAGCAGAAAACGGTGGTGGATGGCGAACCTGTTTTACGGGTGCGTAATCTTGTCACCCGTTTCCCTTTGCGCAGCGGTTTGTTGAATCGCGTAACGCGGGAAGTGCATGCCGTTGAGAAAGTCAGTTTTGATCTCTGGCCTGGCGAAACGCTATCGCTGGTGGGCGAGTCTGGCAGCGGTAAATCCACTACCGGGCGGGCGTTGCTGCGCCTGGTCGAATCGCAGGGCGGCGAAATTATCTTTAACGGTCAGCGAATCGATACCTTGTCACCCGGCAAACTTCAGGCATTACGCCGGGATATTCAGTTTATTTTTCAGGACCCTTACGCTTCGCTGGACCCACGTCAGACCATCGGTGATTCGATTATCGAACCGCTGCGCGTACACGGTTTATTGCCAGGTAAAGACGCGGCTGCACGCGTTGCGTGGTTGCTGGAGCGCGTGGGCCTGTTACCTGAACATGCCTGGCGTTACCCGCATGAGTTTTCCGGCGGTCAGCGCCAGCGCATCTGCATTGCTCGCGCGTTGGCATTGAATCCAAAAGTGATCATTGCCGACGAAGCCGTTTCGGCGCTGGATGTTTCTATTCGCGGGCAGATTATCAACTTGTTGCTCGATCTCCAGCGTGATTTCGGCATTGCGTATCTGTTTATCTCCCACGATATGGCCGTGGTAGAGCGGATTAGTCATCGTGTGGCGGTGATGTATCTCGGGCAAATTGTTGAAATTGGCCCACGGCGCGCGGTCTTCGAAAACCCGCAGCATCCTTATACGCGTAAATTACTGGCGGCAGTTCCGGTCGCTGAACCGTCCCGACAACGACCGCAGCGTGTACTGCTGTCGGACGATCTTCCCAGCAATATTCATCTGCGTGGCGAAGAGGTGGCAGGCGTCTCGTTGCAATGCGTCGGGCCGGGGCATTACGTCGCACAACCACAATCAGAATACGCATTCATGCGTAGATAACATTCAGGCGGAGAATAAAATGGCAAGAGCTGTACACCGTAGTGGGTTAGTGGCGCTGGGCATTGCGACAGCGTTGATGGCATCTTGTGCATTCGCTGCCAAAGATGTGGTGGTGGCGGTAGGATCGAACTTCACCACGCTCGATCCGTATGACGCAAATGACACGTTATCTCAGGCCGTAGCGAAATCGTTTTACCAGGGGCTGTTTGGTCTGGATAAAGAGATGAAACTGAAAAACGTGCTGGCGGAGAGTTATACCGTTTCCGATGACGGCCTTACATACACCGTGAAATTGCGGGAAGGCATTAAATTCCAGGATGGCACCGATTTCAACGCAGCGGCAGTAAAAGCGAATCTGGACCGGGCCAGCGATCCGGCGAATCATCTTAAACGCTATAACCTGTATAAGAATATTGCCAAAACGGAGGCGATCGATCCGACAACGGTAAAGATTACTCTCAAACAGCCGTTTTCAGCGTTTATTAATATTCTTGCCCATCCGGCGACCGCGATGATTTCACCGGCAGCGCTGGAAAAATATGGCAAGGAGATTGGTTTTCATCCGGTGGGAACCGGACCGTATGAACTGGATACCTGGAATCAGACCGATTTTGTGAAGGTGAAAAAATTCGCGGGTTACTGGCAGCCAGGATTGCCCAAACTGGACAGCATAACCTGGCGTCCGGTGGCGGATAACAACACCCGCGCGGCAATGCTGCAAACCGGTGAAGCGCAGTTTGCTTTCCCCATTCCTTACGAGCAGGCCGCACTGCTGGAGAAAAACAAAAATATCGAGTTGATGGCCAGTCCGTCAATTATGCAGCGTTATATCAGTATGAACGTGACGCAAAAACCGTTCGATAACCCGAAGGTCCGTGAGGCGCTGAATTACGCCATTAACCGCCCGGCGCTGGTGAAAGTAGCCTTCGCGGGCTATGCAACGCCAGCTACTGGTGTGGTACCGCCGAGTATCGCCTACGCGCAAAGTTATAAACCGTGGCCTTACGATCCAGTGAAAGCGCGCGAATTACTGAAAGAGGCGGGATATCCCAACGGTTTCAGTACCACGCTGTGGTCGTCACATAACCACAGCACCGCGCAGAAAGTGCTGCAATTTACCCAGCAGCAGTTAGCGCAGGTCGGGATTAAAGCCCAGGTGACTGCGATGGATGCCGGACAGCGGGCGGCAGAAGTTGAAGGTAAAGGGCAAAAAGAGAGCGGCGTGCGGATGTTCTACACTGGCTGGTCGGCTTCAACCGGCGAAGCTGACTGGGCACTATCGCCGCTGTTTGCATCGCAAAACTGGCCACCGACGCTGTTTAATACCGCGTTTTACAGCAATAAACAGGTGGATGACTTCCTGGATCAGGCACTGAAAACGAATGATCCGGTGGAAAAGACCCGCTTATATAAGGCGGCGCAGGATATCATCTGGCAAGAATCGCCGTGGATCCCGCTGGTGGTAGAAAAACTGGTGTCGGCACACAGTAAAAACCTGACCGGTTTTTGGATCATGCCAGACACCGGCTTCAGCTTTGAAGACGCGGATTTGCAATAAGCAACGCAGGGAGTGGAATGCTTAATTACGTTATCAAACGCTTACTGGGGTTGATTCCAACGCTGTTTATCGTCTCGGTGCTGGTGTTTTTATTTGTGCATATGCTGCCCGGCGATCCGGCGCGATTGATTGCCGGGCCCGAAGCTGATGCGCAGGTTATAGAACTGGTGCGTCAGCAGCTGGGGTTGGATCAGCCGCTGTATCACCAGTTCTGGCACTATATCAGCAATGCTGTGCAGGGGGATTTTGGCCTGTCGATGGTGTCGCGTCGTCCGGTTGCCGATGAGATTGCCAGCCGCTTTATGCCAACGCTGTGGCTGACCATAACCAGTATGGTCTGGGCGGTGATATTTGGTATGGCGGCGGGAATTATCGCCGCCGTCTGGCGTAATCGTTGGCCGGATCGATTGAGTATGACCATTGCGGTGTCGGGGATCTCGTTTCCGGCATTTGCTCTGGGGATGCTTTTAATTCAGGTATTCTCCGTTGAACTGGGCTGGCTGCCTACCGTGGGAGCAGACAGTTGGCAGCACTACATTTTACCCTCCCTGACGCTCGGCGCGGCAGTGGCCGCCGTGATGGCGCGCTTTACCCGCGCGTCGTTTGTCGACGTTTTAAGCGAAGATTATATGCGTACCGCGAGGGCGAAAGGGGTGAGCGAAACCTGGGTTGTCCTCAAACACGGGCTACGCAACGCGATGATCCCGGTAGTGACCATGATGGGCTTACAGTTTGGCTTTTTGCTCGGTGGTTCTATCGTGGTGGAGAAAGTTTTCAACTGGCCCGGACTTGGACGCTTACTCGTTGACTCCGTAGAAATGCGCGATTACCCGGTGATTCAGGCGGAAATTCTGCTTTTCTCGCTGGAATTTATTCTTATCAACTTAGTGGTGGATGTGCTTTACGCCGCCATTAACCCGGCTATCAGGTACAAGTAAGGATGCGACTATTTAACTGGCGACGTCAGGCGGTGTTAAACGCCATGCCACTGGTCAAACCTGACCAGGTACGTACACCGTGGCATGAATTCTGGCGACGATTTCGCCGTCAGCATATGGCGATGACCGCCGCATTGTTCGTTATTTTATTGATTGTGGTGGCTATTTTTGCACGCTGGATCGCTCCCTATGACGCCGAAAATTATTTTGATTATGACAATCTGAATAACGGACCTTCTTTGCAGCACTGGTTTGGCGTCGATTCACTGGGGCGTGACATTTTCAGCCGTGTCCTGGTTGGTGCGCAAATCTCGCTGGCGGCGGGCGTGTTTGCCGTGTTTATCGGTGCGGCGATCGGGACGTTGCTGGGCTTGCTGGCTGGATATTATGAAGGCTGGTGGGATCGGCTGATCATGCGCATTTGCGATGTGCTGTTTGCCTTCCCGGGTATTTTACTGGCGATCGCTGTTGTTGCGGTGTTGGGAAGCGGCATTGCTAACGTGATTATCGCAGTCGCCATTTTTTCCATCCCCGCGTTTGCCCGACTGGTGCGCGGCAACACGCTGGTGTTGAAACAGCAAACCTTTATTGAGTCAGCACGCAGTATTGGTGCCAGCGATATGACCATTTTATTGCGTCATATCTTGCCTGGGACCGTCTCGTCTATCGTGGTGTTTTTCACCATGCGCATTGGCACCTCGATTATCTCTGCCGCCAGCCTGTCATTTCTCGGCCTCGGTGCTCAACCGCCGACACCAGAGTGGGGAGCAATGCTCAATGAGGCACGAGCGGATATGGTTATCGCGCCGCATGTCGCTATTTTTCCGGCCCTGGCTATTTTTCTGACCGTACTGGCGTTCAATTTGTTGGGCGATGGTTTACGCGATGCGCTGGATCCGAAAATTAAAGGATAGTTACGTTTGAATATTGCTTGAAAGGGTAATCACCTCACAGGAAATTATTGCCCTAAGCAAGTGTTGTAACTTTCTGCTGATTTTGTAGAATCGGGTAATTTGGTTAAAAAGCCGCAGCAAGGGACTATTTTTGCAGCGGCACAGCGTTCAGACAGTTATTTTGTTAAATGTATTAACATGCTGAGTTTATACGAAAAGATAAAGATAAGGCTGATAATTTTATTTTTATTGGCAGCACTGTCATTTATTGGTCTTTTTTTCATCATTAACTATCAACTGGTATCGGAACGCGCGGTAAAACGTGCCGATAGCCGCTTTGAACTTATTCAGAAAAACGTTGGCTATTTCTTTAAAGATATTGAACGTTCGGCCCTGACATTAAAGGACTCACTGTATTTATTAAAAAATAAAGAGGAGATTCAACGCGCCGTGATTCTGAAAATGGAAATGATGCCATTTTTAGACTCGGTGGGACTGGTACTTGATGATAATAAATATTATCTCTTTTCACGGAGGGCGAATGATAAAATCGTTGTTTATCATCAGGAACAAGTAAATGGACCGCTTGTCGACGAGTCAGGGCGGGTTATTTTTGCCGATTTTAACCCATCGAAACGACCGTGGTCGGTGGCTTCAGATGACTCTAACAACAGCTGGAATCCGGCATACAATTGCTTTGATCGTCCGGGTAAAAAATGTATCTCTTTTACGCTACGTATCAACGGCAAAGATCACGATTTGTTAGCGGTAGATAAAATTCATGTCGATTTAAACTGGCGGTATCTGAACGAGTATCTTGATCAAATCAGCGCTAATGATGAAGTTCTATTTTTGAAACAAGGTCATGAGATCATTGCCAAGAATCAACTCGCTCGTGAAAAACTGATTATTTATAATAGCGAAGGTAATTATAATATTATTGATTCTGTCGATACGGAGTATATTGCAAAGACATCAGCAGTGCCAAATAATGCATTGTTCGAAATCTATTTTTATTATCCTGGCGGTAATTTATTGAACGCCTCAGATAAACTTTTTTATCTGCCGTTTGCGTTCATTATTATCGTATTGCTGGTGGTTTATTTAATGACCACTCGTGTGTTCCGTCGGCAATTTTCTGAAATGACAGAGCTGGTTAATACGCTGGCATTTTTGCCCGACTCAACGGATCAAATCGAGGCTCTGAAAATTCGCGAAGGCGATGCGAAAGAGATTATCAGCATTAAAAATTCGATCGCGGAAATGAAAGATGCCGAAATTGAACGGTCAAATAAATTGCTCTCACTGATCTCTTACGATCAGGAAAGCGGTTTTATTAAAAATATGGCGATTATTGAGTCCAACAATAATCAGTATCTGGCTGTGGGGATCATCAAACTGTGTGGTCTGGAAGCCGTGGAAGCGGTGTTTGGTGTTGATGAACGCAATAAAATCGTCAGGAAATTGTGTCAGCGAATTGCCGAAAAATATGCGCAATGCTGCGATATCGTGACATTCAATGCCGATCTCTATTTACTTCTGTGCCGGGAAAATGTACAGACATTTACCCGTAAAATAGCGATGGTAAACGATTTTGACAGCAGCTTTGGCTACCGTAATCTGCGCATCCATAAGTCTGCCATTTGTGAACCTTTGCAGGGGGAAAACGCCTGGAGTTACGCAGAAAAACTGAAACTGGCGATTTCCAGTATCCGTGACCATATGTTCTCAGAGTTTATTTTCTGTGATGACGCGAAACTCAACGAAATAGAAGAGAATATCTGGATTGCGCGTAATATTCGCCATGCAATGGAAATTGGCGAACTATTCCTGGTCTATCAACCGATCGTTGATATTAACACCCGCGCCATTCTGGGCGCGGAGGCGTTGTGCCGTTGGGTGTCTGCGGAGCGGGGGATCATTTCACCGCTGAAGTTCATTACCATTGCTGAAGATATCGGGTTTATCAATGAGCTGGGTTATCAGATTATTAAAACGGCAATGGGTGAATTCAGACATTTTAGTCAGCGTGCGTCGCTGAAGGATGATTTCTTACTGCATATTAATATTTCGCCATGGCAGTTAAACGAACCGCACTTTCATGAGCGTTTTACCACCATCATGAAAGAAAATGGCCTGAAGGCGAACAGCCTCTGTGTTGAGATCACTGAAACCGTGATCGAGCGAATTAATGAACATTTTTATCTCAATATTGAACAACTGCGTAAACAAGGGGTACGGATATCGATTGATGACTTTGGCACCGGTTTGTCAAACCTGAAACGTTTTTATGAAATTAATCCAGATAGCATAAAGGTGGACTCGCAATTTACCGGCGATATTTTCGGTACTGCGGGAAAAATTGTGCGCATTATTTTCGACCTGGCACGCTATAACCGGATCCCGGTGATTGCGGAAGGCGTAGAGAGCGAAGACGTTGCGCGCGAATTAATCAAATTAGGATGTGTTCAGGCTCAGGGGTATCTGTACCAGAAACCCATGCCATTCTCCGCCTGGGATAAAAGTGGAAAATTAGTAAAAGAGTAGTTTACGTATGTCCAGAATCAATAAGTTCGTACTTACAGTCAGTCTGCTGATTTTTATCATGATTTCAGCAGTTGCCTGCGGGATCTACACTCAAATGGTAAAGGAACGGGTGTATGGCCTGAAACAGTCCGTTATTGATACTGCTTTTGCGGTGGCAAATATTGCTGAATATCGGCGTAGCGTGGCAATTGATCTTATCAACACGCTAAATCCCACGGAGGAACAGCTGTTGGTTGGCTTACGCACAGCTTACGCTGACTCGGTTTCACCCTCTTACTTGTACGATGTCGGTCCTTATCTGATTTCCAGTGACGAATGTATTCAGGTAAAGGAGTTCGAGAAAAATTATTGTGCAGATATTATGCAGGTTGTGAAGTATCGACATGTCAAAAATACAGGGTTTATCTCTTTTGACGGTAAAACCTTCGTCTATTACCTCTATCCGGTAACTCACAATCGTAGTCTGATATTTTTGCTTGGTCTGGAGCGTTTTTCTTTACTGTCAAAATCTCTGGCGATGGATAGCGAGAACCTGATGTTCTCTCTGTTTAAGAACGGTAAACCGGTGACCGGTGATGAATTTAATGCTAAAAACACCATTTTCACCGTTTCGGAAGCGATGGAGCACTTTGCCTATTTGCCGACCGGATTGTACGTATTTGCGTATAAAAAAGATGTTTATTTGCGGGTTTGTACATTGATCATTTTCTTTGCCGCATTGGTGGCAGTGATATCGGGTGCCAGTTGCCTCTATCTGGTACGCAGAGTGATTAATCGTGGTATTGTGGAGAAAGAAGCCATTATTAATAACCATTTTGAACGCGTACTGGATGGCGGGCTTTTCTTTTCGGCTGCCGATGTCAAAAAACTCTACAGTATGTATAACTCGGCGTTCCTGGACGACCTGACCAAAGCAATGGGCAGAAAATCCTTTGACGAAGATTTAAAAGCGCTGCCGGAAAAAGGCGGTTATTTGTGCCTGTTTGACGTCGATAAATTCAAAAATATTAACGACACCTTCGGTCATTTGCTGGGCGATGAAGTGTTGATGAAAGTGGTGAAAATCCTTAAATCACAGATCCCGGTAGATAAAGGTAAAGTCTACCGCTTCGGCGGTGACGAATTTGCGGTGATTTATACTGGCGGCACGCTGGAAGAGTTGCTATCGATACTAAAAGAAATCGTTCATTTCCAGGTGGGAAGCATTAATTTAAGCACCAGTATCGGTGTAGCGCATTCAAATGAATGTACTACCGTCGAACGCTTGAAAATGCTGGCGGATGAGCGACTGTATAAGAGTAAGAAAAACGGCAGGGCTCAGATTAGCTGGCAGTAGAATTAGAATAGTGTTAGTACCCCTGAATCAAGGGGTACTAATGAATGTGGTAAATCATTTGCAAACATTTTACTTTGCAAAAACTTCCGGCCCTTTTATTGCCAATGTATTCAAAATACGTAGTGCCGGGCCGCTCGGTTTTATTTCATTACGTTCCCATTTCGAGACACTTTCTTTTGACATTCCCATTGTATGTGCCAGCACGGATTGTGACATGCCGTATCGGGTGCGGATGGCTTTGATCTCTTCACCCGTCATTGATTTGACTTTGGCTATACGGGCGCTGACTTCACGGGCTTTGACCATGACGGCAATGGCATCAACCTCACTATCAGACATCAGGCCCAATGCATTCAGTTCCTTTGCATCTTCCAGCATCATTTGTAATTTATCGCTCATTTTTCACCTCAATCAAGAAGCCAGTTTCGATCAAATCCTCTATTTGCTTATTGCTAAAGGCCAGAAATGCATTTGCCATTTTTTTGTAGGCTGCCAGTTCATCATCTTCGATTTCTTTGGTTCCTTTACTGCTTAGACCACTCTTGGACCAACCATCATAAAAAAACACATGATTTGCTGATTTAAAAAAGATAATTGTTCTGGCTCCACCACTCTTTCCTTGTTGGAGGGGTAACCGTTTTTTGATGACACCGCTACCTAAATCAGCCTCCCATATGCCTTGCATCACTTCTTCAGCGGCAGCCATGAGAACTTTATCGTGAATACCAAGTTTTTTCGTGCTTTGGCTGAATCGCCTTGCCTTATACACACCCATACATCCATCCTTGTGGTAATGTTTACTATAGTAACCATTACGCTTATTTCAAGTAATTGCGATCAAAACTTTAATTTGGTGTGAAAAAGTGAGAGTTGCCTCGAGTACGATTCATTTTTCTCGATTTATGCGTCAGGGGATTTTGTGCGTAAGGGTAGGACATCGGGAAGGGTAGTAGAGGCAGATCGAAGAACAATATCCTTGTTAGATCTGCCTTTAGATTAATTAAACCCGGCTACCCCACAAATCGTACTCATCGGCGTGCTCGACTTTCACACGCAGGATATCACCCGGCTTAACGTTGGTTTCACCATTGAGATAAACCGCGCCGTCGATTTCCGGTGCATCTGCCATGCTGCGACCAATCGCGCCTTCTTCGTCCACTTCGTCGATAATCACCAGAATTTCACGGCCCACTTTCTCTTGCAGGCGCTCGGCGGAAATCTGCTGCTGCAGCTGCATGAAACGGTTCCAGCGTTTTTCTTTAACTTCTTCCGGAACCTGGTCAGGCAGGGCATTGGCGTCTGCACCTTCAACCGGGCTGTATTTAAAGCAGCCAACGCGATCCAGACGCGCTTCTTTCAGGAAGTCGAGTAGCATCTGGAAATCTTCTTCTGTCTCGCCAGGGAAGCCGACAATAAAGGTTGAGCGTAGGGTCAGTTCCGGGCAGATTTCGCGCCACTGTTTGATGCGCGCCAGTTGGCGATCTACAGAACCCGGACGCTTCATCAGTTTGAGAATGCGCGGGCTGGCGTGCTGCAACGGAATGTCCAGATACGGCAGGATTTTGCCTTCTGCCATCAGTGGGATGACGTCGTCCACATGCGGATAAGGGTAAACGTAGTGCAGACGTGTCCAGATCCCCAGTTTCGATAACTGTTCGCACAGGCTGACCATGCTGGTTTTTACCGGCTCGCCGTTGTGGAAGCCAGTACGATGTTTAACATCAACGCCATAGGCGGAAGTATCCTGCGAGATCACCAGAATCTCTTTAACGCCCGCATCTACCAGACGTTTCGCTTCACTTAACACTTCGCCAATCGGACGGCTCACCAGGTCGCCGCGCATAGACGGAATAATGCAGAAGGTGCAGCGGTGATTACAGCCTTCCGAAATTTTCAGATAGGCATAATGACGCGGCGTCAGTTTCACACCTTGTTCTGGCACCAGGCTCAGGAATGGGTTGTGTTTCGGTTTTGGCACGTAGTGATGAACGTGCTCCAGAACCTGCTCATAGCTATGAGGCCCGGTGATTTCCAGCACTTTCGGGTGGACTTCGCGGATCTGATCTTCTTTTGCCCCCAGACAACCGGTCACAATTACCTTGCCGTTTTCATTCAACGCTTCACCAATGGCTTCCAGTGATTCTTGTACCGCGCTGTCAATAAAGCCGCAGGTGTTGACGATCACCATGTCCGCATCGTCATAGCTCGGTACCACGTCATAACCTTCAGTGCGGAGTTCGGTGAGAATACGCTCTGAATCGACAAGGTTTTTCGGACAGCCAAGGGAAACAAAGCCGATTTTCGGCTGGTGAGTTACTTTGCTCATAGCTTAAAAAATATTCAGTTACAGGAAAGGTCAGGGCAGGGATTCTACAGAGTTCTGGATAAAATTTGTATCGCAATCTCATTCGCTGGCGGAGGCGAAGGAAATGTAAATTTTGTTAATTCGGCGTGAAGAATTGATCCTGGACAGCATTTTGCTCAAAAAATAGCCATACTATTTAATTGCAACAAGGCTGGAAAGAGGAGGATCGAAGTATGTTCGTTGACAGACAGCGAATCGATCTGCTGAACCGGTTGATCGACGCACGCGTTGACCTCGCTGCATACGTGCAACTGAGGAAGGCAAAAGGATACATGTCCGTCAGCGAAAGCAATCATCTACGAGATAACTTTTTTAAACTGAATCGCGAACTGCACGATAAATCGCTGCGGTTGAATCTTCATCTGGATCAGGAAGAGTGGAGTGCTCTTCATCATGCTGAAGAAGCATTAGCGACAGCCGCAGTATGTTTGATGAGTGGGCACCATGATTGCCCGACTGTTATTACCGTCAACGCCGATAAGCTTGAAAATTGTCTGATGAGCTTAACGCTGAGTATCCAGAGCCTGCAGAAGCACGCCATGCTTGAGAAGGCCTGAAAACTAAGGGGGAGAAAGCGTCTCCCCCTTCATGTTTAAGTTTTTGTAAAAATGAATTTGTTATCTCCTCCACTGACTACGCTTTAAGCCAGAGTCAATCCGGAGGCGTTATGCATCGACAATCCTTTTTCCTTGTGCCCCTTATTTGTCTTTCTTCCGCTCTCTGGGCGGCTCCTGCAACGGTAAATGTCGAAGTACTGCAAGACAAACTCGACCATCCCTGGGCACTGGCCTTTTTACCCGATAATCACGGTATGTTAATCACTCTGCGCGGCGGCGAGTTGCGTCACTGGCAAGCAGGAAAAGGATTATCTGCGCCGCTTTCCGGAGTTCCGGACGTTTGGGCGCACGGGCAGGGCGGCCTGCTGGACGTGGTTTTAGCGCCTGATTTTGCTCAGTCTCGCCGCATCTGGTTAAGTTATTCCGAAGTTGGCGATGATGGCAAAGCCGGAACTGCTGTGGGTTATGGCCGCTTAAGTGATGATCTCTCAAAAGTGACCGACTTCCGCACCGTCTTTCGCCAGATGCCAAAACTGTCTACCGGCAACCATTTTGGCGGGCGGCTGGTATTCGACGGTAAAGGTTATCTTTTTATTGCTCTGGGCGAAAACAATCAGCGCCCGACGGCGCAGGATCTGGATAAATTACAGGGCAAACTGGTGCGTCTGACCGACCAGGGCGAAATCCCGGATGATAATCCTTTTATAAAGGAATCCGGTGCGCGCGCCGAGATCTGGTCTTATGGCATTCGTAATCCGCAAGGAATGGCGATGAATCCGTGGAGTAATGCACTGTGGCTGAATGAACATGGCCCGCGCGGTGGTGATGAAATTAATATCCCGCAAAAAGGCAAAAACTACGGCTGGCCGCTGGCAACCTGGGGAATCAACTATTCAGGCTTTAAGATACCGGAAGCGAAAGGGGAGATCGTCGCCGGGACCGAGCAACCTGTTTTTTACTGGAAAGATTCGCCCGCTGTGAGCGGCATGGCCTTCTATAACAGCGATAAATTCCCCCAGTGGCAGCAAAAATTATTTATTGGCGCGCTGAAAGATAAAGATGTCATTGTGATGAGCGTCAACGGCGACAAAGTGACAGAAGATGGCCGTATTTTAACGGACAGAGGGCAGCGAATTCGTGATGTTCGCACTGGACCCGACGGTTATTTATACGTTCTCACCGACGAGTCCAGTGGGGAATTACTTAAAGTTAGCCCACGCAATTAGCTAACGGGAATCATCACCACTTTGCGCACTGCGGGGCGTTCAGTGAGTTGCTGATACCAGCGTTGCAGATTTGGACGCGGTGTCCAGGTCAGGCCAACGTTAAACAAATTGTAGATGAACGGTGCGATAGCGATATCGCCCACACCAAACTCGTCGCCAGAGAACCATTTTACTTTTGCCAGTTCCGCATCGAGCAGGGCAAACAGGGCGTCGCACTCTTTGCAACTGGCATCAATGGCGGCCTGATCGCGCTCTTCCGGTGGTGTTCTGACTAATCCCATCAGGATCCCGCGATGAGCATTACTGAGCGTCTGGTTTGCCCAGTCCATCCATTTTTCCGCTTCCGCACGACGTGCCGGTGAGTCGATCCACAGGCGTTTTTGCCCGTACTGTGCCGCCAGATAGCGGACAATGGCGTTTGATTCCCAAAGAATGAGATCACTTTCGTCGTCACGCAACAACGGCACCAGCCCGTTAGGGTTCATCGCCAGAAAATCAGCATCGTGATTTATCCCAAACTCACGGCCCGCGAGAATTTGCTCATAAGGTAGTTCCAGTTCTTCGAGCGTCAGCAATACTTTTTTTACGTTAGTTGAATTATTCCGACCCCACAGCGTAATCATACTCACCCCTTTTCCGACAGGCAGCCACAGGCTGAACAGGACTCCGATGGTGAAGTAAAGTTAACTTTTAAGCAACAGCTGGCAAAAAAATGACACCAGAAGCAGCGAAGCGGCAGGATATTGCATAAACTTTAAAAACTTTACCAACTTACGGTTTCTTTAAGTTTGTGTGTGCGTTATTAATCACCGAACTTATCATACGGCGATATAACGTATTTTTTTTGAATGGATACTCGGGTGGCATTTATGACGCAATACTCCTCTCTCCTTCGTGGTCTTGCAGCGGGTTCTGCATTTTTATTCCTTTTTGCCCCAACGGCATTCGCGGCGGAACAAACCGTTGAAGCGCCGAGCGTGGATGCGCGTGCATGGATTTTAATGGATTACGCCAGCGGTAAAGTGCTGGCAGAAGGCAACGCGGATGAGAAACTGGATCCCGCGAGCCTGACTAAAATCATGACCAGCTATGTGGTTGGGCAGGCGCTTAAGGCCGATAAGATTAAACTCACCGATATGGTGACGGTCGGTAAAGATGCCTGGGCGACGGGAAATCCGGCACTGCGTGGTTCATCGGTAATGTTCCTCAAACCGGGCGATCAGGTTTCGGTGGCAGACTTGAACAAAGGTGTGATTATCCAGTCCGGTAATGACGCCTGTATTGCGCTGGCCGATTACGTTGCCGGGAGCCAGGAGTCATTTATTGGTTTGATGAATGGTTATGCCAAAAAACTGGGTCTGACCAACACTACCTTCCAGACGGTGCACGGTCTGGATGCGCCGGGGCAGTTCAGTACCGCGCGCGATATGGCATTGCTGGGCAAAGCATTGATCCACGATGTGCCGGAAGAGTACGCCATTCATAAAGAGAAAGAGTTCACCTTCAACAAAATTCGTCAGCCTAACCGTAACCGTCTGCTGTGGAGCAGCAATCTGAATGTTGATGGCATGAAGACAGGAACCACGGCAGGCGCGGGATATAATCTGGTTGCTTCGGCTACCCAGGGCGATATGCGTTTAATCTCCGTAGTGCTGGGGGCGAAAACCGACCGTATCCGTTTTAATGAGTCTGAGAAATTATTGACCTGGGGTTTCCGCTTCTTTGAAACTGTGACGCCAATTAAACCTGATGCCACCTTTGTGACTCAGCGCGTCTGGTTTGGTGATAAGAGCGAAGTGAATCTCGGGGCAGGCGAAGCGGGCTCCGTGACCATACCGCGTGGGCAGCTGAAAAACCTGAAAGCGAGTTATACGTTAACGGAACCGCAGCTTACCGCACCGCTGAAAAAAGGTCAGGTTGTCGGGACCATTGATTTCCAGCTTAACGGTAAATCCATTGAGCAGCGTCAGCTGATCGTGATGGAAAATGTGGAAGAGGGCGGATTCTTTGGTCGGGTGTGGGATTTCGTGATGATGAAATTCCATCAGTGGTTCGGCAGCTGGTTCTCTTAATCTTCTGATAACCGGATGGCGCGAAACGTCATCCGGTTATACGTCATTAATACATCAACTTAATGCGCTGCGTCTGCGCGTACTTCACATACTCATCTTCCGGGCAACAATCGCTCACCACAATATCAAAGCGTTTCAGGTCACCCATGCGCGCCGGACGCACCTTGCCAAATTTACTGTGGTCGACAACCAGCACATGCTTTTGCGCCATCGACATGGCCCAGTGTTTTACCGGCAACTCTTCAAGATTAAAACAGGTAGCGCCTTTACTGACATGCACGCCCGCCGCAGAATAAAAAGCGATATCCGGGCAAAAATTATTCAGCGTTTGCTGAAAATCGATGGGTTTGAAAATGGCGTTGCTGGCGTGAAATTCACCACCGCAAAGAAACGCGCGGCAATGGGGTTTCTCTTTCAGCGCCAGAAAGGTATTTAGCGAATAACAAACGGCGGTAAAAGGGATTTCATTATCAATCGCTTCAATAATCCACGGCGTGGTGGTGCCACAGTCAAAAAAGAGGGTCTGATCGGGTTCTACCAGCGTCGCAGCCAGTTTTGCCGCCCGGCGTTTTTCTTCCACCAGGCGGGATTTTTGATCGCTTAACAGGTAATGGCTGGCACTGCGCGGTTCCAGAACAATATAGCCGCCGAGCAAAACGACGGGCGCACTGTGGTTGTTCAGATCGCGACGAATCGTCATCTCCGAAACCCCAAGCAGGGCGGCGGCGTCTTTAAGATGTAACTTATCGCTGCGTTTTAATTCTTGCAGCAGCTGCCCGATACGCTCTTCGCGACGTGTTTCCATAATCCCTCTGAATAGTTATTGAAGCGAGCCGCTCAATACTACACTTTTTAGCAGAGATCAGTCACGCACCCAGCCTTTGCGGATCGGTAATGCAAAACAGACGCGATACCACGATTGCAGACGTTGATAGAGTTTATGCCCCATCGCTTGCCAGATAATCTGGGCACTAAGGCAGCCAATCATACCTGCCAGCAATCCACCGAGCATATCCAGCGGCCAGTGGACGCCAAGATAAACGCGCGACCAGGCAATGACGACGGCCAGCACCATTAAAAGTGAGCCGGACCACAGGCGATGCCAGCATAAAAATGCCAGTGCAAAGGTGAAAATCACCGTACCGTGATCGCTTGGGAATGAGTCATCCGCCGCATGATGCAGGAAGTTATAGCCGATATTTTCGACAAAGGGTCGGTCGTGCGGAAAAAGATGTCCCATCGTCCAGGACACAAACAGGCTGACCGCCAGCGCGATAGCGATTTTTATCACCAGTTGCCGTTGTGCTGTAAGCCCCCACAACCAAAGTACCACGGCCAGCAACGGCACCACGGTAATCAAATCTTTAGCAATAAAAATCGCCAACGAGATCATCCACGGAGCCGAGTCTGGCGTCGCGTTAATAAGAGAGAATAGAGAGAGATTCAAATTTTCCAGCATAACTTCCCGACGCAAAGTGATTAAAAGGGAGCCAATACAGGCAAGTCGTTGAGAATAAAGTGCAGGTTAAACTGGGTAAAGCGGCATCGTCTTATTTCCCTCAAGCGGCCTGTTTACGGTGGGTGATTGTAACGGGCATAGGTTAAATAAAACTTAAAGAAAGCGTAGCTATACTCGCAATAATGTAAGAATGTGCTTAACCGTGGTTTCAGCTACAAAATTCGCTTTCTCGTTAGCTGCGCTTTTATTAAACTCTGCGCGATTATTATTGGCGAAGAAATTGCATGCAAAATAAATTAGCTTCCGGTGCCAGGCTTGGACGTCAGGCGTTACTTTTCCCTCTCTGTCTGGTGCTTTACGAATTTTCAACCTATATCGGCAACGATATGATTCAACCCGGTATGTTGGCCGTGGTGGAACAATATCAGGCGGGCATTGATTGGGTTCCTACTTCGATGACCGCGTATCTGGCGGGCGGGATGTTTTTACAATGGCTGCTGGGGCCGCTGTCGGATCGTATTGGTCGCCGTCCGGTGATGCTGGCGGGAGTGGTGTGGTTTATCGTCACCTGTCTGGCAATATTGCTGGCGCAAAACATTGAACAATTCACCCTGTTGCGCTTCTTGCAGGGCATAAGCCTCTGTTTCATTGGCGCTGTGGGATACGCCGCAATTCAGGAATCCTTCGAAGAGGCGGTTTGTATCAAGATCACCGCGCTGATGGCGAACGTGGCGCTGATTGCTCCGCTACTTGGTCCGCTGGTGGGCGCGGCGTGGATCCATGTGCTGCCCTGGGAGGGGATGTTTGTTTTGTTTGCCGCATTGGCAGCGATCTCCTTTTTCGGTCTGCAACGAGCCATGCCTGAAACCGCCACGCGTATAGGCGAGAAACTGTCACTGAAAGAACTCGGTCGTGACTATAAGCTGGTGCTGAAGAACGGCCGCTTTGTGGCGGGGGCGCTGGCGCTGGGATTCGTTAGCCTGCCATTGCTGGCGTGGATCGCCCAGTCGCCGATTATCATCATTACCGGCGAGCAGTGGAGCAGCTATGAATATGGCTTGCTGCAAGTGCCTATTTTCGGGGCGTTAATTGCGGGTAACTTGCTGTTAGCGCGTCTGACCTCGCGCCGCACCGTACGTTCGCTGATAATTATGGGCGGCTGGCCGATTATGATTGGTCTGTTGGTCGCTGCTGCGGCAACGGTTATCTCATCGCACGCGTATTTATGGATGACTGCCGGGTTAAGTATTTATGCTTTCGGTATTGGTCTGGCGAATGCGGGACTGGTGCGATTAACCCTGTTTGCCAGCGATATGAGTAAAGGTACGGTTTCTGCGGCGATGGGAATGCTGCAAATGCTGATCTTTACCGTTGGTATTGAAATCAGCAAACATGCCTGGCTGAACGGGGGCAACGGACAGTTTAATCTCTTCAACCTTGTCAACGGAATTTTGTGGCTGTCGCTGATGGTTATCTTTTTAAAAGATAAACAGATGGGAAATTCTCACGAAGGGTAAAAAAATGCCTGACTGCTTTGTGCGATCAGGCATTCTCGAATTAATGGTGATGGTCGTCAATCTGGTGTTCGATAACCATCCCTTCACCTACGCTGGCAAGATGGCGAGCATAAGGATGCGGGCGGTAAGCCGGAGCTGGCGCAGGAGCCACATAGACGGTTTGCGGCACAGTCGCGACGCTGACCGCTTGTGGAACGCTGACTGAATCAGGAACTACAACCACTTTGTATCCACTCGGCACATCGACGGTGACACTTTGCGCCATCGCCACACCAGTAAAGCCCATTAAAAGCGCGCCCAACAGTAGACAATTTTTCATAATCATTTCGCCTGAAATAATGCAGCGGGTTAATTTCCGCGAATTATGCAGCCTTCATTCAGGTATTGTGTTGCCGGGCGTGCTGCCGTTTTTATTGGTCAAATGGCGCTTCGTGTTTAAGCACTTTATCGATCACATCCAGTACGCCTTCACGGTTATTGGAGCCTGCCCGGTATTTTGCCGCTGCGACGACCGCGCTGCCGGCATTTTCCATTGCAAAACTAAAGCCTGCCTGACGCAGCATCTCAATATCGTTACCGCCATCGCCAAAGACCACCACTTCGCTGTCGTCTATTCCCCATAATTTCTGCAGTTGGCGAAGGCCATTGGCTTTATGTACGCCGGGGATAATCAGATCGATGCTGCCGTTGCCGGTGTGGACTGGCACCATAATATCGCCGATGGCCTCATGTAATGCTTTTTGTACTTGTGGAATCAGTTCATCGGAAAGATTCAGGCCAAACTTAAAGAAAATATCTTCTAAGTTGTCAAAGTTATCGACGTATTCCAGACGGTGATAATACATTTCCGCCACCGTTTTCATGGCATCGTCATATTTTTTGAGCGTATAGGCGCTATTTTTTCCGCAGGCAATAATTTCCACTTCCGGGCGCGTCAGCAAATGTTCCACGACAGTAGTAAAGGCATCCTTCGACAGCTCGCCATTAAAAACATCTTTGCCTTCACTCACTACCCAGCCGCCGTTTTCAGCCACAAAGGCAATTTCATTAGCAATTTCAGGGAAGAAAGAGATCAACTGATAATATTGATTCCCGCTGGCGACCACAAAGCGAATGCCTTGTGCTTTCATTTGCTGATACTGAGCCATAAACCGCTCACGGTTATAGGTTTTTTGATCGCTTAAGAAAGTACCATCCATGTCTACCGCAATTAATTTAATGCTCATCAACTATTCTCCATCGCCGTCTGCGTTTTGGTATCGGGTTTGGCGACGGCTTTCGCGACAATAGCCGCGAGAATAACCAGCGCCAGTACAACCAGCATTGCACTACGTAATCCATAATGTTCGCCGAGATAGCCCAGCAGCGGCGGCCCGACGAGGAAAGCCAGATAACCGGTCGTTGCTACCACACTGACGCGGGTTGGTGCATCGGGGCCGGTATCGCTGGCGGCAGAAATGGTCAGCGGGAAGCCCAGCGAGGCACCCATTCCCCAGAGTACAACAGACACCCCAGCGACCCAGGCGCTATCGACAAAAATAATCAGCCCAATACCCAACGCCCCCATTAGCGCACTGGCCCGAACCACGGCAACGCGACTGTAACGGTCGATGAACCAACCGCCAGTGAAGCGTCCAACGGTCATCCCCAGGGTAAAACCGGCATAAATCAGCGAGCCGGAAGTGGGGCTAAAACCGTGACCGTCAACCATTAATAAGGGTAACCAGTCGTTGGCAGAACCTTCGGCAAAGGCCATCGCCAGCACCACAACACCAATCAGCAGCAACTGGATATCGCGATAAAAAGGTACGCCTTTTTCGCCATGCTGGGTGCCATCGGCAGCATTTTTGCCCGTACCGTCAGGGATTGCCTGAATGGCGATATAAATAGGCGCGATACCTACCAGCGCCGCCAATAAAATGTGCACCGTTGCCGGAACGCCAAAGGCCGTCAGTGCCATCCCGACACCAGCGCCTGCCAGCGTGCCCAGGCTATAAAAACCGTGCATCATCGGCAAAACCGTTTTATTCATTTCTCGCTCAACGGCGGCACCTTCAACGTTTATCGCCACTTCCGCAGAACCAAAACTTGCCCCAAAGACGCCGAGACCAACGGCAAAGAGCAGGGGCGATGTCAGCCAGAGTGCCAGACTTAATATCATCATCCCGATCAATGCGCAGGACATCGTGACCAGGATGACATTACGTGTCCCAAAGCGTTTCACTAACCACGCCGAGCAGAGAATACCGCTCATCGAACCGATCGACAGACCAAAGAGAACACCGCCCATTTCAGCGATCGAGACAGAGAGAATATCGCGGATAGCAGGCGTACGGGTTGCCCAGGACGCCATTAACAGGCCTGGCAAAAAGAAGAACATAAACAGCGCCCAGGTTCGGCGTTTCAATGCATTACGTGAAGAATTTACGGTCATAGATCACGTCAAAATAAGAAGAGGGAAGACAACATTAGCAAGGTTGTGTACATTTGTACACAATTGCAGACAGAGGAAATGACATGCGTCGCGCTAACGATCCGCAACGGCGAGAAAAAATTATCCAGGCCACGCTGGAGGCGGTGAAACTTTACGGAATACATGCTGTTACGCACCGCAAAATTGCTACCCTTGCCGGGGTACCGTTGGGATCGATGACCTACTATTTTTCAGGAATTGATGAGTTGTTGCTGGAGGCGTTCAGCAGTTTTACTGAGATTATGTCCCGGCAATATCAGGCATTTTTTAGCGATGTTAGTGATGCTCAAGGCGCATGCCAGGCTATCACCGATATGATCTACAGCTCACAGGTTGCAACGCCGGATAATATGGAGCTGATGTACCAGCTCTACGCGCTGGCTAGCCGAAAACCGCTATTAAAAACGGTAATGCAAAACTGGATGCAGCGCAGTCAGCAAACGCTCGAACAATGGTTTGAACCCGGAACCGCCCGCGCGCTTGATGCGTTTATTGAGGGGATGACGCTGCATTTTGTCACCGACCGTAAGCCGCTATCGCGCGAGGAGATTTTGAGGATGGTTGAGAGGGTTGCAGGGTAGTAGATAAATTTTAGATAACAAAAAACCCATCAACCTTGAACCGAAATGGCGGGGTTGATGGGCTCCACAAAATGGGGACATCAAAGAAAAGCAGTGGCACTAATTAAGACTGATGCCCTGCGGAAAAGTTCTGCGGTTGTGCAAAAAAATTTCATTTTCAGGGCAACTTCAGTTTTATCCTAATCCTGGCCATACCATGACGATGATTGTCCCTGCCAGCGTCAGCAGGACGTTGGCGATTGCATAGGTGCCCGCATAGCCCAGCGCCGGGATGTTACTGCGAGCTGTATCACTGATGATCTCCATTGCCGGCGCGCAGGTACGTGCGCCCATCATTGAGCCGAACAACAGCGCGCGGTTCATTCGCAATACATAAGCACCGAACAAGAAACAGATAACCACGGGCACCAGACTGACAATCAATCCGGCAATCAACATCTGACCGCCAATCGCGCCCAAGCCGTTATTAATACCGCTACCGGCGCTCAGACCAACGCCTGCCATAAACACCATCAAGCCGAACTCTTTCACCATGCTTAATGCACCCTGCGGAATGTAACCGAAGGTCGGGTGGTTAGCACGCATAAAGCCCAGCATAATTCCGGCGAATAACAACCCGGCAGCGTTCCCCATGCCGAAACTGAATGTGCTGAACTGGAAGGTGATCATCCCGATCATCAGCCCAATAACAAAGAAGGCGCAAAATGCCAGCAGGTCAGTGACCTGGCTGTGAATCGAGATAAAGCCGATGCGATCGGCGATGGTTTTTACGCGACGGGCATCACCGCTGACTTGTAAAACGTCACCTTTGTTAAGCACGACGTTGTCATCTATCGGCATCTCAATCTGGCTACGAATGACGCGGTTAAGGAAGCAACCGTGATCGGTCAACTTCAGTTGTGCGAGACGTTTACCTACAGCGTTATGGTTTTTAACGACCACTTCTTCAGTGACGATACGCATGTCGAGAAGGTCACGATCGAAAACTTCTTTACCGTTACGGAAGCTGGGATCGAGTCGGGCATGGGCGTCGGGATAGCCTACCAACGCTATTTCATCGCCCATTTGTAGCACGGCATCACCGTCTGGATTTGCCAGAATCCCGTTACGTCGAATACGTTCAATGTAGCAGCCGGTTTGTCGATAAATACCCAGTTCACGCAGATTTTTGCCGTCGGTCCAGGCCACCAGCTCCGGGCCGACGCGATAGGCGCGGATCACCGGTAAATAAACCTTACGGTTGGCATCAGTGTCCAGGCCACGTTCGCGGGCGATTTGCTGGGCGCTGGTCTGTAAGTCCTGATGCTGCAATTTCGGCAAGTAACGCGCACCAACAATCAAACTCACCAGACCGATTAAATAGGTTAAGGCATACCCGAGGCTCAGATTATCCAGTGCCAGTGAGAGCTGCCTGCTTTCCATGCCGGAATGACGCAGTGTATCGCCAGCACCGACCAGAACCGGTGTCGACGTCATAGAGCCTGCTAACATACCGGCCGTCAGGCCAATATCCCAGCCAAACAGCTTACCTAACCCTAAGGCGATCACCAGCGCACTGCCAACCATCACCAGTGCTAACATTAGGTAATTTTTCCCATCGCGAAAAAAAATGGAAAAAAAGTTCGGTCCGGCTTCAACCCCAACACAGAAAATAAACAGCATAAAGCCAAGATTAAGCGCATCGGTGTTAATGCTGAAATGTTGTTGGCCTAATAACAGCGATACGACTAAAACGCCAATGGAATTACCCAGTTGGATCGAACCAAGTCGTAACTTTCCGAGACATAGCCCAAGCGCGAGGACCACAAATAATAACAGAATGTAATTCCCATTTAACAATTCGGCGACGTTTATATTCACGGAGGCTAACTTCTTGTTTACTAGTAACCTGTTGAAAGAAATGGTAATTTACGATAATGTTTTTTACCAGAATTCAGGGCGCAGATTCATTCAGCGCACCTAAACGATAGTAAAGTAACAATATATTTTACTAGTGTAATCACATTAGGTATCAACGGCTATATGAATTGCGTTGGCCTATATTAGCATGGAATGCGAAGCGGCTTTATCTTACTGAACGCCACACTGGCGAAAAATGTGTTCGATAGACGCAGTGTCAGGAGGAACGAGTGAAACATAAACAACGTTGGGCGGGGGCAATCTGCTGTTTTGTCCTCTTCATTGTGGTGTGCCTTTTTCTGGCGACGCACATGAAAGGCGCTTTTCGGGCTGCCGGGCATCCTGAAATCGGCTTGCTATTTTTCATTCTTCCTGGAGCAGTCGCCAGCTTCTTTTCACAGCGTAGAGAAGTCCTGAAACCTCTGTTTGGCGCAATGCTGGCGGCACCCTGTTCGATGCTCATTATGCGGCTGTTTTTTTCACCGACGCGCTCATTCTGGCAAGAGCTGGCATGGTTATTAAGTGCGGTGTTCTGGTGTGCGCTGGGGGCACTGTGTTTCTTATTTATCAGTAGTTTGTTTAAACCACAGCACAGAAAAAATCAGTAAAGCCCTCAACGCGAGGGCTTGTCAGACGATCAGGCGTCCAGATTTTCTTTCACCCATGCAGCAAAATCGGTATAGCCGCCGATATGTTGCTGATCGACAAAAATCTGCGGCACGGTTTCTACGGGTTTACCTGCCTTTTGTTGTAGATCTTCTTTAGTGATCCCTTCCGCACGAATATCTACATAGTGATACTGAAAATCATCGTGTTCATTGCTCAATTTCTCAGCCAGATCTTTTGCACGCACACAGTAAGGGCAACCCGGACGACCAAAAATAACGGTTTGCATTATTTCTCTCCTCATAGATTTATGCCTGTAATGATCACGCTAAAATGTATTCGCTGAAAGTAGGTTTAACCTGTTGCATTAATTGCTAAAAGCTATAACTGTTAAACACAATACAGTGAAAAGTTTTAGACTGAAGGCTCACTTTGCAGAGGGAAGCGTATGCGCGCGATCGGTAAATTGCCTAAAGGCGTGTTGATACTGGAATTTATCGGAATGATGCTACTGGCGGTGGCGCTGCTGTCGGTAAGTGACTCCCTGTCGCTGCCTGAGCCATTTTCTCGGCCAGAAGTGCAGATTCTGATGATTTTTCTCGGTGTTTTGCTCATGCTTCCCGCTGCGGTGGTGGTTATTCTTCAGGTGGCAAAACGTCTTGCCCCACAGCTGATGAACCGTCCACCGCAATATTCACGTTCAGAAAGAGAAAAAGATAATGACGCCAACCATTGAACTTATTTGTGGCCATCGCTCCATTCGCCATTTCACTGATGAACCCATTTCCGAAGCGCAGCGTGAGGCGATTATTAACAGCGCCCGTGCGACGTCCAGTTCCAGTTTTTTGCAGTGCAGTAGCATTATTCGCATTACCGACAAAGCGTTACGTGAAGAACTGGTGACGCTGACCGGCGGGCAAAAACACGTAGCGCAAGCGGCGGAGTTCTGGGTGTTCTGTGCCGACTTTAACCGCCATTTACAGATCTGTCCGGATGCTCAGCTCGGCCTGGCGGAACAACTGTTGCTCGGTGTCGTTGATACGGCAATGATGGCGCAGAATGCATTAATCGCAGCGGAATCGCTGGGATTGGGCGGCGTATATATCGGCGGCCTGCGCAATAATATTGAAGCGGTGACGAAACTGCTGAAATTACCGCAGCATGTTCTGCCGCTGTTTGGGCTGTGCCTTGGCTGGCCTGCGGATAATCCGGATCTTAAGCCGCGTTTACCGTCCTCCATTTTGGTGCATGAAAACAGCTATCAACCGCTGGATAAAGACGCACTGGCGCAGTATGACGAACAACTGGCTGAATATTACCTCACCCGTGGCAGCAATAATCGCCGGGATACCTGGAGCGATCATATCCGCCGAACAATCATTAAAGAAAGCCGCCCATTTATTCTGGATTATTTGCACAAACAGGGTTGGGCGACGCGCTAAAACCGCCACGTCGATGTATGATACGCGGGCTTTTGACCAGGTCTGACAGAGAGGTGCAGGGTGAAAATTGCCATATTGTCCCGGGATGGAACGCTCTATTCGTGTAAGCGGCTGCGTGAAGCCGCTATACAGCGCGGTCACCTGGTTGAAATTCTTGATCCGCTTTCTTGCTACATGAACATAAATCCTGCGGCGTCTTCTATTCACTACAAAGGCCGCAAGTTACCCCATTTTGACGCAGTGATCCCGCGTATTGGCACCGCCATTACCTTTTATGGGACGGCGGCACTGCGCCAGTTCGAGATGCTGGGGAGCTATCCGCTCAATGAGTCGGTCGCCATTGCCCGGGCGCGTGACAAATTGCGTTCCATGCAACTGCTGGCGCGTCAGGGCATCGACCTGCCTGTCACGGGCATTGCGCATTCGCCGGATGATACCAGCGATTTAATCGACATGGTCGGTGGTGCGCCGCTGGTGGTCAAGTTGGTTGAAGGCACGCAGGGAATTGGCGTCGTGCTGGCGGAGACGCGTCAGGCGGCGGAAAGCGTGATTGACGCTTTCCGCGGTCTGAACGCGCATATTCTGGTGCAGGAATATATCAAAGAGGCGCAAGGGTGCGATATCCGCTGTCTGGTTGTTGGCGATGAAGTGGTCGCTGCGATTGAACGGCGGGCGAAAGAGGGCGATTTTCGTTCCAATTTGCATCGTGGCGGCGCGGCAAGCGTCGCCAGTATCACACCACAGGAGCGTGAAATCGCGATAAAAGCCGCGCGAACGATGGCGCTGGACGTTGCTGGTGTGGATATTCTGCGTGCTAATCGCGGGCCGTTGGTGATGGAGGTGAATGCGTCGCCGGGGCTGGAAGGAATAGAAAAAATCACCGGTATCGACATCGCGGGTAAAATGATCCGCTGGATCGAACGCCACGCTACGACAGAATATTGCCTGAAAACGGGTGGTTAGTCGCAATCACATTACTGATCATGGTTTTGCCTGCGCTTTTTGCGTAAGCTGTGCCGGTCTTTTTATCGAAAGAGGTTGTACAAAATTATGACATCGCTGGTCGTTCCTGGTCTGGATACGCTGCGTCAATGGCTCGATGACCTGGGGATGAGTTTTTTTGAATGTGATAACTGTCAGGCTCTGCATCTGCCCCATATGCAGAATTTCGACGGTGTCTTTGATGCCAAAATCGATCTGATCGATAACACGATCCTGTTTTCTGCCATGGCGGAAGTCCGACCTTCAGCCGTATTGCCGCTGGCGGCGGATTTATCTGCCATCAATGCCAGTTCGCTGACCGTGAAAGCATTTCTTGATATGCAGGATGATAATCTGCCAAAGCTGGTGGTTTGCCAGTCTTTATCCGTTATGCAGGGCGTAACCTATGAGCAGTTTGCATGGTTCGTGCGTCAGAGCGAAGAGCAGATTTCGATGGTCATTCTTGAAGCTAATGCCCATCAACTGCTGTTACCGACTGATGATGAAGGGCAAAACAACGTTACCGAAAACTATTTCCTCCACTGATAACTCCTTTCGAGCACGCAGTCGCTGGTGCAGTGGCTGCGCGCTGCAAAATTATCTGCTGTTTTTAACCTTTTCTTAAAGATTATTTCACTTCTCTTGTGTCGATTTGGCTTTATCACATAGAGCAAATATGCATAAAAATTTGTTAAATACCGTTTTTTAATCCGAGCTATAGTCTCAAACCCTGGCTAAAGTTATTCTTGCGATGCTTTTATATAGCGAGCAGTGCTGGCCGGGAGAAAGTTCTCTTTTCTTACACCGCGCCGATAAAAAATATGCACGTTTATTGCATATCTTTCAGTGTGACAACTTTTGTTCGTTTGTTAACGAACTTTCAGAAGGAAAGAGATATGACCGCCTTAAATAAAAAATGGCTATCGGGTCTGGTTGCGGGTGCTCTGATGGCCGTCTCTGTCGGCACGCTCGCGGCTGAACAAAAAACACTCCACATTTATAACTGGTCTGATTATATCGCCCCGGACACGGTGGCCAATTTTGAAAAAGAAACCGGTATTAAAGTCGTCTACGATGTTTTCGACTCTAACGAAGTACTGGAAGGCAAATTAATGGCCGGGAGTACCGGCTTTGATCTGGTGGTTCCATCTGCCAGCTTTCTGGAGCGCCAGTTGACTGCGGGAGTTTTCCAGCCGCTGGACAAAAGCAAATTGCCGGAGTGGAAGAATCTCGACCCGGAACTGCTGAAGCTGGTCGCCAAACACGATCCCGACAATAAATTTGCTATGCCCTATATGTGGGCGACGACCGGGATTGGCTATAACGTTGATAAAGTTAAAGCGGTGCTGGGCGAAAACGCGCCCGTCGATAGCTGGGACTTGATCCTCAAACCTGAAAATCTGGAAAAACTGAAAAGCTGCGGTGTCTCTTTCCTGGATGCGCCAGAAGAAGTTTTTGCTACCGTGTTGAATTATCTCGGCAAAGATCCCAACAGCACTAAAGCGGATGATTACACCGGACCGGCAACAGATCTGCTGTTAAAGCTGCGCCCGAACATTCGTTATTTCCATTCATCTCAATACATTAACGACCTGGCAAACGGCGATATTTGCGTCGCTATCGGCTGGGCAGGTGATGTCTGGCAGGCGTCAAACCGCGCGAAGGAAGCGAAGAATGGAGTGAATGTCTCGTTCTCGATTCCAAAAGAAGGGGCGATGGCGTTCTTTGATGTATTCGCCATGCCTGCGGATGCCAAAAACAAAGACGAAGCCTATCAGTTCCTGAATTACCTGCTGCGCCCGGATGTAGTAGCGCATATTTCCGACCATGTGTTCTATGCCAACGCCAATAAAGCAGCCACGCCGCTGGTGAGTGCGGAAGTTCGTGATAACCCGGGTATTTATCCGCCTGCGGATGTCCGTGCGAAGCTGTTCACTCTGAAAGTGCAGGACCCGAAAATCGACCGTGTGCGCACCCGCGCGTGGACCAAAGTGAAGAGCGGAAAATAATCCGCAGTCGTAGATGCCGGACGGGTGCACCACACACGCCGGCAATTCGCACCATCATGGTGCGCTTGCACACATTCAATGCCGGAGAGCAGCCGTGAATGACGCTATCCCTCGCCCGCAGGCGAAAACCCGTAAGGCGCTGACGCCGCTATTAGAAATCCGCAACCTCACCAAATCCTACGATGGTCAACATGCGGTGGATGATGTCAGCCTGACTATCTACAAAGGTGAAATCTTCGCGCTGCTGGGCGCATCCGGCTGTGGCAAGTCCACGCTGCTGCGTATGCTGGCAGGTTTCGAACAACCTTCTGCCGGACAGATAATGCTTGATGGCGTCGATTTGTCACAGGTTCCGCCTTACCTGCGCCCCATCAATATGATGTTTCAGTCTTACGCGCTGTTTCCGCATATGACCGTGGAACAGAACATCGCTTTTGGCCTGAAACAGGACAAACTACCGAAAGCGGAAATTGCCAGTCGGGTCAATGAGATGCTCGGCCTGGTGCACATGCAGGAGTTCGCCAAACGCAAACCGCATCAGCTTTCCGGTGGTCAGCGACAGCGTGTGGCCCTGGCCCGAAGCCTTGCCAAACGCCCGAAACTATTACTGCTCGATGAGCCGATGGGCGCGCTGGATAAAAAGCTGCGTGACCGGATGCAGCTTGAAGTGGTGGATATTCTGGAGCGCGTCGGTGTGACTTGTGTGATGGTCACCCACGATCAGGAAGAGGCGATGACCATGGCGGGGCGTATCGCCATTATGAATCGCGGGAAATTTGTCCAGATTGGCGAGCCGGAAGAGATCTACGAGCATCCAACTACCCGCTACAGCGCTGAATTTATCGGTTCGGTTAATGTCTTTGAAGGTGTACTCAAAGAGCGTCAGGAAGATGGCTTGGTGCTTGATTCGCCGGGGCTGGTGCATCCACTGAAAGTCGATGCGGATGCTTCAGTGGTCGATAACGTGCCGGTACACGTAGCGCTGCGCCCGGAAAAAATCATGCTTTGCGAAGAGCCGCCCGCCAATGGTTGTAACTTCGCGGTGGGGGAGGTGATACACATTGCCTATCTCGGCGATCTTTCGGTGTATCACGTTCGACTGAAAAGTGGGCAGATGATCAGCGCCCAGCTACAAAACGCCCATCGTCATCGTAAAGGGTTACCGACCTGGGGCGACGAAGTGCGTTTGTGCTGGGAAGTGGACAGCTGTGTGGTGCTGACGGTTTAAGGAGCAAAGATGAGTACACTTGAACCTGCTGCCCAGTCGAAACCGCCGGGCGGATTTAAGCTGTGGTTGTCGCAGCTGCAAATGAAGCATGGGCGCAAACTGGTCATTGCGTTGCCATATATCTGGTTGATCTTGCTGTTTCTGCTGCCATTTCTGATTGTCTTTAAAATAAGCCTGGGAGAGATGGCGCGCGCTATTCCACCTTATACCGAGCTGATGGAGTGGGCTGACGGGCAACTTTCCATCACTCTTAATCTCGGTAATTTTCTGCAACTGACCGACGATCCGCTCTATTTTGATGCTTATCTCCAGTCGTTACAGGTGGCGGCGATTTCGACTATTTGCTGTTTACTGATCGGCTATCCGCTGGCGTGGGCGGTGGCGCACAGTAAGCCTTCGACCCGTAATATTTTATTACTACTGGTGATCCTGCCGTCGTGGACCTCGTTTCTGATCCGCGTTTATGCCTGGATGGGAATATTAAAAAACAACGGTGTGCTGAATAATTTTCTGCTGTGGCTGGGGGTTATCGATCAACCGCTGACCATTCTGCATACCAATCTGGCCGTTTATATCGGCATTGTTTACGCTTACGTGCCGTTTATGGTACTGCCGATTTATACCGCGTTGATTCGTATTGATTATTCGCTGGTGGAAGCAGCGCTGGATCTCGGTGCACGACCGCTGAAAACGTTCTTTACTGTGATCGTGCCGCTGACTAAAGGTGGGATTATTGCCGGATCGATGCTGGTGTTTATCCCGGCTGTGGGCGAGTTTGTGATCCCGGAACTGCTCGGTGGCCCGGACAGCATCATGATCGGGCGCGTGCTGTGGCAGGAGTTCTTTAACAACCGCGACTGGCCGGTGGCCTCGGCGGTAGCGATCATCATGTTGCTGCTGCTAATTGTGCCGATAATGTGGTTTCACAAACACCAGCAAAAAAGCGTGGGAGAACACGGATGAATAATTTACCGGTAGTTCGTTCGCCCTGGCGGATTGTGATTTTGCTGTTGGGCTTCACCTTTCTCTACGCGCCAATGCTGATGCTGGTGATCTATTCATTCAACAGCTCGAAACTGGTGACGGTGTGGGCCGGCTGGTCAACGCGCTGGTATGGTGAGTTATTGCGCGATGACGCGATGATGAGTGCGGTTGGTTTAAGCCTGACAATTGCTGCCTGTGCGGCAACGGCGGCGGCGATCCTCGGGACTATTGCGGCGGTGGTGCTGGTGCGCTTTGGCAGGTTTCGCGGATCAAATGGCTTTGCCTTTATGATCACCGCGCCGCTGGTGATGCCAGATGTCATCACGGGCTTGTCGCTGTTGTTGTTATTCGTCGCGCTTGCTCATGCCATTGGCTGGCCTGCGGACCGCGGGATGCTTACCATCTGGCTGGCGCATGTCACGTTCTGTACGGCTTATGTGGCAGTCGTTATTTCGTCGCGTCTGCGGGAACTGGATAGCTCGATAGAAGAAGCAGCGATGGATCTCGGTGCGACGCCGCTGAAAGTATTTTTCGTCATTACGCTACCGATGATCATGCCCGCGATCATTTCTGGCTGGTTACTGGCTTTTACTTTGTCGCTTGATGATCTGGTGATCGCCAGCTTTGTTTCTGGGCCGGGAGCCACCACGTTACCGATGCTGGTCTTTTCCAGCGTGCGGATGGGGGTGAATCCGGAAATCAACGCCCTTGCAACGTTAATTCTCGGTGCGGTCGGAATTGTCGGATTTATCGCCTGGTATCTGATGGCTCGCGCAGAAAAACAGCGGATACGCGATATCCAGCGTGCAAGACGTGGCTGAAGACACTAAAATTTGCCAACCTGGCTACATAATGCCGCGCATGCCGCGGCATTGTTTTCATGGAAGACGAAACGTTGGGATTTTTTAAGAAAACATCTTCATCTCATGCTCGCCTGAATGTGCCTGCGCTGGTGCAGGTAGCGGCGCTCGCCATTATTATGATCCGTGGCCTCGACGTGCTGATGATTTTCAATACGCTGGGCGTGCGCGGTATTGGCGAGTTCATTCATCGCAGCGTACAAACCTGGAGCTTAACGCTGGTCTTTTTAAGCAGTCTGGTGCTGGTTTTTATCGAGATCTGGTGTGCGTTTTCACTGGTGAAAGGGCGTCGCTGGGCGCGCTGGCTATATCTGCTGACACAAATCACCGCCGCAAGTTACTTGTGGGCGGCTTCGCTGGGGTATGGTTATCCGGAGCTGTTCAGCATTCCCGGTGAATCAAAACGTGAAATCTTCCATAGCCTGATGCTGCAGAAGCTGCCGGATATGCTCATCCTGATGCTGCTGTTCGTTCCCTCGACCAGTCGGCGGTTCTTCCAGTTGCAATAATGTGTATAATCGTCGCCCCTGATGATGTGAAGGTCAATGTATGCAGTGCGCACTTTACGACGCGGGTCGCTGTCGTTCCTGTCAGTGGATAACGCAGCCGATTCCAGAGCAACTCTCCGCTAAAACCGCCGATCTTAAAAATCTGCTCGCCGACTTTCCGGTTGAGGAATGGTGCGCGCCGGTGTCAGGCCCGGAACAAGGGTTTCGTAATAAAGCCAAAATGGTGGTGAGTGGTAGCGTTGAAAAACCACTGCTCGGTATGCTGCATCGAGACGGCACACCGGAAGACCTTTGTGACTGCCCGCTTTATCCTGCCTCATTTGCGCCCGTTTTTGCGGCGCTAAAACCGTTTATCGCCCGAGCGGGGTTAACGCCCTACAACGTGGCGCGTAAGCGTGGCGAACTGAAATACATTTTGCTGACTGAAAGCCAGAGCGATGGCGGCATGATGCTGCGTTTTGTGTTGCGTTCCGAAACCAAACTGGCGCAACTGCGTAAGGCGCTACCGTGGTTACAGGAACAACTACCGCAGCTAAAAGTTATTACCGTCAATATTCAGCCGGTACATATGGCGATTATGGAAGGGGAGACGGAGATCTACCTGACCGAACAACAGGCACTGGCGGAGCGTTTTAACGATGTGCCGCTGTGGGTCCGTCCGCAAAGTTTCTTCCAGACTAATCCGGCGGTCGCCAGCCAGCTGTACGCTACCGCGCGCGACTGGGTACGACAGCTGCCGGTTAAACATATGTGGGATCTGTTCTGTGGCGTGGGGGGCTTTGGTTTACACTGCGCGACGCCTGACATGCAGTTAACCGGGATCGAAATTGCGCCAGAGGCCATTGCCTGTGCAAAGCAGTCAGCCGCTGAACTGGGCTTAACGCGTTTGCAATTTCAGGCGCTGGACTCCACTCAGTTTGCCACTGCTCAGGGGGAGGTGCCGGAGCTGGTGCTGGTTAACCCGCCGCGCCGCGGCATTGGTAAACCGCTGTGTGATTATCTCTCAACGATGGCACCGCGTTTTATCATCTACTCCAGCTGTAACGCCCAAACCATGGCGAAAGATGTCCGAGAACTGCCTGGTTACCGCATCGAACGGGTACAGCTTTTTGATATGTTCCCGCACACCGCGCACTATGAAGTGCTGACGCTGCTGGTGAAGCAATAAAAAAGCCGCAGGTGCGGCTTCAGATTGCTGACAAAGTGCGCGTTGTTTATGCCGGATGCGGCGTAAACGCCTTATCCGGCCTACAAAAGCGTGCAAATTCAATACATTGCATGGGCCATGTAGGCCTGATAAGCGTAGCGCATCAGGCAATTTTACCTTTGTCATCAGTCTCAAGCCGCGGTTGCGGCTTTCTGAATCTTACTGCGGGAACCACTGGTCATTGATTTTCTGATATGTACCGTCAGCTTTAATTGCTGCCAGCGCGTTATTCAGTTTTTCCAGCAGAGCTTTGTTATCCGGACGTACAGCGATGCCCAGACCGGTGCCGAAGTATTGCGGATCGGTCACTTTTTCAGTAGCAACGCCCAGTTGCGGATTGGTTTTCAGCCATTCGTTTACCACCGCTGTGTCACCAAATACCCCATCAATACGACCATTTTTCAGATCGATAAAGGCATTCTGATAACTGTCATAGGAGACAGTTTTCACTTCGGGGTGCTGATCCTGAATATATTTCTGGTGCGTGGTGCCGTTTTCCATCCCAATACGTTTGCCTTTCAGATCGGCAAACGTTTTGTAGGTATCTTTTTTGGCAATCACGACGGCTGAGTTTTCATAGTAGGGCGTGGTAAACGATACCTGCTTGCTACGCTCGGGCGTGATATCCATACCGGAGATTACGGCGTCATATTTTCTGAATTTCAGTGACGGGATCAGGCTGTCGAACGCGTGATTAGTAAAAGTACATTCTGCCTGCATTTGTTTGCACAAGGCTTTTGCCAGATCGATATCAAAGCCGACAATCTCATTATTAGCACCTATAGATTCAAAGGGGGGATAGGTGGCTGAAACGCCAAAATTGATTTTCTCTGCGGCAGAAGCACCGAAAGTAAAGGAAGCAAGTAAAGCGGCAAGAACTAACTTTTTCATGATGGAACTCCCGTCTGTCAATCTTATGATTTTTGGCCGTGTCTGCGGCATGGGATAACAATGCCATCAAGTGAATTTATATGCAATAAATATGATTAAATAATTTAAATGAAATAAAAAAAGACGGATAACTTAGTGAGTTGTCCGTCTTCATTATAAGAATTTATGCACTGTGTAGGCCGGATAAGGCGTCCCCGCCGCATCCGGCATCAGCATGCAGCTACATTAATTCCGCCGTTCGAATGCCAGTGCTTTGCGCTCGATCAGACGCATCATCAGCGTCAGCAGGCCGTTGACGACCAGGTAAATAATCCCTGCCGCACCGAACACCATTACATCGTAGGTGCGTCCGTACAACAACTGGCTGTATCCCATCACTTCCATCAGCGTAATGGTGTAAGCCAGAGAGGTACTTTTGAACACCAGCACCACTTCGTTGGAATAAGAAGAGAGCGAGCGTTTAAAGGCATACGGCAGCAGGATCGCCAGCGTATCTTTTTTGCTCATTCCCAGGGCGCTACAGGACTGCCACTGACCTTCTGGGATCGCACGAATTGCACCGTAAAACAGCTGCGTGGTATACGCCGCACTGTTCAGCGATAACGCAATCAGCGCACATAACCACGGTTCTGACAACAAATGCCACAGTGCCGGATACTCCTGCAAAGTCGGAAACTGGCCCGGCCCGTAATAAATCAGGAAGATCTGCACCAGCAGCGGCGTACCGGTAAACAGCGTGATATAACCCCGCACCAGCCACACCAGCACCGGCGTTTTCAGCGTCAGGATGATGGTAAAAATCAATGCCAGAATCAGTGCCACAATCAGCGAGGCAACGGTTAGCGTCAGGCTGGTGTGTAGCCCTTTCATCAGTTCGGGTAAATACTCAAACATTAGCTGGGCCTCCGCTCAAAACGTGTCGCGCGCAGGTCAATGCGTTTGAGAATGTACTGACTGAGCAGGGTGATCACCAGGTAAATCGCCGCCGCCACAATGTACCAGGTAAATGGTTCCTGGGTACGAGTAGCGATGCTTTTTGTTTGCAGCATTAAATCATTCACACTAATCAAACTGACCAGCGCGGTATCTTTCAGCAGCACCAGCCACTGGTTACCGAGGCCAGGCAGCGCATGACGCCACATCTGCGGCATCACCAGACGGAAAAAGATAGCCGATTTCGACAGCCCCAGCGCCTGACCAGACTCCCACTGACCCACCGGCACCGCTTTCAACGCGCCCCGAAGCGTTTGCGAGGCATAGGCGGCATACAGCAGTGACAGAGCGATGACACCACAAAGGAACGGGCTAACGTCGAAGTTCTCAATGTCCATCTGCACTGGGATCTGCACGAACCCAAGATTGATAGTGAAGCCATCCGAAAGCGTCAGCAGCAGCTGCGAGGAGCCAAAATAGATAAACAGCACCACCAGAATTTCTGGCAGGCCACGCAGAATGGTTACCAGCGCTGAACCTGCCCACGCGACAGGACGCCATTTTGCCGACTCCCATACCGCAAAGAACATCGCCAGCGCCAGCCCGACAATCAATGCACAAACGGCAAGGCCGACGGTCATCCCGGCGGCGCTTGCTAAAGGAAAAAATTCATTCATCAGGAATTACTTCTGGAACCATTTGTTGTAGATGGTTTCGTAAGTGCCATCTTTCTTCACTTTTTCCAGCGCAGTGTTGAGTTTCTGCTGCAGCTCAGTGTTGCCCTGACGTACCGCGATGCCGAGGCCAGTGCCGAAGTAATCTTTATCGGTCACTTTGTCGCCCACCGCCGCCAGTTTCGGGTTATCTTTCAGCCACTCAGTGACCACTGCGGTGTCACCGAAGACGCCGTCGATACGCCCGTTTTGCAGATCCAGTTTTGCGTTCTGGTAGCTGTCATACGGAACGGTAGTGATTTCCGGGTGCTTATCCATAATGAATTTCTGGTGTGTCGTCCCGTTCTGTACGCCGACTTTTTTGCCTTTCAGCTGATCAACACTGGTGTATTTGCCTTGCTGACCCACAAACAGGGCAGAGTTGTCATAGTACGGGGTGGTAAACAGCACCTGCTTTTCACGCTCCGGAGTGATATCCATGCCCGCCATCACGGCTTCTACGCGACGGAATTTCAGGCTTGGGATCAGGCTGTCAAACGCCTGGTTAGAGAAAGTGCAGGTTGCATCAATCTCTTTACACAGCGCTTGTGCCAGGTCGACGTCAAAACCAACGATCTGGTTGTTTGCATCAATCGATTCAAACGGAGGATAGGAGGCTTCGGTAGCAAAACGAATGGTTTCGGCAGCTGTGGCGGAAAGACTAAAACCTGCAATTAACGCGGCAATCAGAACTTTTTTCATTGTTGTTATCCCGAATCTTAGTGAGAGAGATAGTTTTTAAATGCTTCGGTTTGCGGCTCGGTAAAGCAGCTCGCGTCGCCTTGTTCTACGATATGACCATTTTCCATATACACCACTCGGCTGGCGGTTTTACGCGCCACTTCAACTTCGTGGGTGACGATCACCTGGGTAATATTCGTTTCTGCCAGCTCACGAATGATGCTGACGATTTGTGCCGTAATTTCCGGGTCTAGTGCGGCGGTCGGTTCATCGAACAGCAGTACCTGCGGTTCCATCATCAACGCACGGGCAATAGCAACACGCTGCTGCTGACCACCAGAAAGATGCAGCGGGTAACGATCGCTATAAGGTTTGAGACGCAGACGTTCCAGCAGTTTTTCTGCACGGGCCAGCGCCTGATCTTTACTCAACCCCAGTACACGGCAGGGCGCTTCAATCAGGTTTTGCTGCACGGTCAGATGCGGCCACAGGTTGTATTGCTGAAACACCATGCCAACGTTACGACGCAAATCGCGAATCGCTTTGTCAGAGGGTGTTTTGGTGAAATCGAAATGGTTGCCTGCAATGTTGAGCGTACCGGAGCGCGGCATCTCAAGCAGATTGAGTACACGCAGCAGCGAGCTTTTACCCGCGCCGCTGGGGCCAAGTAACACCAGCGTTTCGCCCTGTGGGCAATCCAGCGTGATATCGAACAGCGCCTGATGCGCGCCGTAGAAGCAATTAATGCCGTTTAATTGAATACTCATTGACACTCGTATACTGGCAGTCTGATAGCTATTGAGGTCGAAGATAGTACCTTTGACAGAATAATTATGCAATATTTCTGCTTTAAAAGTTAAAAGCAAAGCGCATTATTCAATAAACATAGCACAAAATAACGGGGGCGGTGGTCGGCGAGCATAAATGTCGGCATTCCTCACGAAATGCCGGACAATTTACGGGGTTTATTGGTTGATCAAGGCGTTAGCGATTCTCGATGGACTGACGGAGCGTACCCGCCGTGGCATGAACGCTACCGCCTAAGTAACGCACATCGTCGATGACCCAACACTGGCCTTCCTGAATCATTAACACTTCATCCTGCCAACCCTGGTCACCCTGTTTGAGATCCACGCGCAATGGAATGTTACGGGCATCACGATTAGGGATAGTCGATGCACTGGCAACGTGGGCGCTATCTGGCAAGGTGGTTCGACTGGAGAATGGATCGTTGGTCAGTAGTTCCCGATGGTTATTATCCCGGGAGGCATCGCTAAGCAGTGTCGCCAGTTTGTCGCTCAGATAAGGGCGCAAGGCGGTGATGTCGTTGCTGCGGTGCAAAATGCGGTAGTCATAAAATTGCTGGGCCACGTTATCCGGGCCTCCTTCAACGCAAGGACCACTGCGTGTGCCGTTATCTTTATAAGCTGGAGTGACTGTGGTGCAGGCACTGAGGAGCAGTGCGCAGGGGATAAGCATTGTCAATTTGCTGTAGCGCATAATGATTTCCTTATAAGCGATCGCTCTGAAAGCGTTCTACGATAATAATGATATCCTTTCAATAATAGCGTATCAGTCTGATAATGCTTTTGAGATCGAAGGCTTAGCAAACAAGGAGATCGATCATGCAATTTTCTACAACCCCAACTCTGGAAGGCCAGACCATCGTTGAATATTGCGGTGTGGTGACCGGCGAAGCGATTTTAGGTGCCAATATTTTCCGTGATTTCTTTGCCGGTATCCGCGATATCGTTGGCGGACGTTCCGGTGCGTATGAAAAAGAACTGCGTAAAGCACGGGAGATCGCCTTTGAGGAATTAGGCTCCCAGGCGCGGGCGCTGGGGGCCGATGCCGTCGTCGGTATTGATATCGACTACGAAACGGTCGGGCAAAACGGCAGTATGCTGATGGTTAGCGTCAGCGGTACGGCGGTGAAAACGCGTCGATGAGAAGAGTCTTCTGGCTGGTCGCTGCCGCTCTGTTATTGGCAGGGTGTGCAGGCGAAAAAGGCATTGTCGAGAAAGAGGGATATCAGCTTGATACCCGACGCCAGGCGCAGGCGGCGTATCCGCGCATTAAAGTGCTGGTGATCCACTACACCGCAGATGATTTTGATAGCTCGCTGGCGACACTGACCGATAAGCAGGTCAGCTCGCATTATCTGGTCCCTGCGGTACCACCGCGATACAACGGTAAACCGCGCATCTGGCAACTGGTGCCGGAACAAGAACTGGCCTGGCATGCGGGGATTAGCGCCTGGCGCGGGGCAACGCGCCTTAACGACACCTCTATTGGCATTGAGCTGGAAAACCGTGGCTGGCAAAAATCGGCCGGAGTGAAATATTTTGCCCCGTTTGAACCGGCACAGATTCAGGCGCTTATTCCACTGGCGAAAGATATTATTGCCCGTTATCACATCAAGCCGGAAAACGTAGTGGCACATGCGGATATCGCACCGCAGCGCAAAGACGATCCGGGGCCATTATTTCCCTGGCAGCAACTGGCGCAGCAGGGGATTGGTGCCTGGCCGGATGCGCAGCGGGTTAACTTTTACCTTGCCGGGCGCGCGCCGCACACTCCTGTAGATACTACGTCATTGCTGGAGCTTTTGGCGCGCTACGGTTATGACGTTAAACCTGATATGATACCGCGCGAGCAGCGGCGCGTGATTATGGCATTCCAGATGCATTTCCGCCCGACGTTATATAACGGCGAAGCGGATGCAGAAACTCAGGCGATTGCCGAAGCATTGCTGGAGAAATACGGGCAGGATTAGCGCGGCAGTTTTCCGTGGTCGCGTAGCCAGGCGGCAGTTTTCTCGATACCTTCATCCAGGGTGATGACCGGCTGATAACCTAACTCTTCCTGCGCACGCGTAATATCCAGCGTAAAGTCAAAATTCAACTTGGAGACGCCGTAGTGGGTCAGCGGCGGCTCTTTTGCTGACTTGCGGCCTAAACGCTCCATGCTGCGGGCGATCATATCCAGCATCGGGTAGGGGACGGAACGAATACGACAGTCAATATTCAACTCGTCGATCAGCTTCTGCACGATGCTGCGCAGTGTGCGATGCTCGCCGTTGGTGATGTTGTACACACGCCCGGAAGGTAGCTTATCGCAGGCTTCCTGGCTTGCCAGCCACATTGCGTGCACGGCATTTTCATAGTAGGTCATATCGACCAGCGCACTGCCGCCATGCGGTAACAGAATACTGCCGTAGTGGTGCATCATATGCGCCAGACGGGGAATAAAGACTTTATCGTGCGGTCCGAACAGACTTTGTGGGCGCAGAATAGTAAAGCGCGTTTGTGGATTCGCCTGCGAAAGCATATTGATCACTTCTTCGCTGGCTGCTTTGCTGCGGGCAAACTCGTTGGCGAAGCGGTGAGGGCGAAAATCTTCTTTAATATCGCGATGGTGGTGATAATCGAAGTACAGGGAGGGGGAAGAGATATGAATAAAGTTACGCACACCCCAGGCGACAGCCCATTCACCCAGGCGGCGAGTGGCGCGAACGTTAGCCAGATCGAAAGCCTGTTGTGTCCCCCAGGGTGAGGTAAAGCTGGAGCAGTGCCACAGCGTATCAATGCCCGCGAGCATCACTTTAGCTTGTGATGAAACCAGCTCGGTCAGATCCGCCGGAACAAACTCTGCGCCCATTTTTTCCAGCAATTTGCCCATTGCCTCGTTGCGACCGGTCGCTCGCACGCTGATGCCTTTCTGGCATAAAAACTCTACCGCGTTTCGACCTAAGCCGCTGGTGGCGCCGGTAACCAGTACCTTCATATCAATCCACTGTTGTTGAGAAAATAACGTGCGCATTCTTCCGTGATTTCCCCCATGATGCAATGGGAAACATGAAAGAATAACGCAGGTTTTGTCGATTAATCTGTGCTTTGTTCTGCCAGTCTGGCGATTTGTTTTGCCATTCCGCGAAAAATAAACAGATGCGCGGGGATCATCAATAACCAGTAAAACAGCCCCGGCATACCGTGCGGATGCCAGAAAGCGCGGACATCGATAGTACGATAGTCGCCTTTATCTTCCAGGCTAAAACACAGTCGTCCCAGCCCCGGCGCTTTCATGCCAAATAACAACGTAAGTTGTTTTTCCGGTTCAACGACAATCACTTTCCAGCTATCTACCGCATCGCCAGTCTGTAAATATTCGCGCTCCGGGCGGCCTTTCGCCAGCTTATGACCGATCGCGCGGTCCATCAACACCCGTGTCTGCCACAAAATATTGCCAAAGAAATAACGCTCTTTACCGCCGATTTGGTTCACTACCTGCCATAAAGCAGCAAGGCTGGCGGACGTTTTAACGGTAAACCCCGCCTGTTTGGCAAAATAACCGTACTCCGGTCGCCAGCGGGCAAAGGCCTGAGCGTCGTAGCCCCAGTCGCTGGAGTTGACCAGTTTTTCCTCCTCTTTCAACGTGCTACGTACCGCGTCATCGAAAGCGATCAGCCGTTGTGGGATGAGTGCACGTAGCGCGGTATCATCCGCCAGCAGATCGTGTTTCAGCCCCTGAATCAACGCCCTGGCGGTGGTGGGCGGTACGGAAGTAATCACATTGAGAAACCACACCGAAATCCAGCGGGTGGGGAGGGGGATGGGGATCAACCAGCGGCGCTTACCGCTCACCGCCATAAAATGTTCAAACTGTTGCTGATAACTGAGCACCTCTGGTCCGGCGGCTTCGAAGATGCGGTGTTCGCTGGCCGGATGATCTAACAACGCCACCAGATAGTGCAGCAAGTTTTCCAGCGCGATGGGCGTGGTGCGTGAACGTACCCAGTGTGGCGGCGTTAACACTGGCAGGTTGTAGACCATATCGCGCATGACTTCGAACGCCGCTGAACCTGCGCCAACGATAATTCCGGCCCGAAGTTCGGTCACAGGTACATTCGCTTCACGAAGAATGTCCGCCGTAGCCTGACGAGCACGCAGATGATCCGACTGCTCATGTGGCGGGGCCTGCAACGAACTGAGAAAGATTAATTGCTTAACTGGTACTTCACGTAGCGCATCGCGGACGTTGAGAGCCACCTGGCGCTCCTGAGCGATAAAATCGCCGCCTTCGCCCATGCTGTGCACCAGAAAATAGACGGTATCGATATCCTGCAACAGGGCCGGAAGGTTATCCGGCCAGCTGAGATCGACTTTATGGCAACTGACGTTTGCCAGTTGCAGCTTTGCAAGCCTGTCGACATGACGTGCCGCCGCCAGGATCTGATGCCCTTGCTGGCTGAGTGTGCGCACCAGATGCTGACCAATGTAGCCACTGGCACCGAGAACTAAAATGCGTTGCGGCACGTCTCTCTCCTTAACGCGCCAGGAATGCGCGCCAGTGGGCGGCGACTTCCGCCAGTTGTTCGCGCGAGACGTCAAGATGCGTCACCAGGCGGACAATCGGCGAGGCGTTAATCAGCACGTTTCTCGCTTTCATGTATTCGCCTAACGCGGCAGCATTTTCTTCCCCGACGCGAACAAACAGCATATTAGTGTCCTGACGCATCACATCCGCGCCTGCTTCACGCAGTTGCTCCGCCATCCAGGCGGCGTTGTCGTGATCTTCCTGCAACCGTGCGACGTTATTTTTCAGGGCATACATCCCGGCGGCAGCCAGAATCCCGGACTGACGCATCCCGCCACCGGCCATTTTCCGCCAGCGGATGGCACGTTTAATGTAATCACGATTACCGACGAGTAATGAACCGACTGGCGTCCCAAGACCTTTCGACAGGCAAATGGTGAACGAATCACAATATTGCGTGATCTCTTTCAGTTCGCAGCCGTAAGCCACCACGGCATTAAAGATGCGCGCACCGTCAACATGCAGCGCCAGATTGCGCTCGCGGGTAAATTCCCATGCTTCTTTCAGGTATTCACGCGGCAGCACTTTGCCGTTGTGGGTGTTTTCCAGACTGAGTAATTTGGTGCGGGCGAAATGGATATCGTCGGGTTTGATTTTCATCGCCACTTTATCCAGCGGTAGCGTGCCGTAGGCAGCCGCGTCGATGGGTTGCGGCTGAATACTGCCCAGCACCGCTGCGCCACCGGCTTCAAACAGATAGTTATGCGCGGCCTGACCGACAATATACTCTTCGCCACGTTCGCAGTGACTGAGCAGAGCGACCAGGTTGGCCTGAGTGCCGGTAGGCAGAAAAATGGCGGCTTCTTTACCGGAAAGCTCTGCGGCGTAGTCCTGCAGAGCATTAACGGTAGGGTCGTCTCCGTAAACGTCGTCCCCAACCGGGGCGGCCATCATTGCTTCGAGCATGGCGCGGCTCGGTCGGGTAACGGTATCACTGCGTAAATCAATCATGGCATGTCCTTATTATGACGGGAAATGCCACCCTTTTTACCTTAGCCAGTTCGTTTTCGCCAGTTCGATCACTTCATCGCCGCGTCCGCTGATGATTGCGCGCAACATATACAAGCTAAATCCTTTGGCCTGTTCGAGTTTGATCTGCGGTGGAATGGCTAACTCTTCTTTGGCGACCACCACATCCACCAGCACCGGACCGTCGATGGAGAAGGCGCGTTGCAGGGCTTCATCAACTTCAGACGCTTTTTCTACACGGATACCCGTAATGCCGCACGCTTCGGCAATGCGGGCAAAGTTTGTGTCGTGTAGTTCGGTGCCGTCAGTCAAATAGCCACCAGCTTTCATCTCCATCGCCACAAAGCCCAGCACGCTGTTGTTAAAGACGACAATTTTCACTGGCAGTTTCATCTGCACTACTGAGAGGAAATCGCCCATCAACATGCTAAAACCGCCATCGCCGCACATGGCGACCACCTGACGTTCTGGCTCTGTCGCCTGCGCACCCAGCGCCTGCGGCATGGCGTTAGCCATCGAACCGTGGTTAAACGAACCTAACAGGCGACGCTTGCCGTTCATTTTTAGATAACGTGCCGCCCACACCGTTGGCGTACCAACGTCACAGGTGAAAATAGCGTCATCGGCGGCAAAATGACTAATTTGCTGCGCCAGATATTGCGGGTGAATGGCTTTCTCGCTCGGTTTAGCTAAATCGTCCAGCCCTTTGCGGGCGTCGCGGTAATCTTCCAGCGCTTTATCCAGAAACTTGCGATCGGCTTTTTCTTCCACCAATGGAAGCAATGCACGCAGAGTCGACTTGATATCGCCGACCAGTGCCATATCCACCTTGCTGTGAGCGCCGATGCTGGCTGGGTTGATATCAATCTGAATGATTTTGGCATCGGTCGGGTAGAAGGCGCGGTAGGGAAATTGCGTGCCGAGTAGCACTAACGTGTCGGCGTTCATCATGGTATGGAAACCTGACGAGAAGCCGATTAACCCGGTCATTCCAACATCATACGGATTATCGTATTCGACATGTTCTTTACCGCGCAGGGCATGAACAATAGGCGCTTTAATTTTCCCGGCAAACTCAACTAACTCTTTATGCGCCCCCGCGCAGCCGCTGCCACACATCAGGGCGATATTGCTGGAATAACGCAGCAGTTGCGCCAGTTTGCGTAACTCTTCTTCTTCCGGCGTCACGACTGGTTGTGGCGCATGATACCAGTGCATGGTTGCCCCTTCTGGCGCAGGTTTTAACGCCACGTCGCCTGGTAACACGACAACCGAAACGCCACGGTTAAGCACCGCTTTGCGCATGGCAATCGCCAGCACTTGTGGGATCTGCTCCGGGCTGGAAACCAGCTCGCAATAGTGACTACATTCGCGGAATAGCTCTTGTGGGTGGGTTTCCTGGAAATAGCCGCTGCCAATTTCGCTGGAGGGAATATGAGCGGCAATCGCCAGTACCGGAACGTGATTGCGGTGGCAATCGAACAGGCCGTTGATTAAGTGCAGGTTGCCGGGGCCGCACGATCCGGCGCAGACCGCCAGTTCTCCGCTAAGTTGTGCTTCAGCGCCAGCGGCAAAGGCCGCCACTTCTTCGTGGCGGGTGGACATCCACTCGATGGTGCCCATGCGATTAAGACTGTCACTAAGACCGTTCAGAGAGTCGCCTGTGACTCCCCAGATGCGTTTCACCCCTGCCGATTCGAGTGTTTTGGCGATATAAGCTGCAACCGTTTGTTTCATGGTTCTCCATCTCCTGAATGTGATAACGGTAACAAGTTTAGTTCATCTGACGGAGGGGGAAGGGATGGGAGAGAAAGGAGGCACTAACGGTTAAATAGCCCGATGAAAGGAATATCATCGGGCATAAGGCGATTATGCGAGAACCAAATCCCCCTGCGGATGGCAGGAGCAGGCCAGTACGTAACCTTCAGCGATTTCGGCGTCGATCAGCGTCATTGTGCTGCTCACCGTATATTCACCGGAAACCACTTTTGTCTTACAGCAGCCGCAAACACCCGCACGGCAGGCGGCGACAACCGGAACGTTATTGCTTTCCAGCGCCTCCAGTAGCGTGGTGCCAACCGGGGCGTAAAATTCTCGTGCCGGTTGCAGTTTGGTGAATTTCAGACCGCTGGTCGCTGCTTCCGCTACTGGGGTGAAGAATTTCTCTTTAAAGAAACGCGTCACGCCGAGCGCTTTCACTTCCTGCTCTACCCAATCCATATACGGAGCCGGGCCGCAGGTCATCACGGTACGTGAAGCTAAGTCAGGAACGCGAGTCAGCAGTTCGCGAGTGAGACGACCAGCGATAAAGCCTTCGGTAACGTTATTTTCCGCCACCAGCGTTACCGGATAGTTACGCCACTCATCGGCGAAAATAACATCCTGCGGCGTGCGCACGTTGTAGATCACCTGTACATCGGCCTGTGGACAGTTCTTCGCCAGCCAGCGACGCATCGACATAATCGGCGTGACGCCGCAGCCTGCCGCCAGCAACAGGAATTTATCTTCTGCTTTATCGTCGCAGGTAAATTCCCCCATCGCGTCCGAAAGCCAGAGATAATCACCGCGTTTTACATCGCGCGTCAGCCACTGGGAGCCGACACCGTCATCAATCCGCCGCACGGTCAGGGTGATATATTCACTCACGCCTGGCGTGGAGGAAATGGTGTAAGCACGCAGCGTTTCCGCTGAGTTTCGCACGCTGACCAGTGCATATTGCCCGGCGCGATATGGGTAGTAATCGTGGCAAATCAGGGAAATCGTCCACACATCCGGCGTTTCTTGCGTAATGTGATGAACCTGCATCCGCCACGGGCATTGATTCGTTGGCATCGTCATCGACAAACTCCTTACGCGCTCAACAGTTGCTTCATGTCTTCTTCAACAGTGGTGATAGAACGCAGGCCGAATTTCTCGTTCAGCACCGCCAGCAGGTCTGGTGTCAGGAAACCAGGTGCAGTCGGGCCGGTGACGATATTTTTCACGCCCAGAGAAAGCAGCGTCAGCAGAATGACGATCGCTTTCTGTTCAAACCAGGAGAGCACCAGCGACAGCGGCAGATCGTTCACACCACAGCCCAGTTTCTCTGCCAGAGTGACAGCCAGAATAATCGCTGAGTAAGCATCGTTACATTGACCTGCATCTACCAGACGCGGCAGACCTTCGATATCGCCAAACTCAAGTTTGTTAAAGCGATATTTACCACAGGCGAGGGTCAGGATCAGGCAGTCATCCGGCACGCTGGTGGCGAAATCGGTGAAGTAGTGGCGCTCGCCGCGTGCGCCGTCACAGCCACCAAGCAGGAAGATATGACGCAGTTTTTCACGGCTCACCAGATCAATCAGCGTATCAGCAGCGCCAAGCAGCGTCTGGCGACCAAAACCCACGGTGATAAGGTGCGGAATTTCGCTGTACGGGAAGCCTGCCATCTGTTGCGCCTGGGTGATAACCGCAGAGAAATCATCACCGTCCAGATGACGCACGCCAGGCCAGCCAACAATGCTGCGGGTCCAGATACGATCGTCATAAGCGCCTACGGTTGGGTCGATGATGCAGTTCGAGGTCATCACGATGGGGCCAGGGAAACGAGCGAACTCCACTTGCTGATTCTGCCAGCCGCTGCCGTAGTTACCGACCAGATGCTTGAATTTACGCAGCTCCGGGTAGCCATGCGCAGGCAGCATTTCGCCGTGGGTGTAGACATTAACGCCCGTGCCTTCGGTCTGTTCCAGCAGGTTGTAGAGATCTTTGAGATCGTGACCGGAAATCAGGATGCATTTACCCGCCGTCGCTTTGACGTTGACCTGGGTTGGCGTCGGGTGACCGTATTTACCGGTTTCGCCTGCATCCAGAATGCTCATCACTTTGAAGTTCATCTGGCCGATTTCCATTGAACACTCAAGAAGCGCGTTCATATCGGCAGGCCAGGTCCCCAGCCACGCCATGATTTTATGATACTGGGCATAAATATCGTTGTCGTATTGACCGAGAACATGCGCGTGTTCCATATAGGCCGCCGCACCTTTCAGGCCATACAGGCACAGCAGACGCAGGCCGAGAATGTTTTCGCCAATCGCCGCTTTATCTTTGTTAGGGGTAAATTCTGCTGCCTGACGTTGCAGCTCGCCGAGATCGTCGCTCACCAGTTGCAGGTCAGCCATCGGGTTATCGACGCGCGCGTTGGCATCTACAGCCAGGCATTGCGCTTTCAGCGCCTCGCGCAGGGCAATCGCTTCACGAGCGTAGCCGACAATACGCGGAGAATCGAAGTTAACGTTGGTCAGGGTTGAGAAAAAGGCACGTGGCGCGAAGCTGTCAACATCGTGGTTGATGATGCCGTATTCACGCGCTTTTACCGCCCAGGCAGAAAGCCCTTGCAGCGCCGCGATGAGTAAATCCTGAAGGTCAGAAGTTTCCGCCGTTTTACCACACATCCCCTGCGCGTATGAGCAGCCGTTTCCTGCCGGAGTACGGATAGTTTGTTCACATTGCACACAAAACATGATCACACCTTTTAAAGTTATATTTAATATACATGTTTAAGGTTAAGACGCTTAACGCGGGGATAAAAGGGATTTTTCATGCAACTTTAAGGGAGATTGATTTAGCGCAATTTTGGCGGCAGGGATCTACCGCCAGAGAGGTATTACGCAGAGAAAAAGGCGATGAGGATCGGCACTAACAGGCTAAGAATAAAACCGTGAACAATTGCCGCCGGGACCATATCCAGCCCGCCAGTACGTTGAAGAACGGGCAGGGTGAAATCCATTGATGTGGCACCGCATAAGCCCAGTGCAGTAGAGCGGCTGCGGCGAATCAGCCCAGGGATCAACATAATAGCAATCAGTTCACGGGCCAGATCATTAAAAAACGCCGCGCTCCCGATTACCGGGCCAAAAGATTCGGTCAATAAAATACCGGAAAGAGAATACCAGCCGAAACCGGAGGCCATTGCCAGCGCGGTATTGATGGGGAGATCAAGAATAAAGGCGTTAATTAAACCACCAATTAATGAACTGGCAACCACCACCACGGCGACAATCATTCCCCGGCGATTAAGGACAATCTGCTTTAAGGTCATGCCATTATTGCGCAACTGAATACCGACGAGGAAAAGTAGCAGAATTAACGTGTATTCGCTGGCTTCGGTCGCGTGTTGTAAGAAAGCCAGTCCACTCAGACCAATGGCAAAACCAATCACTACTACGCCGCACAGTTTTAGCGACTCCAGCGCCATCGCAATACGCGACGGGAGTTTTTCTTGCTGATGGTGATTGCGCCATGGCAGGCCTCGCTCCAGCCACATCAGGGCGGCAATATTACATAGTAAAATAACGGTAATACTGACAGCAGAATAATGCAGAATCGCCAACAGGTTACTGGCGAGGTTATCGAGAAACGCCAGACTGATACCCATAAAAAAGAGAATAAGGTAAACCATCCAGCTTAATAGCTGATTAATAACTTTTAATGCAGCTTTTTGGCGAAGCGGAATGAGGTAACCCACAATCAGGGGAACCAGAATGATTAACAGCCCAGAAAACATGAAAACCCAGTCCTTGCAAAGATGAAGTCGAAATGCGCGATGACACACTACTGAAAGCGGAAGGACGAGTAAAGTTGCAATTAAAAGGAAATGTTATGCATAAGGAGCAGTAGAGTATTCGTTTTCATTTAAAGATATTCTTGCGCTTTAATTACAAACTGCACCGATGTTGGTGGCGTCAAAATCGCCGAGGCGTTCCCTGAAGGCCGGGGCAGCCCACATGGATGTGGGCTGAGGGCGCGTTTTACAGGGATGTTACCTCGCGCCCGACCCGGTAGCCGTAAGGGATAAGTCGAGGGCACCGCGCAGCGGCGATTTTGTTCGCCAGAGCCCGGGGGTGCAGGGGGCGGCGGCGATTGGCCGCCCCCTGCGCGCTCCTTGCGCCAGTGGCAATATGTGGCTTAGCTCATGAAAGGAGCGCAACAAGATGATGAATCAACATATAACAACATCTTAAAAAAAGGCCTGACATTACGCCAGGCCTTCTGCGTTAATTAATCACGCTTTTCCAGCAGGGTCCGGTAAATCAGACCACCGATAATGCCGCCGACAATTGGCACCACCCAGAAGAACCACAGTTGTTCTAATGCCCAGCCGCCCTGGAAGATAGCAACCGCGGTGCTGCGCGCCGGGTTAACAGAAGTGTTAGTCACCGGAATACTGATTAAGTGAATCAGGGTTAAGGCCAGACCAATAGCGATCGGCGCAAAACCTGCCGGAGCGAATTTGTCGGTTGCGCCGTGGATCACCAACAGGAAACCTGCACTCAATACCAGTTCAACTACCAGCGCGGAAAGCATGGAATAACCGCCTGGTGAATGCTCGCCATAACCGTTAGAAGCAAAACCGCTGGCTGCCGCGTCAAAACCCGTTTTACCACTGGCAATTAAATACAGCAGCGCTGCCGCAACAATACCGCCGACAACCTGGGCAATTACGTAGCCAACGACTTCTTTTGCCGGAAAACGTCCGCCAGCCCATAAACCAATAGTGACCGCCGGGTTAAAATGACCACCAGAAATATGACCAACAGCAAAGGCCATCGTCAGAACGGTCAGACCGAACGCCAACGCCACGCCGGCAAAACCAATGCCTAATTCCGGGAAGCCTGCGGCCAGTACAGCACTACCACAGCCACCAAAAACAAGCCAGAAAGTACCAAAACATTCAGCTGCTAATTTTCTGAACATATCCACCTCAATTAAAAATTGACCCTGTGAAAAATATGGTCGTTTTATAGGGCCGTCGTAAAAAGTGACGACGGAAATAATGCGCGGCTATTTTAAAAACGAAGGCGAGTCATTCACCAGATAAATAAATCCAGTAAATTTGATTTAGGGCAACAGCGGGTTGCCCCATATAGTCGTTTGTCTGATTGACAGTGTAGTGCAAGCAAAAGATTTAATCCTTTAGGCGTAATAAAAAATAATTTATCATGCTAATTATTTGATTTTGTTGTTTTTGCAGACTTATCAGCAAGAGGGAGTATAACGCGATTATTCGCTCATTTTTCAGACATTTGCCATGCTTAAATGTGATGTCATCACGTATTAGCAAGGCCTTTCCCGTTATACTGCCAGCGTAAAGGATAAGTCACATATTTCTGGAGGGGATATGATTCTTGAGCGCGTTGAAATTGTGGGTTTTCGCGGTATCAACCGTTTGTCGTTGATGCTGGAACAAAACAACGTCCTGATTGGGGAGAACGCGTGGGGTAAATCCAGCTTGCTGGACGCCTTAACTCTGCTGCTATCGCCAGAATCAGATCTCTACCATTTTGAGCGCGACGATTTCTGGTTCCCGCCGGGAGATATCAACGGGCGAGAACATCATCTGCATATTATTTTGACCTTCCGCGAATCGCTGCCAGGCCGACATCGGGTTCGCCGTTATCGGCCGCTGGAAGCGTGCTGGACGCCATGCACCGATGGCTATCACCGTATTTTTTATCGTCTGGAAGGGGAGAGTGCGGAAGACGGCAGCGTGATGACACTGCGCAGTTTTCTCGATAAAGACGGACATCCGATTGATGTCGAGGATATTAACGATCAGGCACGCCATCTGGTGCGTTTAATGCCGGTGCTGCGCTTGCGTGATGCCCGTTTTATGCGCCGTATTCGTAACGGCACGGTGCCAAATGTCCCTAATGTGGAAGTCACCGCGCGCCAGCTCGATTTCCTCGCCCGTGAGTTATCCTCACATCCGCAAAATCTCTCTGATGGGCAGATTCGTCAGGGACTTTCCGCAATGGTACAGCTGCTTGAGCATTATTTCTCTGAGCAGGGGGCCGGACAGGCGCGATATCGTTTAATGCGGCGGCGAGCCAGCAATGAGCAACGAAGCTGGCGCTATCTGGATATCATCAACCGGATGATTGACCGACCTGGTGGGCGCTCGTATCGGGTTATTTTGCTCGGCCTGTTTGCTACTTTGTTGCAGGCAAAAGGCACATTGCGACTGGATAAAGACGCCCGTCCATTGTTGCTGATCGAAGATCCAGAAACCCGTTTACACCCCATTATGCTTTCAGTTGCCTGGCATCTGTTGAATCTTCTGCCATTGCAGCGCATTGCCACCACCAACTCGGGTGAGTTGCTTTCGTTAACGCCGGTAGAGCATGTTTGCCGACTGGTACGTGAGTCCTCGCGCGTTGCCGCCTGGCGTCTGGGGCCGAGTGGCTTGAGTACCGAAGATAGCCGACGCATATCCTTTCACATTCGTTTTAACCGTCCGTCATCGCTGTTTGCACGCTGCTGGTTGCTGGTGGAAGGGGAAACGGAAACCTGGGTTATCAATGAACTGGCGCGTCAGTGCGGACATCATTTTGATGCCGAAGGGATCAAGGTCATTGAGTTTGCCCAGTCCGGGCTAAAGCCACTGGTTAAATTTGCCCGCCGAATGGGGATTGAATGGCATGTACTGGTCGATGGCGATGAAGCAGGGAAGAAATATGCCGCTACGGTACGCAGCCTGTTGAATAACGATCGGGAAGCCGAACGAGAACATTTAACGGCGTTACCGGCGCTGGATATGGAACATTTTATGTATCGCCAGGGATTTTCCGATGTGTTCCACCGCATGGCGCAAATCCCGGAAAATGTACCGATGAATCTACGCAAAATTATCTCGAAAGCGATCCATCGCTCTTCCAAACCCGATCTTGCCATTGAAGTGGCAATGGAGGCAGGACGTCGTGGTGTGGACTCCGTACCGACGCTGCTGAAAAAAATGTTCTCACGCGTGCTGTGGCTGGCGCGCGGTCGCGCGGATTAACCGCGAAACATCGTGGCCATTTGTGGCTGAATAGCGTCGAGCATCTCATAGCGCCGACGGTATTCAGCCCGTTTTTTACTGGCGATTTCGGCAATCTCTTTTCGTGCTATCTGTGCTGGAAGGCGGTAATGGCGTTCAGCATCACATACGCCGCCAACCGATTCCCAGAAAGCGTTGTAATCAGCGTGGATCTTGCCTTCTTTATCGCGATAACGCAGGCTGCGGTAAATATGCGTTTCATTGCTGACGGCAATAATCTGCTCTACCTGCAAACGTTGGGCAAACAGACAGGCCGCTTCCATCACGAGGCGTTTGGGAAATAGCCCGTGGCAGGCTTTCGTCGCATTCTGGATTTCCTGATGTGGAATTTCCCATTTTGCGCCTTGCAGTCCGCCAATAAACATCGTTCTTTTCCCCTGATATTCACACAGGGTAAACGTGATCTCTGCCAGAGGAATACCTTCGCTGTTGCGGAACAGGATTGTGCTGTCACCTTCTTTATCCATTGAGATCATCATGGTCAGCTCAAGCGTGAACTGCTCGCCGTTTTTGCCTTCCAGCTTCGCCAGTTGCAGCCCGGGGGTATTCAAATATAAGCTGAATTCTTCCGCCGACATACATTCGCGGAGTAACGCATAATGGTAACGTAACGCCTCCAGCAATTGCTTACGGCTAAGATTCGCCGCAAGGTAAGGGCGATGCAGACGCACAGGCAGTCGCGGCTGGCGCGTTAACAATACATTGAGATTAGGCCAGTGGGAAAGTTCGTTCATCCACTCAACGCTTAAACGCGGCATAATCAACGAGCGCAGCAAAAATTTCTGGCGAAAACTACGGCGATGCCAGAATTTACCCGGCCGACACTGTCCACGTGCCAGACTAAGAAAAAGTGACAGGCTGCTGAGAGATTCAGATGGCGTAAAGGTCCGTTCAGTTAGCTGCGACATATTCATGAAATCAATGGTTATACATGACGTCGATTTCACCATTGCGTATCTTAACCAAACATCAATAGTGTGATTACTAACGTAAATTTTAGGGGGTTGTTGATATTTCGTTGAAGTTAATGACCCGGATTGGCATATGGAGTATTCAGAATATTTATGAAAAAGCGGAAAACCGTGAAGAAGCGTTACGTTATTGCGCTGGTGATAGTCATCGCCGGACTGATTACGTTATGGAGAATTCTTAACGCACCCGTGCCGACTTATCAGACACTGATTGTGCGCCCCGGTGATTTACAGCAAAGCGTGCTGGCGACCGGAAAGCTGGACGCGCTGCGTAAGGTTGACGTGGGCGCGCAGGTCAGCGGTCAGTTGAAAACGCTGTCGGTGGCGATTGGCGATAAAGTAAAAAAAGACCAGCTTTTAGGGGTCATTGATCCTGAACAGGCTGAAAACCAGATCAAGGAGGTCGAAGCAACGCTGATGGAGCTACGCGCGCAGCGGCAGCAGGCGGAAGCGGAGCTGAAACTGGCGCGGGTGACGTATTCCCGTCAGCAACGTCTGGCACAAACGCAGGCGGTTTCACAGCAGGATCTCGACACCGCCGCGACGGAGATGGCTGTGAAACAGGCGCAAATTGGCACCATTGACGCGCAAATCAAGCGCAATCAGGCTTCTCTCGATACGGCTAAAACCAATCTCGATTACACTCGCATCGTTGCCCCGATGGCCGGGGAAGTCACGCAAATCACCACTCTGCAAGGCCAGACGGTGATTGCCGCACAACAAGCACCGAACATTCTGACGCTGGCAGATATGAGCACCATGCTGGTAAAAGCGCAGGTTTCTGAAGCGGATGTAATCCACCTGAAGCCGGGGCAAAAAGCCTGGTTTACGGTACTTGGCGATCCACTGACGCGCTACGAGGGGCAAATCAAGGATGTACTACCGACGCCGGAAAAGGTTAACGACGCTATTTTCTATTACGCCCGTTTTGAAGTCCCCAACCCCAATGGTTTGCTGCGGCTGGATATGACTGCGCAAGTGCATATTCAGCTCACCGATGTGAAAAATGTGCTGACGATCCCTCTGTCGGCGTTAGGCGATCCGGTTGGCGATAATCGTTATAAAGTCAAATTGTTGCGTAATGGTGAAACACGCGAGCGTGAAGTGACGATTGGCGCACGTAACGATACCGATGTTGAGATTGTCAAAGGGCTGGAAGCGGGCGATGAAGTGGTGATTGGTGAGGCCAAACCAGGAGCTGCACAATGACGCCTTTGCTCGAATTAAAGGATATTCGTCGCAGCTATCCTGCCGGTGATGAGCAGGTTGAGGTGTTGAAGGGCATCACCCTCGATATTTATGCTGGTGAGATGGTGGCGATTGTTGGCGCTTCGGGTTCCGGTAAATCGACCCTGATGAATATTCTCGGCTGTCTGGATAAGGCCACCAGCGGCACCTATCGCGTCGCCGGTCAGGATGTTGCCACGCTGGACGCCGATGCGCTGGCGCAACTGCGCCGCGAGCATTTCGGCTTTATTTTCCAGCGTTACCATTTGCTTTCGCATTTAACCGCCGAGCAGAACGTTGAAGTTCCCGCCGTCTATGCTGGTCTTGAGCGGAAACAGCGGCTGCTTCGCGCCCAGGAGTTGCTGCAACGGCTGGGGCTGGAAGACCGTACAGAGTATTATCCGGCACAGCTTTCGGGTGGTCAGCAACAGCGCGTCAGCATCGCGCGGGCATTGATGAACGGCGGTCAGGTAATTCTTGCCGATGAACCAACCGGCGCACTGGACAGCCATTCTGGCGAAGAGGTGATGGCGATCCTGCATCAGCTGCGCGATCGCGGGCATACGGTGATTATCGTCACCCACGATCCGCAGGTCGCTGCTCAGGCCGAGCGGGTGATCGAAATTCGCGACGGCGAAATTGTGCGCAATCCTCCCGCCATTGAAAAAGTGAATGTTGCTGGCGGGACGGAGCCTGTTGTCAACACGGTGTCTGGCTGGCGGCAGTTTGTCAGCGGTTTTAACGAGGCGCTGACGATGGCATGGCGGGCGCTGGCAGCGAATAAAATGCGTACTTTACTGACCATGCTGGGGATTATTATCGGTATTGCGTCGGTGGTTTCCATTGTCGTGGTGGGTGACGCCGCCAAACAAATGGTGCTGGCGGATATTCGTTCTATTGGTACGAATACTATTGATGTCTATCCCGGGAAAGATTTTGGCGATGACGATCCGCAATATCAACAGGCGCTGAAGTACGACGACTTAATCGCCATCCAAAAACAACCGTGGGTCGCCTCAGCCACACCTGCCGTCTCGCAAAACCTGCGCCTGCGTTATAACAATGTTGATGTTGCTGCCAGTGCCAATGGCGTGAGCGGCGATTATTTTAATGTCTATGGCATGACCTTCAGTGAAGGGAACACCTTTAATCAGGAGCAGCTGAACGGTCGTGCGCAGGTCGTGGTTCTCGACAGTAATACTCGCCGCCAGCTTTTCCCCCATAAAGCAGATGTGGTTGGCGAGGTGATTCTGGTCGGCAATATGCCCGCCAGAGTCATTGGTGTGGCGGAAGAAAAACAGTCGATGTTTGGTAGCAGTAAAGTGCTGCGTGTCTGGCTACCTTACAGCACGATGTCCGGGCGAGTTATGGGCCAGTCGTGGCTTAACTCCATTACTGTCAGGGTGAAAGAAGGATTTGACAGCGCCGAGGCGGAACAGCAACTCACGCGTTTACTTTCACTGCGCCACGGAAAGAAGGATTTCTTTACCTGGAACATGGACGGCGTCTTGAAAACTGTTGAAAAGACCACACGTACTTTACAACTGTTTCTGACGCTGGTGGCGGTGATTTCGCTGGTGGTGGGCGGTATTGGTGTAATGAATATTATGCTGGTGTCAGTGACCGAGCGGACGCGGGAAATTGGCATTCGCATGGCTGTAGGTGCGCGAGCAAGCGATGTTTTGCAACAGTTCCTGATCGAAGCCGTACTGGTTTGCCTGGTCGGTGGCGCGTTGGGAATAACACTGTCACTGTTAATTGCTTTCACCTTGCAGCTTTTCTTACCCGGCTGGGAGATTGGTTTTTCACCGTTGGCGCTGCTGCTGGCGTTTCTCTGCTCGACGGTCACCGGGATTTTATTTGGCTGGTTACCCGCACGAAATGCGGCACGACTGGATCCAGTAGATGCTCTGGCACGAGAGTAATTTTTGAGATAAAAATGCCAGCCGATCGGGCTGGCATTTTGCCTTTAGGATGTACACAATGAGACAGAAGAGCTATGCGACTGCCGCTTCTACTTCGACGGGCACAATAACACTGGCGTGATTGCCTTTTGGCCCCTGGTGGACATCAAACTGAACGGATTGTCCAGCTTTTAGCGTTCTGTAACCATCCATCTGAATGGTGGAATAATGAGCGAAAATATCTTCGCCGCCGCCTTCAGGGCAGATGAAACCAAACCCTTTGGCATTGTTGAACCACTTAACAGTACCCTTTTCCATGCTTCGACATCCTTCGCAAATCTTATACAAGTAAGATGGAATAAACCGGGGTCAGAGAGGGGGCTGTTCAAAACCTCGCCAACTCTAGAAATACAATTTAGAGAATTAGGGCGAGCCGTCAAGCATTTGACAGGGGACAGGGGGCAGGTATGAATCAAAAATTTGAAGCAGTTAACGCTATTGACAGGAATGTGACAGATGTCGCTGATGCCAACGATAGATGATAGTTATCTATCATGTGGAGTAGATTGGTCAGGCAAATAAGCTCTTGTCAGCGGCAGGGCGTTCTGCCGATAACCGTAACCGAAGATGATAACTGACAATGGGTAAAACGAACGACTGGCTGGACTTTGATCAACTGGCGGAAGAAAAAGTTCGCGACGCGCTAAAACCGCCATCTATGTATAAAGTGATATTAGTCAATGATGATTACACTCCGATGGAGTTTGTTATTGACGTGTTACAAAAATTCTTTTCTTATGATGTAGAACGTGCAACGCAATTGATGCTCGCTGTTCACTACCAGGGGAAGGCCATTTGCGGAGTCTTTACCGCCGAGGTTGCAGAAACCAAAGTGGCGATGGTGAACAAGTACGCGAGGGAGAATGAGCATCCATTGCTGTGTACGCTAGAAAAAGCCTGAATGCAGGCATAAAAATTGGGGGAGGTGCCTATGCTCAATCAAGAACTGGAACTCAGTTTAAATATGGCTTTCGCCAGAGCGCGCGAGCACCGTCATGAGTTTATGACCGTCGAGCACTTGTTACTGGCGCTGCTCAGTAACCCATCTGCCCGGGAGGCGCTGGAAGCGTGTTCTGTGGATTTGGTTGCGCTCCGTCAGGAACTGGAAGCCTTTATTGAACAAACCACACCCGTTCTGCCTGCCAGTGAAGAGGAGCGCGACACACAGCCGACGCTGAGTTTTCAGCGTGTACTGCAACGTGCGGTCTTCCATGTCCAGTCCTCCGGTCGCAATGAGGTTACCGGTGCAAACGTTCTGGTCGCTATCTTTAGCGAACAGGAGTCGCAGGCGGCATATCTGTTGCGTAAACATGAAGTCAGCCGTCTCGATGTGGTGAATTTTATCTCTCATGGCACGCGTAAAGACGAGCCGACACAGTCTTCTGATCCTGGCAGCCAGCCAAACAGCGAAGAACAAGCTGGTGGGGAGGAACGTATGGAGAATTTCACGACGAACCTGAATCAGCTTGCGCGCGTGGGCGGAATCGACCCACTGATTGGTCGTGAGAAGGAGCTTGAGCGTGCTATTCAGGTTCTCTGCCGTCGCCGTAAAAACAACCCGCTGCTGGTGGGGGAATCTGGTGTCGGTAAAACCGCGATTGCAGAAGGTCTTGCCTGGCGAATTGTTCAGGGCGATGTGCCGGAAGTGATGGCTGACTGTACAATTTACTCTCTCGATATCGGTTCTCTGTTAGCGGGCACTAAATATCGCGGCGACTTTGAAAAACGTTTTAAAGCGTTGCTCAAGCAGCTGGAGCAGGACACTAACAGCATCCTGTTTATTGATGAGATCCACACCATTATCGGTGCGGGTGCAGCGTCTGGTGGCCAGGTCGATGCGGCTAACCTGATCAAACCGTTGCTCTCCAGCGGTAAAATTCGCGTAATTGGTTCGACAACCTATCAGGAGTTCAGCAACATTTTCGAGAAAGACCGTGCTCTGGCGCGTCGCTTCCAGAAAATTGATATTACTGAACCGTCGATCGAAGAAACTGTTCAAATCATCAATGGCCTGAAACCGAAGTATGAAGCGCACCACGACGTGCGTTATACCGCAAAAGCGGTGCGTGCGGCGGTAGAGCTGGCGGTGAAATACATTAACGATCGTCATCTGCCGGATAAAGCCATTGATGTTATCGACGAAGCGGGCGCTCGCGCACGTCTGATGCCGGTAAGCAAACGCAAGAAAACCGTTAATGTGGCGGATATTGAGTCCGTGGTGGCCCGTATTGCACGCATTCCAGAGAAGAGTGTTTCTCAGAGTGACCGCGATACCCTGAAAAACCTCGGCGATCGCCTGAAAATGCTGGTCTTCGGCCAGGATAAAGCCATTGAGGCGCTGACTGAAGCCATTAAGATGGCGCGTGCAGGTTTAGGTCACGAACATAAACCGGTCGGTTCGTTCCTGTTTGCCGGTCCTACCGGGGTCGGGAAAACAGAGGTGACGGTACAGCTTTCGAAAGCGTTGGGCATTGAGCTTCTGCGCTTTGATATGTCCGAGTATATGGAACGCCATACCGTCAGCCGTCTGATTGGTGCGCCTCCGGGATACGTTGGTTTTGATCAGGGCGGTTTGCTGACTGATGCGGTCATCAAGCATCCACATGCGGTTCTGCTGCTGGACGAAATCGAGAAAGCGCACCCTGACGTGTTCAATATTCTGTTGCAGGTGATGGACAACGGTACGCTGACCGATAACAACGGACGCAAAGCGGACTTCCGTAACGTGGTGCTGGTGATGACCACCAACGCCGGGGTACGTGAAACTGAGCGTAAATCCATTGGTCTTATCCACCAGGATAACAGCACCGATGCGATGGAAGAGATTAAGAAGATCTTTACACCGGAATTCCGTAACCGTCTCGACAACATTATCTGGTTTGATCATCTGTCAACCGACGTGATCCATCAGGTGGTGGATAAATTCATCGTCGAGTTGCAGGTTCAGCTGGATCAGAAAGGTGTTTCTCTGGAAGTGAGCCAGGAAGCGCGTAACTGGCTGGCCGAGAAAGGTTACGACCGGGCAATGGGCGCACGTCCGATGGCGCGTGTCATCCAGGACAACCTGAAAAAACCGCTCGCCAACGAACTGCTGTTTGGTTCGCTGGTGGACGGCGGTCAGGTCACCGTCGCGCTGGATAAAGAGAAAAATGAGCTGACTTACGGATTCCAGAGTGCACAAAAGCACAAGGCGGAAGCAGCGCATTAATCTGATTGTCAGGTAGGTTGGTCAAGTCCGTAATCTCGAAAGAGGTTGCGGACTTTTTATTTATGGGGTGGAGGTTCAGACCCTTTTTTTAATGATGATGGTAAGTTGTTGATAATTAGTGCTGCGGGAAGGTAAGGATAAAAAAGGGTGCTGCAGGAGAATGGGATGGTTTTGCTTTATTAACAACGGGCTAAACGTGTAGTATTTGAGTTCACTGCCGTACAGGCAGCTTAGAAAAACCTACCGTCTTGGCTAGCGGTTGCAGCGAACGTTCACTGCCGTACAGGCAGCTTAGAAAGGAACAATCTTGCAAAGGCTGTGAAAGTTGGCGTTCACTGCCGTACAGGCAGCTTAGAAATTCACAGGTAACATACTCCACCCACCATGTTCACTGCCGTACAGACAGATAAAATGCGAAAAAAAAGCTCGCACTTTTGTACGAGCTCTTCTTTAAATATGGCGGTGAGGGGGGGATTCGAACCCCCGATACGTTGCCGTATACACACTTTCCAGGCGTGCTCCTTCAGCCACTCGGACACCTCACCAAATTGTTTTGCTGCCAAACCTCATGGGTGGCAACGGGGCGCTACTATAGGGAGTTGGAGTAAAACGGTCAAGAAGAATTTTAATGATAATTATTGTTTGCTCATACTGTAAACAACTTGTGCAGTATATCTACATCGAGACAAGTTATGGACTTATACTTCCAAAGTACTTCATACATATCACAAAATAAAAAGGCCGGTTAAACCGACCTTTTACTCGTTCTTTCTCTTCGCCCATCAGGCGGTAAAACAATCAGCGACTACGGAAGACAATGCGGCCTTTGCTCAGGTCGTACGGGGTCAGTTCAACAGTCACTTTGTCGCCCGTCAGGATGCGGATGTAGTTTTTGCGCATTTTACCGGAGATGTGTGCAGTAACCACGTGACCGTTTTCTAACTCTACGCGGAACATGGTATTAGGCAACGTTTCAAGAACGGTACCTTGCATTTCAATATTGTCTTCTTTGGCCATCTAATCCTCTGGGGTATCACTACCGTAATTTGAACCGGCAAGATAATGCCGAAGTTCTGTAAATAAGTAAAGATTTGCGCGCTAAATCGCAACAAACAGGTTCGGCACATTACTCCGAAAACACACGGCTAAGCCGCACCAAAAGCGCAACGTATAAGGGAGCGGTGAGATAAACGATGGGCGTTACCTGACGCGAAAAATTCCTTATCGGCAGCGGGGTAATGAGCGTAACCAACTCTGCGACCGCAATTATAACACTCTGGGGAGAAATGTGCCGAAAACATTCATTCTTGTGGTGAAAACAAGCACCGTGGTACCCAGAAATTATTCGGCAATCGTCCGAGGCGCATTTGATTGAGATAATTAAGGTAATCCCGGCGGGGAATTTCGCAGGCACCAAGCGATGCTGTGTGATCGTTAAGGACCTGGCAGTCGATAAGCTTACCGCCATGACCGATAAATTCCTCACAGAATACCAGAAGCGCCGTTTTAGACGCATTTTCCATCCGGCTGAACATGGACTCGCCACAAAATAGTGTTCCCTGGGCCACGCCGTACATACCGCCGACAAGCTCATCTTCACGCCAGACTTCAATGGAGTGGGCATGACCGAGTTCGTGAAGGCGATGGTAGGCTTCGACCACGCCACGCGTGATCCAGGTTCCTTCTTCGCGATCGCTGGCACAGCCTTCAATGACCTGACCAAAAGCGTAATTCATCGTGACACGATAGGGCGAGCGTTTATGAAATCGCTTCATACTACGGCTGATATGCAGTGATTTTGGCCATAGCACCGCGCGGGGATCGGGCGACCACCAGAGGATGGGGTCGCCTGGAGAAAACCACGGAAAAATACCACGCTGGTAAGCCATTAACAGGCGCGCAGGGCTAAGATCGCCCCCAAGTGCCAGCAGGCCGTTAGGCTCACGTAATGCGCCTTCCGGGGAAGGGAAGGCTATTGAATGGCGAGAAAGCTGAACCAGGCGCATGACCGCAAAACTCCACGCAAGTCGGATCGTTCAATAATAGCTTACAAACCCTGCTTGAACTGGTAATAACGCCCCTGTCTGGCAAGCAGTTCTGCGTGAGTACCTTGCTCAATAATTTGCCCGTTGTCCATCACTATTATTTGTTGGAAACGAGAGAGTCCGCGAAGTCGATGGGTGACCATAAACACCGTTTTCTCACGCATCATTTCTGCAAGCAATTCAAGGATCTGGCTTTCGGTTGTGGCATCTAAGCCTTCGGTAGGTTCATCCAGCAACACCAGTGGCGCATCATGTAACAGCGCACGGGCGATAGCCAGACGGCGCAGTTCACCACCGGAGAGCTGGCGTCCGCCTTCACCTAACCAACTGTTGAGACCTGCATCCTCGAGCAGCTTCTCCAGACCAACGCGCCGCAAGATCTCCGACAGAGCCTCATCACTACTGCCAGGCGAGGCGAGTAACAGATTATCACGCAGCGTGGCGCTAAACAGATGCACTCGCTGAGGAACAACGCTGATGGTCTGTCGTAGAGCCGCTTCATTCAGGCTGGCTATGGGGCTATCGTTAAGCAAAATCTCGCCCTGTTGCGGGTCCCAAGCGCGGGTCAGCAGTTGTAACAGTGTTGATTTGCCGCATCCGGTTCGCCCGAGAATCGCAATATGTTCCCCGGCGTTTACCTGAAGAGAAATCCCTTTAAGTGCCTGTTGGGATTGCTCCGGATAAGTGAACTGAACATCCCGTAATGTCAGCGAAACGCGATCGGCAACACGAGTTTGGGTATCAGGGAAGGTGACTTCCGGTTTTTGATCCGTTAAATCAGTGATCCGAACGGCAGAGGCAATGACTTGCCCCAGATGCTGAAATGCACCCGTTACTGGTGCCAGTGCTTCAAACGCGGCTAACGCGCAGAAGACAAACAGGGCAATTAACGCGCCGGGTTGAGCATTGCCGCCAACGCCGCCAGACGCCATCCACAGCATCAGGATCACCGCTAACGCGCCAATGAGCAGCATTATCGCTTGCGACAATGCGGTCAGTTCAGATTGACGGCGTTGCGCTTCCAGCCATTGAATTTCTGTATTCTCTAGTTGCGTGCGATAACGATCGCTGGCACCAAAAATGGTCAGCTCAGCTTGCCCTTGCAGCCAGGCCGTCAGTTGTTGGCGATACTGTCCGCGAAGATGAGTCAGATTTTGCCCGGTGCTTTTTCCCGCACGATAAAACAGCGGTGGCATCAGGAAAAGCGTCAGTAACATAATGCCGCCCAGCGTAAAGGCGAGGGTGAAATCAAGGAAACTTAACCCGATTGTCACCACCATAATCACCACAAAAGCGCCCACCAGCGGCGAGATAACGCGCAGGTAAAGATGATCGAGCGTATCAACATCCGCCACCACGCGATTGAGCAATTCGCCCTGACGATAGCGCGCCAGTCCGGCAGGGGAGAGGGGCAGCAATTTGCTGAAGGTGTAAATGCGCAGATGCTGCAACACGCGGAAAGTCGCGTCGTGACTTACCAGACGTTCAAAATAGCGCCCGGCAGTACGGGTGATTGCTGCGCCACGCACGCCCGCAGCGGGTAGCATATAGTTGAAGCTGTACAGTCCGGCACCCCCCGCAACCGCTGAGGCCGAGAGGAACCAGCCGGAAAGTGTCAACAGACCGATACTGGCGAGCAGCGTCACAATTGCCAGCACAATACCAAGACTTAACATCCATTTATGACGTTTATACAGTGCCAGATAGGGTAGCAAAGCGCGCATTTAAATCTCCTCCTGACGATGGGCCAGTAATGTGGCGAATGGGCCACCAGCCACACTTAATTCCGCGTAACGTCCTTGCTCAATAATCCGGCCATCCTGCATAACCCAAATGACATCCCAGTCAGCAAGATCTTCTAACTGGTGGGTGACCATTAACGTTGTCTGGCGCAGAGAGGCGGCATTCAGCGCCTCCATTACGCGCTGTTCACTGTGAGCATCAAGGCTGGCAGCGGGTTCATCCAACAGTAATAGCGAACAGGGATTTAGTAACGCACGGGCCACCGCCACGCGCTGCGCCTGCCCCACGGAAAGGCGGGCAGCCTGGTCGCCAACAGGCGTATCAACGCCTTGTGGCAGGAGCGGTAGAAACTCGCTGACCCAGGCGTTATCCAGCGCTGCTTGTAATTCTTGTTCGCTGGCATCAGGTCGCGCCAGTAGTACGTTATCCCGTAATGTTGCTGCCGGTAATTGTGGGTTTTGCCCAACCCAGGAGAGATGTTTACGCCATGATTCTGGTGATAAATCGCGTAATTCTATCCCGTTGATTCGTAATGATCCCTGATATGAGAGAAAACCAGAAAGCGCGTTCAGCAGTGAGCTTTTACCTGAACCGCTGCGACCAACCAACACTGCACGTTGGCCTGCTGGCAAAGTAAAGTTCAGCGGTCCGGCCAGCGTTTTACCTTCCGGCGACGTGATAAACAGATCCTCGGCCTCAATGGTCAGCGGATCGGTCAATGCTAATTCCGCCTCACCGCGCTGCGGATGGGCGAGCGGGGTTTCCATAAACGTTTTCAGACTGTCAGCTGCACCAACAGCCTGGGCTTTAGCATGATAAAACGTACCGAGATCGCGTAATGGCTGGAAAAACTCTGGCGCAAGGATCAGGGCCAGAAAACCCGCAGCCAGCGTCACGCCAGTATCGTAGTGACCAAAATCCAGCTCGCCGAGATAGGAAAAACCAAAGTAGACCGCCACCAGAGCAATTGACAGCGAGGTAAAAAATTCGAGAATGCCGGAGGATAAAAACGCCAGTCGTAGCACTTCCATTGTCCGTTGGCGGAAATCTTCCGAAGCAGAACGAATACTTTCAATTTCAGCTTCACCACGACCAAAAATACGCAATGTTTCCATGCCGCGCAGGCGATCGAGGAAATGCCCACTTAAGCGAGCAAGAGCGAGAAAGTTACGTCGGTTAGCATCGGCAGCCCCCATTCCAACCAGCGCCATAAACAACGGAATTAGCGGTGCTGTGCCCAGCAGAATGAGCGCCGCAGCCCAGTTAGAGGGGAAGATCGCCACCACAATCAGCAACGGCACCGACACTGCCAGCGCCATTTGCGGCAGATAGCGTGCATAGTAATCATGCATATCGTCAATTTGCTCGAGTACCAGCGTCGCCCAGCTCCCCGCAGGTTTACCCTGAATCCACGCTGGCCCTGCTTGTTGCAGACGGTCGAGAACCTGACGGCGGATGGCAAAGCGGATATGCTGCCCGGCGTGATAACCCACCCGTTCGCGTAACCAGACCACCCATGCGCGCAGTACAAAGGTCAGAACCAGTAACGTAAAGGGAAGCAGCAGGGCTTCACGGGGAATATTCTCCATAATCATATGTTGCAGAATTCGCGCCATGAACCAGGCCTGGGCAATGATCAATATGCCGCTCACAAAGCCCAGCAGACGAGAAATATTCAGCCAACGTTGGGAGATGACGCTTTGCTGTTTTAACCAGCGGGTTAACTCTTTTTGACGAGATTTATTCATTGCACGCTTAGCAGGTGAGTTATCAGAATTATTTGCAGAGCAATGTTACAACGGGGAAAAAATAAAGGCGACCCATAGTCGCATGGTGTCGCCTTCTTTACTTTTGTTACTGATTTGTAAAATTATTTTGCGTCAGCTAAACCATCGAGGTAGCGTTCCGCATCAAGTGCTGCCATGCAGCCTGTACCGGCCGAAGTAATGGCCTGGCGATAAATGTGATCCATCACGTCGCCTGCGGCAAAGACGCCAGGAATGCTGGTCTGGGTGGCATTACCATGAATACCCGACTGTACTTTGATGTAGCCGTTTTCCAGTTCCAGCTGCCCTTCGAAAATCGCAGTATTCGGGCTGTGACCGATAGCAACAAACAGACCGGCAACGTCGAGTGACTCGATGTTATCGCTGTTTTGCGTATCGCGCAGACGAACGCCAGTGACACCCATTTGATCGCCGGTCACTTCTTCCAGCGTACGGTTGGTGTGCAGAATGATGTTGCCGTTCTCCACTTTATCCATCAGGCGCTTAATGAGGATTTTTTCCGCGCGGAAACCGTCACGGCGGTGAATCAGATGCACTTCCGAAGCGATGTTAGACAGATACAGCGCCTCTTCAACCGCGGTATTGCCGCCGCCGATGACCGCAACTTTCTGGTTGCGATAGAAGAAACCGTCGCAGGTTGCACAAGCAGAAACCCCACGGCCTTTAAAGGCTTCTTCAGAGGGCAGGCCGAGATAGCGTGCAGAAGCTCCGGTGGCAATAATCAGCGCGTCGCAAGTGTATTCGCCGTTATCGCCATTCAGACGGAACGGACGGTTTTGCAGATCCACCTTGTTGATATGATCAAAAATGATCTCAGTTTCAAACTTGGTGGCATGTTCGTGCATGCGCTCCATTAATAACGGACCGGTCAGATCGTTTGGATCGCCAGGCCAGTTTTCCACTTCCGTGGTGGTGGTCAGTTGGCCGCCTTTTTCCATGCCGGTAATCAGCACAGGTTGCAGGTTGGCGCGCGCCGCGTAGACAGCAGCGGTGTATCCCGCCGGGCCTGAACCCAGGATAAGCAGTTTACTGTGTTTGGTCGTGCCCATGAGATCCCCATAGTTGTTGGCAGACAATGGGCAGGATTGTAGGGAATTTACAGACGTAAAAAAAGAGTATGACGATTTTGTTAACAATTTGTGCAATCGGCAGCATCGATAAGCAGGTCAAATTCTCCCGTCATTATCACCTCTGCTACTTAAATTTCCCGCTTTATAAGCCGATTAAATGATGAATAAACGCCCCTGTTAATGAATATCTGGCATGTTGTACTAAAAATCGATGTTTTGCTTTGACAATCCCCTGGTGTTTTGCGAAAACATTCGAGGAAGAAAAAAAACAGTATTCTTATATGCGCATAACCATGCATGTAAATACCATGTTTACCGTGCTAGTGAAATCTACGTATGGCGTGGACAGACGCCATTCGTGATGTCGATAGCTGCCACAAGGCAACGGTCTTCTCACCGTAGACCCAGGCATTGCGCGCCGTGAATCTTCATGATTTCGGTCTATCGTGACGGGTAGCGACTCTGAACAGTGATGTTTCAGGGTCAGACAGGAGTAGGGAAGGAATACAGAGAGACAATAATAATGGTAGATAGCAAGAAGCGCCCTGGCAAAGATCTCGACCGTATCGATCGTAACATTCTTAATGAGTTGCAAAAGGATGGGCGTATTTCTAACGTCGAGCTTTCTAAACGTGTGGGACTTTCCCCAACGCCGTGCCTTGAGCGTGTGCGTCGGCTGGAAAGACAAGGGTTTATTCAGGGCTATACGGCGCTGCTTAACCCCCATTATCTGGATGCATCACTTCTGGTATTCGTTGAGATTACTCTGAATCGTGGCGCACCGGATGTGTTTGAACAATTCAATACCGCTGTACAAAAACTTGAAGAAATTCAGGAGTGTCATTTAGTATCCGGTGATTTCGACTACCTGTTGAAAACACGCGTGCCGGATATGTCAGCCTACCGTAAGTTGCTGGGGGAAACCCTGCTGCGTCTGCCTGGCGTCAATGACACACGGACATACGTTGTTATGGAAGAAGTCAAGCAGAGTAATCGTCTGGTTATTAAGACGCGCTAACACGGAACAGGTGCAAAATCGGCGTATTTTGATTACACTCCTGTTAATCCATACAGCAACAGTACTGGGGTAACCTGGTACTGTTGTCCGTTTTAGCATCGGGCAGGAAAAGCCTGTAACCTGGAGAGCCTTTCTTGAGCCAGGAATACACTGAAGACAAAGAAGTCACATTGACAAAGTTAAGTAGCGGCCGCCGCCTTCTGGAGGCGTTGCTGATCCTTATTGTCCTGTTTGCCGTCTGGTTGATGGCTGCCTTACTAAGCTTTAACCCTTCGGACCCCAGCTGGTCGCAAACGGCCTGGCATGAACCTATCCATAATTTAGGTGGGATGCCCGGTGCGTGGTTGGCAGATACGCTGTTCTTTATTTTTGGCGTGATGGCTTACACCATTCCCGTCATTATTGTCGGCGGTTGTTGGTTTGCCTGGCGTCATCAGTCCAGCGACGAATACATTGATTATTTTGCCGTTTCGCTACGCATCATTGGCGTTTTGGCGCTCATCCTTACCTCCTGTGGTCTGGCGGCAATCAACGCTGACGATATCTGGTATTTTGCCTCCGGTGGCGTCATTGGCAGCTTACTAAGCACTACGCTACAACCACTGCTACACAGTAGCGGGGGAACTATTGCGCTGCTCTGCGTTTGGGCAGCGGGCCTGACGTTGTTCACCGGTTGGTCATGGGTGACCATTGCTGAAAAACTCGGCGGCTGGATTTTAAACATTCTCACCTTCGCCAGTAATCGTACCCGTCGCGATGATACCTGGGTCGATGAAGATGAGTATGAAGACGACGAAGAGTATGAAGATGAAAATCACGGCAAACAGCATGAATCACGCCGTGCCCGTATTCTTCGCGGCGCGCTAGCGCGTCGTAAACGGTTGGCGGAAAAATTCATTAATCCGATGGGGCGGCAAACAGACGCTGCGTTGTTCTCCGGTAAGCGGATGGATGATGACGAAGAGATTACCTACACTGCACGCGGTGTGGCTGCCGACCCGGACGACGTCCTATTTTCGGGCAATCGTGCAACGCAGCCAGAATATGACGAATACGATCCATTATTAAACGGTGCGCCAATTACCGAACCTGTCGCTGTAGCAGCTGCTGCTACCACGGCGACACAAAGCTGGGCTGCGCCGGTTGAACCTGTGACTCAGACGCCGCCTGTTGCCTCTGTTGATGTTCCACCTGCGCAACCTACAGTAGCCTGGCAGCCTGTACCGGGTCCACAAACGGGAGAGCCGGTTATTGCTCCTGCACCGGAAGGTTACCCACAGCAGTCACAATATGCGCAGCCTGCAGTGCAATATAATGAGCCGCTGCAACAACCAGTACAGCCGCAGCAGCCGTATTATGCACCTGCAGCTGAACAACCTGCGCAACAGCCGTATTATGCCCCTGCGCCAGAACAACCGGTGGCAGGTAACGCCTGGCAAGCCGAAGAGCAGCAATCCACTTTTGCTCCACAGTCTACATACCAGACTGAGCAAACTTATCAGCAGCCAGCCGCTCAGGAGCCGTTGTACCAACAGCCGCAACCCGTTGAACAGCAGCCTGTTGTGGAGCCTGAACCCGTTGTAGAAGAGACAAAACCCGCGCGTCCGCCGCTTTACTACTTTGAAGAAGTTGAAGAGAAGCGAGCCCGTGAACGTGAACAACTTGCGGCCTGGTATCAACCGATTCCAGAACCGGTTAAAGAACCAGAACCGATCAAATCTTCGCTGAAAGCACCTTCTGTTGCAGCAGTACCTCCAGTAGAAGCCGCTGCCGCTGTTTCCCCGCTGGCATCTGGCGTGAAAAAAGCGACACTGGCGACGGGGGCTGCCGCAACCGTTGCCGCGCCAGTCTTCAGTCTGGCAAATAGCGGTGGACCGCGTCCTCAGGTCAAAGAGGGGATTGGTCCGCAGTTGCCACGACCGAAACGTATCCGCGTGCCAACTCGTCGTGAACTGGCGTCTTACGGTATTAAGCTGCCCTCACAGCGTGCGGCGGAAGAAAAAGCCCGTGAAGCCCAGCGCAATCAGTACGATTCTGGCGATCAGTACAACGATGATGAAATCGATGCGATGCAGCAGGATGAACTGGCACGTCAGTTCGCCCAGACACAGCAGCAACGCTATGGCGAACAGTATCAACATGATGTGCCCGTAAACGCAGAAGATGCAGATGCTGCGGCAGAGGCTGAACTGGCTCGTCAGTTTGCGCAAACTCAACAACAACGTTATTCCGGCGAACAACCGGCTGGGGCGAATCCGTTCTCGCTGGATGATTTTGAATTTTCGCCAATGAAAGCGTTGCTGGATGATGGTCCACACGAACCGTTGTTTACGCCAATTGTTGAACCTGTACAGCAGCCGCAACAACCGGTTGCACCGCAGCAGCAATATCAGCAGCCGCAACAACCAGTTCCGCCGCAGCCGCAGTATCAGCAGCCACAACAGCCGGTTGCGCCGCAGCCACAATATCAGCAGCCGCAACAACCGGTTGCGCCACAGCAGCAATATCAGCAGCCGCAACAACCGGTTGCGCCGCAGCAGCAGTATCAGCAGCCACAACAGCCAGTTGCGCCACAACCGCAGGATACCCTGCTTCATCCGCTGTTGATGCGTAATGGCGACAGCCGTCCGTTGCATAAACCGACGACGCCGCTGCCTTCTCTGGATTTGCTGACACCGCCGCCGAGCGAAGTGGAGCCGGTAGATACCTTTGCGCTTGAACAAATGGCTCGTCTGGTGGAAGCGCGTCTGGCTGATTTCCGTATTAAAGCCGATGTCGTCAATTACTCTCCGGGGCCGGTTATCACTCGCTTTGAACTTAACCTGGCTCCTGGCGTAAAAGCGGCGCGCATTTCTAACTTGTCACGGGACCTTGCCCGTTCACTTTCGACGGTGGCGGTGCGTGTCGTTGAAGTTATTCCTGGCAAACCCTATGTAGGTCTGGAGTTACCAAATAAAAAACGACAAACCGTTTATCTGCGCGAAGTTTTGGATAACGCCAAATTCCGCGATAATCCGTCGCCATTAACCGTGGTGCTGGGTAAAGATATCGCCGGTGAGCCGGTGGTTGCCGATCTGGCGAAAATGCCGCACTTGTTGGTTGCGGGGACTACCGGTTCCGGTAAATCTGTCGGTGTGAACGCGATGATCCTGAGCATGCTTTATAAAGCACAGCCAGAAGATGTGCGTTTCATCATGATCGACCCGAAAATGCTGGAGCTTTCGGTGTATGAAGGCATTCCGCACCTGTTAACGGAAGTCGTTACTGATATGAAAGATGCCGCCAACGCGCTGCGCTGGTGTGTTAACGAGATGGAGCGTCGGTATAAACTGATGTCTGCGCTGGGTGTGCGTAATCTGGCGGGTTATAACGAAAAAATTGCTGAAGCCGATCGCATGATGCGTCCGATTCCAGACCCGTACTGGAAGCCGGGTGACAGTATGGATGCCCAGCATCCGGTGCTGAAAAAAGAACCATACATTGTGGTGTTGGTTGACGAATTTGCCGACCTGATGATGACGGTAGGTAAAAAAGTGGAAGAGCTGATAGCACGTCTGGCGCAAAAAGCCCGTGCCGCGGGTATCCACCTCGTACTGGCAACTCAGCGTCCATCGGTTGATGTTATTACTGGTCTGATTAAAGCGAATATTCCGACCCGTATCGCCTTTACCGTATCCAGTAAGATTGACTCACGTACCATTCTTGATCAGGCTGGCGCGGAATCACTGCTGGGTATGGGGGATATGCTCTACTCTGGGCCGAACTCCACGTTGCCGGTACGTGTCCATGGTGCTTTTGTTCGCGATCAGGAAGTTCATGCCGTGGTGCAGGACTGGAAAGCGCGTGGTCGCCCACAGTATGTTGATGGCATCACCTCCGACAGCGAAAGCGAAGGTGGTGCGGGTGGTTTCGATGGCGCTGAAGAACTGGATCCGTTGTTCGATCAGGCGGTGCAGTTTGTCACTGAAAAACGCAAAGCGTCAATTTCTGGCGTACAGCGTCAGTTCCGCATTGGTTATAACCGTGCAGCGCGTATTATCGAACAGATGGAAGCGCAGGGGATTGTCAGCGAACAGGGGCACAACGGTAATCGTGAAGTGCTGGCCCCACCGCCGTTTGACTAATTAATGCATTGCCGGATAAGGCGCGGTAGCGTCGCATCCGGCACTCTATCAACTGAAAATTCAGTATTTTCTTCTTTCCTCAAGCTGATTATTAGCCTGGAATAGAGAGTAGAGGGAACTCCCGATCGGGAGTGACGTAATTTGAGGAATAATGATGAAAAAAATTGCCATCACCTGTGCATTACTCTCAAGCTTAGTAGCAAGCAGCGTTTGGGCTGATGCCGCAAGCGATCTGAAAAGCCGCCTGGATAAAGTCAGCAGCTTCCACGCCAGCTTCACACAAAAAGTGACTGATGGTAGCGGCGCGGCGGTGCAGGAAGGTCAGGGCGATCTGTGGGTGAAACGTCCAAACTTATTCAACTGGCATATGACACAACCTGATGAAAGCATTCTGGTTTCTGACGGTAAAACACTGTGGTTCTATAACCCGTTCGTTGAGCAAGCTACGGCAACCTGGCTGAAAGATGCCACCGGTAATACGCCGTTTATGCTGATTGCCCGCAACCAGTCCAGCGACTGGCAGCAGTACAATATCAAACAGAATGGCGATGACTTTGTCCTGACGCCGAAAGCCAGCAATGGCAATCTGAAGCAGTTCACCATTAACGTGGGACGTGATGGCACAATCCATCAGTTTAGCGCGGTGGAGCAGGACGATCAGCGCAGCAGTTATCAACTGAAATCCCAGCAAAATGGGGCTGTGGATGCAGCGAAATTTACCTTCACCCCGCCGCAAGGCGTCACGGTAGATGATCAACGTAAGTAGAGGCACCTGAGTGAGCAATCTGTCGCTCGATTTTTCGGATAATACTTTTCAACCTCTGGCCGCGCGTATGCGGCCAGAAAATTTAGCACAGTATATCGGCCAGCAACATTTGCTGGCTGCGGGGAAGCCGCTGCCGCGCGCTATCGAAGCCGGGCATTTGCATTCGATGATCCTCTGGGGGCCACCGGGTACCGGCAAAACAACCCTCGCTGAAGTGATTGCCCGCTATGCGAACGCTGATGTGGAACGTATTTCTGCCGTCACCTCTGGCGTGAAAGAGATTCGCGAGGCGATCGAGCGCGCCCGGCAAAACCGCAATGCAGGTCGCCGCACTATTCTTTTTGTTGACGAAGTTCACCGTTTCAACAAAAGCCAGCAGGATGCATTTCTGCCACATATTGAAGACGGCACCATCACTTTTATTGGCGCAACCACTGAAAACCCGTCGTTTGAGCTTAATTCGGCACTGCTTTCCCGTGCCCGTGTCTATCTGTTGAAATCCCTGAGTACAGAGGATATTGAGCAAGTACTAACTCAGGCGATGGAAGACAAAACCCGTGGCTATGGTGGTCAGGATATTGTTCTGCCAGATGAAACACGACGCGCCATTGCTGAACTGGTGAATGGCGACGCGCGCCGGGCGTTAAATACGCTGGAAATGATGGCGGATATGGCCGAAGTCGATGATAGCGGTAAGCGGGTCCTGAAGCCTGAATTACTGACCGAAATCGCCGGTGAACGTAGCGCCCGCTTTGATAACAAAGGCGATCGCTTTTACGATCTGATTTCCGCACTGCATAAGTCGGTACGTGGTAGCGCACCCGATGCGGCGCTGTACTGGTATGCGCGAATTATTACCGCTGGTGGCGATCCGTTATATGTCGCGCGTCGCTGTCTGGCGATTGCGTCTGAAGACGTCGGTAATGCCGATCCACGGGCGATGCAGGTGGCAATTGCGGCCTGGGATTGCTTTACTCGCGTTGGCCCGGCGGAAGGTGAACGCGCCATTGCTCAGGCGATTGTTTACCTGGCCTGCGCGCCAAAAAGCAATGCTGTCTACACTGCGTTTAAAGCCGCGCTGGCCGATGCTCGCGAACGCCCGGATTATGACGTACCGGTTCATTTGCGTGATGCGCCGACGAAATTAATGAAGGAAATGGGCTATGGGCAGGAATATCGTTACGCTCATGATGAAGCAAACGCTTATGCTGCCGGTGAGGTTTACTTCCCGCCGGAAATAGCACAAACACGCTATTATTTCCCGACAAACAGGGGCCTTGAAGGCAAGATTGGCGAAAAGCTCGCCTGGCTGGCTGAACAGGATCAAAATAGCCCCATAAAACGCTACCGTTAATGTTATCGTTGCGGTAATGTTGTTACTGTATCCCTGTGGTCGCAGGCTGTGGCCACATCTCCCATTTAATTCGATAAGCACAGGATAAGCATGCTCGATCCCAATCTGCTGCGTAATGAGCCAGACGCAGTCGCTGAAAAACTGGCACGCCGGGGCTTTAAGCTGGATGTAGATAAGCTGGGCGCTCTTGAAGAGCGTCGTAAAGTATTGCAGGTCAAAACGGAAAACCTGCAAGCGGAGCGTAACTCCCGATCGAAATCCATTGGCCAGGCGAAAGCGCGCGGGGAAGATATCGAGCCTTTACGTCTGGAAGTGAACAAACTGGGCGAAGAGCTGGATACAGCAAAAGCCGAGCTGGATGCTTTACAGGCTGAAATTCGCGATATCGCGCTAACCATCCCTAACTTGCCTGCAGATGAAGTGCCGGTAGGTAAAGACGAAAATGACAACGTTGAAGTCAGCCGCTGGGGCACCCCGCGTGAGTTTGACTTTGAAGTTCGTGACCATGTGACGCTGGGTGAAATGCACTCTGGCCTCGACTTTGCAGCTGCAGTTAAGCTGACTGGTTCCCGCTTTGTGGTAATGAAAGGGCAGATTGCTCGCATGCACCGCGCACTGTCGCAGTTTATGCTGGATCTGCATACCGAACAGCATGGCTACAGTGAGAACTATGTTCCGTACCTGGTTAACCAGGACACGCTGTACGGTACGGGTCAGCTGCCGAAATTTGCTGGCGATCTGTTTCATACTCGTCCGCTGGAAGAAGAAGCAGACACCAGTAACTATGCGCTGATCCCAACGGCAGAAGTTCCGCTGACTAACCTGGTGCGCGGTGAAATCATCGATGAAGATGATCTGCCAATTAAGATGACCGCCCACACCCCATGCTTCCGTTCTGAAGCCGGTTCATATGGTCGTGACACCCGTGGTCTGATCCGTATGCACCAGTTCGACAAAGTTGAAATGGTGCAGATCGTGCGCCCGGAAGACTCAATGGCGGCGCTGGAAGAGATGACTGGTCATGCAGAAAAAGTCCTGCAGTTGTTGGGCCTGCCGTACCGTAAAATCATCCTTTGCACTGGCGACATGGGCTTTGGCGCTTGCAAAACTTACGACCTGGAAGTATGGATCCCGGCACAGAACACCTACCGTGAGATCTCTTCCTGCTCCAACGTTTGGGATTTCCAGGCGCGTCGTATGCAGGCACGCTGCCGCAGCAAGTCGGACAAGAAAACCCGTCTGGTTCATACCCTGAACGGTTCTGGACTGGCTGTTGGTCGTACGCTGGTTGCAGTAATGGAAAACTATCAGCAGGCTGATGGTCGTATTGAAGTACCAGAAGTTCTGCGTCCGTATATGAACGGACTGGAATATATTGGCTAATACCCAATTTTTCTGAATCTAAAAAGCGCCTGCGGGCGCTTTTTTTGTCTCCCTTTGATACCGAACAATAATTACTCCTCACTTACACGTAATACTACTTTCGAGTGAAAATCTACCTATCTCTTTGATTTTCAAATTATTCGATGTATACAAGCCTATATAGCGAGCTGCTATAGAAATAATTACACAATACGGTTTGTTACTGGAATCAATCGTGAGCAAGCTTGAGTGAGCCATTATGAAAACGAAAATCCCTGATGCGGTATTGGCTGCTGAGGTGAGTCGCCGTGGTTTGGTAAAAACGACAGCGATCGGCGGCCTGGCAATGGCCAGCAGCGCATTAACATTACCTTTTAGTCGGATTGCGCACGCTGTCGATAGCGCCATTCCAACAAAATCAGACGAAAAGGTTATCTGGAGCGCCTGTACAGTTAACTGTGGTAGTCGCTGCCCGCTACGTATGCACGTCGTGGACGGTGAAATCAAATATGTCGAAACGGACAATACCGGCGATGACAATTACGACGGCCTGCACCAGGTTCGCGCCTGCCTGCGTGGGCGTTCCATGCGTCGCCGTGTCTACAATCCGGACCGCCTGAAATATCCGATGAAACGAGTCGGGGCGCGCGGTGAAGGCAAATTCGAGCGCATTAGCTGGGAAGAAGCCTACGACATCATCGCGACCAATATGCAGCGCCTGATCAAAGAGTACGGCAACGAGTCTATCTATCTGAACTATGGCACCGGTACGCTGGGCGGCACCATGACCCGCTCCTGGCCGCCGGGAAATACCCTGGTCGCGCGGCTGATGAACTGCTGCGGCGGCTATCTGAACCATTACGGCGACTACTCCTCCGCGCAAATTGCGGAAGGTTTGAACTATACCTACGGCGGCTGGGCAGATGGCAACAGCCCGTCGGATATCGAAAACAGTAAGCTGGTAGTGCTGTTTGGTAATAACCCTGGCGAAACGCGAATGAGTGGCGGTGGGGTGACTTACTATCTTGAACAGGCACGCCAGAAATCTAATGCCCGCATGATCATCATCGATCCGCGCTATACCGACACCGGTGCCGGGCGCGAAGATGAGTGGATCCCTATTCGTCCGGGAACAGATGCCGCACTGGTTAACGGTCTGGCGTACGTCATGATCACTGAAAACCTGGTGGATCAGGCATTCCTCGATAAATATTGCGTTGGCTACGATGAGAAAACCCTGCCAGCCAGTGCGCCGAAAAATGGCCACTATAAAGCTTATATTCTGGGTGAAGGGCCAGATGGCGTGGCTAAAACGCCGGAATGGGCCTCGCAAATCACTGGTGTTCCGGCAGACAAAATCATCAAATTGGCTCGTGAAATCGGTAGTACCAAACCGGCGTTTATCAGCCAGGGATGGGGCCCGCAGCGTCACGCTAACGGTGAAATCGCAACCCGTGCTATCTCGATGCTGGCGATTCTGACCGGTAACGTTGGTATTAACGGAGGCAACAGCGGCGCGCGTGAAGGTTCATACAGCTTACCGTTTGTCCGTATGCCGACCTTGGAAAACCCGATCCAGACCAGCATTTCGATGTTTATGTGGACCGATGCCATTGAACGTGGCCCGGAAATGACGGCGCTGCGTGATGGTGTACGCGGGAAAGATAAGCTGGATGTGCCGATCAAAATGATCTGGAACTATGCCGGTAACTGCCTGATTAACCAGCATTCTGAAATCAACCGTACCCATGAAATCCTTCAGGATGATAAGAAGTGCGAGCTGATTGTGGTTATCGACTGCCACATGACCTCATCGGCGAAATATGCTGACATCCTGCTGCCTGACTGCACCGCTTCCGAACAGATGGACTTTGCGCTGGATGCATCCTGCGGGAATATGTCTTACGTGATTTTCAACGATCAGGTGATTAAACCGCGCTTTGAATGTAAGACCATCTATGAAATGACCAGCGAACTGGCAAAACGTCTTGGCGTTGAGCAACAGTTTACTGAAGGCCGTACCCAGGAAGAGTGGATGCGGCATCTGTATGCCCAGTCGCGGGAAGCGATTCCTGAACTGCCAACGTTTGAAGAGTTCCGCAAGCAGGGGATCTTTAAAAAGCGCGACCCACAAGGGCATCACGTTGCTTATAAAGCCTTCCGTGAAGATCCGCAGGCAAACCCACTGACTACGCCATCGGGCAAAATTGAGATTTATTCGCAGGCGCTGGCTGACATTGCCGCTACCTGGGAATTGCCTGAAGGCGATGTGATCGATCCACTGCCGATCTACACGCCGGGCTTTGAAAGTTATCAGGATCCGCTGAACAAACAGTATCCGCTGCAGCTTACAGGTTTCCACTATAAATCTCGCGTTCACTCAACTTACGGCAACGTTGATGTGCTGAAAGCGGCTTGCCGTCAGGAAATGTGGATCAACCCGCTTGATGCCCAAAAACGCGGTATCCACAACGGCGATAAAGTCAGGATCTTTAACGATCGTGGTGAGGTTCATATTGAGGCGAAAGTGACGCCACGAATGATGCCGGGTGTAGTCGCACTGGGTGAAGGTGCCTGGTATGACCCGGATGCAAAACGTGTCGATAAGGGTGGTTGTATTAACGTACTGACCACTCAACGTCCGTCTCCTCTCGCTAAGGGGAATCCGTCACATACAAACCTTGTTCAGGTTGAAAAGGTGTAAGGAGTAACCGATGACAACCCAGTATGGATTTTTTATTGATTCCAGCCGTTGCACCGGTTGCAAAACCTGCGAGCTGGCTTGTAAAGACTACAAAGATTTGACGCCAGAAGTCAGCTTCCGCCGCATTTATGAATATGCTGGCGGCGACTGGCAGGAAGATAACGGTGTCTGGCACCAGAACGTGTTTGCCTACTATCTGTCGATTTCGTGCAACCACTGCGAAGATCCGGCTTGTACTAAAGTCTGCCCGAGCGGTGCGATGCATAAACGTGAAGATGGTTTTGTTGTGGTCGATGAAGATGTGTGCATTGGCTGCCGCTACTGCCATATGGCTTGCCCGTATGGCGCACCGCAATATAACGAAACGAAAGGCCATATGACCAAATGCGATGGTTGTTATGACCGTGTTGCGGAGGGTAAAAAGCCGATCTGTGTTGAATCTTGTCCGCTGCGGGCGCTGGATTTCGGCCCTATCGACGAGCTGCGTAAAAAACATGGCGATCTGGCGGCCGTTGCGCCGTTGCCGCGAGCTCACTTTACCAAACCGAATATTGTGATCAAACCCAATGCCAATAGCCGCCCGACCGGGGATACCACTGGCTATCTGGCAAACCCGAAGGAGGTGTGAGATGGGAAGTGGATGGCATGAATGGCCGCTGATGATCTTCACGGTCTTCGGGCAATGTGTAGCAGGTGGTTTTATCGTTCTGGCTTTGGCGCTGCTCAAAGGCGACCTGCGAGCAGAAGCCCAGCAGCGTGTTATCGCCTGCATGTTTGGTTTATGGGTGCTGATGGGCATTGGCTTTATCGCCTCTATGCTCCATCTTGGTTCACCAATGCGCGCTTTTAACTCGCTCAACCGGGTAGGGGCTTCAGCACTCAGTAACGAAATCGCCAGCGGTTCGATCTTTTTTGCCGTAGGCGGCATCGGCTGGTTGCTGGCAATGCTGAAAAAGCTGTCACCGGCATTGCGTACGCTGTGGCTGATAGTGACGATGGTTCTTGGCGTCATCTTTGTCTGGATGATGGTGCGTGTGTATAACAGCATTGATACCGTTCCGACCTGGTACAGCATCTGGACGCCGATGGGCTTCTTCCTGACGATGTTTATGGGCGGCCCGTTACTGGGTTACCTGTTGTTGAGTCTGGCTGGCGTCGATGGCTGGGCGATGCGTCTGCTGCCAGCAATTTCTGTACTGGCACTGGTAGTGAGTGGCGTGGTGTCAGTGATGCAGGGCGCAGAGCTGGCGACTATTCATAGTTCTGTGCAGCAGGCCGCAGCGCTGGTGCCGGACTATGGTGCGCTGATGTCCTGGCGGATCGTGCTTTTGGCCGTTGCCCTGTGCTTGTGGATTGCACCACAGCTAAAAGGTTATCAGCCTGCGGTTCCGCTACTTTCTGTATCATTCATTCTGCTTCTGGCAGGGGAATTAATCGGTCGCGGCGTATTCTATGGTTTGCATATGACCGTGGGGATGGCCGTCGCAAGCTAATCATAACAACCGGGGTTTCGGCCCCGGTTCTCTTTTATTTCTGCTTCGTTAACGTGTCATAACTGGTCATCAAATTACGATAATCAGGAATGTGGTTAGAGAACAACGTCGCCAGTCCTTCAATATCATTACGCCAGTCGCGATGCAGCTCGCACGCCACGCCGAACCATGTCATCAATTGCGCACCAGCTTGCGACAAGCGATCCCATGCCGAATGCCGGGTAATTTCATTAAAGGTCCCTGACGCGTCAGTCACGACAAAGACGTCAAACCCTTCTTCAATGGCTGAAAGCGCCGGGAATGCCACGCAAACTTCGGTTACCACACCGGCAATAATTAACTGTTTTTTACCTGTCGCTTTGACAGCTTTTACAAAATCTTCGTTATCCCAGGCGTTAATATTTCCCGGGCGAGCAATGTAAGGTGTATCGGGGAATTGTGCTTTCAGTTCTGGAACTAATGGGCCGTTAGGACCGGTTTCAAAACTGGTGGTAAGAATAGTTGGTAAGTTGAAATACTTAGCCAGGTCACCCAGCGCCAGCACGTTATTTTTAAACTTATCGGGTTCGATATCCCGTACAAGGGAAAGTAAACCAGCTTGGTGATCAACAAGCAAAACGGCAGCATCATTTTTATCAAGACGAACATACGGTTTGGTCATCCTCTTCTCCTTTCGAGAGTCAGTGGTACGTCTGAAATCGATCAGACGCGATGCATTGCTCTGAAAGCATAGACGGGAAATATGAGTTTGCTGTGACCATGAAATTTTTCGACTGAACGAAGCGTATGAAATTTGTGTTAGTTCAATAAAAACAATCAGATGAGACTAATCATCTCTTCAGCATTAGCGTTATGAATGAGTAATATAAATCGATAATACCGCCGCTGGGATATCGCGTATTTTCACCCATTGACAATGTTTTTGGCGGTGGCATGATGCGCATGAAATTTGAACTTCCTCACGGTTTTAATTCATGTCCACGTATACCCAGCCTGTCATGCTTTTGCTGTCTGGCCTGCTTTTGTTGACTCTGGCGATTGCGGTGTTAAATACACTCGTGCCGCTTTGGCTCGCCCAGGAACACATGTCCACATGGCAGGTAGGCGTTGTCAGCTCATCCTATTTTACCGGCAACCTTGTCGGTACATTGCTGACAGGGTATGTCATTAAGCGCATTGGCTTTAACCGCAGCTATTATCTGGCCTCCTTCATTTTTGCCGCTGGCTGTGCCGGCCTTGGCCTGATGATTGGATTCTGGAGCTGGTTGGCTTGGCGTTTTGTCGCGGGCGTCGGCTGTGCCATGATTTGGGTGGTTGTTGAGAGCGCGCTGATGTGCAGTGGGACGTCACGTAACCGTGGGCGTTTGCTTGCTGCGTATATGATGGTTTATTACGTGGGAACGTTTTTAGGCCAGTTACTGGTCAGCAAAGTTTCAACCGAGCTGATGTCCGTATTGCCGTGGGTTACAGGTTTGACGTTGGCAGGGATCTTACCGCTGTTGTTTACGCGTGTGCTGAATCAGCAGGCTGAAAACCATGATTCGACGTCAATTACGTCAATGCTAAAACTCCGTCAGGCGCGGCTTGGCGTGAATGGCTGCATTATCTCAGGAATCGTTCTGGGATCTCTATATGGCCTGATGCCGCTGTACCTCAATCACAAAGGGGTGAGCAATGCCAGCATTGGTTTCTGGATGGCGGTACTGGTCAGTGCGGGTATCCTTGGACAATGGCCAATTGGACGTCTGGCGGATAAGTTTGGTCGACTGCTGGTGTTGCGTGTTCAGGTCTTTGTCGTCATTCTCGGCAGTATCGCGATGCTTAGCCAGGCGGCGATGGCCCCAGCGTTATTCATCCTCGGTGCCGCTGGCTTTACGCTATATCCGGTGGCGATGGCATGGGCTTGCGAGAAAGTTGAACATCATCAACTGGTGGCGATGAACCAGGCCTTACTGTTGAGCTATACTGTGGGAAGTCTGCTTGGCCCGTCATTTACCGCTATGCTAATGCAGAATTTCTCCGATAATTTATTGTTTATCATGATCGCCAGCGTATCGTTTATCTATTTGCTGATGCTGCTGCGCAACGCCGGTCATACGCCGAAACCCGTTGCTCACGTGTAAATGAATTCAAGCAGAGTGTGAACTTACTGTTTCACACTCTGCTTTTTTGTTTCTTCTATCTGACTTGCTTTATTCCAAATTTTATTCGTTTAAAAATAAAATGTGCAGCAGGTTATAATTTTGCATTTCGCTATTTCCGCACTTCTTATTTGCCGCGCATAATCCCTCGTTTTACAGATGCCCCTTTAATTTTGGCGAAGGATTTGTCTATGGCTGGGAATGTTCAGGAAAAACAGTTGCGATGGTACAACATTGCGCTGATGTCTTTTATCACTGTCTGGGGTTTTGGCAACGTTGTTAATAACTATGCCAACCAGGGGCTGGTGGTTGTTTTTTCATGGGTGTTTATCTTTGCACTCTATTTCACACCTTATGCGCTAATTGTTGGTCAGTTAGGCTCGACCTTCAAAGATGGGAAGGGCGGGGTCAGTACCTGGATTAAACACACGATGGGACCCGGACTGGCTTATCTCGCCGCGTGGACCTACTGGGTGGTGCATATTCCCTATCTGGCACAAAAACCCCAGGCAATTCTGATTGCGCTCGGTTGGGCGATGAAAGGCGACGGTTCGCTAATCAAAGAATATTCAGTCGTAGCGTTACAGGGATTAACGCTGGTGCTGTTTATCTTCTTTATGTGGGTTGCTTCACGCGGTATGAAATCGCTGAAAATCGTCGGTTCTGTGGCAGGGATTGCTATGTTTGTTATGTCGCTCCTGTATGTGGCGATGGCGGTAACCGCGCCTGCAATTACTGAAGTGCATATTGCGACCACAAACATTACCTGGGAAACGTTCATTCCTCATATCGACTTTACCTACATTACCACTATTTCAATGCTGGTTTTCGCGGTTGGCGGAGCAGAGAAGATTTCTCCTTACGTTAATCAAACGCGCAACCCAGGAAAAGAATTTCCAAAAGGGATGTTATGCCTGGCGGTGATGGTTGCGGTTTGTGCCATTCTGGGCTCGCTGGCGATGGGGATGATGTTTGATTCGCGTAATATCCCGGATGACTTAATGACCAACGGTCAGTATTACGCCTTTCAGAAGCTGGGCGAGTATTACAACATGGGTAATACTTTAATGGTGATTTACGCCATTGCGAATACCCTGGGACAAGTAGCGGCGCTGGTATTCTCGATTGATGCCCCGCTTAAAGTGCTATTAGGTGATGCTGACAGCAAATATATTCCAGCCAGTTTATGTCGTACCAACGCTTCTGGTACGCCCGTTAATGGCTATTTTCTGACCCTGGTACTGGTGGCGATTCTGATTATGCTGCCGACTCTCGGCATTGGTGATATGAACAATCTCTATAAATGGCTGTTGAACCTTAATTCGGTAGTGATGCCGCTGCGTTATTTATGGGTATTTGTTGCATTTATTGCAGTCGTTCGCTTGGCGCAGAAATATAAACCAGAATATGTCTTTATTCGTAATAAGCCTCTGGCAATGACCGTCGGGATTTGGTGTTTTGCCTTTACCGCCTTTGCCTGTTTGACGGGGATCTTCCCGAAAATGGAAGCCTTCACTGCAGAGTGGACCTTCCAGTTGGCGCTGAATGTTGCAACGCCGTTTGTGCTGGTAGGATTAGGACTGATATTCCCGCTGCTGGCGCGTAAAGCGAATAGTAAATAATTATTGTGGTCGGTGACGCTGACTCTGGCAGATCTGACCCGTTTTTACATAATCGAGAAATGCGCGCAAGCCGCAGGACATATACTGGCGGTTTGGATAATAGATCTGGAAGCCTGGACGCTCTGTGCTCCAGTCTTCCAGTACACATTCTAAACGACCAGTATCAAGGTACTCCTTGATCTGTTCATAGAGCAGATACCCGATACCAGCACCCATCAAAACGGCCTCCAGTTCAGCATCAACATCATCCAGAATGATATTTCCTGCGACAGCAATTTCCAGCTCCTTTGCAAATTGCCAGTGGAAAGGTTTGCCGCTGGGATAACGAAAAACAACACATTGATGATTAAGCAGATCATGAGGATGGCGGGGTTTGCCATATCTTGCAAAGTACTCTGGCGTTGCTGCTACACATAATTTCACTGGCGGGCCGATCGCCACGCTGATCATATCTTTTTCGACGATGCAACTAAGTCGAACGCCAGCGTCAAAGCCCTGTTGGACGATATCGACAAGAGAGTCGTCAGTTGTGAGCTCGACTTTAATATCAGGATATTCACGTGTGAAACCAACCAGTAAAGACATTAAAAATATACGTGCAGCTACCCGGGCGGCATTGATTTTGAGCGTTCCTGTCGGTGTCAGACGAAAATCATTCATCTCATCTAACATGATCTGAATTTCGTCGAAAGCTGGGCGCAATCGTTCATAGAGATTAGAACCCGCTTCCGTTAACGATACGCTTCGGGTTGTCCGATTGAATAAGCGAATTTTAAGACGTTGTTCCAGTGTTTTAATACTATGGCTAATGGCGGACGAGGATAAGCCTAACTCATCGCCCGCTGCACGAAAGCTTTGATTACGGGCCACGGCAAAGAAAGTGGCAAAGTCAGACATATTCATCCGCATTAGTGAAAATCCTTCATTAACTCATCCTGAATCATCACGTTTACAGGATTATGCCGCCTGCGTAAAGTGCGCTCCAGAACTTAACGTGGAGGTAAAATTATGCAGTCTGAACGTATTTATTTGGTATGGGCCCATCCTCGTCATGATTCATTGACCGCACATATTGCTGATGCGATCCATCAGCGGGCAATGGAGCGGAAAATACAGGTGACGGAACTCGATTTATATCGGCGTAATTTCAACCCAGTGATGACGCCGGAAGATGAACCAGACTGGAAGAATATGGATAAACGTTATTCTCCAGAGGTTCATCAGCTTTATTCAGAGCTGCTTGAACATGACACGTTAGTGGTGGTTTTTCCTCTCTGGTGGTACAGCTTCCCGGCAATGCTAAAAGGATATATTGACAGAGTATGGAATAATGGGCTGGCTTATGGAGATGGGCACAAATTACCATTCAATAAAGTTCGTTGGGTGGCGCTGGTTGGAGGAGACAAAGAATCATTTGTCCAGATGGGCTGGGAAAAAAATATAAGCGATTATTTAAAAAATATGTGCAGTTATCTTGGTATTGAAGATGCCGATGTCACTTTCTTGTGTAATACAGTGGTATTCGATGGGGAAGAACTTCACGCGAGCTATTATCAGTCGTTATTATCTCAGGTACGGGATATGGTAGATGCACTATAAGATGTGTTAAAAACGCTGTAGCAGAATGAAGCGCGGAATAAAAAAGCGGCAACTCAATAAAGTTGCCGCTTTACGGGGAAATTAGAACATTACCTTATGACCGTACTGCTCAAGAATGCCTTTCACGCGTTCCATGGTCTCTTTCTTCGGTGGTTTAACACCGTCGAGTTTGTACTCTTCACCCATTGCCACCCATTTGTGTTTGCCCAGCTCGTGGTAGGGGAGAAGCTCGATTTTCTCAACGTTGCCCATATCACGGGTAAATTCACCGAGGCGATGCGCTGAATCGTCATCGTCAGACCAGCCTGGGACAACAACGTAGCGGATCCACACCTTCACATTTTTGTTCGCCAGATATTTAGCGAACTCCAGCGTGCGGTGGTTGGAAACTCCAACCAGATTTTGGTGGATCTCGTCGTTCATCTGTTTGAGATCGAGCATTACCAGGTCGGTTACTTCCAGCAGTTCATCAATCACCGGATCGTAACGACGAACAAAACCGTTGGTGTCCAGACAGGTATGAATGCCTTCTTTTTTGCAGGCGCGGAACCAGTCACGAACAAACTCAGCTTGCAGGATTGCTTCACCGCCGGATGCGGTAACGCCGCCGCCGGAAGCGTTCATAAAGTGGCGATAGGTCACCACTTCCTTCATCAAATCTTCAACGGTAACTTCTTTACCGCCATGCGTGTCCCAGGTGTCGCGGTTATGACAATACAGGCAGCGCATCAGGCAGCCCTGGAAAAAGGTGATAAAGCGAATACCCGGGCCGTCTACGGTTCCACAGGATTCAAAGGAGTGAATGCGACCAATAACTGACTTGGTAGCCCCCGCCGTAGCGGTATTTTCTGTTGTATTACAATTAGTTAAATTACTCATATCGCTTCAATTGGCTCTAGTTAACTCTGGTTTATGGACGCATTATGGACATTCCTGACACCGGGTTAAGAGTCACAGCATCTTGTAAGAAATCCGGTGCAAAGTGTGCGTAGGTCATAGTTTGCTGAATGTTAGAATGACCCAGGATGCGCTGCAATGTGATTATGTTACCTCCATTCATTATAAAATGTGTGGCAAATGTATGCCTCAAAACATGTACTGCTTGTCCGTCAGGTAAATCGGGTTTTACTTCCCTGAGAGCGTTACGCACTTTGTAGTAACTGGCATTAAAAAGCCTGCCTGAATTTTTGGTCTTGATCCGTTTAATCAGGTCCTGCGAAACGGGAATTGTCCTGCGTTTTCCGTTTTTAGTTTTCATAAACGTAACCATCTGGTTAATGATGTGTTCAGCTTTTAAATTAGACACTTCACTCCAGCGTCCACCAGTAGAAAGGCAGACCAGAGTTGCATTTAATTCATCACCATCAAGCATGGATAACAGCCGCGTAATCTCTTCACTGGACAAAAAAGCCATTTCCGTAACAGCTTCACGTAACCGTTTAATCTCACGGAACGGGTTGTGAGAGTGGTATTCACCGGCGTCAATTAACTTGGTGAACATCCCACTCATTATTGCCAGATGTCGATTTACGCTGGCTGGTTTTAGACCATCGTTCATCATTACAACGCGATAATCAGTTATCGTTTTCTTTGTTAGCTGGTCAGCTCTGGACACTCCCATTTCTGCAAATTTGGCGATTATTGTCGTTAAACGCCCCCGTTCAATATCTCCACGCTCATGTGATTTTCCGTGATATATCCACCATCTGCCTAACAACTCTGTAAGAGTTCGGCGGTCGGCTGGTTTCTCCAACCACTCTTTGTTGTGGTAGTTAACCAGTACATGACGTTCGAATGCTTGAGCTTCACCTTTAGTTTTAAATTTCCGCCTGATACGTTTTCCATCTGCACCCTGCGGTCTGACGTCCACTTCATAACGACCATCATCGAGCTTTTTAATAGACATAAAGCCCTCCGATGACGCTGTTTACTTCTACTTCTACTACTTGAAAATTAATGCAATTTTCTTTCGTACATTTACTACACACATATGCTGAATAAATCGTCAGCCAGTCTTCTGGTCTGAGTGGTGCAAGGTTGTTGAGTCTTGCCCAATGTGTGCGAGAGCCGGGGCTATTTGTCCAGCTGCTGGATCTGTTTCATCAAACATGAACCAGTCACGATACTTGCGAAAGCGTGGATGCTTAAACAGCTTCATACCTGCTTCCATAGGCATTTTTGATTTTCCTGATTCATATCCATGATATGTGTAGTAATTAATTCCAATTAATTCAGCAAGTTCCTTAGTTTTAAGACGTTCGGATTCACGGATGAGCTTTAGTTTCTCACTTTGTTCACTTGACATAATTTTGCTAATCTCCAATTATATTGTTACTTGGCAATTTGCGATTCACTCAAAAAGGCTCTAGATGGCTCCAGTTGGTGAATCGCAAATCTTATGGAGGATAGCAAAGTGACGACAAATGTAGAAATTTCTTGTCCAACTAGCGATGAGGCAAGTTTCGAAAATGAAGCCAAACGTAAAAGCATTCAGATTTCAGAGCGCCCATCTGATTTGCTGTCGAAAGAAGGTTTTGCTCTTTACATCGGTAAGACACCACGCGCGGTGGCTGAAATGGCTAAAGCAGGCAAGCTGCCAGCCTTCTACATGACAGACCCATTAAAACCAAGAGGGAAAGCTGAATTATGGATTAATCGCCGTGAGTGGGACAAGTACGCAGCCCAACTGGTTGATGAAGCTCCGACAGAATGGCATGACTGGAAAAATCGCATTAGTTACAGCAAATCAAGACATGGCCGTGCGGCTTAAGGTGGAAAGGATGAACGAGCCTCGTTGTATTGCTCAGTTATTGCGTAACGAAAGCCCCAGGGCGATTGACTTCACCATCACCCACGGGAAGGGACGCAAGGGAATCATTATCCGTACCAAAAAACAGAGTCCGTTAAAAAAGGCTCTGACCTTTCTGAAAAGCCGGAGGGGCTGGAAATGACAGTGATGACGCTTAATCTCGTCGAAAAACAGCCAGCAGCCATGCGCCGGATAATTGGTAAGCATCTGGCCGTCCCTCGCTGGCAGGAGACATGCGATTATTATAATCAGATGATGGAACGCGAACGGCTAACGGTTTGCTTTCATGCGCAGTTAAAACAGCGTCACGCAACGATGCGTTTTGAAGAAATGAACGACGTCGAACGTGAACGACTGGTATGTGCAATTGATGAATTGCGTGGGGCATTCTCAAAACGCCGTCAGGTTGGTGCAAGTGAGTATGCATATATTAGTTTTTTAACTGTCAGTCAGCGTCGCACTTTATTTATGCACGCACGACTGACAGAAAAAGAATTTAACCAGCCATACTGGCGAATTAATGAAGAGTCATGTTACTGGCGTGATGCTTTATTCCGTGCATTACGTGAATTATTCAGCCTGTTTGAGTATGCACCGACAATTCTGACGTCGGTAAAACCAGAGCAATATCTGCATTAAGTAATTAACAAGAGTTTTTAACGCACTTAATTGTGCGGGGCTTCTTTTTGCCTGGAGAAAGTCATGCATACAGTTTCTGAAAATCAGTGCGGTAAATACGCATTACTGCTGCAACAGGCCAGAACCGAAGCACAGGCCGACGCAGCGACGCGCTTTTCTTCTCATCTTGACGCCATGATTCGCCACATCACAAAGGCGGAGTTATCCCGCGTGGAGATAGTCGAGCTGCTCAGTCAGGAGTCGGAAAAATTTCACAATATCGGATTGTCTCGCGGGGAGGTGCTTTGATGTCCTGTTCTCGTTCAATTGTATTACTGAATAACGCCTTAAAAATCGCCGTTATGGAAAATGGCGATTTGTCTCTTATTCAACTTGGTCTTGATAAAGAAAAGCGCGACATAACTGAATCTGTTATCGCGATTTATCAGAGCGAATTAAACCTCCTGTCTGATGTGATCAATTTACTTGTGAAACGCGCTGTATTTCACAAGCAAATTTCCTCAGTGGATGAACTGACAAAATTAACGACAGAACTCGCCAGCTATTGCGCTGATGAATTTAAGAAACTGAACGACAAAAGGAACTGGTAATGCCGGACAACGTAGATTTTATTCAGGAACAACAGGCTGAATTACTGGAGCGCCAGATTAACGCGGCAAGGGTAAAACATTGCGGTGTTTCTGCGCTGGTTTGCGAAGAGTGTGACGCGCCAATACCTGCTGCCCGTCGTGCGGCTTATCCGTCAGCCACGCGTTGTGTTTCCTGTCAGTCAGTCTTTGAAGCAAAAAACAAACATTACCGGAGAATGGCATGAGCATTCGTATTGAAATTGGCGAACGTTATGTCGTTACCAGTGACAGCTTTCAGTTTATTCTCCACGAGAAAAAGAGAGCGGAAAGCGGTAAAAACGCCGGTCAGGAATGGCTGGCGGTGGTTGGTTATTACCCGAAATTAAGCCAGCTCGTTTCCGGCCTGATGCATCACGATATTCTGACCGGAAGCGCAAAGTCTTTTGCTGATTTAAACGCGCAGGTTGAGCAACTCAGCAGGCGTTGTTCAGAGGCTTTTGGCTCACATGGCCGTTAAAGCCTCAGGGCGTTTTGTCCCTCCGTCAGCATTTGCCGCAGGCACCGGTAAGGCGTTTACTGGTGCTTATGCATGGAACGCGCCACGCGAGGCTGTCGGGCGCGAAAGACCCCTTACACGTGACGAGATGCGTCAGGTGCAAGGTGTTTTATCCACGATTAACCGCCTGCCTTACTTTTTGCGCTCGCTGTTTACTTCACGCTATGACTACATCCGGCGCAATAAAAGTCCGGTACACGGGTTTTATTTCCTCACATCCACTTTTCAGCGTCGTTTATGGCCGCGCATTGAGCGCGTGAATCAGCGCCATGAAATGAACACCGACGCGTCGTTGCTGTTTCTGGCAGAGCGTGACCACTATGCGCGCCTGCCTGGAATGAATGACAAGGAGCTGAAAAAGTTTGCCGCCCGTATCTCATCGCAGCTTTTCATGATGTATGAGGAACTCTGCGATGCATGGGTTGATGCGCATGGTGAAAAAGAATCGCTGTTTACGGATGAGGCGCAGGCGCATCTGTATGGTCATGTTGCTGGCGCTGCACGTGCTTTCAATATTTCCCCGCTCTACTGGAAAAAATACCGTAAAGGACAGATGACCACGAGGCAGGCATATTCTGCCATTGCCCGCCTGTTTAACGATGAGTGGTGGATTAGTCAGCTTAAAGGCCAGCGTATGCGCTGGCATGAAGCGTTACTGATAGCTGTCGGGGAGGTCAATAAAGACCGTTCTCCTTATGCCAGTAAACACGCCATTCGTGATGTGCGTGCGCGCCGCCAGGCAAATCTGGAATTTCTTAAATCGTGTGACCTTGAAAACAGGGAAACCGGCGAGCGCATCGACCTTATCAGTAAGGTGATGGGCAGTATTTCTAATCCTGAAATTCGCCGGATGGAGCTGATGAACACCATTGCCGGTATTGAGCGTTACGCCGCTGCAGAGGGTGATGTGGGGATGTTTATCACGCTGACCGCGCCGTCAAAGTATCACCCGACACGTCAGGTAGGAAAAGGCGAAAGTAAAACCGTGCAGCTTAATCACGGCTGGAACGATGAGGCATTTAATCCAAAGGATGCGCAGCGTTATCTCTGCCGTATCTGGAGCCTGATGCGCACGGCATTCAAGGATAATGATTTACAGGTCTACGGTTTGCGTGTCGTCGAGCCACACCACGACGGAACGCCGCACTGGCATATGATGCTTTTTTGTAATTCACGCCAGCGTAACCAGATTATCGAAATCATGCGTCGCTATGCGCTCAAAGAGGATGGCGACGAAAGAGGAGCCGCGCGAAACCGTTTTCAGGCAAAACACCTTAACCGGGGCGGTGCTGCGGGATATATCGCGAAATACATTTCAAAAAACATCGACGGCTATGCACTGGATGGTCAGCTCGATAACGACACCGGCAGGCCGCTGAAAGACACTGCAGCGGCTGTTACCGCATGGGCGTCAACGTGGCGCATCCCGCAATTTAAAACGGTTGGCCTGCCGACAATGGGGGCTTACCGTGAACTACGCAAATTGCCGCGCGGCGTCAGCATTGCTGATGAGTTTGACGAGCGCGTCGAGGCTGCACGCGCCGCCGCAGACAGTGGTGATTTTGCGTTGTATATCAGCGCGCAGGGTGGGGCAAATGTCCCGCGCGATTGTCAGACTGTCAGGGTCGCCCGTAGTCCGTCGGATGAAGTTAACGAGTACGAGGAAGAAGTCGAGAGAGTGGTCGGCATTTACGCGCCGCATCTCGGCGCGCGTCATATTCATATCACCAGAACGACGGACTGGCGCATTGTTCCGAAAGTGCCGGTCGTTGAGCCTTTGACTTTAAAAAGCGGCATCGCCGCGCCTCGGAGTCCTGTCAATAACTGTGGAAAGGTCACCGGTTGTGATACTTCGTTACCGGCTCCCACACCTTCTGAGCACGCCGCAGCAGTGCTTAATCTGGTTGATGACGGTGTTATCGAATGGAATAACCCGGAGGTTGTGAGGGCGCTCAGGGGCGCATTAAAACACGGCCTGAGAACGCCAAATCGTCAGCAAAGAAACGGAAGCCCGTTAAAACCACATGAAATTGCACCATCGGCCAGACTGACCCGGTCGGAAAGAATGCAAATTACCCGTATCCGCGTTGACCTTGCTCAGAACGGTATCAGGCCGCAGCGATGGGAGCTTGAGGCGTTGGCGCGCGGGGCAACAGTAATTTATGACGGTGAGCGGTTTAGTTATGCTGTAAAAGACGATTGGGTGATGTTTTCTTAAACTGATGGCATCATGATACATTAACAAATCTGAAGCAATGCTTTAGTAGTCGTGCATTAATAACTTATAAGGAATTATTATCGATGAGTGCGTTAAGGGATGAAGTATCTATGAAGGTTGCGTTCTCTAATGGCATGATAAACAAATTATGCAAAAGTTTTTTTTATAGTCATGGTAAGGAGCAGCCTTGTATTCAAGTCGGTAAAGCATTAGAAGATTTTGTTTTTTGGCTTGCATATAATGATGAGGAGATTGCAAAATGTGCTAGTAGGTTATTAAAAGCATATGGCCCCCAATTAGGTATAAGTGACCTTCACAATGCGAAAAGATTATTGTTAGGTTTTTGTTCTGAAGCCTTCAATCGCATTGATGCTGATTTTCTGTCGCTTAATCCTGATAAGATTTGTGTTGATGATATTATAACGCAAGTTCATAGAAAAAATCTTAGTGAGATGTTTAAGTATTATATACTTTCACGAATAAAATCCTGTCCGTATATTTATAATCTTGGGTGTGCTGGCTTTGATGGGAAGCTTGAGCTTAGAGAAAATTTATTTTTATATGGCCCGGGGCTAGGGGTGGAATTACTTTCTGATATTAAAGACAAAACTGACATCAAGGTTCCTGTTGATTTTTATGATGATGAATATATGCGGCATAAACCAATTGGGAAATATTTTCGACAGTCAAAATCCTGCTTGGTGGTGGCATATGCTTCATCAGAGGATAAAGCGGTGAAAATGTTTGATAGTTTGTTTGGAGCTTTATGTTTTGCGGTTGATAATCCTTTTGCGATTAATCGAGTTGCTGTTAATAATCTAGTTGAGTCTTTTGGTGTCGGGAAATATCATGAAAGTGAGTTTCGGGTGAATATTCCGTCTGTATATAATTTAAATATAACGGATTCAGCCTTGGCGATACTTACAAAAATACTTTCATCACCTGATAAAAGGATGTTGTCTGCTCTTTCCTTTATAGCGCACGGGTGGAGGGATGACAAACGTGAAAGGTTTTTGAATCAATTTATAGCATTGGATGCTATGTATGGAACCAATAATGGTAATAAAAATTCAATTATTGGCGGTGTTTGCAGAGATGCGGCGAAAATTATTGATATTGATTCAAAAATAGGAATAATCTATGAGCTTAGGTGTAAGTTTGTTCATGGAGATATTTCATCGTTATCTGATAATGATAGCTATCGAAAGTTTATTGATAGCTATGGCGTGGACCCTATTGTTTCTCTTTTTGAAATTCTTAAAGAATGCGTCCTTAATTATAATGGTACTTACAAAACGCCAAAAGATGTTGGAAAGGCAGATAGGTCTATTTGCGTTCCTGCTGAGTTGCTTCCAGCGGTTGAGAGGATGATAGCGGAATACAGTGGAGTTAAAAAAACAAACTAAAGATGTTCTTTTTAGCCTCGCCTGCATTAGGTGCATAAATTTGCATTCATTTTCAAATATATCTTTTGACAGCGAGCACCAGAACAGGCGCTTGCCGGGGGGATGATGCACCTGCATTAAAACCGCCCCATGAAGCGGGCGGGCGAGGCGGGGAAAGCACTGCGCGCTGGCGGTGGTGCTGATTTTATTTTTTCAGCGTCTGAGCGCGTCGTGATGGCGTTTAGATTGTTCGCCGGGGCGTTGGTGTGTATGCGGGCTGTTTTGTGCGGTGGTGAGCGTGTGAGGGCGTGATGACGGGGTGTAAAAAAGCCGCCCGCAGGCGGCGATGTTCAGCCGTTGTCAGTGTCCAGTGAGTAGTTTTTAAAGCGGATGACCTCCTGACCGAGCCAGCCGTTTATCTCGCGGATCCTGTCCTGTAACGGGATAAGCTCATTGCGGACAAAGACCTTTGCCACTTTCTCAATATCACCCAGCGACCCGACGTTCTCCGGCTTGCCGCCCATCAACTGAAAAGGGATGCGGTGCGCGTCCAGCAGGTCTGCGGCGCTGGCTTTTTTGATATTAAAAAAATCGTCCTTCGTTGCCACTTCACTGAGCGGGATAATTTTAATACCGTCGGCTTTTCCCTGTGGGGCGTAGAGAAACAGGTTTTTAAAGTTGTTGCGGCCTTTCGACTTCACCATGTTTTCGCGAAGCATTTCGATATCGTTGCGATCCTGCACGGCATCGGTGACGTACATGATGTATCCGGCATGTGCGCCGTTTTCGTAATACTTGCGGCGGAACAGCGTGGCCGACTCATTCAGCCAGGCAGAGTTAAGGGCGCTGAGATATTCCGGCAGGCCGTACAGCTCCTGATTGATATCCGGCTCCAGCAGGTGAAACACGGAGCCGGGCGCGAAAGGTGTCGGCTCGTTGAAGGATGGCACCCACCAGTAAACATCCTCCTCCACGCCACGGCGGGTATATTTTGCCGGTGAGGTTTCCAGTCTGATGACCTTACCGGTGGTGCTGTAACGCTTTTCCAGAAACGCATTACCGAATACCAGAAAATCCAGCACAAAGCGGCTGAAATCCTGCTGAGAAAGCCACGGGTGTGGGATAAACGTTGAGGCCAGAATATTACGTTTGACGTAAATCGGTGAGCTGTGATGCACGGCAGCACGCAGGCTTTTTGCCAGACCGGTAAAGCTGACCGGTGGCTCATACCATCTGCCGTTACTGATGCACTCGACGTAATCCAGAATGTCACGGCGGTCGAGTACCGGCACCGGCTCACCAAAGGTGAATGCCTCCATTTTCGGGGCGCTGGCGGTCATTTTTTTTGCCGCAGGTTGCGGTGTTTTCCCTTTTTTCTTGCTCATCAGTAAAACTCCAGAATGGTGGATGTCAGCGGGGTGCTGATACCGGCGGTGAGTGGCTCATTTAACAGGGCGTGCATGGTCGCCCAGGCGAGGTCGGCGTGGCTGGCTTCCTCGCTACGGCTGGCCTCATAGGTGGCGCAGCGTCCGCTGCTGGTCATGGTCTTGCGGATAGCCATAAACGAGCTGGTGATGTCGGTGGCGCTGACGTCATATTCCAGACAGCCACGGCGGATGACGTCTTTTGCCTTGAGCACCATTGCGGTTTTCATTTCCGGCGTGTAGCGGATATCGCGCGCGGCGGGATAGAACGAGCGCACGAGCTGGAACACGCCGACACCGAGGCCGGTGGCATCAATTCCGATGTATTCGACGTTGTATTTTTCGGTGAGTTTGCGGATGGATTCCGCCTGAGTGGCAAAGTCCATGCCTTTCCACTGGTGACGCTCAAGTATTCTGAATTTACCTCCGGCCACCACCGGCGGTGCCAGCACCACGCATCCGGCGCTGTCGCCACGGTGTGACGGGTCGTAACCAATCCATACCGGGCGGGAGCCGAACGGATTGGCGGCAAACGGCGCATAGTCTTCCCATTCTTCCAGCGTGTCGACCATGCAGCGTTGCAGCTCCTCGAACGGGAACACCGACGCCTTGTCGTCAACAAATTCACACATGAACAGGTTTTTAAAATCGTCGGCGCTGTTTTCACGTTTGAGCTGCTCAATGTCGAACAGCGTGCAGCCACCTTTCAGGGCGTCCTCAATGGTGACAATCTGCCGCCACTGGCCGTCCGCACAGAGAAGCCCCCCGGCAAGGGCGTTATGACTGACGTCGATTTCCACGCGTTCGGCGGCGCTGGCGCGTCCCCGGTTGAACAGTTCACCCGACCAGAATGGGTAGGCGTCGTGCGCCAGCGTGGACGGGGTGGAGAAATAGGTCGAGCGCAGGTGGCTCTGTGAGGCCATACCTGATGCCACCTTACGCAGTACCTGAAAATTCGGGATCCAGAAAATCTCGTCGACGTACAGGTCGCCGTTATGGCTCTGTGCGGTGTTGGAGTTGGTGCCGAGAAAAATCAGTTTTGCGCCGTTATTGCCCAGGACAATCGGGTCACCGGTCAGGTCAACGTCAACCAGCCGGGCAAAGGCGATGATGTATTCGCGGAACACATACGCCTGCGTTTTACTGGCCGACAGAAAAATCTGGTTATGACCGGTTTTCAGGGCGCGCAGCAGCGCCTCGCGGGAAAAATAAAACGTCGCGCCAATCTGGCGGGATTTCAGGATATCGCGGATGCGGTGCTCAAGCCCGGCGCGATACCAGTGCAACTGATAGTCGAAAGACTGCTCAAAGAAAATCTGCTCCAGCTTTTCGATGGCCTCGTCACTGAAAAAATTCTTTTTCGGTTTGCGACGCCCGCCTTTGTTGCGGTTAGCGACGTTCGGATTAAGGTCTGCCTCGTTGCCGGTCTGACTGTAGCGGTTTACCCGTGCCAGTCGTTCAATCTGGCGTCCGAGCAGGTCAATTTCCTTGAAGTCACCGCCGGTTTTCTGCGGTTTGATGATGAGCTGGGTCAGCCGCGCTTCCAGACTCATTTCGACACGGCTGATGGGGGCAACGCTGTCCCAGCCGTCGCGCTGTTTCCAGCTCTGCACCGTCGGGCGTTTCATCTGCAACATGGCGGCAATCTGCGGCACGGAAAACCCCTGCCAGTACAGCAGCGCCGCCTGACGACGCGGGTCGTGTAAAAGAGTGGTGTCTGTGGTGATGGTCATGAATACCTCGCCGTGATGAATACACGGCAAGGCTACTGAGTCGCGCCCCGCGATTCGCTAAGGTGCTGTTGTGTCAGTGATAAGCCATCCGGGACTGATGGCGGAGGATGCGCATCGTCGGGAAACTGATGCCGACATGTGACTCCTCTAATCACTATTCAGGACTCCTGACAATGGCAAAAAAAGTCTCAAAATTCTTTCGTATCGGCGTTGAGGGTGACACCTGTGACGGGCGTGTCATCAGTGCGCAGGATATTCAGGAAATGGCCGAAACCTTTGACCCGCGAGTCTATGGTTGCCGCATTAACCTGGAACATCTGCGCGGCGTCCTGCCTGACGGTATTTTTAAGCGTTATGGCGATGTGGTCGAACTGAAGGCCGAAAAGATTGACGATGATTCGGCGCTGAAAGGCAAATGGGCGCTGTTTGCGAAAATCACCCCGACCGATGACCTTATCGCGATGAACAAGGCCGCGCAGAAGGTCTATACCTCAATGGAAATTCAGCCGAACTTTGCCAATACAGGCAAATGTTATCTGGTGGGTCTGGCCGTCACCGATGACCCGGCAAGCCTCGGCACGGAATACCTGGAATTCTGCCGCACGGCAAAACACAACCCCCTGAACCGCTTCAAATTAAGCCCTGAAAACCTGATTTCAGTGGCAACGCCCGTTGAGCTGGAATTTGAAGACCTGCCTGAAACCGTGTTCACCGCCCTGACCGAAAAGGTGAAGTCCATTTTTGGCCGCAAACAGGCCAGCGATGACGCCCGTCTGAATGACGTGCATGAAGCGGTGACCGCTGTTGCTGAACATGTGCAGGAAAAACTGAGCGCCACTGAGCAGCGCCTCGCTGAGATGGAAACCGCTTTTTCCGCACTTAAGCAGGATGTGACTGACAGGGCGGATGAAACCAGCCAGGCATTCACCCGCCTGAAAAACAGTCTCGACCACACCGAAAGTCTGACCCAGCAGCGCCGCAGCAAGGCCACCGGTGGTGGCGGTGACGCCCTGATGACGAACTGCTGACCGGCGTCAGTCAGTCCGGGAAAACCTTCACGATTAACCCTTAATTTCAGGAAAAACTATGCGCCAGGAAACCCGCTTTAAATTTAATGCCTACCTGTCCCGTGTTGCCGAACTGAACGGCATCGACGCCGGTGATGTGTCGAAAAAATTCACCGTTGAACCGTCGGTCACCCAGACCCTGATGAACACCATGCAGGAGTCCTCTGACTTTCTGACCCGCATCAACATTGTGCCGGTCAGCGAAATGAAAGGGGAAAAAATTGGCATCGGTGTCACCGGCTCCATCGCCAGCACCACCGACACCGCCGGTGGCACCGAGCGTCAGCCGAAGGACTTCTCGAAGCTGGCGTCAAACAAGTACGAATGCGACCAGATTAACTTCGATTTTTATATCCGCTACAAAACGCTGGACCTGTGGGCGCGTTATCAGGATTTCCAGCTCCGTGTCCGTAACGCCATTATCAAACGCCAGTCCCTTGATTTAATCATGGCCGGTTTTAACGGCGTGAGGCGTGCCGAAACCTCTGACCGCAGCAGCAATCCGATGCTGCAGGATGTGGCGGTCGGCTGGCTGCAGAAATACCGCAATGAAGCCCCGGCGCGCGTGATGAGCAAGGTCACTAACGAGGAAGGGCACACCACCTCTGAGGTTATCCGCGTGGGTAAGGGCGGTGATTATGCCAGCCTTGACGCACTGGTGATGGATGCGACCAACAACCTGATTGAGCCGTGGTATCAGGAAGACCCTGACCTTGTGGTGATTGTGGGACGTCAGCTACTGGCGGACAAGTATTTTCCCATCGTCAACAAGGAGCAGGACAACAGCGAAATGCTGGCCGCTGACGTCATCATCAGCCAGAAACGCATCGGTAACCTGCCGGCGGTACGCGTCCCGTACTTCCCGGCGGATGCGATGCTCATCACAAAGCTGGAAAACCTGTCCATCTACTACATGGATGACAGCCATCGCCGCGTGATTGAGGAAAACCCGAAACTCGACCGCGTGGAGAACTACGAGTCAATGAACATTGATTACGTGGTGGAAGACTACGCCGCCGGTTGTCTGGTGGAAAAAATTAAGGTCGGTGATTTCTCCACACTGGCTAAAGCGACCGCAGAGCCGGGAGCGTAACCGATGACGAGTCCCGCACAGCGCCACATGATGCGGGTCTCGGCAGCGATGACCGCGCAGCGGGAAGCCGCCCCGCTGCGACATGCAACTGTCTATGAGCAGATGCTGGTTAAGCTCGCCGCAGACCAGCGCACACTGAAAGCGATTTATTCAAAAGAGCTGAAGGCCGCGAAAAAACGCGAACTGCTGCCGTTCTGGTTGCCGTGGGTGAACGGCGTGCTGGAGCAGGGCAAAGGTGCACAGGATGACATTCTGATGACGGTCATGCTGTGGCGTCTGGATACCGGCGATATTGCCGGTGCGCTGGAGATTGCCCGTTATGCCCTGAAATACGGTCTGACCATGCCGGGTAAACACCGCCGCACCCCGCCGTACATGTTCACCGAGGAGGTGGCACTTGCGGCCATGCGCGCCCACGCTGCCGGTGAGTCTGTGGATCCCCGCCTGCTGACGGACACCCTCGAACTGACCGCCACGGCTGACATGCCTGATGAAGTGCGCGCAAAGCTGCACAAAATCACCGGTCTGTTTCTGCGTGACGCTGGTGATGCCGCCGGTGCGCTGGCTCACCTGCAACGTGCGACACAGCTCGACTGTCAGGCAGGCGTCAAAAAAGAGATTGAACGACTGGAGCGGGAGCTGAAACCGAAGCCGGAGCCGCAGCCAAAAGCGGCCACCCGCGCCCCGCGTAAGACCCGGAGCGTGACACCGGCAAAACGTGGACGCCCGAAAAAGAAAGCCAGTTAACAACCGAATGCGCCCCGCGCCAGGGCGGCACGCCGGTCAGTGAGGGTGACTCACCTGACGCTGTACCGGCGTCCACCGCCCGACTTTTCAGAGGTAGTCATGATGACGCTGATTATTCCGCGAAAGGAGGCTCCCGTGTCCGGTGAGGGTACGGTGGTCATCCCGCAACCGGCTGGCGACGAGCCGGTGATTAAAAACACGTTCTTTTTTCCCGATATCGACCCGAAGCGCGTCCGGGAACGTATGCGCCTTGAGCAGACCGTCGCCCCCGCCCGTCTGCGTGAGGCCATCAAGTCAGGCATGGCTGAAACAAATGCGGAGCTGTACGAGTACCGCGAACAGAAAATTGCCGCCGGTTTTACGCGTCTGGCGGACGTTCCGGCGGACGACATCGACGGTGAAAGCATCAAAGTTTTTTACTACGAGCGCGCCGTGTGTGCGATGGCGACCGCGTCGCTTTATGAGCGTTACCGCGGCGTGGATGCCAGTGCGAAAGGCGACAAGAAGGCTGACAGCATTGACAGCACCATTGATGAACTGTGGCGGGATATGCGCTGGGCGGTGGCGCGTATCCAGGACAAGCCACGCTGCATCGTGAGTCAAATCTGATGAAGACCTTTGCGCTACAGGGCGACACGCTCGACGCCATTTGTGTCCGGTATTACGGGCGCACTGAGGGCGTGGTTGAGACCGTGCTCGCCGCAAATCCGGGACTGGCTGAACTGGGTGCGGTGCTGCCACACGGCACCGCCGTCGAACTGCCCGACGTTCAGACCGCGCCCGTGGCTGAAACTGTCAATCTGTGGGAGTAACGCATGACAGCAGAAGAAAAAAGCGTCCTGTCGCTTTTCATGATTGGGGTGCTGATTGTTGTCGGCAAGGTGCTTGCCGGTGGTGAACCCATCACCCCGCGTCTGTTTATCGGGCGCATGTTGCTCGGTGGTTTTGTCTCGATGGTTGCCGGTGTTGTTCTGGTGCAGTTTCCTGACCTGTCACTGCCTGCGGTGTGCGGCATCGGCTCCATGCTGGGTATCGCCGGTTATCAGGTGATTGAGATTGCCATTCAGCGCCGCTTTAAGGGCAGGGGGAAACCGTAATGCCGGTAATTAACACGCATCAGAATATCGCCGCCTTTCTCGACATGCTGGCCGTGTCCGAAGGGACGGCGAATCATCCGCTGACGAAAAACCGTGGCTATGACGTGATAGTCACCGGACTGGACGGGAAGCCGGAAATTTTCACCGACTACAGTGACCACCCGTTCGCGCATGGCCGACCGGCGAAGGTGTTTAACCGTCGCGGTGAAAAATCCACGGCCTCCGGTCGCTATCAGCAGCTTTACCTGTTCTGGCCGCATTACCGCAAACAGCTTGCCCTGCCGGATTTCAGTCCGTTGTCACAGGACAGACTCGCCATTCAGTTGATCCGCGAACGCGGTGCGCTGGATGACATCCGGGCGGGACGCATTGAGCGCGCCATTTCACGCTGTCGCAATATCTGGGCGTCCCTGCCGGGTGCCGGTTACGGTCAGCGTGAGCATTCACTGGAAAAACTGGTCACCGTCTGGCGTACCGCTGGCGGCGTACCGGCTTAAACGGAGTAAACACCATGAAGAAATTATCCCTTTCACTGATGCTGAACGTGTCGCTGGCGCTGATGCTGGCACTGTCCCTGATTTACCCGCAGAGCGTGGCCGTCAGTTTTGTCGCTGCCTGGGCGATTCTGGCGACGGTTATCTGTGTGGTTGCCGGTGGTGTCGGGGGGTATGCCACTGAGTATGTGCTGGAACGCTACGGGCGGGAGCTGCCGCCGGAATCACTGGCCGTGAAGATTGTCACGTCGCTGTTTTTGCAGCCGGTGCCGTGGTGCAGACGGGCAGTGGCTCTGGTTGTGATGGTGGCGACGTTTATCTCGCTGGTCGCCGCCGGATGGATTTTTACCGCGCTGATTTATCTCGTGGCGTCGGTGTTCTTCCGGCTGATACGTACAGCCTGCCGTCAGCGTCTTGAGGGGCGGGAACCATGTCAAGGCTGATGATTGTGCTGGTTGTGTTGTTATCGCTGGCGGTGGCGGGGCTGTTTCTGGTGAAACACAAAAATGCCAACCTGCGCGCCTCGCTGGACAGGGCGAACAATGTCGCCAGCGGGCAGCAGACGACCATCACCATGCTGAAAAACCAGCTTCATGTTGCCCTTACCAGGGCAGACAAAAACGAGCTGGCGCAGGTGGCACTGCGTCAGGAACTGGAAAACGCCGCGAAGCGTGAAGCACAGCGCGAGAAAACCATCACGAGGTTACTCAATGAAAACGAAGATTTTCGCCGCTGGTACGGTGCTGACCTGCCTGATGCTGTGCGCCGGTTGCACCAGCGCCCGGCCTGCACCGACGCCAGTGATTGTCGCCAACGCCTGCCCGAAAGTGAGCCTTTGCCCGATGCCGGGCAGTGACCCGCAGACGAACGGCGATTTAAGTGCCGATATCCGGCAGCTTGAGAACGCGCTGGCACGCTGTGCCAGCCAGGTAAAAATGATTAAACACTGTCAGGACGAAAACGATGCTCAAACCCGACAGCCTGCGCAGGGCGCTGACTGATGCCGTCACGGTGCTGAAAACCAGTCCAGAGATGCTTCGGATATTCGTGGATAACGGGAGTATTGCCTCCACGCTGGCGACGTCGCTGTCGTTCGAAAAGCGTTACACGCTCAATGTGATTGTGACCGACTTTACCGGTGATTTTGACCTGCTCATTGTGCCGGTGCTGGCGTGGCTGCGGGAAAATCAGCCCGACATCATGACCACCGACGCAGGCCAGAAAAAGGGCTTCACGTTTTATGCAGACATCAACAATGACAGCAGCTTTGATATCAGCATCAGCCTGATGCTGACCGAGCGCACGCTGGTCAGTGAGGTGGACGGCGCACTGCATGTGAAGAATATCCCGGAACCCCCGCCGCCGGAGCCGGTCACCCGCCCGATGGAGCTGTATATCAATGGCGAACTGGTGAGCAAGTGGGATGAATGAGTTTAAGCGTTTTGAAGACCGGCTGACCGGACTGATTGAGTCGCTGTCACCGTCAGGGCGTCGACGACTGAGTGCCGAACTGGCGAAACGTCTGCGTCAGAGTCAGCAGCGCCGGGTGATGGCACAGAAAGCCCCGGACGGCACACCCTACGCACCACGCCAGCAGCAGAGCGCCAGAAAAAAGACCGGTCGCGTTAAGCGAAAAATGTTTGCGAAACTTATCACCAGTCGTTTTTTGCATATCCGCGCCAGCCCGGAACAGGCATCAATGGAGTTTTACGGCGGAAAGTCACCGAAAATCGCCAGCGTGCATCAGTTCGGTCTGTCGGAAGAAACCCGGAAAGACGGTAAGAAAATTGATTATCCGGCGCGTCCTCTGCTCGGCTTTACCGGTGAGGATGTGCAGATGATTGAAGAGATTATCCTGGCTCACCTCGACCGTTAGTTGTGCCATTCCCGACACCTCATCGTCACATTGCCGCCGGTATGACCCGGCGGCATCCTTCCCGTTATGAACACTCTCGCAAATATTCAGGAACTCGCGCGCGCACTGCGCAACATGATACGCACCGGCATTGTCGTCGAAACCGACCTTAACGTCGGTCGCTGCCGTGTGCAGACCGGCGGCATGTGCACCGACTGGCTTCAGTGGCTGACCCATCGCGCCGGTCGTTCGCGCACATGGTGGGCACCTTCCGTGGGGGAACAGGTGCTGATTCTGTCCGTGGGCGGTGAACTCGACACGGCGTTCGTTCTGCCGGGGATTTATTCCGGCGATAACCCCGCGCCGTCTGCGTCGGCGGATGCCCTGCATATCCGTTTCCCTGACGGAGCGGTGATTGAGTATGAACCTGAAACCAGTGCACTCACGGTAAGCGGAATTAAAACGGCCAGCGTGACGGCTTCTGATTCTGTTACCGCCACGGTGCCGGTGGTCATGGTGAAAGCATCAACCCGCGTCACCCTGGACACACCGGAGGTGGTCTGCACCAACAGGCTGATTACCGGCACGCTGGAAGTGCAGAAGGGCGGGACGATGCGCGGCAACATTGAACATACCGGTGGTGAACTCTCATCAAACGGTAAGGTACTGCATACCCATAAACACCCCGGTGACAGTGGCGGCACAACAGGGGGACCTCTATGACTGCGCGTTATCTCGGAATGAATCGCAGTGATGGCCTGACGGTCACTGACCTTGAGCATATCAGCCAGAGTATCGGCGATATCCTGCGCACACCGGTCGGCTCACGGGTGATGCGTCGTGATTACGGCTCGTTGCTGGCATCAATGATTGACCAGCCGCAGACCCCGGCGCTTGAGTTGCAGATTAAGGTCGCCTGTTACATGGCGGTGCTGAAATGGGAACCCCGCGTCACCCTGTCATCCGTCACCACTGAGCGCAGTTTTGACGGGCGAATGACGGTCACGTTAACCGGCCAGCACAACGACACCGGCCAGCCACTTTCGTTAACCATCCCTGTGAGTTGAAACCATGCCGATTATCGACCTGAACCAGCTACCCGCACCGGATGTGGTCGAGGAGCTGGACTTTGAAACCATTCTCGCCGAACGCAAGGCGACACTGATTTCCCTTTACCCGGAAGACCAGCAGGAGGCGGTCGCCCGTACCCTGACGCTGGAATCCGAGCCTCTCGTCAAACTGCTGGAGGAAAATGCTTATCGTGAGCTTATCTGGCGTCAGCGTGTGAATGAGGCCGCACGGGCGGTGATGCTGGCCTGTGCCGCCGGTAATGACCTTGATGTGATTGGTGCCAATTACAACACCACGCGCCTGATTATCACCCCGGCAGATGATTCGACTATCCCGCCGACACCGGCAGTGATGGAGTCTGACACCGATTATCGTCTGCGTATTCAGCAGGCGTTTGAGGGCTTAAGCGTCGCCGGGTCGGTGGGAGCCTATCAGTATCATGGTCGCAGTGCTGACGGGCGTGTCGCGGATATTTCTGTCACCAGTCCGTCTCCGGCCTGCGTCACCATCTCTGTGCTGTCACGTGAAAATAACGGCGTCGCATCCGAAGACCTGCTGGCTGTGGTGCGTAACGCCCTTAATGGCGAGGACGTCAGGCCGGTGGCCGACCGCGTGACCGTGCAGTCTGCCGCCATCGTTGAATACCAGATAAACGCCACGCTTTACCTTTACCCTGGTCCCGAAAGCGAACCCATACGCGCTGCCGCCGTGAAAAAACTGGAAGCGTACATCACGGCACAGCACCGGCTGGGGCGTGACATCCGTCTGTCTGCCATTTATGCCGCTTTGCATGTGGAAGGCGTGCAGCGTGTTGAACTGGCTTCACCACTGGCCGACATCGTGCTCAACAGTACGCAGGCGTCTTTCTGTACCGAATACCGCGTCGTGACCGGAGGCTCGGATGAGTGATTCGCGACTGCTGCCGACCGGCTCATCACCGCTTGAAGTCGCTGCTGCAAAAGCCTGTGCGGAAATTGAAAAAACGCCGGTCAGTATTCGTGAGCTGTGGAACCCGGACACCTGCCCGGCAAATCTGCTGCCGTGGCTGGCGTGGTCATTTTCGGTTGACCGCTGGGATGATAAGTGGCCGGAAGCGACAAAACGCGCTGTTATCCGCGATGCGTATTTCATTCACTGCCATAAGGGCACTATAGGCGCAATCCGGCGTGTGGTGGAGCCGCTCGGCTATCTGATTGAGGTGAGGGAGTGGTGGCAACTCAATGAGGAGCCGGGGACGTTCCGTATCGTTGTTGGCGTGCTTGAGCAGGGTATTACCGAGGAAATGTATCAGGAGCTGGAGCGCCTCGTTGCTGATGCAAAACCGGCAAGCCGCCATCTGACGGGACTGGCTATCAGTTTAAGTACAACCGGCAACATTTTTGCCGGTGCGGGATGCTATCACGGCGACGCCCTGACAGTTTATCCCTACACCCCGGAGGCCATTATTGTCGGAGGGGATTATTTCCCGGCCTCGGCCATTCATTTAATTGATAACCTGAGAGTAAACGCATGACAGTGAAATACTACGCCATTCTGACTAATCAGGGCGCAGCACGGCTGGCTAACGCGACGATGCTTGGCAGTAAGCTGAATCTGACGCAAATGGCCGTTGGTGATGCGAATGGTGTCTTGCCGACACCAGACCCGGCACAGACAAAACTGATTAACCAGAAACGCATCGCGCCGCTGAATCTTCTGAGTGTTGACCCGAACAACCAGAGCCAGATTATTGCGGAGCAAATTATCCCTGAGAACGAGGGTGGATTCTGGATCCGTGAGATTGGGCTTTATGATGATGAAGGCGTACTCATTGCGGTGGCGAACTGCCCGGAAACGTACAAACCGCAGTTACAGGAAGGCAGCGGTCGTACCCAGACTATCCGCATGATTCTGGTTGTCACGAATACCGAAGCTATTACGCTGAAAATCGACCCGTCGGTGGTACTGGCGACCCGTAAATACGTGGATGATAAAGTCCTGGAATTAAAGCTGTATGTGGATGACCAGATGAGAAACCACATTGCCGCACAGGATCCTCATACCCAGTATGCACAGAAACATAATCCGACATTTACCGGAGAACCAAAAGCGCCGACGCCTGCCGCAGGAAATAACACCACGCGGATTGCGACCACTGCGTTTGTACAGGCCGCTATTACCGCTCTGATTAACGGTGCCCCTGACACGCTGGACACACTGAAAGAAATTGCCGCAGCTATCAACAATGACCCGAAATTCAGTACCACCATTAACAATGCGCTGGCAGGTAAACAACCGCTGGACAATACGCTGACTCATTTGAGTGGAAAGGATGTAGCTGGTCTTCTCACATACCTTGGTTTGGGAGAAGCCAGATATGTCATTCAGCGAGGAGCTAATGCCAATGGTGC